>Ga0209755_10000002_pt1 | contig 436157 bp, 383 predicted proteins | sample TergutCo191P1_FD_187301 | JGI IMG/M metagenome (GOLD analysis project Ga0209755, IMG submission 187301) | Cornitermes sp. P1 segment gut microbial communities from Petit-Saut dam, French Guiana - Co191P1 (SPAdes) (version 2) | ecosystem: Host-associated > Arthropoda: Insects > Digestive...
ATATACAAAAAAACAATTAGATAAAACAAAATTTTCAAGAAAAGGATTTAATAAATATTCAAAAGAAGAAATAATAAAAATAACAGAAGAAAATGGAATGACAATAAAGAAAATAATTGAAATAAAGAAGAATATTTCATATTGTATAATATCAGAATATATAAAATAAATTATGTAGTGTGGCTTAGTCCGGCGCATAACGTATTCAGGTATAAGGCGTTTTTGCTGTTGCGATAAAGTGTTGTTTTTATTATTGTCTACTTGACAGGGTCAGGTTCAGAGGGCGTAAGCCCGAACGGTGTTTTGTGTAGCCTAGCCGCCTAAAGGGCGGCGTACTTTTACCGTTTGTTAAGCGAAGTTGGACATTTCCCAATTTTTTTATTACCACTCATATCTTAATGCCAATCTAGCACTAACTAATAAATTATTTTTATCATTTATCTTATAATTAATTATACTAAAAAATGGTTCTGATAATTCTCTATTAAATGTGTATGCCCATGTAATTGAAGGACTAACTAAAATACTTAATCCAGAAATAATCCTAAATCCAATATTTGGAGCAAAACTCAAATAAATCTGATTGTTTCCAAGAATTCTATTACTAAATACCAATTCTAATTCTGGATTTAAAAATAAAAAATTATTTATTGGAATAATCGTACCGAACCCTAAACCATTGAAAAATGCATCTTTAATCTCACTTTTCATAAAATTATAGGAAACAATTATTGATGTATAAAATTTTTCTACACCAATTTTAAACGCCAAACTTAAAGGAGCTAACTCATTAACACTTAATTCAATTGCTCTAAAACCTCCATTGCGGACTATTGAGATAAATCCTATTGGAATTCCGTTATCTATTGAATCTGCATAGTTTATAAACCCTAATTGAAATCCATTAATTTTCTTTGCAATATTTACATACCCTAATTGCAATCCTTGCATATCTTCACCAGCAACAGTATTCACAAAACCTAATTGTACCCCAGAAAATGAGTTACCTATTGTGTTTACAAAACCCATTTGAAATCCAGTCATATTGCCGCCGACAGTATTCACAAAACCAGTTTGAAAACCGTTAAAATTAATTTGATTCCAATTAATAAACCCAATTTGTGGAAAAACATGACTTCCACTAGCAATATTCACAAAGCCAATTAATGGAAAAAGCCATTGCTCATTAACGATATTTACAAAAAATGTATATACGCTTGTATTACTTTCCTTTTGATTATCTTGTGCGTAAATTTCATTTATCCCAATAATAAGGATAACAGTAAAAATAATTATTCTTTTCATATTTTCTCCGGTTTTATAGTATTAAATTTAATAAGAACAAAGTCAATAGACATTATTCAGTATTTTATCCAATTTCGCTTAACAAACAGTATGCGCTACGGGCATTTTTCGCGCCATCGCATACTTAGAACGTTAAGTGCAAGAAAAACCAGAATTTTCAGCAGGTTTTATTGGACGCTCTGTCTCCATGCAGAGCGAAAATCATATTCATTTTATTCTTGGTTTTAATATTGACAATATTAATATTTTAATATATTAAATTATAAAAAGGATAAATATATGGATTTTAGAATTGGAAACAAGAAAGATTTATCAGGTATTCTTGAATTATACATACAATTGGGAAACAGTAATAGCTCATCATTTTCTATAAATGAGGCAAATAAAATATGGGATGAAGATATAGAAAATAACAATATAAAATATTTTATCGCAGAAGAAGAGAATAAAATATTAGGATCATTGTATATATGCATTATACCAAATTTATCAAATAATGGGAAATCAATAGGATTTATTGAAAATGTAATAATAGATGAAAAATACAGGAATAAAGGAATAGGGAAAAAATTAATGGAAATGGCAATAGAATACGCAAAAGAAAATAATTGTTATAAAGTAACATTACAAAGTGGGATAAAAAGAACAGAAGCTCATAAATTTTATGAAAAAATAGGATTTAATGGAGGAGCAAAAAGAGCATTTGAATTAAGGTTTTAATTATAAAAATGAATAATTGGAAAGGTATAATGCTAACACCTGCCGTCCGTGGCAGGTGCTTCGTAGTGGTTTTTCCAACACTTAACAAACAGTATGCGCTACGGGGAAGCTGTCCGCGCCTTCGGGGTTCGAAAAACCAAAGTCGCCTTCGGCTTTGTATCGAGACATCGGTAACACTTAGAGGGTAAATTTAAGCTAGATCAAGAGATTGGAGGATCTGGTTATGCTGTTTAAGGGGATCGATGTTATGGACATTAAAAAGGAATTTTAACAATAATCATTTTCTTTACCTAACATATCCAAATATAATGAGATCATTCCTCTATGATGTATTTCATGATTAAACATATAAAAAATCATTGGTCCCATTTTTAATTCAAATACATTTCCTTCTGAATCAATTATTTTCAACATTTTTTCCAGGTCATTTTCTGATAATTTATTAATAAATTCAATAATTATGTTATCCAATTCTTTACGCATAATAACATAATCATCTATATTTTTAAATAGTGTTTTTGTAAATATTCTTTCTGGGATAAAATCTTTTTTTAAAAATCCATTATTTAAAATATTAAAATCACACACCTGTATAAATCTTTTAAACCAATTAAAATCAGCGCTATATATATGCGAGCATAATTCATATATTGATTTATAATATCCATTAAATTCTTTTTTCCATTCATCTTCTGAAATATTTTCAATGATATTATTCATTAATTCATTTGTTGATTTATTCTTTTCCGCATATTCCTTAAATTCATATCCTACCATTTAAAATCCCCTTTTAAAAATGTTATATATCTGGATTCATTTGGTGTCGCATATGCATGTTGTTTATAAATAGTCAAATTCCCCTGTCGGGCAACCCGGATTTGAACCGGGGACCCCAAGTCCCCCAGACTTGTACGCTAAACCAACTGCGCTATTGCCCGACAGGGGAATCTGATGTTAAAACGATAACAAAATGACGTGTTTTTGTCAATCAGGCGGTTTGCTCAGTTGTTTTTCTGCCCGTAATAAGCGTCTTTTCCATGCTTGCGTTCCCAGTGTTTTTTTATAATATGCCCGCCAAGCGGTTTTGAGTCTGGGGCAATTGTAATGGTAAGCAGAGCCATTTTGCAGATTTCTTCCAATACGGCGCTGTTGTAAACCGATTGAAGCGTGTTGTCCCCCCATGTGTAAGGGCCGTGGCCTGCGATAAGGATCATGTTAATGCGCGCTGGTTCTAATTTTCGCTTTTTTAATGTTTCTACAATTAGATTGCCTGTTTCAAGTTCGTAATTGTTTTTTACAGCCTCTTCGCTCATAAATTCCGTGCAGGGAATTTCTTCTACGCTGTGATCTGCGTGAGTGGTGCCGAAAACAGGCACCGGTTTTGCAGCTTGAGCCCATGCTGTTGCATATGTTGAATGTGTGTGCGTAACGCCTCGTATGCCGCTGAACTCTTTGTATAAAACCAAATGCGTTTTTATATCCGACGAAGGCTTAAGTTTCCCTTCTATTATTTTACCGTCAAGATCGACTAACACCATGTTCTGCGGCTTTAACTTTTTATATTCAACACCTGAGGGTTTTATTGCGATAACGCCTTTATCGGGATCAAAAGCCGAGGAATTACCCCATGTGAAAATAGCAAGTTTGTTACGCGCTATTTCCATATTTGCTTCGTACGCTTCTTCGCGTAATGTCTTATAAATATTCATAATATGCCTGTCCCCATCTGAGTTCATCGCGCAGTCTGTTTACATTCGTGTTTTTATCGATTAACACAAACTCTATGCCGCAGATTTCCGCCCAGTCGCGGAAATATTCAGATGTAAGCGCGTTTGTGTAAACAGAATGGTGAGTTCCGCCGCAAAGTATCCACGCTTCTGCGGATTCATTCAGGTTTGGATACGGCTTCCATAATGCGCGGGCGACAGGAAGGCGCGGCATTTCATTTTCTATTGTAATAGTTTCTATTTCATTTACAATCATCCTGAAGCGGCTGCCAAGATCGATTAACGTAGCGAGAACCGCGCTTCCCGCGGCTGCGTTAAAAACCATGCGGGCAGGATCATCTTTGCCGCCAATCGCAAGAGGGTGGACTTCTATTCGCGGCTTGTTTTCCGCAATGGAAGGACATACTTCAAGCATGTGAGCGCCAAGGACAGCTTCATTTCCTTTTTCAAAATGATAGGTGTAGTCTTCCATGAACGAAACTCCGCCTGAAAGCCCCTGCGCCATTACTTTTGCGCTGCGCGTCAGCATGGATTGTTTCCAGTCTCCTTCCGCGCCAAAACCGTAACCTTGCTCCATGAGCCTTTGCGCGGCAAGCCCCGGCAATTGCGGCAAACCGTGTAAATCCTGAAAAGTTGTGGTAAAAGCGCCTGCGTTTTCCGCTTCAAGCATTTCTTTAAGGGCGATTTCAATTTTTGCTTGTTGAAGAACTGCGTCTCTTTTTCCGCTGTTTTGTTTTATTTCAGGCGCAAACTCGTAAGCGCTTTCATAAACTTTTATTAAATCTTCAGCCTGCGCGTTAGTAACTTTCGCATAACGGGCAGACAAATCGCCGATTCCCCATGTGTTTATCTGCCAACCCATTTTTATCTGCGCTTCAACTTTGTCGCCTTCTGTTACGGCGACCTCGCGCATGTTATCTCCAAAGCGCAGTACCGTTTTATTCATGCCGTCCTGTTTTGCGCAAGATGCGCGCATCCAAATGTTTATTCTTCTGCGCAGTTCGTTGTCCTGCCAAAAACCTGCAACAATCTTTCGCGCAAGACGAAGCCGCGTATTAATGTAGCCGTGTTCCCTGTCGCCGTGCGCGGATTGGTTCAAGTTCATAAAATCCATATCAATTTCAGCCCATGGAATATCGCGGTTAAATTGAGTGTGAAGGTGCAAGAGAGGCTTGCGGTTAACCAATAACCCCTGTATCCACATTTTTGAAGGCGAGAAAGTGTGCATCCATGTGATAATGCCTGCGCACGCGGTTGAAGCGTTTGCTTCTTCAAAGAGGCTTCGTATTCCTGCAGACGATTTAGCTGTTGGCTTTAAAACCACATTGCCGCATAACAAAGGGCTTTTATTAAATTCGTCTGTCATTATTCTTGCGTGATGTGCAACTTGTTTTAATGTTTCATCTCCGTAAAGATCCTGACTTCCGACGATAAACCAAAATTCGCATTTTTTCAAATCCATAATTATCACCTTCTTTTATGATTTTAAATTCTCAATCGCGGCTCTTTCGATATTTAATCCTGCGGCGTATCGTTTCATAAATATTTTAAAACTTTCTATGTCTTTATAATTAGGTTCAATTTTTACCATAGAAAAATTTGAAAAAACTTTTTTAGTTAAAAATTGTTTAAGATCGTTAGCGCCTTGCGGTTTTTGCAGCATATATGAGGCAAGCAGGGCAATTCCCCATGCGCCGCCTTCGGCTGCGGAATTTTCCATAACAGAGACCGGGGTGTTTAAAGCGGCTGAAATAAAGCGCTGTCCTGTTTCTTTTGTTTTAAATAAACCGCCGTGCCCTAAGAGGCTGTCTATGCGGACATTTTCTTTTTCTGTAAGAATATCCATGCCGTATTTTAAAGTTGCGAAAGCGGAAAAGAGCAATGCCCTCATAAAGTTTGCAAGCGAGAAATTGCTGTCTGCAAGACGCGCTAACAGGGGGCGGCCTTCTTCGATGCCTGTTATGGGTTCGCCCGAATAATAATTACAGGAAAAAAGTCCTCCTGTGTCGATGTCCGCTTCAAGAGCTTTGCCGTACAGCGCGGCGTAAAGGGCGCTTTTGTCTATTTTTGAGCCTGTTGTTTCGATTACTTCGTTAAAGAGTTTTATCCATGCGTCAATGTCTGATGTACAGTTATTGCAATGAACCATTGCAACAGGTTTCCCTTCGGGAGTGGTAACAATATCAATTTCGGGATACACCTTTGAAAGATTTTTCTCTAAAACAATCATCGCGAAAATGGAAGTCCCAGCTGATATATTTCCCGTTCTTTCCGTTATACTGTTAGTTGCAACCATGCCTGTTCCTGCGTCTCCTTCAGGCGGACAAAACGGAATACTTGTTTTTAAAGAACCGTTAGGGCAGAGAAGAAGCGCCCCTTCCCCAGTGAGCAGTCCGGCTTCTTCGCCTGCGTTTAAAATTGTAGGGAGTATATCAGTTATCTTCCAGTTAAAATTATAAGAAGAGACAATTTCAGAAAAAATTTTTATCATATTTAAATCATAGTTTTGCGTAACGGCATTTATCGAAAACATTCCCGAAGCGTCTCCTATACCGATAACTTTTCTGCCTGTCAGTTTCCAGTGAACATAGCCTGCAAGGGTAGTTATAAAATCAATATCTTTAACATGAGGTTCGTTGTTTAACATCGCCTGATAAAGATGCGCGATGCTCCAGCGAAGCGGAATGTTGAAGTTAAACTTTTGAGTTAGAACGCTTGCCGCCTTATCCGTTGTTGTATTGCGCCATGTACGAAACTCTGCGAGCTGGTTTCCGTTCTTGTCAAAGGCGAGGTATCCGTGCATCATGGCGGAAATGCCGATTGAACCAACATGCGTAAGTTCTGTACCGTAACGATTTTTAACATCATCTTTTAAATTGAGATAACAATTCTGAATCCCTTTCCATACATCGTCTAAACTGTAAGTCCAGATGCCGTTTTCAAACTTGTTTTCCCAATCATGGCTGCCTGCGGCAAGAAGCGCAAAATTTTCGTCTATTAAAACCGCCTTAATGCGTGTAGAACCTAGCTCAAGGCCAAGAGATGTTTTCCCATCAATAATGCTTTTCGCCGGGTTCATAAATTGATTATATATCGCTAAACGATTTATCTCAACTTGATTTTAAAACAGTCTTATCGTAATCATCCGGCGGAATAAAGCCGAGCAGCTGCATACAAGTCGCGGCAAGGGAGCTTATTCCCAATTCTGTATTAAGGCAAGTGTCTTTAGGCTCTGCCTGATATTCACCCTTGTATTGAGGATCGTAAACTATGCACGGAACAGGGTTGAGGCTGTGGCTTGTCTTTGTAATCGGCGATCCGTCTTCTTTGCATAAAACCTTTCCGGTTTTCTTTTCATGCTCATACATATCGTCGCTGTTGCCGTGATCCGCCGTGATAACCATTACAGCTCCGGCTCTATCAACCGCTTCTTTTAGCCTTCCTAGCTGGACATCCATGCCTTCCATCGATTCAATTACCGCATTGTAAACGCCGGTATGGCCGACCATGTCGCCGTTTGGAAAATTCAATCTGATAAAATCGTATTTGCCTGAGCCGATAGCTTCGACAACTTTGTCTGTAATTTCTTTGCACTTCATTAACGGTTTTTGCTCAAACGGAATTACATCGCTTTTTATTTCTATGTAGTCTTCAAGTTTTTCATCGAATTTGCCGGTGCGGTTACCGTTGAAAAAGTAGGTGACATGCCCGTATTTTTGCGTTTCGGAAATCGCGAGGGTGCGCACGCCGCTTGCAGCAAGATACTCGCCAAGTGTGCGGTCGATAGAAGGAGGGCTTACAAGGTAGCGTTTTGGAACATGAAGGTCGCCGTCGTATTCCATAATGCCCGCGTAACAGACTTTAGGACGGCGCTTGCGGTCAAACTTGTTAAAATTGTCTTCTTCGAACGCCGCGGTGATTTCCAGAGCGCGGTCTCCCCGGAAGTTAAAATAAATTACTGAGTCGCCGTCTTCGATAGTACCGATTGGTTTACCGTTTTCGGCTATAACAAATTCTTTTAAATCCTGATCGATTATGCCGGGGATTTCTTTGCGGTATGTTTCAACAGCTTCCCTAGCGGTGGCAAATTGACGCGCCGTTCCAAGAACATGAGTCTGCCAGCCGCGGTCTACCATTGCCCATTCCGCGCCGTAACGATCCATAGTGATCCACATCCGTCCGCCGCCTGAGCCTATTCTCGCGTCGAAGTTTTCATTGTTCAATTCTTTTAAAAACGCTTCAAAAGGATCGATATAATCAAAAGCGCTGAGTTTTCCGACATCGCGCCCGTCAAAAAGTATGTGTATTCTTACACGTTTAACATTTTCTTTTTTAGCCTGTATGATCATTGCTTTTAAATGATTAAGATGGCTGTGAACATTGCCGTCCGAAAAAAGCCCGATAAAATGGAGAGTGCCTTTCTGGTCGCAAGAGGCGCATTTCGCGTCCCCTTTTACATTTGCGGTAATTTCTTTCCATGCGCTGCCTTCAAACATCGCGCCGGTTTCGAGGGAAGCTGATACCAGCGCCGCTCCCTGGTTAAAAACACGTCCGCAGCCCATAGCATTGTGCCCGACTTCGCTGTTGCCCATATCTTCGTCTGTAGGAAGCCCTACCGCCTTTCCATGCGCTTTAAGCCTTGTATGAGGGTTTTGCTCCGTAAGAGCGTTTAAATTATTCATTTTTGAGTTTGCTACAGCGTCGCCTTCTTTATATAATCCGTAGCCGACGCCGTCCATTATTACTAATACAACCGGACCTTTGCGGCCTTTCCATGCGGGGTTTTTCTTTAAAGCTTCCATGATTTCTCCTTGAGTATATTATATCATGGATCTAATCCGGCGGAAAGAGTTCATATAGAGAATATAAAGACACGCAGAAAATAAAAAACTGGAAAGAACCACGCTTATTTCCGCACAGGCGGTATTATTTGTTCGTATACAACTTTGTTTGAAGAAAAGCCGGGTTCCGCATTTGTTAAGACAAGCTTGCCGCCTTTAAAGTTACCATTAAATGATAATCTATAAGATTTATTACCTTCCAATGGAGGGCATTTAAAAACGCCTCTTCTTCTTTCACCGAAACGATCTTCATTCCAATACACATATACTCTTAATTCCATCTCTATTCCAGCGGGGAATTCCACGGAAGTTTCCCATTGTGTTCCCTGCGCGGCAGGAGGGAATGTATAGCCGTCGCAATCAACCAGTCTAACGCCTGATTTTGACGAATTGACAAAATTAATTTTCGCTGTCGCGTACGCGTTATAATGTTCTTCAAATGAAAAAAGAATAGACTTGACAGGAGGGTTGAATAAACCGAGGCACCCTGTCATGCAGAACGCTGACACTATCAAAACAGTAAATATTATCTTATTAATTTTCATAATTTACCTCCGTCCCGATATCCTGCAATTTATTAATTGTTGTAATAAACCTTTCCTCCGGCATGGAATTCAATTTCTCTATTGAAGCGCTAATCTGCGCTTCACAAGAATTACTGACAGTATTCATTATAATAGAAACATTTGAATCAGATAAAGAATTTATAGTATTCGTATATGAATTGATTTCTTCGTCTGATAATAAATAAAATCGTTGTATCAGATAATCAAGCTCTTTATCCGATACAGAATCAAATTTTTTCATTAATAATTGCAATTCATTTCCTGATAACGAACCGGCAATAGCCGAAAAGGTGTCAATTCTGTCATACTTTTCGCCTCTTTCATTCCTTTCTGCTTCAATTGCCATTCTTATTCCAAAAACAATAAAAGCGACAGGAAGGCAAATTATATCCAGGATTGGAAGAAAAATAATTCCCAACGCGTCAGGTCCGCTTGTACTACCAAGGTTAAGCTCCTTGCCGGTCATAAGCCACCAGGACAGGCAGCCTGAAAAAGTGTTTATAATCAAGACTATAAGAAGTATTATTGCTGTTTTTTTTTCTGCTTTTTTCATAAAAAACCTCCTTTTTTACTCACTTTATAATATTATAATCGGTATCTTTCAAAAACCAAGTAAGAAAAAGTATACTTTTTCTTAAAAAAGCGGAATTCTTTGAGAGTTTTATCGTATTTGCCTTACTGAATGTATCAGTAATATACTTCCACAGGGATTGATATGCTTTTATTTTCAAACGCGCCGCGAAGGGAAGAAGCTCGTTCTTCAAGGTATTCATCAGGCAGGCTTGAAGCGTATGGATCTTCGGGAGCAGGACGCGCTTTGCCGTAGATTTGCACTTTGCGGATACATACGGCATTTTCCGCTATTTGGCAGACAATCTTTACCCATGTTTTAGTTTCTATTTCTGACGGTCTTTTGCCGTCTACGGCGCAGAGCATTGTCTGTATTGTTACGGGAGCGCAGGCGGTAAAATCTGTTATCTTTTCAATCAATTTATTATGCGCAATGGCGCACCTGTTTATTTTATGGTACCAGTCAGGCGTTCCCGCGTCCAGTTTTAGCCATATATCGGGAGAGGGAATTCCCTGCGCCGTATCCGAGGTACACGCTTTTTTTAACAGTGAGAAAATCTCTGTTTGAAAGAGCCCCGCGCCGTTTGTTATTACAACAAGCTGCGAAGAAAGAGAATCGTCTGAAGCGGTAAGCGTTTCCCGGCGAATTTTTTCCGCCAGCGCGAATGCTTGCGCGAAAGCGGGGGAGAGGGTCGGCTCTCCGTTTCCTGAAAAACAAATGTCTTTAACGGGTATATTATCTTTTCGCGCAGTATCAATTGCCGAACGCAAATCGGTTTCCATTTGCTCAAGTGAAAATTTCGCGCCTCCTGCGAACGGAAAAACTTCGCAGTAAGGGCAATCAAACTGGCAGTTTTTTTTATCGGGAAAAAGATTAATACCGATAGAAAGACCTGAGGATCTGCGCGAATACACAGGGTAAACAACAACGCCTTTTTCTCTTTCGCGGTGGTTTGTTACAGGAGTGATATTCAACGCCATAGTTTTACTATAAATAAATTAATTAAAATATGCTATCCTGTGTTTATGGAAGATAAAACTGCCGTACAGTCGCAGATGTTTGCTAATCGTCTGAGTAAGCGTTTTCGCCATCTTAAAAAATGGGCGCAAAGAACAGGCGCCGGAGCTTTCAGGCTTTACGATCGCGATATACCCGAAATTCCCCTTGTGCTGGATTTTTACGGCAATTGTACGCAGATTCAAAATGCGGCTTTATCAGGCGCTTTGTACAAGCGTCCTTATGAAAAAGATGATAATGACGAAAATGCCTGGCTCTCTTTAATGAAACAAAGCGCGGCTGTCGCGCTTGGAATAAAACCTGAAAATGTATTTTTAAAACAGCGGCAGAAACAAAAAGGCTTATTGCAATATGAAAAAATGGGGGATGAGCGTTTTACGCAGATCGTAAACGAAGGCGGTCTTTTTTTTAAAGTTAATTTGTCCGATTATCTTGACACAGGACTTTTTATTGACAGGCGGCTCCTTCGCGCCATTGTACGCGCCGAATCTGCCGGGAAAAAGGTTTTAAATTTATTTTCTTATACAGGCGCGTTCTCGGTTTACGCTGCCGCGGGAGGAGCCGCTTCTACAGATTCTGTTGATCTTTCTAATACTTATCTGAATTGGGCAAAGGAGAATTTTTTATTAAACGGGTTTAAAATAGGCGGCGCGCACAAGCTTATACGGGCAGACGCGCTTGAATATATAGATAAAGCTGTTAAAGAAAGAATGAGATGGGATATAATTGTGGCAGATCCTCCGGCGTTTTCCAATTCCAAAAAGATGCCGGATAGTTTTGATTTAAACAGGGATTTAACAGATTTGCTTGTAAAGTGTCTTGCGCTGCTTGCGCCGGAGGGTAAAATATTCGCAAGCGTTAATTTGCGCTGCGGCGTTCCGGAAGCGCGGGAGTTGGAAGCGTCCCTTCTCGAAAATCAAACGCAGAAGGATTTACAAGTTATTGATTTAGATAATAAAATAATAGATGAGGATTTTAAAAACAGGAAAATTCCCAAAGCGTTTTTAATCATGAGGTAAATGATTTTATGAAAAGATTCTGGATTCTGGTTTTTTTATCAATCTTGTTTAAGAGCTGCGCGAATATTCCTCAAAAATCGGCTGATGAAAACAAAGAAAAAGAATCTATTTTAAAATATCCTGTTATACTGGTTCACGGGATTGTGGCTCATGACAGAGAAAGTATTATAGATTATTGGGGCAGGATTCCCGATACTCTGAGCGGGAACGGCGTTAAAATATTTTTCGGAAACACGGACGCATGGGGAAGTTTTGAATCAAACGCCGAACTTCTAAAAATAACAATCGATAAAGTTTTACTGGAAACACAGTGCGAAAAAGTCAATATTATAGCTCATTCCAAAGGAGGCCTTGACTCGCGTTTTTTCATCTGGAAATACAATTACGGCGATAAGGTTGCAAGCTTATCAACTGTTTCTACCCCGCATCACGGCGCTGAAATAGCCGATTTAATATTTCAGAATAAATTTGTGCATACAAAATCAACAAAGAAAGCTCTTGAAAATTTCGGTAAGATGTATGGAGACATTAACCCTGATTTGTACAATGTCAACTATCAATTAACAACGGAAAAAATGAAAGAATTTAACGAAATAGTTACCGCCGATGAAAGAGTGTTTTATCAGAGCGTTTATTCCACAATGAGAAACGCTTTTGACGATATGTTATTATTTAACAGTTATTTATATATAGATAAAATAAACGGAGCAAACGACGGAATTGTAAGTGAGTTATCCGCCAGATGGAGCAGAAACATCACTAAATACGAGAATATTTCACATATAGAGATGATGGATATAAAGAAACGAAAAATATCGGGAATTCACATTCCCGATATTTACATGGATATTGTAAGAGGTTTGAGAAAATTGGGTTTTTAAAAAAAAATGTTCTTGGCATGTTGTATGCGGCATCAAAGCCGCCGCTGTTAATTTAGCAGTTCTATTACTTCTTCCCTGCTGGAAAAACCTGTTTTGAAATAAATTTTACTAATATAATTTTCCACGGTTCTTAAATTAATATGCAATGCATCGGCGATTTGTTTGTTTGATTTATTTTCCTTTAATAATTCAATAACATCTATTTCCCGTTTTGAAAACTTCGCGTAAACAGATGAGCTTTCTTTTAATTTGATATTTACCTCGCTGGAAATATAAACCTTGCCGCTCAGTATCGTGTCTATCGCTTTTAATAATTCATCCTTGCCGCCTGTTTTTGATAAAAATCCCGCAGCTCCCAATTTTAAAGCCGTCTGTATTTTAAATGAATCGCCGAGAGCGGAACAAACAAGAACAGGCGGTTTTGGGATTGAAATCCCTTGTATTTTTTTATTTTGACAAAATTCTTCCAGCATCGGAAGAAAATCCAAGCCGTTATCTTCGCCTAGAAGCATATCAAGAATAATAAGGGAGGGCAGAGTATCGGCTTTTTCGATGATACTCATAGCTTTTTTAAGGGATTGCGCCTGGGCGCAAACTTTAAAAATGCCTGTCTGTTCCAAAATTGAAACAATGCCTGCGTTTAGCATTGGGTGATCATCGATTAATAATACTTGCATTGCGCTTCCTTTGATAAATGCAATGAAACTATTATTCAACAGCCAATGCAATACGTAATGCGGTATTTACTTCTTCCATTTTGGAATCCGAGAGATGTCCAACAAAATTTGTGAGTATACGCTTAGGAAAACTAATAAGGTCATCGCAGAAGATGGCACTGTCGTGTTTGAGTCCTTCCTCAACACCAATTAAAACCTGAGTAGAAATGCCGTGGTATTTAGAATAAACAGGAGCACAGATAACACTGGAAAAACCCTTATCTATACAATCCTGTCGGGAAACAACGAGAAAAACTCTATGTTTCCTTGGGTCGTTCTTAGAACCTTTGTATACAAGAAATAAGTCGCCGCGTTTCATTTATCTATTTCGTCCATGTACATATTTTGGTACGAAAGCACATCTTCCGCTTCGGCGTTCAGTTCATCCGCATGTTTTTCAAAAAGTTCCCTGTCCCTTGCCGCAATTTCTTCGGGAGATTTTACTGAGGTTTGAGCCGGAGTAAAGGTAAGAATAACCGGACCTGTAGGCACCTCACGGGGAACAGTAATACGGCGGTCGGCTGGAATATCTATGGTCTGAGTAATGGTCATGAATCAAATATAACATAATTAGAAAGAAGTATCAACGTGGCAATTCTCCCCAATCTTGTGTGTTAACGCACAAGATTCCGGGAATTTTTCTTAAAAATTGTGCGTTTTATACGCTTTTTTTATTTTTATTTCTGCCTTAAATTTTTTCTAATATTCCTGTATGGGAATAAAAAATGCCTGCGGCAGCATTAAAGCCGCAAAAGGAGTTTTAACATCGCGTTGCGGTGTTTTCGATTTAATTCGCCGCTTGCGTGGCGTAAATAGGAGTTATGTATGAAACATACAAACAAATTATTAGAAGCTATACGAAGTATAGCAGCTATGCGGAGCATAGTAATTATCGCAGTGGTTGCGGTAATCGGAATTTCAATGGCAGGGTGCGATCCTGATGATAATAGCGGAGGAGGCGGTGGCGGCAACGGTTCAATTGACGGCACTTGGAGCGGAACAGTAAATTCGCAGGAAGCTGTATTGGTAATTGATGACGGCGAGTGGGAACTGAAAATTGGACCCGAGCCGCATAATTACGGAACTACGTATTTTCAGGGGTATATTGATTCATTTGCGCCTAACGACCTCTTTTATCATGGGGGCGAAAAGTACGCAACAGCTTCAATCTCTGGCAATACGCTAACCCTTAAGCTTGCCGAAGGAGGAAATCTTACATTCACAAAAAAAGTTAACAGCGGCAATAACGAAGGCGAAGGAGAAGGAGAGGGTGAAGGAGAAGGAGAGGGTGAAGGAGAAGGCGAGGGCGAGGGCGAGGGCGAAGGTGAAGGTGAAACTATTACTTATAGCGCATCCGCAAATGATGCGGCAAATACAACAGCGATTAATTTTACCTTTGCAAGTTCTGTAACAGGGTTAGCAGCAACTGATATTACCATTACTAATGGAACCGGAAACGTTACAAAAGGATCGTTAACGGGGAGCGGAATATCATGGTCTATTGGTGTTACCGTAAACACTGCAGGAAATGTTACTGTTTCAATAAATAAAGCAGGAATTGAAAGTACAGGTAAAACTGTAGCGGTTGGAAAAACACCCGGTTCAAATATTGGTTACTGGATCGGAACGCTAAATTCACAACCGGCATTATTAAATATTTCAAGTGGACAATGGGCTTTTACTTATGGATCAACAGCCATAACCGGTTATGCTGAAGGAGCGAATAATCAAATACTAAAATCGTATGAAGGTACTCCCTCTAACGTAACAACTTCTGTTTCAGGCAATACGCTGACATTTGCAATTTCAGGCGGAGAAACAGTTACCTTTACAAGGTATGACATGACTCTTACTAATGGAACGTGGGTAAAGGCAGGACAAACGGATCTGCCAAAAATAAAGTTAGGTTTTTCAATAGGTTTTAAAGGAATTATAGGATCGGTAGCATGGAGTGGTGCAGATTATTCAGGTATGTTTGACCAATACTCTGTATCCGTTGAATCTTTTAACGGAAGAAATGTTGTACTGACGACAAATTACGGTTCTTTTGATGTTGTAATTTCAGGCAATTCTTTGACCGTTTCAAATTGGGCGGAATATCCTGAGATGAACGGGAGTTATACTAAGCAGTAATTAATAAACTGGAGCGCGATGGTGGCAGGCACTGCTTTTCCGTAGTTACGTTATGTGAAACGGTACGCTAGATATAGCGTATAACAGATACGCAAAAGCGCCTGACATCATATAAAATACAGCATAACAATCAGGGGCAGGGGGGGTAAACTTCCTGCCTTTTTTTTGAGGGACAGGGGCTTAGCGCTCTTTGCGTTCTCTGCGTCTTAGCGAGAACTCTTCTCTCACCTTACCGGTATTTCAAGACAAAATTAATATTCAACAGCCAATGCAATTCGTAATGCGGTATTTACTTCTTCCATTTTTAAATCCGAGAGAGAACCAATGTAATCGGTAAGTATAGATTTTGGCATACTGATAAGATCATCGCAATATATTGCGCTGTCATGTTTAAGACCTTCATCTGTACCTATCTCGACTTGAGTTAGAAGATTACCATAATTGGTGCGAATAGGAGCGCATATTACTGTAGGGAACTGAGATTCAATTAACACCTGCCTGGAAACGATTAGATAAACACGGTGATCTTTTGGATCGTTTTTATTCCCTTTGAAAACCCGATAAAGTTCACCACGCTTCATTTTTCTTCATCTTCCCACAACGGAACTTGGAATGAAAGATTAATCATAGCTTCTTTGTTAAGCCATTCAGCATTTTTATTAATCCATTCAATCTCCTCTTCTTCGGTCATTCTTGGCTTTTTTTCAGATCGAGCCGGAGTAAATGTAAGAACAACCGGACCTGTAGGCACCTCACGGGGAACAGTAATACGGCGATCAGGCGGGATATCTATGGTTTGAGTAATGGTCATGAATCAAATATAACATAAAGAAAAGAAAATATCAACTTGCAGAATAATTTCTTCTTCTCTCAACCAACCATCGGTATTTCCAAACACACCAATGCGCCTTCGCCGATTTCACTTACAATTTTTAAACGTCCGCCGAGTATCGCCGCGCGCTCTTTCATGCTGATGATGCCGATATTTGATTTATCAATTCCAGTCTTAATTTGCCCTGAATCATCCAATGGAGAAATAAAACCTTTGCCGTCATCGCCTATACCGATATAAATTACGCCGTCTTGTCCCGCTCGCATTGTAACAATCGCTTCTTTCGCCTCTGCGTGTTTTTCAATATTAGTAAGCGCTTCCTGAACAATTCTATAAATTTGCAGCCTTTCTTCCATGGAAAGAAATTCCAGATTGATGTGCGTGTCAATTTCCGCGCGGCAGTCAATTCCCGTTCTTCCGCTGAAATCATGGCAGAGCTGCCTTAATGCGTCAGGAATTTCGCTGAAACGGAAATCAGGCGGAATAAGATCGTTGCAAATATCTCTAGTCTTTTTCATAAGTTCCGTCATTTTTATTTCTGCTTTTTCCGGCTCCAATAACACACAGCGCATATCCTGAATAACAGTATCATGCAATTCACGGCTTATCCTCGCCCGCTCTTCGTCCTGCGCAAGCATGTAGGCGTGTGAAAATTCAATTCCTTCGGTTTCGCGTTTAAATGACGTTATTAAAGATCTGTGTAAAAATAAAATGAACAGCATAATTACCATAATAAAAAATACAAGCGCGATTAATAATAATAAATAGGAAGTATTTATGTACCTTTGCGCTTCCCCGTCGATTAAAAGGAAATTAATTAGAGACTTATTAATTTCTTCAGAGATTTCTCCTGCCTTTTCCATGTCTCCCAAAATAGCAGAGTCACGAAATATTAATGCTAATTTTATAACATTTTCAATCTCTGGAAATTCATTAACGCTATATATTAAAAAACTGCGCTTAACCTCATGTGAAAAAGGAATCCTTCTGTATATCAGATAAAGATCAGACTTTTGAAATTCCTGCAGCATCAATATAAAATCTGATGATTCTGAAAGAAGTGACGATTCAGAAGGAATCGGCGATTCTAAGGGAATCGAAATATCTTCCTGTAATAAAAGATTATCAATATTAGTCCACTTGATTATTATTTCCTGTAATGCAGAGTTATTATGACTTGTGCATGACATTAACAGAACGCTGGATAATACGCATAAAAAAAATCTCATTAATAATAAGTATATCAAACAATTAATTATTTTGATATAATACGCTTATGGAACAAAAAAAATCAATCTTTATCACCTGCGCTCTTTCAAGCAAAAATATAATAATATTAACGGCTTTATGCATAACAGCTGTTGTGCTTAATATTCTCCTTAGCAATTTTGTAATGAATTTCTTAAGGTTTCCTTTGTTCCTTGATACAGTATTTACAGCCGCTATTTCATTTTCCTTTGGCATAATTCCCGGTATTTTTACCGCTATGCTTACATGGTTTCTTCCATGCGTTTATTACAACGGTTTCAATTTTTATTTTTTATGCAGCGTTGCGGAAGTATTGATTATTTGCGCTTTTAAACCATCCGCGCCTGATACTTCGTTTTATGCTTCAAAAGAAAAAATTGCCGCGTCTTTAACCGCTCTTGTCTCCAAACTTTTTTTATTATATATATTGTGCGCAGCAGCAATCAGCGTTGTAGGCGGAGTTGTGGATTATATTACGCATCTGTTTGTAGAAAGAAATTATTACAGCGTAGACGATCTTTTTAAACAAGGTCTTTTTATGAGCAATATGCCGGTTCTTGCCGTTAATATTCTTTCAAGACTACCCATAAATATCGTAGACCGGTTCATCGTAATATTCGGCGGATACCTTATTTCAAGAGGATTGGCGAAAATAATTAAATAATTGTTTAAACCCCATAATGGCGGTTTGCGATGTTTCACCGAAGGCGGAATGTAGGGCGCCGTTAGCGCCCGCAAACTATTCCTTGATGTTGTATTTCTTCCTGAACCTTTCAATGCGTCCGGCTGTATCTACAAGTTTTTGTTTGCCGGTAAAGAAGGGATGGCAGGATGAGCAAATTTCAACCTTTATGTCCTTTATTGTGGAACGCGTTTCGATTACGTTGCCGCAGGCGCAGGTTATTTTGGTCATTTCGTACTTTGGGTGTATTCCGTCTCTCATATAATCCTCCAAAAATTGTCCAACTCCCCGTTTTTACGAGGTTTAAGGACCCAATCCCTTTAGGGATTGTATCAGTCAATGCCGCCGGAACCGGTGTTCATCGATCTTAGGAATGCTTCATTATTCTTACTTTTCTTCATTCTGTCAACTAGGAGCTCGATAATTTCGATGTCGTCCATTGGGTTTATTACCTTGCGTAAAACCCATATTTTCTGGATTTCTTCTTCTGTAAGCAGGAGTTCTTCCTTTCTGGTGCCCGATTTCTTGATATTGATGGCAGGGAAGAGGCGGCGGTCGGAAATGCGCCTGTCCAGGTTGATTTCCATGTTGCCAGTGCCTTTGAACTCTTCAAAAATTACTTCGTCCATGCGGCTGCCTGTCTCTACAAGCGCCGTAGAAATAATCGTAAGGCTTCCGCCTTCTTCGATATTTCGCGCCGCTCCGAAAAAGCGCTTGGGTTTATGCAATGCGTTTGAGTCAACGCCGCCCGACAGGATTTTACCTGATGTCGGCACTGTCTGGTTGTAGGCGCGGGCAAGGCGTGTAATTGAATCTAAAAGGATTACAACATCTCTGCGGTGTTCTACAAGGCGTTTGGCTTTTTCCAGCACCATCTCCGTTACCTGTACGTGGCGCGTTGCCTGCTCATCAAATGTTGAGGAAATAACCTCTGCGCGAACGGTGCGTTCCATGTCGGTGACTTCTTCCGGGCGTTCATCGATTAAAAGGACGATAAGGTAAACTTCGGGGTGATTTTTGGTGATTGCGTTTGCGATCTTCTGCATCATGATTGTTTTACCGGTTCTAGGCGGTGCGACGATTAACGAGCGCTGACCCTTTCCGATTGGGCAGAAAAGATTGATCACTCTTTCGCTGACACCTTCTGTTGATGTTTCCAAGTCGAGTTTTTTGTTCGGATACAGCGGCGTAAGGTTGTCGAATGGTATGCGGTTTTGCGCGACAGTCGGGTCGTCGTAATTGACCGTTTCAACACGCAGCATTGCAAAGAAACGCTCGCCTTCTTTCGGGCTGCGGATCTGGCCGTAAACCGTGTCGCCTGTTTTAAGCGCGAAAAGTCTTATCTGGCTTGGGCTGATGTAAATGTCGTCAGGACCGGGAAGGTACGAGTTCTGCGGGCTTCTAAGGAATCCATAGCTGTCGGGCAGTATTTCAAGAGAGCCATAGGCGTAAATAATTCCGCCTCTTTCCGTGTGCGCTTTAAGGAGCGCGAAAACTATTTCTTGTTTTTTTAAGACAACCATATCATCGTGCGTAATATTGTAACAAGCTGCAAGTTCACGAAGGTCTTTCATGTTAAGCCTGATAAGTTCGTTTATTGTAAGGCGGGGTTTGCCGTTATCCTGATCCTGACGCGGGATTGGTTTGCCGTACAAGTCCGGCATGGAAGGTAATTTCGGAAGAGAAGGCAGTTCATCAGTTCTATTCTGATCCGGCTGCGCTTCCTGATCGTTTCCGTTTTCTGATCCGTTAGAATCAAGGGATACTCTTTTTACCCTGACATTTACGCGTCCTGTGCTTTCCGGTTTGTCACCGTTTTCAGGTTCCGCGTCTTGCGTTTCCTCATTATTTTCGGTATCAGTTTGTTCATCATTTGAGGGCCTTCTGCCTCTTTTTAAAACTGCCATTTCTACCACCTATGGATTGCGCCGTTGCCGGCAAGATTTGCTGTTATTGCTTTTATAAACATAAATTGATTTTTGAAATTATACTCCCATTCTAATATTTTCTTTATTTCATGTCAAGGCGTTTTCAATAAACTCTCAACATTCTTTGAAATTTTATAAGTTCATTATATCAGCATATCGATCATTTCAAGCGCCGCAATTGCCGCGCGGATACGCACGGCGTTTCTGGAACCTGTAAAATGATGTTCCTTATGCTCAGTCTTTGCGGAATTCGCGCAAGCTATCCATACAGTGCCGACAGCCGCGCCGCTTCCGTCTCCGAGAGGACCCGCAAGCCCTGTAACAGAAACTCCGATATCCGCGCCGCTTTTATTCATCGCGCCGAGCGCCATCGAACAGGCGGTTTCTTTGCTTACAAGCCCGTAGGCGCCGAGCTCTTCGCTTTTTAAATCCAGCATTAATATTTTAGCTTCTTTTGTGTAACATACAAAAGAACCCCACAGTACATTTGAAGCGCCGGGAACTTCGGCCAGTAAACTTGATATCATGCCTGCGGTGCACGATTCGGCTAACGCTAAAGTAACAGAGCGCGCCTTTAATTTTTCAACCGTTGTCTTTGCCGTTATTTCCGCCCGGGTTAACAATTGCGGTATGCTTAATTCCGAATCTATATTAAGTTCTAACATTACTGCGCTGTAAATCGGCTTTTATTTCTTCCGTTGGACGGTGAAAAATTTCCACGTCTTTTTCTACGTTTGTCATCTTGCATTTGCCTTCGAACAGAACGCCGTCCGCTATGCGAAGTTTCGCGGCGCTTATATCACCCTGAACTTTTGCGCCGCTCATCATGTCTACTTTATCAAGCGCGTGTACTGTTCCCAGAATATGACCGAATACCGTAAGCGAATTTACCGTTATGTGATCTGCGTCTACCACTGCTTCCTTGTCTACTATAAGATCCCCGGACGCGTCAATTGTGCCTTTAAAATTTCCATGAATACGCAGGGTAGTGGCAAATTTCAAAATACCCGTAAAGCTTGTGGTTTTGCCGAGAACTACTATTTCTGTCTTTTCTTTTCTTTTGCCTTCCCTTCTTGGCATTTTACCCTCATTGTCAGCCGGCCGGCCGGCCGCGCTCAAAATCGAAAATTAAACGGAGTTTAATTATTATTGCTCCTGATGAAGGAACTTCCGTATCTGGCTTTCCAGAACCGAAAGACCTATCTCGTCTTTTTTCAGATTATCCCATTCATTGATTGTTTTTTCAATCCTTGCGTCAAGCGCCGCGATATGTTTTCGTACGGAAAGGATCTGCTCGCTTACAGGCGTTACAAGTCCCAAAAGAATTTCAGGATTGAAGTTCGCGCTGTCTGCCGACGCGTTTTCGCTTATCATGGAAATCGCTTTGTCTAATTCGTCAATGCTTCCTACAAATGCCGAAAGATTATCCTTTAAATCCCTGTTTAATTCTTCCGCGAGGGCAAGACGGGTTTCGCGGACTTTTATCTGTTCGAATAACTCGCGGTTACGCAATACGGCGTTTATACGCGCGAGAACTTCCGTAAAATTGAATGGTTTTGTTATGTAATCATCCGCTCCGGCTTCAAAACCCGCGACTTTATTTTTTACATCATCAAGAGCCGACAGCATTATTACGGAAATATTTTTATAATTCGGATCGCTTTTTATCTGTTTTGTGATATCGCAGCCTGTCATTCCCGGCATGATATTGTCCAGAATAATCAAATCGGGCAGGAACTTTTTTACTTTTTCAAGAACATCCGGCCCATTATCGCATTTTTCAACCACAAAACCGAGCTTAGACAGCATTACTTCGAAAAAATCCAGATTTATTGTTTCGTCATCGGCGATTAATATTTTTTTCTGGGTGTTCATTGCTTCCTCTGCTTCTTAGTTTTCTCATTGTACACCATAACGCCCCGAAAAGCAACATGACAAATGCCGCAATTGTCAAGAAAATGCCGAAATAATCGCCATTTTTTGTATATACGGTAATATTTTTTATTAGGGGGATTTTTACATTGAGATTTGTCTCTGTAAAAGGCGGCGCGTGATAAATTACCCTGCCGTTCGGATCGATTGCGCATGTCTGTCCTGACGTAGTAGAGCGGACCAAAGGCCGGTTATTCTCAACCGCTCTGAAAACCGCCATTGTAAGGTGCTGGTATTGGGCTGAGAGGCTGTTTGACCATGCATCATTGGAAAGATTGATAAGAACATCCGCGCCTTTGCGTGTAAAATTCCTTGAAATATAGCCAAACGTATCTTCAAAGCAGATAGGAGATGCGAAAGTGAATCCCGGCCCGTTAAAAATTGTCTCTTCTGTGCCTTTTTCCCAAAAATGAGTATCCGCTTCTTTAAGCCACTTGTAAAATCCGGGAAATTGCTTCTGGTATGGAAAATGTTCTGTAAACGGAACCAGATGCAGTTTTCTGTATGTGCTTGTATTAACTCCGTTTTCAAAGAGCATTGCCGCGTTATAATCAACCCTATGTCTCTCTGCCGCATTAGGGTTGAGCGCGCTGTCCCTGCGGGCATCGTCATTCCCGATTAAAAACGGTACATCCTGATTTGATAGGTATTCCAGCAGATCCCTGACAAGCGCCCATGAATTTTGATCATCTCTGTATGTTGTATGCCAGTAAATGCGGGGTATAAACGCTGTTTCAGGCCAGACAACCATCTGCGGCTTAGGCTCAGATGCAAGCGCTTTATCAGAAAGCCTGATGAGATTATTTAGGTCTTTACGATACGATTCTGTAACCTGCCATGCCAGCGGCGACCTTGACGCCTCCCAAGGATCTGTATTGTGCTGAATAAGCGCGATATTCGCCGAAGGATAAGATGAATAATCCTTCATATTGATGAATCCAAAGATAAATACGCCAATCAATATTACAAGCCATATTAAGAGCGGTAAAAATTCTTTTTTATAATTTTTTGTAATTGAAGCCAGACAGAATGAAGGGAACGTGACAATCGCGCTTACGCCCCAGACGCCTGTGACGCTTGCGATTTGGATTAAAGGTATTATGCGCCATTGGGAGTAGCCGATTACTCCGTAGGAATAGCCGGTGAATCCTTTTGTACGCAGGTATTCGTAAGCAATCCATATTAGCCATTGAACAATGAATCCGCGTTTCGGGAAAAATATTATTGCTATTTTTAATAAAACAAAAACCGCCGCCATGTAAAAAAGAAACAGAGTGTAAGCGATAACCCCCGCAAGCGGATGAAATGTGCCGAGCCAATAATTGAATAACGCGTAAGATGAAAAACCGTAAAGTGCGCCCCACGCGGCGCATTGTAAAAGATTGTCTTTTCTAATAACTATCAGGATTGGAAGGAGGGCAAACCACGCAAAAAACGGAACGCCGTTTCTAAAAACCGGATTCGGAAATGATAGAGCGAAAAGAACCGACGCAAGGATAACAAGCCCAAAGCGGATTAAAATTTGTTTAACCCGGCTGTTGTTATTCATATTATCCTTGTCTATAAATTCTTATGATTTTTTCTTGGATTTGACATTATCGTCGTTAATCGCCCAGACAGCTTGCTTTAACTCTCTTCCTGAACGGAAGGCGACAGCGCCGTGTGAACGGATTGTAATTGTTTCGCCTGTTCTTGGATTACGCGCTTTCGGACGCGCTTTGCGCACCTTTACTTCGAATGTTCCAAAACCGCGAATTTCAATTACCTGGCGGCGCATCAGAGCCTCTTTCATTTCATCAATGATAAGATCGATTGCGCCGCGGGCTTCTGCGCGGCTCATACCTGTTTTTTCATACAGAGCGTCCACAATGTCTGCTTTTGTATATTTTTTTACAGCCATATTATTGAGCCGCTTTCATTGTATTGTAGTAACGCTGCATTCTCGATTTTTTTCTCGCCGCCGCGTTCCTTGTAATGATTCCTTTTCCGGCTGCCGTATCAATTTTTTTGATCATTTCCTTTAACGCAGCTTCCGCTTCAGGATCCTTTTTCTGTGTGAGAACTACAAATCTTTTAACGCTTGTTTTTACTGCGCTCTTTGCCGATTTATTACGAAGGCGGCGTTCTTCACTCTTTCGGTGCCGCTTTTCCGCTGAACTGCTTTTCTTTGCCAAAGGATGACCTCCAAATATTCTTTTGTTTAAGCATACGGTTTAATGAAAATCAGACGGACGTCTTTCTTTCCGTTTGCATTTTTCACATTCCGCCATATTTTTAACCTTGCCGCTTTCGAAGAGAGTTTTCATTTTGATTTCTCCGCCGCATGAACACATAAATCTCTGTGTCGCGCTCGCGGTACGGCTGTTTTTACTGGCCTGTGCCATAGTTTTCTCCTAAGAATTAGTATGTAAAAAAGGTACTTAATTGCTAATAAAATGTCAACCGTTCTGCTCCGCTTCGCCGGGCGGGAAAAGATATAAATCCGGCAATTTGAAAGTGCGGTTAAGCGCATACGACTGCGGATTATGGAATCTGCTTGTTGTCGAAATACTGAAGAAGTGAATCAACGGTTCATGCTCAGGCGAATCAATTTTTATGGAAAATTTAAAATCCTTTATGTCATCGGGAATATCTGCCGGAATTGGAAGCGGCCAGAAGCTGTAAGCGCCCGGGGTGCTTGGAACCATTCGGAACGGATTTTGCCAGTTGTTGTTTCTCATGGCGACCAATCTCCCTTCATGAAGGAGAACGATATCAACGCCTGTTATCGGTTCAAAACTTATTCCGTCAAATATGCGGCCGGCGATTGTCGGGATGTCGTACATGGGGCTGTTAACTTTCGGCAATGTTGTTGGGGTTCCGTCGTGAGGAGCTGTCGGACGCATGTTATGGTTTACAACACGCAAGCCCTTGTAAACAAGCGTAGTTATGTCGGCTTCAATCTGCTGGTGCTTTACGCCGGATTGTTCGATCCTGGTAAATCCCCTGTTAGATACAATGTAGTTAGGTTCGATCCTGTTAAGAGTATAGCAGACCGTATCGATGCGGCATTGATAACATAGGCAAAAATTCTCCGGATTACCTCCGGCTTGAATCCCGTCAAAGATCTCCTGTACCGAGCCAAACACAAGGTCTTCGTTCGTGTTATGAATATCCATCTAAGCCTCCATATAACTACTTATATAATATACTACAAGCCTGAACAAATGTCTCCACATTTTTCTTATATTTTTGATTAAAAAATATTCTAATTGTGTACAGCGTCTGGATGAATGAATTTACCATCTCCGGCTTAAAAGCGCTGGAACTGCTTCCAAAACTGCGTTCCTCGTCGATAACAAAAAGACCTGTTTCAAAGGATACTGGTTCCGGTACATCGATTATAATATCTTTCCCTGAAATATCCAAGCCTTTACGCCTTAATTCATCCGCAAGTTTTTCTTCATACTTTACTCTTCCATTTGTTTCTCTTAGCGCTGTAAAATCTGTCTTTTCAGGCGGAATTTCAACAGCTGTTGCGAAAATTCTGCCTTCCCGCACCGATTCTATCAGTGAATTTTGCCCAAGAAGTGAAAAAAGACCGTTATCATCAAGATCGTACAGATCATTTCCTGATAATTCACCCGAATTGAGGTCGTTTATAAGGGCTTTTTTAACCATTGCAGTAGCGGCGCGTACCTGACGATGCCAATATACGGTTCTATACATCAAATATTTAGAAAAAAGGATCGATTCTACGTTAGGAATCAGCCGGGAATCAATATCTGCGCCTCTTTCCTTGTTTGGATACAGTCTTGAAAGGATAAAATCGACATCCTGCGCGCCGTATGGCACTCCGCAGTACCTCGCATCGCGGTTTAAATAATCGAGTTTATCAGGATCAAGCGCGCCGGAAAGCAGTTTGCGGTAAAAAAGCAGTTCGCTGTCTTTCGCTTCCATTTCTTTGTCCACAATAGCCGCTGTAAATGCGGGATCCGCACCTGTCGCTCCGACAAGGCTGCGCATTGGTTCTTGTAAAATAATTCCGCCTGTAAGCGATTCATGGGATGTAAGAGACAATTCTTTTAAAGAGTGAGTATAGGGAAAGTGCCCTAGATCGTGAAGGAGACAGGCGGCAAGGAAGGATTTAACGCCTTCATGGGTCAGCCACGAGGCGCCGCGCTCGGTAAGGTTTTGAAGAAGCCGTCTTCCGATGTGGTATACGCCTATGGAGTGGCTTGCCCTTGTGTGGGTGGCGCCGGGATAGACAAGATAGACAGGGCCTAACTGCATAATTCTTGTAAGACGCATAAACGGGGCGGATTCAGCCATAAGAGCCTGTTTTTCGGTCATATATATATGCCCCCACAGGACATCTCTTATAGGGTGGGTATAATCTTCTGTCAGTGAGGCTTCGATTGTGCTTTTCATTACCGCGAATATTATAGATAAATTTATTTTTTTTTACTAGAATATAAGGTAGTGCGTATTTTGCATTTATCGCGCGTTTTCGCGCTTGGATTACTGTTGTTTTCTCCTGTTATAACCGCGTCCCAGACGCCGGAAGAACGCTTTTTACGGGGCTCAATTCCGCAGGAATTGCTGCGCCCGAACAGAAGCGAATCTCCCCGGTATCCGATAGATATGGTGATAGGCGAACTAGGACAGGGCAGCGTATCGTCTGTGTTATTTAATTTTGCTATTAATATTTGCGCGGGTTTTGTATCGGGGCAGACGGATCATAGAGGCTTGGCTTCCATCAACCAGTCGGCGAAGGAATATCTTTTATCATCACTTGAAGTTATTAATCCTGTTAGTTACAGAATAGGCGGAGGAAGAGAAGAAGCAGACGGCGCGTTTTCGTTTTTAGTCAGGTTTATCGGAAGAGAGCAGGGGATAACAGGCGAATTGTATATAAGGCATGTAACGAAGCAGACAGAAAGAGAAGACGGCGAGATTGTTACAACAAGCGCCTGGGTATTTGAAGAGTTATTGCTGGAAGAAGCGAAATCACGCGAGGCCGAACTGCAGGAATCAATATACCGGTACGATTTTTTTCCTTATGAGAGGTTTTTCTGATTTATGGCAACACCTGTTGGACGTATAGAAAAAGAATTTCTATTTAAAGCGTTATACGATGAGAAAATCCCCATTGTATATATGAAGGATAGAACCGAGTATATTTTCAGGATGGATCAAAAAGCCGGGGAAGAACTTGTTTTTCGCCCGGATATAAATCCCGGGAAATTTAAAAATCATTTTAAACTGCCGCTGCTTTTTAATTACCGCGGACAGGTGATCGATTTTACCGCGGAAATACTGGCGCAAAAGGATGAAGTCATATACTGCAAAGCGCCTGAAACGCTTTATAAAAATCTTGATCGCAACTATTTAAGAATTGACACCCCCGAAGATATAAAAATTCTTTTTACATTCCGCGGAGACAGGTATAACCTCGCGTTTCCTAAAACCAGCGAGTATGAAAACATATCATCCGAAGATTTAATAAGAAACATGGATCCTCATAATCTTTCGGGGCTGATAAAGCAGGTAACGCAGATGTTAAGCAATTTCGCAGACGGTTACCGTATTGTTAATTTTAAAGATAAAATGCCGGAGTCAATGGAAGAGAGAATTGTTTCTGAAACCGGAAAAACGCTTTTTATACCTTCAACCGCCGGTTTCCTGCCTAGAACGGATCCGTATCCTAAAAAACGCATAATCACTGAAGATCTTTTTAAAAGGTATTTGGAAACAACAGGAGTCGGCTTGACATTCCTTGATGATCACTGCGCCCGTTTTCTGAAAAGCAAATTTGACGGCGATGTTTTCTCCGACGCGTGGGTGCCCATTTTGTTTCATGAATATGTAATAGGCTACATTCATATTTGGGTCGATAAACCGGGAAGGCTTCCCTTCGATTTCAGCGTCCTCGATAATGTGTATCAATACGCCAAGGTGCTTGCTTTCGCGCTGAAAGAAAACGGATATTTTGAACACGGTAAGATTCATAACGAGGCTTTTGAAGGCAAAGTTTTAGATATAAGCGCGTCGGGTCTTCTTTTCGCCTGCCCGCTTGGTTCCAACCTTCTTACAACTCTTATGGTAGACGCCGAACTAACGGTAACGATAGAAGCGCCCAATAGAACGATTAATGTAGTCGCAAAAATTGTAAGACGTTTTAAAGATAAAAACGCCGGTTATTTCGGCTGCCGCTTTATAAATATGCCCCCGGAGGACACGCGGTTTTTATTCGAACACCTCTACGGAAGGCAAATCGATTCAAACGACACTGCTTTCCTTTCGGGGCAGGTTTAGAAAGATTATTATCTCTCCAGTTTTCTATACACATATCTGTGCGGACTGTCCGCTGTGGAGCCGAGTTTTTCGCGTCTCCATTCGGCGTATTCAGACCAATTGCCGTCGTACCATACAACTTCGCCGTCTTCAAACGCGAGGATGTGGGTTACAATTCTGTCTAAAAACCAGCGGTCGTGGCTGATTACAAGGCTTACGCCGGCGAAAGTATCAAGAGCGTCTTCAAGCGCGCGCAGCGTGTTAACATCTAGGTCGTTTGTCGGCTCATCGAGTAACAGAACATTTGCGCCTTCTTTTAACATCATCGCAAGGTTTAAACGGTTGCGCTCTCCGCCTGAGAGCACTCCGACTTTTTTAGATTGATCCGCACCTGAAAAATTGTACCATGCGCAGTATGCGCGCGAGTTTACCTCTCTCGCTCCTGCGCCGCTTCCGATTTTAATTAGATCCTGCCCGTCTGATAACTGCTCCCAAACGCTTTTTTCGCCGTCCAGATTGCCGCGCATTTGATCAGCGTAGCCTAACTGGACGCTGTCACCGAGCCTTAACTCGCCCGCGTCCGGTTTTTCGCTTCCTGTTATTAATTTAAATAATGTTGTTTTTCCTGCGCCGTTAGGACCGATAATGCCTACGCACGCTCCGGGCGGTATTGTGAAGCTCATATTGTCGAATAACAGCCGCTCTCCAAAAGATTTGGAAAGTCCTTCGGCTTCGATTACAAGTTTGCCGAGGTGCGGACCTGCTGGAATTGTGATCTTATTGTTCTGCGCGCCGCTTCGGGAGCGTTCCCTTTCATCATCCTGATATAGTTTTTCGTAATTGGAAATACGCGCTTTGCTTTTTGCGTGTCTGCCTTTCGGGCTCATGCGTATCCATTCAAGTTCGCGCTGTAAAGTTTTTCGGCGATCGCTTTCGCCTTTTTCTTCCTGCGCCATGCGGTTTTCTTTTTGTTCAAGCCAGCCGGAATAATTTCCCTTCCACGGAATGCCTTCGCCGCGATCAAGTTCAAGTATCCAGCCTGCGACATTGTCCAAAAAGTAGCGATCGTGGGTTACCGCGATTACAGTCCCGGAATAATCCTGCAAGTGGCGCTCAAGCCACGCCACAGTTTCAGCGTCCAAATGGTTTGTCGGCTCATCAAGTAAAAGAATATCAGGTTTTTGAAGGAGCAGGCGGCAAAGGGCAACGCGCCGTCTTTCGCCTCCCGAAAGATGATCTACAACCTCATCACCTGCTGGGCAGCGAAGAGCTTCCATCGCAAGTTCAAGACGGCTGTCCAGATTCCATCCGTCCGCGGCTTCGATCTTTTCCTGCAGTTCAGCCTGCTTCGCGCCGAGTTTATCGTAATCCGCGTCCGGCTCTCCGAACGCTTCGCTTACCTTATCAAATTCCGCAAGGAGAGCAACCAGTTCTTTTGCTCCTTCCGACACGATTTCTTTGACGGTTTTGCCCGGTTCAAGGTAAGGTTCTTGTTCCAGAAACCCGATCGAAAATCCGGGGCTTATTGATGTCTCACCCGCGAACTCCGTGTCTGCGCCCGAGAGAATCTTTAAAAGACTCGATTTCCCCGAACCGTTAAGCCCTATTACGCCGATTTTCGCGCCGTAAAAATAAGAAATACTGATATCTTTTAATACTTGCTTGGTTCCGTGCTTTTTGGATACCTTATACATGGAGTATATTATTTTTTTATCATCTGTTGACATTTATCTTCCTTTTAAACTTGTTTGTATGTTAAAATTATCCAAATAATGATGATTGGTCAACATGGATTTTTCTTATTTTAAAATGTTGGAGGGTTATTATGGCAAAAGACAGTAAGGATTTTGTAGAATGGACGGATAAATTGGCCTGCGGTATTAAAATTATTGACGATCAGCATAAAGGTCTTGTTAACCTTGTCAACGAGATGTTTGATCATGTAAGCGGCAATTATGTGCAGGAGCGCGATTATTTTAACAGGGTAATACAGGAAGCGGTTAAATATGTAAAAACCCATTTTGCCACAGAAGAAAAAATATTAGTTGCCACAAAATTCACAGGTTACGCGGAACATAAAAAAGAACATGAAAACTTCATCCGCGCGATTGTGGATAATATTAAAGAATATGAATCCGGAAACAGGCTTACGCTTTCCACTTTTACAAGGTTTTTAAAAGACTGGATTTTATCGCATATCGCTTTTATGGATAAGCAATATTTTGAGTATTTCAGGAAAATTGCAACGCGGAAAGAAGACGGAAAGTTAAGTATCACTTCTGATGATATAAATAACGCTTAATTATTATGATATAATTGCTCCATGTCCCTGAACTGGAAAGAAATCAATTTGATCCTCGAAGAGCTTAACCTTGAAGGCGCGCAGATTCAAAGCGCCGTGCAAAGCGCTTACGATGTGATTATTTTACGGTTTCATAAAAAAGGCGAAACAAAGCAGGTTTTAATATCTTTAAGTTCAGGCGCGTGCAGACTGCATGAAACATTCCGCGCCGTTGTGAAAAGCGAAAAGCCTCTGCGTTTTGCGCAATTTTTATCTTCCAAAATTGTAAACGGCTGGGTTACGCAGATAAATCAGCTTGGAGATAACCGCATTGTTAAAATCGCCGTTAAACGCTCAGGCGCCGCTGTTGAGTCTGAAAATGATAATGTAATTTTTAATCTTTATATCCGTCTTTGGTCAAACGCGGCGAATTTTATCGTTACGGATGAGAATGGCGTAATACTTGACGCTATGCGCAGACATCCAAAGCGCGGTGAAATTACAGGCGGGCATTACGCGCCTGAAGATATTAAAGAAGAAAATTTACCACGGAGTATACAGAAGGAAGAAGAGTGTAGGCAAAAACCTAAGCGCGAGTTTTTTATACGTGAGCTTCCCGGCGAAGGCTCTTTTAATAAAAAAATCGAAGAATCCTACACTGCGCAGGGCGGAACTCTTTCGTTGGAAGCGCTCAGAGAACAGGCAAGGCGGAATTGCGAAGGCAGTTTGGGAAGAATCAGTGCTTCGATAGAAAAATTAAAAGAAAAGGAAGCGTCTTTTGAAGACGCGCAGCGGTTTAAAATATACGGCGATTTGATACTTTCGAATATCGCCGGTATAAAACCGGATGATAAATGGCTTGATACCGAAGATTTAAACGGCCGAAAAATACGAATAGAAATGGAAGAGCGCATTCCGCCTGCGGCAATGGCGCAAAAATATTATGAACAATACAGAAAGGCAAAAAACGGGCTTGCGGAAATTCAAAGGGAGATAGCGCAGAGCGAGAATGAACTTAAAGAAATAACAGAAAAACTTGAACGCCTGTTAAACGAAACCAATCCGCTTGTTCTCGCGAAATTGTTAAAATCCGGAGGAGCGGCGCGTCCTTCTGTATCTCAAAAGAAAGAAAAAACACGGCCGGGACTTTCGTTTAAACGCGGCGACTGGCTTATCATTGTAGGAAGAGACGCGAATGAAAATGATGAACTTCTGCGCCGTCATGTAAAGGGAAACGATCTGTGGCTGCATGCCAGAGATTATCACGGCTCTTATGTGTTTATAAAACGAAGAGCAGGGAAGTCCGTGCCGCTTGATATTTTATTAGATGCGGGAAACCTTGCCATATTTTACTCGAAGGGAAGAAACAACGCCCAGGGAGATTTATTTTACACGCATGTTAAATATTTACGCCGCGTTAAGGACGGTCCCAAAGGGCTCGTTATTCCCACTCAGGAAAAAAATATGCATGTAAAGGTTGAAGATGAACGTCTGCGCGAACTTGAAAAATGCAGGTTTTTATAGTATAATTAATCATGGCAAAAACAAAAGCCGGCGCCGTAAAAACAAAGGCCGCTAAAAAATCTGCCGAAAAAATATCAGAAAAAGACAGTCTTGCAAACGAATTAAAGAATCTCATACCCAAACTCGATGAAGAAGGTTTAGCGTTTCTTGTCAAACAGGCTCATGTACATCTTTACAACATGCAAGTTGACGCGCTTAATCAAAATACAATAAGAGAAGATCAGCGCGAAAGCGCAAAAAACACCAAATCAAAAAAAGCGGTTAAAGCTTTATTTACCGATATCGAAATGTCTGATTCCGGTTCGGGTTATCATATCCTTTTCGGCAATGAGTGGATTTCTTTTACAAAAGGTGAAATAACGACTATGGTGAAAATAGCTCTTTGCGATGATTCGGATCTGGAAATAAGAGGCAGGTTTTACAACTGGCTTTCCGGCGAGCGCAGCGACATACTTGTTACAGCTTCAATAGCCGATAAATTTGATAAGAAACTCAACTCCCTGCTTATCTTGTTAAGAAACAATTTTAAGATTAAAAAATAGGAAATTATTCGTTTTTTCCGATTTTTCCCGTTTTTCCTTGCATATGGCTCCCGCAAACACTAGAGTTAAAATATATGGAAGCTGTGCTTGCCCAAAAAAGACGGGTGCGAAGTCCGGTCGGCGCCGGAATATTTTATCCCGAAGACAAGAAAGAAGTGCTCGATTATTTAGGGTCTTTCGGCCTTGAAGAGAGCGCAGGCGGGTTCGCACAGGCAATTATAGCGCCTCATGGGGCATGGAGTTACTCAGGTTCGCTTGTCGCGCAGGCTTTTTCCTCCGCAATGGGCAGGAGTTCAGACATAAAAAAGGTTGTAATTCTCGGTCCTATTCATGATAAACGAGAAAAAGGCCTGTTTTTATCGAATTCCCACTCTTTTCACACCCCTTTAGGGAATATTCCCGTAGATCATGAAATATCTGAAGAATTAGGGTTTAGAGGCAGTTTTTTTGAAATTAACGATATCCCCCATCTTGGGGAACATTCCATAGAAATCCTGCTTCCTTTTGTAAAATATTGCTTCCCGAACGCGTCGCTTATTCCAATATTGATGGGGCAGCCGAAAGCCCAGTACATTTACGACCTTGCAAATGCCTTAAGAACCGTTATTACGCCGGTTCTCGATGAAACCCTCATAATTGTTTCATGTAATCTGTCCTGCGATACCGATCAAAAAACAGCGCGCCATCTTGCCGAAGAATCGCTGCGTCTTTTTTCCGAAAAGAACGCCTCGGCTCTGGCAAGCGCCATTCTTGACGGCCGTTTAAACGCCTGCGGAGGCGCTCTTGTCGCCGGTCTTTTTGAAAGCGGATTGCTTGATAAAACCCAAACCTGCTCTGTCGCCGACAATCTTGTCAGCGCTGTCGGCACAGAAAATAATACAGTTTATTACAGCGAATTTTCTTATATTTAAACGAATATCCCGGTTATACATCATCATACATAAACAGCCGCCATTTTAAAGCCGATACTATAATATGCGTAAACTTTTAATTATTTTTTTAACTTTTTTTGTCTTAATAAGCTGTAAAACAAAACCTCCTGTTTTAGAAGAGGAAGAAGAGCCTTTAATCGAAATAAAAGAACCCGGATTTGAGGTAATATCGATATATATTATTCAAGCCGATTTAGTTGTCACGGAATTTGAAGCTGTAATAAAAATCATCAATCCAAATTATTTTTCGATGGAACTCTCATCCATTGCCTACGAACTGTACGGCAACGGCCGCTTCTGGGCAGACGGCAAAGTTAAAGGCATTTTGAATATTCCCGCCGACAGCACAGGCGAAACAAATTTTAGATTTGAAATGAATTTTATTAATATGAGCCGTCCTCTCCTGGATGATGTTATCAACATGCGCCGCGTAAACTACAGATTCAAAGGAAACGCCGAAGTTAAGCCCGACATTCCTAAAATTGAAGCATTCAATGTAGATTTCGACTGTACCGGTTACTCTGAAGTAAAGAGAATGGCGGAGAAGAAATAATTATTTATTAAATATTAATAACACCTCATCAATGTTTGTTTTCCCGGTTAAAGCCATTATCAGTCTGTCTAATCCCATCGCAACGCCTGAGCATTTTGGAAAGTTATTAAATATCTTCCAGTATTCATGATTAACATCATGCCGCACAACGGCGTTCTTTGCTTTTTGTTCTTCTTCGTTTATAAAAAATTCTTTTACCATTTGCGGATTGGTTTCTTCCGAAAAACAATTTGCAAGTTCAATTCCGTTCCAGTACAGTTCCCACCGCTCAACAGTTTTTTTATCTGCTGTTTTTTTTGCAAGGCAGGGGACAAACGCAGGATAATCAACCAAAGCAACGGGTTTGTCTCCTTTTAACCGCGGCTCGACAGCATGGATAAAAATTAAATCGTAAAGCTGAGGCACAGTCATTTCATGCATCGGCTCCAATCCAAGCCTTCGTGCCTGCGCTGCCATCGCCTCTGAGCCCTCAGCCGCCGCTTCAAAAAGATCGAAGCCCGCGTATTTTAAAAACGCGTGTGCAACTGTAATGTGATCAAACGATATGTTTTCTTTGATTAAAAATTTAAACAATTCCTCTGTTAACTCAAGCGAATCCATGTAATCTGCATTCATCGTATAATACTCAAGCATGGTGAATTCAAAGTTATGCAAATGGCCTTCCGATTCTCCGTTACGGAAACATTTGCAAATCTGGTAAATATCCACTCCATGCCGCGCGATTATTTTTTTCATCCAGATTTCAGGGGACGGAATCAGCCACAGCGGATTGTTTTTCTTTCTGCTTGTATTCGGAAAAAGTCTTTCAGTCTGAAAAACTTCAAGGCATGATTCGGGAATCAAATCAGGCGAAAGCAAAGGCGTATCCAGCTCAAGATAGTTTTTATTATCAAAAAAAGAGCGGATTTGTTTTATTATAGCGGCTCTCTTTTGTAATGTTTCCAAATTCAAATTTAACTCCTAAACTAATCTTAACACGGCTTCTTTCCATTTTCGCCCGCGGTCGAATTCGTTTAAGAACATTCCAAAACTTGCGCAGCCCGGAGACAGCGCGACACTATCACCGCTTTCGGCTTTTTCCGCCGCGCAGATTACAGCTTTGTCTAAATTGTCAAAAGGCCCAAAGAAAGGAACGCCTTCTTTTTCAAGGAGGCGCGAAAGTTTTTCGCTGCCTGTGCCGGCAAGAAGGACAACAGCTTTTGCTTTTTTTGCCGTTTTGGCAAGAGATGAATAGTCAAGGTTTTTATCAGTGCCGCCTGTTACAAGGATAAGGCCGCTGTTAATCGAAGCATTTTCCGTGAGCGCTTCAATGCAGGCGCAAGCGGCTTCGGGAATTGTGGCGGCGCTGTCGTTGTAGTAACGCGCGCCCTTTGCCGTATGAAAAAATTCAAGGCGGTGTTCAATGCCGCGGAATTCCGATAATGCGCCGCGGATCGTCTCTGCTTCGGCGCCTAAAGCGAAGACGCTGAGAGCCGCCGAGAGCATAGTTATTTTTTGATGAGCGCCTGGTATTTGAATTTCACGCGGCACGATTTCCGTTATTTCTTCCGGGATTCCTTTAAAATTATATAGACGGGCAAGACCTGAGCCGCCTGAATCAATCCAGCCGCCGCTTTGTCCTTCGTTTAATTTGACGCGCGACCAGACAAGCGGACGCGCTTTGGTTTGATCGCGGAAACTTTTTCCCCATTCATCATCACTTGCGACTGTAACATCGTTTTCATCCTGTCCTTTGTAAATGATTCTTTTGTCGCTGATATATTCATCCATTGACGCATAACGGTCAAGGTGGTCCGGCATAATGGCGGTAAGAACCGCGACGGCAGGTTTTAAAAGCGCGTCTCCTTCCGAATTAACGTAATTTTTTAAATCGCCCAGCTGGAAACTTGAAAGTTCTAGAACTACATCATCGTCTTTGCCCGTTTCATCAAGAAAAGTAAGAGGAGAAACTGTTATATTTCCGCCTAAAAAAGCGTTTCCTTTTTTCCTGTCTTTTGAAAGAATCCAGTGCAGAGCGGATGCGGTTCCCGATTTTCCCTTGGAACCTGTAACCGCAAAAAGTCTTGCCTTTGATTCATTCAAAAACAGGGAAATGTCAGTTTCAATCTGCTTTGAAGCTTGCAAATAAGGAGAGTCGGGTTTTACTCCCGGGTTTTTTATCACAATACCGGCTTTCTTAAAATCATCAATTTCATGCTTTCCAAGAACATAACGCACGCTCTGCCTTCCGAGTTCGGCGCAGATTTTATCAAGTTCTTCAATCGAAGGCGCAAGAGTTTTTTCGTCTCTAAGGTCTGTCACAGTCACTTCGGCGCCTCTCTTTAATAAAAAGCGCGCAGACTGAAGACCGCCGCCATGCAGACCCAGCCCCATTATTAATGCTTTTTTTCCTGTGTAAATCATGTTATGTTAATAGATACCATGCAAGCCAATTCATGTAAACAGGTAAGACATGCCTCCAAATGAGATACAAGGTCCTTTGTCGCTTTTGGACGATTTGGGGCAGCCGCATAATTTTGGGTGGGCAAAACATACTTTTCATTTTTATGAACCTGCGCTGCTGTACGCTCCGCGTTTTAAATTTTCGGAATCGGATCGATATATTATTTATTCTCCCACTCATATGGTTGTTTTGGAAATTCGAAATGACGGCTGGCTCGGGCATATGTGCATTTCAATCATTTCACTGAGAGATAAAAAGCGTTCTACCCAGTCTTTTAAAAAATGGCTGCCCCTTGGCTCATTTGAATTGCCTAATACAAGCGATTCGGGAAACATCCGCTGGAAGCAGAAAAAAATGCATTTGGACTTTGTGTGTATGGAAGGGGGAGCCAGAATCATCAAGACGGATATTCCCAAGTTCGGGCGCCACCGCAGTCTGAGGGGAGCGCTTGTTTTAACCGCGTTTAAAGAATCGGAATCTCTTGTAACGCATCAGCCTTTCAGAAACGAAAAAAACGCATTCAGGTACTCGTGCTATTCGCCGTGGTTTTTTGCCGAAGGCGTTATCCAATTCGGCAGTTCGGAAATTATTTTTACGCGCGGAAACGCGTGGGGTATTCTGGACTGGAACAGGAGCGCGCGTCCGAAAGCGGATATCCGGTATTGGGCAGCAGCCTGCGGTCAGAGCCATGGAAGCCAGCTGAGTTTTTGCGTAGGTTACAGCTGGACAGATTCATCTTACGGAACCGAAAACGCCTTTTTTATCGACGGGAATTTGTACAAACTCGATCAGGTTACCTTCCATATCCCTCTTTCCGACTGGCTCTCTCCGTGGAGGTTCACGAGCAACGACAACAGGCTCGAAATGACCTTTACCCCTCATCAGGAAAGAACAGACCGCCGCAGTCTGTTATTGTTCAGTTCTACCCGCCGTCAGGTATGCGGTTCTTTTTCCGGAAGAGTTCAATTGGACGATGGAATCGTCATAGAATTCCATAATTTGACTGGTTTTGCGGAACGCAGTAAAATGCGGTATTAATGAAATTACAATAATTCATATCGGTTTTTATCGCAATTTTTTACATAAAAACCGTCTTTTCTACTTTCTTTTTATTAAAAAAATGATATACTATTGTATAGAAATAAGGGAGTTATATGCGTAAGTTTTTATACTGGTGGCGTTTTTACTCGTTCGGCAGGGAGCAGTACCAAGAGTGTATCAGTAATGCGTTTATTAATAATCTGGCAAGTCTGCGTCAGGGTAACACGCTTGTAGCAATTTTTGCCATCGTATGCGCAGCCATACCTATTATTGCGGAAGATTATAATTTTATTAAAGCCGGTTTTTTTCTGGGAATCGCGGTTATCGCTATATTGATTTCTGTCTATGCTAACTATGTGATGCAGCAAATCAATGTTTCTAATAAGATTATATATTTTCTTATTACTTTATATTACGCGAATATCATGCTCTTCAGCACCTACTTCGGCACGTTTGGGCATCCCGACAAACCGGCTTCTTTAGTTTTCTGTTTTTTCATATGCGCCCTTTTGTTGTTTATTAATCCGCCCCAGTTCAATTTTATTCTTACGCTGAGCGCGATGGCTGTTCTGATCACCTGTTCCGTCATCGTTAAAGATTACAGCATCTGGATTTATGATGTTGTTTATACTGTTGTCGCAGGCGGAATAGGGTTGTTCTTTACATGGCATATCGCCAAATTGCGCCTCGGTTTGGAACTAAGCGCGAACCAGCTTGAAGACGAGCGTAATAAATACGTCGATCAAAGTATTACAGACGAATTAACCCAGCTTAGAAACCGCCGCGATTTTATGAACACCTTCCAGCGTTATCTGTCAAATTACAGATCATCGGACGACTGGCTTTGCATCGCAATCGCGGATATCGACTTCTTTAAGTTCTATAACGACCATTACGGGCATCCGAAGGGCGATGAATGTCTTCGTTCAATCGGCGTTGTGCTAAACAATTTAAAAGATGAGCTAGGCGTTTATACGGCAAGAGTCGGCGGCGAAGAATTTACGGCGCTCTGGTTTGAAAAAGACGCCGCCCATGTTGATAATGTTATTACTCATTGGGCGGACGCGTTAAAAACCCTTGCGATTCCGCACGAAAAATCCAAAGTTAACGAGCATGTAACAATGAGTATCGGCGTTTATGTTTCCAAGTGCGGCTCTTATCAGGATACAAAGTCTCTGTATGATATGGCGGATAAAGCGCTCTATACAGCCAAGAGCAGCGGGCGTAACTGCGCTGTTGTTTGCGGCGATGAAATAAAGGAATATAAGATTACTCCCGATTCATGCTTATTAATAAAACATCAATCTTAAGAAACGGATCATGAATTTAGAAGCTTTTATACTCGGTTGCGGCGGAATGATGCCGCTTCCGAACAGACATTTAACTTCGGTGCTTTTACGCCGTGAAGGTGAACTTTTTCTCTTTGACTGCGGCGAAGGGACACAGGTATCGCTGAGGCGGCTTAACCTGCGCTGGAAAAAAATTTCCGTAATTTTCATAAGCCATATGCATGCCGATCATGTTACCGGCATTCCGGGGCTTTTAATGCTTTCATCTCAGGTAGACAGGGATGATCCTCTTTATATAATCGGGCCGCCGCGGCTTTCTGAGTATATCGAGTCGAACAGGCGTGTTTTGGATATGTATATCAATTATGAAATTATCGTACAGGAAATAACATCTCCTGGAATTGTGTACAAGGGGGATGGGTTTCATGTGCGTTGCTTTCCGCTTTCTCATACCAAGCCGTGCTATGGTTATACCCTGGAAGAAGAACAACGCCCCGGAGAGTTTCATCCTGAAAAAGCGCAGGCGCTCAATGTTCCGATGGGAAAGATGTGGGGTAAGCTGCAGAAAGGCGAGACTGTAAAAACCGAAGACGGCAGAGAAGTGCGCCCGCAGGATGTTATGGGCAGCGCGCGGCAGGGACGGAAATTTTCGTTTGTTACGGACTCGCTTGCGCTGCCTGAGATTTCTACCCATGTTATCGGCTCCGATCTTTTTATCTGCGAGGGAATGTTTTCGCAGGAGTTGGCAGAGGACGCTCACGCTAAAAAACACATGACGGCCGCGGAAGCCGCCGCAATCGCCGCTTCTTCGCCGGGGGTAAAAAAACTCGCGCTTATTCACTACAGTCCGCGTTATATAGAATATGAATTGAAGCAATTATTAAAAGAAGCCCAGGATATTTTCCCTGAAACAGTTCTAACTAAGGATCGTATGATTTTTCCGATTGAATTTCAAGATTAAAATTGATAAAATATCAGAATGAACACACAGGCAAAAATCGAAGTTAAGAACCTGTCGAAGCAATACGGAAATGTGCAGGCTGTTACAGATGTTTCGTTTTCCGTTGGAGACAAAGAGGTTTTAGGTTTTCTAGGGCCGAACGGCGCCGGGAAAACAACGGTAATGAAAATCCTTACCGGGTTTCATTTTCAATCAAGCGGAACAGCGCTTGTAGACGGCATCCCTGTGGATGAACAGCCTCTGGAAATAAAAAAACGGATTGGCTATCTGCCGGAAAATGTGCCTCTCTACGGAGACCTCACGGTAGATGAATATCTTGCCTTCGCGGCAGAAGCGCGTTTTATTCCGAAAAGCGAACGCGAGGCGAGCATAAACGCAAGTCTTGAAGCATGCGGACTGATGGGATACAGAAGCCGCAGAATTGAAACGCTTTCCAAAGGTTACCGTCAGAGAGCAGGTCTTGCGCAGGCAATTTTGCACGATCCGCCAATATTGATTCTTGACGAGCCGACAACAGGGTTGGATCCGAATCAGATTATAGAAATCCGCTCTCTTATAAAAGAACTCGGCAAGCGGAAAACGGTTATCCTTTCCACACACATTCTGCAGGAAGTTGAGGCGATTTGCTCTCAGGTGCTGATTATCCACGACGGGCGCATCGCCGCTCAGGGAAGCCCTGAAGAAATCGCAGGTTCAATTAAAGGCGGCGACACATGGGAGCTTGTTTTAAAATATTCAGGCGACAGCAGCGCTGATTTTGTAAAGGACAAACTGTCCATGCTTGGAGCTATTTCCAACACATCGGTTGAATCTGTTTCAGGCGGCATTGTAAACGCAAGTTTTTTTGTACCTTCCGAATATGAAGATTCAAACGCGGGCGAGCGCATCTTCGACTGGGCCGTTACGCAAAATCTTAAAATACTCGGTATGAACAGGAAAAAAATCAGCATCGAGGATATATTTGTTAAACTTACAAGCGAGGAGCGCACCAAATGAAAAAAATAATTCCATACCGCGCCCTTACGCTGGCGCGCAAAGAACTTTATCAGTATTTAAACGCTCCGGCATTCTACGGAGCCGCGGTTTTCTTTCTTCTATTTTGTTCGGTGTGGCTGTTTTATTTCCAGCGTTATTTTTCGGTGGATCAGGCAAGTCTGCGCCCCTATTTCGCGGCGTTCCCAATCGTTTATATTTTTGTCATCCCTGTGATCACCATGAAAAGCTGGGCGGAAGAGCGGAAAACAGGAACTGTAGAGCTCCTGCTTACAATGCCGTTTACAGAGTGGGATCTTGTGCTTGGGAAGTTTTTCTCCGCTCTTGGAATGTTAACAATGATTCTTTTATTAACGCTTCCGCTTCCGTTAAGTCTTTTAAACCTTGGAAGCTTTGACGCGGGCACTGTCTTCTGCGAATACTTGGGCGCCTTCCTGCTTGGCGCCAGCGGAACGGCTCTTGGTTTATTATTATCCTGCCTTTCAAAAAATCAGGGCGGCGCTTTTCTTGGCAGCGCGGTTGTCTTAATGGCGGTTATGCTAGTAAACCAGCTTGTTTTTTCGTTAAATCTTCCGCAATGGCTGGCGCAGGGAATTAATTTCTTTTCTCTCGCCTTCCATTTTGAAAGTTTTTCCAAAGGTTTGATCGATTCAAGAGATCTTGCGTTCTTTATTTTAAGCACCGCTTTATTCTTGTTTCTCAATACGCGCCTAATCCTTTTCAGGAAATGGAAATAGGAGTAAAAAATGACAAAGAGACAAACATCAATAATTACATTATTATCTATAATCGCTTTTATTCTGGCGCTGATGGTATGTGACAGGCTGTGGTTCCGCCTCGATTTAACGAAGAATAAAGCGTATACGATTTCAAGCGTTTCGCGTAACTTGTACAAAGAACTTCCCGATCCTGTTAATATCACCTATTATCTTTCGGGCAAGTTAAGGTCGGTAGTTCCCGCTCCCGGCGAAATTGAAGATACATTAAGAGAATACGCGGCGTATTCAAGAGGAAGAATTCGTTTGGCGGTGCGCGATCCCGTGAAAGCGGGTCTTGCGATTGTTGAAGAGTTAGGTCTTCAGGCGAGGCAAGTGCAGACAGTGGAACAGGATCAGGCAAGCCTTGTAACTGTTTATTCAGGCATTGTGATTGAATACCTCGATAAAATGGAAGTGCTTCCCTGGGTAATTTCAACAGACACGCTTGAATATGATTTAACATCCAGAATCAGATCGATGGTAACAGACAGCGAGCGCTGGATGGGAGTAATTGCCGGCGACAGTTTCAGGCAATGGAGGGAAGATTTCAGTTATCTTGAAATGACTCTTGCGGAAGCCGGATACAGAGTGCGTCTTTTTTCATCCGGCGAAGAGATACCGGATAATACGCCGGCGCTTTTTGTACTCGGCGGAGTTGAAGATCTTGACGAGTGGGCGCTCTACCGGATAGACAGATATATTCAACAGGGAGGGAAAACTCTTTTCGCTGTTAAGGGAATATACGTTGATACAATTTACGGCAGCGTTGAGGCAAGACAGCAGCAGGATCTTGGGCTTCTTGATATGCTCGCTTCTTACGGAGCAGTCGTAAGGAGAGAACTTGCGCTTGATCGCAACGCGCTGACGCTTCAGTATCAGACAAGAACGCCTTCAGGCGGCATTCAGTACAGAATTGTGCGTTATCCGTTATGGATTGGAGTAACAGCCGATAACGGAAATCCTGAGCATCCTGTAAGCTCCGGTTTTACCGGGCTTGATATGTACTGGGCGAGTCCTATTGAACTTTCTCCTCCCGCTAATGTTGACGCAGCCGCAATTTTTACAACAACCGCTCAGGGCTGGTCGATGAGAGAGTCTCTTAATACAAACCCGGAAGTGCCGTATATGCTCGAAATGGAAGCGCCGCAGACAAGAGGCGTAAAAATACTCGGCGCCGCGCTAAGCGGCGTTTTCCCAAGCTTCTTCCGCGGCGCCGCAAAGCCTGTGCGCGAAGGTTCTGAAGAAGAACTTCCGGATCTTCCTGAAAATGCAAGGGAATCGAGGATCATAGTAATCGGAGACACCGATTTCGCGACGAATATAATCAATGTTACAAACGCAAGGCATAATCTTGATTTTCTTCTTCGCGCGGCAGACTGGCTTGCGAACGACGATGATGTAATCGGCATTCGCAACAGAGCGCCGCAGACAGGCAGATTTGACAAAATAACAGATTCTTCAAGCAAAGCCGCCGTGATGAAAATTGTACAGATTGTAAATGTCGGTCTTGTGCCGTTATTGGTAATCGCGGCAGGATTATTGCTTGCTTACAGACGGAAAGTTATTGCGCGTAACATTGAATCAAAAGGAGAGCTGTGATGACATATAAAAAACATTTTTTAATTCTTGTTTCTCTGATTGGCGCGCTTGCGCTTACTTACGCGGTAAGCGTTATTGTAACTTCTTACGCAGGATCCGTATCGTCGATGTATTCATGGCTTGATTCAAAACTTACGTCCAGAACAGTCAGAATCGTGATGAGCGCGGACGAAAATGAAACTGAACTTGTAAAAAAATCAGGTCAATGGTTTGTTTTGCATAACGGCGCCGAGTTTCCCGCCCGCCAGATGCGCGTGGATGATTTTATAAACATTTTTACATCGAAAGCGTCCTGGCCTGTGCGTTCATCAAGCGCGTCAACTCATTCGCGTTTTGGCATTGAGCCGCCGCAGGCAAGAGTTACAATTTACGGAGAGAATACGACCCTTCTTGATATTATTTTGGGCTCGGATGATGTTTTCAGAAACGAAACATATTTTCGCAAAGCAGGTCAGAATGAAGTGCGTTCGGGTTCCGGCGCTGTAAAAACATATATAACAGGGCCGATTAATAACTGGTACAATTTAAGATTGATAACTGAGACAGAAAACGGAAGCATTGATGTCAGCAGCGTGCAGAAACTTTCTGTATATACTCCGCAGGGAGTTCAGATCTTTACAAGAAAAAACAGGACATGGGAAATTGCAGGCATCGATGTTCAAAAACCGGATTATAACAGCGTTGAAAATTACGCGCGTACTGTGCTTAACGCGGAAGGCGATAATTTTGATGATACAATTTCCGCTTCCGATCCTATGTTTAATTATATTAGTTTTATGCTGGAACTTGGAAACGGACGCGTTGTTACAATTCGCTTAAGCGACCCGGATGAATCGGGACGGCGTTACGCGCATGTTGCGGGAAAAGACTATATTTACGCTATTCCAACATGGATGGGGAGCAGGCTTTTCAGAGACGCTTCTAGCTTTGAGATGCAATAAACGCTCTGTACTTTTCAGGATCGCTTTTAAAAGCAATTATCGATGTTTTTAAATCGTTTTTTGCTTTTTTTAGCGCTTGTGAGGCTTCAAGCATTAAACGCTCGGAGGTAAGAAGTCTGCCTGAACGCGAAGAAAGCCCGATGCTCAAACCAAAAGCGGGTGTGTAACTATTCGGGAACCTGTCTAAAATACGCTGATAGAATTTTTCTGATTTTGGAATTGCAGCGTCTAACCCTGTTCCCGGAAGTATAACCGCGATTCCGCTCTCTCCGTATTCAAAAATTAAATCTTTCGACGCGAAGAATTTAATTGTTTCCTGCGCAGTCTGTTTAAAAATTCTTTCTTCCGGCATATCTGTGAACTCAAGAGCGATAAACGCAAGATCTTTTTCAGATGAAGAACATCTGTGCAATTCAGAATCCAGTCTGTCATTAATATATTCTTCCCAGCCAAGTCCGCTGCGCGGAGAATAAAGCCCTTTTGGATTTGATCCCGACGCCGCGGTATCATCCTCTTGCGATTCCCCGCTTATCCTTTTTTCCGTATCTGGAGTTCTGCCTGAAACAAGTTCAGGATTCTCTTTCCTTCCTAAAAGAAGTCTTATAAGCATTGTAAAGAACGACAGAGCAAACCCAAAAAGTATTATTAAAAGCGTTTCTTTTAAAATTTTTACAAAATTACCGTAATCAAGAGCGCCGGCAACAGCTTTTATATTAGCGTTGCGCATATCCGCTATCGCAAGCGGTCTGTAATGGATTTGATTAAAAAAAGTGAATCTATTTATAAATCTTGGAGTATTGTTTATCCACGAAACGGCGCGTCCGCTTTGTTTCTCGAAAGCATAGGAATTATCCGGGCCTGTAATAATCACAGCTTCGATACTTTTACTGGAAGCGAGAGCGTTATTTATGGTCTGTACAAACCGCTCATCCATAAAACCCTGTATTCCCGCTGACAGAGCGAGGTCCGCAAGGTTGGAAAATTCCTGTTCCGCGGTTAATTTGCGCTCGTCGATGCTTAAATAAATACGAAAAGCGCCCTGAACCAGGGCTAAAACATAGATTACAATGCAAATTGCCGCGATAATCGAAGGGACGTTTGACGAATTATGGCTATTAATTTTCTTTGTTTCCATTACATTATTTCTCTGGTATAATTATCGGTAGATTTTATATGCAAATAAGAGATTATTCACTGCCTGCAGGATGGTTTCCCCGTGATTCAGCCGCGGTTTCCTCGTTTTTATCCGAATTTAAGAGCGGAAAGCGTTCATATTGCGCCGCAGCCGCTCCGCACGCCGGCTGGTACTATTCAGGGAGGTTATCAGCTCTTGCGGTATCAAGCCTTCAGCCGCAAGCCGATACAATTGTTGTAATCGGCGGTCATTTACCGGGCGGCCGCGAAGCGCTTTTTGCTTTGGAAGACGCGGTAAAAACGCCTTTTGGCGCAATGGAAATAGATTCAAGCCTTAGAAACGCCGTAATGGACGAGTTCGGCGGCGATGAAGATCGTTACCGCGATAATACGATTGAAGTGCTTTTACCTATGGTTCATTATTTTTTTCCGGAAGCGAAACTTTTATGGCTGCGATTGGGCGCCGATGCCAACTCTTTCGAGTGCGGAAAAATCATTTCAAAAGCTGCGGCAAAATTAAATAAAAAAATAAATGTCATCGCTTCTACGGACTTAACTCACTACGGCGCAAATTACGGTTTCTCGCCCAAAGGCAGCGGAGAAGCCGCTCTTCGCTGGGTGCGCGAAGTAAACGACGCCGCTTTTATAAAAGCTGTAGAATCCGGAGATTATAAAGAAGCGCTTCTTCGCGCAGACAAGGATTTTTCCTCATGTTCCGCAGGCGCGGTGTTAGGAGCAATGGGTTTCACCGAAGCGCAAAATCTTGGAAAAGCGCGGCTATTAGAATACGCGACAAGCGCGGACATTTCTATTAAAGAAGGAGAAGGTATTCCAGACTCATTTGTCGGATACGCGGCGCTTGCGTTCGGGTAATAAAAATTGAATAAGGAATGCGTATATATTGTGTTATGTGCCATTTATCTGAATGTATTTGTATTATAGTATATTGACAAGATGATATAATATTATTATATTACTTTAATAAAGGAGCTTAAATCATTGTGAGTAGAATAGTACTTTATTTTATAACATTAATTCTTATTGGGTTATTGTTGGTTGTTTGTGATGATACACTAGGTAAAGATAAAAATACTTCCACTACAATAATAGGCTCTTGGACAAAAATAGGAGGTAATATATTTACTTTTTATAATAGCGGAGCAATAACAACAAATAATTTGGGAACTGGTACATATGCAAGTGGAAAAATTAATCTCTCTGTTCCTCTGGGGAGTAGCGGAACAGGCTCTTATAATTTAAATGGTACTAAGTTAATAATTAGTGATTTTGTAAGAGTTGGTGTAACAAATTTTGATACATTAAACGGTGAATGGCTTAAAATGGAATAAATAAAGGAGATAATGATGGATATAAAAAACTTTATTGAAAGAGCAAGAAAAGATGGAACTATTATGATACTTTGTCATCATGAGTATTTAGGTGATTATGGCAATCACCTACTTGATAATTGGGAACCTTCTGATGAAGAAGTTTTAAAATCTATAAAAGAAATGGATATCTATTATTGATATGGTATTTTTGATAAATTAGTAACAATACTTAAAATGGGATTACCATTGCTATCAGTTTTATTATACTTGTGTTCAAAACTATCTTTAATTTTTATATATGTTAAAAAATTAGTTTTAGGACCAAAACAAATATCAACATAATCATTTAGCGCTTCAAAATAATTTTCATGCATTCCAAATAATATATCTTCTGTCTCAATATATACACCTATTTCTGGATCATCAATATTTGCAATTATATTTTTTGATTCGTTTATTGTTGATATATAAATCTGTCTATACTCATTTTCATTCTTATGATTTTCGTTTTTTATTATATGATTTATTGGGAGGAAAAGTAACTCTATGAATTCTCTATATATATCTTCCTTGTTTAACAAATCTGTTTTTTTGCATATTATTTCCAGATGATTAATTATTGTTTCAAAAAATATTATAAATTCATTATCCGATAAATAACGAACTTTAAAAAGACCAGATTTAATAATTGACATTCTTTTTAATTCTTTAAATTTATTAGGATATAAATCCATGGTATAAAAAGCATCATTCCGGAAAAAACCATCTCCTTTACTAAGTACTTGTGTTGGCACCCCTATTGCAACTCCTTCACCGTCATCACCATATAAACGCCACATCATAAGATCGTTTTCTTTCCCCGTGAAACTTCTAATGAATGCTATTCTTTTGTCATAAGTATCTTCGCCAGTTTTATTCTTATCTTCAATATTAATTATTATTTTGGATAATATTTTATCAATATCTTTATTTAATATATGCTTGTATAATGTATGACCTTCTTCAGGATCATTTTGGTACTGAGCAGGTGTCAATCTTAATGATTTATTAATAAACATTTGCTTTAGTACATCTTTTGTTGTGTATTGGTAAACAATATCAATTTCCTTAGCAGCCAAAAATGAAGATTTCCAAAAGTCATAAACAGTATTTAATATATTTTTAAATACATTTTCTGATAGATCATTATCAACACAAAATAAAAATACTTTAATAAAATGATTATAATGATTACGTAATATTTTAATAATATTTTTGTTATCCTTATACTGCCAAAGTATTTCAATATTCAATTCGAATAATATTTTATCAATATAATAGAGTGTAGATATATACTCATCGCTTTTTTTTGCATACTGTAAGTGTTTAAAAAAATATTCCAATGACATTGTATAATTATTCTTTTCAATTAATAAAATACCCATTGTAAAATATGCGGGAGCGTAGTCACTATTTATTTCTAATGCTTTATCACAATATAAAATTGCTTCATCGTATTTACCTTCAACGTAGAGGCAAAATGCTAAGTTATCATACGCTAATACAAATTCTTTCTTTAATTCAATCGCTTTTTCATAATCATTCCTTGCATTGATTACAGAATATTTCTTTAAAAAAGACAATCCTCTGTTTAAATAAGCCAATGCATAATCAGGTTTTAGTTTAATTGATAAAGAATAATATTTAATGGCATTGTCAAAATTTTCAATTTCATCATAAGTCATCGCCATCATGCAATAAAGGTAAGTAAGATCATCGGGTTTATAATTTTTATTGGATTGATATATTTCTATAGCTTTATTAAAACATTCTAATGCTTTTTCATATTTTTCCTCATAACAATAAATATTTCCCATTCTTACTATGGCCTCCGGATAATCCGGTATTATCTTTAAAGCACTGTCTAATGGATACTTACTCCAAGAAAAATTGCCGACTTTTTGGAAGCATTGTGCAATTTTTAAGTATGCCTTTGCAAATTCCGATTTATCTTTATCATTTTTTATTATTTTCTTTGCGGTATGTATAATATTTCCTAAGTCACTTCTTGATATATCAACATCTAAGACTAAAAATGTTATATCTTGATTGTAAATTTCCATGAAATCCTCTCATTAAGTACTATAAATTACAAAAAAGCAAATGTCTTTGGACTTTTATAATATTTAATTATACATTAATACTTATTTATGTCAATAGTGTTATTATTATATGGCATTAAGATATAGAATGATGTAATCAACTCACCTTGCACATGGCTAATTAGAAGTGAGGAATTTATTAATAAATGTTAAAAAATATCAAGAAATAAGAAGAAATAAATATATATTAAAAAAGTTTAGATACCAAGCGAATATGACACAAATAAGAACGGACTATAGAAAAACAGAAGGTCATAAAAGACAGAGAATCCCAAACAAAAAATTAAGACGGTTCATATGCAAGTATATGTATAAAGGTTATTCACCAGAGATTATAGCTGCCATGGCAGCAGAAAGAAATAAAAGATGGAAAACAAATTATGAAACGATATATTAATGGATATATAAAGACCGTAAGGATTTAAAAATATACTTAGTAAAAAATCCTAAAAACGAGGAAAAAGGAAGTCCTAGAAGGAAAAACGGAACTCAAAGCTACCAAATCGGGTGATGATAGATAAACGTCCTGATTATATTAGCCTGTGTTCAATAGTGGGGGATTGGGAATTAGACACAGCAATATCGCGAATGAGTATAGCAGCAATAATGGTTTTAGCAGAACGAAAGACAAGATATGTAATAATATAGAAATTAGATTCAAAAACCGAATTGGCTGTTCATCAGGCAACAATAAAAAGTCTTAAGGAACTGCCGCATAAAGTTATAATGAGTTTTGCGTATGACAATGGAATATTTTACGCGTTACACGAAGAAACAATTAAAAAACTTGGAACTAAACCATATTTTTGTAATCCTTATCACAGCTGGGAGAAAGGAACATTTGAAAATATAATAAGAATCATTAGAAGATTTTATCCCAAGAAAATAGATTGGAAAAAAGTTTCTCAATGGGACTTGAATAAAGTAGCGCGTTACATTAATAATAGACCTATGAAGTTGTTACGCTTCAAAACACCTTATCAGGTTTTCGTTGCACTTGCTTCTTGAATTCGGGTTTATAACAATATACTTAAACATTAATTATTATATTTGTGCATATGACATATTTTAGCAATATGTCAAAGTAAATAAGTGAAAAACCTCTTTTTTCCTTTAAAATAACTTGACGTAACTATCATAATATGGTATCTATATCATATGGCGACACAACTTTATAAATCGCTTTATTTCTCAGATTATCCCTCAGAGGATACAAAATCTAAGGCAATAACTATCGCATTCAATTCCTCAGAAATATCATATTTTCAAAAAATAAAAAATTTAAGCAACCAAGAGATACGTGAACTCATAGGTATTAATACATATTCGCAACTATTTTACATCTCACAAACAGAAGAACGTAGTATAAATAATATTGTAAAGAGGCTGCTAAAAAACAGGGTAACAATAGGAATAAATCCCACTGATACAACATTTACTAAAAGCAAATCTATACCGTTCCAAAGATGGTATCCCTATATAGAAGGATATTCCCCAGAGTATGTATCTTCCTTAATAAAGAAATACCTTGATGATGATATTAAAGTCATATATGATCCGTTTATTGGAACAGGTACAACAATATTTGCTTCAGATGAATTTAAAATCAAGACAGTATATTCAGAAATTAATCCAGTACTACAATTTCTCATAGATACAAAATTGATTGTATTGAAGTCAAGTGCTGATATTCGCAATTCATTATCGTTAAAATTGATTGAAATTGCTAGAAATTTAAAATCAATTTTCAAAGAAAATTCTAGTAATTTACAACTAAAAGAAAGCTATTCAATTTTATTTGGAAAAAGTAAATATTTTGATGAAGTTACCTTAAAAAATATTCTTGCATTAAGAACATTTATTGACATATTAAAATTGTCAAATTCTTTATTATCAGATTTAGTAACAATAGCAGTTATTTCTATTCTTATACCAATTTCGTATTTAAAAAAACAAGGAGATTTACGGTTCAAAACAAAAGAAGAACTATTAAATGAAAAACTTGAAATAACTGAGACATTATCGTCAAAACTTATAGAAATTGCCGAGGATATATCAAATTTGGATTACAAGTTGATAACCGATCCTTTGTTTTTAACGGCTAATTCAAAAAATATAGGAAATATTAAAAATATTGTAATTGACACGGTTATCACTAGTCCGCCATATTTAAATGGCACAAACTATTTTAGAAATACGAAATTAGAATTGTGGTTTTTAAGGGATATCCAATATGAAAACGATTTGCGTTTTCTACGTAATCAGGCTTTAACAAGTGGAATTAATGATGTTTTAAATAGTTCTCAAGTTATTATTGATAAAGAAGTCTTTATCCGCAGTAAGTTATTAAAGGATTGCTACCTTGATCTCAAAGATAATGCGTATGATAAGCGTATTCCCATTATGGTTAACAATTATTTTAGTGAAATGCTTACTGTCTTTATGGAATTATCAAATTTGCTATCATCAAATGCAAAAGTATTTATTGATATAGGTGATTCGATTTTTGGAGGTATTCACATTCCAACTGATGATATTTTAGTAGAAATATTGAGTGAATACTATGAGTTAATTGAAAAACAGGAAGTTAGGAAAAGAAGATCAAAAAATAATATGCTTCTTCGCCAGAGTATTTTAATACTAAAGGTAAAGAAAAGATATAAGTCCATGAATAAGCGTATGGAATATTGGCAGAAAAATTGGAACAACTTTAAATCAACACTTCCACATCAAGTTCTTCCTTACTCAAAAAAAACATGGGGACAACCAAATCATTCTCTGTGTTCATATCAGGGTAAGTTAAAACCGGCTATTGCTCATCATCTTGTAAAAACCTTTGTTCCCGTTGGTGGTACAATACTTGATCCTTTTGCTGGTGTAGGCACAATTCCGTTTGAAGCCGCATTAAACGGTTGTCGATCTTATGGAATTGATATAAATATATCAGCTTACTATATAGCGAATTCTAAAATTTCTTTGAACACTATTAAAATTTGCCAAAATTATATTAAAAAAATGGCTAGTTATATAGTTAATAATAAATGCACCAAGCAAGAGCTTGAAGAAGTAAATAGTTTTGGATTTAATAAAAAAATAGTTGATTACTATGAGGCAAATACCTTAAAAGAAATTGTATTGGCAAGAAGATTCATAAGAGAATATCAACCAAAAAATTCCAGTGAAATGCTTGTAATTGCTTCTTTGTTGCATATACTTCACGGTAACCGTCCTTATGCGTTAAGTCGCCGTTCTCACTCGATCGTTCCTTATGCCCCACAAGGCGAATTTGTTTATAAAAATGTAATTCAAAAATTGGAAGAAAAGCTGAATAAATTTTTTGACCAGACGCTTCCATCTGAATTTATTCCAGGAAAGATGTTTTTTCAGGATTCTACTTTACTTTGGCCCCAAGAAATAAATAATTTGGATGCTATCATTACCTCACCTCCATTTTTTGACAGTACTCGTTTTTATTTAGCTAATTGGATTCGTATCTGGTTTTCAGGTTGGACACCGGATGATTTTGATAAAAAGGTAAACACCTTTATTGAAGAAAAGCAGAAAATTAATTTCTCTATTTACAATAATATTTTTCGCCAATCAAGGGAACGACTAAAGAAAAATGGTGTATTGGTATTGCATTTGGGTAAAAGTAAAAAATGTGACATGGCGGAAGAATTATTAAAAATTAGTAAATACTGGTTCAATAAAGCTGATTTATTTGTTGAAGATGTTGCTCATTGCGCTTCGTTTGGCATACGTGATATTGGTACAGTTACCTCTCACCAATATTTAATTCTTAATTGAATCCAAGTAGTTTTTTATTTTCTTTGGATAAATTATCCACTAAATCATAAATTTGGATGATTTTCCTGATTTCATTTAGTCGTTTTTCCAAGTCCGATTTTTCTCTTACCTGTAAATATCTTTCTACACCTTTATTGACGTTTATTTTCTTATTAATGATAGGGACATTTCTTGAAATCAGTTTCAAATCAGAGCCAGTAATTTTTACCAATTCTATTAATTCATTATTTGTATAAAATTTACTAGGCCATCTATCACGCTTATTGTTATTTGCTTCTTTACTTAATAAAGCAGCATTTTCCTTTTTCAACGGATATAAGTATTTTGATGGCAAAATATGATCAACCACCCACGAACCTCTATTTTTTATATCTAACTTAACTTTAGTTTTAAAACATTTTCCTCCAAATCGCTTAAATAAATCATTAAAGTCAATAGTTTCATTTTCGCCATCAAGAAACAAATCAGCTATTCTTCTTCTGACAGATGATTCATGCATTTGTTCCTTACTTCTTTTGGGATTTAAAATTGCGTTAATTGCTCCTTTGCAGCTTCTACATTCCATTTGACGCTCAAGTGGTCCCCAGCCAGAATGCTTACTAAATGCATTAAATGGTAGTATACGTCCACATACGTTGCACTGTTTCCAATAGCTTTCAACGTGTTCGGTGCTAATTCTGAAAAATCCTTCCCAAAAGCGAAGCACTGTTGTTGACTCATTATCAAGATATTCATCTTCCCAATTTGTGAAAGGAAGGTCTGATTCTTTTGAATGAATAAAACCGCATTTTTCACATTTCCAAACGCTTGTTTCAATTGCTTCCTTTGGAGACAATAATTTTAGACCAATTTGAATATGATTTATATGCATACAACTAACACAGGTATACGTAATCCATACACCATGATAAGGAACACCTTCCAATCTCCTTACACCGGTCTCATTAACAGAATTTCTTCTTGGCATATTTTATATTATCGACACAAAAAAATGAAAAATCATGAACTTTTTTGATTAATTCAGTTTATCTCGTTATTATATAAATCTATAATCAACGTACATAAAAATTGCTTTTCTATGTTTTATTAACTAATATTATCAATTACTGTCTACAAAAGTAGACACATCCCTCTAAAAGTATATATACAGGCTAAATTGATAAGATTATTCTATTTTTTATCTATGAATTCTGTTATCATTAGTAAATCTCTATAGATAAATACTTGTAAATAAAAATATTATAATTTTATTGTAGATGGCGATGGCACTTCGCTTAACAAACAGTATGCGCTACGGGCGCTGTTCGCGCCATCGGGGTTCGAAAAATCACAGTCGTCTACGGTTTTGTGCGATTTTCTCTCACCCACATTCCAACCCACCGCCAACCTTTATTTTGGCTTTATAAGGTTGGTTGTAACGTCGCATATTTAGAACGTTAGGCGACATTTGATAAAGAAAAAATATAAGCATTACATAAAACTTGACAATAATTAATAATAATGTATAATAAATCAATGGAGAATTAATGAGTAAAAAAGAAAAAGATAATAGAATTAATGTAAAATTTATGTCCATTAAAGAGTTTTTTATCCTTTTTGTTGTATTGGCAGCATTTAATGGATTTCATATGTGGATTTATCAAACACTTGAACATAGCAAAATATTTGAAGAAAATGTTCAGTTTGGTATAAACCTGCTTATTGCATTTGTTTTATTTTCGGCAGCTTTAGTAACAACAAGTATTAGTGTTTTTCGATATTTTACATGGACATTACCAATAAAAAAACTTGGTTTTGCCGCCAAAGAAATAGCCAAAGGAAATCTTTCAGTTCGTGTTACTTCAATACGAAAAGACGGTAAAAAAGATATGGTAGAAGTTCTATTTGATGACTTTAATTCAATGACAGAAGAACTTGAATATATGAAAAATAATTTACAAAATCTTGTTAATGAAAAAACCGAAAAAGTAGTTAAGCTTCAAAATGCAATACTGACTACAATGTCAAATTTAGTAGAATTTAGAGATGATATTACAGGTGGACATATAGAAAGAACAAAGAATGGAGTAAAAACATTATTGGATGAAATAAAGAAACAAGACCTTTTTTCTGAAATTGTTAATAAATGGGATATAAATTTATTATTACAATCAGCCCAATTACATGATATTGGAAAAATAGGAATTAGCGACCAAATATTAAAAAAACCAGGTTCATTAACAAAAGAAGAATTCGAGGAAATGAAAAAACATGCTATAATAGGTTATAAAATTATTGAACGTATAGAAAGGGATTCTGGAGAAAGTGAATTATTAAATTATGCAAAAATATTCGCATTAAATCATCATGAGAAATGGGATGGAACTGGTTATCCAAATGGATTAAAGGGTAATAAAATTCCATTGGAAGGAAGAATAATGGCAATTATTGATGTATATGATGCGCTTGTATCTGAAAGACCATATAAAACTGCATTTTCACATGAAGAAGCAATTAAAATAATAACAGAAGGAAAACACACACAATTTGATCCTATTTTAACTGATATATTTTTAAGTATAAAAGACAAATTTAATTAAAAAATAATTTTCAGAATATTAATAAAAAGCCAAACGTCGCCTAACAAACAGAAACTGCTACGGGCGCTGTTCGCGCCCTCGGGGTTCAGTCGGCTAGGTCAGTTATCTTGAACGTTATGTGCAATACCACCTAAAGTCAAAAAAATATAGATCATGGAAAGAATTTTATTAAAAAAAGTTTAAATCCAATGAGAACTACTTGTACTTTTTATTAAAAATAAACATTATTACACTATGGGTTGTAAAAAGAAATTAGTTGGAAAATATATTATTTTCAAAAGGAGTATATAATGAAAAAATTATCTTTTACACTTGTTTGGGTGCTTTTTGTTGGCTGTTCAACGTTGACGGTAAATACCAATCCTAATTTTGAATTTCCATTGGCAATTCGTATGGCAGAGGAGAGAATTGCCAGATATGTAATAACACCTGAAAATGTTCTTGAAACTGAAAGAGGAAGGAATATAGGTTGGGATACAGTTGAACTTGTAAATTCAAGAGAACTGGAAAACGGACAAATAGAATTTACTTTACATTATTCTGCCGGGCAAGGACCGCGAATGCAAACTACAACATGGACAACAACTGTTGCTGGTCCTAAAAATACTACCGTTTTCGCTTTTGGAATACTTGGCGGTGAAAATGAAAACTTATCAGCCTATGATGCTCAGAGGCTGATTAATCAGTGCAAAGAATTGTATACCAATGATCCTAATTACCGCAGAATAGTAGATATTATTGAACGTGAAGTAATAGCAAAATTTAAGTATGATTGGGATTCTTACCTTGGCGGAAGAAGCCGCAGTCATCAGGAATCAATAAGCACTGGTTTGGGAATATGCGATGTTTATGCGCGTTTTACAAAAGACGTTTTAACTGCGGCCGGATACAGGGTTGAAATTTGGTCGTCACCGGGACGGCATTCATGGAATCATGTAATTATGCCGGATGGCAGAATTTTATATATAGACACTACATGGTATGATAATGAATACGAGAACCATCCGACTCAACCCGCGCCGGATCTTTATTGCCCCTGGTATATTACTTATGATAAAAATCTTTTTGAACGGGGATTGAAAGGAACTATAAGAATGCATGGCGCCTGGCCTGACGCAAGGAGGACAGAAGACGGCACGGCTGGTATCGAGGATGGCAAAAAGGATAAATCTTCATGTGCTCACATTTTTGTCAGCGATTTTTGTACCAAATGTAAAAATATTGAATTGGTACAGATACTCGCAGGGAAGTTCACGATGGGCAGCCCCAACAGCGAACCAAACGAGAGAAGTAGGAAAAAAACCTGCAAACTCTTGGGGTTTGCATGACATGCATGGAAATGTGTCTGAATGGTGTTGGGATTGGCGGGTAGGAGCGTATTTACGCAGAAAACGGAAATACGAACAATCCCAGGGGATCGGCTTCTGGCTCCCTCTTCGCATAACGAGAACGTTATGCGAATGTTGCAAAAATTTGGCACGTGGTTAAAATAAGAATGAATATATGTATTTATTCTGGACATAAAAATGAAGGTTTTATGACTTGTCAAAATTTTATCTTCATAATAAAATAAGTTAAGAGTAGAAAAATGTATATGTTTCAATGCAAAAAAATTATTATAAATATAAAAAATATATTTATGGGACTTTTCTCATTTATGTTTATAAACGGTTGTGCAGGAGTACCGGTAAAACAATCTGCTTTGCAGACAAAACAGAATATCACGACGGAAATTACAAATAATACGATTCTAGATCAAATGCTTATAGAAACCGACGGCGCATATGCGCAGAAGATAAAAATTAAATGGTTTGGAACAGCCGCTATTTTAATTGAACTGAATGGAATGAAAATACTATTCGATCCATTCGTTACAATGAATAACAAGCTTTATAAACCTCCAATAGATGAATTTGCCGCAGTAGATGCAATATTCGTTACCCATGGTCATTTTGATCATATTTACGATATACCTTCAATTTTAAACGAAGTTAACAAAAAAGCCAAAGTGTATTGCACGACAACACCTAGGAAAACGCTCATCTCAAAAGGAGTAGAAGAGGAACGTATACATACAATCACTGCCGGGGATTTTTTTAATCTAGGAGTAATTGAAATACGCGTGCTTAAGGGGAAGCATATTTCTTTTAACATAGGATTGATAATAAAAAAAATTCTCAACCCGCGTATTTTTACTTACTGGTCTAATTTAAGTTGGATAGTAAAAGAAAATAAAAATTATGACGAAGCTGGTGAAATAGTCGTATATGATATTATTGTATTCAATAAGCGTATTTTATTAATGGGCAGTCTGAACTTGGATGAGAATATTGAATATCCAAAAAGCGCAGACCTGCTGATATTACCGTTTCAGGGGCGATCTGACCTGAATACTTATGCAATACCTTTTATTCAACGGCTGGAGCCAAAAAAAGTGCTGCTGGATCATTTTGATGACTCGTTTCCGCCAATTTCTTCTTCAGTTGCTACCTTGCCTTTTGTAAAACTTATGAGAGAAAAATACCCCGCCATACCTGTTATTTGCTTAAATGCAGGCAAAGAATGGATAGTTGATTTTTAACGAAAATGGTTCATCATGGAGAAAAAGGTTTTTTGTTTTTAGAACAAATTAGATGATATATTAATTATTTATAAAATAATAGTTAAAGAAATATTTCTATAATATTTGCAACCTTTCTTAATTATATATGTCAAAATAACAGAACCAGCGTACGGAGGAATTTTGGATAAGTATTTTGATAAAAAATTTGAACTCAGGTATTTTGAAATGAATAAATACGGAGAATCATCTCCAACAACAATTTTAACAATGTTGGAAGAAACAGCGGCGGAACATTGTTATCATATTGGTCATTGTTTATACAGCCTTGAAAGGCAAAATATAGGTTGGGTATTATTATCCGGCGCAATCAATATGATTAAATATCCTAAATATAAAGAAAGTATTACCATTAGGACATGGATTTCAAAATATACATTATTTAAAGGATATCGTGAAAATATTATTTTTGACAGTTCCGGAAATATAATTGGAAAAGCAAAAGGTATATGGGCATTTTATGATATTGAAAAAAGAAAGCCAGCTCCGGTTTTTGAAGAAATAAAATTAAAATGGGGAATTAATGTTGAAATATCCGAAGAAATCTATTTAGATAAAATAAAAATTGTTAATACAGGAGAGCCAAAAGAAGAATTTAATATTTATAAAGCGGATATAGACAGCAATAAACATGTAAACAATATAAAATATTTCCATTGGTTAATAGAATCATTGCCGGAAGAAATATTAGATAATTTTTATTTAAAAAAAGTAAATGCGAAGTTTTTCTCAGAGGCGAATATTGGCGAGAAAATACAAGTATTTTCTGAAAAGGATTTAGGGGAAAATGAATATTTAATAACTATGAAAAGCAATATTGATAATAAATTATTGGCGGCGGCTCATACAGTATGGAATGAAAAATGAAATACTTGAATAGTTAAAACATCGCCTAATAAGTTGTTGACAAAATATAAATAAATCTATACTATCAATATTATGTTATATGATGAGGAAAATTATAATTATGAAAATAATATATAGAAACTGTTTATGTATTTTAATGTTATTTACGATTGTATTATTCATGAATTGCGAAAAAAAAACCGCGAAAAAACATAATTTCTCATTAAAAGATACGCTATCTGTATTTTTACTGAATAATGAAAAAGGAACTTTTTTTTGCATACCGGTTCAATATATATGTAATTTTCATTTAAATAATTTCGAGTTCAATAATGGCAAAATTACTATTGGAGATTATGAAATTCTATTAAAAAGAGATGAAATTAATATTTCAGCGTATCTTAATAAAAATACAGATGAGAATGGCAGTTCTGATAAAAATTTTGATTTAATTTATCTGGAGGAAAATGGTAAAATATTAATCTCAAAAATGAATGAATCATTATTTTATGAACAAGTGAAGGATGATGAAAACTTTATTCACTATTATATATTTATAGAAAAATTTCTTGAAAATAACGATTTAGATAAAATAAATAATGAATATAATAAAGGAAATGTCTATTCACATTCAGAAATATGGTACGATATGATTATAGATAACGAAGAGCAAAATGGAAGCGGAATGCTGAGTGATTTTGAATTATATGATGGAATAGCTATGGACCCGCGGCAGTTTCCTCCTAATCTCAATTTTTTCAGAGCAAAATATTTAAAATAAAAGAAATCATACAAATAAAAATATGCTTGACATATCCATAAAATGAAATATATACTGAAGAAATGGGAGAATTTCATTAAATAGGAGTTGTATATGTCAAAAATTGTTAAAATTCTATTGGCTGTATTATTATTCGGCGGTCTTTTCGTCTTTCCGGCTGCGGCGCAGCAGCCTGAGTATACAAAAGCAGATCTGCAGAGCCTTTATGTGGAATATCTTCGTAATGAAGGTTATTTGCCTTCCGTAGATCCTGACGGCGATATAAAATTTAAAGTCGGCGGCGATAATTACTACATTATAGTTGACGAAAACGATCTTCAATTTTTTCAGATTTATATGGGTTTCAGTCTTGGCGCCGTAACGCCTGAAGACGCTCTTAACGCGGCGAATCTTTCCAACAGGCGTTCGAAAGTTGTAAAAGTGGCGCTTTCTTCGGATGGGACAGTTGCCTCAATCACTGCGGAATTGCTTCTGGATGATCCAAAAAATTTCATTCCCATTTTTTCAAGAGCAATTTCTCTGATGAGAAACGCTGAAAATAACTTTATGAATCAGCTAAAAGAGACGATGTAAAGTTTTTGTAAAAGCTCCAATTGGTTAAAATTAAATCTATTTTCCCGGCGCTGCGGCGCTTTGCTTCCGCGGTTAGATCTTTAAACTCAAGCTGCGGATTACGTTTTTTTACCGCTGCCATGAGCGGAAGCAATGTTGTAAAAATCTGTTTTTCTTTTACGTTCAATTTTAATAAATAATTTTCTTTATCTGAAGCTTGCGGCAAAGTTAAAATATCGTCTCTGTAAGTTTCTAAAAATTCTTTGCCAGATATATTATTATCATATATTATTTTGTCATCATCTTCTTTGCGTTTTTTGCAAGAGGAATTTTCTAAATAAATACGCGCGCCTAGACCTGCCTCACATGTGACAGAAGAGCTCATACCTGAAACCTTCTCTTCAAGTTTTTTTCTGTAAAACCGAAGCTGAGATGTTTCATAATAATTTTTCTGCTCGTTTTCCTGCGGAAGAAAAGGACTTCTGTAAAGGAAACGCGACATTTGCGCTTCTAATGAGGATAACCGGTTTTGCCTGTTGTGAAAATACGGGTAGATATATGTTCCTCTTGCGTAACTTTGGCTTTTAACATAGGAAAAATCAGCGCCGAAGAGGGTAATGTTTTGCGCGCCCAGATATTCCGCGAGGGAGAGGCAAGCGTATGTTACATTCCCGCCTGATGTATCAAGGTAGGGGAAGTGTTTCCAGTTTGAATTGAGGTAGCGGCATAGAGGGTGGCCGCTTGAAAAAAAGACCGGCGCGGATGATAAACCGCAAAGGAGGGGAGGGCTCGCGATATCCAGAATTAACGGAATGTGACGCATATTTAATCCGTGAAAATGATAGTAACTAATATACTGGCAGTCGATGCTTACAACGGCGTCTGCTTCAATGTTGTTATGTAAGAGAACGCGAAGAGCGGTGTCAGAACTTATTATAAAACCGCCTTGCGATTTAAACCGCGCTAAAGAGGTTAATTGCGTATCAAGAGAAGGCCCCGCCGCGGCTATTGCGGCATTTTTAATTCCGCGTTTTTTTATTTCTGTTAAAAAACCGCTGTTTTGTTTTTCCGCGGATTGAATATTACTGATAATGTTTGAAAACCAGCGAATGCCGAAATGCGCCTGAACCGAATAATCGCCTGAAACCGCATCAATCGCTTCTTTTATTATTGCGGTAATACTGTTAAATTTTTCTGTATCCTGATCAATTCGCGCGCGCAGAGGAATTGTTTTAATGCCGTTGTAAAGACTCGGGTTAAAATTTTCCATAATGAATGTTTTTATTTCCTGCGGCGGAAAATCTACAAGCAGGTTAAAGCGGCTGTTGTTTAAGAGTTTGGAATAATCCATACCGGCTAATAATTCTTCGATTTCGGTTTTGTTAAAATCTATTGCAATAACGCGTGAATTTGTATTCTCAAGCGCGGCAAGCGGCGCAAAACCGCCTCCCAATCCGAGAAATATTAGAAAATCATTTTTACCTGAAGACGCAATAAGACGCTGCGCTTCCTTTATTGGATCGATTGTTGAATGAAGAGGATGGGTGTCTCCGTTAGGCAGTATAAAAGCGGGAATGTTTTCGCCGCTTCGCGATTTTAAAAATGTATAGCGTTTTATTTCACTCATAAAAATTATTTCCCGCAAGTTGTTTTACGGCGTTTTCTAAATCATGCTCTGTCATTTTATTTTCGCCCGGGAAAAGCAGAGAGCTAAGTTCCTGTTTTATATTTTTCGAATATTTCGAATCTTTTATCGCGGATAACAGCGCGGATACTCCCCTTTTGCGGAAATTATCAGATTCCCCCCTGCGGTCTTCGGGTTTAAAATAATTATTTTTATCCTGTTTACTATGATTTAAAAGAACATCCCGCATATATAAATCTTCTTCAAAAATACTGTTTTCGCCGATGGAAAAAATCCTTTGCGGCCATTGTGTTTTCTGCGATTTAAACCATGAAGCGTAAATATCAAGGCTGCCACCCTGATTAATAAGAGAAGATCGCGTATAACATTGCGAATAAAAAGGCATTACGCGGTTTGAATTGTTAAAAAATAACGTGTCAAAACTGTAGGGTCTTGCGTGCGTCCTGATATCTATTACCGCCAAATCCATGCCGGCGAGGTAAATATTCGCGCTGCTGAGAATCAGAGCGAGTTCTACGGCAGCCGCGGTTACTGTTCCTTTTTGTCCGATGATCACAGACGGAAGCGAAAGATCGCGAAGAACAACGCTCTGCCAGAAACTGCCGTCGTTTATTAATAAATGCGGTATGAGGGCGGTTTGAGAGGGCAGGGCGGCGCACAGATTCACGGCGAGAATTGAGCCAGCAGATCTGCAAAATGGATATAAATGTTTCAGCGCCCAATTACCGCCGTCTGCCGCGATAACAATGTCGGCTTTTATTCCAGCGGCGCGCAGAGCTAAAAACGAAGATGAAGCTGCGATTATCAGGCAGGTTTCCTGCGTGTCTTTTATAATCGGAAGCGCTTTTTCAAGGCTGGGTCCTGAACCTGTAACAATCACAGGAATGGAAGACTGTCTGTAAAGAAGGCTGGTATTTATATTGTTAAGATTTTTAAAGAAATTTTTAACCCATCGTCTTCCAAAAGCCGCTGCAGTCCTCTTGCCCGCGTCCGCGCGTTTTATAAATTGAACAGCTTCAGAAAGTATCTTCGCGTATGCTTTCCCGTAATGATTAAGCGAAGGGCGCCATTCAATTATTTTAATGCGCTCGCTGTCCTGTGTAATATGCGTTTCCAGAAACTTTTGAATGTTAAAAGACTCGCAGTCCGCGAGAGAATAATCCGCTTGAGCGGCGCTTTCAGTTTGTTTTTCAATGTGAAGCGCCAGAATTTTGCTTTCTTTAAATTTTTCCCGCAATACGGGAATCATGTAACCGAGACCCGGCTCGATAAGGATGAAACATTCGATGCCGTCTTTCAGATTTAATGAATTAACATAACGCGCGGCTTCAGATTGCGGGTTGTATCGCGAATGAAGCTGCGCGCCTGTCATATTTGATTCGGGTGCGATTATACCAGCCCCAATTCCTTAAAGAGTTTCTTGTAGGAATCGAAGTATTCAGATTTCGCGAACTCCTCGATTTTCTGTTCGGGAAGAGATTCCAAAAGCTGATCCATGTAGCTGAGTATATTTCTGAGTTCAGATCTTAAATCCGAAGGAAGTGTAAAAGGCTCTTTTCCGCCGGAAGAACCTGCGGCCGCAGACGCTGTTACAACAGATGGGCCTGCAGCCGCGGGAGCGGCAGGAGCTGCCGCCTGGGGGGCCGCCGGCGCCGCTTGAGCTGCTGGAGCCGCCGCCTGAGCAGACGCTGAAGGAGCGGCAGGTATTGGTTCAATATCTTCTTCAATTTCCGCGAAATCATCAATATCGCCGGCAGATAAATCTTCAATATCATCGCTGAGCGATAAAGGTTCTTCTTCAAGCTCAGTCTCAAGGATTTCGGGGACAGCTTCTTCAATTACCTCTTCGGTAATTTCTTCAGCTGATTCTACAGGTTCAAGGTCTTCATCCAGCGATAATTCGTTATCGTCTATCGATAAATCATCAAGAGAATCAATATCAAAACTTTCTTCATCTATTGAAGGTTCTTCAAGTTCTTCGTTAAAACCGTCTGCTGATAATTCCGGCTCGTCGATTACTGCGTCTGTAAGATCAAGCGAATCATCCGAAATGACTTCAGTTTCCACGGCATCGTCCGCGATATCAATAGATTCGCCTGTGATATCTTCATCTTCTTCAAGATAGGAAATGTTATCAGGCGCGTCTGTCATCGGCGTTGCGCCTTCTTCGCGGAGTTTATCAAGTTCATCGTCCGCTTCTATCTCGCCAATAACATCCTCATCGCTTTCCGCGAAATCGGCAAAATCATCGGCCGCAAGGTCGTTGGCTGTTATATCAAGATCGATTTCCTCTTCGCTCTGCTCAGCGGGAGGCTCATCAATTGATTCTTCAGTTATCTCGACGCTTGTCTCTTCGGTTGACATATCGACAGGTTCATCCGGCGGCAAGTCATCGAGATCGGTTAACGCGACATCGCTGTCTTCAAATGTTATGTCATCATCAAGCGATAATTCGCTGTCGTCCAATGTGAGTTCATCATCGCCGAGCGATAACGCGCTGTCGTCTAACGCGATTTCTTCGCTGTCAGCCGATATTGCGCTGTCGTCCAGTGTGATCTCGTCATCGCCGAGCGATAACGCGCTGTCGTCTAACGCTATTTCTTCGCTGTCTGCCGATAATGCGCTGTCATCCAATGTGAGTTCATCATCGTCAAGCGATAACGCGCTGTCGTCTAAACTGATCTCTTCGCTGTCGGCTGATAACGCGCTGTCATCCAATGTGATCTCATCGTCGCTAAGCGATAATGCGCTGTCGTCCAATGAAATTTCGTCATCGCTGAGTGATACTTCGCTGTCGTCTAATGTGATATCGCTGTCATCTAATGAGATATCTTCGTCAAGCGATACTTCTTCATCCATGGGGAATTCGCTTTCAGGGGTTTCTTCAGTTCCCGATTCTTCCGTAAAATCCGCGGAATTCAAGATGTTATCCATTTCATCGCCTGTCAGGGCAATAGCTTCGTCGTCATCATCGCCGCCGATATCAAATCCTGATTTCGGCTCTTCTTCCGCGCCTTCCTGAAGGATGTTGTCCATCTCGTCGCCTGTAAGAGCGATTGTTTCATCATCTTCTTCCGAGAAGAAACCGCTGTCATGTTTTTCGTCTGCGGGAGCCGCGGTTCTTGCGCTTGCAAATTCTTTTTTCAGTTCTGTAAGTTCATTCCTGATTGATGAAAGTTCCGACGCGATTTTTTTAAGCAGATGCGTTGAAAGTTCGCCTTCGCCGGATTCAATTGAAGTGATATTATCCTGAATGGAATCAACATCATTTTCTATTGCCTTTACCGTAGGAACATCTATGTCTATATCGCTGAAGTCATCGTTATCTGACATGTCCAGACTGATTTCTTCGCTGTCTGAGGTGTCAATCGCGAAATCGTCGCTGTCCAGGGAATCTGTCGTAAGTTCTTCATTGTCAAGCTCAACGGGGACTTCTTCGCTGTCAAGTTCGCCGCCTGAAAGATCTTCGCTTACGAATTCTTCTTCGTCGAAATCGCCGCTTCCGGCTTCGATTGTTTCTTCATTCGCGGCTGTTTCTTCTGTTTTTTGAACTTCAAACTCGTCAAATGACGCGTCTTCTATTTCAAGGTCTTGTGCGGCTTCATCGCTTTCAGTTTCCGAAACTTCAAGAGTATCGTCGGAAGGCATATTGAAATCGTCAAGGTCGGTTGTAGCTGATAACGGATCGTCATCAAGCGAAAGGTTTATATTGTCATCCGGGAATTCAATGTCGTCTGACGCGGCAGGCGCGCCGGCTTCTTCGACATCCAGAACTGCGTCGCTGAAAGACATTGAATCTTCGCTGTCGGAAGAAACGTCTTCTACCGGTAAGTCAAAATCGTCCAAACCTGAAGAACCGGATCCACTGTCTGCGGATATAACTTGCGCGTCGCTTTTAACCCAAACGCCGTATTCGTCCAAATCATCCGCAGTGCCGATGCTGCTGCGATCAGAGTATATCGAAGGTTTTTTACTACTTGCCATAAACCGCTCCCTAAATTAACACTTATTGTTAATTATCGGTACTTTTATCAGTTTTCAATACTATATAATAAGATAGCCTATGGTTTTCCGGTTGTCAATGCTTAAAGAAAAGACATAAAACTACCGTTAATCGAGGCATGAGATTCTCAAAATACCTGATTGGGATATGGGCAAGCGTCATTGTTTACACACTTTTTTCCTTTTTTTACGGTCCGGCCGGCTTATCAGCGTATAATTACTTGCTGTCTGAAAGAGAAAGGCAGCTTGATAACATAAGAGATCTAGGATTTTTGAATGAAGATCTGGACAGGACAAGAAATAATTTGCTTTACGACCATGATACGCTGTTGATTCATGCCCGTCAGATGGGATATGGCCAAAATAATGAGCGTTTTGTCCGTATTGTCGGCCTTGGAGGCCCTAAAATTTCTCATACAACGGCAGGAAGCGTGTATACAGCATCAGTTCCTGACTTTATTTCTGATAAATATATAAAAATAACCGCTCTTTGCGTGGGTTTATTTGTATTTTCCTTCCTTTTGATGCTTGAAATTATAGAAAAACGCTCCAGATAATATTAATTTAAGACAATCTATGTCTAAATTCACGAGCTATTTCACGTTTTAAGTCTTTTTCCTTTATACTGGCGCGTTTATCGTAGGCTTTTCTGCCTTTGCAAAGGCCAAGTTCTACCTTTACTCTGCCTTTTTTAAAATAAAATGACAGCGGAATGAGGGTATAGCCTTTTTCTTCAACCTTTCTGTTGATTCTTTTAATCTCATCTTTATGCAGAAGCAGGCGTTTTTTCCTGTCCGGCTCATGATTAAAAATCGAGGAAAAGGGGTTTTCCGCCACTATTAACGAACGTACCCAGATTTCGCCGTTTATTACTTCCGCCCATGCGTCAGGAAACGAGATTTTGCCGTCCCGGAAGGATTTTACCTCCGTTCCAAGCAGTTCTATCCCGCATTCGTATGTTTCATCAATCGAATAATCATGACGCGCTTTGCGGTTCTGCGCGATTATTTTTACGCCTTCGCTCATTTTACTTCACTTTTTCGGCGCGATGACGGGTCTGAATGTAACAATCGGAGATGATAAATCGGCAGGAAGCGAATAGCCGAAAGCGCGGGACGAGGCCGATTGGCTCTGAGTCAGGAGCAGCGGTCTTCCGGCAAGAGCGCGCTCAGGCGAACCGACCGCTTCTATCGCTTTTTCTGAAGCCGGGATTAACCATGAAAGCGGGGAGAACGGATCGCCGCTCCATTCCCATCCGCCGAATCTGTTAATTGGATTTAACATATTTTCGTTATTTATCGCGGCAAACTTCCATTCGGCTTCCGACGGCAGCCTTACTTCCATGCCGGCCATTGAAGAGGGAAGCCGCGCTGAAAGCCACTTGCAGAAAGCGTCTGCCGCGTACCATGTAATCCCTGTAACGGCATTGTTGTCTATTTCAAAGGGAAGGCTTGTGATTTCATCAAGGTAATCTGTTTTGTGTGTTCTCCATTCGGGGTTTTCTTTCAGAAAAGTTTCAAATAACGCATTTGAGACTGATGTTTCGCTTATGAGGTAATTATTATTAAAGGGGATGAATAACGGTACAGAAACGGCGATTCTGGCTGATTGAACAAGCATTTGCTCTGAATACGGAACTCTGGAAAAATTTAACCCTTCCAGAGTGAACCGCGTCGGCAGATTGCCTGTGTCCGCGCGCTGCCTGAGTTTAGGCAGAGGCGTTTCTTTCTGCCATTGTGAAGCGCTGATTAAAGCGGAAATCTCTCTTGGCAGCGTTTGTTCAAGCCATTGTGCGCTTCCTGATGTTTGTGAAAGAAATACCAGTATATCGGAAACCGAGCCTATTAACGCCGAAGGCGAAGGAGCGTTTCCATAATTGTCCAGAAGCATCTTGGCGCGGATTAAATCACGCAGCGCGGCGTTTGTTACGGAGAAGCGTGAAGCTGCCTGCAGTATCCCGTAAATTTCTTCTTTTGATTTACCCAGCCGGTAAGCGCCTTCAGAAAGGCTCATGGGTATCTGCCACGATGCAGTCGGCTCGCCTGCGAATGTCCATCTTGCATAGTCGGCGGCGTAAAGCGCGAATGACGCCGCGGGGTCTTTTGCCGTCAGCGTTAATTGTATTTTATAAATACGCGGCGAAAACATTGAGGCGAAAGCTCTGGAAGGTATTTCGTGTATTTGAGATTCGCTTTCAAAACCGGGCATAACAGCTTCAATTGTGCGGGTGCCTTTTGGGACAAATATTTTTGTATCCGAAACACCCATGTAAACGCCGTCTACCCTGACAGCTGCTCCCGCGGGTTCTGTTTTAACAATCAGCATGGATCCCGGATTTTTTAAACCCGGAGCAAAAAGCAGTATAAAGAGAATTAACAGTATTGCGAATGAGTAGAGGATTGTAAGATACACGCCGGGGCGTATACCCAGAATAGGCTTTAATTTTACCTGAAATTCACTGTTGGTCTGTTTTTCCTGCATTGGAATATTATAGAGTATTGATTGGAAAATAAAAAGAGCTGTCCGATTTTATGTACTTCGAACAGCTCCATGCCCTTGAGGCATATCGGAGTTATAGTGATTTGGGAGGGGAACTATACCCCCGACATTAAGTATATCGGCAATGGGGGTGTCATTCATTACTTATATTTTTAATCTTCTTCCTGAACGGTGAGATCTACCGCCAATGCCACGCGGTAGGTCTTTCCGCGCTGAACATTCAATGACCTTATAATTGTGTAATCGCCGACCTGATACCTGACCTCATGCGTGCCGGGTTCAACGGCAATTGGCTCTTTATTGCGTGAAACAGGGTTATTATTAAGGAAAACCTGTGAATTTTGCGGTCCTTCGAAGATAATTAAAGGGGTAGGATCCTGTAATTCGATGGTCAAATCGATAATTCTAGACCTTTCCACGACAAACCGGCGGCTTTCATTGCGGTAATCGTCTGAAAGGATGACAAGATGGTGCTCGCCTTCTCTCAGCATTATTTGATCGGAAATGTTGGATATTACGTTGTCGTCGATTAAAACTGTAAAAGGTCTGTTTCTAAGCTGAGGCGGATAACGGGGGATAAGCCTTACCGCTCCTTCATCGCTTAAGATGGGCCTTGCGGTAAGGCTGAACATTATGCCTTCGAATTCATCCGGAAGCCCTTTGCTTGCCTGTGTCAGTCTGAACAATAACGGGAATGACGCCGGTTGGACAGCTGAGGTTGGAGCCACAATTACAGCTGTGGTTGTTCTCAGTCCGTGCTGCGTCCGTATCGGGATATGGTATAGAATCCTCAGCCGTGAAGGAAGCGGATCCATCGCGATTCTTGTGCCTTCAATGTCGCTGACTCCTGCCGCGGTCTGCACATTGAGATTGTTATACATTGCCATTAAAAGAGAACCTCTGTACGGCAGCCAGTTTTGAGGCGCCGTTATTTCAATTTCGATTCCTCTTAAAAAACGCGCGTCCGCGCCAAGGGTGATAATAACAGAACTGTGAATTCCGATGGGGATATTCATCTCTGTTGAATTGAGAGATACCTCTATATTGCCTTCCACAGACGTGCGGAAAGTTTCCGCCTGTAGAGAAAGACAGGGAACAAGCAGCATGACTGCCAGTAGTTTTATGGGTGTTGGCATACTCTCTTTTCCGATTTATATTTCCGCCGGTTTCTAGGGACGGAGCCTTCCTGCCGGGTCGAATGGTTTCCCGTCCTGCCGCAGTTCAAAATGAAGGTGCGGGCCAGTGGATTGGCCTGTTGTTCCTACCCTACCTATAAGATTACCCGATTTTACTTCGCTTTTCAAGACTGTTTCGATAATTTGTAAATGCCCGTAGAGGCTTGTCCATCCGTTGCTGTGCCTGATGATTACATAATTTCCGTACACGGGATCGAAGCCCGCTGCCGTTACAATTCCTTCGGCTACTGCAAAAACCTCCGTTCCTTCCGGCGCGGCAAGATCGATCCCCCTGTGCATTGAAATGTTACCCGTTATCGGGTCATTCCTTATACCGTAGCGGCTTGTAATGCGAAACTGCCGCAGCGGGAACCTGAACCCAGAATTTAAAAAAAACGCCCTCTCTGTCGGCGTAAAATCAGCGCCCGGAAAAAACAAAAAAGATTCTGATTTTTCGCCGTATCTTATTTTTATCTCTACTGAAGACGCATTGCTTTCCTGCCTTGCCGCTCCCAGCAGTTTTTCTAAATCTGTGTTGATGTTTGACGGGATGAAGATTCCGGGGCAGGAGGGGACAAGTATTGGTTTGTCAGGCTCAAGCGCCGACGGGTTATTTAACCCATTGAGGCTTGCCAACGCCGAGTACGGGATATTCAAGCGCGCGGCAAGGAATAAAATATCATCCTGCGGTTTTACTCTGTATTGATAAATTGTCAGGTATTCCGCAATTTCCTGCGCGTTAACGCTTCTGCCGCCCGCTAAACGCCTCCTGTTGGCATGAACATCGCTTGTGTACTGCCTGAAGGACAAATCACCCGGATTTAACTGTTTTATTTCGGGGAATTGCGTATCCACCGGCTGAGCGGATATCGCAGGCGGGTATAAAAAAATTAAAAAAAAGGCAAGGGTTAATCCCTTGCCTGTTCTACTTGTAAACAAACCTTAGGCAGAAATAGCTTCTGTCGGGCATGTGCTGGCGCAAGCTCCGCAGTCCGTGCACTTATCCGGATCAATATGATACTGTCCGTCTTTCTCGAAAATCGCCTCCGACGGGCAATCACCAACGCATGAACCGCAGCTAACACAAGCGTCACTAATTTTATGAGCCATCTTTTTCCTCGCTTTAATAGATTTACCCTTATTATACCAATATACGCCGTAATTAGCAAGATAAAATAAGCCGAAAATGAAATATGCGCAAGCTGCGGTTTCGCGGCATTTGTAATCAATTTCCAAAAGTTCGTCGATCGGAGGGAGACATGGTATTTATCGGTGTTTTAGTAGGAATAGTCCTCATCGGCGGTATGATTTTTATGGCGCTTAACAAGAAATCGACCTTTCCTATACGCCTGGCCAGTCTTGGCGCTCTTGCTCTGATGATTATTACGGTAATTATCAGTTTTTTTGTTGTCCTTACAGACAATAGGGTGCCTGTAGACCCGTCGGTCTTAATTGTCGGCGAACCTCCTGTTACTGAGAAAGACGGAAGCGGCAATATGGTTCCTCTAATAATTACTGTTGTTTTCTTTCTGGGTTTATTTATAATAATTGTAATTCTAACTATGAGAGAACATAAAAGAAGCGATCCAAAAAAAACGTAGCTACTTTTTAAAGCTGCTTTTCGCCGTTTCCAATGCGGAAATTACCCTATCGCACCATTCATCAAACTCCGGATCTTCCTGCTGCAGTTCTTCATGAATCAGAATATTGGCAACAGTCATTTTGATGCCTTCGTCCGCTCTTATTTTGGCGTTAAAATCCGGGGCGAGCCTTTTTAGCTTGGTGTTGTCAAAAACTACTGTGTTGGCTTTATCCCCTAGAAGACCGCCGTTAAAATCGTAGAGACCCTGCGAACATTCGCTTAAAAATTCGCTTGCGACATGAACCGTTTTTAACGGAACATTCAACGAGTCCGCTATTATTGCGTAAATCTGATTCCATGTTACGCTCTCGTCTGATGTAATATGAACCGCCTCTCCGATCGCGTGGATATTTCCCATCAGCCGTACAAAGGCGCGGGCAAAATCGCTGTTATGGGTTAAAGTCCAAAGGCTTGTACCGTCTCCGTGGATGATAACAGGTTTGCCTTCCATCATTCTTTTTAATACCTGCCAGCTGCCGTTTGCACCGTGCACCCCAAGCGGTACGCTTCTTTCGTCGTATGTGTGGCTGGGTCTGACTATGGTGACGGGGAAACCGTTTTGCTGATACTGGCGCATAAGGTATTCCTCGCAGGCGATTTTATCTCTTGAATATTTCCACAGCGGATTGGAGAGAGGAGTGCTTTCTGTGATCTGGTACGAAGAAAGCGGTTTTTGATATACCGAAGCTGAGGAGATAAAAATATACTGTTTGCACAGACCGACAAAAACGCTGAAATCCTTTTCCGCATGTTCGGGGGTAAACGCGATAAATTCGGCAACCACGTCAAATTTATTGCCATTGCCAACCGCTTTTTGCAGTTTTTCTCTGACTGTGTGCGCGTCTTCTGATCTGATATCGCAGGCAATATGTTTATATTCCGGTTCTTTGAACTCGTTTTTCCGGCTGCCGCGGTTAAGCAGATAAATATCCCAACCCAGCTGCGCCGCCCGCCTTGTAATCGCGCTTGATATGGTGCCGGTCCCGCCTATGAATAGTATTTTCATCTGTTTTAATGTAATACAAAAGATGTTAAGAGACAAGAGGTGATAGGAATTTTTCAATATGTTGTGCTATAGTATAGAAGAAGGGTGAGAGAAATGCCGATATTAAATAATATCTGCCGTTAAAACGGCTGATATTATTACGGTTTGCGGTATTAAAACGCCGTAAACCGCCATAAAAATAATTTTTAAGGTTTTGATGAAGAAATTCACTTTTTTATTAATTTTTTTTACTTTTCTCGCCGGGTTTGTGTGGGGGCAGTCAAATTATTATTACTGGACTGGGGATATCGGAGATAATTTTTGGCAGGAAAGCGGCAACTGGAAAGATGAAGATGGTGATCCTGTGTCGTCTTATCCCGGCGAAAATCCAAGCGATATAGCTATAATTGACATTAACGCAACAATAAGATTTTCAAGTGATCCCATTGATCATTTAAGTGATATTAGATTCGAATCTGATGTTACTTTAAACGTGCCTTCCGGCGGTTTGACTGTTAATAATGGTATTACTGTGAACGGTGATGTGACTATTTCAAGCGGCATTTTAAACGTAACAAATGGTATTACAGTTTATGCAGGCTGTACATTAAACCTTTCCGGCGCAATACATGTTAACACCGGTTCTGTGACAGTTTTAGGAACAATGGAAATTTCAGACAGTGTTACAATTCAAACAAGCACAGATCAGGAATACGCGAGTTTTAAATTATCAGGTAATAATAATCAGATTATAGCCTCGAATGTTGTTTTCGGAAGCGGTATTGTCTCGGATTCCGCATATAATTTAACGTTTAATGTTTCGGGCAATATAACAATAAATGGAGATATCGGGGAAAATAGCTCCGCTTTAGGCAATCTTGTTATTTCGAACGGAACCATGCAGTTAGGCGCAAATAATATTTATGCCGCGTCGGTTGTTAACAATGGAACTATAACTCTTAACGGAAGCGGAAGTCAAACTGTTTCGTCAGGGGTAATTACCGGAACCGGCCTTGTTCATTTTAACGCTGCCGGAACAGGTTTTGCGAATATAACTCAGTTTACCAACTTGAGAATCAGCGCGGGGATCAGAATAGCGCCTGCGGCATTAACTGTGTCGGGAACATGGATTGTTGACGCGCCGGGAATATTTGCGCATAACAGCGGAACTGTAACTTTCAATAACGGCGCTACTGTAAACAGCGATAGCATTTTTAATAATGTTATTTGCAATGGAAATGTCAATTTTACCGGAAATAATGTTTTTTCATCATTAACGGTTAGTGATAACGCGGTTGCATCTTTTGCTGATGACAGCGAACAGGAGATAACTGCCGGTTTAACGACAGGAGATGATTCTGTGTTAACCGCAATTGCAAAAGCTGCGCGGTGGAGATTGATAACTACGCCTGCTATAAATTTTAGTAATGTAGACGCTTCCACAACAATTTCATGGTGCGAATCCAGCAGATTTTTAGGATGGTTCGAGGGATACACAGCTATAAATGGTAATAACAATATCGATATATTTTATGAAAGCGGAACCTTTATTTGGACAGGTTTAAACGGAAGCGGCGCAAAGGGTTTATGGAGCAACAACGGCAACTGGCTGCCTGCTTCGCCTGGCAGTAACGCATCCGCGATAATTATTATTCCGCAGACTGTTAATCATCCAGTACTGGACGTTAATGTTGAATGTAAAAGCCTGACAATCGAAAGCGGCGCTGTTTTGGATTTAAAAGGATTTGATCTGTCAGTTGCAACAACAATTACAAATAATGGCGAAATAGAACTTTTTGGCATTTTAAATCAGGTGACATTTTTGTCGCTGTTATCCGGCACAGCAAGCGCAATCCGTTATTATAATGATACGCCGGGTGAAACGGCATATTGGGTATTTGGCAGAACTTACGCGAATTTGATTATAAGCGGCTCTGTTATTATGGCTGCTGATTCAAATATGGATTTAATTGTAAACGGCTCTGCTGAACTTGGATCTGCTTTAAATGTGAAATCGGCGGAAGTAACAGGAGCTGTAACCGCTACAAATATAAATATTACAGCCGCAGAGGATATAAAACTTGAAGGCAATAATCGCGCTGTAAACGTAAATCTTGAAGGTAACGGCGAAATATCATTTCACAACATTTTATGGGCAGGCGTAACACTCAGCGTTACAAATCATAGTGCCACAGGTGTAACAAATATAATCGCGGCAGGTAAATTGATTGTAAACGGCATAACAGGAGGAGTTGTTACGCTTGAAGCCGATGAAATAGAAGTAAATAGTGAAATTAACTGTCACAGCCTTGCCATGAAAATCCTTTCTTTGGAAAAAGCGGCAATTAAAGCAAACTTAATTGTTGCAAGCGGTACAATTCCAATTACCGCGAATGGAAATCTTAATGTAGATACCGGAAATATAATTATAAATCATGCGTTAAATCTTACAGGTTCAGGCAATATTATATATAACAGCTTAAGCGCGGCTGATGAAACTGTCTCTGTTACCAACAATGCATCTGCGGGCGGTACTGTGACATTACAAGCAGCCGGGAAATTATTTGTAAACGGCATTGCAAACGGCGGGACTGTTAGTGTAACTGCGGGAAATATTGATATAACAAGCGCAGTTACAGGAGGCGTTGTAACCTTATCAGCGGAAAATATTAATATAACAGCGTCTATAAATTGTGATAGGCTTGCGATGTATGCGTCTCACACTTCAGGCGCTGTTACGATAGGAGCTGTTATAACATCCGGCGGTTCAGGTGATTGCGGGGAAACCGCCGCGGTGTACATAATGACGCAGGACTTTGCGGGAATAGGCAGCATTAACCTTGCAGGGACAGGAGATGTTTGCGTACATCAATATGATTCGCCGACATATATGGGTACGGTTACAGGCAATCGTATCCATTATCATTATCACATACCGGACAACACGCATATTGTATACCGCGCAGGACTTTCCCCTGTTGATGGAGGAGCTCCATTACCTGGTTCTATTTCAGGTCAGTATAGATATCTTAAAGCGGATGATCCTCTTGGAGCGAATATTGCATATTCAACTTACGGAAGCGGAAATGTTTATATTATTGATATTGAAGACGGAATAAATACTTTGGCAAACTCGCGAAACCTGAGCTTTACAACAGGCATCAGCGGAGTTATCGAATTAATAGGTGATTATTTTTCTTCAGGCAGTCTTAATTTTTATCCCGGACCCGGCGGCGACGGTGTTAAAATTTCAAGCGATAATATTACGCTTGGCGGCGCGTTTGAAGTACATGGAAAAATTACATTAGACAACGATGATATAAAAATAATAGCGTCTAAAGTAATTCTAAATGAAATAATCGAAGGAAAAAACTCACTGACAATAAACGGTCCAACCACACTTTTGGGCGGCGTAAGCGGTATAGGCGAATTAATTTTAAACGACAAACTGACATTAGGCAGCAATGTCGTAATTAACGCCGATTATACAGAATTGGATGAAGTGAACGGATCCAATCACTCATTAACAATTAACGCATTACCTGTCAGCGGACACGCGGAACTAAAAAATAATATCAATGCAATCGCCAATCTTGAAATAAACGGTAATGTGGTATTGGGCGGCAATGTAATAATTAACGCGGCGGCAACAGTTAAATTCGGCAGCGTAGACGCGAATGATAAATCACTTGTAATTAACGGAAATATAATTAATGACGCAATAAATATTACAGACGGAATAGATATAAAACTGACAGGTAATAATACCGCAGAAGCAGTTACTCTTGAAGGTAATGGTGAAATTTCATACAACAGCCAAAGACCTGCAGGCGTAACAGTCAGTATAACTAACAATGATATTGCCGCAGGTGAAACAACGGTAACAGCTTTTGGAATACTGACTGTAAATAGCATAACAGGCGGTATTGTATCGCTTTCAGCGGGAAATATTAGCGTAGACGGCGGCATTAACAGCCTCAGCCTTGCTTTGAACGCGGCAGGATCAATTGTAGTAAATGATTTAATCGAAAGCGGCAGTATATCGTTTACAGCGGCGGATACTGTAACAATAAACAGCGGGATAACAACAACAAGCGCTGTTGCCTGCGGCGTTAACGCGGCAGTTTATATTCAAGCGGGAACATTTGAAGGAAGCGCAGATATAACGCTTGATGATCCTGCGGAAACAGGCGCAGTATGCGTTAACGCAAGTCAGGCGGTAAAATATTCAGGGTTTGTAACAGGCGATAGAATGCATTATCATCTTCCCAATAAACATATTGTTTACGCAGTAAAATCTACCAATATGTCATCTCATCCCGATATAACCGATTATATATATTTCGAAGCAGACAGCATAAGAGGCAATTTAAATTTCACGGCAGCTTCAGGCAGAAATATATATGTAATAAATATTCCCGACAGCAGCGCAAATGAAACAAACACAAGAGACGCGGTTTTTGCAACTGCCGCAGGCGGCGCGGTTGAGATAAGAGGCGCTTATTATTCATCAGGAGCGTTTGACTTAACGGGAGCCGCTCTTATCAGGCTTAATAACGCGGTAATATCGTTATTAGACGATTTTGGACCGTACGGCGCAAATATAAATGTTATCGGAACATCAAGCGCTCTAACGGCGCATAATATAATATTGGATTCCCCGGTTTCTGTAACAGGAGCTCTTGTATTACACTCAAGAGATAATATTGATATAAGCGGCGTTGTCAGCGGAACAGGCAGTTTGACATTAAACGCGGACGCGGTTATTAATGTGTCGGCTGACATTTCGGCTAACGCAGGCGTTACTTTTAACAACGATGTAGTTTCACACGATGGCGTTGATATTACAGCAAGCGGCGGTTTTATCGTTATTAATAATAATTTTACTTTGAATGGAACGACTACTTTTGCGTCTGAAGTTAGATTGGGAAGCGGCGATATTGAATTTACGGGAAACAGCGGCGCGGGTGATAAGGTTGTATTTAGCGCTGTAACGGGCGCGTCAAGCGCGATTAAAATAACAGACGCGGATGTAGAATTTAAAGGAAACGTAAGCGTGAATTCTGTCTCTGTTGAAAACGCCAGCGCAAACAGCGTTAACACATTGATTAACGCGGACATTACTACTGCAAACAGTCAATCATACAAAGGCGCTGTCGATATGATTGGCAATCCAATATTGACTTCTCTTAACGGCGATATTGAATTTACAAAGGCAGATACCCCCGATGTAATTGACTCAGCCGGCAGCATAATAAAATTAGTTTCGGGTAACGATATTGTTATAAATATTCCAATTGTAAACGCGGTTCAGTTAATCCTGTCGGCGCAAAATGGAAAAGTTTCGATAGATGAAGCGCGCACGACAAGTAACGGGGTTGAAAGTGAAGCCGCGTCTATATATATATTTACAAGTAATTTTGAAGTAACAACAATGGCTGCCGATTCGATTATTCCGGGAACTGCAGGGCAGCTCTGCCTCCTTTTAAATAATCCTGTCGGCTGGGCAGACACATATGATGTCGTTGAAGGCGCGCGCTGGCATCAGCATATTCCGATAGTTCCTCCTCCCGGGATGCATCTTGTTATTTTCAATAGCTCTGTAACTAATACTAACGATCTTGAACTGGTTTTCAACCCAGCTTTATATCATTATCAGGATTCTCTTGCCCTTAATGGAGGTGATTTATTAACAGTTAACCTTGGAAATAATATTTATATTTATAATGTAAGTAATGATGACGATTCTGCGCCAATGTTGAATTTAATAGTTCCCGGAGGCGGATACATTGAATTCTACGGAAAATATGAATCATCGGGTATTAATCTTCATGCCGGAACAGGCGGAGTAAGATTAAAAGACGCTGATATTACCATTACAGGAACAGGATCTTTTAACACGAACGGCGCGGGCTTAGTACTCGATGAAACGGAAAATAAAATAAGCGCAGGCGCTATAACGCTGAACGGCGGAATACTTGGTACAGTCACAACAGCGGCATTAACGCTTAACACAGCCGGTAATATTTTAATGACAGGCGATATAGGGACAAGCGCAGCCCGTCTTGGAGATATTGTAATCGAAGACGGCAATGTTTCATTTAATACGGCAAATCCTGTGTATGTAAAAAGTTACACGCAGGAGCCAGCCGCCTCTTTGGATAATACAACCGCGCTTGAAATAAATGCAGCGGAAAACGCTGAGTTTAAAGGCGCTGTAAATGTGACAAACGCTTTTGTAATTACAGGAAACGCGGTATTCGCCGATGTTGTAAACGCTGATTCATTGCACGTAACAGAATACGCCGGTTTTGAAAGCGCCGCCGTTATAACAAACGCGCTAGTAGTCGAAGGAAACGCCGTTTTTAACGCTGGTGTAAGCGCAGGATCATTGCAGGTAACACAAAACGCCGAGTTTAAAAGCGCTGCAAATGTGACAAACGCGCTTGCAGTCACAGGAAAAGCAATATTCGCAGCCAATATAAACGCAGGTTCATTGCAGGTAACAGGCGCAAGTGAAATTGGCGCAGCTTCGGCTGTAACTATAACTACAACTCAGGCGGCAGGTCAAATTTATACAGGAGATATAACTCTTGCAGGCAATGTTCAATTTGTTTCAGGGACACAAGGCGATGTCGAGCTTGGATTAATCCATGGCGGCAACCGCAATCTTACAATTTCCGCAAAATCCGCTGTTATGAACGGTACATATACAGGCAGCGATATAGGCGTGTTAAACATTACACCGCTTGATAATGTTTCATTTAACTCAAGTCAGTTAAACGCCTCTGCAATCACGGTAAACGGTAACAGCGAAATAAACGCGGACATTCACACAACAGGCGCTCAGAATTTTAATGGCGATGTTAATTTTGGAAGCGTACAGCATACATTAACAAGTACCGGAGGCGCCATTACAGTTCCAATTACCGGAAAAGTATCAGGAACCGCAGGAGCCGTCATAAACGCGTCTTTGGGTATATCAATGACAAATCCAGCCAACGATTTGAGCGGATCAGTGTCATTAAATAATAATCAAGGCACCGCGAACGGCAATGTTAATTTTATAACTACAGGAACAATTTCTATAACGGGCGAAAATGTCGGAAGACAATTCAATATAAGAGCTTTAAAAATAGACACAGGATTTATAAAAGCCGCAAATCTGACGGTTAATTCCGTTCTTGGCATTTTACTTAACGGCGATAACGAGATAACATCCGCTGTAACATTAAACAATAATACAGGCGATCCTGCCACCGACAGCGGTAATGTTTTATTTAATAATGTTTCAACCGGCAGTCTGACTCTGACTACATCAAATAATATTGGAAATATTCACATAACAGCAGCAGGAATTATAAATACATCAGGACCTATTGACGCGCCCAACGGAGAAATTGAACTTGTTTCAAGCGCAAATATTAATATTAATTCAAGTATAAACGCAGTGCAGTTAAAAATATTAGCAGCCGGAAATACCGTTACAATCGCAGGCGCAGCGGGAATTAATACGGAAAGTCCCGGAGCGCATGGTCATAACGCGTCAATTTATATTGATGCCGGCAATTTAGTTCTTCCGGCGTCCAGTATGAATATTATTCCCGGACTTTCAGGAAAGATTTGCGTTACTGTAGACTTCGTTTCCAATGGAAGAGTTGATCCTGATAGAATTTGCGATCATGGAATCGGGGTTGTGCCGCACAATATCAATATTGTATACGGACATAATCCGCCCTCAAATATTTATACAAATGATTTATATCATATAATTAATTCCTCAGATAATATTGGAGTAACAGTAACTTTTACTGTTGATCCCGGTTACCACATTATTATAATTGATACTAATAATAATTATTACGCTGTAAACCGCACAGTAGCTTTTGTAACAAGCGGTACGTCATCTGATGATTACATCAAATTCTTAGGAGATCAAACATATCATCAGACAACAGGCAGCGCTCTTACTCTTGACGGAAATGTAATAATCGAAGGTAATGTAAATATATCAAACGCGTATGTTATCCAATTAGAAAATACATCGCTTACAATAAAAGAAAACGCTTCATTAAAATTAGTTAACGAAGGTTCATGGCTCATAGGCAACGGAGCTGTTGAGCCTGACAGCTTTACGGGAATATACGGCTCTCTGATAATGAATAACGCTTCAACGCTGACTGCCAAAAGATTTATTCTGGATGGTGACTCCGATAACGAAAGATTTGTAGTTAATAAGAGCGGCGCGCAAAGAGCGGCATTGGAATTAACAGGACATGTAAACATCGGAGATTATGTAGATTATACGGGTAATTATTCCTCGCTGTATATGCAAATGGCAGGATCAGGAACGCAGGATATTACAGCATGGAATTTTATAGGAAGTCTTCAGATAGAGCAAAGCTCGAACACGGTTTTATTAAGTAATCTTGAAATCCACGGCGAAGTAATAATAAACAATCCGGGTAGTTTGGACGCCGGAAATCACAATGTAGTTCTTAGAGCAGGGCTTACCGATACTGCAAGATACGGCGCTTCTGCCAAAGTAGGCAGATGGAGAATCGAAAACGGTTCTATTAATACTCCTGCATTTTTACAGAATTCCGGCGCTTCTGTTACTTTAAAGAAAATAAATTCAAGCGATACTGTTTTCTTTGAGATAATCGGCAATACTGTCTGGCAAAACTTTATCTGCCTTAATGAAATTGGCGCAACCATAAGATTTTCCGCGTATCCTGACAGGCATAAATTCATGGAAGAATTTTCCATTATGGCTGATAACAGCGCGAATCCGGCGGATCGTATAACAGTTACAAGATACACAACCAATGCCGACTGGCTTTATGCTTATGATAATACTTCAATTATTCCGCCTGCAAACGGACTTCCGACTGAGTATGAGGCAAGTCAGTATAACAGATTCTGGAATCTGGAGGTTGATAACGTCAATAATGTAAAATTAAAACATATCCGCCTTTTCTTCAGCCATACGGAAAAAACCGTAATTATAGATCCTGTGATTGACAGCATTGAAGCTTTCCCGTTCTATACGGCGGGCGCAAAAAGTTATTTCAATCATAACTGGCGCGAAGACAAGGCGTTTGTCGTTTACAGCTTCCTTGAAGACGCAAACGGCAACGGAAAGGCGGACAGAATAAGAGCGCAGACATCATCAGTATTGGATAAAAACATAAATGGCTTTAACGGCTTTGATGTAACTGTAACAGGTTATACAATAAAACATTTTGAATTTGCAGAAGATGCAGACGATGATTCTTTCTACATTGTATTAAATGAAGATACGCAGCATTCCCTTTATAACGGAGATCGCGTAACATGGCAGATAAAAACGAATACTACTCTTAAAGATAAAAAAGGAAGATTATTCGGCGCGCAAAGCGCAGATACTTACAGTTCAATTCCTCCTAGAATAAGCTACGCTTTAACTCTACCGAATCATCCGCAGACAGTTATTCAAATGTCTCAGTCAGTAGGAGCTAATGGTTTATCTGCCGCTAATATTAACTCACAGCCTTTCAGTGGCTTTAAATCATCGTATTCAATTACAAGCGGTGAATTCAGCGTTGAAGAACTTGCTAATAATCCGCTAATAGGAGACGATCCTGTAACAGACGCTTATTTTATAATGGAAGGTTTTTGGAGTTCTGAGGATAAGGTAGATGTAGATCCTGATTATCTTCCCAAATATCCGCTTAACTGGAATTATTCAGCATATTCAAATGATGAATCGCAAACATTCGTTTCTCCATACCGTGTTCTAACTCCAGAAATGATGAAAAAACTTGCAGAATGGAATACAAATAAAATTCCGTCAAATTTGGTAACACCGGATGATTTTGAAAACGGAGGCGATTTAATAAAGCGGCGCAGCACAGACATTCTTGTTTCAAGATCTCCTGCGGATGCTAACGATGAAAATTATTTTGCCCTTCCTGTGCTTGCAAGAAGCGCGGGGCAGAATATCACAGATGACAATACAAGAGTGATCTATAATTTTGACGGAACTGATTTCCTTGGAGGAAGTGCCGCGATTGATATTCAGACAAAAATATTAAATGAAGGAATAAAAGATAATTTAAGTGTTTATTGGTCTGTTAATGTTCCGCTTGAATACAGGAATCCCAAAGAAATGCCGTCAAGAGGAAATTCCGGCGGATTGTGGATGCCGGACATTACAACAGGCGGAAAAACTCCTCTTTATTATTATTCTCCCGCGCTTGATAAAAATGTTAACGCAGCTTCTTCAGATTCGGCTTCTTTATTATTTATTCATAATCTTGCCGTGAATCCGCCCTTCGTAAGCGGCAACAAAGTTGAATTTGTCTATCGTCTAAGAGAAGATTCTGACATGATTGCAGCCCGCCTTGATATTCCGCGCGGAACAACCTCGATTCCCGCCGACTGGTACAACCGCATCCGCCCCTTCAGTTTCGACATTCAGGATATAAGGCAGCAGAGAGGCGGCGTTACAATTATGAATAATGTTATAAATCCCGCGACTGGAGAATCTACATATATCCGGTACGTGCTTGCGCGTCCTGGAAGAGTTACAATTCAGGTTCATACTCTGGATGGCTCGTTAGTAAAATCGATTAGGCGAAACGAACACCGTGATGCCGGAGAATACACGGAAGCCTGGGACGGCACAAATACAGGCGGAAGGCCTCTTGCCCGCGGTATATATTTTATTCGTATTGTAGGTCCTGATATCGATGAAATAAGAAAAGTAATGGTTGTTAGGTGAGCAAGGTATAGGATATGGGGAAGAAATCTGCGTTTGCCGCGATTGTAGGCCGTCCCAGCGTCGGTAAGTCTACACTTTTAAATAAAATGTGCGGCGAAAAGGTAGCAATTGTAAGTTCTGTGCCGCAAACGACACGTAACGCTATAAGGGGAATAGTTAACCGCGAAGAAGGCCAGATTGTCTTCATTGATACTCCCGGGCGGCATACAAGCGAAAAAAAAATGAACAAAAAGCTGATGGATGTTTCCGAACGCGCTCTAATGGAAAGCGATCTTGTTTTATATTTGCTGGACGCAAGCCGCGCTCCCGGAGCCGAAGAAGAAGAAATCGCAGTTTTGTTAAAACCGCTGGCGCAGAAAACTGTTATAGCTATCAATAAAATTGATATGCCAAACGCAGATACAAACATTTTAATTAAATTTGTTAATGAACAGTTCGGCGAGAATGATTCCATAAAAAATATACATTTAATTTCCGCTAACACAGGGCAGGGCGTGGAAGATCTTTTAAGCGCGTTATTTGAAATGGCGCCTGAAGGGCAGCCTCTCTATGACGCTGATTATTATACAGATCAAGAGACAGGCTTTCGTATTTCCGAGATTATCCGTGAGCAGGCTATAAACCGTCTGCGCCAGGAATTACCTCATTCGCTTTATGTTGATGTAGCCGACATGGAGTTCAGAGAAGATGGTACTAAGCTTTGGGTAAGAGCTTTTATAATTGTTGAGCGCGAATCACAAAAAGGAATGGTTGTGGGAAAAGGCGGCGAAATGATAAAAGCGATACGCCTTGCCGCTCTTAAAGATTTAAAACGCATCTTCGACTGGAAAATCGACCTGGACCTGCGCGTAAAAACAGGCAAAGACTGGCGGCACAATGATTATACTCTTAAACGTATTATAGACAGGTAAAGTAATATATCATGTTTCACGCAGTATTTCACGTGGAGGCTCGGGGATACAGTTCTTATGTGCCTCTGTGTTCTCTGTGGTTAAAAATTCTTAATCTAGAAATTTATTTATTTGGCTTAAAAGTTCATCAAATGTATCTGTGCAAGTTAAATCGGAACAGTCTTTGCGGATTTGATCAGGCGCGCGGAAAAGGCAGCCTGAATCGGCTTCGCGAATCATTGCAAGGTCGTTAAATGAATCGCCTGCGGCAAAGATGCGCATGTTTATCGATTTGAAAGCTTTTACAGCTTCGCGCTTGCCGTTTTGCTGGCGCAGACGGTAGCCCGTAACTGTTCCGTCTTTCGCTGTTTCCAAAGTGTTGCAAAAAAGGGTAGGGTAAGAAAGTCTTGCCATTAATGGTTTTGCGAATTGTTCAAAAGTATCGGAGAGGATTACAAGCTGGTATTTTTCCCGTAAAGTGTTCGAAAACTCTAAAGCGCCTGCAAGCGGCTCCATGCCGGAAATTACTCGCTGAATGTCCGCAAGTTTTAAATTGTTTTTCTTTAAAATATCAATGCGGAAGTTCATCAATTTACCGTAATCGGGTTCGTCCCTTGTCGTCCTTCGCAGCTCAGCAATGCCTGTAGCATCGGAAAACGCGATCCAGATTTCGGGGACAAGAACGCCTTCAAGGTCAAGACACACCATGTTCATAAGGTTATAATAACATAAGCATGAAAAAGTTAGAAGCGCAAAATCCGTTCTGCGCGCCCGTTTATTTTGAGGAAACCGTTTCTAGTACTATGGATGCCGCCCGTAAAATGACAGGAGAGCCGCACGGAACTGTAATCGCCGCAGATTTTCAAGGATCGGGGCGCGGGCGTGTAAAAGAGCGCTTGTGGGAAATGGACAGGGGCGCAAGCCTTCCCTTTACCGTTCTTTTACGCTATCCCAAAATTGAAGACATTCCCTGTGCGCTGACTTTACGATCGGGGTTAGCGGTTTCGCTTGCCCTCGAAGATTTTGCGCCGTCTCTAAAAGGAAAAATAAAAGTTAAGTGGCCCAACGATATATTAATCGATTCAAAAAAAGCCGCAGGGATTCTTTGCGAAGCGGAAAGCGGCAATGTATATTTGGGGATTGGGATTAATATGACGCAAGAGTCATTTCCTTCCCATCTTCGTGAAAAGGCGGTAAGCATTGCAATCGCTGCAGGCAGAAAAATTGAAAAAGACGAGCGTTTTTCTTTGTTGGAAAAAATCCTTGAAAAGCTCTATGAAGAATTGGAAAAAAATAAAAATGACTGGAAAATACGTATAGTACAACGGCTTTATAAAAAAGGCGAAGAAGTAACATTTATAGAAGGCGCGGCAGGTTCAGGAAGGACAGTTAAAGGAATTATTGTTGGAATTGGAGACGAAGGGGAGCTGTTAATAATTACAGAGGGAGAAAAATCCCCAAAACCGTTTTATTCAGGTGAAATAAGTTTTAATAACTTCTGTTAATAAGCTGCCGTAAAACTGCGGATATTAACAGAAGCTTATAAATATAATTTTATTTTATTAGATCATTTTTAACTAACGCATTAAACCAGTTAAATAATTCTTGCAGTATAATATTGTCGTTTACATCATCAAATTTATATTGTTTTTTCTCAAGGATCAATGATTTTTGCGCGGCATGATGTTTGTTTTCATAATCAAATGCCGAATTGTAATATTTTTCAACTGCCAGCCATGTGTTTTTAATCTTTATAAATTCTTCTTCGCATTTTATTATATCTACTCCCGATTCACAAATAAATTCAATTTCATCAATCAATTCATAATCATCAGGATGCGCGTTTCCTCCAACGATAGCGGTACTATTTGCATGACAATAATTAAAATGGAATTTCGGTTTAATTGAAAGCCCGTCATCTATACATGGTATAGATATAGACATTGAGTTAATTCCCGAACTCAGTTCATCGTCAACTAATGATTTGTCAAAAGCGTCAAAAGAACGACTTTGCCGTGAATTAAATTCGCATTTAATACCTTTTTCCTCAATAAAGGTTTTAAATCTTTCAAACACAGGTGCAAAATTGTTTTTTATATATAAAGTTCTTTCCTTATATATACTATCAATTTGCTTGTGCTCCTCCAATAGTTGAGCTCTTTCCTTGTGATACTCGTTTTTCTTTGTAAAAAGAGCATCCATTTCATCCGTAATAAAATTTTCAAACATGATAACCTCTCTATAAGTTTGTTTTTGAGAATCCAGAGTTTTTAAGAGTTTCAAGAGTAATCCAGAGTTTCAAGAGTTTCCAGAGGATCACGCGAAAGACGTGAATACGATTTACATATACATACTATACAAGTAAAACTAAAAAGTCAAGCCGAGTAAATGCTAAAATTTCCTCGGCTGCGGAAAATATTTTTTCATGGCGTTAAAAAATTCTTCAACGTCAAGAGGTTTTCCAATGTGGCCGTTCATACCGGCTTCAAGGCATTTTTCAATATCTTCGCGGAAAACATTAGCCGTCATCGCCACGATGGGTATTGTTTTTGCGTTTGGACAGTTTGAAGCTCTAATCCTTCGCGTCGCCTCGTAACCATCCATTTCGGGCATTTGTACGTCCATAAGGATTAGATCGTAATCCTGCGGAGTTTTTATGAACATGTTGACAGCTTCAAGCCCGTTCATGGCGCAATCCATCTTTAATAAAGTAGGTTCAATTAATGTGTCAATTATCTCCTGATTAATCTCCACGTCTTCCGCAAGCAGGATTTTAAAACCTTCGAAAATACCGGAGTAGTCAGTTTTAATTTCTTTCTGCTTTTCCTGCACTCCTATAGCTTCCGCTATCGCGTCTGTAATCGCGGACGGGAAAAGAGGCTTGGAAAGGAATTTGTCTACGCCGGCTTTTTTCGCCTCGTCCGCGATAGCGCTCCATTCGGCGGCGGAAATCATAATGATTACAGAGCTGTCTGGAAATTTTACCCTTGCTTTTAATTCTTTCGCAAGCGATATACCGTCCATACCCGGCATTTTCCAGTCGATAAAATATATATGATGCGTTCCCTCTTTTTCGATGTGGGAAAGAGCTTCCTGGCCGCTGGAAGCGGTGTCGCACTTAGACCCTAAACTGCGCATAACGTCGCTGAAATAATCAAGAATTTCCTTGTCGTCGTCTACCGCCATTATATTGATGTTATTCCAGTCTATATCGGCCTTAGATAAATTAAATTCTTCTCTTAAGCCTTTTTGCGCTTTGAATGTAAAGGAGAAAGAAGAGCCTTTTCCAATTTCAGAATCAAGTTCAATGTTTCCGCCCATCATCTCTATAATATTTTTCGATATTACAAGCCCAAGCCCTGTGCCGCCGAATTTACGCGCCGTTCTTGAATCTGCCTGCTGGAAAGATTTAAAAAGCTGTTTTTGCTGTTCTTTTGTTATTCCAATCCCTGAATCTGTTACCGCTATCCGAATCGTATATAAACCGTTTTCTTCATTAATAAAACGGGTGTCAAGTTTAATTTGCCCTTCTTCGGGAGTGAATTTGACAGCGTTACCTAAAAGATTTGTAATTACCTGCGCGAGCCTCTGATCGTCGCCTATCAATAGGCGCGGGATCGATTTGTCTACGTAAACCGATATTTTCTGCTTTTTTTCATCTGCGCGAAAACCAATAATACTAATTACCCGCTGAAGCATTTTTTCAAAATGGAACTCTTCGCTGGAAAGTTCAAACATATTAGCTTCAATTTTAGACATATCAAGGATATCGTTAATAACGCCTAACAGGTGCTGAGACGCGTTTTCTATTTTATCAAGACAGTAATTTTTACGCGGAATGTCATCCGCGGATTTTCCGATATACGTCATGCCTATAATTGCGTTCATGGGTGTGCGGATTTCATGGCTCATGTTTGCAAGGAAGGCGCTCTTTTGTTTGCTTTCAGCGTCGGCTTTTTCCTTCGCTCTGTCGATTCGAACTAAAAATACAATTAAAGCGGCGGCCATTACGCCTCCCAGTATGCAAAGGACAACAAGCATTTGTCTTGTGCCCATGTAGTAAAGGTCTTTAGGCGTTAAAAGCACCAAATGCCAGCCGTTCTTTAAAGTGCGCGAAAAAGCTATGACTTCTTCATTCTTCCAATTCTTCATAGGCTGTTCGTAGAGATTTACGCCGCTTTTAATTATATCCGCGTAAGAGGAAAGCGGGAGATTAAGATCCTGAACGCGCTTTCCGATAAAATCGCGGTTTGCGTAGGAGATTACAGTCATATCCTGCGCGGCAAGCAATCCGTATCCGCCTTCGTTAAGAGCCGCGTCTGCAACAATCTCGGAAATTTTATCCAGCGGCACATCTATACAGACAACACCAAGACGTTTGCCGTTGTCATCATGGATGCTGCGCGCGTATGTAATAACATAATCGTTAGAATCAAAATCAATGTACGGCTCTGTTTCGATTATTTCACCGTTACTCGCAATTGCGGCTTTATACCACAGCCTTTCTGTCGGATCAAAATCATCCGGCGCGTCCCAGTTAAGACCGTCCATAAAAACAGGGGAATCCATAATTGTTTCAAAATAGCCGTATATGCCGTAAGTGTTATTTAACCCTGACAGTTCCGAGATCAGATAATCGCTTATAACATCGATGTAACGCTGCATATAAGGACCCGCGTTACCGTCCATTATCATCATCCGCGATGTTTCAGCAAATTTTCCAAGCACCATTCTTGATGCTACAAGTTCCGAGTCTATTTGCTCCTGTGTGAAAGAAAGCACGGTTTGTGCGTTCCTCGAGAGATTTTCGCGGACCGTACTTGAATTAAACACATAACTTAACGCGGCCATTATGGCAAATGTCAATATTGTGAAAGTTATCTGTCTATATAACGATTTAAACTTATCCATATTTAATAATTTTGTCCTACACATCAATTATGTCTGGTTTTCCGGCATTTTACAAGGTAATTGGCTGTCTTTTGTAAATTATTACCTGTTTTTATAGCGTATAGACGCTAAACATTGAACAGATCGATTAATTTTAGTTATTATGTTATAATTACTTAAAACAATTAACGAGGTATAATTATGGCGTCTTTATCAATCCCCGCAGCTGGTAATTCAGCGCACGATTTATTAGCTCTTGGAGCTTTGGTAACAAGGCTCGATCCCGGCATCATCCCCTTCGCGGAAGCGAATGAATATCTTCTGCATGTCTCAGGGGGCGAGTACAATGTCGCGACAAACCTGTCCACCTGTTTTGGCTTAAAAACAGCTATCGCAAGCGCGATGGTAAATTATCCAATCGGGCGCAGGATTGAATACGCCGTGCAGAAAGCGGGCGTTACTCCGTATTTTAAAAGATTTGATCACGACGGAGTGAGAGGCCCCAACATGGCAATTGTGTGGAGCGACAGAGGGCAGGGTGTTCGCGCCCCTGTTGTTTTTTACAACCGCTCTAACGAAGCGGCGCAGCAGTTAAAACCGGGAAGTTTTGACTGGGATACGATTTTTAAAAAAGGCGTCCGCTGGTTTCATTCAGGCGGAATTTTCAGCGCGCTTTCCCCCACAACAAGCGAACTTGTTATCGAGGCGATGCAGGCCGCGAAAAAAGCGGGAGCGGTTGTTTCGTTCGATTTAAACTACCGCGCAAAACTCTGGGCGGTCGCCGCGGCGGAGCAGGGCAAGAGCGCGTCTCAGGCAAGCGAAGAAGCGGCAAAGACCTTGCGCAAAATTGTCAGCTATGTAGATGTTCTTGTCGGCAACGAAGAGGATCTTCAGAAAGGGCTTGGTTTGAAAGGCCAGGATGTTGAAACAAAAGGGCAATTGGATCCGTCTGCGTTTTTCGGCATGATGCAAAGCGTTACAAAAGATTTTCCGAATATTAAAGCTGTTGCTACAACTCTTCGCGAGGTTCATTCAACTAACAGGCATTCATGGAGCGCGGTCCTCTGGCTGGACGGCAAGACCTATCAGGCGCCGGCTGCGGAGCTGGATGTTTGCGACAGGGTAGGGGGTGGCGACGGTTTTGCCGCGGGGCTTTTCTACGGTCTTTTGTCAGGCAAAGACCCGCAAGAGTCCCTTCAACTTGGATGGGCGCACGGAGCGCTTGTTACAACGACTCCCGGAGACACTTCAATGTTTTCGCTTGATCAGGTTGAGGCATTTGCCAAGGGCGGTTCCGCGCGGATTCAGCGGTAAGCAAATTATATTTTAATTTCAATTAAATGTTTTCTCATCACGCCGAGGAACTCGTTAATGTCAAGCGGTTTGCCGATATGATCGTTCATTCCGGCCTTGATGCATTTTTCAATATCTTCGCGGAATACGTTAGCTGTCATGGCTACAATTGGAATCCGCCTGTTCGGCGAATTCCTTCGAGTTTCACCTTCGGTGAAACTCGCGGACTCTTTGTCATCTGACGTTTCTTCAAACTCTCTTATTAAGGCTGTCGCTTCGTAGCCGTCCATTTCGGGCATTTGCACGTCCATTAGGATTAAATCGTATTTTTCGGGAGTTTTTTTAAACATGGCAACCGCTTCTTTGCCGTTTGCGGCGCAGTCCATTTTTAATTTTGTAGGTTCAATCAATACTTCGATTATTTCGCGGTTTATATCAACATCTTCCGCAAGAAGAATATAATATCCTTCAAAAATACCGCTGTAGTCAACTTTTTCTTCTTCGGTAATTAATTCTTTTGCCGAACCGCACTGTGCCTTGAAATAGAACGAGAACGACGATCCTTTTCCTGGTTCGGATTCAAGCTCCATTCTTCCGCCCATCATTTCTATTATATTTTTTGATATGGCAAGCCCAAGTCCTGTGCCTCCGAACTTACGCGCGATTCTTGAGTCTGCCTGCTGAAACGCGCGGAAAAGCTGTTTTTGCTGTTCGTGCGATATGCCGATACCCGAATCTTTAACCGTTACGCAAATTGTATATACGTCATCTTCCATGCTGATTAAACGGGAGTATAGTTCTATCTTGCCCTTTTCCGGAGTGAACTTAACGGCGTTTCCCATAAGATTGGCTGTAACCTGCGCTAGACGCTGATCGTCACCTATCAGTATGCGCGGTATATACTCGTCTATGCTGACGGTAATTTCCTGCTTTTTTTCATCGGCGCGGAAACTTACGATATTTATTACCCGTAAAATCATTTTTTCAAAATCAAACTCTTCGTTATTAAGCTCAAACATATTAGCTTCAATTTTTGACATATCCAAAATATCGTTGATTACGCCTAACAGGTGCTGGGAGGCGCTTCCTATTTTTTCAAAACAATAATCTTTGCGAGGAACATCTTCCGCCGATTTTCCGATGTATGTCATTCCGATAATCGCGTTCATCGGTGTGCGTATTTCATGGCTCATGTTCGCGAGAAACGCGCTCTTTTGCTTGCTTTCTTCGCCGGCTTTTTCCTTCGCTTTGTCAATTCTGATAAGAACCGTAGAAAGCGCGACCGCCAATAATATACCAAGGGAGCAGAGCATTACAAGCATATCTGTCGTGCCCGAGTAGAATTGTTTCTTTGGAGACATTAGCAGCAAATGCCAGCCATTTGGTAAAATGCGGGAAAATGCAATGACGGTTTCATTTTTCCAGTTTTTCATTGGGCGTTCGTATAATTTTTTACCCTGATGCAGTTCTTTGGAAAATTTTGAAATTGGAATATCAGGCTCGTCAATGCGTTTTCCCACATAATCGGGATTTGTGTGAGCGAACATTGTCAAATCCGCGGCGGCAAGCAATCCGTATCCGCCGTCGCTGACAGCGGCGTTAACGACAATTTCGCCGATCTTATCCATCGGCACGTCGATGCAGGCGACGCCAATTCTATTATCATCTAAGTCATGAATGCAGCGCGAAAATGTAATGATAAAATTGCTTGTCATATAATCTTTATACGGCTGAGTTTCCATAATTACGCCGCAGTTCGATACCGCCGTCTTGTACCATGAAAACTCTGTTACAGGGAAATCTTTGGGCATTTTCCAATCAATTTTTTCGCTGAAAATAAAAGAGCCGCCGTCTATTGTCTCAAAATAACCGTAAAGACCGTTGACGTTTTTTAAACCTGATTCGCCGGAGATTACATAATCGCTTATAATATTAATATAATTCTGTATATTCGATTCATGACCGTCCATTATCATCTGACGCACTGTTTGAGAAAAGTTTCCAAGCATCATTTTAGAGGCGATAAGTTCAGATTGAATTTGTTCAGTTGTGAAAGAAAGCACGCTTTCCGCGTTTCTGGCTAAATTATTACGGACTGTCCTTGAGTTAAACATATAACTCAATATGACCATCGCCGCAAATGCGACAAACGTAAACATTATTTGCATGTATAACGGCTTAATTTCAATCTTTTTCATGAAGCGTTCATCTTCTTAATAGTAGTATAACTGATTATTTGGAACCTTTCAAATACCTTTGAAGCATGCTGAAGAATTCTTCCATATTGAGAGGTTTGCCTATATGCTCGTTCATCCCGGCTTTTAAACATCTTTCAACGTCTTCGCGGAATACATTGGCAGTCATGGCAATGATTGGTATGGTTTTAGCCCGCGGATGGTTGGATTGACGTATTCTGCGGGTGGCTTCGTAGCCGTCCATTTCCGGCATTTGTACATCCATAAGAATTAAATCATAATCTTCCGGCGATTTTTGGAACATTGAAACCGCTTCTACGCCGTTTTCAGCGCAATCCATCTTTAACAGCGTCGGTTCAATCAGAGCGTCTACAATCTCGCGGTTTATTTCCACGTCTTCCGCCAGCAGGATTTTAAACCCGTTGAAATACACGTTATTTACCGTAATTTCTTTTTTGGGCTGATCGTGAAGGCCGATCGCCTCAGTTATCGCGTCGGCGATTGCTGACGGGAAGAGGGGCTTGGACAGGAACTTGTCTACTCCCGCTTTTTTCGCCTCGTCCGCGACAATGCTCCATTCTGCCGCTGAAATCATTATAACAATAGTATGCTCAGGCGATGAAGATTTTGCCTTTAATTCTTTTGCGAGCATTATGCCGTCCATATCCGGCATCTTCCAGTCGACAAAGTAAATATCGTACATTCCGTTGATGCCGATAAGAGCCAGAGCATCCTGTCCGCTCATTGCGGTGTCGCACTTCGTGCCGAAACCGTGCATTATATCCTGGAAATAATCGAGAATATCCTTGTCATCATCCACAGCCATTATTTTTACATTGTCCCAGTTTACGCCGATTTCGGATAAACCAAGCGTTCTCTTAATTCCGCGTTTTGCTTTAAACGTAAATGTGAACGAGGAACCTTTGCCGGGTTCTGAATCAAGAATGATATGACCGCCCATAAGTTCGATAATACTTTTGGAAATGGCAAGCCCGAGCCCCGTTCCGCCGAATCTGCGCGATGTTCCCGATTCCGCCTGCTGGAAAGACTGGAAGAGCTGAGCCTGCTGCTGTGGGCTTATACCGATACCTGAGTCTTTAATGGAAATCTGTATCGTGTATACATCATCTTCTTTTCCCAAGAAACGGGTTTCAAGGCGTACAAATCCTTCTTCGGGCGTAAATTTTACAGCGTTACCCATAAGGTTTGTGATTACCTGCGCAAGACGCTGATCGTCTCCGAGCAGGGAACGCGGAATTGATTTATCGATATGCACTGTAAGTTTCTGCTTCTTTTCATCCGCTCTGAAGGAGATGATATTAACAACGCGCTGAAGCATTTTTTCAAAATCGAATTCTTCGTGAGACAGTTCAAATTTATTCGCTTCTATTTTTGACATATCAAGAATGTCGTTTATTACGCCCAATAGATGCTGCGAAGCGTTTTCTATTTTTTCAAAACAATAATCCTTGCGGTGTATATCTCCGGCTGATTTTCCGATAACGGTCATGCCGATAATCGCGTTCATCGGGGTGCGGATTTCATGGCTCATGTTCGCCAAGAACGCGCTTTTTGATTTATTTCCCTGTTCAGCCTGTTCTTTCGCGCTGATCAATTCTGTTATGTCAACAGCGTGCTGCAGGTGCACTTTATTGCCGTTGGGCCAGTCGATGTAACAGTCTGAGTGGCGCACATGGCTTCCCAGAAGCTCAACATAGTCATCCCATATTACAATCTGATCAGGATTTTTTTCGAGCTTGAAGCACGGACAGAACGAGCATTTTTTATTAGAGTTGCGAAGAAGCTGATAACAATATTCACCGACAAGATCCACGCTTTCTTTGCCCAGAATTCTTTTCATGTAGTTGTTAATAAACAGCAGTTCTCCTGTCTCGGGAACTGTAATGTAAATAAGCGCGTCTATGCCGTTTAATATGCTCTCCAAAGATTTTACTGCGATATTTTTAAGCCTTGTAGCTTCGTTAGCTTCTTTTACCGCGGTTTCAAGAGCCACCGTTATATTATTTTTGCTGATGGCGTTTACAATTGTGCGGCTTGCGGAACTTAAAATTAATTCCTTGTTTTCAGAGAAGAATTCATCTTTTCTGCAGTTTTCGTAGGCGATAAAACCCCAGAACTTATCATGCATAAAAACAGGCATAATGAAGGCAGACTTAACATTGCGCGTTTTTAAATCCTCATTCAATTCGTAATCTGTCTTGCTAACCGCGGTGTTGATAAAATTCCCCTGAAGCAGCGTTTTTTTCCAATCATTTTTTTCATTGTATTTTCGATCCTCTTCAATGATGCCGTCTTCAATCCGGGATCTGAACTTGCCGCAATCCCAATCATACATCAATGAACAGAAAAGCGCGTCATCTGTTGTGTAATTTTTCCATATTCCGATGCGGTCAATTTCCAGTACTTCCGCCAAAATCCACAATGATTTTTGCAAAGAATCCTCAAAACGGTTTCCCGGTTCCAGCAGGGTAGAGGATACATTGTTCAGAGCTTTTAACATTTCATCCTGCTCGTGCAGGTGCGCCGTAAGACTTTTTACATTCCGCAAATCGTACAAAAAGCCGACTCCGACAAAATCATCTTCGTCTCCGACCCGCGCAAGCGTAAGATCGCAGGGAACAGATTCGCCTTTCGCCGTTATATGAGGCCATTCCACCCTTACCGTTTCTCCGTTAATCGCGCGGCTTGTAATTTTATAGGCTTCGTCAATTGCTCTGCGTCCGTCAGGAAGGAATTCCGGTGAAAAATCTTCATAATAGCGATCAAGAAGCTGCTGCTTCGGAGCGTCAAACATCTCGACCAGTTTATCATTTACATCTGTAACTCTTGGAGTGCTGTCAAAAAAAGCCATGCCGATCGGTAAAACATCAAGAATTGCCTTGTTAATACGGGTTGCTCTTGCTGCCTCAGCTTCTATTTTTCTCATTTTGCGAAGGTCGTATACGTACGAAAGGCCGGTAAACTTTCCTTCGCGTTCAATACAAGTTACTGTAAGCTCGCATGGAATAATTTCACCTTGACTGTTCCTGTGCAGCCAATCTGTTGTAACTGTTTCGCCTGTCGACATAACGCGCTTTAAAAGCGCCGATGCTTTTTCAATAGTTTTTTCGCCGGAGGCTTGTACTTCAGGCGAATAATTGTAAAAATTCTCTATATAGTCTTTCTTTGTGGTATTGCAAATTTTTAATATTTTTTCGTTGCAGTCAATTACATTGATATTTTCATCAAAAATTGTAAGACCGAACGGGGTAGACTTGATAATAGTATGATAAAATTTGTGCGCCGATTTTAATTCGCTGTCCATTTCACTGCGTATTATGGCGTTTGCGCACAGGAATGCCGCTGAACGCATCATTTCCGTGCATTCATCATCAAAATAATGCTCTTTGCGATCATCGCTGAATATTACAAAACCCCAGAAAACATCTTTTAAAAAGATCGGTGTTATATACGCAGACTTAGTTCCGTATTTATTAAATAATTTTCCGTCGGGCAGATTTCTGACTGGGCCGTTTAATGATTCTCCTGTCGGAAGTATTTTTTCCCATTTGGGAGCAAGCTGTAAATATGATATATTTTTTAATTCGGAGAGGGGCTGGGTTGTTCCGCCCGATTGCTTATCCCAGCGGTATATTTGCGACGCGTAAAGGCCGTCCGGTTTTGTCTCATTGCGCCAGACATTCAATCTGTCTATATCTACCATTTCCGCAATAAGAGCTATGCCGCTTGTCATTATTTTGTCGAAGTTGTCAGATGTGTTTGAGAGAAAAATAGCGGACATTTTATTAAGTGTGTCAGCCATTTTCTTGCTGCGCTCCAGCGCTTCTACTTTGTCCATATTATTCTTAATCTTCATCATATAATATAATAATTATCGGTTTACTAAGCACCAAAATTCGTAATTTCCGAACAAAAAACGATAATTTTACGAATAAAACGTATTATTTTCACGATAAATGATTATTATTTATAATTATTGAAGTAAAAAATTGCGATAAATCTAGTTAAAATACATTTTGGCGTTCTCGAACGAGATATCCTTCGCTATTTTAACTAATTTTTCCTTATCCGCCGGATATTCGCCGTTTTCTGCCCAATTTCCTAGTAGATTACACATAATCCGCCTGAAATATTCATGGCGCGGATAAGAAAGGAAGCTTCGGCTGTCGGTTAACATTCCTATAAAGGCGCTTAGCATACCCAGATTGGCAAGAACGCGCATCTGTTCTTCCATGCCGTCCCTGTTGTCGCAGAACCACCAGGCAGAACCCAGCTGCATTTTTCCTATGCACCCCGCGCTTTGAAAGCCGCCCATTATTGTCGCAAGAGGGTAGTAATCTTTAGGGTTGAGCGAATATAAAATAGTTTTCGGAAGACCTGTATCCTCACATTCGATATCCATTAAATCGAGAAGATCGGCGAGATTTCCGCTTGTTGATGCATCATTTACGGCGTCAAAACCGGTGTTAATACCCTTTTGGAACAGCATTTTTGTATTAATATTACGGATTACATTAAGATGGAGCTGCATTACAATGCCGCGCTTTGCGTAAAGCGAGGCAAGATAGCACAGCATATATGTTTTATAAGCGTCATTTTCTTCCTGCGATACGGTTCTCTTAGAGAGCGCCTTCTTGAACGCGTTTTTTACAAATGCTAACGGCGCGTCAAGATACGGCGTGTATTCAAGTCCGTGATCTGCCGCTTTGCATCCAAGGCTGATAAATTTCTCAAGGCAGTTTTCAAGCGCGGCAAGAGCGTCATCGGGCGTTTTTATTTTAAACCTGCCTGCTGCGGAAAGCTGCTCTATGTATTCTGGAAAACTTGCCGAGTTTAACTCCAAAGCTCTGTCCGGTCTGAACGATGGTATTACCTTTGTGTTTATTTTTCCGATGGCGGCAGTTCCATCGGCGATTGCGCGGTGGTGTTCAAGCGAATCGACAGGATCATCGGTTGTGCCGACAGCGTAGATATTAAATTTATCAAAAATTCCTTTAACAGACAACTGAGGCGTTTGAAGCAGAGCGTTCGCTTTTTCCCATATTGAAGGAGCGCTTTTTTCGGTAAGCGGCTCATTTATTCCAAAATAGCGCTTGAGTTCCAGATGTGTCCAGTGGTACAGGGGGTTTCCGATTAAATTTTCCACAGTGCGCGCCCACGCAAGGTATTTTTCATAGCCTGCGCCGTCTCCTGTAATGAATTTTTCGTCTATACCCATGGCGCGCATCATACGCCATTTATAATGATCCCCGGATAGCCAGGCATCCGCTAAATCGGGTATTTGCCTGTTTTCGGCAATTTGCGAGGGGATAAGGTGGCAGTGGTAATCATGAACGGGTTCATCCTTTACCGCGTTGTATAAACTCTGCGCTGTTTCTGTTTCCAGTAAAAAATTCTCGTCCATAAAAGCTTTTGCCATTTTCTGCTCCTGATTCTTTAAAAACTCTTGTATATTTTACCACAATAGCCTAAATTTAAATATGCCTGCGCGCGTTTCGTTTAAAATTTCGCTTTTAATGTTTCTCGGCAGCCTTATTTTTGCCGTAGGAGCCGCGTTTTTATTAAGTTACCTGCTTTCAGGCCCGAGGCTTGGCCTGCATTATGATTTTCTCCTGAAATACAAAACAGCGGCTGTATCAAACGAAATATTTATCATTGAAACAGATGAATACATCGAAGGAAGCGACTTTTTTACAGTCCTTATGACTTTAACAGAAATGGAAGCGTCAAATCTTGTTCTGTCGGGCAGACTTTCGCCTTCCGCAACGCCGATTACCTTAACCGAGGCAGATGTCCGCCGCCGCTTTACTGATGAATATAACATTGTTGGCGCCAATATACGCAATTTATTCGAAGGCATCAGGATGGGGTATGTTACTCCTCTTGAGGCGCCTGTCTTTGTAGAGCAGGTGATAGAATCGGCGGTACACGGAAGGGATCGCCTTATTACCACGCTAATCGACAAAGATGAGGACTTACTGCGCTCTGTTTCAGTCTTCGGCAATTACATTGATGGATATACAAGGCTGCGTCTTGATAAAGACGGAAAGCTCAGACGAGCGAAGCCAATAGATTTTGAAAATGGTTTTGAGCATCCTGTGTATGCCAATTTGAAACACCGTTACGCCGTTTCCCGGATTGAAACCGCCGGAAGAAAGCAAATCCTGTGGTTGAGAGGACATGACGGCAAGGATTTGGATATAACTCTTGATAACGAAGGCAGCATCATATCTCCGTGGAACGCAGGTTTTCGCCGCGTCAATATTGATCTTTTTAGAATGTATGAAGATTCCGCCAATGCCATGCTGCAAGCGCTGTCCGCGGCGAATGAGTTAAAAATATTTTCCGATATACCTCCGGATCAAATCCCTCTTTTTCTCGGCGAATACGCGCAGACGCTTTTGGACGACCTGTTAAAAACTCCAAACAGTGAAAACCGTTATGCGTGGATCGCAGCGCGCGGTAAATATTTCAGAAGTCTCGAAGATTTTTTTAACAGTTCGATGGAAACGGATTTCATAGGCAGATACGAAGAAATAATCGCAGACACCGATTCGTCTAACGAAGAAGAGCTTGCGGTTCTCATCGATACAAAAAATGAATTAATGCAAGTATTCGCGGCGCTGAATGACGCGTACGCTGAATTGTCTTCGTGTCATTCCTATTTTAAAAATGAGCTTCCAATGTCACTGTGTATTATGGGTCCGCGCGTGAACGCGCTGCATAACGCCATTCTCGCGAATTCGTTAATAACAGGAAATCATGTAAAACCTTTTGATGAACTCTACGCGCTGATGCTTTCGATTATCGCTTCTGTGATTATTCTGATTGTGCTTGTATTTTTGCGTCCTGTTGTTTTATTAATTGTTGGGTTATTTGCAGGTTTTGTATTCGCCGCCGTGTGCGCTGTCTTTTTTATATTTTTCTCGTACTGGATCGATCCTTTAATCGTTATTGGTTCGTCTTTTTCCGCCTGCTTTGTGCTGTTCTGCAGCAAAAGCGCGTACTTAAGCTACAGAGCCGGCAGTTTCCGGGCAGCTTACAGGACGGCTGTCTCAAAGGATCATCTTAGAAAACTTATTGACTGGGGAAGACCCGGCCTTTCCGAAGTTAATACTTCTTATGCCGCAATTATCGCAATCAAGGATACCAGTATTTTTACAAAAGAAGAGAAAGATAATTCCAAAGAAGCCGGAAAGATGAAAAAAGCTTTTTTTTCGCTTGCTAAAAAAATACTTTTTAATTCAGGCGCCGTTATCGCGGGCTATGAAGGAGACACAATACTGGCGTGTTTCGGCTCTCCTCTTGAATTTCAGCCTAGACTTACAACTTATAAATGGTCAGATGACGGACAGCCTCTGGCAAAATCGTATCATCCGGCGGATAAAGCATGTCTTCTTGTAAGACAGATACTTAAAAATGAAAAAATTTCATGGCGTTTTGGAATAGACGCCGGCATTTGTTCTTTCTCGTGGTCGCCTGAGACAGGATTTACCGTAAGCGGACAGCCTGCGGTGCATGCGAGAAATCTTGTGTTAAAAACAACGAGATGGCGCGTGCGCGCTCTTATTTCCGATGCCGTAAGAGAAAAAACAAACATGGACGGCTCAAAGATGAAAACGCTTCCGGGGCAGAGCTCAACTTTCGAACTCCTGCCTTAAATTATAATCTGTTTTTCGGCCTGGTAATAATTTTTGTAATTTCATCGTTGTGTCCAAGCCACATTCTGGCGTTTGTCTCGATATTTGTCAGTTCGGCGGACACATAATAAGTTCTAACGCTTGTGTTTCCTTCAGTGTCGACAATTATTCTTACAGATCCTGTCAGCATAAAATCCGCGCCGATTTCTTTGCCCAGAGACACGGCGGAATTTTCGCTTGCGTTGCTCTGTTGATCCTGTCTTTCCGCGCGGAGATCGGTTCTTGTATCTCCTCCCGCCACAAAGTCCAGTTTGCCTGAATTAAAAATAACATTTTCCATTATGGCGGAAATAATTGACGTATCAATCTGTTCGCGGCTTTCGTTTCTGAACCTTCCGACAATAACGACAGGTTTTTTGTTTCTTGCCCTGATTTCCTGATCCACTCTTGCGCTGGAAAGACAGTCTATTATCAGCGCTTCGCACACAATTTGCACATCTTTTGCATTCCAATTGCCGCTTAAATCCGCCTGAGTGCCGGATTGAACTCTTTTTACATTTGACGCGGAGGAACATGAGGAAAAAAGCAAAATAAGGCACACGGCGATAATAGAATATTTCATATCAATTTCTCCTATCTTAATTTCACGGACTGTATCAGGTTCAGACCGTTTTGTCTTACGATTACATCATTGTACACTGCATTAGAAATAATGCGGTTCCCGCTGTAGTAATTAATTATAACAGAATAAGTTCCCGGGTCAAGATTAATGCCGCCGATATACGCCTTATCCGGCAGATAGCGCGACATCCTTGTATCCGCGTTTTCTGAAACATCCATTGCGGTTCTCGCGGCGATCGCCGCCATTAATCCAGCTAATGAATCCTGCTGTCTTGAAGCCTCCATCGCGATTACGTCCGCGACAGAATATTTTATTATTGTGCGGATATATGTTTTTAACAGCATATTTGAATAATGAGCGTTATATGTTTCTATTATAACAGCGCCGATATCTTCAAGCAATTCAAGATAAAACCTTTCCTGCTGGTTTACGACAACTTCTACCATTGTTATCCTGGACGGTCTTTGAACCAGCGCCGGAAGCTTAAACGCCGCTATCTGCAGCACAGGATGATGAAACGGCAAATGATGAAGAATAATTTGCTCCTCTTTTACAGGAGACAATCCTGTAAAACTTATTATATTAAGCCTTCCTTTTCCGTCAGGAATATTTTGTATTTCTTCTACGGCTCTGGGAACCTGTCCCCTGTAAATATTTGTATTTGCGGAATACGCGCGGTAAACCTGTTCCAGCTCAATTCGTCCGGCATCAATATTCCCCTCGCCGAGATAAAACAGCGCGCTTAAAAAACGCGCAAGAGCCGAGTTTGAAAATTTTGCCGTTTTTATTTGCGGCATCTGCCTTACGCCTGTTTCTCTTCTCGCCATTTCATTCAGTCCGGCTCCGGTTTTAGGGTCTGTATACTCATATTTTCGCGCGAGCAGATCCAGTTTTCCGCTGGATTCGCTTAATTTGCGTATTTCAACAAGAGCTCCTTCCAAATCGCCTCTGTGATAATAATTTAAAGCGTTAAAAATATTTAGATAGATATCTTCAAAATCTTCACCCGGATATTCTTTTGTATTGTCATTAATTATATAAGAGAGGAACCCTTCTGATATGCTTTTTGTGTATGCTTCTTGGATTAATCTTTCCGCGGTTTGAAGATCCGCGCTGGAAGCCGCGTAATTTCCGGCGTAATGTTCAAGAAAACCTTTGTCCAGAAAGAGCAAAATGGAATTCCTTTGAGAATATACGGCCCTCTTTTTCTCCTGTCCCCTTCTTATTATATTAACTGCCGATTCAAAATTGGTCTCTTCTACGGCGCTGTCTATTTTTTCGTATGCGCTGGGACTGACAGAACATGACGCGATAGTAAACGCTAAAAACGTTATTTTAAGGGTTTTTAGGATGGTTTTTGCCCGCGCGCTGCTTTTTGCCATTCGGAATTTTCTATCTTTTTGCGATGTTTTGTCAAGATATTGATTATTTGATATACTTTTACCGTGAATATAATCTTATTTGAAGAACATGAATTGGGACGAAGTCTTTCAAGACGCGATGAAAGGACAATTCATCTTTTAAAAGTTTTACATAAAAAACCCGGCGATGAATTCGAAGCCGGTATCCTCGGCGGAATGCGCGGAACAGGCAGAATCGAAAAAATTAATATCGACGGCTCGATTTTTATCACAATTACGGCGGCAGAACCGCCGCCGTCCCGTCTTCGTTTAAGAATGGCGGTTTCCTTTGTGCGCCCGATTCAATTGCGGCGCATTTTCAGGGATTTATCCAATATCGGAGTGTCCGCGATCGATCTTGCGGGAACTGATATGGGCGAAAAAAGTTACCGCGATACTAAACTTTTAATGGACGGCGGCTCCCATGCCGCTCTTGTGGAAGGCGCGGTTCAATCCCGCGATACTTTGCTTCCTTCTTTAAATGTTTACGAAAACCTCGGCGCATGGTTAAAAGAGCGTCCCTGGGAAAAAACAGAAATGTGCGCGTCACGCATCCCCCTTCTTTTGGCAATGGATAACATAAGAGCGGAAGGCTCTTTTTTCAATTTAACTCCGACAAGCCGCCCCGCGGTGATTGCGATAGGCCCTGAAAGGGGATGGTCGGACAGGGAACGCGAATTGTTCGAGCAGGCGGGATTTTTACGCCTGTCTATGGGAGAGCGCGCGCTTCGCACGGAAACCGCCTGTGTTGCGGCTGCCGCGCTAGCCATGGAAAAAGTTCAAGACATCATATAAGGGAGGATTAATCATGAATCAGGACAAAGTGAAGCAGAAATTACTGGCAATCCAGGACGCGCCTTTGGAATTTTCGCTTATTTATTCCGGCAAGAAAAGCAAAAAGGTAAACGGACTCTACAAACCCGCATCCCGTGAAATAATCATTCACAATCGCAACTTTCAAGGCGATGAAACAGGCCAAAATCTGTTACTCTACACGGCGATTCACGAATACGCGCATCATCTTCATGCCTGTTCAAGAGGCGGAACTCTTTCGCCGAGAGCCCATAGCCCTGAATTCTGGGCTATTTTCCACGAACTTCTTGAAAAAGCCGAAAAAAAGAAAATCTACAGCGATGTATTTTCCGTATCACCCGAATTATTAAAATTAACGGAGGTTATACGCAGCAAATATTTAAAAAACAACGGAGAGCTGGTTAAAGAAATGGGCAAACATTTAATAAAAGCGCACGAACTTTGCACCGGCATCGGCGTGCGTTTCGAAGATTATGTCGACAGAATGCTTCGCATTCCGCGAACCGCCGCCAATACGGCGATGAAAATGTTTGAATACGACATTGCGGCGGAAGTTGGAGCTGATAACATGCGTTTTCTCGCCGGAATTCGCGACGGCGATGATCGTAAAGCCGCAGAAACAGCTTTAATTAAAGGCAAAAGTCCTGACAGCGTTAAAGTACAGGTTCGCGGCAAAGAAAAAGAAGATATCGATCCTGTTACCATATTGGAAAAAGAAAAGCTTCGTCTTGAGAGAACAATTGCAACTCTTAATAAAAGACTTGATGAAGTTAAAAAAGAACTTCGTGATAAGAAATAACAACATTGTGCCGATAAATTATATATAACATTTTTAAGGAGTTATTATGCCAGTAGGTACACCGAAAAAAGCTGCGATAAAAAAACCCGCAGCAAAAAAAACAACAGCGAAGAAAACAACAGCGAAGAAAACAACGGCTAAAAAGACAACAGCGAAGAAAACAACGGCTAAAAAGACAACTGCGAAGAAAACAACAGCGAAGAAGACAGCAACAAAGAAGACAGCAGCGAAAAAACCTGCCGCTAAGAAAAAAGCGCCGGCAAAGAAGAAAAAAGCTGTTCCGAAGATGTAACTGTATAAAAGGCGTTCCTTAACCGGAGCGTCTTTTTTTTAGCGTTTTCCCGCCTTTGATTTTTCCCTCCAAGTTTGCTATTATTATAAAAAATGAGAAAAGTATATATAGATTACAACGCTACCACCCCTCTAAGACCGGAAGTAAAAGCCGCCATGACGGAGGATTTGGAAATTTTCGGCAATGCTTCCAGTATGCATGCCTCGGGAAGACTGGCTCATGCCAGAATAGAGCGGGCAAGAGCTGCGATCAGCGCTTTTATCGGCGCAAAAAACGGGACAATCATATTTACTTCAGGCGGTTCGGAAGCGAATAATACGGTTTTTCAAACGATGCGCCGCCTAATTGAATCCTCTGCCGCTGCCCGCGATGAAATCTTAACAACCGCGATTGAGCATCCGTGTGTTATGAACTCCGCGATGAACCTTAAAAACGCGGGTTTTAAAGTTACATTCCTTCCTGTTGACGAATACGGCAAGCTCAAAATGGAAGAATTGGAAAAGGCGTTGAATGAAAAAACGCTTTTTGTTTCTGTAATGGCAGCCAATAATGAAATCGGCACCGTGCAGGATATACAAAAAATTACCGCTCTTGTTAAAAAAGCAGGCGCTTTTATGCACATAGACGCGGTGCAGGCCGCGGGAAAAATCCCTCTTAACGCGGAAGAACTGAGCGCCGATTATATTACAATTTCCGCGCATAAAATCTACGGCCCAAAAGGCGTGGGCGCGCTTTATGTAAAAAAAGGCGCGCCGCTGTTTCCGCTTGTTCTCGGCGGGCATCAGGAAGACGGTTTAAGAGCGGGAACATACAATAATATTGGTATTCTTGGTTTTGGAAGAGCGGCGGAGCTTGCCGCGGGTGAAACGGAAAGATACGGCAGCGAGATGTCCGCCCTGCGCAACAGACTGCGCGCGGGACTTTCTGAAAAAATCCCGAATATTAAAATAAACGGACATCCTTCCGATGTGCTGCCGAATACGCTTAATGTATCCTTCCCGGGCGCGGAAGGAGAGTCAATTCTTCTTTCTATGGATATGCAGGGAGTTGAAGCGTCAACAGGTTCCGCCTGCGCATCGGGAAGCCTTGAGCCTTCGCATGTGCTTATGGCAACCGGAGTCGGTCCTGAGCTTGCGCACGGTTCAATAAGGTTCAGTCTTGGGTGGGGTATCACAGAAAGCGATATTGATTATATAATTGAAGTGCTTGCGCCGATAATCGCGCGGTTAAGGGCAATGTCGACATTGTCAGATTGTTAGATATAATTTGCAGGGAGTCTTATGTCAGACTGGCTATATTCAGATACGGTTAAAGATCATTTTTCAAATCCGCGCAATGTGCTTCTTGAAGATGAAGCTTCTTTTGCGCCTGATGCCAAGGGGCAGACAGGGAACATTAAATGCGGAGATCAGATGCTCATGCTCCTTAAAATAAAAGATGATGTAATTACCGATGTCCGCTGGAAGACTTACGGCTGCGCAAGCGCTATAGCGAGCACCAGTATGCTCTCCGAAACCATCAAGGGAATGAAGATTGAAGACGCTTATAAAATCAAACCGGAAGATCTTGTCGCGAAACTGGGAGGGCTTCCGAGCTTTAAAATACATTGTTCCGTTTTAGGCGATAAAGCGCTGCGCGCCGCAATAAACGATTACCTTGATAAAACAGGCAGGCAGGGATTATTTGTTGAAGAATCTGTTGTTGTCTGTCATTGTCTTGGAATTACGGAGAAAGATATAGAAACCGCTTTTCATAACGGAGCGAGAAACTGGGAGCAGCTTCAGCAAGCTACAAAGATTGGAACAGTTTGCACAAGCTGTAAAGAAAAAGCCGCGGATTTGCTCCACGGCTTTGAACACATTTACGGCGCTAATTAATAAGCTAAAACTTCACTTCGGTTAGATCCATCGGATTCAGAATTAACGGAGAGCCGTCGGTATTTTGCGTTAAAAGTTTTCCCTGCTGGATTGTAACAGAAGCTCCGGTATGCACCTTTATTATGGATTTCGCCTGCAGTTCAAGATTCGTGTTAAAACGTCCCAGGTAACATTCACCTGTGGAAAGATTTGTAGTTATCGCGTAGAGATCGTTTCCGTTTACCCATAACAGGCTTCCCGTTAAAATGTCATCCTGTCCCTGTCTTGCCATTTCAAGGCTGTTCTGATTCAGTTCAACAAGGCGTACGGCGCCCTGACCTGTATTTTCACCGGCGATCGCGAGAATTCTTCCGCCGATAAATGTTACAGTTCTTGTATGAACCGTATTAAGAGGTGATTTTCTAATTAAGTTTCCGTCTGCCGGATTAAAACGGTTTAACCTTCCCATGTATGTAGGATCAGTCTTTTCTATTGATATGCCGAAAATGCCGCCCGCTGGTTCCTGGGCAATAACGGCCTGCTGATCCCTTGCAATCTCCTGGCGCTGTGCCTGAGCTTCATCGGATTTTTGCTCAGCGAAATCCTGAAGCTTTTGCGCTTCTTCGCGGCGCTGATCGAGAGCTTCTTCGCGCCTGTCAAGTGCTTCCTCTTTTTTAGCGGCTTCCTGTTGCGCCTTCGCGTCTCCGGCTTCTTCAGCTCTCTGTCTTTCCTGCGCAACCTGCTGTCTTTCGTTTGCTATCTGTCTTTCTTCCTGTCTGACTTCCTGACGTTCTCTTTGAGCCTGCCTGTCCGCCTGCGCGGCTTCGCGTTCCATCAGGTTAACCATTCCCTGTCTTTGGGGGATACCCTGATCGTCCTCTTTGCGCATCTCTTCGATAACTCTTGAGTCGGAAATAGTGCTTGTGTCAATCGAACTTAAACCGCCGATACCCAAAGGAATAACAATTAAAGTTCTGCCCGGCCATTCGTCGTATCGAATTGAAAGGCCGACTTTATCTTTTGTCAGATTGCCCATAACCTGATTCTTGTAGCGCTCTGTAAAATAATCCCAATGACCGCGGTATACGGCATTGTAAATAGTTATATATTCAGCAAGAAGGGCGGCGTCTCTCTCAGAATAATTATAGGCTGCCTGCAAATAACCTTGAATGATTACGCGCAGGTTGCGGATATGATCTACGCTTGTATCTACGCCAAGTCCTAAGATATCGGCGTCGATTTTACTTCCTTCGGAACCTGAAACGCAGTGAATAATAAAATATCTGTTAACTGAGCCGGCTTGAAATTCATATGAATAGGTATTTTTTTGCTCTTGCGACATCGCAGCCAGAGTAGAAGCGTTACCTCTCTCTCTTTCCGAGATGACACGGCCCATAACTACGCCGATTTGGCGGATTTCCTCTCTGGTGTCCAGTCTGGCATGAGGACCTTCATAATTTATGAATACGACAGGGGGAAGATCCTGCAATTCATCGCGGTTAACCTGGGCAAAACCGGTAACAGTAATTGTTATAAAGATAAAAGCGGCTATTAAAACCCTGTATTTTGACATTTTCATGATAACTCCTGATGTAGAATTATAGTACATTTTTATGAATTTGGGAATAGAAAACAAAATTCGCAAATCTTCAAAAAACCGCTTGACAATTTTATAACACGGTATTACAATCTGTAATATGAGTGTTAAATTATTAGACAAGAAAAGCCGAATAAAAAACGAGGTTATTACTACTGCAAGGCTCCCCTTGGAAACAAGGAACAAGCTTGTCACACTTTCAAAGCATAAAAACATGACAAAATCAGAGGTAATAATCGAGGCTCTGAATATGCTCTTCGACAAAGAAGAACATGAGATGGATTCCTATACTCTCGGCTTGCCGTATTTCGGCAAGTACGGTTCAGGTATAGGAGATCTTTCAACAACATACAAACAACGTTTAAAAGAGAAATTACGTGCACGACAGAATTCTTATTGATTCAGGTCCGTTTATCGCCCTGTTTGACGCCAGCGATAATCAGCATAAAAAAGTTAAAGACTTTTTTGCGAATTATCAATATTGCTTGATAAGCACGCTTGCGGTTTTAACAGAGGTTTCTCATATGCTGGATTTCAGCACTAAAGCTCAGAATGATTTTTATGAATGGGTAATGTATCACGGCGTAATTATATGTGATATTAACCAAAACGATTTACCCAGAATTGTTGATATAACGCAAAAGTATGCCGATTTGCCGATGGATCTTGCCGACGCGACTTTAGTTGTAGCAGCCGAAAAAACCGGCATCAGAGAAATTATCAGCCTTGATAAAGATTTCGATATATACCGTCTGCCCGGAAAAGAAAAAATTCAAAATGTATATAAACCGTTATCTTAGAGACGCAAGTTCTTTATTTGCCTGTCTTCTCGCAATATGCGGCTGACTGGCTGCCGTAATCATGTTTAAAATTTTAATTCCCATTTCGCTGAGAGGCGGTCCTGAAAAGCGGCATAACGCTCCTGTCGCCGAAGCGATCGCGGTTAATATATTGCCGTCTTTTACTGTGGGATCATAAATCAGCAAATGCAAAAATGTTTGAAGCGCGGTTCCCTGCGGATCCACGCCAATGTCTCCAATAGCGGTTATTGCCGCCGCTCTGATTGTCGGTTCATTATCAGTTTTAAAAATATTTACAAGCCATGGAATGGTTTCCAGCGAGCCCATTTTCCCAAGCAGACTGATTGCGTTAAGGCGCATTTGTATATGTTCTCTTCCTGCAGAGACTGTCAGTAAAAATGATGTCCAGTCAGGTTCATTTTCTCCAACCTTACCCTGGTTTATCGCCTTAGAAATATAATCGAGTTTTGCTTTTCTTTCCTGTAAGTTAAGAGGAATATTCAAAGCGTCAACGGCGCGGGGCCGCCCCATGCCGTACGAGCCTTGCGGTTTCGGGCCGTAAAGAGAATTTTCTTCGCGCAGAACACGGTCTTCAATTTTATAAGCGTAAAGTATCCAGTCGTTACCGCCTGAGTACAGCACCCCGTCATTTCCGAAAGCGGGAATTGACGCCGCGTTCTGCAGGAATGTAAACCAGAGCCTTTTACCTTCAGGGGAAAAACACGATACGCCGTTTCTGGAAAGTATATAAATCCCCCTTTCGTCAAAAAACATTTCCGCTTCCATATCCGCTCTGTTTCCTGAATTGATCATTTCCTTTATATGAGTGTCGCCTGTCCATATAATTTTTTTCTCATCCGCCGACACAAACGCGATTCTTCCGTCTCTCATGACTGCCGCTATATTATTTCCTTTTCCGGCAGCCGCAAGCGGATTGGACGGGAGTTTTGGCAGCAATATTACATGACTGTCGACTTTCGCGGAAAAGAACCAGTCTTCGGCTGAGTCTAGTATTTCAATTGCGCCGTCTGTATATACAATTAATATTTTTTGCTGCTCAATTGAAATTAATTGTGCCGGCGTATTTGAAATTGTCCATTTTTTTAAGTTTCCAAAAGGATCAGAGCGGCAGATTTCTTTATTCTCAAGGGCAAATATAATTCCGCCGTATCTGTCAAGTTTCGGCGCGATAAAAAAAGGCGTTTCGAATGTTTGCGTCCATAATTGATTTCCCGATGCTGTATAACAGACTATTTTATTATCGGCAGGCGCGAACAATCTGCCGTCCCAGCCTGTTATTACATGCGCGCTTAATGCGCTGCCGAGATCGCGCCGCCATAATTCGCGTCCGGCGCGGTTTACCGCTATCAGTGTGCCGTTTGTTCTTGAAATATACGATGTGCCTTCCCGCGATCGCGTAACATACGGACTTATTCTGCCTCTCGCGGAAAAATTCCACATTGAAGTTCCGGCGGTAGAGTAGGCTCTGATATTTCCTCCGTCGAGAGCTACAACCGCGGATTGAGCCTGAACCGACGGCAATGAAACAACAGCGCCGCCGAGAGCTTGACGCCATAACGGGTCATTTGTTACTAAACCCTGCTCGCGGGCATCACCCTGAGCGGACGCCGGAAATATTGCAATGAGGAATAATATGAATATTTTAACAAATTGATGCATTTACTTAATTATATCACATTAAATTATGATATAAATAGTTATGGCTGTCGGCGATATTTATAAATTACATCTTGAAAGTATCGCTCCGGGAGGCGATGCTCTGGGGCGGTTAGAGGGAAAACCTGTTTTTGTTGAGATGGGCGCGCCCCGTGAGACTGTACTTTGCCATATTGCGGAAGATCGCAATACGTGGGCGAGAGCGGAGCTGCTGGAAGTCATTGAACCGTCTGTGGATCGGGTGAATGCTGTCTGCGCTTTTTACGGAAAGTGCGGAGGGTGCAATCTTCAGCATATTGATTATAACGCTCAGATTGCCGCTAAGGTTTCAATTTTAAAAGATTCATTTTTAAGAATCGGCGGATTTTCAGCTCCTGAACCTGAAGTTTTTACTTCGCCGCCGTACGCATACCGCAACAGGATGCAGTTTCATTGTCTCAGGCAGGCGGCGAAGATCGAACATGATATAAAGTTTGGGTTAATGGGAAGGCGCAGCGGAGAAATTATATCAGTTTCAGATTGTCCTGTAGCAGTTTCAGGGATAAGAGAGTTAATAAAAGACAGGAAGATAGCTTTGCCTGTGCAGAAGGATCGTTTTACGGTATTTGTTAAGGACGATGTTTTTTTAAGCGAAGGCTCCCGGCAAAGAGGAAAAATAAAACTGCTCGAAAAGGAAATCCAGGCGGACGCCGGAGTGTTTTTTCAAAGCAATTGTTTTATGCTTGAAAAATTAATTTTAGAACTTATAAAAACAGCGCAAAGAGCGGATAGCGGTCTGCCAATGGCGGATTTATACTGCGGAGTCGGCACTTTCGCTCTTTTTCTCGGCGATATGTTTCCCAAAATATATCTTGCAGAAGAAAATAAAGCCGCCGTCAGTCTTGCCAGAGAAAATCTGAGAGGAAAAGACGCCGAATTTTTCGCGTTACGCGACACCGACTGGCAAAAAAACCTGCTGCGCCGGGAAGCCGCTTTTGGCTTTACGGTAGTTGATCCGCCGAGATCCGGTCTTGCTTCAGGACTTGCGACGGCTTTGGCGCAAAACACCCCGCGCTTCTCTCAGAAAAACGCGCCTTTGCTCGCGTATGTCTCATGCGATCCTTCTGCTCTCGCGCGGGATTCTAAAATTCTTGTAAATGGCGGTTATGCGCTAAAAGAACTCAAACTGTTTGATTTTTACCCTCAAACCGCGCACATAGAAAGCCTTGCGGTTTTTGAGAAAAACACAGATTAAATTATCCAGTTGCTATAATTTTTAATTTTAACAGCCGATATCACCTGTTTTGGCAGGCAAAAAACAGGTAAAAACCGCAAACCTACCCGATTTGGTGAGTTGTCTCCGCGTTATTCAAGCCGTATATTTTTCGTAAACGTATATTTAATATATGTTAAACTATTTCAGGAGGTATACTTATGAAAAAGTATATATCTTTCATTGTCTGCTGTTTTACGGTGCTTGTATCGGCAGGAAGTGTTTTTGCGCAGGCGGGCTTTACAGGTCAGCCGGGATCCGGGTTCACAGGACCTGCAGGCGGTTATAACATTATACCGGGGCAGGCAGTTATGGTCAGCGGTCCTATTACAATAGGCGATGCGAGAAATCTGCCGCATGATTCATGGGTAGTAATAACCGGAAATATTATCAATATGCTGCCCGGCGGCAGACAATATACATTCCGTGATTCAACGGGAGATATTGCCGTTGATATCGGACCGAAAGAATGGCGCGGGTTGTCTGTCGGCGTTTCCGACAGGGTTGAGATTCACGGAGAGATTAAATCGCATCGCGGGATTGTTCATATAAAAGTACATGCAATCAGGAAAACAGGGGCATAGAGTTTTGCATAACAAAATAAGCGTAATAATTAAAAGCCTTTTTCAAACGCGCGATGAATTGTCATTCCGCAATATCAGGGTGAGTCTGCTTCCTGTTTTATTGGTTTTTCCGCTTTCTGTCATACTTGGAAATTTGCGTTATTACGGCCATAGTATGGCATTAGGCGGTTTTGCAACTAACGAAGTTTTGTTTTTTATGATTGGGTTTGGCTGGTTAATTCTGAGCTTTACGCCTAAACGGCTAATACTTCCTTTGTTAAAAATATCGGCTGTAATATCCGCTGTCCTATTGCCGTTTTTAATTCTTCTGCCGATGGGACCCTGGCAATTTATTCTTTATTTAGCTTTTAAATTTTGCAGCGGTTTATGCGCAGCTTGCGCGTTTTTTTTATTCTGTTTTGTTTTAAATAATGTTGAGCGGCTCGCCGGTATGGCTGTTATTCAGGTTTATTACGGATTTTATTATACCTCATGGAATGTATTTCCGGGTTTACATACGGCAGGAAATACATGGATAGGAGCCGCTTTAACAGTTATTTTTATTATTATTGTGTTCTGCGCCTGCAAATCAAAAACTGTCTCCATGGAGGCAAACACTGACAGCGACGGAAAAGGATCGGCCGTTCATTTTGTTATAGGTTTGGGCGTTGTTCACTACATGATTATGTGCATGAGTAATTACATTGAATGGTCAGAAAACAGCGTTTCCGGTTTTGCCTTCGGACTTGGAACTGTTATATCATTAGCTCTTGTTCTTATTATTCAGTTATTAAAAGGCAAAAGCGCGTTGTATATCTGGTTAATGTTTCTGACTTTTACCTTATTTGGGCTTGGCGTTCTTTTGCTTAACGCGCCTGAGGCAATTGCTTCAGGCTCTTTCTTTTACGGTCTAGGCGACAGTTTAGGTTATATTATTATAGGTTATATGTGCGCCGGAGCCATTAAAAGAAGCAAGTCGCTGCGAATGTTCAGGATTTTTTGCTTTGTTTCTTTTATTCAGTATTTTATCATTTCCGGTATTTTTTCCTTTTATTTTAATTATTTCGATGAGCCTAATAAATTTCTCGCGTTCGCCGTTGTTCTGGTTCTTGTCAGCTTATGCCTGTTATTCATGCCCTTTATTCAAAAGAGACTGTTCGACGCGGATTGGACAGATGGTCTTTACTTGCGCGACATGGAAGAATTCTCAGGTCAGCTTGTTGAAACGCAGGAAATTAATAAAAAGGAAAAGCTGAATTTAACGCCGAGAGAACAGGAAATTTTTACATTACTGCTTAAAGGCACGTCTCCCAAAGAAATCGGCTATACTTTAAAGATAAGCTACGATACAGTTCATCATCATCAAAAAAATTTATACCGTAAATTGAGCATTCAAAGCATACAGGAGCTTTTTGCCAAATACGGCGAAGTCATGCAGCGCGATTCCCATTGCATCAAATCCGGAAAAGGGCTACAATGAGACATGGTTCAAACTGAAACCTATTTCCAGTCCCATGACGGAGCCAAGTTATACCTGTACCGCTGGTCTGCTGAACAGGAACCGCCGAAAGCCATACTTCACATAGTTCACGGAATGGCGGAACATGCGTTTCGGTACCGAAGGCTGGCGGAAAAACTCACACAGGCAGGGATAGAAGTATGGGCAGCCGATCAGCGGGGGCACGGTAAAACAGCTGATACAGGGTTAAACGATCCGGGAAAAGGCGGGCTGCTTGGTCATTGCGCCGACAGCGACAGTATTGTCCGCATTACCGCCGATATCCACTCCATCAATATGGAAATTAAGAAAAGCAGAGCGAAAATTCCGTTGTTCCTTTTGGGGCATTCGTGGGGTTCTTTTATAGCGCAGAATTACATAGAATATTCGGATGATTTAATTATTAATGGATGTATTTTATCGGGAACCAAAGGACCCGGTGATTTTATGGTAAAAGCCGGAGTGCCGCTGATGATAATGATGGCGGCTCTTACAGGGCAGAGAAAAGTATCCCGCGCCGCGAAGTCGATGGCGGACGGCGCTTACAACAAACCGTTTAAACCAAACCGCACAGTGTTCGACTGGCTCAGCCGGGATGAACAAGAAGTCGATAAATACGCCGCCGATCCGCTCTGCGGATTTCATTGTTCTTCAGGCTTTTACAGAGACCTTGTAAAATTACTTTATAACATTCACCGCTCTGACGCGTTGGCAAGGATAGACCGTTCTTTACCGGTGTATGTTTTTTCGGGCAGCGAAGATCCTGTCGGGGATATGGGTAAGACACCCACCGCTTTGGTGAACGCGTACCGGAATTTGGGAATTAGCGACTGCGAGTTTGTGCTGTATCCTGGCGCCAGGCATGAGACATTAAATGAAACAAACCGTGAAGAAGTACAGGACAACCTTCTTGCATGGATTAATAAGCATTGCGAATGCTTAGCATCTTGAATGAGATACAGATATTCCGCCGCAGAAGACGGCCAGCTTGTAAGAAAAGCAATCATTTATACCCGCGATGAACATGGAATCAATTTTGCCGATGTAGACGGCGAAGCTGTAAGCATAATAAGAAAATTGAAAAGCGCGGGATACGATTCTTACATCGTGGGCGGCGCGGTTCGCGATTTAATACTTGGAAAAAAACCGAAAGATTTTGACATTGTAAGTTCCGCAAGCCCGGGACGCATTAAAAAAATATTCCGCAATTCAAGAATTATTGGAAGACGTTTCCGCCTTGTTCATGTGTATTTCGGACAGAGGATTTTTGAAGTTGCCACTTTTCGTTCTGTAAAAGACGGGCATACAGGCAATACATTCGGCACGATAGAAGAGGATGTGCTGCGCCGCGATTTTACAATGAACGCGCTTTTTTATGATCCCGAACAGCAAATTGTCGTTGATTATATAGGCGGCATGAAGGATATTAAAAACAAACAGGTAAAAAATATAATCAATCTTTCCGGCATTTTCAGCGATGATCCTGTAAGAATGATCCGCGCTGTTAAATACGCGGCGATTACCGGTTTTTCCATTCCTTTTAATCTTAAAATGAAGATTCAAAATCAATCGGGTTTATTAACATCAATTTCACCTTCGCGGCTTACGGAGGAGATTTTTAAAATTATCAATTCGGATAAGGCGTTTGCCATCATTGATTTACTGGATAAAACCGGGGTTTATAATTACCTGCAGCCGCAGGCGGCGGAGCTTATGCGGAAGAACGCCGGTTTTAAAAAGAGTTACTTAAAGACCATGGCTGATTTAAAAGGCCCGCAAAATCAAAGAGGGCAGGCGATAGGATCGCTTTTTTTTGATTATCTTGACAGCATACAGGAATGGAACGGCGAAGCGATTGAGAATTTCAAGGATATCTGTAAAATGGCGCGTAACTTCGTAAGACCGATGAATCCGCCGCGTTTTGAAATGGAGTACGCCGTTAAAAAATTTCTTGCGTCAAAAGGCATAACCATTAAACGCGCTCTTCCCAAGCCGCCTGTTCAGGAAGGCGATGCAAAACCATCGGGAAAACGAAGGCGCAGAAGAAAGAAAAAAACAATTCCCTCCGAGCAATAGTGTTTACTCTGTAATTTTATCAATAATAATATTTACTTCTTCGATTAAAATACCCGTATAGCGTTCGATATTATCGATGATATACTGCTGCATTTCGTGGATATTTCCGCCTAGCTGGATGCCGTAAGGCACATCTATTGTAATTACAATGCGGTAGCCCATTTCCGCGTTTTTAACCAGTATTTTTTTAATTTTTATATTTTGATTATATTCGTCCGCGCAATGGATAACCATCTGGCTTAACGCGGCTTCAGAAATTATTACCCTTCCATGTTTTGAATATTCCGGGCGAACAACGGATTTTTCATGCATTGTGGGGACAGGTCCGATTCCCGCGGGTGTGCTTCCCTCTACGGATACGCTGCGTTTAAAAATCCTTATCGCGTCATAGAAAATATTAGGATAACTTCTTTTTACTTCGATGCTTGGAACCGGAATTACATGCTTGCCTTCGATGCGCCTTGTTCTTATTGCTTTATCAATTTCTTCCTGAGTTGATATATCCGCAATTTTTATAACCTTAGAAACAGGGGGAAGCTGAAGGCGCGCGGCGATTTTATTCACCATTTTTTCGGATGTTCCCAAAATTAAAATGCGCTTAAACTTTTCGCTTTGCAGTTTGCGCGCGACTTCGTCTCTGTGTGATTTTTCGTCAAAAAGCGCGACTTTTACCGCCGCAAGAAAGGTATGCTCTTTTTTTGCCGAATGGCCCGCGAGAATGCGATTGTCTTTGATTAAAAGACCGTCATCGATTATAAAATCTATTCCGTATTTGAGAGATACTAATTTTGCCCTGAAACTTTTTCCTGTACCGCTTTCTCCGACAAGAGCATACACCTTTTTCCGATTACGTGAAAAAAGGAAATCAAAAATCATCGCTCTCCGTTAGAATCAGCCGCCGTACGATCGCAGTTCCGCTAATAACTGCCTTGCCCGCTCTTTAACGGGAGTAACGTATAAACCTTCGGATATCAGAACCAGCGCTCTTACAGCGTCCGGTGAATTAAGTCCGTTATTCTTTCTTGCGATTTTTTCAAACGCGTCGATTGTAGCTACCGCCATTATATTATCCGGGTTTGTCGCGCCGAAACGATTCATAACAAACGCTATGTAGTTGACAGTTTCATTATTCTGATTTTCGCCGATATCGCCGAGAGATTTTATTACTTCCTGAAGAACCATCGGTTCATTTTCGAACTGAATCATTTCAAGAAGATTTCTTCTGGCTTCCGGCGAAGCCATCTGTCCCAGATATTTTGCGGCCTGACGCCTGACATCAGGATAATTGTTGACAAGCCTGCCGTTTTCTCTGGCCTGAGTCATTCTGCCTTCCCTTGAAAGGAATTCCAGAGTTTCGCGGATTTCATCGTTCCTGTTTCCGCGATCGATAGCGTCCCTGATATAGTCAAGAGCTATTAACTTTTGTTCTCTGCTGTGCGCTCTTGCGGTTTCCCTGATAATCATTATCTCTATTGATTCCTGCAAGTATGATTCTTCAACAGACATTTCGCTTCTTTGCCTGTTTTGAGCCGATACTGTTGGAATAATAACAACAGCCGCCGCTAAGAGAATGAAAAGACGTTTGATTGAAAACATATTAATACTCCTTAATTGATTATTGTCCACGAATTACCTATTTTTTCAAGATCATACAAACGAAGACTAACATCCTCGCCCGCGCTGTTCTTGGTAAAAGTGAATGCTTTAACCCTGTTCATGCTGACAAATTCAATATCGTCAACGCGCAGATTCGCTCTTGACGGAACTACTACATTTAAAAAGTAGTCTTCCGCTGTCCTTAAAACAATCCGCCTTGTTTTCATCGCGGGCTGCTCCGACAGATTCCGAAGATTCTCAGCCGATGAAATTTCCGCGAAATACTCGGACGATAAATTCGCCTTCCACTCGCTGAACTTTCTCTCTCTGATAATCTGGTTCAGGGCTTCGATAAACTTTTGAACCTCATCCCTCGTAGTGATGTAGTGCTGCTGAGTGATTCTGGCGGGGTCAAAATTTGTTGTCTGCTGCGCGGCGGCGTCATTCTCCGCGGATTTTTCCGCAGGTTCTGTTTTTACCGCCCCTGACGTAGTTTCGCATGAAAATGAGAAGATTGCTGCCGCAACCATGACAGCGGCGAGAAGCCTAATAGCCATAAGTTTTTTACTTCTCATATAATTACTGTATATCAAAATTACAATTTTGTCAATATTTTCCATATTATACTAGAAATTCTATCTGACTTTAAACATCCGGTTTATTAGCGATAACTCCCATCTTGAATATCGTAATAATTAATGATATGCTTGAGCCATGAACAGGAAAGCGGCCCTTCCGGGATCATTTGACCCTCCCACATCGGGACATCTTGATATAATACTGCGCGCGGCTTCAATTTTTGATGAACTGGTAGTGGTTATTGCCGAAAATCGGCAAAAAAAGTACCTTTTTTCGGCAGAAGAAAGGGCTTCTATGGTTCAGGAACTTGTAAAAGACCGTAAAAATGTAACAGTCACCATCTGCGATCACTTGATTGTTGATTATTTGAAGAAAAACGGCATAAATTTGCTTGTCCGCGGGGTTCGCGGAGTTGAGGATTTTACCTATGAATTCGAATTATCGATGATGAATAGGACTCTGGATCCTACAATCGAGACTATTTTTATGACAACCGCACCTGAATATTTCGTCCTTCGTTCCTCTTCGATAAAGGAATTGGCTTCTTTTAACGGAAATTTGCACGGAATGGTGCCCACGCTGGTTGCCAAAGCGTTAAAAGAAAAGTATGATAAGAACTAGAGATCGAAAGTCAGAGATCGATATTGACCGATTTCAAATTGACAAAACCTAAAAAAATGTCTTGACATAAGAATCGGATTTTGTTAATATCATTAGAGAATAAGAGGTTGGATTATGGCAGTACCAAGAGGTAAAACATCAAAAGCCAGGACGAGCCGTCGGCAGTCCATCAATATGAAACTTACCGCGCCTACGATGATAGATTGCAGTACATGCGGTAACAAGGTTCTTTTACACCGGGTTTGCCCAAAGTGCGGTTTTTACCGCGGTAAGCAGGTAATCGTACCGAATTCCAAAGTATAACTTAAGGGGAGAGAAACATGGACGAATTGTTTGAAAAAATGAAAAAACTCATCGCGGATAAACTTGAAGTTGATGAGGGCAAAATCACCTTGGAAGCGTCTTTCCGTCAGGATCTCGGCGCTGACAGCCTTGACACCTATGAATTGGTTTACGCCATCGAGGAAGAAATGGGCATCAACATTCCTGATGAAAAAGCCAACGAATTTGAAACAGTGAAGGACGCGTACGAATTTATTAAATCCCAGCAGAAATAATAAAAACGCTCCTGATTCAGAAAGGAAAAATAAACTGGCGGCATTTCAAAAAGCCGCCGGTTTTAAATTTAAAAATATCAGTCTGTTAAATCTTTCATTCATGCACCGATCCGTTTCAAATGAAACGGGCAGTAAAGCCAACAACGAGCGCCTCGAGTTTTTGGGCGATTCAATTCTCGGAGCGGTATGCGCAACGCTTTTGCATGAGACATTTAAAGAAAAAAGCGAAGGCGAACTGGCAAAAATAAAATCCGTGGTTGTGTCGGAAAATGTTCTCTCGGAAATTGCTCTCAGCCTTAAAATTGATCAAGTGCTGCTTCTCGGCAAGGGAGAAGAGCTGTCTGGCGGCAGAACCAAAAAGGCGATTCTTGCCGACGCGATGGAAGCTCTGATAGGCGCGCTGTATCTTGACTGCGGCTATAAAACCGCGTTTGATTTTGTCAGCCGCTGCTTAAAGCCGGAAATTGAAAAAGTAACCGGCACCGATTATCACAAAGATTATAAATCGATACTGCAGGAATACTGCCAGCGCCAATTCCGCTGTTACCCTGAATATATTTTAATAAAACGCTCAGGACCCGAGCATGACCGTACTTTCTGGATGGAAGTAAAAATTGCAGATGATGTCTGCGGCAAGGGAACGGGAAGAAACAAAAAAAGCGCAGAGCAGGAAGCGGCAAAAGCGGCGTGGGAGAAAATCAGCGGAGAAGCGAATTAATTAGAATCTTTATCTCGCAGAGACGCAAAGGACGCAAAGATCGCAAAGGTAATTGCGTAATTCTAAAGCTTATGTGGTTCGTGTCAAAAAAAATTGTTATACTTAATTTAGGAGCTTAAAATGAAAAAATTACTTTTTATATTAATTGTTATCAGTTTGTTTTTCAGCGGCTGCGCCGGCACCGGCGGCACCGCGGCTGAAGCGGAAAAGCCGCTTCCCGATGTCGATATTTTCGCCGATTATAAACTGCCGGGTGAGTTTCATGTTTATATCGCTTTTGGGCAATCTAATATGCAGGGGCCCGGTACTATTCGACCTGAAGACAGAGAAGGCATTAGCGAGCGTTTCAGGATAATGAATGTGGTTGCAGGCAGATACGCCGCTACTAGCCGCGAAAAGCACAAATTATACAGAGCTGTGCCGCCTCTCATAATTCCCGACGGCAATTTAACAAATTACCTCGGTTTAAGCATCGGCTTAACTCCTGTTGATTATTTCGGGCGCGTGTTAATAGCAAACGCTCCTGAAAATGTGACTATCGGAGTAATCGCCGCGGCAAACGGAGATATGGCTCTTGCCTCGTTTCATAAAACCAAAGGCGAAGATTATTACAAAGGAAAAGGAACCTTGAGCGGAAGACCGAGCCAAACAGAAATGTCAGGAATGGCAAGATATAAAGGCGCAGGTTACGCGAATATGTATGATGCGATAATTCAAAACGCGAAGATTACGCAGAGAGAAGGCGGAATTATAAAGGGAATAATAGTTCATCAGGGTGAAAGCGGAGTAGGTTTGGAAAACATGGATTGGGATGAACTTTTAAAAGAGATCTACGATGATATGCTTTCCGATTTAAAATTGGCGCCCAATTCGATTCCAATTTTATTAGGACAGACATGGAACGGCGGTTCCGGTAACACAAGCGGTGCGCTTTCAAACGAAAGCAGAATAAAGCCGCTTTTGCCAAATGCGTGGATAATCAGCTCCGTTGGCGCAACAGGAAGAACCGGTCAGGGACAGCCTGACAACATTCATTTTGGTTCCGCAGGTCTCCAATTACTCGGCACGCGGTATGGGGAAAAGATGGCGGAGCTGGTGTATAAATAGCGCTTTAATCCTTCTCTTTAAGCAGCGCGTCGTTATTCAAAACTTTAAACGATACCGCTTTTGGAGAATGGGAATCGCGTATAACGATGCCCTCCTTGTCTAAACCGCTTGGGTATTTGCCTCTGGCTTTTTCCAGCAGGGTTTCAAGAGGGTAGTCGAACGCTTCGCCGCGCTCTTCCAGCGGGACTGTTTGCAATCCGAGTTCGGCGCAGAATTTGACGGCATCATCGTATACCATGTATTTGTTGGATTCGCCGTCTTTAACATCGAAAACATACCATTCAATTTCTGCTAAGCGCAGTTTGTTTCTTTGAATTCCGGGGCCGCATATTTCTCCTGTAAGTACAATATTTTTTCCAAGTTTTGCGAGTTTTTCTTTTAAACCGTATTTGTAAACAGGTGTCCAGTAAAGGGAGTCTTGTTCGTCTTTAATTTCTTTGTTTCTTGAACAGCAGCCGATCTTTCCGTCGATATAGTAAACAATCCCGGAAGTGCCGTCCATTTTTGTTGTGATGTAATACGGCTTCCCTTTGAGTTCTTCCAAAAGTTCAAGCGCGGACTGTATGCGGATTTCGTCTGATGCGGGAACGCCGTAAGGCCTCTCTCCGATGATTGTTCCGCCCGCGTTGGCGGTTTCGGGGATATACCATTTTTTTACATTTAATTTTTCTGTTACATCGGTCTCTTCTGCGCAGCTTGCAAGTTCGGGAAATTTTTCCAACGGTAATAATAACCCCTGCGATAACTGTCCGCGCATCTTCATTGTTTTTATTCTAAAACCTTGCCCGTTATCAACATTATCGCGGAAAGAAGAAGATCGAAGGAACTCATAACGCTCATCGACAGGTAAAAAACTGTCAACTTCAAAATAAACGCCTAAGTCTCCTTCTTTAAACTCGCCTTTTTTTGTAACGCACTGCCAGCCCATGACGTGCGCAAGTTCTAAAAAATCGGAATCGGGGATTTGTGTTATAGATTTAACTTTTTGAATTGTTACAAGTGAACGCATGTTTACCCCCTATCATTATATACCCTTTTTGCAATTTCCAACAGTTTTTCTCGGTTGTTTTGCGCAGGATCGTCTAACACGGTTTCTAAAAGTTCTTTTAAAACCGCGCCCAGCATTTTGCCTGAGGGGATACCGATCGCCATCAGATCTTTTCCGCTGACGGCGAGGTCTTTCAGCGAGAAGGCGCGGCCTTCGGCGAGGACTTCATCGATTCGTTTGGAGAATGTATTAACAGAAGCAAAATTGCCTGCCTTGCCTGTAAAGGCAAACGTATCGCAGCGGCGCAGACTGTACATATCTTCGAGGTTTTCTTCGCCTGCGCGCGCGATGAATCTGCGTACGGCGGCATCTGTCCAGTCGTCGTCATATTTAAACATATGTTCTTTTATTAAATGGCAGACCTTGTCTGTAACAGCGTTAGGGTAGCGAAGCCTTTCCATAATTTCGCGGCACATGGCAGCCGACACTTCGTCGTGGCGGTAAAATGTTATAACGCCGCTTGCCTCGTCAATTCCGCGGCAGGGAGGTTTTCCGATGTCGTGGAAAAGGGCTGCAAGGCGCACTTCCTGCGAATAGTTTTTTGACGCCGCGAAATCGCAGGCGAGAAGCGAATGATCCAGTACATCAAACTGATGAAAACCTTTTTGTTCAACGCCGCGGCAATCTGATAATTCTTTAAGAAACAGGTGCATTAATCCCGTGTCTTCCATCAGTCTTAACCCCTGTGAAGGAAGAGAAGAAGCGATAATTTTTTCGAATTCGTCGCGCACACGCTCGCCGGAAACTTTTTCGCATACCGAAAGCGCGTCAGGTATTGCGTCTAACGTTTTCTGCTCTATTATATATCCCAGCTGGGCTGCGAACCGTACAGCTCGTAACGGGCGAAGTCCGTCTTCGCTGAATCTTTGCGAAGCGTCTCCCACGCAGCGGATCAATTCCGCTTTTATATCTTTTGCGCCTTTGAACGGATCAACTACTTCGCCTGACGGAAGGCGCAGGGCGATGGCGTTCATTGTGAAATCGCGCCTTGAAAGATCTTCCTCGATTGTTTTTGCGTAGGAAACTTTATCAGGTCTGCGCCCGTCAGAATAATCCGCTTCCGTTCTGAATGTTGTAACCTCGGCGCTGTTTTTTTTATACAAAACGGTGACAGTCCCATGCTTGATGCCTGTCGGAATAACCTTACCCTTATTGCTCTGTATAATGGCGGTAACTTCATCAGGCGTAGCGTCTGTTGCTAAATCCCAATCATGGATTTTTTCACCTCTTAGCATATCTCTTACAGCGCCGCCAACAAGATATATCTCTTTCCCGGCGTTATTAAAAATTGAGGCAATCTCTTTTAGCACAGGATCGATACTCTTTGTCAATTGAATTTTCCTTCTTGGATAAGTATACTACATTAATTATGTAAAGAAATCTCGCAAAGACGCCAAGAACGCAGAGGACGCAAAGTTATTAATTCGGCGTTCTTAGCGGTCTTTGCGCCTTTGTGGGAAAAAAGGGTAATAATTTGTTAGGTATAATATTCACGGGCGGAGAAGCGCCGAATGGGCAGATTATAAAACGCCTGATTGAGACAGAAGTAAAAGACGCGCTTTTTGTCGCCGCCGATTCTGGGTTTGCCGCCGCGCAGGATGCTGGTATTACACCGGATATAGTAATCGGAGACTTTGATTCTCTCGATAAACCATGCCTTGAAAATTTTCCTAAAGAGCGCGTTATACGTTTTGAACAAGACAAGGATTATTCCGACACAGAGCTCGCCTTTTCACTTGCAGTTGAAAAAGGCTGCTCTGAAATTTGGATCATCGGCGGCGGCGGCGGAAGGATCGATCATCTTTTCGCTATTAGATCGCTTTTTGAAAGGGATTTGTTTCCTGCGAGGTGGATTACCGCCTGCGAAGATATTCACTGTATCGACGCACAAACAACAAAGAACCAAGTTGGCGCGAATTTGCATAAGGACGCGATTGTTTCTGTGTTTCCCCTTGGCGCTGGACCCTGGGAAGCAAAGAGCGAAGGGCTTAAATGGCCGCTTACCGGTCTATCCTGGGACAGAGGTTTCTTTGGTTTAAGCAACGCGGCAGTAGACGGGAATTTTTCGATAATAGCGGAAAGCGGCAGATTTATGGTAATATTACAACTGTGTGCTCCGTTGTAAAATTTATTGGAGGATAAGTTGTCAGCAGTAATACTGGATGGAAAAACCTTAAGTTTAAAAATCCGCGAGGAAGTTAAAGCAAAAGCCGCTGCGATAAAAGCAAAGGGTATTGTTCCCTGTCTTGCTGTTGTGCTTGTCGGGGAGGACGGCGCGAGCCTTTCCTATGTTAAGTCGAAAGAAAAAGCGCTTGCAGAAGCCGGGATGGAAAGTCTTGATATCAGGCTGCCTGAATCTACAAGCGAAGAGCAGCTTTTAAAAGTTATCTGCGATTTAAACAACAACGAAAAAGTTCACGGCATTTTGGTGCAGTCGCCTGTACCTAAACATATCAACGAAGAGAAAGTAATTGAGGCTGTGTTGCCGCAAAAAGATGTTGACTGCTTTCACCCCGTTTCTGTTGGAAATATGATTCTTGAAAGACCGGGTTTTCTGCCGTGTACGCCGCACGGGGTTCTTGCTATGTTACGCGAATACAATGTACCCGTTTCAGGCAGCAATGTTGTGGTGGTGGGAAGATCCAACATTGTTGGAAAACCGCTTGCGAATTTATTAATCCGCCGCGAATACAACGCGACAGTAACTTTATGCCATACAGGAACAAAAGATCTTAGCAGTCATACTTTACAAGCTGATATATTAATCGTAGCGGCAAGGAACCCCGAGTTTATAAAACCGGAAATGGTTAAGGAAGGAGCCGCGGTAATTGACGTTGGAATTAACCGCGTGCCTGACACAAATGAAAAAAAAGGCTACCGCGTTTGCGGCGACGTGGATCCGTCTGTTGCTCAAAAAGCCGGGTTTTATACGCCTGTTCCCGGCGGAGTAGGTCCCATGACTATCGCGATGCTCTTGCAAAATGTAATTGAAGCCGCAGAGAGGAGTTTAATGTGAACGACGATAACAACAATATCGAAAATATTCCTTCAACATCTGCTTTGTCAAAACTCGGAATTACCGCAATCGGCTATACCGCAGGCGGTGTTTTTCTTTTAATTTTAAATATGCTTGCCCGCTTCAGAGGGCTTGGACTTATTGTAGGAGGGCTTGTCTGCCTTGTCGGCATTGGATCCCTTCTTTCAAAAGATCCGGCGGACAGAAAAGCCGGTATTATCATTACGGCGGCAGGAGCGCTCGCGGTGCTTTCAAAAACGGGAATCCCGGCGGTAACCGCGATTTCAAGCACTTTACTCAGTATCGGGGCGATCGGGCTTTTGGCTCTTGGCATCATAAATGGAATAAAATTCTTAATCGGCCTTAAAAAACGTTCGTAAATGGCGCATAACAAAAAATATTTTTTTGAAACTTACGGCTGCCAGATGAACAGCGCCGAATCTGCCTCTCTTACGCTTGTCTGCAAAGAACGCGGATGGCTTGAAGCTCAGGACTGGAATGACGCGGATCTTGTACTTCTTAACACATGTTCTGTCAGGCTGACAGCTGAAAAACGGGCTCTCGGGCGCATCGCTCATTACGCGGGAATTAAAAAAAAGCAAAAAAGAAATATTACGCTTGTAATAGCAGGCTGCATGGCTCAAAGGTTAGGCGAAAAGCTCAAAGATAAATTTCCGCAGATTGATTATGTTATGGGAACTTCCGCAAGATCACAATTTCCCCTTATTTTAGAAGCTGCGGAAAACGAAACAAAGGCGTTATTCGACATTAATGAAAAAACAGTTTTTTCATTTTCTAATTCTCATCTTGAAGAAGGTCAGTTTAGAAGTTTTATTCCAATCATGCACGGCTGTAATAATTTTTGCTCTTATTGCATTGTTCCGTATGTTAGGGGAAGGGAAGTCTCGCGCAACCCGCAAAATATAATGCAGGAGATCCGCCTTGTGGCAGAAAGGGGGGTGCGCGAAGTCACCTTGCTTGGGCAGAATGTAAACAGCTATTTTTGGGAACAGGACGGAATGGATTTTTCCGCTCTGTTACAACAAATCGCTTATGAGGCGGAAAAAACCGGGGTAAAGCGGATACGCTTTTTGTCGGCGAACCCAGGCAATTTTTCGTCTAAAACGATTGAAACGCTTGCCTCTAATAGGATTTTTTGCAGGCATATCCACCTTCCTGTACAGAACGGCTCGAATAATGTGTTAAAAGCGATGAACCGAGGCTATACGGCGGAACGTTTCATAGAATTGGTAAGGGAAATTCGCTCCGCAATGCCTGAAATCACCCTTTCCACCGATATATTAGTCGGTTTTCCCGGTGAAACCGAGGAAGATGTGGTAAAAACTCTCAATTTAATGGAAGAAATCAAGTTTCTTTACTCTTACATGTACCATTTTAACCCCCGCGAAAGCACAAAGGCCTTCGATCTTCCTGATAGGATAAGCGAAGAAGTAAAGAAAGAAAGACTTTCAAGGGTTATTGCTTTGCAGAAAAAGCACACTTCGCATTTGTTAAAAAGCCGAATCGGCAGTACGGAAACAGTATTAGTAGAAGGAATTTCGCGAAAAAATGCCGATGAATTAATAACAAGGACTGAAAAAGACGAAATGGTGGCGGTTCCCGGCCCCGGCTCGATGATAGGCTCTTTTGGAAGACTTACCCTTTCAGCCTTGAAGGGAAATACATTCCGAGCAAAGGAGATTTGTAAATGCCCTGGCGATTAATTTTAACATTAGTTATTTTCATTATTTTTGTGATATTTGCCGCTTTCAATCTAGACAACAGGTGCAACATCAGTTTTGGTTTTAAGGAATTTGAACAAGTCCCGGTTTTTATGACCGTATTTTTTTCATTCGTAGTAGGGTTAATATGCGCGCTTCCTATGGTTCTGCACATAAGAAAAAAGCGTGAAAATAAACCGGCAAAGACAGGCAAGAAAAAATTATTTGAGAAACCTGCGGAAATGGAAGCGTATGAACCTATTGAAGATGAACAAGTAAAAATTGACGCGCTTTCCGCGAGAGAAAGATTTTTTGCCAAGAGGCATAAAAAATGAATAGATTCTGCGCCGCCGTATTTGCGTTCATCTTATGCTGTTTTCTCCCGTCTGCGGTATGCGCGCAAACAGGTCTTTCTCTTGAAGTTGAAATTAAGAATATGGAAGCCGCCGCGTCTAAAAAAGGAATCCCGGCATCTGAGAGACATGACGCTCTTGTGCGTCTTTCCCGCCTGCGCCAGTTAACAGGCGACATTGAAGAAGCTGCAAGGAGCTGGTTCGAAGCGGCAGGCGCGATCCCAGGCAGGGTAGACGATGACGCTCTTTTATCCTGCGCGTATTGTCTTGCCGCAATGGGCGAATGGGACAGAGCGATCACCGCGCTGACTCCGTTGCTGCCAAAATCGCCGCGTGCGCGTTTTTTAAACACAAGCATAAATGCAATCAAGACAGGAGATTTATCAGAACTGGGCGCGCTTGCAGATAACGCTGAATATTCGCAAATTAAACCTGAAATAATTTTCGTGTTATGGAAATTATCAAGCGGCGCGCTTGCTGTCTCATCTTCGGGAGAGATGTCTCCTTTCAAACTGGGAGGCGGTTCGGAAATGTGGCGCCAGCGCCTAATCGCGGAATTTCCGCAAACACCCGAGGGTCGTTTGGCCGCGGGAACTTCATCTTTAATCACAGTCCGCCCCATTCCTTTTTGGCTCTTCGCGGGCGGCCTTGATTCATTGTCTTTAACCGCTAATCCAGCGCCGGGAAATGCTGTGATTCAAACGGCGCAAACGCAGTCTGCCGCCGCCGTTCAGCCGGCAGCGCCTTCTCAGCCCGCAGTAACACAGCCAGCGGTTGTTGCTTCGCCGCGGCTGCAAACAGGTATCTTCGGCCGCCAGCCAAACGCACAGGCACATGCCGCAAATCTTCAAAATGCGGGTTTTACCCCGTCGATAGAACTACGCGCTGTGAATGGAAACCAAATGTGGGCGGTGACTATTCCCGCCGGCAGCGACCAGATCCAAACCGCCGATACTCTTCGCGCAGCCGGGTTTGAATCTTTTTTGATAAAATAATAAGTTGAATTTTAAAGCGATCTACACGCCGATTCATATTAAATAAAATATAACATCTTGGCTAATTCCCTCAAAACCAGTAAAGTTATATAAAGGACAACCAAATGAAACCATACGCACAAATGACAAAAGATGAGCTTTCATCATTAAAAAGCAGCCTGGAAAGCCAGTTAAACAGCTGTAAAGAAAAAGGCAAGAAACTCAATATGACCCGCGGTGTTCCCTCGCAAGAGCAGTTGGATCTTTGCAACGGTATGTTAACATGCCTTAGCGCTGATGATTATAAAGCCGCAAACGGAACCGATTGCCGCAACTACGGCGGATTGGACGGCATACCGGAATTAAAAAAGATATTCGCGGAACTTTTGGATTTAACTGAAGAAGAAGTAATCGTTGCCGGCAACTCATCGCTTGCTTTGATGTTTGACAATGTCGCCGTGAATATGTCTCACGGAGTAAGAGACGGCGTGCCCTGGCAGAGTCAGGGGAAGGTAAAATTTTTGTGTCCCACTCCCGGATACGATCGCCATTTTACAATTTGCAATTATTTTCATATCGAGATGATCCCTATCGAAATGGGGTTTGACGGTCCCGATATGGATACCGTAGAAGAAATGGTCGCTTCCGATCCAATGATAAAAGGCATATGGTGCGTTCCCAAATTTTCCAATCCTACAGGCATTGTTTACTCGGAAAGCACAATAAAACGATTGGCAAATTTAAAACCTGCCGCGAATGATTTTCGCGTTTATTGGGATAACGCGTACGCCTTCCACGACCTTGGAGATACAGAAACAAAAATTTCAAATATTATCCGTCTTTGCGAAGAAGCGGGGAACCCGAATATGGTTTACATGTTTGTTTCATTTTCGAAAGTAAGTTTCGCCGGTGCTTCCGTCACCTGTATGGCGTCTTCAAAATCAAACTGCGAGCATATCCGAAAACGCTTAAGCGCCCAGACAATCGGCCCGGACAAGTTAAACCAGCTGCGCCATGTGCGTTTTTTCAAAGACACTGCCGGTATCCAAGCTCACATGAAAAAACACGCGGCAATTTTAAAACCGAAATTTGAGCTTGTAAATAACACCCTTTTAAATGAACTCGGCGGACTTGATATCGCAAGGTGGACAAACCCCGCAGGCGGTTACTTTATCAGTTTTGATTCGCTGGAAGGCTGCGCGAAACGAATCGTCGCCCTGTGCGCGGACGCAGGCGTCGCCTTAACCCCGGCAGGAGCGACATACCCTCATGGAAATGATCCGCATGACAAAAATATCCGTATCGCGCCTACTTGCCCGCCTCTTGGCGAATTAAAAGAAGCGCTGGAAATTTTCTGTATTGCGGTTAAGCTGGCAAGTATAGAGAAACTGATAATGCGTTTTTAGAATTTCAATAAAAGCGTCATCCTAGATATTTTCTGAGCTTCTCAAACATCTCGTTAACATCCAGCGGTTTTCCCAAATGATCGTCCATACCCGCTTCAATGCAGGCTTCAATGTCTTCCCTAAAAACATTCGCTGTCATCGCGATAACAGGAAGTTTTCTGTTCTTTATTTCCGGGATTGATCTTATAAGCCGGGTAGCTTTGTATCCGTCAATTACAGGCATTTGAATATCCATTAAGATGCAGTCGTATTTATTCAAATTTGCCTTAACCATATCATACGCTTCTTTTCCGTTCTCGGCGCAGTCAATTAAAATGCCTGTATTTTCCAAAAGCGAGATTATTATTTCGCGGTTAACTTCCACATCTTCCGCAAGCAGTAATTTTTTTCCTGTAAAATCGTTATTCTGCGGCAGAACCGCGCTGTCTGTCTGTTCTTCGCTTTGATCGCCTTCGGCTTTTTGATTCTTTATCGTAAAAATAAACGACGCGCCTTTTCCAAGTTCGGAAACAATCCTGATATTGCCGTCCATCAATTCGATTATACGTTTGGAAATAACAAGTCCCAATCCTGTGCCGCCGAACCTGCGGCTTATTCCGCTTTCAGCCTGGCCGAACGCGTTAAAAAGCCTTGACTGCTGTTCGGGTGATATGCCGATTCCGTTATCCTTTACTTCTATATGAAGTTCATATTCGCCGTTATTTTCGCCGAGCATGACGGCTTTTAAACTTATTTCGCCTTTTTCAGGCGTGAATTTTACAGCGTTCGTTAAAAGATTTGTTATTACCTGCACAAGGCGCTGGTCATCGCCGATCAGGTAATTTGGAATTCTTTCGTCAATCTCAAGGGATAATTTCTGGTTTTTTTCATCTAAACGGAAGTTTGCGACGCCTATCGCTTTCTGCAGCATTTTTGTAAAGTTGTATCTAACAGGGGATAATTCCAGCTTGTTCGCTTCTATTTTTGACATATCAAGCACATCGTTAACAATACCCAAAAGATGCGCGGACGCGTTTTCGATTTTACCGAGTGCGATGTTTTTTTTCTCTAAATTATTTTCATTTTTACAGATCATGGTCATGCCGACAATCGCGTTAAGCGGAGTGCGTATTTCATGGCTCATGTTGGCAAGAAAATCGCTCTTGGCGCGGTTTGCCGAATCCGCTTCGGCAGTGCGTTTCTTGACAAGGATTTCCAGCCGCCGCTCTTCGTTGCGTTTTCTTATAAACATAACAAACACAAGGATAAGGACAAATAAAAGCAGAATTGATACGCCTATAAGCCACGGCACCCGGCTTTGCGCGATTTTGCCTTTGTAGTCGTAAGTTTTAAGCACCCATTGATTCGCAATGCTTTTTATATCAATTATTAAAAGAGCTTTGTTGAAAATGGAGCATAAAATTCTCTGATCTTTATTAAATCCCAAATATGATTCTGTTGTCTTATCAAAAACCAGATTGGCTTTATAACCGGAATACTCATGGTAGTTTGTCAGCGCAAGGAGGCGGCGCTGGTTGGATACCACCATATCAACTTCTCCGCGTTCAAGCGCAAGGAACGATTTATCGGAGCTTTCATAATTTTTAATATGCGGATGATTCGGAAACCAGCTGTTAAACATTTCGTCATAGGCTGTGCCGACAGGTATCGCGACAGTAATGTCTAAAACATCTTTTAGTTTTACATTGGGAGTTTCGGATTTTGAAAGGAGCGCGTAGTTGTCAATTAATGTCGGAGTAGCCGGCCAAAGAAACTCTTTGGATTTTCGTTCATCGGTAAAAATAAGCTCTGAAATTATAGACGCCTCTCCCGATTCCAAAAGATTTTGCAATTCAGGCCATTCTGTGTCCTTGTCGTTTATTAGATTGAACGAAAGGCCGGTGAGGCTGAATACTTCATTCAATACGTCAAAGTAGATTCCCTGCCATTGTTTTTCATATTTATTATAAAAACTTATCGGATAATTGTAATGCTCGGCGACAAATGGAATTTCACTGTTTTCCAGTAAGAACGCGCGTTCTGCATCGTTAAGCATTAAAAAGAATTTATGTCTGTTGTATTCTTTTTCACCCTGTTTATACAGTTCCATAAAATGGGACGTTTCCCCGTTTTCCATTGCCTTCTGCACAATAGAAATAATCGGCGCAAGTTCGTTCCTGTACGCGGCCATAGAAACAGGATTGTAAATTAACGGAAGAAAATCTATTGAAATTACATCGCCGTATATGTCAAAGAACGCTTCTATTATGCCCTCTTCAAGAAAAGCGTCTGCTTTACCCTGTTTTAATAGTTCATAAGCGTCATAAGGGTCTTCAACAAATGTAACGTCAAAATAATCATAACTGCCCGAAGTAATGACATAATTATATGCCATGGTTCCTTCAAGCAGCACAAAATGAAGCGGCCGTGTTTCGATTATTTTGGAAAAAGGCTGGCTGTCGACAAGCCTCATATATTTTAACGTACGCTGTGATATTGCGTCTGTTAAATAGTACATCTCCCTGCGCCCTTCAGTGTCAGTCATATCGCTTGTAAAATCAACTGTTCCGTCGTGAAGTCCTTCAATAATTTCGTGCCATTGAAAATTTTGAGGTATAAATTTTATTCCGAATAATCTTGTCAGCCATTCGCAGATTAAGGCAGAGTAGCCGGATATTTCGCCGCTCTGCGAATCGAGAAACGCTTCGGTAGAAGGAACCATTCCGTAAACAAATGAACCATATTTTTTTGCAAGCGCTTCAACTGCGAGAATTTCGTTTTCGGTCACTGTCGGAATATCTTTGTAGGATGTAAAAAGCGGAGTAACGGCTGAATGTCTGCCTGAATTTTGCGCAGGCGATTGACCGCATCCTGCCAATGCCGCGATCAATAGAATAACTGAGAATACGGGAAAAAAAGCAATGCTAAAAACTCGTTCATGCATTATCACTTCCATTATATTCTAAATACTTTTAATCCTCAAGCGTTGTTATATGCAGTTTTTAAGGCTTACCAGCATGCCAAGCAATGTGTCTGTTGACATATCCCCTATAAAAAAAGTATAAATATATCGGAGGAATATCATGGGATACATCGACAACATTATTGCCGGTATCGAAAAAAGAGATGCCGGGCAGCCTGAGTTTATCCAGGCGGCAAAGGAAGTATTGGAATCGCTGCGTATTATCGTAGATCAGGACAGTACATATGAAAAAGCCGGTCTTTTAGAGCGGCTTGTAGAGCCGGAACGCGCTATTATTTTTAGGGTTCCGTGGCTGGACGATTCGGGAAAAGTGCAGGTTAACCGCGCGTTCCGCGTGCAGTTCAATTCGGCAATCGGCCCCTACAAGGGCGGGCTTCGTTTCCATCCTTCCGTCAATTTGAGCATCATCAAATTCCTCGGTTTTGAACAGATTTTTAAAAACTCTCTTACAGGTCTTCCAATGGGCGGCGGCAAAGGCGGCTCGGATTTTGACCCGAAAGGAAAAAGCGATAACGAAGTAATGCGTTTCTGCCAGTCTTTCATGACTGAACTTTACAGGCACATCGGCGCTGATACCGACGTTCCTGCAGGCGACATCGGAGTCGGCGGAAGGGAAATCGGTTTTATGTACGGTCAGTACAAACGTATTGTAAACAGATTCGAAGGCGTGCTTACAGGAAAAGGTTTAAACTGGGGCGGCTCTCTTGCGAGAACTGAAGCTACAGGTTACGGCCTTGTTTATATCGTAGACGAATATTTAAAGAGTAAGAGCGACGGCTTCAAAGGAAAAAAAGTTGTTATTTCAGGCAGCGGAAATGTCGCGATTTACGCGGCGCAAAAAGTGATGTCTTTAGGCGCGACAGTTGTGAGCATGTCTGACAGCAACGGATACATCTATCACAAAGACGGCATCAATCTTGATACAATTAAAGACCTTAAAGAAATAAAAAGAGAAAGGCTTTCAAAATACGCCGATACCCACAAAGACGCGGTTTACACCGATGCCGGCAAGGGCAGGGTATGGGACATTGCGTGCGACATCGCTCTTCCGTGCGCGACACAGAACGAACTTCTTCTTGAAGACGCGAAAACCCTCGCTTCCAACGGCTGCAAAATTGTAGGCGAAGGCGCGAATATGCCAACATCGATGGACGCGACAGATCTGCTTCTCAGCAAAGGCGTTGCGTTCTTCCCCGGCAAGGCGGCGAACGCAGGCGGCGTTGCAACATCAGGGCTTGAAATGTGCCAGAACTCGGCGCGCCTTTCATGGTCGTTCGAAGAAGTGGACGCAAGGTTAAAAGGAATAATGCAGGGTATCTTCCGCAGCATTGACAGCGCGGCAAAAGATGCCGGCAAACCCGGCAACTTCGTAATCGGCGCCAACATCGCAGGCTTCAAGAAAGTAGCCAAAGCAATGCTGGATCAGGGTGTGATTTAATTAACAGGCGTAAAAGTTACCGGCGGCTCCAGCAGATCCTGGATGCCGTTGGTTCCTACACGCACTCGCGAGAGGATCATTAATCCGGCCGCTGTTTCGGTTTTGTAAACCATTCGGTTGTCATTTGATTCGCCTTCACCGCGCAATTCTAAAAGGTCGTTATTGTCTACTTTATAAAAGACATAGCGGCCTTTTCTTGTGTTTACGCTGGAAGTAATTGTATATTCGCCGGAATTGTTAAAGCTGATTCTGCCCCATGACGAATCAAAAGCGGCGTCAATTGTCGGGCGCATCTGTGATACGGTTTCCTTAAAATTGGCTGATCCCGCGCGGCGGTAAGAGCCGTCCCATGTTGTATTTGCTGTAATTCTCAGCCTGACATCTTCAATAACCCTTAATCTGATGCTGTCCAGCGACTCAAGTTCTATATCGATAGAACGCAGCAGGGTGCTTATCGATATATTCTGGCTTCTGATAAATAATCCGAAACGGGTAGGATTTGAAGTCTGCCAGCGGAAAACCTGCTGCGCCTCATCGCCGTAAAAAATGATTTCCTTGCCGGCCGGGTTAAAATATAAATACTGCATTGTATCGATTGTTCCCTGAGGAGTTACATAGTACCAAAGGTCGCTGATAAAATTTTCAAAAACGCCGGGAGTGCCGCTTAAGAGTTCCCTCAGCCGCCTCTGTTCAATTTGAGAGCCCGGAATCCTTGATACATTGATCTGTTCGTATTGCTCGCTAATGGCATTAAACGCGTAAATAGTTTCGATCTGATCCAGCATATTCATTGACGCGCTGTCATGACCGTAGGAGGCAAGGGTATGACTTTGCCCCCTTGTTATTCCCTGCTGATACGCAAGCGAGCGGCCGGCTTCCTGAATTACAATTGAACCCGCAATTTGCAGTTCCGCTATTTTCTTATATTCCGCATCCGCGCTCTGATCGTGGTTGTGCCTGAATATGGTCATTGTATGCTCGTTGTTGGCATTCATGCCGGTAACAATAATGCAGTTATTTCTGTCGCCGATTAGATCCTGGCTGAAAAGTGAAATAGTCTCGCTTCTGGTCGCTGCCACCGGAGCGTTCCATATCCGCTTGTAACCGCGCTTGATTTGGTCATATCCCAAAAAGGTGATAAAAACCGGAGAGGCCGCGTCGTTTGTGCGGTAAACCACAAACTGCTCTTCCATCTGGTGCGTTTCACTTTGGCGGTTCAATACGGCTATTTCCGTTTCGCCGTCTTCCAATGACATTTTAAGACTGAGGTTCTCTTCGCGGATCATCCATCCTGCCTGATCGGATGAGGACAGAGGGGTAGTTTCCCGCGGCGTTACGATTCGTGTTTTTGTTTCTTCGTCCGATTTTTTATCAATAACCTTGTTGAATAAACCGGTTGCCAAAAAGATGATCAGAAGAACAGACAGAGAAGCGATCACGATAGAAGAATTGATAAGAGCTTTTTTCATTATGTCTACACTATCATATATTGAGATGCGATTCTATACGTGCGCTAACGCGAAAAGAATGCCGCCGCCGATCTTTTAACTTTTGACTCAAGATTTAAACCGACAACAAGCGCGCGCCAATGTGAAAATTCTTCAACTCTGGAAAATCGCAGAAGGCTCGCCTGCGGACCTGAAAGCACGGACGAAAGCGCCGCCGGGGACGCGCTGATCAAAAGCGTATAGCTGTAACCGGCGCCCTGCTTCGAAGATGCGTCTCTTAAAGCGCCTGAAAAATCCGGATTGCTTCCGGCAGGCGCTAAATCTCTTACGCTCTTTTTTACAGCTTCTTTATCCGCGGCGCTGTCCATTTTTCCTGAGTATATAATTTTTGACTGCGAGCCGGCGCTCCACACTGTAACTCTGTCGCCGTCGCAAAGTATCTGATCTAAACGGGAGCTTACCCAGCTTGTAATTTCGTTTTTTACCCCTGAAAGAGAGGATGAACCGTCAACAATAAGATTAACATCAATCGGAGCGCGCTGAGCGAAAACCGGGGAAAACCCTATAAACATAAAAAATACGATGAAGAGTAAAATTTCAATATTTTTGAGGCTTGACCTCATGGTTTTATACATCATGCCTGTATTTTAATATATAACCGTAAAAATTGCTAGTTTTTTTCCGCCGCGTTTTGCCCCAAAAAAGAGCTTTACAATTGGCCGAATAATATGATATTCTTCTATAAGGTTATAGTTATAAACTAAATTTTAAGGAGAGTTATATGGGAGCAATTGATCTGCCCAAATCACCGAATGTATTCCATCCGGAGAAACCAAGTGCAGTCGGTTCACGCAATTCATTAGCGCAGGAATATCGTGATCAGCAGGCTGAAGTTAATTTGTTATTGGAGGAAGAGACCAATAAGGTAATCCACCATTTAACAGCCCGTCTGCCGAAAGACGTTCTTGAGCGCCTTGATGTAATGGGCAGCGTAAAAGAGAAGCTGTACAATTACTTCAACCAGAATTACCAGAACATGTTCAACCGTTACATGGTAACGAGCGAAGATGAAATGGTTAAGAAAGTCAGAAACTTCATCGACAAAGAAGAAACAAAAGTTCTGACACGGTACACACCGAAAGAAATTGCAGACCTTCTTGACGCCGTCGGCGGCGCCGATAAGTTCAACACAGGCGAAATTGAAAAATCAGTAGTTAATATGTACGGCCACTTGCAGGGCCACATCCAGAGGGGTGTCAACGAGCTTGAAACCCACACAAATAGCATTCTGCGTCAGAAGACAGACACCGGCGCTTTCGTCCGCGGCGAGAACGCGTACTCGATCGTAAAGTGCGCATTCAAAGACAATGTCTTAAAACCGAAGACAGTTACCGATGTTAAACTTTCTGTTAACATTTTGGATTCAGAACTTATAAGTCCGATCTTCCATTACCAGGTTACAGTTGAATACCTCGTAAAAGATTTAATCGCGAAGCACATCATCGACAGCATTGACAAACTTATCGAGCAGATTAAAGACGAAAGGATCGACGAAGGCATGGAAGAGCTTTCAGACGGCGAAGTCATCTTTACAAAGCTCGGCAAAGTTGACACCTTCACAGATGACGATTTAGACAACGAAAAATCAAAGCGCTATACATTCATGGCGAAAAAATTGATGGACAGGCTTACAGACCTCCGCGCCGAAATTGATCCTGAATCATTCGACGCCCTTAATATCCGCGAAGGCATCAAAAAAATCATCGACATGGAAAATATCCGCAACCGCGGCTTCAACACAGCGATCAACTCAATTACCGCGATTCTTGACACCTCCAAAATGGGTTACCAGTACATCGAAAACCTCAAGAACGGCCGTGAAGTTATTATCCGCGAATATGAGGATACCGACTTCGCCAATCTGCCGGACGAGCGCTATTCGATCAAACTGCGCTATTTCGACAATGCCCAGCTCATCGAAGACCGCAAGGCTTATGATGTAATGCTTAAGAGCTTCGAAACTGAAGTTCAGCACCTTTGGGATGTTCTTGAAGTCATTTATCAGGAGAAAAAAGGTTCCGGCGTTACAGATTTTAAAGACCTTGGCGCAAAGAAAAAGAGCAAAATCCAGAAAAACATCAAAGAAAAGAGCGGAGAACCCTGCTACGAAGACATTGCAAAGGTTTGGGACGAAATTTCCTTTATCAAATCGGCAGAAACCGAAGTTGAAAAGTCCAACCGCACATACATTTGGGAAAAAGACAGAATCCGCAGCCGCATAATCCTTATGCGCAACAAAATGAAGAAAATGTGGGACTATTTATTCCCGGTCGAAAGACGCGTAATGGAAGACAGGCTTGCCTTCCTCGAAAGGGAATATTACAGGTTTGATTACATGATCAACCCGTACCACCTCCAGCCCGGTATTCTTCTAGACGTAGATATTACGTCAATTAAGCGCAAAAAAGCCACATTGGACGCAATGGCGAACGTACTCAACGAGTTCCTCCACGGCGTGTCAAAAGGCTTCCAAGATGCAGCGTTTGCTTCATTCAGCCGCAGAAGATCAACAGTACGCGAAGACATCAACCAGTCATTCGCTACAGTTTCCGATGCCGAGGAAGAAGAGCAGGCTGTTCAGGCGGCGGCTCCCAAGCCAAGACCGGCAGCGATCGCGGCTCCCAAAGCAAAACCGAAAGCAAAACCCAAGAAAAAAGGCGTAGTTGATTCAAAAGCAAAAGCGAAGAAAGGCAGCGGACGCGGCGGGATTGCTGAACTATAAGCGTTAAAGCGCTTAAACAGTTTTAAGTGTGTTTACTTAGCGCCCCCGATTGAATTTTCGGGGGCGTTTTTTTACAAAAAGGAGGCTATATGGCTGACAATACCAATCTGGAAATTCTTTCTACCCGTTCAGGTTTTAACAGTGCGGTTAGACATATTAAAAAAACAATGGAAATTGCATCAAACGCCAGCGCAAACCTTGGCGATATTATTTATGAAATGGATGATGAAGAGTTAACAAGCGGCAGAACCGGACTTCTTTTAAGAATGTTATTGGTTGATAAACTCGGTTACAAAACCGCGTCCGCCAATCTTTCTTCGGAAGTAAAAGATCTGTCGGTTCTTTCCAGAGAATTCGCCAAATGGAGCGGAGTTGATCTTGTCGCCGCCTATTATCATCCTGAAATGGGTCTTTTAGTCGCAAACCCAAAAGTCGCCGAAGAGTTAATCGGTTTCGGGCAATTGCGAAAACGCGAATTGATGGTAGTGTACGCCGGGCTTCAGGGCAGGGAAACAGATGAAAACTGCCAGAAGGCGGCAAATTTAGCGATTAAACTTTTTGAAGGTTCTAAAGTATCAGCTCCGTCCGTTCTTACAAGAGGAAAATTTTCTGTTAAGAAAGTCACCAAACCTAAAAAAGCAAACGAAGAAAAACCGGTAAAAACAAAAGCTCCGGCTAAAGTAAAAGCCGGCAAGAAAAAAGCCGCGGCAGCTCCTGTTGTCGCGAAAAAAGCGCCGTCTATTGTTCAGGTTAAATCCTCTGGCGGACCGGCGAAGATGACGCCGCGCTACGCGGTCGTTGTTCAGAACGAGCTGTTCCACAACGGAAATGTTGAAGCATGGAAAAGGATTATTGCCAGTTACAAAGCAAAACATCCCGCTCTTGAAGTATATATCTATTACGAAAATGAAAGGATATTGGACATCAATTCATTGTTTAAGTGGGGCAAGGTAAAACATGGCAGCGCCATTGAATTTGCCGTAGCCGGAAATGTTATTCAGGATGTTGCAAAGCTGCAGCGCTACCTTGCTCAGGGAGCCAGCCACATGTTCGAAGCATTCCTGCGCGGGCCGGTTAACTCCGTGCTTAAACTCTTCTAAAAATAAGGAAACAATATGGACTCAAGAATACATTTTTTTAGTCAGAAAGACATTATCCCTTCCAAGGTCAGCCCGGAATTGCTTGGTATCCGCGGAAGGCAGGCTAATGAGTTTGCCGAACTTGGATTCCCGATTTTACCGGGCATTATTTTTGACGCGGACATCGCGTCGGACATTGATATAAAAGCTATTAAAAAAGATATCAGCGTTCTTTTAATTAAGTGCGGAAAAATGGCAGGCAAGGAATACGGCAGCGCTGACAATCCCATGCTTTTAAAAGTGATCATTTCTCCGAACATGGCGATTTCCACATATCCCACATTGCATAATTTCGGTCTTGCAAAACCTACGCTTGACGCGTTCGCGAAATGGGTAGGAAAAGATTTTGCCGTGAACGAAGTGTTGTTTTTAATCAGCGGTATGCTTAGTATCGAAGAGCGCATTAAAGAACTTGAAGGCAAAACAAAAGAGCAGGAAGATATCGCGGCGAAAAATAAGCTGATTAAACGCCTGCTCGGCATTAAAGGACCTTCCAATGAACTTCACGGCGAAGCGGATAAAACCCCTCTTCCGAAGATAAAAACCGCTTTTGAATACATGGATGAATACGGCAAGTATTTCCCCAAAGGTTTCTTTGACGACGCTGAAACGCAATTGCTGATTGCCCTTGATGAGATTTCTAAAATGCTCAGGCTCGACGAGCAGAACGATGATGATACAGCCATTCTTATTCAGCCGATGGTATACGGAAATTACGGAAAGGATTCCTGCTCCGGACATTTCTTCAGCCGCAATGTTGTAACAGGAGAGCGTAAACTTCAGGGAAGTTATTTTACAGGAAAGTTCAACGAGATTGGAGCTACAGGGTATGAGATCAATAAGATAGATTCATCACATCTTAAACAGCTCGAAAAAATCGCATGGTCTCTCGAAGATAAATTCAAGGAAATACGCCAGATTCGCTTTACCGTAGAAAACGGGAAGCTGTGGCTGATAGAGCAGAGGCTTGTCGATCAAAAATCCACACAGGCGGATTTGAAACTCCTTCTTGATTTACAAAAGAGAAAAATAGTTGACGCGGCGTATGTTGTAAAAGCTATTGATCCTTTAAGACTAAACGAAATTCTTCATCCGGTTATTAACGCTTCCAGCGTTAAGGGATTTAAATCATGGAAGGGCGGTATCGCCGGCGCTCCGGGAGCGGCGATTGGACGCGTATTTTTCAGCACAGACGCGCTTTTGGAAGCGAAAAAATACGCCGCGCAGCACGGAGAAGACGATCGCTTTATTCTTGTTCTGGAATCCTCCTTCGCCGAAGATGTTAAGGCAATCGAAGTCAGCACCGGCGTATTAACCGCGGAAGGCGGCTATTCGGCGCATGCTTCTGTAGTAGCGCGCCAGTACGGAAAAGTTTCGCTTGTTTCCCCCGCTTTAAAGATCAAAGGCAATAAAGCTTCAATAGAGACTATCAATTTTTCGGAAGGCGACTACATTACAATCGACGTTCCTTTCTACGGCGAGTCAACCATTTATCTCGGAGTCGCGGATCTAATCGAGCCCGATCCCAAAGGTTCGGGACTTCTGGATTTTATCGATCTTTCAAAAGGTTTCCTTAAAGATTTCCATGTGCGCTGCAATGCCGACACTCCAAGAGACGCCGCGTTAGCGTTGAGTTTCGGCGCGGAAGGCGTAGGCCTTTGCCGCACGGAACATATGTTCTTTAAAGCGGATCGCATCAATGTTTTCCGCGATATGCTCATGTCCGATGATAAAAAGGAAAGGCAGAAAGCGCTTAATAAACTTCAAGTTATGCAGAGGGAAGATTTCTACGGCATCATGAAAGTAATGAACGGCAAGGAAGTTGTAATCCGTCTTTTGGATTCGCCTCTCCACGAGTTCATGCCGCAGTCGAATGACAGTATTGCAGACTATATGGCGCATGTCGCGAAAGTAAAAGGAACAAAACCGTCTAAAGCGGATATTATGGCGAGTATCGACGCGCTGCACGAAATGAATCCGATGCTTGGACACCGCGGCTGCCGTATCGCCGTTTCATACCCCGAAATTTACGCCATGCAGGTTAAAGCGATTTTTGAAGCGTCGTACAAACTGCGCTCGGAAAAAATTGACGCCCGCCCTGAAATTATGGTTCCGATTGTAATGAACGACGCGGAATTGAAATTGATTGCTTACGGCAAAAAGATCGAAGGTTCCAATTATCTTGGCATTGTCGATATCGAAGAAGCGCTGAGGAAAGACTTAAAGGCAAAGGAAGTGGAATATAAAATCGGCACAATGATTGAGCTTCCCGCCGCCGCTCTTGGAGCAGGAGAAATCGCTAAATACGGAAGATTCTTTTCTTTCGGTACCAACGATTTAACGCAGACAACCCTGGGTATCTCAAGAGACGATTTTACATCTTTCATGCCCGATTACACACTGTTCGACCTTATCAGCGGAAACCCGTTCTCAACTTTGGATTCGCGCGTTAAAGAGTTAATCGCTCTTGCCACAGACCGCGGCCGCCTTACCCGCCCCGATCTTGTCTGCGGTTTATGCGGCGAACACGGCGCAAATCCGGAGAACGTGCGCTTCTGCATGGATGCCGGTTTGAATTATGTATCCTGCTCCCCGTACTCAGTGCCAATCGCTCTTTTAGCGGTAGCCCAGGCGGAGATTGAAAAAGCCGCTCATTAAGAAGAAACATGCAAATAAAAAAGGCTGCCTAAAGGCAGCCTTTTTTTTATCTCTTTTAACAACGCTTATTGATATTGACCTTCGAAGCTCATTGATTTTTTTACAATGTCGGCGATTAATTTGCCGGCTTTCTTCGCGTCGGTTGACGGCACTCTTCTGAATCTGTTAAGAGATTCAAGGAAGAAGGATGCGAGCGAATCGTAAAGCACAGGTGTCTGATAAAAAACTGTCGCGAAGTTAATGCTTGTCGGTTTAAGAATTGTGAATGAGCCGTATGATTCGTTTGGCTCTTTTGCGACCATTATTTTCGTCTGATTGCTGGCGGTAATAACTTCAAGTTCGCTGAAGCGTTTTGGAATTCTTTCGCCTTCCGACCTTGAAACAGGTTCCTGGAATTTTTTCTCGTATGTGTCATGTTCAACCAGAACATACAATTTTTTTCCGCCTGTAACGAATGTTAAACCGTCGGCTGTCGGGAAAATCTCTTTTACGCCGGCGTAGGATACAATCTCATAAATCGAATACATTGTTTTTTCGCTGAAGAAAGATGAAACGATATATCCCTGATCAAAAGGAAGTTTATTCTGGGCAAAAGCTTCAAAAAGGTCACGGTATTTTACATTGGAAACTTCAACAGGTCTTGCTGTTGCTTTAGCCGCGGGTTTTTTTGCCGAAGACGCTTTCGCGGCAGGTTTCGCGGCCGCTTTTTTCGCTGCCGGTTTTTTTGCGGCAGACGCTTTCGCAGCAGGTTTTTTGGCCGAAGCTGCTTTAGCAGCAGGTTTCTTCGCTGCCGGTTTTTTTGCAGCTGTTTTCGCAGCAGGTTTTTTAGCCGAAGCTGCTTTAGCAGCAGGTTTCTTCGCTGCCGGTTTTTTTGCAGCAGCAGGTTTCTTAGCCGCGGGTTTTTTTGCCGCAGCTTTTTTTATAGTCGCCATTAGTTCCTCCTAAAATTTTCTATAACTAAGTGATGGTTTATTATAAACCACACTTTATATATTTATCAACTGCTATTTTACTCTTGCGAGCGTTACGGCGCAAGTGGTGACAATATCATCAACAGACGCGCCTCTGGATAAATCGCTGATCGGTTTTTTAAAACCCTGAAGGAACGGACCGTAGGCTTGCGCTTTTCCCAGTCTTTGAACCAGTTTGTATCCGATGTTTCCGGAGTTTAAATCGGGGAAAATCAGAATATTTGTTTTTCCGCGGACAGGGCTGCCGGGCGCTTTTTTATCGCAAACCGATGGCACTAAAGCGCTGTCGGCCTGCAATTCGCCGTCGAAAATAAAACCAGGATTTCTTTTTTCTAATATTTCTACCGTATTCTGTATCTTTGTAACATCGTCATGTTTTGCGGAGCCTTTTGTGGAGAATGATAAGAGAGCCGCTACAGGTTCCGCGTTTAAAAACTCACGGCATGATTGAGCGGCGCATTCTGTAACATCGGCAAGCTGTTCGGCAAGCGGTTCCGGAATTACGGCGCAGTCGGAAAAAATCATGGATCCATCTTTGCCGTACTGGCTGTCCATACCTGTCATCACAAAACAGGAAGAAGCGGTTTTAATGCCCTGTGCCGTTCCGATAATCGCAAGACCCGCTCTTAAAACATCGCCTGTTGTGTTAATAGCTCCCGCTACAATGGCGTCCGCGTCTCCTAAATGAACCATCATCGCGCCCCATCTAAGGGTGTCTGCAATGTCTATTTTTGCCTGTTCAGGGGTCATACCCTTGTTCTTGCGCAATTCATAATAAACATCCGCGTATTTGTTTAAAACGTCGCTGTCAGTTCCGGGATTTACAACTTCGATACCGTCAAGTTCGATCCCTTCCGATGACGCGATTTCCTGAATATCCGCGGTATTCCCAAGCAACGTAACGCTCGCTGCCAATTTTTCGTTGACAAGAATCCTCGCCGCTCTGATAACCCGCTCTTCTTTTCCCTCTGGCAATACCAGCCTTTTAAGCGAAGACGCAGCTTTCGATTTCATTTCAGATACAAAGTCCATAATTCCTCCGTTTTTTATACAATATCGTTCTAGTTTGTTCTAGGATACACTGAAATTTGAATTTTTACAAGTTATTTACCGCATGGCGCAAATCTGCGGTTAAATTACTCTTCCCATTTTTTTTTAATTTTGATATAATAAAAATCATGACAGAAGTTTATAATGATTTTTTAGAGGATGCTGACTTTGACACAATTCTGTCTGAGGACATTGATTTTACGGGTACATTGCGCTTTGAAAAGCCTTTTTTAATAAGGGGAAAGGTTTCGGGTGAAATTAACGCCACAGGTTTGCTTGTTATCGACGAAAACGCTGTGGTAAACGCGAATATTCACGCGCTGCGGGTTCTTATCCGCGGACAGGTAAAAGGCGATGTAACAGCCGTGGAAAAAGTGGAGGTTACAATTTCCGGTAAATTATCCGGCAATGTAACCGCTCCGGAAATTTTTATGGAAACCGGATGCGTATTTAACGGCAGATGCACAATGGTTGGGAAGAACCCGGTATGAAAAAATATTATAAATACTTATTGGCAGGTTTTCTTGTATTTTTAACTCTGGATGTTCACGCTCAAACCCGCCCTGACGCTCTCGCTGAATACCGCGCCGGCAATTTTGAGCGTTCCGTGCAGATATGCCGCGATGAAATCACCGAAAACCCGAATAATCTTGAATCCCATGTTGTAATTTGCTGGGCTCTTATAAGGCTTAACCGTCTTGAAGAAGCGATGCGTTTCGCCCGCGCGGGCAGAGCTTTATACCGCTTCGATTCCAGGATTACGCAGATATTAGGTGAAATTAGCTATTATCAGGGCAGAAATGACGAAGCCCTTCAGTATCTTCAGGAATACGCCAGCACCGCTCCCGAAGGACAAAGAATCGATCAGGTTTATTATTTAATGGGAGAGGTTTATATCCGCCAGGGTAAATTCCGCCATGCCGATATTGCTCTTTCAACAGCTGTTCACTGGGTACCGAATAACGCCTCATGGTGGGCAAGGCTCGCGTACACAAGAGAAAACGCCGGCGATTTAAGCAGCGCTATTGAAGCGTACGAACGCGCGCTTTCACTCAATAGTCAATTAACCGACGCGCAGCGCGGCATTGAACGCATCAGACGAACTATGGGCAATCAATAAAGCGCGCGTGAAAAATCATGCCGGCAATTTTAATCCTTACGCTTGGATGTAAACTCAACCAGCTTGAAAGCGAAGCTATCGCGGACGCTTATAGCGCCGAAGGCTATGATTTACACAGTGAAAACAGCGGAGATCCTTCCCTGATAATAATTAATACCTGCACTGTTACATCGAAAGCGGATCAGAAGGCAAGACGCGTAATACGAAAAGCGCTGCGCGATTATCCCGATGCGCGCGTTATTGTTACAGGCTGTTACGCGCAATTAAATAAAGACGACATCCTAAAACTGGATACTGACGGCAAAGAACGTCTGAGCGTAGCAGGCAAAGATAAAATTATAAGCAAAGATAAAAATGATTTATTTCAATTTAATCCAAAGAAGTTTTCGAATCATACGCGCAGTTTTTTAAAAATTCAGGATGGCTGCGATAAACGCTGCTCTTATTGTAAAATACGCCTTGCGCGCGGGCCGAGCGTCAGTCTTGAAGCTGAAGAGGTTTTAAAACGGCTTCGTGTTTTGGAAGAAACACACGCGGAGGCGGTTCTTACAGGGGTGAATATTTCTCAGTATAAAGAACAAGGAAGAAAGAAGAATTTAACCGCACAGTTACACGGAGTTACACGGAGTGAAGAGGAGAGGGCTTTTGGTTTGAGTGAGCTTCTTTATTATCTTTTATCTGGTACAAAGAAGATCGCGATTCGATTGTCCAGTCTTGCGCCTGAAAGCGCGGATGAAAAACTTTGCGGGATTTTACGGCATCCGCGGATACGGCCGCATTTTCATTTATCGGTTCAATCGGGAAGCGATAAAATTCTTGAAAAAATGGGGCGGGTGTATAACGCGCAAACAGTAGAAAGAGCCGTATCGCTCCTGCGGAGCGCGAAGGAAGATCCGTTTTTAGCCTGCGATATAATTACAGGTTTTCCCGGAGAAACAGAAACTGAATTTGAACAGACGCTTAACCTTTGTAGGAAACTGGATTTTGCGTGGATTCATGTTTTCCCGTATTCAAAGCGGCAGGGAACGCCCGCTTTTTCATTCAAAGGCAGCGTAACAGAAAACGAGGTAACAAAGCGGGTGCGGCTTCTTACAGATCTCGCAAAGAAGGGCAGAGCGGAATATATCCGGCGCTGGATAGGGAAGGAAGTTGACGTAGTGGCGGAGAATAGCAAAAAACAAAATCCGGGTTTTTATAGCGGAGTTTCCGGTAACTACTTAAAGGCGCTTGTTAGATGCACAGACTGCAATCCAATGACAATTGGCAAAGTTTTACGCTGTAAATTATCTGAAATTGCCGAATCCGAAGCTTATGACGTATTAGCAGAGCCTGTGTTATAGAGAATCCCGTTTTTTTTGTAAAATCCGCGAAGTATACGCGCTTTTTAGGATGTATATCGTTATGCGACATAAAATATGAAAATTATATATGAAATTATTTAAATAAATCTTTTAAAGGGTAATCTAAAGCTTTTGTTATTTTTACAATGACATCAATAGAAGGCAGCACTCTTTTACTTTCTATATAATATAAATGGCTATGTGATATACCAATTTCATTTGATAAATTTAATAAAGAGAGTTTCTTTTCAAGCCTTTTTTGACGTAATTTATCCAAAATTTCTTTTGTTTCTTTCTCCATACCACTTGACTCTAAAAATAGAGTAGGTATATACTTTTAACAACTCTAAATATAGAGTAACAATTCAATGATAGAGGAGAAAATGATGAAAAACAAAGGAATTTGGCTTGGAATACTGGTTATAACGCCGGTATTAGTTGGGAGGATCAAATGAAAAGAAAAGTAATACCACATTTAATTTCAATAATCGTGATATTGATCTTGATTGTTTTAGGCATCTCAAGCGCCGCGAGTGCGCCGAAATCAAACACTATAGAAGTTACATGGGATGACGCGCTTACAACAGGTGTAACTAGAATTACGAATGACGGATTGCCGAAAAGCTGGGTACGGGCATCTCCGGATGGAACCAAGTTAATGTATACAGAAGGTTCTTCCAGACCAGGATTATGGCAGATAATGTTTCTTCGTGACGCAAGTAATCCGGCAAAAACGCCTTTGGTCGGCGAAAACGCATATAGTCCGTCGTGGTACTCTGATAATAATCAATTTGTTTATATTTCTCAGGAAGCCGGTTCAGGAAGACTGGTGCGTTCCAGTGTAAACAGCGGCGGCAGAACATATATTTCACGCGCGGCTGTAGGTCAGGCTGGTGATGATACTCCTTCTGTTAGAAATGGAATAATCGTTTTTACGGCAATTGCCAGTTCAGGCCGTATGGAAATAGCCACAATTAAAGAAAATGGCACAGAAACCACTTTCCTTGGAGAAGGCCGCTCTCCGTCATGGCATCCTACCCTAGATAAATTAATATTTATCAGATATACCCCTCCTGCTCAGACCACAGCTACTCAGTTCACTTCAGGCGGTGATATTTATGAAATGGATATTCGAAGCGGACAAGTTACCCAAATTTATTCGGATCCTGAATTCTTTTGTTATGAACCATCATATTCGCCTGACGGCAAGAAAGTACTATTCACTAAGGGAACAGTGGTTAGAACAAAAGGGACATTAACAATTGGAAAAAATTCCAAGGGAACTGTCAGTGATGAAACTGTAAGAAGGCATATTTTTGTCATGAATGTCGATGGTACAAATGTATCCCCTGTAAGCAGCGGAAATGCCAGCGTTATATCTCCCAGCTGGGGAAAAAATGGAGAAGTATTTTGCCTTGTAGGCTCCGGTTCCAACCGTAATTACGAGATTTTTAAAATGCGCATTAGGGGAGAATAGTTTATTTTCTTATTTAAAATTAAAATTTAAAGAGTTTTTTATTTAAAGGCTGTTTGAGGAGAAACTCAGACAGCCTTTTTAATTCACATAGTTCTATTACTTGACAAAACAGGCAAAATTTAATAAATTCAAGCTCCGCAGGGGGTATAGCTCATTTGGTAGAGCGCTAGCTTTGCAAGCTAGATGTAAGGGGTTCGAGTCCCCTTACCTCCAAGCTCTTGGAAGCCGAGTCCCATTACCTCCAAGTTAAAAAAACTTGAATTGTTGTTATCATTCGTTTTTCATGTTAATTTTTTTATCATGCCTTTTGATTATTCCCCATTTTTCACACATAACCTCTTATTTTTATGAAAGAATTCATCAAAATTATTGCAATTACTATTATTATCACCTAAAATATAACTATGGAGGGGTAATGTCTCAGGAGAGGAATTACGATGAAAAAGCTATTTTTTATCATTTTTTGCTTGTTGTTGACGCTTTCAACCCTTCAAGCCCAGGCAAGATTGGGCGATTTTTCGGTGCGCGGCGCCGCCAGTCAGGAAATGAGGAATACAGGGCTGGTCGGAGCGCACGCAAGCCTTCCCCTTAACTCAAAAGTAAAAATTACAAATCCGCAAAACGGACGGGAAGTTGAAGTAACAATAATCGGACGTATAGAACCGTCTTTAAACAGGATAATCGATCTTTCACATACTGCTGTAACCGCATTGCAAATGAAGCCGGATGAACAGGTGGTTATCACAGTCGGCGCTCCGCCGCGGCCTGTGTATCAGACTCCGCGTTCGAATGAACCGATCATCGATTTAATGGAACCTGTTTTACTCGCCAGGGAAAATCCGCAGGCATACGATTATGAACACACGGATTTCATGCAGGCGCCGGTTTTCAGCGGACAACAGCCCGTGGTCGAGCAGATTCTAGCTTCCGCGGCGGTTCCAGGGCAAAGCGGCGAAGATAATCAAGCCGCGCAGACAGCAGTCTCTCAAGCGGCAATTGATGAACAGGTTATTGCCGCTTTACAGGCTGTTTCAGAATTGAATTCAAACAGCGCAGATGAAAGCGCGAACCTGCAGTGGCAGGAAATACAAATGGATCCTTATTACCCCGAATTTGTCCTTGAAGCGCTGAAAAATCCATCTATGAAAGACGCGTTCGTTACAGCTTCCAAAAAAGGCAAATCGGCGGAATTTTTAGCATGGCTTATCACGATGACTATTGACTCAAGAGAAGCAAGAGACACAAGAGAAGCCAGACTTATCAGGGAGGAGCGCGAGATCAGAGAAGCTAGAGAAATGAGAGAAGCGAGAGAAGCGCGCGAAGCCAGAGAAGCCCGTGAAGCGAGAGATGCCAGAATGGCCAGAGAAGAGCGGGAGATACGTGAGGCAAGAGAAGCCAGATTGGCAAGAGAAGAACGGGAAGCAAGAGAAATGCGCCGTTTAAGAGAAACAAGATAACCATTCTTGTTAAGGGGGATTGTTTGTACATGTTAAAAACAAAGAGTTATTTTTTAATTAAACTCTCATTTTTTTGCGCATGTGCGGCGTTTGCGTCCCTTTTTGCTTCGTGCGACAATCAGATTACAGTAACACAGACAAATGAAGATTATTATTTTATCGATGTTGAATATTCAAATAACGGAAGGGGCATAACGCTTTACTTTGACGATGATGACAGAAGTTCGTCTTCTTCATCACCCGCGGCAGACCGCGCGCTCAGTCTTTCGCTTGCGCAGTTTGGGCATGATTATTATGAAGTTGTTTTTCTTTACAGACCTGTAGGCGGCAACGGCAGCGATGATATTGTGGCAAGAGCCGCCTGGGAAATTGGAAATTCGGCAGGCATAAGCGGTATTCATAGAACACCGGCCGGCGTTAACTACAGCATGGTTGGCAACGGGGGCATTAGTGCAGGTAACGGTTACGCGGTGTTATTTGTCGGCAGAAAAGAAGATAAAACCTTGCTTGCCGTCGGAAAACTTTCCCATGTTGACGGAGAAGAAACCACAATTATTTACAGCGGAACTAAATCTGTAACATTTACGCTTGACGCTTTTAAAACCGGAGTAAGTGATCCAGTTACCGCGGATTCTTTGTTTTTAACTTCTGCCGGAAGCGGTTCAGGCGGGACTATCAGCGCTCCTTATACTGTTGTTTCTAAATTACAAGTTGCCTCGCGTATTTATCCTGTTTTTAAGATTCAATCTGCATCGCCGGGATATCCCACAAGGATGCTTGCAAGATACTCGTTTAGTACAGCTTCCAGTCCGTCAGGAGCTAACCATTTTTCAGATACTTACAAATATTCTGTTATTGTGTCTTCTTCAAACGGCGGTACGGAAGTGATAGAACCTCGTTATACGATAGGCAGCAACGTTTTTGTAGGCACAACTCTTTTACATGATCAAAAAACCACGGTAAATATTACAAATAATAAAACAGCAGGAGTTTTTTTTGAAAACCTTATAAATATTGAATTTTTATTTCCCAATACCGCAGACGGCTCTGTATTTTCATTTGTTTTTCATATACCCGTTCACGCGATCACCGCGGCTGTTGACGCCTCAGGCGGCGAACCAACGCAATGGTATATAAGGCCCGGTTTCGGAACATCTCTATACGATCTTGACGATGGTAACGACGGATCAGGCGGCGCTATTTTAATGGGTACAGGCAATGTTGCAAGTTATGTAGATTACAGACTTGTTGTAACAAAGCCGCCAAATCTTAGTTTTACAGGCGCGAGTGTTTTTAACCTAAATGGCATAGAAATTAAACTATTAACGGCGGAAGGACATCTTGTAAAAACAATTTTACAAAACGATTCAAGTTTGGAAGTGTATATAAACGGAGTTAAGACAAATAATATTCCGGGTTCTCCGTCAAACCGTCACGTTATTATTGAATTAAGATATTCGTATAACGAAAAGCTATATAGCGATTATCTTACAGCTTGGGTGCAATAGGAGTTATTGGTGACAAAGAGGAATTTAAAATTCTTATCTAAACTCATTTTCTCCGTATCGTTACCGGTATTTGCGCTGTTTATTCTAACTTGTAATTTTTCCGTGCCAAACACGGAAGAATCAAACGAAATTGTGTGGACGGATGTTGTTTATACAGATGACGGCAAGGGAGTAAAAATTTATCTTGAAGGCGGCGAATATGCGCCTGCTTCCCGCGCGCTCAGCCTTCCGCTTGCGAAACTGGGGCATGATTTCTTTGAAGTGGTTTTTTTACACAACGAGGACAATAACCCCGCCAACTATAAAGTTGCAAGGGCTTTTTGGGAATCGGGGCAGAATGCCGCTATTTCAGGCGTTTCAAGAGGCGTCGATTATAGTAATATTTCTATGAATCCCCCTTTAGGCGGCGGTTCGGCTGTTTTATTTGTAGGCAGAAAAGAAGATAAAACTCTCCTTGCGCTTGGAACTCTTACCCAAGTTGACGGCATGACAGGTTCTTTGATTACAAGTACAGCAAAGTCCGTTACCTTTACGGTTGACGCTTTAAAAGGCGGAATTCATAAAAATGCGGCTAACTCCAGTTTTAAAACATCGGCATTAGGCTATCCCAGCCAGACCGTCAGCTCAGGCAGTACAGAAATTGTTGAAGCGAGAGTTATCGCGAAATTTTATCCGCTGTTCCGCCTTTCCCCAACGTCTGTAACCAGACCAATAAGCGCTGAGTATACATTTGAACTGGATAAAGGAGGCATGTCCGGCTTTAACGCGTTTGGGATAATAATAGCTAATGCCGGTACAACGGTAGACAAAATAATACCTCAATATACGCTGCCTAACGGAGCCGTTTTTAAACACTCAGGTCAGACTGATACGGTAACAATTGTGACTCTTGCTAACAATCGGCCGCAGACGCCTCCGGCGGCTAACGGCACAAAATTCGCTAACCCAGTGCAGTTTTCAATTGCGTTGAATAACGCTCCCGAACCTTCTGTTTTTAGTCTTATTTTTTCAATGGCGGTTCATGCGCTTTCCGCGCAGGGAGACGCTGTGCGCTGGTATTTAAGGCCGGGTTACGGAACATATCTTTACGATCTTGATGATGGTCTCGGCGGAACAGGCGGCGCAATATTGCTTGGCACGGGAGATTTTACCATTGTAGACAATCATGGGTTGGTAATGAGCCAGCTTCCCAGTAAACATACCTATAGCAATGTCACAGGATGGTATATCGATCTTACCGGAATGGTTCTTGTTATGATGGATAACGGCGTTCCGCAAGGAGGCACAATACCTCATAATGATTCAAATTTAAAATATTCACTGGACGGATTAAACTGGATAACTTACAACGAATTAATCGCTATTTCTCTTGAAGGTCAAAACGGTAATCATTGGATTCATCTTCGGTATACCACGGTTAACGGGGACTATTATACTTCTTTCCAAGTATATGTAGGCGAAGTTTCTGTTGATATCTCCGATATTCCCGAAGATAACCGCCGTTTTATCGCTTATGGCGGAGATCTTACCTATTTCCAGAATATGGTTGGCAACTCAACAGGTTCGCAAAAATTCTTAATGGTAGTAAATATTTCGATTGATCTCGGTACTTACACATTAAATCAGGGGCCGCATACAATCGTAGTTCTTGCAGGCAATGACGGCGTAATAATAGGCAGAAGCGGCAATGGCGGCACAAATTATACCAACACAAATAATTTAAATAAATATTATTTTGGCACTTGGCCGTATGCGGATCCAATCCGTGTCGGCGGTAATGTTGTAAACTCTCGTCCGTTTACGCTGAATGCAGGCGGGTCATGGACGGCTGTCCGTGACAATCTTGCCGGCAGCCCCGGTAACAGCCAAGCCGCAGGAGGATCAAGTATCGTTACGCTAACAGGAACAGTGCAGCCGATGATTTCAAATGTTACAGCTGCGAATTTAAATGTAGGCGGCAATATAACAGTTTACAGCAGGAATTTAATTATTCCGTAAAGATAAATATTTTAGGAGGAACGGGTATTAAAAAGACGATTTTTTCACTGTTAATTTTTTCTCTTTTTTGCATATTCGCTTTCCTTCTTATGGCATGCGAAGAATTGAATCTTAAAAATAATAATTCGCAGGAAGATGATCTTGTTTGGACAGATGTTGAATATTCCGATGACGGAGAATCTGTAACGGTACACCTTTTTGGATCCGGAAGATATGTATCTTCTTCGCGGGCTTTAAACCTTCCTCTTGCGCAGCTAGGGCATGATTTTTTTGAAGTTGTTTTTCTGTATAACCTTGATGACAACCCTGTTAATAATGTTATCGCAAGAGCGATATGGGAAAGAGGACAGAGGGCCGGAATTTCAGGAGTACAAAGAGGGGTTAATTACGGGCATGTGTCCTGCGAGCCTCCTGCGGGAGAAGGCTCCGCGGTTTTATTTGTGGGAAATAAATCCGATAAAACGCTTCTTGCTATCGGGACGATATCGCATGTGGATAATAACGCTGTAACGCGCACAACAGCTTTAATTACAAATTCTACAAAATCCATCACTTTTAAAGTGGACGCGCTTCATGCCGCCGTAAACGAAAATCCTGAAAATTCAAGTTTTATTACTAACGCGTTAAGGCCAAGTTCTATTATTCCGCACTGGGAAGACACTGCGATAACTCTATTTCAGATTTCCGAACGGGAATTTCCGTTATTCGCCATTGTAAAAGGTTCTCCGGCGTTACGCGCGCAGTATTCGCTGGCTTTCGAGTCAGGCGCAGCTTTTGATGATTATCATAACGCTATTATTGTCGCCGCAGCGGGAGCCGCTGATAAAAGAGAACCGCGTTATTCTACGTCGGACGGAAATATCAGAAAAGCTTCTAACGTTTTTCTGGATGATGTAACGATAGTAACGATGCCTAATCATGACACGGCCGCTATAGGGCATCCGCTTAAAAATCCAATAGATTTTTCATTTAATACATTAGATACAAAAGAAGGCTCTGTTTTTTCTCTTGTTTTTGAAATACCTGTCTTTGTGCTTTCAAGCGAAGTCGACGCTTCCGGCGGCAACCCTGTGCAATGGTATATAAGACCCGGATACGGGACAAATCTTTACGACCTTGACGACGGTACAGGAGCTGCCGGCGGAGCTATCCTTTGCGGCAATGGTTTTATCCCGGTGCCGGAAGGCGGTAGATTTGTTGTGATAACGCCGCCTCAGGTTTTTCAATATACACAAGGCGATCGTATTAATGTTTCCGGTATGACATTGCAAATGGTAGACCCACACGGCGTTACTACACCTATTCTTCCAACCAATGAAAACGTGTCTTTCTGGATAAGTGGATATAAAATAGATATTTCCACTTTTGAATTTGAAGGATATTATGGTCTTGTTTGGATGGAAGTGCATTATCAAGATCCGGTATCAAATAATCCATATAAAGCGGAAAAGTTGATCCCGTTTTTAGTAAACGCTATCGGTATTAAGGATAGTCCTACAAGCACGCCATACAATGTCAACTTTACAAATTATGTGGTGCATATAGTTGATGGTCCAGGTCAAATTGCAAGCGGTCATGGAAATACGAACGGCACGCATGTTTATGTGCTTACTAATAATGTTAATTTAGGTAATTATTCGAATGTAGACTTTAACGCCGGACCGTATTTGATAATTTTTGTTGCACAAGAAAATGCAGGTGACAGTTATATATTAGGTAGGACAGGTTCAGGCGGCGCTGAGGGAGGTTATTTTACCTTTAGTCATAATAGGCAATGCGGCTATTCACAAGTTTATTTTGGAAAGTGGCCTTTTGCGACAGTTCCCTCAAATCCAGCCGCTGTTTTAAGGCATCCAACCACTAGCGCGACTATAACTACAGCGCCGTTTAGGGTTAACGCAGGTGGCAATGCTGATCATGTAACAAATAATACAGTTAATAATCCCGGTTATAACAGGGTAACAGGTTATATGTTCAGCGCTGTGTACTATTCGGGGACTCTTGATCCCGGCAGGATTTCAAATTTCAAATTAATGGACGGAGAAGTGGAAGTTTTCCACAAAGATCTGCTTCACTAAAAAAAGGAGAGGAGGTACGAGAATGATAAAAAACTTTTTCACGATTTTAATTCTGCTTTTGTCAGTGTCTTTCTTCGCGTGTCCGCCGCCTCCTGAAGTTGAAGAAGACCCTTACGATGAGGATAATGTATATTCAGACGACTGGAGATTTATTACCGTTTATCTGGATGCGCAGGCGAACATAGAAGAGCCGATAACGATAGGCGTCGGCAATGTAAAATACGGCAGCAGCTCGAGGGCGATGACACCCGATACGTCTAAACCCCGGTTGGAATATTTTGAAGTTTGTTTTTCATACGGGCCCAATGTTGCGAGAAATATGTGGGAAATAGGCGGACGCGCTTCTGTAGGCGGCGTTTACAGAACGCCCGAAGGCACGGATTATTCTCTTACCTATGCAGGCGGCCCGACGGGAGCCGCAATTTTATTCGCCGGCTGGAAGGAAGACAGAACATTGCTTGCGGTTGGAAAACTGGTTTCTGTGGACAACAAAGAGTCAACTGTTATTAAAAGCGATTCTGTTTATGTAACATTCGAGATTTTCACCCTTACAGCGGCTGTAAGCCTTGACGCTTCGGCTTCTTCTTTTAAAACAGAAAATATTAATGATATGAATATAATTAACGCCACGATGTATCATAACGATAAGGGCAGATCGGGAAGCGCTTCTTTCCCGCTTTATATTTTACCTTCCGGCATGCCTGAAATAAAAGCGCAATACGAGTTTAAACTGGCAGGTAATTATATTAATAATAATTTTGTTTACGCAAACTGGAACGATTTTTCAGGCGGCATTTTAGTCGCGCCTGGGGGGGAAGCGGAAAAAAGGGAAGCGCGTTACCCCGCCGGTAACGGCAGATATTGGTATGCCGATTATACGGTGGATACAACTACAACAGCGGAAATGAAAAACAATCTGCAAGAAGGCGCCGTTATTAACCCTATAAAGTTTACCATAAACACAGAAAACACAAATCGTCCTGTCAGAACAGAGAACGGGCTTTTTACGCTTACCTTTTATATTCCGGTATACGCTCTTGTGCCGTACAATGCGGAACAAGGCAATATGTGGCATATAAGGCCGAGTTATAAATCGTATTACTACAATATAGACAACGGAAGGGATGCTACGGGAGGCGGGGTGCTTATTGGGGTTGACCTGCAGGAGAGTGACTTGGAGATAAACGCAAGATGGGGTTAATAAGTGAATCAACCAGAGGAATATTATTCCAATGGATTCAAATAAACGCATAAAAATTTATGGAGGTTTTTATGAGAACGAAAACAATTACAGGAATTTTAATTATTCTTGTACTGCTGCTTGGAGGTTGCGATATTCTTCAGCAGACACTCGGCAATGACGGTGAATATACGGATGTTGTATATTCAATTGATTCAAGCGGGAGAACAGACATAACGCTGTACCTTGACGGAGTGGGAGTGCCCGTAACCCGTTCGCAGCGCGCGCTTACCCGTGACCTTGCGGTAATGAGCCATGACTTCTTTGAAGTTATATTTGTAAACGGCGACATTACAACAAATAACAGCACAACCGCAAGAGCTTCATGGGAACTGGGGCAGAACGCAGGTATAGTAGGCGTAGACAGAGCGTCTCCGGGCCGGAACTATACCGCTGTTACTCAGACATCAAATGGTCCTGCCGCGGTTATTTTTGTCGGCAGAAAATCCGATAAAACGCTTCTCGGCGTAGGACATTTGATTCATGTTGATCGAGCTCCTACACCGGATAATGCTGGCACTAATGATAACCTGCTTCTTCCAACATCAAAATCTGTAACATTCCAGGTTGTGGCAATTAATACCAGGCTTACAGCAGGCGGCGCCGGAGTTGCAACACCTCAGCCCGGTACTCTTCCTCTAGGTTCTTTCTGGACAGGAGCTGCAGGTACATCGGGGACAGGAGCTTCCGCACCTACAGACTCAACTAACACAGTAGCTAGTTGGACCGGTCTCGACGATGTTGAATACCCCATGTTTAATCTTCCTAAATTCGATACAAGAGCCGTAGGGACTGCAACAAACTTTGTTGTAGGTCTTTATAAATTTTTCGGACCTTTTAAAAGTATTGCTGCTAATGCTTCTGAAGGAAGACCTATTGCCAGTATAGATATGGAAGACGCCATTATGGTTGACAGAGGAACAGCTACAGCTCCTCTAACCCCTCAAATTATGAAAAGGGATCCCCGTTATCTTTCAGGCGGGCAGACATGGTACGTAAACAATGTCCGCAATGATACCGCGACATTAGTGTCTTTTCAGGATTTAACTGGTCAATTTGGTGCAGCCGGTGCAGGACCAGCTTTTCCGCATGATGGAATAAAAATCCTGTTTGAAATAAAACAAAAATCGGACGGCGGGGTATTTTCATTTACTTTCCAGGTGCCGGTTTATATGCTTACTAAAGACGAAGCTACAAACGGCGGTCCCAAATATGAAACATGGTATATCAGACCCGGTTACGGTCCGACACAGTACGATTTGGATAACGGCGTTGACGCCGGAGGCTGCGTGCTGATGGGCGTTAATGTACAAGGTATTGACTGGCTGGATATATTTACTACCGGTGTAGGTTTTTATTGATGCAGCAGCCTGAGGAAAGAGCATGAAAAAGCCTGTTATCGGCGCAATTTTTATTATCACACTAATATGCGCGTTAGCAGGCTGCTCTATGCCTATAGGCACTATTTACGGAGTCAATAGCGAAGTTGATTCCAATGAAAACTCAATGTTTCTTATACCGCGGCGTATCCTATACGAAATAGAAGACAGGTTTATGCGTAACGAAGATTTCCAATTATTCATGGTTAATAACGGCGTTACATCGGAAATCCCAACATATACGCAAGGCGTCTCTATTACACTCTCCGGGAATTACGGACTTACTTCCGAATTTCACGATCCTGTCACTACTACGCACCATCAGTTAATGCGCGTAGGCAGGCATATTGTAGAAGTTGAATACAACGATAGGAAGGCGAATTATTCGCTGCAGGTAACGTCTTCGAGTAACGGAGCAGGGCTTGGCGGCGACGGCGGTATCGGTATTATATGGCTTGAATAAAGGATAGCGTTAGATGAAAAGAGTATTATTCTCATTAATATTTTTCCTCGCCTCTCTTTCTCTTTTTTCACAGTCATATAGAGAAGTAAGGATCTATGTGCCGCCCATTGACGGTGTCGGCGCGATAGACGATATGGCTTATTTTTATAAGCAGATAACGTCGGAATTAATTTTGCAGAATCGTACGCTTGGAAAAACCAGAAGCACATCCGATTATACAATTACAGGCAGGCTTATGCCGCTCTCGGAAGTATCAGACATAACGCTGCCGCGCGGCTCCGAAAATGACGAGAATATCCTCTTTGTAGAGCTGTTTGACAATATGCATAATCAGGAGGTTGGCACGCAGTTTATCACTTACAAAGGATGGCCTGACGCGTCAACAGATGAATCGCTTGCTGTTATCATCTACAATATGGTTGCTGGTATCCCCGATCTTATAGATTCTCAAGTCGGCGGAGAAACATGGCGCCATAAAATGCTGTATCTTAATTTATGCTTTTTATGGGTTCCGCGGGTGTATTCAGGCGAATATCAATCAGTAAATGTAGCCAGCGTAGGCGCGGAAGTTGATGTCGATTTTCATTTTCTTCCGTTTATGGGTGTTAAGGCAGGCGTTCGAATAACGCAGGATTGGGTAGTTTTGTACGCGGGTTCGACAAAATCTATCAGTGACATGATTTTAGAATTTCCCGTAGCTCTTACTTTTATTTTAAGGCCGGCAGAACTTTTGCTTTTAGAGCCGTACATAGGGGCGTGTTTTAATATTTCCCTTTTGGGAACGACAATGCCCTTTCCCGTTTCATGGATGGCAGGCATTAACTTGGGGTTTAAAGCCGGAATCGGCATTATAACCGTCGATCCGCGTTTTACTATGGATTTTGACAAATCGTATATAGCGAGCAACGCTGTTTCCTATTGGAGGTATACGATTCAACTTGGTATTGGCTATAAATTAGGTTTTATAGACACTAAAAGATAATATTTTGCTGAATTTGCAAATAATTTTATATCCATTATACTTATAGTATTAATGGTGTTTTCACAGGTAAGGTACAGATGAAAAGGGTAATTGCAGTCTTTTTATTCGCGTTTTTATTCACCGGTTTGGCTTTTTCTCAGACAAACCTCGGTGATTTTACCATGCGCGGCGCTGCGACCACTCAAGTTCCCGGAGACGGGCAAACGGCTCATCATCCATACCTGCCGCTCAATTCAACCGCGGTAGTAACAAACCCCGTAACCGGCAATCATATAGAGGTTACAATCACCGGGCGTATCGATCCTTCCCATAACCGTATTATCGATCTTTCCCGTTCTGCCGCGTCTTCTTTGGGAATCAGATCCGGCGATAATATTATTTTAACAGTCGTTGCGCCGACACGGCGCGATCCAAGGGAAAGGCAGGCGCAGCTTGTTGAATTCACAGGTTCGCCGATACCGATACAGCAAAACGCAGAGCCTCAGCAGATTATTCAATACCATTCATACGAACCGCAGCAGCAGCAGCAGCAACCCGAACCTAAACCTGAACCAATACAACCGCAGCAGCAATATCAGCCGCCGGCTGAACAGTATAAAGGTAACGGCAAATCGACAGAAATTTATATCCTTCCCCCTCCGCCTCAGGAAGATGACGGCGGAATATCGGAATTCCTCGCATGGCTTTTGGCTATGACCATGGATTCCAGAGAAACGCGCGAAATACGCGAAGTGCGCGAAATAAGAGACGCGCGTGAAGCAAGATTGAACCGTGAAGCCCGCGAATTGCGCGAAATCAGGGAAAGTCAGGAGATTAGAGAAATTCGCGAAGCCAGAGAAGCTCGCGAAGCGCGTGAAATTCGCGGCGCTATGGAAGCTCGTGAAATCCGAGAAGCCCGTGAAGCGCGGGAAGAACGCGAAGAGCGTGAAGCGCGTAACATAAGAATGGCGCAGGAGCAGCAGAAAGCCGCAAGAGATTCCAGAACTTCAAGAGACAGAGAAAAACGCGAAATTGTCAGAGAAACAGAAAAGACGCCTGTGCCGGCGGCTGTAAATAAAAAAGAAAATCAGGCTCAAATTCAGGAAGTAAAACCGTCTTTGATTAAAACGTCGGCTGATTCCATCGAAAATCAGATGCCTGTAAACCGCTTAAATATGCCTATAATTAATCTGCCTCCTACTTTCAGGCAGATAGAAAATAACGATGATTCTGTCAATGCAGATTTAGAAATAGATTTAAGTATACTCGCTCCTATATCATCCGCGCCGCGTAAAAGCTCCCCGGATTTAAGGGTCTCCGCAAATCAGGCAAACTCCATGAGAACAACGCAGCCGCCGCCTGTACGGCCTGAAGCTTTGCAAATTCTTCCCGGTCTTCCTGACAGATACTCCGGAAAGGCTTATAGTCTGCAGATTGGGTCGTTTTCGGCTTTGGAATCGGCAAATAGAGCCGCTTCCCTGATGAAAGATGTCGGTTTTGACGTAAAAATTGAGTTTTCAGGCGCGGTTTACCGCGTTATGGCGGTAAAAATCGCCGCTTCTGACGTTTATGCAGCGTCCGTAAGGCTTGGAGCCCTCGGGTTTGGTCATATATGGGTAAAGGAGTAAATTTGCACTTGAATAGATACGTTTTTAATGTTACATTAATAGGATAGGGGGATATTCCAATGGCAGCAATACGACCAACCGTGGACAAAACGGAATCCAGGCAGTTAGTCACTTTCCAGCTCGGAGAAGAGCTTTATGGCGTGAATATTATGGACGTAAAGGAAATTGTCCGTGTTCAGGCAATCAGGCCGATTCCCAATGCGCCGATGTATGTAGAAGGAATTTTCAATCTTAGAAGCGAAATTATACCAATTATTAGTCTGCATAAAAGGTTTCATTTAAGAAAGCTTGTTACATCAGAAGAAGATGAATTGTTGTCAGGTTTTATTATTATCGATATAGACGGTATGAAGCTCGGAATCATCATCGACAGAATTTCGCGCGTAGTAACGGTAGAAAAAGAAGAAATACAGCCGCCGCCGCAGATGTTTTCCGGTATCGGCGCAGAATATATCGAAGGGGTTGTTCATCAGGAAGAGGGGTATCTTATTCTTCTTGAAATTAGAGATCTCTTCAACCCGAAAGAACTTCAAAAAATTGCAGAACTGCGTAAGTAAAAAATCTCAGGCAGGTTCTTGTTAACATGAAAATTGAAATTTATTCTCCCACAATAAGACGCAAGGAAATGGACGCGGTGCTTACCGCAATGGTGGAAGAGAAAATAGGACCCGGAGACCGCGGCAGGCTTTTAATTCAAACCGCGAAAGAGCAGCTGCGTTTCGATTACGCCCTTGCCCTCAGAAGCCCTGCTGTCGCTTTGCACACCTCCCTTAAAGCGCTCGGCGCGAAACCGGGGCAGGCTGTGATAATTTCCGCTCTTTCGCCGCAGTATTATTTGCAGGTTTTAAACGATTTGCATTTGCAGCCGCTTTTTTGTGATGTGACATTCGATTTTCCATGCATGACAAAAGAATTAATCGAAAATGTTCTTGCGAAAAAACCTTCCGATCTTGATGTTTGCGCGGTTGTTCTTCATCATACTCTTGGTTTTGTTCCTGACTCTCGGGCTATAACGGAACTTGCTCTTCCTGTTATCGAAGATATTTCGCAAAGTTACGGATTCTGGTTTAAAAACGATGATAAAAAAGACAAACAGGACGCTGAAACTAAAAATGAAAAAGAAAAAGAAGAGCCTCCTGTAAATATTAACGGATTATTTTGCATTCTTGGTCTGGAAGAAAGAGATATGCTTACTTCGGGCGGCGGAGCGCTCCTTTTTACGATGAACAGAAAAGACAGCGCGTCCCTTCGCAGTTTCGCCGGCATCGCGAATGAATACTGCCTTGCCGATATTAACTCCGCTCTTGCGATTGTTCAGTTTAAAGAAGCGCAGAGAAATATAGACAGAAGGCTGGATATAGCGAAGGTTTACCAGCAGGCGTGTTTGTCTCTCGCTTCAAGAACAAAACATAAACGATTTATTGCGGCTAATGACTCAGTATCCGAAGGATCTTACGAATACTGCAATTATTCCTTTTCACTTGTTTTGGAAACGGGGCTTAAGGATGTAATCGCGTACGCAAAGAAAAAAGAAATTGAAGTTGAGAATGCCTTCGAAAATACAATCGCCGGTATGGGGCTTTGCGATAATTGCCCCGTCAGCAGTTCCTTGTGCCTTCGCACAGTTTTATTTCCAATGTACCCCAGGCTGCGTTCTGCGGATGTAGAGCGCGTATCGCGTCTCATAATGACCCTTCCTTAAGGCGGCGGCTATGGGAAAAAAAATAGCGTTGTTTGTTAATAATCTCAAAGAAAACGCGCCTGAACTCGCTCTTAGTATAAAAAATGAGCTTGAAAAACGTCAAAATCAGGTGGAAATATTTGCGGCGGAAGAAGAGTCTGCCGGTATCTCGGACAGCAAATGGGATATCGCCTTTTCTCTCGGCGGAGACGGCACAGTTTTGCACATTGCGCGGATCATGGCGCCGCTTGGGGTGCCGATTATGCCTGTTAACATGGGCACTCTTGGCTTTATAGCTGAAGTAGAAAAAGAAGGCTGGTTGGATCTTTATTTAAAGTGGGAAAAGGGAGAAGTAGTTCTTTCCCGGCGCTGCATGCTCGATATTCATGTAGAACGGGGCTCTGAAACCATTAATAAAAATATCTGTCTTAACGACGCTGTTATTTCCTATACGGAAATCGCGAAATTGATTATGCTGGACGTTCATTTGGAACCCGATTCAAACGAACAGCTGCAGAAGACTAACACAATTTTAGGTTCATACAGATGCGACGGCCTTGTCGTTGCGACTCCGACAGGCTCAACGGCTTATTCATTGGCTGCAGGCGGCCCGATTTTAGACCCTGAAATGGAAGCGTTGATTTTAAACCCAATCTGCCCGTTCGCTCTATCTTCAAGGCCCCTTGTTTTACAGGCGAGCCAGACAATAGTTATAACCGTGGCGGACAAACAAAGATCCGGCGTTCTTTTAACGGTAGACGGGCAGGATACTTTCCCCCTTGAATGCGGCGATAAAATCTACGTAAAGCAGGCGCCTTTTTCCGCAAAACTTATTTTTAACGGGCGTTACGCGTATTATTCCGCGCTTAGAAAAAAACTTTTCTGGCCTCCGTCTCTTGCGCAAGGGGACGGCCATGCTTGAAGAACTGTCTATCAGAAATTACGCGTTAATTGATTCAATCACGCTTGCGTTCCGCCCGGGCTTTAATGTTCTTTCGGGCGAAACAGGAGCGGGTAAGTCGATAATCGTCGGCTCTTTAAGTTTTTTAATGGGGGGTAAGGCGGAAACGGATGTAATTCGTTCGGGATGCGACGACGCTTCTGTATCCGCTGTTTTAACTGTTAATAAAAACAATACCGATGTTACAGACTGGCTTTCGGCCCGCGACATCGAATGTGACGAAGATACAATCATAGTAAGAAGAAATGTAAAAATAACCGGGAAATCTTCCATTTTTATTCAGAATGTTCCTGTTACAAGACAGGATTTAACCGAGTTTATGGGTCTGTTATTCGATCTTCACGGGCAGCATAATCATGAATCTCTTTTAAGAAAAGACAGTCACAGAATGTTTTTGGATCGTTTTGCCGGAATCGAGGACGATGTAAAAGATTTTACTTTATCTTTTCTTGAACTAACGGATAAACGCAAATCGATGGAAAGTTCTTTAAAAAGCGAACGCGAAAGAGATGAACGCCTGGAGATTTTAAATTACGCCGTGGATGAAATAACAAAAGCCGAAGTCCGCGCTGGTGAAATCCGTGAGCTTGAAAACGAAACGCAAAAACTTTCAGATTTTGAAAAACTCGCGGGTTTTATAAACACGGCAGCTTCAAATTTTACAGAAGGAGACGCTTCTGCGTTAAGTCTTACGCGCAAAGCGAAAAACGCGCTGGACAGCGCGGCGGCTGTGGATTCGTCTCTCGGAGAAATAAACAGAAGACTGGAAAACCTTTATTACGAAGCCGAAGATATCGCAGGCGATTTCCGCTCGTACAGGGATTCATTATCCTTTGATCCTCAAAGACTGGAAGAGGTTAACGAGCGTCTTGCTCTGCTTTACAAACTGAAGAAAAAATACGCAAAAGATTCGCAGATTGCCGGAAATGAAGAAGAAGCAATCCTTCAGTATAAAATAACCGCGCAGGCGGAAATAGAAGCGCTCTCTAGCGCCGAGGAAAACCGGGAAAAATTAAAAGCGCAAATAGGCGCTTTGGAAAAGACGATTGTGGCGAAAGCGCAGGTTTTAAAAGAAAAAAGAACTGCCGCTTCGGCAAAACTGGGCGAAAAAATTTGCGCAATACTTAAAAATCTGGGAATGCCGAATGCCCGTTTTCAAGTGTCGATTCTGCCGAAGCAAAACGCGGGGCAAACATCCTACGGACCGTACGGGGCTGAAGACGCCGAGTTTTTAATATCTGCCAATACGGGTGAACCGCTTAAGGATCTGTCAAAAATCGCCTCAGGCGGAGAACTATCAAGAGTTATGCTCGCAATAAAGACCGCTCTTTTAAAAGACGAAGGAAAAGATAATGATCATGGGGTGGAAACCCTCATTTTTGACGAGATTGACGCCGGAATTGGAGGGGAAGTTGCCCTGAAGGTAGGGGAATATTTAACAAAAATCGGTAAATTCAAGCAAATTTTTTGCGTTACACATCTCGCGAGTATCGCAGTTCGTGCCGATAATCATTTTAAGGTAGAAAAAAGAACCGAAGGCGGCAGAACCTATACCGGTATCGGACCCTTAAGCGCGGAAGGCCGGAGAAAGGAGATTGCAAGGATGTTGGCAGGGGATGCGGGCACAGCTGCGCTGGCTCATGCCGATGACTTAATGCAAAAATATGGTAATAAACGGAGCAGTTAATGGCTAAGACTTCCGATTCAGATCGGCAAATGTACTTCGAGAAAGTAAAAATCTATGTTTCCATGACAAGAGCGTTGCTGGATACCGAGAAAAAACTTTCTGTAGAAGCCAGAAAAAACACCCCGCAGGCTCCGCTTCAAAAACTGACTCTTGCCGATGAAATGCTTAATCTTGCTTCGTATTATATCGCCATTAACGGAATGTCTCAGGCTGTTTTAAAAAATAAAAATGAAGAAGCGCTTAATGACGCGAGAAAATCCCTTTATAAAGCCGTTATATACCTGGAAGAAGTAGTCAGCAATTTAATAGACGCTCCTTTTTCTGATTACGAGGAAAAACTGGCGGTGATTGAATCTTTTAATCCGAACCAGCGTTTTGCTCTTATCTGTAAAATGGGTCTTGCCATTGATATGCTTGAACAGGCGTACGGCGACAATTCAAAGTGGAGATGGACATTCGTAGAGCTTGAAGGACGTTTTGCGGCTGTCGCTAAAAATATTGTCGATTTAAAAAACATTTATGTAAACGCAAGTCCCGGAGCGGAATTTTACGACGCGAGCGTTTATCATTTAAGACTGATAAAAAGATTATTATCGCTGTCCGCGGATCGTTACCGCGAAAAATATGAATTAAGCACAGGGCAAACTCTGGATTTCAAAACAGGGATTAATTTTTTAGCCGCCCTAAGGCGTATGCACATTGTTCTTGCGGAAAACGAGGAGTCTCAGGAAATTAAAAAGAAACTTACAATTTGGACAACTAAACTTGAGACCGACCTTAAAAAGCAGGAAGAAGCCAAAAAGAAAAAATAACAGCTATTAAATGAGCCGGCCTAATTCGTCAATCAAAGAATTTAAATCCCTTTTTCCGTACCTTTCCCGTTATAAATACCGTTATGTTTTCGGCATTATCTTTCTTATAATCGTAGACGCGGCGCAGATCGCGATTCCGCAGTTTATCCGCAAGGCGATCGATTTAATATCTCTGGGCGATTTTGAATGGAAACAAATAATTATTTTGGCTCTCTGGATGATAGGCGTTATGGCTCTTGTGTCCGCGGGCAGGTTTTTATGGCGCTATTTTATAAACGGCTCTTCTAGGCGCATTGAGGCTGAACTTCGCGAAAATCTTTACGCGCATCTGCAGAAATTATCGTGGGATTTCTACCAAAAAAATAAAATCGGAGACTTAATGGCGCGTTCGATAAACGATTTGCATGCAGTCAGGATGTCTATCGGCATGGGGATTGTCGCTCTTTTCGATTTTGTTTTTATGGCAACCGCGATATTAATTATTATTTTTATACAGGACGCGCAGTCGGCTCTTGTTTCCATTGTTCCTCTTCCTCTGGTTACGGTTTTAATTCTTCTTTTCGGCAGTATGGTAGGCAAGAAATTCCGCGCCGCGCAGGAAGCGTATTCAAAAATGAGCGAAAGAACCCAGGAAACATTCGCCGGTATCAGCGTGATAAAATCTTTTGTTAAAGAATGGTGGTTTATAAATAAGTTCGCCGATTCGAACGACGATTACCGCAAGGCGAACATGGAACTTGTGCGCCTGTTTGGTTTTTTCTTTCCGTTTGTCGCGTTTCTTTCAGGTCTTACGGTCTTAATCATGCTTGGCGCAGGCGGCGTAAGGGTAATAAACGGTCTTATGACCCCGGGAAGTCTTGTCGCCATGTTCCGCTACCTTTCAATGCTGATCTGGCCGCTGATGGGAGCGGGCTTTATGGTGAATATTATCCAAAGAGGAGCTGTAAGTCTTGGAAGAATTAATGAGATTATGAATACGGAACCTTCGATAAGAGATATTGTAACAGGGAACAATGAACAATGGGCGGAAACACGCGATGAAAAAACCGCGATAAAAATCTCGGCTCTTGAATTTTCGTATGGGAATGATAAAAAAGTTCTTGAAGGGATTGACTTGAACATCAAACAGGGCGAATGGCTCGGCATAATGGGAAAAACAGGCTCAGGAAAATCCACGCTTATTAAAACTTTTATGCGAATGTTAGATCCGCCTAAAGGGCAGGTGCGCGTCATGGGGCGTGACATTCACGAATGGCCTTTGGAAGAACTAAGAAAAATTTTCGCGGTATGCCCGCAGGACACCTACCTTTTCTCCGACACAATCGCGAATAATATAACATACGGATTAAACGAAGATTCCCCATCTTTACTGATCAAATTAAACAATATTATAGAACTATCTTCTTTAACAAAAGATTTAGAAATTTTCCAAAACGGAAAAGATACCCTTGTAGGGGAGAGAGGTTTAACTCTATCAGGCGGGCAGAAACAAAGGACGGCGATCGCAAGAGCTGCTATCATGGACAGCGAAATATTAATATTGGACGATTCGCTTTGCGCCGTAGACAATGAAACAGAACAAAAAATACTGGAAGCGCTCAGAAATGAAAGGATCGGGCGCACAACGATAATAATTTCCCACCGCGTTTCCGCGTTAAAATACGCGGATAATGTGCTTGTGCTGGACAAAAGCAAAACGATTGAATACGGCTCTCCGGCGCGGCTTGTATCAGACGGCGGATTCTACAGCCGCATGGCTGCTTTCCAGAAACTGGAGGTAAACGCAATTGGCTGACAGTTATTTTGATACCGATGACATCACAAAAGAATACGACAGCCGTCTTGTAAGGCGTATTTTAGCGTATCTTAAGCCGTATAAAAATCTTGTGTTTTTAACATTGGCGGCTCTTGTTATCTCCACTCTGGGAGAATTAATAATTCCCGTATTGCTTCAGCGCATAATAGACGACGCCATAATGGTTAAGGATGTTTCATTTTTAATTAAAGGCTGCGTTTTATATCTTATTATCCTGGTTTGCGTTTTTGGTTTTACATTTGTCCAAACATGGACATCCAATTTAATGACTCAGCATATAATGAAAGATATGCGCATTAGCCTTTTTAAAAAAACTGTTTCCCAGTCGACAGGGTTTCTTTCGCGCCACCCGGTGGGAAGGCTTGTAACCCGTTTAACAAGCGATGTTCAGACGATGGACGAATTTTTTACAACAGTGCTTGTCGCCTTTTTAAAAGATATTGCAATAATGGCGGGAACTCTTGTTACAATGTTTATCCTCTTTCCTAAAATGGCGGTTATGGTTCTTATTACCCTTCCTCCTGTTTTTATTATAACTCTTATAAGCAGGGTTAAAGCGCGCGACGCGTTCAGAAGACAGAGAACAGCTTCTTCCAAAGTATATTCGTTTCTTGCGGAAAGGCTTGCCGGAATGCAGGTTGTTCAGCTTTTCAGGCAGGAGAAAAAAAGTTTAAACGAGTATAAAAAAAGCAACGGCGAACTTCTGGACGCAAACCTTACGGAGATGTATGTGTTCGCCACTTTCAGGCCTTTGGTGGAATGGTTTTCCACATTCACAATGGCGGTTGTAATTGTTGTGGGAAGTAAAATGGCATTGTCTCTTTCTGTTTCTCTTGGAGTGTTAATCGCTTTCATCAGTCTTGTTCAGATGTTTTTTAATCCTGTTACTGATATCGCTGAAAAATACACGCTGCTTCAGTCTGCGATGGCAGGCGGAGAAAAAGTCTTCAAGTTAATGGATACAAACGAGCAGATACCGGATTGTCCGCGGCCTGTTAATAAAGAAATTCAAGGCAATGTCGAATTTGACAATGTGCATTTTGCCTATAAAAAAGGCGAAGATGTTTTAAAAGGCCTTAATTTTTCGGTGCAGAGCGGGCAAATGGCGGCAATCGTCGGCTACACAGGCGCGGGAAAAACTACAATCATAAATGTCCTTACCCGTCTTTGGGATATTGATGAAGGTGAAATCAGGCTTGACGGCATACCGTTGAAAAATATTCCCCTCGATCAGCTTCGCAGTTTTATTATGCCTGTTACCCAGGATGTAACTTTATTCTCAGGCACTGTAGAGGAAAATATCAGCCTTGGACTTAATCTTTCGCAGGAAGAAATAATACATGCCGCGAAAACCGTTCATGCGCATGAGTTTATTTCCAATCTGAGCGAAGGTTATAAAACAGTGCTTTCTGAAAGAGCCGCCAATATATCAACAGGGCAGAGACAGCTTATAAGTTTCGCCAGAGTAATTGCCCATAACCCCCGCGTTGTCATTCTTGATGAAGCGACAAGTTCGATAGACACCGAAACAGAACGATTAATTCAGCTGGGAATTAAAAAAGTAATGGCAGGAAGAACATCCTTTGTAATTGCGCACAGGCTTTCTACAATAAGGGACGCGGATCGTATACTTGTTCTTTCAGGCGGCAGAGTTGCCGAAGAGGGCAGTCATGACGAGCTCATCAAAAATAACGGATTATATTCCGGTCTTTACAGATTACAATATGAGGATTAAAATGAAAGTAGTGGTAAAAAAACATTTTATATTGATTGTTTTTGCTCTTTTTCTGGCGCTTCCGGCGGCCGTTTTTGCGCAAAACAGGGATTATATTCCCTATGTGTCGCAGATTAGGGTGGAATCGAGAAATAACCTTACAAGGCTTACATGGCTGGATTCTCCCGATGCAAGAGGGCCCGTTTATATTTACAGATCGGCGCGTCCCTTCGCAGGTTCAGTTCCCGCGAATATCAGGCCTGTTGTAGTCCGCTACGGAGAACAATACTATATCGATGATTCAGATGACATGGAAAATGTTTATTACTTTGCCGCCGCAAGCGATTTATCAGGCAGGCGTTATGATATTATTCTTCCCAGAATAAACAGCATAAGTCTTATCCCGGGTCAGGCATCGGAAGAATCGATAGCTTCCGACGAGTTTGAATTGCCGTCCGCGGAACCTATACAGGGTATTTCGAATTTGCGCGCGACTCAGGACGGCGAAAGGGTGATTATCACATTTTCCGCGTACGGACCTCGCAGGAACGCGATTCTTTACAGAAGCATGACTCAGATTCGAGTTCCCCAGGATTTATTAAACGCCGTAATTGTGCAGTCGGGGATAGACTCTCCCTTTATTGATTTCCCTGTTCCGGTTCCTGGTCTTAAATGGTATTACGCGGTAATTTATGAAGATGAAGTCGCAAGCGGCAACATGGGGATAAAACCCGGAATTAACGCTACGAGTACGGCAGTGTCTGTTACAAGCGAACAAACGCCGGAACGTCCCTTAAGACCCATTCCCCTTCCTGTTCTAACATTGCGCAACACAATGCCGGACAGCTTCTTTATGACTGATATACCCGAGTCCGCTCCCTTAAGCGCTGTCTCCGAAAATATTCTGCGTGACACCAAGATGCCTGCAAAAGTGGCGCTGACTTTAAAAAGACCCCGCGTATTTGCTGTTGACCTTGTCGCTCCAACAGGCGGCGAAGAATCCGCTTTATTCCAGATAATTACGGAGTTCTTTGTTACATTCCAATGGGAAACGGCAAGGATCAGTTTACAGCATTATTTATCATTGCCGCGTTCAAGAGACATAGAAGCGCGCGCGCGTTTTTATCTTGGGCAGGTTTTGTACTACAGCGGAAATCACCGCGAGGCATTGATGGAATTTTTAAAGATAAGATCCGTTCATGCGGCGGAAGCGAATAACTGGATAGAAGCTGTTCTTACCGCGATGGTTTATTAGCGTAACGATCTTAATAAAGCGCGTAATTCCGGATTTGCCGCCGTTTCGCCTGTTTCCTGAACCCGTCTTTTACTTTGAAGGATTATTTCATCTCCCGGTTCAATACGATCGAAAAAACCGTTTCTCTGCAAAGTGCCTATTGATATTTCTTCATCGATATTCGTGATTGTAAGTTTTCCGACAAGTTCGTCGTTTGAGTATACAAGGGCAAGTCCTTCATTCGCCGGCTGAGGTCTTCCGCGTTTAACAACATCGTATACAGTTTGCGCGATTATGCCGTCCGCCTTTCCTTTGTTAATAAGCGCCTGCCCCTGTTTGCGGATTAGAAGTCTTCCGCGCGCTGGCATGGAAGAAGACATTTGATTTATTACCGCGCGGCTTGCGTCGCGCAGCCTGTCTGCTCCGGTGCGGAACGAATAAAGAGTGCCGGCAGGAGAGCCTGTTCTGCCTGTAAAAATTTCCGCTTTTATCGAAATGTCGCGTTCGTTTTCATTAACTGAAACAAGAACAAAATAATCCGCGCCTCCCTCTCTTGCCAGCCTGAAAGCCTGTGAAAAAGACGTCTGCCTTTGATCAAAGTTCATCGGCGTAATGTTGCGATCGTGCACAAGCAGTTCCTTGATTACCCCCGCCGCGACGGAACCTGCGTCCGCGTGGTAGAAACTTGACTGACCGGCAAGCGAAAAAACGGCTATTTTCCAGTGTCTTTCCGCAAGATCAACCGGATTTACCTGCCATTGCCTGAACAATGCGTTTGACAAAAGAGATGAATACGCTTCAACTGAATCGGTAAGGTTTCTGTCCGACATCCCCTGATCTTGCAGGAAGAGAAGCTCTTCAAGATATCGCGCCGGATAACCTGAAAGCCTTAACAGTTCCGCGTATTCTCTCCTCTCTGCCGCGAATGGATTTAACCTTAATCCGCGTCTGTATTCAAAAAGCGCCTGCTCCATTAAATTGCGCTCGCGGTAACTTTTCGCTTTGTTAAAATGCAATGCCGCAAACCTGCCGCGGCGCGGATCTTCCAAAACAGTGGAGGATATGACAGTCTCTTCAAGAATTGCGCGGATAAATTCATCGTCCTCATTAACCGAAACAGCGTTTGTAAGAACTGTGATAGCTTCCTGCTGCATCTTCATTCTGATCAATGAAAGTCCTTTTAAATACCATGCGCTCATATCCTGTCTGTTGTTCGCGATTAATATATCGCAAAGACGGGAAGCTTCCTCGTATTCGCCGTTTCTGTAACGAAGGATGGACATCAGCGACTGACTCGGCAAATAATCACTCTTGTAATAAATTGAACTTTCAGCGTAACGAATCGCTTCAGGAATTTTATTATTCATGGAATAAATGTAAGCCGCGTAATAAAATACGCGGTAGTCTCCGGGATGCTGAGTCAGAGCGTTGTTTATATATGTAACTGCCGTGTCGCCGTCGCCGAGAGAAAGAGTTACAAGCGCGAGAGACACCATGAGTTTGCGATCGTCAGGGTAACGGCGCACCGCGTCGCGGTAGCGGAGCATTGCCTCGGAAGGTCTTCCCCTCGCGATATCCAGCTCACCTGCGGCAAACAGCGTTTCCCTGTTGTACGGCTCTATTTTAAGGATATCATTAACAAGACCGGCTGCCGTATCCAGCTGTCCAAGCGCGATGTGGATAAATACTTCCAGATTGGCGACGTTCATATTTGTACGCGCGAGCTGCCTTGCTCTTTTTACCCATGTTAACGCTTCGTCAAATTCGGCAAGTTCATAATAACATTCGGCGAGAGATGCCGTTCCCTCAGCATGAGCCGGATTTAACCTTGTGCATTCCAGGAAAGATTCAACAGCGGAGTACCAGTTCTCATGAGCCATATAGTTCTTTCCGCGCTCGTAAAATGCGGATGCCTGCTGCGTTGTCTGCGCATGGAGGTTAAATGAAAATAAAATAAAGAATGAAAAAATTAAAATATTCTTTACAGACATTGCCCCCCCTTAATTAAACAATCATTCCTTTTTTTGAGTTACAATCTTTATTGAATTAATTTTATGTCCGTCCATTTCCTGTATTATAAAGTCATAATCTTTATAAACTATTTTTTCGTTTTTAACAGGTATTTTGCCGAAAAGATCGAAAACTAATCCGCCGAGAGTGTCAAAGTTGTCCACAGGAAGCTGCAGCCCGGTCTCTTCGGCAAGGAATTCAAGGTTTACCCTCGCGTCGCAAAGCCATATTCCTTCGCCGATTTCCACAACATCCTCGGTTTCATGATCGAACTCATCCTGAATGTCGCCGATTATTTCTTCTATTATGTCTTCCATGGAAACGATGCCGGACACCCCGCCGTATTCGTCTACCACAACCGCGACATGCACTTTTTTGCGGCGCAGTTCGCGCAGTAAATCGTCTATGTGTTTTGAAACAGGGACAAAGATAGGTTTTCTGACAAGTTCTTTTATATCAAAAGGTTTATCGTCAATTATTGCTTTAAAAACGTCTTTTACATGCAGGATGCCGATTACTTTGTCTACAGTATCCTGATACACGGGAAAACGCGAATGTTCGCTTTCATAAATGCAGGTAAGCAGTTCTTCTTTTGAGGCGTCCGCGGAAATAAAGACTGTGTCCGTTCTTGGAACCATTACTTCTTTTACAGTGGTGTCGGAAAGTTCAACAACCCCGCGGATCATCTGCCGCTGGTCTTCTTCCAGATCTTTTATCGCCTGTGAATTTATCTTAAAAGGGGTTTTCAATCTTTTCCCCCGGCAGGAATAATATGTTCCTTGTTCAGCTTGTTCAGTATCTCCTCCTGTAACGCAAGCATCGGTTCATCTGAATCAATGGTTTTGTGATCCATTCCGTTTAAATGAAGGATACCATGAATTAAAAGTCTTCGTAACTCCTCATCTTCAGAAATTTTAAAATATTGGGCGTTTTCACGCAGTGTTTCAAGGGAAATGACAATATCTCCCGGCAGAAACGCCTCTTTATCGCCGTCTTTTACGGTTTCACCCAGATTAAATGATAAAATATCCGTAGGTTCGTCTATGTTCCGGTATTGATTATTAAGGTTTCTGATTGTCTTATTGCCGCAGAAAAGGACGGAGAGTTCCCAGTTTTCGCATTTTAATTCATCCAGAATTTTTACAGCGAAGCCGCAGACCGCGCCGCTCCATGCCGGCAGAGACATTTCTTCGGCATTGATGGTTACATTATTCATCGTTTGCCGCTTCCTCTTTCTGTTTTGGATACTCAATCCTTGAATGATAATAACCGGCAAGCACTCTTACAAATGTCTTTTTAATAATTTCAAGATCGCGGAAAGATAAATCGGATTCTGAAAGCTGACCATGATCTATTTTCGCTTCAAAGAGCTGCTGGATGAATTTGTCAATTTTGCCGGCTGTGGGCTTATTTAAGGTACGCACCGCGGCTTCGGTAATATCGGCAAGCATAACAATGGCTGATTCTTTAGAACGCGGAGGGCTTCCCGGATACGAGAAATCTTCGGAGTTAACCGTAACTTCCTGTTCTGTCGCCTTATTGTAAAACCATGAAATTATAGAATTACCGTGATGTTCCGCGATTATTGCGATTACATCTTTTGGAAGCCCGAGACTGTGCGCTTTCTCTACGCCTAGTTTTACATGGCTGCGGATTATTGTGGCGGAAAGGCGAGGAGCGATTTCATCATGCCTGTTATGATCGGTTTGATTTTCCACAAAGTAGTCGGGGTTATCCATTTTTCCTATATCGTGATAATACGCGCCGACCCGGGCAAGAAGCGAATTTGCCCCGATATCCTGGCAAGCCTGTTCCGCAAGGTTTGCTACCATAAGAGAGTGGGTATATGTTCCCGGCGCTGTTGTAAAAAGCTTACGCAAAATTGGCGCGTTTAAATCTGACAGTTCCATAAGCCTGTATGGAGTTACAGCGTTCAGAGCGTGTTCAAGAGGCGGCAGAAAACCGATGCTTAACATTCCGCACGCTATACCGTTAAGAGCCGCCCAAAAGAGAAGGGCAGGGTATTCAGTCCAGGCAGCTTCACGCAGCAAGAGCACTATTAATACGGCGAAACACTGCGCAAGTGCGATTATAATGCCTGCTTTAATAAGACTCATTCTATTCTGCGCCTTGTGAAGAACTGTCGAAGCCGCCGCTCCCGACACAAGCGCGATGATATATGAATAATCGTCAAAGGCGCCTGCGAAGTACGCGCCTAAGGGCATTGCAATGGCGAAAATTATGGCAGGTCTTTTTCCCATAAAGACGGAAATCAACATTATAAAAAGAGCGGTGGGAACCGTAAGAGCGACAGGAAAGCCGCTAAAACCCGGAGATAAATTATTTATAATTACAGAACCTATTATATAAGAGCCAGTTAAAGACGCCAAAAGATATTTTTCGCTTTTGCTTAATTGTTTTCCAAGAATGGTTTGTCCCTGTAAAATTATAAAAATAGTGTAAATGCTCAGAAGAAGAAAAAGAACGCCGAGGATAGTACGCAAATCTTTAAACGCGTCGTAATTTCTGCTCGCGATTACAACAAAAATACCCGCAAGGCATAAACCAAAACTGAACAGGGCAGGCCCTGAACGGAAATAGTTCAATGCTGAAAGAACGGCTGTTTTTAATTTATTACTTTTCTCTTTCATTATATGCCTGTATTATTTTTTTTATTAACGGATTGCGCGCTACATCGCCTGTATGAAGGAATGAAAAATTAAGTCCGTCTACTTCCCTTAAAATATCCAGCGCGTGCAGAAGACCAGAATCCGTCTTGCGCGCAAGATCTATCTGGGTGGAATCCCCTGTAATTACCGCGCGGGTGCCGGAACCAATTCTTGTAAGGAACATTTTCATCTGTTCTTTTGTTGTATTCTGCGCTTCATCCAAAATTACCATGCAGTCGTTTAAACTTCTTCCTCTCATGTACGCAAGAGGCGCAATCTCTATCGATCTTGTTTCTTCCATCCGGTTTATAATATCGTAGGGTACAAGAGATTCCATCGCGTCATAAAGAGGTTTAAGGTACGGATCGATTTTCTGAGCCAGATCTCCCGGCAGAAATCCCAGATTTTCTCCGGCTTCCACAACAGGGCGCGTAAGAACCAGTTTTCTCATTTTTTTTGAAAGCAGCATTTGAAGAGCATGGGCGATTGCGAGAAATGTTTTACCAGTGCCCGCAGGTCCGATGCAAAAACAAATTTCGCTCTCTCTCATTCCGCGGATATACTCAGCTTGATTTTTTGATTTCGGGAAAACGCGGTTAAAACCGTGTGGTATTTGAATCATGGAATCGCGGAATAAGGAGCTGTCTTTCTCTGCGGAATTGCAATGCGGATCCCCGGCAAGAGCGCGGATATAATCCGCGGAGGGTTGTTCGCCTTCCTTAACCGCCGTGATAAGGTTATCCATCATCGTCCTGAAGCGTTTAACGCCGATTTCATCCTGGCTTTCAAAGTGAATTTCATTGCCTCTTGCCGTGATAAAACCGCCGAGAGAACCTTCAATTATTCTGAGATTTCCGTCATTTGCGCCGCAAACCCCGCTTAAAAGTTCTCTGTTGTCAAAAGCTATAGTAATCCCATCGTCCAAAAATACCTCTTTTTCATCATTCTATAACCCGGCATATATGCTAGTCAAGTCTTCGCAGAACCAAAGGAAACCGCTATTTTACCACCATTTTATCGTATTTTCCTTCGTATTTTATTTCAGATTTAATCTCGGAAATAGGCGTCCACTGTACGACAAATGAAACATCGGAAATTATCCTGTATTTCGGGATAGCTTGAGTCATATCAGGATACGGATAAGTGCTTACAGTAAGCCTCGCGCTCCAGTCTCCCAGGTGATGATTAACATCCAAATTGAACCTGTGCATTTTAAAACCAGATTCCTTTCTTTTTGATTCGTTAAAAAAATTAAATGAATTAAAAAGATCTGTGAATATGTTTTTTTGCTGATCGTTAAATAAATGATACGGCAGGTCTTCCGTCCACGGCACTCCTTCAAAGTAACGCCAGATTTCCGAATTTTTCGATAATGCCGATAAATTAATATCTAAAAAATTATTTATTTTTAAATTAAGTCCGATGGAAAAATTAAATATTGAATTTGTATATTTCTGTAAATCAAAAGTAAGCGATGTGTCAATATTAAAAGACAGGGTTAAGCGGTTTTTAAAAAGTTTAATATTCGCGAATGAGTCTTTATATCCGAAAAATAATTCCTTGGGATTGAGCACCGCTTCACCGACTTGCCCCCATGGATCGGTTCCTTCGTTTTTCTGCTCAAATTTATACATCGGCGTGTTTACCATTATAAATTCAGATCTGAATTTCCATAAAGACAGAGTGGATCGTAAACTTGTAATGCGGTTGTTTTCTTCCGGAGTTATTACAATGTACTGAACAAATGATCCGATTTTTCCGAAATTAAATGTTTCTCTTATATCGTAAGGTTTAAGAATCCAATCCGGTTCTGTTTCAGGTTTTTCCATACGAAAATTTAAATTTGTTTCTGTTATCCACGCTCTGAATGTGGCGCTGGCTGTAACAAGTCCGTCCATCGGCGGCAATTCTGTGCTAAGAGTAATGGATTGGGATTTATCAAAAACATTGGCGGTAAGATTCGCCGAGAGCCTGTGGCTGCTGAGACCGAGCACATCCTTTGTTCTGTCTTCTTTCGCCCATGAACCCCATTCAGGCGTAAGTTCAGGGCCGTCCCCGTCAACATATTTTTTTGATCTGACCAGCGTGCCCCTGAACGAATACTGAAGATTTGACTGGCTGAATATTGAATTTTGGTATAATGGTTTAAATGTTCCGTTATACGCGTAAGTTGAATTGTAATTTGTTCTGTCGTATTGGGATCGTTTTTCTTTTTCTATCGCGTCTTTATCCGGAATCCCTGTTATTGGATCAATGTATAGATCTTCATTTAAATATGTATAATCGCGCAGGTTTCCGCTGCCTGTAAAGGTAAAAGTATTTGAAAACATTCCGCCTGTATGATCATAGCGGAAATTTAAAGAGGCGTTTATGCCGAAATTTGATAAAATGGATTTTACATCGCTCCAGTCAACATCCTCGTATGTTTTCCAGTCTTGAAACATAAAATTAAGTTCCGATGACGCTGTGGGTGTAAGCTGGTAATCGAAGCTGAACTTTGTGTTTCCGGCTGACGGTATGCTGAAATTCTGGGTTATTACAGGCGGAATTAATACATCGCCCGACGCTGTTTTTTCCGAAGATGTTTCTTGATCCTCAGGCCATGGAGAAATGGGGACGCCTATGCCGTTAAAAGGATCATAATCCGCCTGTGCTGAGGATGTTTTATTTGCATTTTGCTGAGAAGTCATTCCGATTGTAACAGGAGTTCCCGTTATGGATGCCGATATATGGTACATTGTAAATTTATCAGGCGCGTAGAAAAAACGATTCGGCGAATCTTTGTTAATGCCGCTTGCTGTTAGGTCCACTCCCAGCTTGATAAAAGACAATGATGTATTAATTGTAGAGATTGAAATTTTTGAGATGTAAGGATCAAGTTTCGGCAGCGACGGATTTAAATTTCCGTTTAACTGCCATTGGAAGGGGCCAAGTTCGTTTGTGGATGAAGTATTCGGATCTATCGATCCTCCCTGCTGAATCATATTCATCCAGTCCATGCTTTCAGCCCGTATGCCGAAATCATTGTCCATGAACGGATCGGAATAGAAAGGAATGCTCCATGTAAGAGAACCGTACTTTCCGCTGATGCCGCTGTTAAATTTCATCTTGTAACGGAACGGCACAAGAGCGGAAAACAGATTTGACTGGTTCCAGTCAAATGTGCCGTCATAATTATTCACGGCATAAGGAGTATAACCCGTAGTTGTATTTGAAACTGTTCTTGAAAAACCTAATCCTAAAGAAAAATCAATAGGATTTAAAATTCCTTTTTTCGGCGTAAGAAGATCAATTCCCGCGTACGCTCCGAGATTTACATAGTAATCGAGCATCGCTTTAAGGCTGATTTCATCTTTATTAACCGCTTTTTTGCTCGTGCTTCTTAAGAATAACCCCTGAAGTTCTTTTTCGTTGTCATTTGAATTGCCGAGGATTTTAGAAAGAGAGCTGGCTTGTGAATTATCAGATTTCGGTCTTCCGAAAATATAAGTTGTTGTCTGAATAAAACCGCCTTCTCTGCTGCGGTATCCAAGAACAGGATGAAAAACAATTTCATCAGTTGGAAAATAAAAAAACGGAATATATAAAACAGGAATCTCTCCTACGTTTAAAACAGCGTTAAAGATAGCGAAATCAGAACCCGGAAGAAGCCATAATTTTGACGCCCTTATAGACCAATACGCTTCATCCGTGTTTGCGTTTGATATTCTGGCTTTATTTAAAATTGTTACTTCCTGCTCGCTTCTGTATATAACAGAACCTGAAAAAAGATACGCGGCTCCGGAGTCCTCGAAAGTTGAGTTTCCGTCAAGAAAAATGCTGGACCAGTTATCGATATTAACAGTTAAACTTTTACCTCTGAATGTTTCTATTGAATCAGCTTCTTTTTTTTCGTATGTTATGTTGCCGTTTGCCGTAAGCAGGTTTCTTGTGCGGTTAAAAAGTATTTCATCCGCTGTAATATTATGAACGGCGTCTTTGTCTTTCAGGCTTATTCTTACATCGCCTTTTAATCTTGCGTAATCTTCGTTAATTACCTCGATAGTAAAGTACTCGGATGTTTGCGCCGATTCAATTGTTATTACTTTTCGGTTTTCATTATTCTGCTGCGCCTGTTCAGGCATATTATAATGATCGCCGATTTTTTTTACCAGTTCCGCTCTTGTGCCGCTTTCAGAAAGACCGAGCATACGGCACCACGCGGCAAGTTCGCTTAGCGTGGATGTTTTAAGTTCCATTTCTATACGATTTCTTTCCTGACGCGATAGCATCAGAGCTTCCTCAATTTCATCCATCGCTTCCATTACATCTTCGGCAAGCGCAGCTTCTTCCTGCGGGAATAAAGGTGAATTTATTAAAAAGAATATCAGTAAGAATGTAAATAATTCTTTCCTAATTGCCGCTTTCATTTTCTCCCGGTTTTTTTTGGTTTGCCGCGTTTAAGCATTTCGCTGATGTAGAACCCTGTGTATGAAGACGCGCATTTGGCGGTTTGTTCCGGCGTGCCCGTAACGATTACCTGTCCGCCTTTATCGCCGCCTTCAGGTCCAAGATCTATTATATGATCCGCCTGTAAAAGTACATCAAGGTTATGTTCTATCATTATAACGGTATTTCCCTGATCTACCAACCGCTGAATAACATCCATTAGCTGCTTAACGTCCGCAAAGTGAAGGCCTGTTGTCGGCTCGTCAAGGATGTACAGAGTCCTTCCCGTGGAGCGTTTTGAAAGTTCAAGAGCCAGTTTTACCCTCTGGGCCTCTCCGCCTGAAAGGGTAAGTGCGGATTGCCCGAGTTTTACATAACCGAGTCCGACAGAAAGCAAAGTCTGCATTTTACGCGAAATCTGCGGAACCGGCGCAAAGAAAGAAGCGGCTTCTTCGATGGTCATATCCAGCACTTCGTGTATATTTTTGCCTTTATAGCGGATTTCCAATGTTTCCCTGTTAAATCTTTTGCCGTGGCAGACATCGCACGTTATGTAAACATCCGGCAAAAAGTTCATCTCGATTCTGATTGTCCCGTCTCCTTCGCAATTTTCGCATCTGCCGCCGCGCACATTAAACGAAAAACGCCCCGCTTTGTATCCTCTCATTTTTGATTCAGGCAAACCGGCGAACATATCCCTTATCGCTGTAAAACCTTCCACATAAGTTATCGGGTTTGAGCGCGGCGTTCTTCCAATCGGGCTTTGATCGATGTCGATAACCTTGTCGATATGTTCATAACCTTCAAGTTTTTTATAAGCGCCTTCTGAATGGTTGGAGCCGTAAACTTTATTCGCGAGAGCGGGGTATAAAACATCGGAAAGCAAAGTGGATTTTCCCGAACCCGATACGCCTGTAATACATGTAAAAACTCCAAGCGGGATATCCACATTTATATTTTTAAGATTATGTTCGCTTGCACCCCTAAGTTTTAAGAACGCGCCGTTTCCTTTGCGCCTTTCCTGAGGTATATTGATACTGAGATTTCCCGCAAGATACTGGCCTGTTAAACTTTCCTTTACTTTCATTACATCTGTTACGCTTCCCTGCGCGACAACTTTTCCGCCGTGAACGCCTGCGCCTACGCCTAAATCCACGATATGATCCGCTGTGCGCAGAGTTTGTTCGTCATGCTCGACGACAATCAATGTGTTTCCAAGGTCGCGCAGATACAAAAGCGTGTCGATTAACCTCTGGTTGTCTCTCTGGTGAAGCCCGATTGAAGGCTCATCCAAAATGTATAAAACTCCCACAAGGCTGGATCCAATCTGCGTCGCGAGACGAATCCTCTGGGCTTCTCCTCCTGAGAGGGTAGATGCCTTGCGTTCAAGCGAGAGGTAATCGAGACCCACGTTTTTCATAAAACCAAGACGCGCGTTAATTTCTTTAAGAATCTGATACGCGATTTTATTTTCGTTTTTATTTAGTTTTACGTTTTCGAAAAACTTTAAAGTGTCAGTTACGGAAAGTTTAGACAGCTCCCAGATATTTTTCCCCGCAACCGTAACGGCTAACACTTCAGGTTTTAACCTTTTGCCGTCGCAGTCTTCGCAGTGCGTCTGGCTCATAAATTTTTCAAGCCAGTCTTTAACGCCCTGCGACTGGGTTTCCATATAGCGGCGCCTTAATTCTTCCAAAATGCCGGGGAACTGAGTGTTGTACTGAAAAGAACCGGTTTTATCACGGTTAACATATTTAACTCTAACTTCATCTTCCATGCCGTAAAGAATCGCGTTTACAATTTTTTTAGGCAGTTTATTAATCGGCGTATCAAGACTGAAATCAAAATGTTTGGAAAGAGCCTTAAACCTGCTTGAATGCCATGCGCTGTCCGGATTATATGGAACAACTCCTCCTTCGTTATACGACAATGATCGATCGGGAATAACAAGATCAGGATCAAATTCCATTTTTGTGCCGATGCCGGAACAGCCTGTACATGCGCCGAACGGGTTGTTAAATGAAAAAAGACGCGGCTGCAATTCAGGGATTGATACGCCGCAGTCGGGGCATGAGTTTTTCTGTGAAAAAACCTGCTCGCGGTTTTTGCCGTCTTCGCTGCTGAGCACAATTAAAAGTCCGTCCGCGGTCTGCACCGCGGTTTCGACGGATTCCGCCAGCCGCGAGCGGATATCCTTTCCCATAACAAGTCTGTCCACGATTATTTCTATGCTGTGTTTTTTCTGCTTGTCCAGTTTAATGCTTTCATCAAGATTGACGGGAACGCCGTCTATCCTCGCGCGCGCGAAACCAGCTTTTTTAGCGTCTTCTATTATTTTTTGATGTTCTCCTTTCTTTCCGCGGATAACGGGAGCGAGAAGCTGTATCTTTGTACCTTCTTTGTATTGCAAAATTGTTTCTACGATTAAATCTATCGGCTGTTCGCGGATTTCCTTTCCGCAGACAGGGCAGTGCGGTACGCCGATTCGCGCGTACAAAAGGCGGTAGTAATCGTAAATTTCCGTTACAGTGCCTACGGTTGAGCGCGGATTACGGTGGGTTGTTTTTTGCTCGATTGAAATTGCAGGGGACAATCCCTCGATATAATCCAAATCGGGTTTGTCCATGCGCCCCAAAAACTGGCGGGCGTAAGCAGAAAGGCTTTCAACATACCGCCTTTGCCCTTCCGCGAAGATTGTATCAAAAGCTAAAGAACTTTTGCCTGAACCTGAGAGCCCTGAAATAACGATTAGTTTATCACGAGGCAGTTCAAGGTCGATGTTTTTAAGGTTATGCTCACGCGCTCCCTTGATGATTAATTTGTCCATAACATCAGTATAGCGGTTTTATAAAATGTAGGGAAGATATGTTGATGATAAACAGATTTAAGTTTATAATTAAGATACGCTTTTTAAAGGAGCCGTAATGAGTGTATTAGGAATAATCAATTCTGATGAAGATATACGCCAAAATATAGAATCGGCCTTTAAAAGCAATAACGATCAGAATTTATTATTTTTAGACAAGAAAGAAGAAATAATCGAATTTATCAAATACACCATGCCGGAACTTGTTGTAATTAACTTCAGCGATCCTGCGATTAAAATTGAAAAGATAATCGAACAAATACAAAACGACAGATTGATTTTTAATTTTGGAATCATCGGCATTTTTGATCCTTCAAAGTGCAGAGAAGAAGAAATGCTCGAAAAATACAAGGGTATAAATGTTCTTGCAATGCTTGATAATTACTGTATAAGGTCCCATCTTGTTAAAAGTATTGAAATTATCGAACAGAATTATCAGTTAATATTTCAAAAAGAATTTACTAAAACATTTTTGGAAGGCGCTTGCGGCAAATTTATTATCGACAACGATGTGCGCGCGGTGCCGCTTTACGCCGGTATCGGAGCTACTATCCTGTCTCAAAGAGGGTTTGTAAACTCCGACAGGAAAATGCATCTTCAGCTCGCTCTTATAGAACTTATAATGAACGCCATTGAACACGGAAGCTGCGGCATCAGTTACGAGGAAAAAACAAAGAGCATGGAAGAAGGCGTCTCTTCTCTTGATTTAATCGCCGAAAAATGCAAAGACCCCGCGGTAAATAAAAAAAAGGTTCATTTTAGCTGGGACATAAAACCTGATAAGACAACATTTGTTATCCGCGACGAAGGCAAGGGGTTTAATGTTAAATCATTATTAAAAGAGATTAAAAATCAGGACGATTTAAGCCTGCACGGGCGCGGAATTAAAATGGCTAAGAAACTTTCAAGCAAACTGCGCTACAACGACAAGGGCAATCAGGCGACAATGGTTGTTAACCATGATAAATCCGTAGAAAACGATGTTCCCGCGGGCTTTACGCATGAAAAGATAATTAAAGTTAGAAAAGGGCAGGTTGTTATAAAGGAAGGAGATTCAAGCGACTACCTTTATTATATATCGTCGGGCACTTTTGAAGTTCTTCACAACGGAGCGAAGGTAGGTTCCCTCAGCGCTCACGATATTTTCATGGGGGAAATGTCATTCCTTCTGAATCAAAGGCGATCCGCAACGATTAAAGCCACAAGCGCGGGAAAATTGATTCAGATGACTCAAAAAACATTTATTAATATTATCCGCGAATATCCGCACTACGGTATTTTTCTTTCCAAACTTTTAGCAAAGAGGATAGTGCGCAGCAACGAAAGGGCGGCGTCAAAGAGGCAGTGATTTAAAACGCTTCTATAAACTCTTTTGGGCTTACTATTTCTTTTTCTTTTGGGAAATGTTTTTTATTTCCGGTTATTAGAAAGCCGGCGAAACCTGTTTTAAATACTTCGTAAAATTTCTTGTCGATTTCGTCTTCAAACTTAACTTTGGAATAATCGGCGTTTATATATTCGCCTTTATGATGAATATAAATAATTAATTCGTTTATTACTTCATTATCAAATTTAAAAATGTCTCTTGATAATATTTTTAAATACTCAAAGATAATTCTATTGTCATAGAGGATTGTTATTTTATCATTTAAAAGAGCTGCTAGTATTTTAGCAGGCGTTCCGTTTGCAGATATTAAAGCCGAAACCAGAACATTTGTATCAATCACAACTCTCATTTTCCGATCTCATTTCCTGTCTGGCTTCTTTAATAACGGCGTTAATTTCGTCCAAGGTCATTTTGTTATTGCCCTGAGTTACGGATATTTCCTGCATTTTTCTTACAGCGTTAATTGCCCTTACCTGCCTAAGCGCGGAAATTGTATCTTCCAGTGTTTCGTCCGTTAATGGCGTTAAAAGCGCGATTGGCTTTCCGTTGTTAGTTATAACCATCTCGCGCTCCACGGGGAGCTTTTTCCAAATAACAGCCGGGGAAGTTCTAAAATCTCTCACTGTTACAAATTCCATAATTATCTCTTGTCACCATAAAATATACCATATTGTCGCTCAAATGTCAACATATATTTAATAAAAATTGCTTCTATTGAATTACACTCCATTTTCCGCTATGATTTTCATTATACAGGAGAAAAACCATGCTGCTTTCCGAACTGGGCGCGCCCATTCAAGATTTATTTACAAAAATTAACGACACATGGAGGCGTCTTTGAAGACGCGGGATTCGCGCAAAGAATAGCCGAGATAGAAGCTAAAACATCAGAGACTGGTTTCTGGAATGATCAGGAAGCGGTCGAAAAATCAATGTCTGCAATGAAAAGCCTCAAAAGCCGGTATGAGCCGTGGAAAGTTTTACGCGATGAAATTACCGATTTACAAACGCTTTTTGAGCTTGCGATGGAAGCGAAGGACGAGAATGAAACCGCCGGTATCGAGGCCTCGTTTAAAGGGCTTTCTGAGCGTTACGGCAAACAAAATGTTTTTGAACTTATGGCAGGCGAAATGGATAAAAATCCCTGCTTTCTTACCGTTCATTCGGGAGCAGGCGGAACTGAAGCCTGCGACTGGTCGCAGATGCTCTACCGTATGTACCTCCGCTGGGCGGAGCAGAAAGGTTTTACGGTTGAAGAAGTTGACAGGCAGGAAGCGGAAGGGGGGATTAAATCCGCCACCTGCAGAATCGAAGGCGATTACGCCTATGGTTATTTGAAAGGTGAGTCGGGGATTCACAGGCTAGTAAGAATCAGCCCGTTCGATTCCAACGCGCGCCGTCATACTTCGTTCGCTTCCGTTTACTTATTTCCCGTTATTGATGATACAATTGATGTAGAAATAAAACCAGAAGATTTAAGGGTGGACACATACCGCGCAGGCGGCGCGGGAGGGCAGCATGTTAACAAGACAGACAGCGCTGTGCGTTTTACGCATCTTCCGACAGGTATCGTAGTCGCCTGCCAGAACGAGCGCAGTCAGATTAAAAACCGCCAGATTGCGATGAGCATGTTAAAAGCGCGGCTTTATGAACATTACAGACAGGAGAAGGAAAAAGAAAACGCGAAATTTTCACAGGAGAAAAAAGATATTTCCTGGGGTAACCAGATACGATCCTATGTGTTTCAGCCGTATACGATGGTAAAAGATTACAGGACAAAGGTTGAAAAAGGAAATATACAGGCGGTGATGGACGGAGATATCGATCCTTTTATCGAAGAGTACTTGAAATTTTCATGGAATAACAAGGAGTGCATTTGAAATTAAATGTAACGTGCCTGTTCCTGCTTTTTCTCTCTTTGAATTCGTTTTTATTCGCGAATGGCGGCGCCGATTCAAACGCCGATGCTGTTACGCATAACAATGAATGGGTGCTTTGCATAACAGAATTTAACACATTGCTTTCGGGCGATAAAACAAACATTACCGGTATCGCGGCCAGAGAATTAAAAGAAAAATTCAGCGCGATTAGTTTTCATACGCGCATTTCTCCTGAATATGCTTATTACGAAGAATACGCGTGGGCAAAGTCGAGATCCGCGGCGGCGAAATCTCTTGCGGTTAAAACCGAGGAAAGGTCGCGTTTAATTTTTCAGGGAGAGCCGGATTGGAAATACCGCCAGAATATAAAAAGAGCGGAGAACGAGATCGAAAAATTAAGAACCGCTCTGGAAGAAATAGACAGTAACGCGCCGCTTATTAACAATGAACCTGTATTTAAATTAGCAAGCGGCAATATGGATCTTGTGTTTCCAAAGGCGCCTGATCCGGGCGGCGAAGCCAGGTTTTGCGCTTCGCAGAAAGCGGACGCGATTCTTTTCGGCGCAATTTCAGATTTTCACGGCAGATACTTTTTATCCGTAAGACTTTTTACTCTTTACAACAGGGCGTTTGTATGGGAAGACAGCGTTATCTTTTCGCATGACGATTTAAGCGGCGCTCTTGATGAAATTATTAAAAAACTTGTAATTATTCTTTCAGGCAACCGTCCCGCCGCGCTTGTAATAAAATCGCAGCCTGAAGAAACATTGCTTCTTGTTAACAGAGCTTTTGCAGGCAGAGGAGAAACAGAGCTTGCGGAATATCCTGTCGGAAAAATAACTGTTACCGCTTCCGCTTTAAATTATGAGACCATTAGTTTGGAAACTGAGTTAAAATCAGGCGAGTTAACAGAAATTAATATAAAATTAAATCCTGTAGAATACGGAGAATTTGAAGTATCGGCGGATACTTCCGGCAATCTTTATCACGGCGCGTTATATATAGGAAAAGCGCCTTTTACGCTGCGTCTTCCCGTTAATAGTTTTCAATATATAGAAATGAGCGCGAATAACGGGAATAAAGGTTCCATAGTATTTCAAACTCCGGATGCGCAGGATTATTACCATTCAATGGCGGTTAAAACGGGAAAACCTCTTCAAAAAGGCAGAGTAGAAAAAGAGCGGAAAATTTATTATTGGGCATGGGGCAGCCAATGGATTACGGGTATTGCCGCGTGGATCGGCAATTGGACATTTGAAAGCGCCTATTACGCATTTGCCGTCAGCACCGGAAGAAGTCAAGCGGATTTTATAAATGAAAAACCGGAGTTGTTCTATTTCAGAACCGGATCGATAATCGCTTTTGGCGTGGCTTCCGCTTTCGGCATATATCAAATGATCAGATACATTGTCGTTTCAAGCAGGGATGAAACACAGCTTCCGAAAACAGGCAGGAAAAAATGAAATTCGGCGAAAGAATAAAAAGTTTTTTTACAGGAAAAACATCTATTAGCGAAGAAGCTTTCGACGATCTTTGCGATTTATTAATAGAAGGCGATTTCGGCGCTTCACAGGCGTTTAAAACCGCGGAAACATTGAAAAATATCTGCAAAAAAGAAACGCCCGAAAACTTGCCGGAAAAACTTTCGCAGCTTCTTGAAGATGAGCTTAAAAAAGCAAAACCCGCATGCCGGATAATAAGCGATAAACTTACCGCAATTTTACTGCTTGGGGTTAACGGCGTAGGCAAAACCACTACGGCGGCAAAACTTTCAAATCATATCAGCGCGCAATATAACAAGAAAACGATACTGGCGGCAGCCGATACGTTCAGAGCCGCCGCTATCGATCAGTTAAAAATTCACGGAGAGAAACTTGATACGCGCGTTGTGGCGCACAAACAGGGAGGGGATCCGGCAGCTGTTGTGTTTGACGCTTTAGAAGCCGCGAATTCAAGCGGCGTTCAGGTTGTAATTGCCGATACCGCGGGGAGAATGCATACAAAATCGGCGCTTGTGGAAGAACTGCGGAAGATTGACAGAATTGTTGAATCAAAGGCGAAAGATGCCAACTATTTAAAGCTCCTCGTTTTGGACGCGACTACGGGAAGAAACGCGTTCGCTCAGGCGCAAACATTTCATGACGCAGTATCGCTTGACGGCGTAATATTAACAAAATATGATTCTACGGCAAAAGGGGGAGTTGTTTTCTCTCTTGCTTCGGAACTGAACCTGCCTGTGATTTTTATATGCACAGGCGAAAAATACGGGGACATCGAATTTTTCGATCCTCATAAATTTGCGAGGGAATTTGCGGGTATCGGCTAAGATAATTATTCCTATTATTGTTCTCATTCTTATTCTCTTTGCGGGTTTTTTTGCTCTTACGGATGAATTGGATTTGTTGTTACCGGGAATTGAATACAGCGAAGATGATATTGCTTTGGGAATGGAATTTAATTGGGATTATCCCGAATGGTCGAAACCTGTGCGCTGGTTTAAATCAAATTCAGGCGGCATGGCTTTGCATGAGGAGCAATCCCGGTTCGCCGCGCTGCGCAATAAGTACGCGCTTGCGGTTAATTTTGTGCATCGCGATGAATTGCCGGATTATCTAATTCCGTATTACAGCGAAGACTATCTTTTGGAAGTTCGTATTTTATATAAAGAAGGGGAGCAGCAGCGCACGCAGTGGATATTCAGAGACGCGAACAGAAACACAAGATTAAACGCGGTTTTTCTGGAACCTGAATCGGAGTTTGTTAACGCGCAGGATTTTTCCGCCGTTAAAGAATCAACCGCTCTGATAATTTCTGACGAAACAGACGAAGATGAACAGTTAGCTGAAGAGGCCGCTCAGGCGCATGAAATAATTAAGGAGGCGCATGAAATAGCGCAAGGCGAAGAAGCCGAAGACGAAACTGAGGCAGAATCGCTTGACTTTCCGTTAGATGTAAAAAACAAAACAGGTTTTCTGGAAATATTTAATGAAGAATCTTTTTTAACTTCGGAATATCGGTATTATGAAAATGGAAAAACAGCGAAAACAGAATATTCATTTAATAAAAATTTGTTGGTAAAAGCGGAATATTTTGAATGGGGTGCAAGTAAAGACGACAGAGGATATAAAATTTTATACGTTGACAATTACCGCTATAACCGTTCGTTATCGTTAAGAAATATTGAACGCGTTTTTTACAGCGGAACAGAAATGGACGATCCTATAAAGGTTGCTTTCCCGAGGCGTATAATGGATTTGGCTCAGTCCGGTATTTTTATCAGCGAAAGATTTAATATATACCCTGAATTTTTCGGAGATGTATATGTTGACATCGGCTCTAAAATGATTTTTGACACCGATAACAGGGGAAGAATTATGAGCCAGACCCTTTACGACAGCGAAGATAAGGTAATCTGGATAATAAATAATATCTGGCAGAATAACCGCATTGTTTCTTCAGTAAAGACAGAAGGAGATACTGTTCTTTTGGCTGAATTCGCGTATAATTCCGGTGGCGATGTAATTCAGGAAAGAAATCTGAGAAACGGCGTTCTGGAAAGGGTAGTCCGCGCGCAAGGCGATACCGAAATAGAAGAACTCTATATGAACGACGCCGTAGTTCTCCGCGCTGTTTGGGAAAGCGGCAGAAAAATATCAGAGACAAGGGTTAGAAATTGAAAAAATCGTGGATTTTATTTGTAGCTTCCCGTTATATTTTTAAAGGAAGAAGCAGCTCTCCTGTTCTGGCAGTGCTTGGAATAGCCGTGGGTGTGCTTGCGCTGATTATTATTATCTCCGTTATGAACGGTTTCCAGCTGGGATTTATAGAAAGTATTCTGGAAGTTTCTTCATATCACATCCGCCTTGAAAATATTAAAAAAGATGATGTTGATGAAGCGCGTAATATTATGCTTTCAATCCCTGGAATAAAAACCGCAGTTCCATTCAAGGAATATCAGGCAATCGCGAGGGGGAAAAGAATTTCGCAGCAGGCTGTGTTTATCAGGGGAGTAGATGAAAATACTTATGATTTTGATTCAGGAATGATGAGTAAGCTTGAATTTGAGGAAGGTTATTTTAATATTTCAGAATTGAATGACGTGCTTTTGGGCGCGGAACTTGCGCGGAGATTGGGCGTAAATACAGGCGATGATGTTACGTTTTTTTCTATTACAGGGATGTTATCCGCTGGTAATGCCGCCGGAAGTACAGCGGGAGAAGAAACCGGCGTAGACACCTATAAAGTTACAGGAATTTTCAGAACAGGCTACTATGAATATGACTGCAGCTGGGTATTTATAAATATTGAGCATCCGTCTTTTTTAGCTAACGAGAGCGATTTAAAAATCGGCATAAAACTTGCAAACCGTTTTAATGATAAATATTCATTGCAGCAGGCAGACAGGAAATTATCTGGTTACGAAGGCGTCAAACTGTCCAGCTGGCGCGATTATAACCGCTCTTTCTTCGGCGCTTTGCGGACGGAGAAACTTTTTATGTTTATTCTTGTCGGACTCATTTTTATAGTGGTGGGGCTTAATATCTTTCAGGCGCAAAGAAGATCGGTTCTGCAAAGACGAGAAGAGATCGGTCTTTTACGCGCTGTAGGAGGCACTGAAAAAGAAGTGCGTTTTGTCTTTGTATTAGACGGCGCGATTATAGGACTTACAGGAGCTACAATCGGACTTTTGCCGGGATTGGCTGTCGCTTCAAACATTCCGCAGTTTTTTTCGTTAGTTGAAAATATTGTAAACTGGTTTATCGGCATAATAAACATTATCGCGGGCTTTTTTGGTTCCGCGATAGCGGGTAATTTTTCAGTTTTTTCGCCCGCAATATTTTATATTAAAGAAATACCGTCCCGCATATTAACGCACGAGGTAATATTAATATATATGTTTGGTTTTTTATCCGCTCTTGCGGCGGCATGGTTTGCGTCAGGAAAAGCAGCCAAAATACAACCGGCGGAGGTACTGCGATATGAATGATACGCCGAATATTCTTTTAAAAGTTTCCGGTATCGTTAAAAATTATGTTTCCGGAAATGAAACTCTTCATATTTTACAGGGAATTGAATTTGATATTGAAGAAGGAAAATCAGCCGCTATTATGGGAATCAGCGGAAGCGGAAAAAGCACGCTATTAAATATTATAGGCGGACTTGATCGCGCAGACGAGGGAAGCGTTTTTATCGGCGATAAGGAAATCACAGCGCTCAGTGAAAAAGAAGTATCTTTATACAGATCCAAACAGGTGGGTTTTATTTTTCAGTTCCATTATCTTTTAAAAGATTTTACCGCTCTGGAAAATATTATGCTGCCGGCTTACATCGCCGGAATAAAGAAAAAAGAAGCGGTTGAAAGGGCAAAAGAACTGCTTTCTGACGTTAAGCTTGAAAACAGAGGAAGCCATTTCCCCTCTCAGCTTTCAGGAGGAGAGCGCCAAAGGATCGCGGTTGCGCGTTCCATGGTAAACAATCCATCATTAATTCTTGCCGACGAGCCGACAGGGAACCTCGATCCGCAGAACAGCGAAATTGTCTCGCAGCTGCTCTATGAAAACGCGCAAAAATGGAATAAAACTTTAATTGTTGTAACTCATGATAAAAAAGTGGCTTTAAGGGCGTCTATGCGCCTTCTGCTTGAAAACGGACGTTTGTGCGGAGAGCAAAATTGAAAATTAAAGCCTCCTTTTTTATTGCTATTAGATATCTTTGGGGCCGCGCTCATGAAGGCGTGCGTTATCTGCGCGGAGCTGCCGCAGGGATAGCCGTAAGCCTTGTTCCGATTATCGTTACTCTAATTGTCGCCGACGGAATGATCAGGGGAATTACTGACAGGTACATGGAACTTGGAACAGGACATTTGCAGGTGCTGGATTACAACGACTACGGCGGCGAAGAAGAAACAGAAAGAATGATTCATGAAGCAGGAAACGTTAGAGGAATATGGAAAGAACAGCGGGGAATGGGAGTTATCGCCGGAAAAAGCGGAAAAACAGGAGTTACTGTGCGCGCCATAGATCCTTCTTTCTGGGATGAAAAGGGGAGCATCTCTTTTTTAAAAATTATAGACGGCGTGAATAAACCGCAAACAGACCGCGATATTGTGTTAGGTGAAACACTGGCGCAGAATTTAGGAGTCAGAGCCGCGGATACTGTGCGCTTAATGACTATTGTGCCCGCGGAAGGAGGCAGGATGTCTCCAAGAACAGCTTCCTTTACGGTAAGGGGAATTTTATCATGCGGATATAATGAGCTGGACGCTTTATGGTGCATTATAAGTTACGAAGGAGCAAAACGCGTTTTTTCCGCAGAACAGTCATCATCAAATTACATTGTAAAAATTGACGATCCTTATAAAAATGCAGATAATTTCGCGCTGGAATTGGATAATATACTTCCTGCAAGTTACAGTATTTTTACATGGAATGATCTTTTGCGTTCTCAGTACAGCTCGTATCAGACAACAAGGCAGCTGCTTCTTTTTATAATGGCGTTGATTGTAATAGTAGCCGCTGTTAACGTCTCTTCCGCAACAAGTATGCTTGTGCTGGAACGTCAGAGAGATATTGCCGTATTAAAAGTAACAGGCGCAAGCGTGAAAGGCGTTACAAGCGTTTTTTTATGGGGAAGTTTTCTTACAGGTTTTATCGGAGGATTTATCGGAATCATTGCAGGACTCCTTATAGGAAGCAATATAAACGAAATCTTAAGGTTTCTGGAAAAATTCTTAAGTTTCTTTTCCGGATTGTTTAATGGAAGCGAGGTAAAGATTCTGGATCCCGGATTTTATCTTGAAACAATACCCATAATAATTGACTGGAACGCCGTATTCATTATATGGCTATTCGCGATTTTATGTTCTATAACCGCCTCATTGATTCCCGCCGCGAAAGCTGGTAGATTAAAACCAATGGAGCTTTTAAGAAAAACATAAAAGGAGATAAAATGAAAAAAGCACTATTTATTATTCTGATATGTTTTATTTTATTCTCCTGCAAATCCAAACCAGTTACATATGAAGAAAAAACCTCCGTTGTTCCGCAGAAAAACAATATGATTATGATCAGCGCCGGAACTTTTACAATGGGAAGCCCTGTTAATGAAAGAGATCGTTTTAATGTTGAAGGACCTCAGCATAAGGTTAAATTAAACGCGTTTTATTTAAGCATATACGAAGTGACCCAAAAAGAATTCATGGATTTAATGGGATTTAATAACAGCACTTTTAAAGGAGATAATTATCCTGTCGATATGGTTTCATGGTATGAAGCAATTGAATACTGCAACGCTTTAAGCAGAAAAGAAAAATTAAAACCGGCTTATATAGTTAATAAAGAGACAGTAACATGGGATAAATCCGCTAACGGTTACCGTCTGCCGACAGAAGCTGAATGGGAATACGCAAGCCGCGCCGGGACTACAACAGCTTTTTTTACAGGAAATAATATAACAACATCTCAGGCAAATTACGACGGCAACTGGCCTTACGGTAACAATCCGCGCGGCGAGTACAGGAAAAGGTTTATCGAAGTCGGCTCGCTTCCTGGTAACCCCTGGGGGTTATACGACATGCAGGGGAATGCGTGGGAGTGGTGCTGGGATTGGTTTGGAAATTACAGTGAAGAAGATCAGGAAAATCCCGATGGAAACGCAAGCGGCGCAACGCGGGTACAGCGCGGCGGCTCATGGGGCAGCACAGGGGCGGAGCTGCGTTCAGCCTTTAGGCGCAGTTATTACCCTAACGAAAGAGTTATCTCCGCCGGTTTTCGCGTAGCGAGAAACGGGAACTAGTTAAATGATTTATTTCCAATCCTCCGTGCCCCCTGCGTGAACTTTCTGTATCAATACTCATCCCAAGCTTTAATTTCCAACTCCGCTCCATCGTGTAATGTTTCAAGCGCGTCTATAAATTCTTTGGCGACTTTTATGTTGGTGAAAAGCGGGATGTCAAAATCTATTGCCATGCGGCGGATAATATAATCGTTCTTTAGTTCAAGCTCGGCGTTGTTTTTAGGTATGTTGATGATTATGTCGATACCTCGCTTTTTGATTAAATCCGCGATGTTGGGCTCCTTTTTCTCCAAAGGCCACGCAAGGGGTGTAACAGGAAGTTTGTTATCGGATAAAAATTTGGCGGTTCCGCGTGAGGCGAATAGGGTATGGCCCATTTTTACAAGTTTTTGCGCCGAATCAAGGAAGTCCAGTTTGTCCACGATTGGACCTGTGGAAAGAAGCACTTTCGCCGGGCCTTTCGGGATTTTGTATCCAACGGATAGCAGGGCTTTTAACAGCGCGTCTGAAATGCTTGAACCTATGCAGCCGACTTCTCCCGTACTTGCCATTTCAACTCCGCTGATTGGATCGGCTCCGTGGAGGCGCGAAAAACTGAATTGCGCGGCTTTTACGCCTACGCATTGCAATTCCAGCGCTGAAACAGGCACTTTTTCTACATGCTCGCCAAGCATCGCTTTTACCGCGAGGTCGATCATGTTTACGCGGCTTACCTTTGAACAGAACGGGAAACTTCGCGACGAACGCAGATTGCACTCAATTACGCGCACATGGCTTCTTTGCGCTAAGAATTGAATGTTGAAAGGCCCTGTGATATCCAGCGCTTTTGCGATCTTTTCGCTTATCTGGCGAATTTTTCTTAGTGTTTCAACATAAAGTCTCTGCGCAGGGAGAACTACTGTCGCGTCTCCCGAATGAACGCCCGCGTTTTCGATATGCTCTGTAATTGCGTGGAAAAGTATCTCTCCGTTTTTTGCTACAGCGTCAATTTCGATCTCTTTGGAATTTTCAACGAACTTGGAAATAACAACCGGATGTTCTTTTGATACATCCGCCGCGAGGTTTAAAAATTCTTCAAGGCTGGAATCGTCCCACGCTACATTCATCGCGGCTCCCGATAGCACATAACTTGGGCGGATTAAAATGGGGTATGACACGCTTTTCGCGAACTCTTTTGCTTCTTTCAGATTGGTAAGCTCTTTCCACAAGGGTTGCTCAATGCCAAGCTTATCAAGAAGGGCTGAAAATTTATTTCGGTCTTCGGCGTTGTCAATCGACTGCGGCGTTGTTCCGTAGATGTGCACCGAAGCATCGTAAAGTTTTGTCGCAAGGTTGTTCGGGATTTGCCCGCCCATCGAAATGATCACGCCGTCAGGGTTTTCCCTGTCGTAAATGTCTAAAACGCGCTCTAAAGTGAGTTCTTCAAAGTAGAGTCTGTCGCACATATCGTAGTCTGTGGAAACGGTTTCAGGGTTACAGTTTACCATGATCGAATAACGCCCGATATTTCGCACCGTCTGCACCGCGTTTACACAGCACCAGTCAAACTCAACGCTCGATCCAATTCTGTAAACGCCCGAGCCTAAAACCATTACGCCTCGGTTTGATGCGCTTACATCGTCTATCTGAATGTTGGAACGGGGAGAGGCGGCGGTGCCGTATGTCATGTAAAGGTAATTGTTTTTCGCCTGATATTCGCCTGCAAGAGTGTCAATTTGCTTGATTGCAGGCAGAATGCGGTTTTCTTTGCGGATTGATCTTACGTCCATTTCAGATAAACCGGCGAAGGACGCGATACGCGCATCTGAGAAGCCCAGCCATTTTGCTCTGGCGAGGAGTTCATTATCAAGAGCGGATTTTCCTTTTTCGCGTAACATTTTTTCAGTTTTCCAGACATTGGCGAATTTATTAAGGAACCATTTGTCAATTTTTGTAAGTTTGTAAATCTTGTCGATTGACCAGCCTTCCATAATAGCGCGGTAAATGACATAGATGCGCCTGTCTGTTGGGCGGCTTAAAGCATCGCTGATTTTCGCGTTAATGCCGCCTGCTCCCTTAAAACTCGCTCCGCAAAGTTCGTCTTCCCCTGCAAGGCCGGGAGCGCCGATTCCTGTCATGCGAAGAGCTTTTTGAATTGCTTCTTCAAATGTCCGCGCGATGGACATAACCTCGCCCACAGATTTCATTTCCGAGCCGATGCGTAGATCTACGTTTTTAAACTTGGTTAAATCCCAGCGCGGCACTTTTATAACAATGTAATCAAGAGCAGGTTCGAAACATGATTTTGTGGCGTGTGTTATGCGGTTATCAATTTCCAAAAGCGAATGGCCTAAAGCGATTTTTGCCGCGATAAACGCAAGAGGGTAGCCTGTCGCCTTCGACGCGAGAGCCGAGCTTCGCGATAAACGCGCGTTTACTTCGATAATGCGGTAATCTTCGGAAAACGGATCGAGAGCAAACTGAATGTTACATTCGCCGACAATCCCAAGATGACGGATAACGTCGATACCGATCCGTCTGAGTTTTCCAAGTTCCGAATCTGTTAATGTAAGAGCGGGAGCCACAACAATACTTTCACCTGTATGTATCCCCAACGGGTCAAAGTTTTCCATGCTGGCGACTGTTATGCAGTTGTCGTATGCGTCCCTTACAATTTCAAATTCTATTTCCTTCCAGCCGCCGAGCCATTCTTCAACAAGAATCTGAGGCGGAGTGTCAATTTCGTTCTTTCTCGCGAAAACCATCGCGCATCTTTTTGTAAGTTCCGCCTCGTTTTTGCAAATGCCGGAGCCTGCTCCGCCAAGAGCGAAAGCTACGCGAGCCATTACAGGGTAGCCGATTTCGTTCGCGGCTTTCAGTGCGGAGGTGGTGTTAGTTACCGCGAAACTGCGCGGAGTAAGCGCGTTAATTTCGTTAAGGCGGTCTACAAAGAGCTGACGGTCTTCAGTGTCTTCGATTGTTTTTACGGGAGTGCCTAATACGCGCACGTTGTTTTTCGCCAAAGTGCCGTCCCTGTCCAGAGCGACGCCGCAGTTAAGGGCGGTTTGTCCGCCGAAGGAGAGCAGCATGGCGTCGGGTTTTTCCTTTTCGATTACCTTACTTACGTATTCGGGCGTTATGGGAAGAAAGTAAATGGAATCTGCCATCCCTTCGCTTGTCTGAATCGTCGCGATGTTTGGGTTTATTAAAACAACTTTAATGCCTTCTTCGCGTAACGCTTTGATTGCCTGAGAACCTGAATAATCAAACTCGCCTGCTTGTCCGATTTTTAAACCGCCGGAGCCTAGTATTAGAACTTTTTTAGGAAGCGTAGTGTTGGCTGACATTATTTACCCTCCTTTATCTGATCAAAAAAGCGATCAAAAAGAAATTCCGTGTCTCGCGAACCCGGACATCCTTCGGGATAAAACTGAACCGCGCTAAAAGGTTTTTTCTCATTTTTTATGCCTTCGACAGTACCGTCATTGGCATTTATAAACCACTGTTTCCAGCCTTGGGGCAGGCTGTCCGCTCTTACAGCGTATCCGTGGTTTTGGGATGTAACATAACAAGTGTTTGTGCCTTCTTCAATGCTTGGCTGATTTTGGCTTCTGTGCCCGAAAGGCAGTTTGTAGGTGTCGGCTCCTGCGGCAAGAGCCATTATGAGGTTTCCAAGACCGATACCAAACACGGGCTTGTTACCTGACAACGCTTTGCGCACAGTCTCGATCACTTTTTTATAATCTTTAGGATTACCCGGTCCGCTTGAAATCACAAGCCCGTCGTAGTTGACGCTTTCAATGTCCATGCCGCAGGGGATGCGGATAACCTCAGCGCCGCGGTTTAAAAGACAGCGGATAACATTCGCTTTCGCTCCGCAATCAAGCAGGGCTATTTTTTTGTTTGCTTTCTTAGAAGCAGGATGATAGGTTTTAATCTCTTTAAGCGGAACACCGTCATGATTCGATAAATTTAATTTTTTAGAAGATACATCATCAAACCCCTGTTTTGATTTATCTTCGATAAGGATTTTTCCGGTCATAGTGCCGCGGTCGCGCAAACGAAGCGCAAGCGCTCTTGTGTCAATGCCGTAAACGCCGCAAGTCTTACCTTTTTCTAACCATGTTGAAAGATTTATTTTCGATGAATAATGGCTTGGCTCTTCGCAAAGGTCAGAAACAACAAGACCCGAAATTTGAATCTTATCCGATTCCAGAGTAACGGGAAGTCCTTGTTCATCAAAAAAAGGCGCGCCGTTTTTATTAACAGGCACGCCGCAATTTCCGACAATCGGCCAGGTGCAAACTAATATCTGCCCCTTGCATCCCGGGTCTGTCAGAGCCTGCACAAGCCCGGACATTCCGGTATTAAAAACAACTTCCCCCGCAGCGCTTTTGTTCTTCCCAAAAGCCCACCCGAAAAATTCGCTGCCGTCTTCTAAAACCAATTTCGCCTGCAACTTTTCCATTATCGCTCCTTGATTTATTAATCCGTGTCCTTTGTGCCTTTGTGAAATCTATTTACTTTAACCTCTCTGCTATCGCGTCTATAAAATCCCATGAGTTTAAAACTTTATCAGGCTGAGGATCTGAAAGTCTTGCAAGGTCGCCTGTCATTATGCCGTCTTCGATTGTGCCGATAACCGATGTTTCAAGTTTTTTTGTGAAAGCAGAAAGTTCAGGCGTGTTGTCAAGTTCGGCGCGTTTGGCAAGTGCGCCTGTCCACGCGAAAATGAGAGCTGCAGGGTTCGTGCTTGTTTTTTCGCCTTTTTGCCAGCGGTAGTAGTGCTGCTGAACTGTCCCGTGCGCGGCTTCGTATTCAAATACGCCGGAAGGAGATACAAGAACGCTTGTCATCATGGCAAGGCTTCCTGCCGCGCTTGCGATCATGTCGCTTTGAACGTCGCCGTCGTAATTTTTACACGCCCATAAAAAGCCGCCTTCGCTTTTTACAACGCGGGCGACAGCGTCATCGATCAATGTATAAAAATATTCTACGCCTGCGTTTTTGCATTTATCTTTAAATTCGGTTTCGTATATTTCATTAAAAATTGTTTTAAAACGTCCGTCGTAAGTTTTAGAAATCGTGTCTTTGGTGGCAAACCATAACGGAAGTTTTTCCGCGATTGCGTAGAGGAAGCAGGCGCGAGCGAAACTTTTAATTGATTCGTCAAAGTTGTGCATCCCCTGAACAATTCCGCTCCCTTGAAAATCCGCGACTTTCACTCTTCGTTCAGTGCCGTCTGCTTTTGTATAAACAAGCTCGACTTTTCCAGGCCCTTCAATTTCCATTTCTGACGCTTTGTAAACATCGCCGTAGGCATGGCGGCCTATGACAATTGGTTTTTTCCATGTGTTAACTGAAGCCTTGATTCTGCTGACAGAAATTGGTTTTCTAAAAACGGTTCCGTCAAGAATCGCCCTGATTGTCGCGTTAGGGCTTGGAAGAAGATATTTTAAATTGTATTCTTTCTGCCTTGCGGAGTTGGCGGTTATTGTCGCGCATTTTACTCCGACGCCGAGTTTTTTAATCGCCTCAGCGGATTTAACCGTTATTTCATCGTTGGTATTATCGCGGTTTACAAGTCCTAAATCGTAATATTCCGTTTTTAAATCGATAAAAGGATTTAAGAGTTTTTCTTTGATAACTTCCCATAAAACGCGCGTCATTTCGTCCCCGTCGATTTCGACGAGAGGCGTTTTCATATTGATTTTTGCCATAAATGTATTATATCAAAAGAATTATGGTTAGTAAATGGCGGTTTTCTTCTTTAATCTTAAAGCGTTTAGTAACACAGAAACGGAACTTAAACTCATCGCCGCGGCGGCGAATATCGGATTTAAGAGCGGACCGCCAGCAAGGTACAAAACGCCTGCCGCAATTGGAATGCCAAGCACATTATATCCAAAAGCCCAAAATAAATTTTGCTTGATAATGCGTAAACAGCGTCTTCCAAGATTGACGGCGGCAGGGACATCCATAACATCATTTCGCATAAGAACAATGTCGGCGGTTTCTATGGCGACATCGGCGCCGCTTCCGATTGCAATACCGATATCAGCCTGCGCGAGAGCGGGAGCGTCGTTGATGCCGTCTCCGACCATTGCTGTTTTTTTTCCTTGCGCCTGTATTTTTTTTACTTCGAGTGTTTTATCCTGCGGAAGAACTTCGTAAAGCACTTTTTCAATTCCGGCTTGTTTGGCAATTGCGGATGCGGTGTGCCTGTTGTCGCCTGTCATCATGACAACATCGAGTCCCATTCTGCGAATTATATTAACAGCTTTATTACTATTCTTCTTTATTACATCCGAGGCGGCAATTAGACCCGCGATTTTCCCGCCCATTGCCGCGTATATGTATGTTTTTCCTTCTGCTGACAATTTTTTAGTTTCGACGCTGAACATATTATAATTTATTCCGCGTTCATCCATGAGCTTTGAGTTTCCAGCAACAATGTATATGGTTTGATCATAAATTGAAGATTTTGCTTCAATCCCATAACCGGGAATTGCTTTGAAATCGGTTATCGGAAGCGGTTCAAGACCTCGTTTTTCACTTTCTTCCGCTATAGCTTTGCCAATAGGATGTTCGCTGTTTTTTTCCGCCGAGGCAACGACCTGGAGCAAAAGATTCTGTGAATCAATGTTTCCATTTTGTTCCAGTTCATTTTGATTTACAGTAAAAATGTCCGTTACGGATAATTTTCCTTCGGTAATTGTTCCTGTCTTATCAAAAACTATTGTTTGAATTTTTGCCGTAGTTTCAAGAGCAAGTCCGTTTTTAAACAATATTCCGTCCTGAGCGCCTCTGCCTGCGGCAACCATTACGGCAACAGGAGTGGCAAGGCCGAGAGCGCACGGGCAGGCGATAACTAGTACGGAAATAAAAATTGTAAGTGAAAATTCAAGAGCGGATTTACCTTCAGGTAAATTTACAGCCGCGGACGATGCTGCCATAAACCATAAAAAACCTGAGAGCAAAGCAATCGCGAAAACAGCAGGCACAAAGTAACCTGATACAATGTCGGCTAACCTTGCTATCGGCGCTTTAGAGCCTTGCGCTTCTTCCACAAGTTTTATGATCTGCGCAAGCATTGTATTTGCCCCGGTTTTTTCCGCTCTGAAACTGAAGCAGCCGTTGCCGTTAATTGTTCCGCCGTAAACCATATCGCCTGCTTTTTTTTCAACAGGCATACTTTCGCCTGTAAGCATGGATTCGTCAACGGAGCTGCTGCCTGTTGTGATAATACCGTCTGCGGGGATTTTTGCCCCCGGCTTAATAATTATTATATTCTTAATTTTTACTTTATCTGCCGGGATTTCTTTTTCTTTATTGTCTTCGATAATAATCGCTGTTCTCGGTTTTAAACCAATCAGGTTTTTTATCGCCTCTCCTGTGCGTCCCTTTGATCGGGCTTCAAGCATTTTTCCTAAAAGAATTAGCGTAATAATTATGGCGGCCGTTTCAAAGTAGAGCGATTCTGCCGCCATATGGTTTCCGGTTATTATCTGTATAACATTAAATAAACTGAAAATAATCGCCGAGGATGTTCCAATGGCGATTAAGGAATCCATATTGGGGCTTAAGTGAAAAATATTTTTAAATCCTGTTGTATAAAAATGAAAACCTGCGGCGACAACAGGTAAGGTTAAAAATAATTGAACAAGTGCATAGGGAAGAGGAAACAGCATCGGAGAGAGAAAAACGGGGAAGGGCAGCGAGAGCATGGGAGCCATTGCGATATAAAATAAGGGTATAGAAAATGACGTTGCAATTATTAATTTTGTTTTAAGAATTTTAATAACTTTATCTTTTCGATTTTTATCATTATCAGCGGGATTTTCAGATTCTTCGATTACCTGATATCCAAGTTTAATAATTGAATCCTTTATTAAAGGAAATTGAATAACATCAGGATTAAAAAAAACAACAGCTTTTTCTGACGCGAGGTTAACATCCGCGCTTTTAACGCCGTTAAGAGCGCGAAGCGTTTTTTCTATTTTCGCAGAGCATGCCGCGCACCCCATCCCGCCGATTTTAATTGATATTTTATCCATTACAAGATTTTTCCTTACGATCGTGATGGTCCGTGTGATTCGCGGTTAAATATTCTCTCTTAACTTTTCTATTATGCCGCTAATATTTGTATCAATGTTTTTTCTGGCTGCCAAATCGCGCAAAGTAATCACGGAGGAATCACCGTCTGTTATAATTACATAGCTAAAACCTTTTTTTTCTGCAAGCACAAACTGTTTTACAAGGTTTTTCTCGCCGCAAGGGTCTGTGAACACTTCGCAGGAGATTCCCTCTTTTCTTAATTTTTGCGCAAATGCCTGATATTGCCCCGATTTTTCACCGTCAACACAAGCGACGGCTGTCTTGCAGCGGTTTACATGCGGCAGTTTATTAAGGCTTTCAAGCGCGGCAAGAAGGCGGTCAAGGCCGACAGAAGTTCCAACCCCGCTGATCGAGTCTTTTTCTTTTGAGTATAAACCTGCAAGGTTGTCATACCTTCCGCCTGAACAGACAGAGCCGATATCGGGCATTTCTTTTAAAAATGTTTCAAACACAACGCCTGTGTAATAATCTAGTCCGCGTGTGATAGAAGGGTTTAATACAAAAGGCTCACACTCTGTATCTTCGCAAGTGTCGCGCATGTATTCGTGCAAAGACGACAATCTTTGCGATTCCGCCGAAGGGCCGCCTGATAATTCCGTTATGCGATCAAGAACTTCTGTAAAATTCCCCTTTGCCCCGATAAACTCTAATATCTTTTGCGCGTTAGTATCCCCTGTAAGCTCTGTTAAACTTTCGCGCGTTTTATTTTCACCCACTTTGGAAAGTTTATCCACAGTGCGTAAAATTTCTACCGATTTTTCGCTTTGTCCAATATGCGTCAAAAAGCGGTTGAACAAGCCTCGGTGGTTTACATTTATGTTAACATCCACGCCTAGATTTTTAAAAACTGTGCGGATCAAAAGAATAATTTCAAAATCAGAAGAAACGCTGTCGCTTCCGATAATGTCAAAATCGCACTGGATGAACTCGCGGTATCTGCCGCGCTGTGTGTTTTCACCCCTCCATGCTTTTCCAATGTGGTAGCGTTTAAAAGGAAAAACAATATCCGCGCGGTGAAGGGCGACAAAACGCGCGAAAGGAACGGTTAAATCGAAACGAAGGGCTACATCGCGCTCTCCGTTGTCTTTAAAACGAAAAATTTGTTTTTCAGTCTCGCCGCCTGATTTCCCCAAAAGAATCTCGGCGTATTCCATAACCGGAGTATCAATCGGCACAAAGCCGAAAGAGCGGCACGAATTTTCTATATTTTCGATTAAGCTTCTTCTGACTATTTCCGCGTCCGGAAGAAAGTCTCTGAAACCTTTTAAAACTTTAGGTTCAATATAATTTGCCATTGCAGAGACCTTATAATTTTGTTGAAACCCCGTTTTCGAGCTTCCAGAATTCATAGAAAGATTTTGCGCCTGTTACGTATACAACGCAATAGATATTTGTCGATTTAAAATCTTCAAATGTCACATATTGCACGTTTCCTGCTTCGTTTATAGCGCGCTGGTGGGAATGCCCCATGAACATTATATTGCATTTATCTCTTAACATTGAGATAACGCGCGTTCTTTCTCTTGTGTCGGTAACCTGCTGCATTTTTATACCTGTTGTAAAAAGCGGCGCATGGGTAAATACAAAAACATTTTCTTTTAAATTCTTTTTCAGCTCGTTCTCAAGCCAGACAATCTGAGCATCGCCGAAAAAGGCGTTTGCGGTGTCTAAAACCAAAAGAGTGGTATTGCTGTGGTCTATTCTGTAATTTGTAGAACCGATTAATTCCTTCCATACGCTCCAGTTATTAAAATATATATCGTGATTTCCGATAACAGGATAAAATGGAACTCCGATATCGTCTGCAATTTTTATAAACAGTTCAATTTCAGGCTCTGCGCCGTATTGGGTAATGTCGCCTAAATTAACTACAAATTCCGCGTTATGCAGAGTAACAGCCGAAGGCAGATCAATAAGCCCGAATGAATCGCCGTTTTCAAAATGAGTGTCTGTTACAACTATGAATTTGTAATTAACGCCTAATGTTATAGGATCTCTCCATCCTCTGTCGTCAAGAAAGGGGAAACTGTTTTTTGATTCAAGGCGGTAATCAAGATCGTTTGAAGCTACAAGACCTGAAAAATCGTTGTTACAGCCTGATAAAATACAGGCAGCGTTAATAATAAGAATAGTTAAAAATATATTAAAAACTTGTTTTACCATTTAAATTTCACTCCTCCGCGCCAGGCGACGCCGTAATAGGTAGCCGTTAATCCGTCCATGCCGCTTTGCATCCATTCAATTTCATTATAGACGGTAAGAATTTTATTAATGCGTATGTCCGCGTTAATATTAAGCCAGATTGCCGCCATATTTCTTGCGATAAAATCATTATAGGTTCCGGCTCCTATACCCATTACAAATGTTTCTCTTCTGATAAAATTAAAATAACCGTAGAATGTAAGCACGGATTCAAACAGAGGAGCTTCGCCGAAGAACGATGTAAATCTTAAACTGAGTCCTACGGATACGCCCGCCATATCCGTTGTATAGAAAACCATAGGCAGAATTGTGTTGGTGTGCACATCGTATTTTGTGTAACCGTTGTAAATATAAGAAAAAGAAAAACCTAAAGGCGATAAATATTTATGCGTAAAAGGCGAAATCTTCGTGTTTAAAAAAGCGTTTAAATCCGTACCCATAATGCTTTGCCCGAACATGAAACCGGTTCTAATATAAATCATGTCTATTAACTCAATACCCGCAATTACAGATATTCTGCCTGTGTTTAAATTGCCGCGGCTAAACTCGGCGCCGAGATAGGCTTCAAGCTCTACTGCGGTTATAACAGAAGGCGCTGCCGCCGGGGATTCAGCGGATTCGCTTTCTGTTATCACGGTTTGTTCTTCCGTTTCTTCGTCCGTTTCTCCGGCAAAGAGATTTTGCAATGAAAAAAGGACAACGATTAAAAATATTAAATATGGTCTTAAAATCATACCTGCATTATTACATGAATTTTAATTTATAGCTATACTAAATTGATGAAAATTTCCGGATACAAAGAAAAATACGAAAAAATGACTTGTGCGCCTGTTGAAAAACTGGTTTTGAACCTTGCAGGTCCAAGTATAACCATCATGCTGACTACCGCTGTCTACAATGTAACGGATACCTTTTTTGTCAGTACTCTGGGTACCAGTCAGGTTGGGGCGGTAGGAATCGCCTTTCCGTTAATGGCGATTATTCAGGCGATGGGTTTTTTCTTCGGGCAGGGGTCCGGGAATTATATGGCGCGGGCATTGGGGGCTCAGGATACCGAAAGCGCTTCCCGAATGGCGGTTACAGGTCTTGTAAGCGGCTTTATCTGCATGGCGATAATTGCTTCGGCAGGTATTGTTTTTCTGGAGCCGCTTGTCGCGGGTCTTGGAGCCACGCAGACAATAAAGCCGTTTGCCGCCGAGTATGTGTTTTTTGTTCTTCTCGCCTCTCCGTGGATGGTTGCAGCGACTATTCTGAACCAGCAGCTCAGGTTTCAGGGAAGCGCCGCGATCGCGATGGTTGGAATGTTATCGGGCGCCGTATTAAATATTCTTCTTGATCCGCTCTTTATTTTTGTTTTTGGCCTGGGAGTCCGAGGCGCGGCCGTAGCTACGCTGATAAGCCAAATGACAAGTTTTTTAATCCTATTTTTTTACGCTGCCGGCCGCAAGGGAAATATGCCGATTAGGTTTAAATATTTTTCACCGACGATTCAGCGTTACGCGGAAATGTTCAAAGGCGGAGTTCCCGCTCTTATCCGACAAAGCCTTATGAGTATCGCTTCAATTGCTATTAATCATTTCGCGCGTCCTTACGGAGACGCTGCAATCGCGGCGATATCAATATCAAACAGACTTTCCATGTTCGCGACTTCCGTGATTTTGGGGTTTGGGCAGGGTTTTCAGCCGGTGTGCGGGTTCAACTACGGCGCGAAACTTTACGGCAGGGTTAAAAAAGCGTTTTGGTTCTGCGTTAAATTTTGCTGCAGCGGGCTTTTGCTTATATCGATCGCTATGGCAGTTTTCGCGCCTCAAATTATCGCGTTATTCAGAAAAGACGATTTGGATGTAATATTGATAGGCGCTTTAGGTTTAAGGCTGCAGTGTATCAGCCTTCCGTTCACGGCGGGAATTATCATGGTTAATATGATGACTCAAACAATGGGCAAGGCGTTTGAAGCAAGCGTTATAGCGTTTTCACGTCACGGCATTTTTCTTATTCCGGGTCTGATTATCCTCAGTCCGTTGTTCGGGCTTACAGGCATCCAATTGGCGCGGCCGGTATCAGATCTTGCAAGTTTAATCATTGTGATTCCTGTAATGATAAAAACGCTGAAAGAATTACCGCAAAAAGCTTTACACGTATAAATACCGTTTAATTTTCATTGTGGGTGTTTTTTCGAACGGATCGTCTTTTACCACGATTTTATTAATGCGAGAGAAAACCGCCAATTTTTTATTTACGAATGTGCGAAGCTCTTCAAGCGCGTGTTCTACAGCTCCCGCGGCGGCTTTTGCCGCGTCGCTTAATATTACAAGCGCGACAATTTCTCCTTTTTTGCCTGAGTATACTAATGATTCTTCAACAAGGTGCGATGCTCCAAGCAGGTTTTCAATTTCTTCGGGGTAAATATTTTCACCTGACGGACCGAGGATCAACGCTTTAATTCTTCCTTTAACGTGAAGTTTTCCGTTTTTATCAAACAATCCAAGATCTCCTGTGCGAAGCCAGCCGTCATGGGTAAACGCTTCGGATGTATGCTTTTCATTGTTGTAGTAGCCAAGCATTACATTAGGACCGCTTACCTGTATTTCACCTTCGCCTGAGTTTAAACCTGAACATTCCGCAATGCGTATTGTAACGCCATCTGCCGCGATTCCTGCAGAGCCGACAGTGTTCTTGTGAGGTTTATTGCCTGCGACAAGCGGAGAAGCTTCTGTAAGGCCGTAACCGGGAGCGTACGGCAATTTAGCGTTGTATAAAAATTTTTCAACTTCTTCAGACAAAGGAGCGCCGCCGATGCCGAGAAAGCGCATTTTTCCGCCGAGAGCGGTTAAGAGTTTGCGCCCTGCTATCCATTGCGCGAAAGAACGCGTAACGCGGAACTTATACAGTATGCTGGCGCGTAATTTCGGCGCAATCGCGTTTTTGTAAATTTTTTCTATAAGAAGCGGAACAGTTGTAATTGCCGTAGGGCGCAGGATTTTAAACGCCGGAAGCAAAACAGAAGGGGAGGGAGGCCGGTCAAGATACGTTATGCTTGAACCGCTTAAAATAGGCGCTATCAGACCGAGACTGCATTCATAAGAATGAGCAAGCGGCAGAACGGAAAGCGCTCTGTCGCTCTGCCGTAATTTTACAAAAGACAGCGAAGACAGCGCGCTTGAAATTATATTTCTGCCGCTGAGCATTACGCCCTTGCTGTTCCCCTGAGTTCCGCTTGTGTAAATTATTGCCGCAAGCGAATCGGGATCATAACTTGAATTATCGGGAGCGCTGTTTACAGGAAATATTATAACGCGCTTTTCGCGGCCATTATAAGACACTGTAATTTCCAGATTTAAATTTTCATCTTCTGTAATACTGTCGGTAATAATAACAGGAATATTTGAAAAATCATTTTGGAAAAATTTTTCCGTCATCGCTCTGCTTACAAATGCCGCGCTGATTGTGCAATGATCCGCGATATTCTTAATTTGTTCTGATGAAAAACCTGTAAGCGCAGGAACAGAAACAGCTCCCGCAAATGAAATGCCGAAATACGCAAGCGGCCATTCCGGGCAGTTTTCAGAGTAAATTAATACCCTGGCGCCTTTTTCAACGCCGATTTCATTTAAAAACGAGCCGATTTGAAGGGAGCGTTTTCCCATCTGCGCGTATGTAACCTGTCTGCATATTTTATCATCGCATAACATGGAGAAGGCAGTTTTATCTTTATATTCCGCCGAAGCGGCAAGACACGCCTGCGCTAAAGTCTTGCGCGCGGCGATCTTTTTAATTCTATCCATATCGTTTAGAGTGCCTTTTTAGGGAAAGGTTGCAATAAAGCGAGGCAGGCTACCATTTTGATTAAAATCAGGCTATAATTCAAAGATGAACAACAGAATCTTGCAAACTCTCAGACGCATTTTATTAACGCTTGCAGGCGCGTCTTTAATGGCTTTTAATATTAAAACCTTCGTTAACGCTGGAGGACTCCTTCCCGGAGGTTTTACCGGTTTAGCTCTTCTTATTCAGGAAATTTGCCTGCGTTTTGGAAATTTCAAGCTGCCTTTCAGCATAATACTTTACACCTTGAATATTGTGCCTGTTATAATCGGTTTCAAGTTTATCGGCGTGAAATTTACGTTTTTTTCCATGTTTGTAGTTGTTGTTACAGGCCTTCTCACGGATTTCATGCCGGAGATGTTTACCAGTTTTTTAACAACACAGGATATCCTGCTTTCCGCCGTTTTCGGCGGTCTTTTAAACGCGGTCGGCATGAGCTTGTGCCTTCATGCGGACTCGGCGTCGGGCGGAACGGATTTTATCGCCATTTATATTTCTGAAAAATTCCGCAAGGACGCGTGGAATTATATTCTAGCCATTAACTTTGTAATACTCGCCGCTGCCGGCATCCTTTTCGGTTTGGACAGGGCGCTTTATTCAATTATTTTCCAATTTGCCACCACAATGGCGCTCGGCGTTCTTTACAAAAATTATCAGCAGAGAACGCTTTTAATTGTCACCAACAAACCCGATGAAATTTTTAAAAAAATAAGCGAAACAACCAATCATGGGGCGACTTTAGTTGACTGTTTCGGAAGTTACGGCAGCAAGAATACCCGCACCCTTCTTTATTCGGTTGTTACAGCCAGTCAGATCAAAAAATTGATCCCCGCGATTATGAAGATCGATCCTGCGGCTTTTATTAATGTTATTAAAACAGAACAGGTTAACGGCAGGTTCAGCCAGCGGCCTTTTGATTAAGGAACATGAAAGAAAACGCGCAGGAAAAAGCGTTCAGGGAAATGCTGCCTGAAAACATTCGCGGCATGTTCGAAAGCATTACTTTTGGTTATCAGGATTTTCTGTTATTAATTAATGGACATTTAAAAACAATTTACGGCGAAAGAGCCGATTTGCAAAACTGCCTTGACGCGTATTTTAACGGCGCTGAATACCGCGAAGCATTTTGTAAAGGCGATAATATCAACAAAATAAAACTGCTTAAACCTGATGATATTTATAAAATGATATACGAAGAAAGACAGTATAGCTCATTTGTTAATGAGGCAATAAAATGTTTTAATGAAATGAACACTTCATCAGATACGAAAGAAATTAACATAATGTTAAAACTTTCTATAATCCTCGGCCTTCTTCCTGAAAAAAATGAAAACTCTCTTTTTCAATGGCTTATAAATAAAGAAGGAATATCATTCGATGAAAATGAAGAGCTGTATAAGAAAATAAAAATTAATATAAATTTGCTGGATATTATATCCAATACAATTATTAAATTTTTCATACCGGGTTTTTTATTAAAGTTCCCTTCCGTAGGATGCGTAATGACCCAGCAAAGAGGGAAGTATTATTATCGCGGAGAAAACGCTTTTTACAAAACTTCAAAGGCAAGTTTATACAGAAATGATAATAAACTGCATCCCGCTGTAAAGATTATTGTAGAGCGGCTGCGTCTTTATGAAACATGGAATTTTCTTGATAATTTTAATTCTATTAAACACTGGGGAGGAAGCGCTGTAAATTATATGGCATTAGCCCAGCACTACGGACTTCACACCCAAATGATCGATATAACAAGCGATTTAAAGACGGCGATTTTTTTTGCCTGCTGTAAATTCGGTAAAGATCGAAAATGGCATCCTTTAAGTAAAGATGATTTTGAACATGCAAATTCCCGCAAAAATATTGCGGCTTTAGGCGGCGATTCAAGATATGGAATCCTGTATCGTACGCCTGCGGAAATAACCGATCTGAAATGGGCATTGGCCGACAGAAACGCAGGATATAATATTATAACGCCCGTAGGGTATCAGCCTTTTATGCGATGCAGTCATCAATATAGTTATATGTTTATGACAGATAATGAAAATTACGATATGCTGAAGGATCCCTTTTTCTGCAAATATAAAATACGCCTGACCGAAGAATTATGCAATTGGATTTATAACGAAATGGATAACGGAAATAAGGTATATCCGAATGATGAAATCCCCGATATTTCGCAGTACATTGAAAAAATAAACAATCAAACCGTTTTTTCAGAATCCGTATTTCAATGCGCGTTTGAAAAACATTATTTAATGAGGAAAAATATTGAGAATTTTCGCAAATTTTTATCCGATAACGGAGTTGTGATTATTGGAAAGCAAAAATTTATCAGCGGCGAGAAGCTTGAACAGATTAATTCTTCATATACGATAGATGACGCAATTAAAAGAATAAATCTGGAGCCTCAATTATCTCCCTTGATGATTATGCAGGGCATAGGCGAAAGCTGACGCTCGTATATATTTCTTGACAGCTTGCATAATGAGCTATTAAAATTGTACTTAACGGAGATTCTTTGCGTAATTTTATTTTTTACTTATTAATATTTACAAGTTCAGCGCTCTATGCTCAGGATATTTCCGCTTTAACCATAAAATTGGACTTTTTAAAAGGATTTCATGATATAAGCTGGCTTGAAAAACGGGAAATAGTGGTTGATAAACTATTAAACGACGGATATGTAATAGAGCAGTCCAAGGATTCAATTTCCTTTTCGGGCGAACATTTGGGATATTCATGCGTTTTTATATTTGATTTTTTACTGGATAATTTTATTAAAGCGTATGTAATAATTAACGGAAACGAAGACAGGTACAGAAATATAGTCATTAAAACAACAGAAGATTACGGCGCTCCCGGCAATATCAGAGATGACGGCAGACTGAGAATATGGACAATCCCATACGGACATTTAGACGGCTTGATTACCGCTATTTACAATGAAAATTCGACCGTAATGTTATATAACCTGCATTTCAAGCCGGAGGAAGAGGCTGAAGCAGACATTGATACTGCCGGCGCTGATTTAACCCCTTGAATCTAGTTAATTACCCTGATAAACTAGAAAAATGCAGTCACTTGGTATAAATATTGGCTCAACAAGCCTTAAAATGGCTCTTTTAGAAGATGGTAAGGCGGTTTGGACAGCTTCTGTTCCCCATGAAGGGGATTTTATCGCTGCGGTTCATAAACTTCTTGCCGAAGGTAAGATAAATCCTGGTATTCCGGCTCTCGTAACAGGAAATGAAGGCCGGTTCATGTTCGATGTGTCAGGCACATTAGAACCGCTGTGCGTTGAGGCGGCTTTGCGCAGTCTCGGTATCAAGGCGGACGCTGTTGTCAGCATGGGCGGAGAAGACCTCATCGTCTATTCGCTGGATTCCAACGGTAAAATCGTTAACAGTTTTTCCGGTAATAAATGCGCAAGCGGCACCGGTGAGTTTTTAAAGCAGCAGCTTGCCCGCATGGATATGACGCTTAACGACATCGAAAAGGTGCCTGACACCGCGAAAGTTTACGCCCTTTCCACGCGCTGTTCCGTGTTCATGAAAAGCGATTGCACCCATAGGCTTAATAAACGCGAAGCGACCAAAGATGATATTGTTCTTTCACTTTCCGACGTAATGGCTGTAAAAGTTATAGACTTTTTAAAACGCGCCAAAGTGACATCAGGAAGAGTGGCGCTGACAGGCGGCATTACTCTTAACCGCCATATAATCCGTTTCATCCGCGAGAAAGCGCCGCAAATTGAGTTTATCATTCCGCAAACCGCGCCCGTATTTGAAGCGCTTGGAGCGGCTGTCATGGCGGTGGATACGGGAAGCAGTCTGCCAAGCGCCGATAAATTGCTGCGCGCCAACGATGTGCGTTTCGGCGCTTTGGGCGCGTTACGCGAATGGAAAGATAAAGTAAAGTTTTTTGATAAAGCCGACGGTAAGGTTCAAACCGGACGCAGTTATATTCTTGGCGTTGACGGCGGTTCAACCACAACCAAGGCCTGTCTTGTCGATATCGAAACCGATGAAATCGTTGCGAGCCACTACGGGCGCACTCACGGTGATCCTGTTAAGGCGCTTAAGGAATGTTTAAGAATTATTCAGGAAAAAGTTGCCGCGGATACCGGCAGCAAAAATATTGATATCAGGCTTGTAAGCACCACAGGCTCTAGCCGCGAGATTCTCGGCGTGTTTTTGGAAACGCCGGGCGTTTACAACGAGATTATCGCGCACTCTGTAGGTACGACATATTTTGACAAAGGCGTAGAGACCATTTTTGAAATCGGCGGACAGGACGCGAAATATGTTCTTCTTAAAAACGGCGTTCCAATCGACTATGCTATGAACGAAGCCTGCTCAGCCGGAACAGGCTCATTTTTGGAAGAATCCGCCGCCGGAGACTTGTCGATTCACAACGCGAAGGATATCGGCCCCATTGCGTTAGACGCAAACGCGCCGTGTAAATTCGGCGAGCACTGTTCGGCGTTTATCAACAGCGATATACGCAAAGCCGTTCAGCAGGGCGCAGGAAGGGAAAATATTACAGCCGGGATTGTTTGCTCAATCGTTGCGAATTACCTTAACCGAGTTGTAGGAAACCGCACCATCGGAGGAAAGATTTTCCTGCAGGGCGGCGTTGCCAAAAACCCCGCGGTGCCTCTTGCCTTCGCGATGCTTTTAGACAAGGAAATTCTTGTCCCTCCTTCGCCTGAACTTATGGGCTGCTTCGGCGTTGCCCTCCTTGCGAAACGCAAACGCGATGACGGTCTGCTTGAAGAGCAAAAAATCGTTATCGACGACATTATAAACCGCGAAATCGGCTACGAAAAAGTTTTCCCGTGTCAGGCCTGCGAAAACCTCTGTCCGATTCAGGTGTTAAATGTAAACAACCACAAGTACATGTTCGGCGGACGCTGTAACAAATATACAAACATGCGCAAAAAGGTAAATGACATACCTGTTTTTGACTATGTGGAAAAACGCCAAAAAATGATCTTCGAAGAATATGCAGCTCCTGTGCGTGAAACCAATAAAAGAAATTATGTGATTGGTATTCCAAGAGCTTTTTCAGTTCATACGCTATATCCGCTTTATAGCTGGTTTTTCCATGAATTAGGCATTAAAACTTTCCTTTCAACCGAAGTCGCTCATGCCGGTGTTGCCCGCGCTGAAGCCCAGTATTGTTTCCCGGCAGAAATTGCGCACGGCGCTATTCAGGATTGTCTTGATAAGGGCGCCGATTATGTGCTGATGCCGCATTTCAGGGATATGCCGAGTTATCAGGAAGATGTTCACGCGAACTTCTGCCCGATTACCCAGGCGCTTCCGTATTACATGAAGAAAGCGTTCCCGGATATCGATCCTAAAAAATGGCTGCCTTTGGTTGTTAGTTTTAAATTCGGCGAAGGAAAGGCGCTGGAATTGTTCTGCGAAATGACAAAAATTCTCGATATCAGCGAAGCGGAAACGAAAGCCGCCTTTGATACCGCATGGGCTAAACAGAACGAGTATTTTAGCGCTGCCGAAAAAATGGGGCTTGAGGCGATTGAGGAGGCGAGGAAAGCTGACAGGCCTGTAATCGCCGTTCTTGGAAGACCTTATAACGCATTTACGCCGGAAGCGAATATGGGTATTCCCCGTAAATTCACAACACGCGGATATTCAATCATACCGTTTGACATTCTTCCTTTCAGAGACAGAACGATTTTCCCGAATATGTACTGGTTCTACGGTCAGCAGGATTTAAAAGCGGCGAAACTTTTAAAAGACGAGGAAAACATCTATCTTACGTTTATTTCAAATTTCTCCTGCGCGCCTGATTCGTTCATTCTCCATTACATTAAATGGATAATGGGGCAAAAACCGTTCCTTGTTCTTGAACTGGATTCCCATTCGGCGGATGCCGGCGTTGATACCCGCGTTGAAGCGTTCCTTGATATTATAGACGGCTACCGCGCAAAGAAAAACGAAATTGAAACCGAGCGTTTCGATAATGGTCTGCGTTTTGTCAGCGAAAAGAAAGACTCAGGCGATTTTGATTTACGCATAGACAATATTAAAACAGGCGAAAAAATACCTGTCGCGAATAACAAGAGGGTAAAAGTTCTGCTTTCCAACATGGGAAATATTTCTACAGAATACATAGGAGCAGCCATCCGCAGTTTAGGCATTAACGCAGAAGCGATGCCTGTCGCCACAACTAAAACGATTCAGGTTGCGCGTGCTCATGCGTCAGGAAAAGAATGTGTTCCCTCCCATCTTGTTTTAGGAAGCGCTCTTGAATACTTCTTCAGCGATAAATACAGAAAAGATGAAATATACCTTCTCTTTGTTCCGATCACTACAGGCCCGTGCCGCACAGGGCAGTACTATGTCTACTACGAAAACCTGTTCCGCGATTTACGATTGGAAAATGTTTGCGTCTTCATCCTTTCCGCGGATAATTCCTACACGGAACTCGGACCGAGTTTCGCGAAACAGATGTGGATCGGCCTTGTGCTTTCAGATTATTTAAAAGACATTCAATGCTCGCTGTTGGCAACAGCGCAGGATCCTGTAAAAGCTGAAAAAGATTTTGAACAATCATGGCAAAAGGTAATGCGCGCCGTAGAGCACAACCCCAAGGATTTATGGAAAGAGTTAAAGCATGTCGCATCCGACGTTAGAAAGATTCCGCAGAAGAGAAAAGTCGCCGACTGTCCGCGCGTCCTTGTTGTGGGTGAGATTTACGTTCGCCGCGATGATTTTGCCGTAGGTGAGTTAATCGAACTGATGAGCGAAAGAGGCATTGTTGTAAAAGTCGCCGGTATCAGCGAATGGATTCATTATCTTGATTTTGTCCGCGAATACGCGCTTAAAAAATTGATCAAACTTCAAAAACCCGGCAAAAGACTTTTTTCCAAACCTTCGAAGGATTTGAAAAAACTTCAGATTGAGGAATGGTGGAAACATCATATCGAAAAGAAAGCTCTTGCGATTCTTGAGCCGACAGGATTAATTCCCGATACGCCGCACGATATGCGTCATATCATGAAATATACTGTAGAGCACTTTGTAAATCTGGAACTCAACTCTGAGATTGCCGTTTCTTCAGGTTCTGCGGCAGCGGCGATGGACGAAGGCTATTCAGGAATTGTAAATATCAGCCCGTTTGCCTGCCTTATCGGGCGCGTAATCGAAGGGTTGTTTACCCCGTGGGCTCGGGAGCGCAACTACCCGATTTTATCGGTCGAAGTAGACGGCAACCTTTTACCGCCGAACATTGTTAATAAACTTAATATTTTCATGGTAAACGTACTGCGCTTCAAAGGCGGCAGCGATTTATCAACGCTCGTGGACAAGGCAAAGAATGAATAGGCTTGAGAAATCTGTTGAAACACTTCTGGAAAACTATGACTCTCACGGCATGGTTAACCATTCCGGCGCGGTTAATCTTCCGGGAAGGGAAAGCGTTGACAGTATCGTCCGCGGTTTAGAGGAGCTGCTTTTTCCGGGATTTTTGGAAAATCTTAATACCGATAAAAACGCCTTGCGAACCGCTACCATGGAGAAAGTTAATAATATCTCTTTAACTCTCAGATCCGAATTGGAAAAGAGCCTTGCTTTTTCCGCGCGGCTTGGAACTTTGAGCTGCGGACATGAAGGGTGCAGGGCGGTCGCCGCAATGATAATCGAAGAATTTTTCGAAGAGCTGCCTAAAATCAGGGTTATCCTAGCAAAAGATTTGGAAGCTGCGGTGCGCGGAGACCCTGCCGCCATGAGCGCAGATGAGGTAATCCTTTCATATCCTGGGTTTCAGGCAATCGTAGTTCATCGTATCGCTCACTTTTTTTACTCAAGGCAGGTGCCCCTCATTCCGCGCATGATGAGCGAACTTATTCACAGAAGAACAGGCATCGATATTCACCCGGGAGCGCAAATCGGCGAATCATTTTTTATCGATCACGGCACAGGCATTGTATTCGGCGAGACGACGATAATCGGAAAAAATGTGAAAATTTATCAGGGTGTAACGCTTGGCGCGCTTTCTGTAAAAAAAGGTGAAAGCGGCAAAAAACGCCACCCCACTATCGAAGACGACGTGACAATTTACGCTAACGCGACAATTTTAGGCGGAGATACGGTTATAGGACAAGGCAGTATTATAGGCGGCAATATGTGGATTGTTAAATCAGTTCCGCCTGACAGCAAGGTTTATAACTCCTGACAGACGTCCATAATAAGGGGTATATACTGAGTATCGATATAAAACCCTGATTTTTATTACCTGGCGTATATTGCAATAATTTTTCATTTTTGATACACTGAATCTATATCTTGTTTTGGAGCTAAAAGATGGGAATTTTATCGATAGTTTTAATGGTTTTTTTCGTTATTAACGCAATATTGCTTGTATTGTTGGTTTTGATTCAAAACGACGAAGGCGGCGGCCTCGGCGGTATTTTTGCCGGCGGCTCCGATACTGCTTTTGGTTCCCGTTCGGGTAATGTTCTTACACGCGCGACCACGGTGCTCGGAACATTGTTTCTTGTTATCAGTTTCGGTCTTGCCCTGCTTAGCCGAACCCCAAGCGGAGCCGGCATAGAAGAAGAAGCCAGAAGGCTTATCACTGAAGAATCATCAACTCAATGGATAGACGAGGAATTGAATCCGTCATCAAGTGGTGATTTTATCTACGATCATGACGACCATACAGGGCATGACCACTAAATAATAGGGTTTCTTATGATTCTGCAAGACGTATTGTTACCCGAGTTCATCAAAGTGAATATGGAAGCCGAGGATAAAGACGAGGCTTTCGAAGAACTTGTAGCGTATTATTGCCAGACAGATAAATCCAAAGCCCACGATCAAATTCTTGACGCGATTGTAAAGCGCGAAGCAAAAATGTCGACAGGTATTCACAAGGGAATTGCCGTTCCGCACGGCAAGACTACCGCGGTGGATACCCTGCACGGCGTGCTTGGGATTTCGCAGAAAGGCGTTCAGTACGATTCTCTGGACGGCGAACCTGTATATCTTCTTTTCATGATAATTTCTCCGATGGAAGATTCTGAAAAACATTTAAGACTCTTAAAACACCTTGCCGAGCTTATGGAGATTCCTCAGTTTCAAACGGAGCTTCAGGCGCAGAAAGATCCTCAAAGCGCGTTCAAGATCATCCGTAAATTCGAAGAAATGCTTTCTTCACAGTCATAATTATGGCTAACAGCACCCTTGAGCATTTGCTGACAATAGAAGCTGAAGCTTCTTCTCTTGTAAGTGAAGCTCAAAATGAAGCAGACAGTTTAATCAGCGAAAATGAAGAGAAAAACCGGGAAGCATACGAAGAGCGTATAAAAGAAGAAATTAAAAAACACGAAACAAATCTGGAACAGGAAAAAGAAAAGATAAAAATACGGTACTGTGAAGCGCTTGACGCTTACCGCAATGAATTATCCGGTTTAAAATCCGATGAAAAAAAATTCAGCGCTCTTTTGAATGAATATATCGAAAAAGGATAGAATGCGATGCGCAGCGATAATGGTTTTGCCTACGCTAAGGCCTGCGGGATTATCGGAAAATCTTTTCTTGGGAAAAGAACGCGTCTTCTTGCCGGCCTTCATTCATTAAACGATTTAGACAAAATAGTTTTCCCTAATCAGCATAAAGACTTGCAGGATAAAGAGCTTCTTGCGGATTTTAAAAATCGGATAGAAAAAAGAACATTGGATAAAATATTACCTGTTATAAATTCATATGTTCCCGCTGTAAAACTTTTGGTTTTAACTTTTAAAGGCTACGAATACAGCGAACTGCTGGATGGGACTGAACTCGATCGCCGTTATTATCTGGAATTAATGGAAAGCCTTTTTGAACTCGGTGATGAAGACCGCGAAACGGCGCAGAAGCTTATTGCCGATGAAATCTGCATCCGTAACTGTCTTTGGATGCTGCGTTTACGCGCTTATTACAACATGACAGGAGCGCAGGTTAAAAAATATCTTTTAGATTTAAGATTTATGGGAGATGTTTTTCAGAAGAAGCAATCCCTCGCGCACAAGGCAAAGGCGTCTTTGGATTTTCATCTTGATATGCGCCAGCATTGGGAAGGGTGGAAATGGGAAAAATTTCTAAATCCGCAGGAAGACTCAAAGCACTGGGTTGCGGATCCAAGGTATTTTCAAAATGCCGCTTCTATTTACCTGCGAAACCTTACCTATCGCAGTTTTCACAGTAATCCGTTAACATTAAGCTCTATTTACTGTTTTATCAAACTGATGCAGTACGAGGAAGATCTTCTGATAAGCGCAGCTGAAGGTTTGGCGCTTGGGATGGAAAACCCATCCCTGTTTAAAACACAGGAGGCAATCTGATGCTGTTTCCGCGAAGAATGAGGTTTATCGAGCTTACCGTTCTTAAAAACGACATGGATAAAGTCATCGAATACCTCGGTAAAAAAGCGGAGATTCAATTTGCTGAAGAAGATAAAAATACGGCAAGCGCGGATGTTTCATCAGTAAAAACCCTTGTTGAAAGATTAAAAGCCGCGGTTGAATATCTTGATAATGAATCAGCTCAATATTTAAATAATCAAATTGATAATGATATTGCAATTCCTGCGGAAAATGAAAAAATCACGGCGGAAAATCTTTGCGCTCTTGCCGAAGAATTAAAAGATCGTGAAGACAGCGTAATTGAAGAAAGAAATCGCATACAGGAATCAAAAAACGAGCTAAAAATTTTTTCCGATATGGATACGCCTTTTTCGGATATTGAAAATCTTTCATATCTTACACTGCGTTTTGGCAGCCTTGATCCGAACGAATTAAGCAAACTGCGCGAAAATATCGGAAACAGGGCCGCGATAATTCCCCTGCACAATAACCGTATCCTTGCGGCAGCTTCAAAAAAAGGACGTTTTGCTTTAGACGCGCAGTTAAGCCAGCTCTCATTTGTTCCTGCAAAAATCCCAGGCGCTTGCGGATCGCCGTCTCAAATGATGATTGATTTAAACGAACGGCAGGCTGTTAACGAAGAAAAAGAAAAAAATATTAAAATTGAAAAAGAAACAATGATTAAAAAATACGCTTCAGATATAAAAAAGCTTTTTATGTCATGGAGATGCGCTTTAATTATCGAAGAGATAAAGTCAAGGTTTAAAGCGACAGAATCTTTGTACAGCTTTTCAGGATGGATACCGGCGGACATTTTAAAAAGAACAGTAAAAGATCTTTGCGCTTTAACTGAACAAAGGATTGCCGTAAACGCATACAAACCTCATGAAGTTCCCGCGGTTAAAAACGGAAAAGAAAAAGTGCCTGTCGCTGTAAAACATTCCGTTTTTGTAAAAGGGTTTGAAGGCGTTGTTTTTTCCTACGGCGCTCCGCTGTACGGGACTATCGATCCGACAGCTCTTGTCGCTTTCTTTTTTACGCTTATGTTCGGAATTATGTTCGGCGATGTTGGGCAGGGTTTTGTGCTGCTTTGCGCAGGGCTTCTTATTAAATACGGTCCTAAAAAACTCGCGGTTTTTAAAAAGTTTTCTTCTCCTTTAATCTCTGTCAGCATCGCCTCTATGATAATGGGTTTTCTTTCCGGTTCTGTGTTCGCGAATGAAAATCTTTTAGCCGCTCCTTCAAGAGCGATAACAGGTTTTTTTACAGGGGAGCCGAGAGATAGAATATTACAGATTTTACCGATGGCTGAGCACGGCGGCAGCATTAAAAAATTGCTGTACTTTTTCGCCTTTACGGTAGCGATTGGGGTTGTAATAAATTCATTGGGTTTAATTATCAATATTGTAAACCGTCTTTTTATGAAAAAATACGAACAGGCTATCTGCTCAAAAACCGGGCTTGCGGGTCTTTTAATGTTCTGGTACGCGATTTTTATCGCGGTAAAACTTATCACAGGCGGACGTTTTTACAATTATGATATTCTAGGCGTTTGCATACCTTTATTTTTTATCATATTCGGCCATGTTATCTGGCGGATATTTTCCGGGAAAAAATTCCATATGGAAAGCGGGCTTTTCGCCTTCATAATGGAGGGGTTTGTAGAAATCCTTGATACTATATCTTCATATATTTCAAATACGGCAAGTTTTTTGCGTATCGGCGCTTTTGCTCTTGCTCATGCCGTATTTTCGTTCATTATCTTTTTCTTTACGGATTCTCTTGCAGATTCCGGTATAACAGGCGCATTTTCCGCCGCTTTAATAATGTTAATCGGAAATGCTATAATAATAGTGCTTGAGGGATTAATCGTAGCCATTCAGGTTATGCGCCTGCAATACTATGAATTTTTTAATAAATTTTTTGTTGAGACAGGCGTCGAGTTCGCGCCGTTTCGTTTTCAACATAAGGAGTAGTTATGAAGCGGATGATGCTGTTTTTGTGCATTGCGGTAATTAGCTGCGCGGGAGGTATAACGCTTTTTGCGCAAGGTCATGAGGCGGCCGATGCCGGCGCGGCAGATTCCATTAAAGCCGTAGCGGCAGGTATTGCCGTCGGGCTTTCGTGTATCGCAGGCGGTATCGCAGTAGGGCGGATAGGAGCTGCCGCGATGGGCGCGATGAGCGAAAATCCGGACCTTTTCGGAAAAGCGCTGCCTTTAGTCGGGCTTGCCGAAGGGATTTGCCTTTGGGGTTTCCTTGTAGCTCTGCTTATTTTATTTTTATAAAAATCAGCGCGAATAAAAAACATGGATTATTTTTTTCTGGGCGATGAAGAGATTGTAACCGCTTTTCGTTTTATCGGTATCGGCGGAATTGCAGTAAAGGACGCTCAGGAAGCAATTGCAGCGTTTAAAGACATTACAGAAGGCGGTAATGAAAATTCAGCAGGCTGCAAGATATTGATCATGACCGAAGATACTGCGGATTCGCTGGGTGATTTAGCCGTTGAATGGCAGTTATCGGGATTGTATCCTCTGTTAGTTGAAATTCCAGGCATTTCAGGAAGACGCGAAGACAGAAAGACGCTTGTAGACGCCATCCGTCAGGCAATTGGGATCCATGTTTAAAACTGCGAGCTTTACGGGCGCTTCAATTGTGTAATTTAAAAATTCCAATTTCCATGCATGCAGGAAAAACCCCTCTTTGTTTTTTTTACCGCCGTATTTAACATCGCCTGCAAGAGGATGCCCGTGAGACGCAGCCTGTGCGCGTATCTGATGCGTTCTTCCTGTTTCGATTTCCGCTTTTATTAATGTGTAACCGCCGTCAGCGCAAAGCGGAGTAACATTTGTAATTGCGGTTTTGCCTTCTTTTCCATCATCTGAAATAAATGTTTTCTTTTTAGCGCGATCACGAACCAGTTCATCGCGCCAGTTTTCTTCGCTTTTTATTATGCCTTCAACAACAGCCAAATATGTTTTTCTGATTTTTCGCTCACGCATAAGCGAAGTAAAAAGCCGAGCTCCCTCAAGACTTTTTGAAAAAACTACAGCTCCGCTTGACGGTTTATCAAGCCTGTGAAGAGGACCGGGTTTAAACGACAGCGAAGGCGGCAGCTTATCTTTTAAGTAAGCACCCATTATTTCTTCCAAACTACCCACACCATGAACCGCAATCCCCGCCGTTTTAAAAACTGCAATCAGATCAGCATTTTCCCATAAAATTTGCGGACTATCTGTATTCTTATTCCTGCTTTCCTTCTCAGTGTTCTGTGTGCCGCGAACCGCAGGTTCGATGTGCCTCTGTGTGAAATCTTTTTTAATATAAATCCTAACCCCGCAATCCAGCCTATCTTCGGCTTTACCCGGTTTCCCGTCTACAAGCACTTTCTTTTGCCGCAATAGTTTGTGAATTAAAGGCAGGGGATAGTCGGGAAGAGCCTTCCGTAAAATCCTATCCAGACGCCTGTCTTTGTCGTTTTTGCCGGTTATTAGTTCCATTATGCGGATTTTATCATAAAATTTATGATATTTCTCACGGACATTGACAAAACTCGCATATTTTTGTAGTGTGTTGAAATGACAGCCGCAGCGGCCATTAAGTCTTTATTAGAAAACAGAATATTCCTTTCCACAGTTTCAAGCCTTGTAATAGCCCAAGTTTTAAAAATGGTTTTCTATCTGCTTACTTCAAAAAAACGCAAAAAATGGGACGCAATCGAAACAATGATATGGCGTACAGGCGGAATGCCGTCGAGCCATTCGGCTGTTGTATGCGCATTGTCGGCATCCGTAGGCATTTACGAGGGAATCGATTCCAATTTTTTTATATTCTGCCTTGTTTTCGCCTTAATAGTGCTCAGGGATGCTGTGGGAGTAAGGCGCGCCGCCGGTTTGCAGGCAAGAGCGCTGAATAATCTTGGAAGGCAATCCGCCAAATTAACAGGAGTGGAGTTTCACTCGGTAAAGGAAATACAAGGTCATACTCCTTTAGAAGTGCTTGTAGGTGCGCTGCTTGGCATTCTGATTGCGTTCTGCTTCTATCTTTTTTAGGTTTTTATATGTCCTTTTTTAAATCCGTTCTGCTTGCAAGCCTTATATCGCTGCTGGCGGCTTTAGCTCTGCTTTTTCTCGGCTCCGCGATGGGTTATGAAGAATTCCGCGGCGGATACGCGGTGCTTACAACCGACGCGTCAATCGGCGACAGGGATATAAGATCTCTTCTTGAATCCAGCGAATACATTTTCGGCGGCTCTCCTGTTTCAGAATCTTCGCAATGGGTCTTGCTTGACGAGTTCGATTCAATAAAAAGAATCCCGCTTGATCAGTATTCGTCAAGAATATTTTCGTTCGATCCGCGCAATGACGGCTATGCCGGTAAGTTACGCGATGTTTTTATAAAAGACGGCAAGCGTTTCATTTACATTCCGCTTATAGCAGGCAACTGGAACTCAAGCATACTTGATAAAAAATTTGAAGAACTTCTTGGAGATATTCCTTTTTCTGTAGAATACTACGGAATAGGAAGACCTCTGGTTCTTTTTTTTATTGTCTATGCCGCGGCTTCCGTATGCCTTCTTGTTATGTGCTATCTAAAAAGAAAAACGCACCGCAGCATTATTAATATTATTCCAATGATTCCCGTCCTTTCTTCGCTTTGTTTTTTCGGCGCCGCGGGAATTGCCGCCGCCGCGGTTCTTTTCGCTCTTTTTATAATGCTGAAAGAACCTCTTAATGAATTAATAAATCCGCCGCCTTTAAGAGAAAACGCGCTCAGATTCAAAACTATTTACAAAGAAGTAATTCTGCCTTACAGATTCTATTGGTTCTTTCTTCCCGTTTTTGCAGGAGCGCTCGCGATATTAATTATTTTTTCTAAACTGCATCTTTTATTTTTGCTTGCGGTGTCCGCGGCTTCGTTCGCTGTATTTTTCTTCTCGCTGAAAATTGTGACATTCTCGGGGGTAGAGCACAGAAGGTTTAATCCGCTGATTATAGTGAGAAAGCGTTTTCCGGAATTTATTTTCCCCGGGTATATTTTGCCGTTTGCCGCAGGCGCGGTGTTCACATTATTTTTTACGCCGTTTATGTCCGGCAGTTTTGATTATAATAAAAAATTCGATACCTTTGTAACTGAACAGGATTATTACGAACATATTACTTATCAAGCGTCTTTCTCAACTCATCAGATGGGCACATCTTCAGCCGCCTTTCCGGATTTTTATTTTGATAAAGACGGTCTTCCGTTAATAGACAAAGGAAAGATAACCCAGTCGGTTAGAATAAGCGATTACCCGCCTTTTCCGTTAAGGCATTTAATGGAGTTTTTCAACAATGTAAATAACGGGGTAAAAACGGATACTACGGGAGGTTCGGCAGGGGTTTCCGAAAAATGGTCTCTGCTTGTTTTGCTTTTATTCCTGCTTCCCGGTTTAATTATTGTCAGAAATGATGAAAATACCGGAAAAGTCACTTTTGAAGGGGTAAGGCGGTTTACGGGTTCCCCGCGCCAGACAGGTCTTAACTGGAATAAATCATTGTTGTATAATGACAAAAAGATATCACGTTCCAGAAAGGACGCTTAAATTATGAAGACATATTCTTTTCCGCGGGGAGGGCTGCCGTATGACGACCCGACGGCGCCAGATAAATCCTCTGCCGTAAACGCTTTTTTACCCGCGATCTCTGTTATTCCTCTGGGAAATAAGGCAAGGCAGATTACTCCGACTGTCGCTATCGGTGAGACTGTGCGTGAAGGAATGCTTGTTGGAAGAGCTTCTTGCGAAGATGCAGCGAATGTACACGCTACAGTTCCCGGTAAAGTTGTAAAAAAGGTCTCATGGAAAGACAAGGATGATATAAGTTATGACGCTCTGGTTATTAAAATGGAAGGAGCGTTCGAAAAGCTTGGCAGAAAAGAAGATGTAATGATTTGGAGCGGTCTTAACGGTTATGATATTCAAAAAATTATTACTGAATGCGGAATTGTAGAAATGGAAAATAATGAAAAGCCTCTTTCAAAACTGATATCTGCCGCCAGAAAAGAAGTAAAATTAACTCTTGTTGTCCGCTGCGTCTTCGACGATTCATGGCTTGTTGCCGATTATGCCCTCTGCTGTGACAGGCTCAATGCGGTAATTGAAGGCGCCGCGATTGTAGCTAAAGCCTGTCATAAAGTTACAAAAATTATTTTCGCTGTTTCTCACCGTGAAAAAGAATTGGGAGAATTGATGATAGCTTCAGCTACAGATATTCTTTCAGGCGGTCAGCAGGAAATTACAGCTTCGCTTGTTTTTACAGGTTCGCGTTATCCGCAGCGCAATTCAAGAGAACTGGAACTTGCGCTTCGCGCGTACGAAAAAAAGGAAGGAGCCGATCTGGGTCAGCTTTTAATTCTGGGTCCTGCGGTTCTCGCCGCAGCGTATGACGCCGTTGTTCATAAAAAACCGATTTTAGATCGTTATGTAGCTGTAGGCGGTTCTGCCGTAAGAAAGCCGCAGATAATGAAAGTAAGGATTGGCACCAGAATAGGAGATGTGATAGAACAGTGCGGCGGTTTTGTTGAACATCCCTTCAGAATTTTAATAGGCTCTCCGTTATCGGGAAGAGAAGTGGTATTTCTGGATGAGCCTGTCGGAAAAACCTGTTACGCGATTGTCGCCATGACAAAATCGCAGGCCGCGATTCACAGTCCGCAGAACTGCATTAACTGCGGAGAATGCAGGGCAGTGTGTCCGATTGGGCTTGATCCTCAGAATATATATAAAAAAATAAGAACGCTTGGAACTGAAAGCGCCGGGACAACAGGCTGTCATGGATGCGGATGCTGTAAAATTGTCTGCCCGTCCGGTCTTCCCTTATCGGAAATTATTTTAGAAAGAAATCAGGAGGATATGAGTGCCTGAACAGAAAAAGATGCACAGTCATAAACCTCAGATTAATTTATCGTACCCAAGCGCAGGCAGGATGTGGCTGGTTTGCTTTTGCGCCTTCCTTTGCGTGTTACAATCGGCTCTGACAGACGGCGGTAAATCGCTGATAGTAGCTCTGACCGCTTGTGTTACGGCAGTCCTGCTTGAATTATTGGTAACGTGGCGAAAGCACGGAGCCGCAAAAATAAAAGACGGCAGCGCCGCAGCTACCGCAATGATTCTTTCGATGCTGCTGCCGAACCAAATCCATCCTGTTTATATATTTTTCGCGTCCGCTTTTGCGATAATTGTTGTTAAACATACTTTTGGCGGGCTTGGATCTAATTGGCTTAACCCCGCTTTGGGCGGCTGGCTGTTTGTCAGATTTTCATGGCCCGAAAGTTTTTCAAAAGCGATTTCGCAGCCCCCTTCCATTTCTGAAATGGTAATGGCTCCCGATATTAGCCCGCTGGACAGCTCGGTTACAGAATTTTTTAACAACTCTGTGTTCTCGCTTGCAGGAGTCCAGCTTCCGTCGGGTTATGTCGATCTCCTGTTCCATAACAGCGCGGCGATTATTACAGACAGGGGGTTATTCGCCCTTTTAATCGGAACTGTTGTAATTACCGCAATTGGAATAAACCGCGGCTGGGTGCCTCTGATCTTCCTTGCGGTTTACGGTTTTCTTATCCGCTTTGCCGCGGACGCCGGAATGTACTGGAACGGAGATCTGTTATACGGTATATTTTCAGGAGGTACAATCGCGACGGCTTTTATACTTGCCGCAGAACCGGCAAGCGGAGCGAAATTAAAACCCGGTATTTTATTTACAGTAATTCTCGGAGCCGTTCTTTCATGGTTTTTCCGTTACAGATGTATGGAATATTTCGGCTGCTTTATCGCGCTTGCGCTTACAAATTGTATAACGCCTGTTATCCGCCTTATCGAAGAAAAAATATTCTTCCCGCGTAAAAATAACGGCAGTATTGGAAGCTCTGCGGAAGTTCAGGAGACTCTGTTATGAAAGATAGAGCGATAATGTTTGGATGGGTAATAGGTTTATTATTATTAATTTCCGTTTTGTGGATCGCGACTCAGCCTATACAGGCAAGGCATCTTTTACGAACAATTAATAATGTTTTAATCAGCAACGATGATTCACGCAGGGTGTCCGCGTATATTCAGCCGAAAGCAGGCAAAGCGAGTATTTTTGGATATTGGTATTCAATTTTGTCATCGCAGGATAAATTGTTTGTGTTTACTGCTTTTCAGGACGGGATACTTATCCCGCTTGGCGCGTTTGTTTCGCATGATTGCATTGTAAAAGAAATCATACCGCTTAGCGCTCACGCCGTTCAGGTTTTTGACACTCTGCCGAAGAGCGTTTTAAACATTTACACGGCAAGAATTGAAGAAGCGGCGCATGATGTTACAGCGGCGTTAACGGAGGCGGCGAACAGATGAGTTTAACTCGTAACCATTCTTTTTGGGGTTCTCTCTCCCCGCTGGGCGGATTATTCGGAGCTGGTATCCTTCTAATGGCTTCGGCTCGTCTTTCATGGGCAATCACTGTCGCTGTCGGTTTATTTTGGGTGTACGGGCTTACAGCCTTTACATTCACGTTTTTTATATCAGGCGCCGGGAAAAAAATCTTTCCCAAAAAAGGAAGAGTGCCATTATATACATGCTTCGCCGCTTTTTTCGGCACCATGTACCTTTTTATGTTTTGGATGCTCTGTTCGTTCGCAGCGCTGGAAGTTTTTATGGTTCTTCTGCTTGTTCCTGTATTTTGCGCAAGTTCAGGGATTGTCCAGCAGATGCAGTTACATGCGCATAACCCTCATGCGGATATTTTTGACAATGTGTCCGATTCAATTTCTCAAGCCGCATCCATCGCAGGGCTTTTGATCGCATTTTCTATAATACGCGAACCTTTGTCGTATTGTTCTTTATCGTTTCCGGGAACTTCTCAGGGAATGGTAACAATTATGTATTTTAAAGCGGGCGCTTATTTCCCGATAGGAATTTTCGGAGCGTCTTGCGGAGCGCTTTTATTACTGGGGTATTTTATCTGTCTGTATCAATATTGGAAGGATAAGAGGGGGGAATTTTAATGAGCCAGACGCCTCTTTTGCTTCTTTTAATATGTTCCAGTTTTACAATGAATTTAATTTTACAATGCGGGCTTGGATTAAAAGGCATTGTTGAATCAAAGAGCAGCCTTAATGTACCGTCGTTTGTTAAATTGGGCCTTGTGTTTTCTACTATAATCCTTTTATGGCTGTTTTTCTCTAAGATAATATTTTCATTGTTCTACGGTTTATTCATTTATGTAATTTTATTTCCTATAAGCGCGATTGTTTACGACGGCCTTGAATTTTTAATTTTTAATTATTTGCTAAAGCGTGACAGGGAAGAAGAAACATTTGTAAGTTTTCCATCCGGAGTAACAGCCGCGGCTGTGTTTATCTGCATAAACATGGCAAGCGGGCTTACGGATGTGCTTGTTTTATCATTCGGTTTTACATTCGGCATTTTTGCCGTCAATTTAATAATGCGAGAAATACGAAAAAGAGCCGCTTTGGAAGCGGTTCCGCTTTTCCTGCGAGGGAAACCGCTTGTGCTTATCGCCATGGGGTTACTGTCCCTTATTTTTACGGCGGCTTCATATTTATTTTTCAGGATGATTGGCGCAGGGTGAAAACTGTCAGCAAAATCAGCCTGATACTGGGTTCACATGCGCATGTACCCTCCGGAGCGCCTGAAAGCGAATTTGAATTTGTATACGAAACCAAAATTCGCCCTTTTGTTTCCAATCTTTACCGTTATTCAAACATACAGGCGGTTTTGCATTATTCAGGCGTTCTGCTTTACTGGGTGGAAAGAACACATCCTGAATCTTTCATGCTTATAGAGGATATGCTGACCAGAAAACAAGCGGAAATTTTAGGCGGAGGTTTTTACGAGCCTGTTTTTCCGCTTCTTTCTTTACAAGATAGAATCGGACAGATTGAACTTATGACAACATACCTTCGAAAGCATTTTGGAAAACGCCCCACAGGCTGCTGGGTTCCCGGTATGGCATGGGAGCAAAATCTTGCGGTCGCTCTTTGCACAAGCGACATGGATTATACATTTCTTTCACAGGAACAATTTGAACAGGCCGGATTGGAAGGTTCCGATCTTTTTAAACCATGCCTGAGCGAAGATCAGGGAAAGCTTGTCGCGATTTTTCCCGTTTCGCGTTTTGTTGAAAAAGAACTTTCCCAAAAAAGTTTTTCACAGGTGTTTGTTGACCTTGAAAATAAATTTAATGAAGTATGCGGCGGCTGTAAATCCGAAAAAATTATCAGTGTTTTTCCTGAAACTGTTTCTTCTTCGCCTGAAGAAGCGCCGGATACGGCATGGAACCGTTTTTTTGAAGAAATATCGCTGTCGGATAAAATCGTAAGCACCGCATTACCCTATAAAATTTTAAAAACATATAAAACATTTAAAAAGGCGAGTTTTCCGAATTCTTCGGCTCAGGAAAACAATTTTTCTCCGCGCAAATTCTTAATTGATAATGCCGAAGCAAGCGGCATATATTCAAAAATGATATTTACAAACCTTTTAATAAATCAATTAAAAGGAGACAAGGCGAGAAAATTGAGCGCAAGGGAAGAAATGTGGAAGGCTCAGGATTCATGTTTTTTCTCTCCCGGGAACGGACAGTACAGAAATGAGCTAAGAAAGTCCGCGTACAGTTCGCTTTTACGCGCCGAAATGCTGTCGCGGGAAAAGGGAAAATTCGCATCTTCATTAATTCAATACGATTTTGATTTTGACGGCACAAAGGAATTTATTTTTCAGGATGAAAAAATAAACTGCTATATCCAGCATAGGGGAGCGGGTATTTTTGAACTTGATTATCTTCCGAAGGAATGGAACTATCTTGACTGCGGAACGGATAATTCATACAGGCGCATCGCTTTCGCCGATATGTTTTTTCCTGAAAGCGAAAAATTTGATAATCTAATTAACATCCTGCCTGAAAACGGACGTTTCTGTCTTCATGAGCAGTACGAAGAAATAACCCAGGATAGAAAGGGAAAATCATGTTTCAGGCTTCCCGCCTGCGCGGATGACGCTCCTTTCGGAAATATCGAAATAGATAAATGTTTTCTGTTAAAAAAGGAAAATTTATCGGTATCATATCTGCTAAAAAATAAAGGAAAGGAAAAAATTAATTTCCTATTTGCTTCAGAGATTGATTTTTCTTTTGCCGGAGTAGGGGATGAGTTTGTCCGCTTTTACACGGTTGATTTAACCGGAAAAGATATATCAATAGACCGTCTGCTGGATACAAATAATCTCAAGATTCTTGATGTTAAAAATGAAGTGCAAATAATACTTATTTCGGCTAATCAGTTTAAAGGCTGTCTTTTTCCTGTTTACAGGTACGATATGTATCAGGCAACGCGCATACTGCCGGTTTTTTCAGTTTCTCTTGACGCAGGCGGCGAATGGACAAATGAGTTTACTTTAAAATTCTCGCATTAGGTTATTGAACCGCATTAAGTTTTTAGTTATCATTAATCAATATGAAAAGAAGATTAATTACTTCGGCATTGCCTTACGTTAATAACGAGCCTCATCTGGGAAATCTCATTCAGGTTTTATCCGCGGACGCTTTTTCGCGTTTCTGCAGACTGTACGGTTATGAATCACTATACATCGCGGGTACGGATGAATACGGCACCGCCACGGAGAACAAAGCAGCGGAAGAAGGTTTACAGCCAAGAGAATTGTGCGACAGGTATCACGCAATTCACGCGAATATCTACAACTGGTTTAATATCGACTTTGATAAATTCGGCAGAACATCAACTCATGTTCAAACTGAAGTTGTCCAGGGTATTTTTGAAAAACTTGATAAAGCCGGATTAATCGTTCAAAGAACAATTGAACAATTCTACTGTTCAAAATGCGGCAGATTTCTTGCGGACAGATACATCCGCGGAATTTGCCCTGTTTGCGCAAGCGATAAGGCAAGAGGCGATCAATGCGAAGCATGCCAGAAATTGCTCGATCCCACCGATCTTAAAGAGCCTCAGTGTTCAGCATGCTCCAGCGCGCCGTCGCTTAGAAAAACAAATCATTTGTATATAGATCTTCCCGGCATTAAAGATAAACTTGAAAACTGGATTAAAAAAGCCAGCGCAGACGGTTTCTGGGCTCATAACGCGATTCAAATGACTCAGGCATGGATTCGCGACGGGCTTAAAGAGCGCGCTATTACAAGAGATTTAAAATGGGGAATTCCAGTGCCGAAACCTGGCTATGAAAACAAGGTTTTTTATGTCTGGTTTGACGCCCCGATAGGTTATATTTCCATTACAGGATCATTAGGTGAAGAAAAAGGCAATTGGCGTGACTTTGTCGATTACTGGTGGAAGAAACCGGATGAAGTTGATCTGTTTCAGTTTATAGGGAAAGACAATATTCCTTTTCACACCGTAATATTTCCTTCCAGTCTTTTAGGAAGCGGTGAGAACTGGACAATGCTGCATCATATGTCGAGCACGGAATACCTTAATTATGAAAACGGAAAATTTTCCAAATCCAGGGGAGTGGGAGTCTTTGGAACAGACGCGATGGATACCGGAATCCCGGCGGATGTATGGCGTTTCTATCTTTTTTACAACAGGCCGGAAAAATCCGACGCAATGTTTATGTGGGATGATTTTCAGGAAAAAGTAAACGGAGAGTTAATCGGTAATTTAGGCAACCTTGTAAACCGGACGCTTTCATTTGTTACCCGCTATTACGATGGAAAAATACCCGAAGGGAAAAGCGATTTAAAGTTCTGGGAAGAAGCCGCAAAATACGAAATATCAATCGCTGAGAAACTTGACAGGGCGGAATTAAGAGACGCCTTCCGCGTGATTTTTGAATTGTCATCATTTGCTAATAAATATTTTCAGGACAATGAGCCGTGGCGCTTGAGAAATGACGATCCTGAAAAGGCAAAATCCGTTATACGCGATCTTTCGTATCTTGTGCGCGATTTATCAGTATTGATTGAACCTTATATACCGCATGCCGCGGCGAAAATCGCGTCATTCTTCAATCTTAAGCACAGAGAAAATCTGAACTGGAAGGATATAGGAAAACCGCAGGGAATAGGCGATGTGTTAATAAGAAGTGAAATGCTGTTTTCCAAACTAGAGGATGAAAGAATCGCACAGTTAAGGGAAAAGTACAGCGGAACCCAAAAAGAAAGAAAGGAACTAGTACGGTTTTCTTCTGTAATGGATCTGCGCGCGGCGAAAATTGAAAAAATTGAAAGGCATCCCAAGGCGGATAAATTGTACATTATTAATCTTGAGACAGCAGAAGGCGTAACAGGAGTTCGCGAAGAGAGACAGATTGTTTCAGGACTTGTTCCTTTCTATACGGAAGATCAATTGATTGGAAAGAAAATAATAGTCGCTTACAATCTGAAGCCTGCAAAATTAAGAGGCATTGAGTCAAGAGGCATGCTCCTTGCCGCAGGCGACAGCAAAGGAGAAAGCCAGGATGGAAAGAGCGCGGAACGCGTTGAAGTCCTTGACGCAGGTGATTGTCCGACGGGAACAAAATTTTTGCCTGAAGGTGAAGAAGACGCCGCTCCCGCGGAAATAGATATCGATACATTCTTCTCCTATCCCATTTTTGTAAAAGATCATTTTGTTATGACAGGAGAAAAGAAATTGTGCTTGAACGGAAATCCTGTTAAGACAGCGGTGATCCCTGAAGGAGAAGTTCATTAATTTGAAAATCACAGAAGCGGATATTGCAGTTTGCGAAAACGCGGATTCGTTCCTGCAGTCTTCCTTGTGGGGAGAATTTAAATCTCTCTTCGGGTGGAAAGCAAGCGCTTTTTTGATTGAATGGTCAGAATACGGAGAAGAAAAGACGCCTTTCCTTGCGCTTTCGCGCAGGCTTATTCCTGGCTTTTCATTTACATATATTCCGTGGGGGCCTCAATTACCTCAGAAATTCGCGGCAAGCGAAAGACCAAAGGCGATGGCAGAAATTGCCGGATTATTAAAGCCTTTTCTTCCGCGGAATAATGCTTTTATCCGCTTCGATTTTCCATGGTTTTACTTAGACGGCGATGAAAACCTTAAAGCGGAAGCTTCTTTATTAAAGACAGAAGGTTTTAAAACAGCCGCGGCGCAGGTACAGCCGCCTGATACAGTAATTATTGATTTATCCGCATCCTGCGATGAGATTCTTGCGTCCATGAAATCAAAATGGAGATATAATATTTCCCTTGCTGAAAAAAAAGGGGTGGAAGTAAAAATTTGTTCATCCGGGGATTTGGAAATATTTTACAATCTTTTAAAAGAAACCGCGCAAAGGGACGGAATCGCGGTTCATGGTTTCAATTATTATAAGACACTTTTTGAGTTATGCGAGAGCAGGCAAAAAGAAAGCATATCTTTAAAACTGTACTCTGCAAGCCATGAAGGCGAAACGCTCGCGGCAATTGTTGTTCTTTTCCGCGGAAAGGACGCAGTTTATTTATACGGCGCATCTTCAAATAATAAACGCAATCTTATGGCGCCTTACGCTCTGCAGTGGAAAGCGATGCAGGACGCCAAAAATTTTAATTGTAAAACTTACGATCTTTTCGGCATCCCGCCTGACGATAATCCGAACCATCCGATGGCCGGACTGTACCGTTTTAAAACCGGCTTCGCGGGACAGATAATACACCGCCCCGGCAGCCTGGATTATCCGTATAAAAAATTTCTTTATAATTTATTTAATATCGCGGAAGCTCTTAGAAAAAAAATGATGAATCTTAGAAAAAAGAAATAGGCAAATTTTCTCTTGTATCTTATAAAAAAAAATTGTATAGTGAATTAAGGAGCAGAGTATGGCATTTGCATTAAATACGTATCCGATCACTTACCGCGCTAAATTTTCAGGCGGAAAATGGAGTGATGAATACATCGAAAAACCTCATAAAACGCAGGAAGAAGAGGCGGCATTAAGCGCCGGCGAACGCGTCAAATTGGAAAATTCCCGCAATTATTACGATGATATGCCTCTTGTCAACTACACAAGCCAGTACGGCCTTGCATGCTTTGAAGGATTAAAAGCTTTTCCTCAAAAAAACGACGGCCTTGCAATTTTCAGGCCCGATAAAAACGGAGAGCGTTTCGCGCTTTCAATGAAAGGCCTTTGCATGCCGCCGTTTCCAAAAGAAGATTTTGTCAAAGTCTGCGTTGAAACCGTAAAACGCAACGCCGCTCTTAGTTTTAAACCTCATTACAAAAGCGAATGGGAAAAGGATTCCTTTATGTACGCGGACGCTGTTTACATCAGACCCTTTACAATTTCTGAAGGCGGCATAGGGGTGAATCTTTCCAAAGAACCCTATGTTATGGTTGTGAATACCCCTGTAAGCGCGTATTTTTCATCCGGCAGCTCGGATGCCGTTGTTTCTGATAAAGTCCGCGCAATGCCGAACGGCACCGGCTGGATAAAAGCCTGTTCCAATTATGTAATATCAGCTCTCGCAAAATCCGAAGCGTTAAAAGACGGTTACATGGAATGTATATTTTTAGACGGAACCCACCGTAAATACATAGAAGAAGGTTCGTCGTGCAACATATTTTTCTATTTGAAATCAGGAGAACTTGTGACGCCCGAGTTAGGTGATACAATTTTACCGGGTATAACAAGGATGAGCATCCTGGAACTTGCGCGAGACAAAGGAATAAGAGTTTCAGAGCGCAAAATATCAATAGATGAAGCAATGGATGAGACAAAAGAATGTTTTGTAAGCGGTACTGCCGCCGGAGCAACGCCTCTTTCATCCATAACCTACAAAGGCAAAAAAGCCGTTTTTAACGACGGCAAGACAGGCGAATTCACCGCTGATATCCGCGACACCCTAAAAGGCATCCAATACGGCAAACTACCGGATACAAAAGGGTGGATGACGAAGGTCATCTGAAAGATGACCATTATATAAACTTCCTTACGCCACGTGCCGTATGGCTCCAATGATACATATTGTCTAAAAAAAAGAGCCAAGTCTTTAGACTTGGCTCTTTTACCGTTTGCCACCTCGGAGAATTGAACTCCAGACACGCAGATTTTCAGTCTGCTGCTCTACCAACTGAGCTAAGGTGGCTATTTAAGCGCACCTTGAAACGGTGTTGAAACAATATGCCAAGATTAACAGAAAATGTCAATATGGCATCCCTGGAGATATGGGCATTCGCCTTAATTTCTTACAGGATTGCTCCGCTTCGAATCCCCAAATTAACCGCATTTTACTATCTTATTAAGATATTACTTGAACAGCTAATCTCTACCCATTGGAGATATGGGGATTCGAACCCCAGGCCTATTGATTGCGAACCAATCGCTCTACCAACTGAGCTATATCCCCCATTCAAGGAAATTAGACCAAAAATACTATTTTTGGTCAAGTAGCGCATCATAGACATTTATTCTTTGGTATATATATGCTATAATTATAATATAACATGGGTAAGTTCGGAAATAAATTATAATTGGAACTAATCATCAAGGAGGCCTAAAATGGCAAAGAAAACAGTAACAAAAAAACCGGCAGCGAAAAAACCCGCAGCAAAGAAACCTGCGGCTAAAGCAGCTGCAGCAAAAAAGCCGGCAACAAAGAAAGCTGCTGCAGCAAAGAAACCCGCAGCAAAGAAACCTGCGGCTAAAGCCGCCGCGGCTAAAAAACCTGCCGCCAAAGCAGCTTCGGCAAAAAAAGCTCCTGTTAAAAAAGCGGCGGCTAAAAAACCCGCGGCCAAAGCAGCTTCGGCAAAGAAGGCGCCTGTTAAAAAAGCAGCGGTAAAGAAACCCGCAGTTAAAGCCGCTCCGGCAAAGAAAGAAGGAAAATGGATGTCTGCGGATGAATATTGCGAGAGCCTTAAAAAAGACGGTAAAGTTCCGGCCGCGAAATCTTCAATCCTTAATAAAAAATCAACGGCAAATCTGACTAATGATGAATTGGCGGATCTGTATATTCAGGAATCAAGGTATGAGGATCTTTATGAATTGAGTGTTAAAATGCTCGAGAAGGAAGAGACCAGAGATTCTCCTGTATGGATGGGACGTTTAAACGACGCGCGCAGCCGTCTTGGAAAGTAGAAGCGCGGTAATTAGTTTAGATTACGCACAGGGCGGACAGGATGCCATTCTGTTACGGGGAGTTGTTTTTCAATTCCGATTTTTATACCGTCTTTGTTTACATAATGTCCGCCCGAAGTTCCGTTAGTTGGGTTTTGCACGTATTTATCTTCAACTACACAGGTAATAACGGCGGTTGCGCTGTCCTTTTTGCGTTCGTTGCTCCAGTGAAGGATTAATTCATTTGTCTGGACTGTATTTTCTTTCTGACGAATCTGGCTGCTTATGAAACCTGAGGATTCTAAAAGCTCATCCTTTGTAGGAAGCCGCCAGTCTTTATAGCCGTTAAATGAAAAATTCTTGCAGACATTTTCGGCGTTTTCCCACGCGCAGTATCCTGCGTCTGCGGGGGATACTTCGATAAGTTTGGAGTTTTTATCTTTAAAGACATGTCCCCCGGCAGGTCCTTGATCTCCAGCTTGAATAGGGAAGTTCTTAAGAAGTATCTCTCTTAACTCAGGGATATCGCGGACAGGGCGCCATACATTGTCCTTTGGATGCCTGTATGCGTACATATCCCACCCAAAATCGCGGCGAGCCGCCAGTTTTGCGAGTTCCTCCAGGTTAAAAGGACCGTATTCCTTGTAATATATGCTGATTAAGAAAGAAAGGGCTTCGTTTTGCCTTCTATTCAACATGGTCTCCTTCGATTTTTCAGGATACCAAAATGCCGTTTCTTTGTCTAGATATCACCCCGGTATTATTCGCCTCTTTGTATGCTTTTTACGCCTTTTTGCATTATCTGCTTTATTTCGTCATCGGCTTGTGAAAGAAGATTTTCAATAATTGTATTAATTATATCCGCGTCAATTCCGTCAATTATCATCTGAAGGGCGATTTTTAAAATTATTATTTTTTCTTTTTTTATTTCGTCCTCTAATGAAAAAATGCCGTACTTTCCTGCCGTTTCGGATAATGCGCTGATTCTTTTCTGCAAATCCGGGTATTCATTCTTGGTTAAATTGATTTTTTTGTCTTTTTCGGATACCGGATAAAATTTATTTATAAAAAACGCGATACTTTGATCGGTTGGGACAACTTGTCTATTACCGAATATTTTGCCGATGTTTTGCGCGTTTGATTTATTAAAATTGCGCATTAATACAAGCTGGTAAAAAGATTTAATATCTCCTTTTAACGCCGCCTGCTCGTGCCAGTATTCAGATAAAATAAACAGATCAATATCATCTTCGTCAACCTCGCGTATAAAGTAAGCGTAATTTCTTGCGGCAGTGCCGTCACAGGCGTATGCCTGATACCATTCGCCGGCGGTTTTGTATTTTAATTTTTTCTCTTCATTTTCTTCGTAATATTTATCCAATGACTCAAGAGCGTAAATATCGCATGCCGCTTTTGTATACCAAAAATCAGCCTGCTTCTGATCCTTCTGCACGCCATTTCCGTTTTCATAGCATCTTCCCAGATAAAGCTGAGCTGTGCCGTCTTCCTGCTGCGCGGCTTTTGTGTACCAATGAACAGCTTTTTGATAATCTTTGGCAACGCCATTTCCGTTTTCGTAAAACATTCCTAAATGAAATTGCGATCTTACATTGCCCTGTTCTGCGGCTTTAGTATGCCAGTCCGCCGCTTTATTATAATCCTGCGGAATGTCGGATCCTATCTCGTAATAAAGAGCCAGAATTCCCTGAGAAATATCATCACCCTGCTCGGCGGACTGTAAATACCAATAAAGCGCTTTTTTAGTGTCTTTCTCAACGCCGTCTCCGCTTTCGTAACACATTCCCAAAAGACACTGAGCGCCGGCATCGCCTTGTTCCGCGGCTTTTGTGTACCAAAAAGCCGCCAGTTTATAATCCTGTTCAACGCCTTCACCCTGATAATAACACAGGGCGAGGCTTGTTTGAGCTTCCGCGTCTCCTGATTCCGCCGCTTTTATTATAGCGTTGATGTCTAAATCCTTGTGAGTCATTTTCCCCTCCAAAAAATTTTTAAAATGCGGCCGTTTTTTAATTTTTTATAGGCAGCTAAATTTCCGCGTCGTGTCTGCCGTCATCGTAACCGTCATCTTCATTATCAGATTTGTATTTAAAATCAGCGGCAAGCAAGAGATATTTGCGCGCCAGTTTTGAATCTGGTTTAATATTTAAACCATCAATTTGACCTGAATATATTTCATAAAGCGAATAAGCCGCTGAATGGCTTTCATGCTCAACCGCTTCCTTTAACGCGTCGATTGCGCTCTGTTCATCCGCGCCCTTATCAAGAAGCATTTTAACCAGTTTTTTCTGCACTTCACCCTGGGCATTATTTATCGCAAGGCTTAAAGCCGTGGAACCCAATTCGCTGACATAGTTTACATCCGCTCCGGCGTCAATGAGAAGTCTTGTTTTTTCAATTTCCTTCGCTTTAATAGGCGTAAATTCCTTGGTTTCCTTGTCATATTCGGAAGGCAGAAGCGTTAAATGCAGTGGTTTTATCAGACCGCTTTCAATATGCGTAAAACAGTTCGGATCCGCGCCGGATTCCAAAAGTGTTTTCATTATTATCGACAAACCGCCGTCCAGGCACTGGTTTCCGAGCGGAGTATCGCTGTCTTTGCATGACATATTCGGATCTGCGCCGCTGGCGGCAAGAAAGCGGATGATTTTTAAGGGATCTTCCATAAAGCCAACGAGCCTTTTTGTTGTTACATAATAAAGCGGAGTAGGCTGCCATGTTCCGAAAACAACGCTTACCCTTTCGTTAAGCGGAAGTTTTTCTTCTAGATATTTATTAAAAAGCGCATAATTTTCTTCTCTTGCCAGAACCGCGGCAAGATTTATAAAATCTTCTTTGCCGATTACGTCCGCGATTGCCTTATCCATGTTGGCGCTGACGCGCGCGCGAAGCGAAGTGTAAAGAGGATAGCCGTCCTTGACAATAGATTCTGCCGATTCCAGCGTTTCAATCACGAGCCGTACTTTCGCCGTGTATTCCATCGGCGGGTTTGACGCAATTTCTGAAATTAATATTTCTTTTTTGTTAAAAATTGATTCACGCACATCTGTATCGCTGAAGAACTCTTCAGGTACTTTTTTCAGAAGAATGAATTGCTCAGGCTTTCTTCTGAACAGCGCGTTTTCACCTCCTGAATACAGAATCTCAGGTTCAACAGGCTCTCCTTCCTGCGCCGCTATATCAAGTATGATTTTTCCGCCGCTTTTTTTAAGGTTAACTTTTTCCGTTATGATAACCGGTTTATCGTCCGCGCCTTCTCTTTTTGGTCTTGGATTTCTTCTTGAATGTTCATTAACTGTGTATTGATAAATTTGCGCATGTTTTGCTTTAAAAATATTCCAATTTACCTTTTCGGCATCGCCCATTTTTTCATAAATTTGCGCGCGTATGCAGTAATTTTCTTCGCCGCCGCCTGATTCGCAAAGCGCGGTATTTATATCGTCCAGAGCCGTTTGTAATTCGCCTTTTTTTAAGTATGCCTCGGCGCGGAACGCATAATACGGTCCAAGCGAGCAGTTCCGCGTTTCAATTTCTTTTGAGTAATATTCAATTGCCTTGTCAGGATCGTCTAAATCCACAGCTTCTGCTGCAAAATCATCCTGTTTTTCTTCAGGCGATATTAATATAAAAACAAGGCGATCATGAGAAGCGGTTCTTGGCGTATATTTTGATTTCAGCCATTCATAAGTATCGGGAAGAGTTTCCAAAATGTCAAAGCAGACGTCAAAATTGCCGAGGTTACGGTTCAGTTCCGCGATGGTTATTGTAAGTTCATCTTTATCTTTTTCAATTTTACAGTTTGCGGCTTTCTTTTCCAGAAGCGAAAGAAGCGCATTGCAGTTTTCCTCCCAAAGCGCCGCCTTTTCATCCTGAAAAAATGTTTTTTCATCGTCCGGATCACGCTGGTACTGTTTGCGGCTGAAGCGAATTTTATCGTTTAACGCGTACCAAAGGCAGGAACGCGCTTCAATTTCTTCGTCAGGGGTTTTGGCAAGACCTTGTTTTACCGTATTTATATAATCGTTTTCATTTGGCTTGTCTAAAAGTTTGTATTTTTTTAAAAATATATTTCTTTTAACAGGCTCCGCGTTATTAAGAAAAAAAATTTCCGCGCAAAAGGGACACTTTGTTAAATTCGGCGTGTAATGAGAAGAGAATGTACTTCTATTTTCTATTTTTACCCCGTCAGAAAAAGTTGTGATACTTTGAACAGAATAGTTCAGGATGTCGTCTTTCGCTGCCGGTTTTCTGCAGGCGGGGCAGAGGTAAACCGTTGGAGAGGTATCCATAAAAACATCCTTTAGATTAAGTATATTAAGAATAATACCATGAAGTCAGGTATTTTAAAAGCTGTAAGTGACAGCTGTTTTAATAAAATTATTATTATTATACTGTCCAAATTGCCCGTTTTTATCGCCTGCAAAAAAACCGCCGGAAAGTTCGATGGACAGCGCGTCCTTTGTCCAGACTATCGAAGGAACGATCATACAATCTCCCGCTTCAACCTGCCAAAAAACAGCCGCGCGAAGTTCAAGCTGATCCCTGAATAACGATTTTGTAAGAACGAATATAATCTGCGTGGAAGTCATATCTGTATCGGCTTCAATATCGTACGGATTTGTAGAAACTTTGTCATTTAAAAGACGTATTGTTTCGTTGCATTGTACGCTGAAATTGATGCCCCAGAATAAATTGCGGTCAAAACCAAAAGACCACGCGAGGTGGGGATTATAGATTGCCGCGTCTTCGCCGGATAAATCCTCTGTTATGTTCGCCGCGAACTCGGCGCGGATATTAAAACCAAAAAGCACTTGAGCCCAGTCAATTCCAATTTGATGATAGGGGTTGTATGAATAGTTGATGCTTGAAGGTACGGGTACGTACATGGAAGGATATGGAGGCGGAAGAGGAATTTCAAATTGCGAAAAACCAATATTAACAGCGGGACGGGTTAATCTTCCGTAATAATATTGAAATCCAAGATCAGCGGAGCCGATTGTTGTTGTAAACCGTAAACCGGCCTGCGCGTAATCAATCTTGGCAAGTCTGTCATTGTCAGGCTTATTTATTAATATATTTATATCGTCTTCGGTTATAGGAACATTTGCTGCCTGATATCCTGTTAAAATATCATCTTTTAGATTATCAAGCTGCGCCATCTGCTTCGGATACCATCTGCTGCCAGATTCAGCAAAGCGCATTGGTTCAAACGAAGGTACAAAAACGCCTTCGATTTTTGAGAAGGAACCAAAGCGGTACGACAGCCGCACAAGCGGGCGTGCGATTTTAAAATTCATTAAATCGCTTAAATCAGTTAAACTTGAATAATCAAGAGGGTTAATAACATCAAGAGGGCCGAAACTGTCAGCCTTACCCCATGTTAACTTTCGAAAGCCGCCTTCAATTTCAAAATTGCCGAGATACGCGCGAACATACGCTTCGTCTAACATAATCGGCGTTTCGGTTGGTTCTATGCTGACGCCTATATACGCCTCTGCGATTGGCGCGCCTGCCGAGAACGCAAGACTGCCTGAGAAAATATCGCCAAGTTCTGTTTTACTCGCGCCTTCCGAAAAATCTTTTAAATATCCCATCATTGAAGCGGATACTTCACCGCTTATGGAAACTGATAAACCGGAGTTTGAACCGGAAATATTTTCTTCATCATCAAATGAGCCGAAACCAAAATCCTGGGAAAAAAGCTGAACGCTGAAAAATAAAAAAATAAAGGCAAATAAAAAATTTTTGTTTAACATACAGTCTCCGGTTTATTACCTCGCCCTGCCTGTTTCAAGATAGGCAGCGGTAAAAACGCCGTCAGGGATCGGATCGTCGTATTTCATTATTTCCATATATATTGTTGTTGATGTTCCGGCGGACACGGTGGATATTTTTGTCTGCATCGGCGTTATACGCCCCTGCACGTCTTTAAAATCCGCCATCTCCATAATTTTGGAAGTTTCGCCTCTTTTGTTGTACATTTCGGATTTGTAGATTAAATAGTTTTCTTTGTCTACCCATGTAACAGATTTTGAATATTGATAAGAGCCGTCTTTCGGGATTGATTGAATAACATAGCAGTTTTTTCCGTTAAGCGGTTCCTCTCTGAGAAGAGTATGCGTATCAAGATAAATATCTCTGTCCATTGACGAGATGTCGTCATAGGAAAAATCAGTCCCCATAAAATTGCCGCCGCTTTCAGATGCAGCGATACGGCGCACCCTGCCGAGGCTTGGTAAAAAAATCCATTGATCCGTGCCGCCTGAAGCATTGTCCATCGTTAAAAACCTTGAACCCGCGACATTGGCAGGGCGCTGGAATACAATTACAGTTCTTGAGCCGTTAGGGCCGTCTTTTGAATACTGGTCTATAACCCTCTCTGTTGTGCTTCCGTCTTTCGCGGTGATAACCATGCGTGAGCGTGAAGAAACTGTATCCGACGAAACGCGGTTTTTCGCTGATATCATGATAGCGTTCGCTTCTTGGGCGTACATAAATACCGCCGCGCTTAAAAAAAACGCTGTTAAAATTATCCGATTCATTTTTTTCCTCCGTGAATAAATTTAGGTTTAATAACAGTCAGCAATACCGGCATTGTTGTAAGGCTAACCAAAGTTGTTGACAGCATGCAAAGAGCGGTTAAAAGTCCGAACTCCGCCAGGATCTTAAATTGAGAAAATGCCAGAACGGCAAATCCTATCCCGACAGACATCGCGGTTGTGCAAATTGCTCTTCCGCACGCTAGAAATGTCCTTCGAAGAGCGCCTTGTTCGCCGGCTCTGAATTCACGTTTATAAAATTCAATAAAGTGAATAGCGTCGTCAATACCGATACAAACGGTAAGGCTTGCGATTAACGCGGTTCCAAGGTTCAGCTTAATACCAAAAACCCCCATAACCAAAAAGTTACATAAAACCGCCAAAATAAGCGGCACCGCGCTGATGGTTCCGGCAACGAATGATTTGTGGGCAATCGATACAATAATGAAAATCATTAAAATTGAAATAATAATGGAAATAATCTGCGAATTAAGAATCAAATCCGTAACAGCCATTTCCAGAGCGACGCCGCCTGAGATCAATATGCGCACATTTTTAGGAAAGTTTGCGCTGATATAACTGTTAATTATATCGATAACATCCTGGGTATCGCCTGAGCCTGTGGTGCGCAGCTGCATCATCATTCTAATCGCGGTCGGCTCGAAAGGATCATCCGAATAGCTCTGATCATCATTGCCGGCAAGCAGAACTAAATAATTGGCAATGAGCTTTTGCAGATCTTCAGGAGTTTTTTTGCCGTAACGCGCGGGGTCTGAAGGGATTTCATAATATGCCATGCCGTCGTAATTTGTAAGGCGCTTTAATTCCAGAACAAGTTCATTGCCGCTTAAGTTCGGCGACATACCCGCGGTAATGTCCAAAAATCTCAGCAAGTCCGCCGCGCTGTATTGAGTCCAGACAGGGGAGGCGGCAGCTTCATTTACGGATGGCTGCGCGGATGCATTGCCACCTCCAAAACTGTTAAAACCAAAAGAGCCGAAACCAAAATCATCATCACCGAAACCAAAGCCTGAAGTATCCGCGGCTGCTGACAGCGATAATCCATCCGGGCTTTGATCGATATTAAACACCTGATTAATGCGTTTTATTACATCGGTAAAACCCACCGCTTTCCCGACATTGGGAACATTGTGAGTTAAATAATACGCAAGTCCGTCTACGGCTTTTAAAACATCAGGATGCAGGAGTTCTTCCGTAGTATCGGCCTGAATAATAACGCTTAAATCCTTGGAGCCGCCGAAATATTCGCGGATAAAACGGTCTGAACGGCTGATGTCGGTTTCATTTTGAAAAAAATCAACAATCGAATTATCAACAACTATTTTAGAAATTCCGTATATCGAAATAATTATTATAAAAATGGTAGAGAAGAGCACAGTTTTCTTTTTTCTGGCGATACTCAAAAAAATGTTTGCGATTACATTGCTGATTTTATCGTTTTCAACCTGATTCTCGCTGTCATTCGCGCGCTGTTTGCCGGGTCCGCGAAGAAGAAGCATAGACGGAATAAACAATATTGTTAAAATAAAAACAGCGATAACGCCGATGCTTGTGTAATATCCAAACTCGCGCATCGGGACAATCGGGGTAAAACAGAAAGAAATAAAACCTGTTACAGTCGTAATCGCGGCAAGGAAAACCGGTTTAATCATTTTTCTCATTAGATCAAAAACAATTAAGCGGTGTTCTTCGGCTGACGGCATTTTTTCGCGGATGTCTTTTACATAATGGGTGATTACGTGAATGCCGTACGCGTGTCCGACAGCGACAAGAATTATCGGCATTATAGTTGTTATTGTAGAAAGTTTTACGCCGAACATAGCCGCCAATCCCACAGTCCAGATAACGGAAATTATCGCGGTAGAAAGCGGAAGTATTACGAATATCAACCGCCTGAAAGAAAAGAAAAGAAGGCCCAATACTACAAGAATTGCCATTGGAAACAGCAAGATGTTGTCGGCGATTATCGATTCGTTTATAACTGCGTTTATAACAGCCTGCCCCGCGAAGTAAACTTCCGCTTCGCCGTTAAATATTTCTTTGGCTATTTTACGGATATTCTTGTATGTACCTGCAACATCTGGACTGCTTGCATCAATGGTAAAAACATCCAGGGTGATAAGCAGCTGCGTGGCGCTGAGATCGTCTGAAACAAGAGAGCCGCGGAATAAATCCCACGACGCTATTCTTCGTCTTAGTTCCGCGATTTCTTCAGGAGTTCCCGTGAAATTTTCATCAACTAAATCCGTGACAATTATACTCTCGCTGTCGCCTGTAATGTATTGAGTCGACATAATTGAATTGACGGATTTAACCAAATTAATATTTTCCGCCGCAACGGAGAATTCGCGTATTTTTTGTAAAAATTCACTTTCAAAAACAGTTTTGAAACGGCGCTGGAGCCCTACAAGAATTATTACCTGTCCGCCGAAGGTTTCATCAATATAGTCAGAAACAATTTTGGCTTCGTTCTTTTCCGGTAAAAAACGAAGGTTATTATTATCCAGTTCTACACGGGGAAGCTGGATGCCCAAAAATAAGGTGACTGCCGCAATCAGGCCCACTATCAGAGCAGGCCGTTTGAATAGTTTTTCCATAACTAGGTTTCCCTCTTGATCTTTTATATAGATTAGACTACATATATTAATAAAAACAACATACAGTTCATTTAAAAATGAAATGAATTGAACAAAACAATGTGTTTTTGTATGATTTGTGTTCTTTTTTGCAAAAATGTAAGGTTTAAAGGAGCGGAATTTATGGAAAGAAAAGAAAACCGCAAAGTGCGTATGACAAGAATGGTCTTACAGGACAGCCTTATCGAACTTATGAAAACAAAACCCATTTTGAGCATTACAATCAAAGATATTTGCGAACTTGCGGACATGAGCCGCTCGACATTTTACGCTCATTACAGCGATCAATATGATCTTTTAAGGCAGATTGAAAAAGAAACTCTTGCCTATTTTGAAGATATGCTGAATATGTATAAAGATAAAATCAATAAAAAAGATATTACACAAATGCTGGAAGGAATGTTAACATACATCGCCAACAACAGCAACTCAATCCATGTTCTGTTAAGCGAGAACGGAGATTTGGATTTTCAAAAAAAAATTTTCCAGCAGTTTACAAATCATAAACAGGTAACGAAATATTTCTCCGAGGACTACAAAGATAATGAAGCGTATTATTCTGTTTTTCTGATTCACGGCGCAATCGGGCTTGTTCAGCACTGGCTGAAAAGCAGTATGTCCATGCCTGTTCCGCAGCTTGCGAAAATGCTGATAAAATGGACAGAATGATTCATAAATTCTCTTTAACACTCGTCAGGTTATAGGTATTTATAACGCGTTATTAAAATTGCTTGAATCTTTTATTTTATAGTGTTATATTTAATCGAGCTGCATTATGAGCGATATAATCAATTCAAAGAATGAACTCTGTAAGGGCTGCAACCGGTGTGTCCGGGAATGTCCCATGGAAACGACTAATATTACCTATCAGGATGAGAATGGCAATATCAAGGTAAAAATAGATTATGATAAATGCATTGTCTGCGGCAGATGTATCTCTGCCTGTAAACATGATGTAAGGTATTTTGTTGACGATATCGAAAGATTTTTTAATGATTTAAGAAACGGCGTTCCCATTTCTCTTATCACGGCTCCTTCGATAAGAACAAATATTCCGCATTATAAAAGACTTTTTAAATACTTAAAAAATCTCGGCGTAAGATTAATATACGACGTGTCTTTAGGCGCAGATATCTGCGTTTGGGCTCATACTAAATATTTTGAAGTAAACGGAAGAACTCAGATAATAACCCAGCCGTGCCCCGCGATTGTCTCTTACTGCGAATTGTACCGTCATGATTTAATTCCGCGCCTTTCTCCCATACACAGCCCTGCGGCGTGTATTTCCATTTACATGAAGAAGTACAAAGGTATTACCGATTCTATTGCGATGCTTTCTCCTTGTATGGCAAAAACAAGAGAGATAAGGGATACAGGGCTTGCCCAGTACAATATCACATTTGAATACCTGCACAGGTATCTTGAAGGAAACCATATTACGCTCCCTGAGGAAGAAATACAATTTGATAACTATGAAAGCGGACTTGGTTCCATGTTTCCAATGCCGGGCGGATTAAAAGAAAATATCGAATTTTTTTTAGGAAGAGATCTTCATATAACAAAAGCGGAAGGTTTTTCCGTATACGAAAAATTGGACATATACTCGAAAACTCAGGATAAATTTCTTCCGGATATTTATGATGTTCTTAACTGCGAAGAAGGATGCAATATAGGTTCCGCCTATTCATCGGACAGAAATATTTTCGAAATAGATAAAATAATGAGCGATAAAAGAGGAAGAGTAACGCAGGAAAGCAAAAAAGAACACTACGATAATATGTATAAATTATACCAGACTACGCTTAATCTGAATGATTTTTTGAGAGAATACAAGCCGAAAACAATCACTTTGCCGAATATTGGCGATGAAGACATAGACCGGGCCTTTGCTCTTCTCGGAAAAAATACTTATGAAAAGCAGAATGTAGACTGCGGTTCGTGCGGAAGCCAGACATGCCGCAATATGGCAAGAAAAATTGCGCTTAATGTAAATATTCCCGATAACTGTATTTTTAAATCGATAGAAAACGCGAAAAAGGAACATGATGATAATATCCGCACTCACGAACGTGAAAGGGGTTTAAGTTACGCGCAGGAAAAAAATGAGCTTCAGCTTACAATGTTAAACGCGGTAGTTAAGGCGACAAAAATCGGTTTATGGGATGTGACAATTATAAATAATGATCCCATGAATCCTGGAAATGTATTTACATGGTCTGATGAGTTCAGAGTCATGCTTGGGTATACAAATATATACGATTTTCCTAACACTTTTGGAAGCTGGGACGACAAATTGCATCCCGATGATAAGGCGGACGCTCATCAAGCCATTTACTCCCATTTAAGAGACCTGGATGGAAAAACTCCCTATGATGTGGAATACCGTCTCCTTAACAGGAACGGCGAATATCTGTATTTCCGCGCATGCGGAGAATCTATCCGCGACAAGGATGGAAACGCAATCCGCATTGCCGGCGCTATAATGGATATAACTGAATCCAAAAAAGTTTTATTAAATACCGAAAAGCAGAGAAAGGAAGCCGAAGAGGCAAGCAAAGCAAAAACAAACTTCCTGAGCAATATGAGCCATGAAATTCGAACGCCGCTGAACGCCATTATAGGAATGACAACAATCGGAAAACAGGCAGCGAATATGGAAAAAAAGGACAATGCCTTTTTTAAGATTGAAGGAGCGTCAAAACACCTTTTAGGCGTAATAAATGACATTCTGGATATGTCAAAAATTGAAGCAAACAAACTTGAGCTGTCTCCTGTAAGTTTTGTGTATGAAGAAATGCTGCAGAAAATTGCGGACATTGTAACTCCGCGAATAGATGAAAAACAGTTAATTTTTATTATAAACATTGATGAAAATGTTCCGCGGGTGTTAATCGGAGACGATCAAAGGCTTTCGCAGGTTATTACCAATCTTTTATCAAACGCCGTAAAATTTACACCTAACGAAGGTACCATTCAGCTTGACACCCGTATTTTATCAGAGTCTAACGGCGTGTGCCGCGCGGAAATCAGCGTGAAAGACACCGGAATCGGCATAACGGAAGAGCAGAAATCCCGTTTGTTTGAATCTTTCGAACAGGCTGACGCCGGAACATCGCGTAATTTCGGCGGCACAGGGCTTGGTCTTACAATTTCCAAACGTATAGCGGAATTGATGGACGGAAGCATTCATGTAGAATCAGTACCCGGAAAGGGAGCAAAGTTTGTATTAAACGTATTATTAAAAAGAGGCGAAGATACAGGCGGCAATAAAGAGGATGATATAAAAACATATGGTGATTATCCTGAAACTTTCAGCGGAAAAACGGTTCTCCTTGCGGAAGATGTGGAGATAAACCGCGAGATAGTCTTGTCTCTGCTTGAACCCGCGCATCTTAACATTGAATGCGCCGAAAACGGAGCGATAGCTGTAAAAATGTTCTGCGAATCGCCTGATAAATACGATTTGATTTTTATGGACATCCAGATGCCCGAAATGGACGGATATCAAGCGACAGAAAAAATAAGAGAATTTGAAAATAAATTGATTGGAACCAACTCCGAGAGTTTCGCGGAAGGTGAAACCGAAAACCAGCCAAATGCCGGCAGTTTGCATAAGCAAATACCGATTGTAGCGATGACCGCAAACGTCTTCCGGGAAGATGTTGAAAAATGCTTTGCCGCCGGCATGAACGGCCATATCAGAAAGCCAATAGATATTAACGAACTTATAGAGTTAATGAAGCAGTATTTGTAGCCGTTTGCCTGTCAATTTTATTCCATGAAAAGCGATATCTTGAAAAATTCTGTTAAATACGGTATTATAAAAACCATGGAGAATAAAAATATGAATAATAAATTGATAAAGATTCTTATTGCGGTTTGCATTCTTTTATTAACGTATTCCTGCGCGGCAGGCCCTAAAATAAAAATTGTTGAACTTGAAAACAAGGGAACAATAATGAATTTGGCGACTCCAAATTGGGTTAAACTGTATGTAGCAAACGGCGTAGCTCCTCTGCATAAACTTCCTGAATTCAAAAATAAATACTGCGTTGTCGGCGAAGAAACCGGCGTAAACAGGCAGTTTATTACCGCATGGGCGGATAATGCAAGCGCCCAGCAGAGAATAGGGCAGATGGTGAGAACAAATATCGCAAGCCGTTATGAAGCATCCGTTACAGGCAATTCAGAATTGGGAGCGAATAATGCTTCACAGTATAAACAGGAAATAGACAATTTATTAACCGCCGTGGTAAATGTAAGTTATTCAGGCGCTCAGAGAGAAGCCGACTGGTGGAGCCTGCGGCGAAGATATGATCCGGATGAAAAGGATGTTTTTACGGATGAATATACAGCATGGGTTTTATATACAATTCCAAGGGAAGAAATGAACCGTCAGATTGCGTTTGCTCTTGAAACAAGCGTGTCCAAGGATTCTGCGCTTTACGATATAACAATAGCTCTTGCAAGGGACATTTTGCAGCAGGGTTATGATAAAGGCGAATAGCAGAACCCGTCCGCTCACCCAAGTCCTTCGAACAGGCTTGTGAACGCTAAAGTTGCCGCTGTTCGCTATTCAAATTTAGCTGATAACAGCAAATTAAGGCAGAAAAGATTTGACGCGGCAAAATAATTATCGGTAATAAACAAAAATAAACGTAAGATAATCAAAATTTCCCCGTAAAAACATTCGCCGCTATTGCCGTATTTTCCTATATTAAAGACGGAGAATAATGAAAATGGCGAAAATTTATACATTTTTTAATAAAATCTGGAGATCCATTTACGCGCAATTGGCTTTTACATCTGTAATTTTCATTCCAATAATTCTTTTAAGTTATTTGTTTACAAGGAATCTGGTTTATGAATATATTGTGAACCGCACCGATAACATTGTAAATTTTGAAAGAATGAAAATTGAGGCTGACCTTACTGAGCCCAGCACAGCCCTTGGTATTTTTTCGGAAAGTGTGCGTAACATGATGATCAACGGAGATGAATACGCCAGATTAGCGCGTTTTTTTGATGTACAATCCGAATATCTGAAAAATAAATCGGAAAACGGATTTTTCGGTTATAATGGTTTTTACGGATACTTTGAATCGATAAAAAACAATCCTCCGTTTATTTGCGGCACGCAATGGCATGTGCCGGCCGGTTATAATATAAGTGAACGCCCGTGGTATAAAGCCGCTTTGGAATCGAACGGCGATATACGCGAATCGTACCCTTACACGGACGGAGCGACAGGGCAAATCATTATAACCTTTGTGCGGACAGTTTACGATGACTATGGAAATATGCTTGGTATCGTATGTCTGGATGTCTATATCGATGACATAATTAATTATATTATCGAAACGGCTCTTGCGCAAAACGGCTACGGCGTTCTTTTCAGTCAGGAACTTACAATTCTTGCGCATCCTTATGAGCCGTATATTGGGAAAAAAATAGGCGATCCTGAATTAACATTTAATCAATTTGAAAATGAACTTATGAACGGAAAGGAAATTTTCGAGAAAGAATTTGTCACTTTCGATAATAAAAACTCAATCGCGTTTATAAAAAAGCTGTCTAACGGCTGGTATCTGGGTCTTATAACGCCGAAAGAGCCTTTCTACAGGGAAATTCGCAATATGACTTTATATATGACATTAATAAGCGGAGTTTTAGTCGCGGCGCTTCTTCTCATCCTGATCAAGTTAAACGCCGCAAAAAAGAAATCCGAGATGGAAAGCAGATATAAAAGCATTTTTCTCGCGAATATGAGCCATGAAATGCGCACTCCCATGAACGCGATTATCGGAATGTCAATGATCGCCAAAACGACAGACGATGTTGCGCTGAAAGACTATTCACTTAAAAAGATAGATGACGCGTCTGTGCATCTTTTAGGCGTAATAAATGATATTCTTGATATGTCTAAAATTGAAGCGAACAAGTTTGAATTATCCAACGATGAATTCAATTTCAGAAAGATGATTCATAACGCCGTAAATATTGTTAATTTCCGCATAGATGAAAAACAGCATAATTTTATATTAAGTATTAACGATGATATCCCTGAAACGCTGATAGGCGACGATCAAAGGCTTACCCAGGTTATTACAAATCTTCTTGGCAACGCGGTTAAATTTACAGACGATAAAGGGCTGATAAGTCTTTCTTCAACGCTATTATATGAAAATAACAGCGGGTGCGCTATTAAAATATCCGTTAAAGATACGGGAATTGGAATAAGCCGTGAAAATCAGACAAAACTTTTTAAAAGTTTTCAGCAGGCGGATTCTAATACAAACCGGAAATACGGCGGAACAGGACTTGGTCTTGCAATATGCAGGAACATTATAGAAATGATGGGAGGGGAGATCTCCGTTGAATCGGAGCCGGGAATAGGATCAATTTTTAATATTATTATTACATTGAAAAGAGGGCATAAAAACGCTGAGAATAATTCAAACAATGAAATCGATTTAAATGAATATTCAGGCATTTTTAAAGGACGATGTATTTTGTTAGCCGAAGATGTGGAAATAAACCGGGAAATAATTACAACTTTGCTTAAACCTACAATGGCTGTTATTGACTGTGTTGAAAACGGTTTGCAGGCAGTTGAACAATTCAGCCTGAATCCTGAAAAATACGATTTAATTCTTATGGATTTGCAAATGCCTGAGATGGACGGCTATGACGCGGCTTTAAAGATCAGGAATTCCTGGCATCCGAACGGTAAAATGATACCCATTATCGCTTTATCCGCGAATGTGTTCCGCGAAGACATCGAAAAATGCTATAAAACCGGAATGAACGGTCATATCGGAAAACCTGTAAACATTGAAGATATAATAAACAAATTAAAAATATACCTGAATTGAAAAATCAGGCGGTATAAACAAAAAGGCTTTTTTCTACCTGGCACATCGGACAGCGGAAATCATCCGGGAGTTTATCAAACTCTTCCTTGGTTGCAGGATGTTCGTAACCGCAAATGCTGCATTTATAAAAACCTGCGGATGCCTTGGGTAATTGCGAATCATCAGCATATGTGGAAGCGGTTTTAGGCGCTTTGCCTTTAATAACTTTATGATAGTAGTCATATGTCATCGGTTTTTCATCAGACAGAATTTTCGCTTCCTGCACTTCGCCTATAAAAATCGTATGCGTGAAATTTTCAAACGATTCAATTACTTTACATTGAAGAAAAGCGGTTACGCCTTCATTAACATACGGAATTCCTGAGGATGTTAAACCCGAGGAAATACCTGAAAATTTATCTTTATCCTTACTGCACGAAAAACCAAAAGTTCCTATTATGCTTTCTTTAATTTTTTCTGATAAAACTGACACTGAAAATGCGTTTGTTTTTTTAATACAGGCATTTGTATAATTCTCTTTATTAACGCAAACAGTCACCGTAACAGGTTTTGATGTAGACTGTGATACAGTCGTTACAACGCAGCCCGCGTTTCGATCTCCGTCTTTTACGCCGATTATATAAACGCCGTATGATAATTTAAATAATGCTGTAATATCCATTTAAGCATCCCCTCCGTTAACTTATCATATCTTTAAAATCAATGTATTGTCAATGGATAGCCAATCTAATAATATGAAATTGGTGGATTTACAGAAGTATATTATCTATTTTTGGTATTATTTCTCGGTTCAGTTTCAGCAAATATTTATTTACTGGATTATCGGAATGGCGGCAGGTTCCCTTATTTCGGTATTCGCAAAAGAAAAGATTAATCGGATGTTTATGTCTCTTCACGGAAAAAAACTGGGTATTTTAGGAATGATCCCGGCATCTCTTCTTGGAATCGCCTCCCCGTTGTGCATGTACGGAACAATCCCTATTGCCGCGTCTTTCGCGGAAAAGGGAATGGAAGAGGACTGGATCGCCTCCTTTATGATGAGTTCAATTCTTTTGAACCCTCAGCTCATTTTTTACACCGCGGCTCTGGGCACAAAAGCGCTTGTAATCCGCGTTACCCTTTGTTTCCTGTGCGGAGTCGCGGCAGGCTGCCTTATAAGAGCGCTTTTTAAAGATAAAAAATTTTTTAATTTTTCAGGTTTTTTTGACAGCGAAAACAGAGACAGCGATCCAAACATCCTTTTGAGATACTTGAAAAATCTTGCGAGGAACATTAAGGCAACAGCTGGATTTTTCCTGATTGGCATAGCGCTTTCCGCGGTTTTTCATGTTTTCGTCCCGCAGGATGGTTTTGCCCGTCTCTTTGGAAGCGGCGGTTTCGGCGTTCTTATGGCGGCAACCGTCGGCGTTCCCCTTTATGTTTGCGGGGGCGGAACAATCCCGCTGCTTCAAACATGGCTTTCAAGCGGGATGAGCATGGGAAGCGCCTCGGCTTTCATGATCACAGGCCCTGCCGCGAAAATAACTAATCTGGGCGCCTTAAAAATTGTGCTTGGCGTAAAGCCGTTTTTGTTTTATTTGCTGTTTTCAATCCTTTTTGCCGTTTTAAGCGGATTGATAATAAATCTGTTTTTTAATTAATAAATGTTGACAGATTCTAGCAAATGCCTTATTATTATAATTGAACAGTTATTCAACTATAGGAGTAAATTATGAAGAAAAGCGCGCCTGTTTGCGACTGCGATGTTATTCACGCCGATACGGTTAAAAAAGTGCGATCTGTAATGCCTGACGAAGAAGATTTTTACGAGCTGGCGGATTTATATAAAATGTTTTCCGACAGTACTCGGGTGCGTCTTTTATGGGCGCTTTCCTGCAGGGAAATGTGCGTATGCGATTTGGCTGTTTTGCTTGGAATGTCCAAATCCGCGATTTCACATCAGTTAAAGCTGCTTCGTCTTACAAACCTTGTAAAATTTGATAAACAGGGAAAGATTGTTTATTACTCGCTTGCGGATAATCATGTAAAGGACATTTTTAAGAAAGGGTTTGAACACATTAAGGAGTAGGAATCATGAAATACAATCTGTTAAGAATTATAATTGGAGCGTCTGTTTACGCGGCCGGGTTTATACTCAATTTAACAATTCAAAATAAATATATACCGTTTTTTATTTTCACCGCGGCATATATCATTTTAGGTTATGATATTGTTTTTAAGGCGTTAAAGAATTTAATTAAAGGCAAGGTTTTTGATGAAAACTTCCTGATGGCTCTTGCCACAATCGGTGCTTTTTTAATCGGGGAGACTCCTGAAGCTGTAGGCGTTATGATGTTTTACCAAATCGGCGAGTATTTCCAGGATATGGCGGTAGAAAAATCAAAAAAATCCATTACCGATTTAATGGACATAAAACCCGATTACGCGAATATTTTAACGGACGACGGCATTAATAAAGCTGCGCCGGATACCGTTAAAATCGATGATTTAATAATTGTTAAACCCGGCGAAAAGATTCCTTTGGACGGAATAGTAATTAAAGGCTCGTCCATGATTGACACATCAGCGTTAACCGGAGAATCTGTGCCAAGAAGCGTGAATATTTCAAGCGAAGTTTTATCCGGCTGTATAAACATTAACGGTATGCTGACAATCAAAGTAACAAAACTTTTCGGCGAATCTACAGTTTCAAAAATTGTTAATCTTGTTGAAAACGCGGCGGGCAAAAAGGCGAAAACTGAAAATTTTATAACAAGGTTCGCGCGCGTTTACACGCCTATTGTCGTGATCCTTGCAGTCCTTCTCGCGGCTGCGCCGCCGCTGCTTTTCGCACAAGATTGGAAAATGTGGATTCAACGTGCTCTGGTTTTCCTTGTAATTTCCTGTCCATGCGCTCTTGTTTTATCAATCCCGATGGGATTTTTCGCAGGTATCGGCAAGGCGGCAAAAAACGGCATTTTGGTAAAGGGCGGCAATTACCTGGAGGCTTTCAGCAGGCTTGATACTGTAGTGTTTGATAAAACAGGCACACTGACGCGCGGAGTTTTTAAAGTTACTTCCATTAAAAGCGCAAACGGTTTCAGCGAAGAAGAATTGATCGAACTTGCGGCAAGCGCGGAAAGTTTTTCAAATCATCCGATCGCTTTATCTATAATGAAAGAATACAAGGGCGTTATAAACAAGGATGATTTAAACGGATATTCGGAAATCGCGGGTTACGGCGTAAGCGTTGTTTGCAAGGGTAAAACTGTTTTTGCCGGTAATAAAAATTTAATGACTAAAAGCGGCGTTAATTTTTTAGAATCGGATGACACAGGAACAAAAGTATATATTGCCTGTGACAGCGTTTTTGCCGGATGCATAATTATTTCTGATGAAATAAAGCCTGACAGTTTCTCTGCTGTAGAGCAGCTAAAGAAAAGGGGAGTGACCAAAACCGTAATGCTTACCGGAGATAATCCTCAGATTGCGGATGCAATCGCTAAAAAATTATCTTTGGATGAAGTATACGCGGGACTTCTTCCGTATGAAAAAGTTGATATTGTGGAGAAATTGAATTTGCGCAATATAAACGAAAAGAACGCGGGAAAACTTGCCTTTGTCGGAGACGGTATCAATGACGCGCCTGTGCTTGCGATGGCTGACATTGGAGTTGCGATGGGATCTCTCGGCTCAGACGCCGCGATTGAAGCCGCCGATGTTGTGCTGATGACAGACGAACCGTCTAAATTGGCGAAAGCTATTGATATTTCCAAGTTTACAGGAATGATTGTCAGGCAGAATATTATTTTTACGCTTGCGGTTAAAGCCGCGTTCCTTGTTCTCGGCGCATTCGGCGCCGCTTCAATGTGGGAAGCCGTTTTCGCTGATGTCGGCGTTTCACTTCTGGCGGTGCTTAATTCTATGAGGATAATGAAGTTTAACTTGTCAAAGAGATAAAAACATTTCATACTGATAAAGATTGTTCATAGGAGTTATAATAAATGCCGCAGAACGAAAGATACAGAATCCCGGTTGATTATTACATCATGTTTGGTATCTGCGTTTTGTTTTTAATAACCGCCTTTACTTTGGACACGCCGCAGAGGATAATATACGGCATCTATAAAATACATACTTCAAGAAGCGTTTTAATAACGGATTATATTTCGCTCGCCGGAATCGGAGCTGCGCTTGTTAATTCCGCGGCGCTGGTTATTTTTAACCTTATTATACTGATTGTAACAAGGCGCGAGCCGAACGGAAAAGTAATAGCGGCGCTTTTTTTAACAATCGGTTTTTCTTTTTTCGGAAAAAATATGCTCAATACGCTTCCCATAATGGCGGGCGTATGGCTTTATGGAAAAGTTTCAAAAAAACATTTTTCCGAAATGGCGGTATTCGCAATGATCAGCACGACAATCGCTCCGATTGTAAGTGAAATCGCGTTTCTGGATGATAATTTTTCGATAATAAAATTTATTCTTGCGTACGCAATCGGCGTATTCACAGGTTTTATTTTCCCTGTAATAGCGGATTATGTTAAAGGAATGCACAACCATTACTGTCTTTACAACGGCGGGATCGCCGGCGGTTTTATCGCGACAATGTTCGCGGGATTTTTAAGAAGCATAGGCGTGGAAATAATTCCTGAAAATTTATGGGATACCGAGCATACAAATCAGCTTGCGGTTCTCGCCTATTCAATCGCGGCGGCTTTGATAATATACGGTTTTATTACGGATAAACCTAAAAATGTTATAAAAAAGTATATTAAACTTTTAAAGGAAAATGATCCGAATGACTGCGATTATATGACAAAATATCATAATACCGGTTATGTTAACATAGGCATTATGTGCATAGTATCGACAACTGTAATGCTGTGTTTGGGAAAACCCATTAACGGCCCTATTTTGGGAGGGATTTTCACGGTTTCGGGTTTTGCTGCCTGCGGAAAACATCTAAGAAACGCGATCCCGGTTCTTATAGGCAGTATTATCGCGGCGCATCTTAACCATCTTGAGTTTGACGCATCTGTAAATACGCTTGCCATTCTTTTCTCAACAGGATTGGCTCCGATATCCGGAAGATACGGATGGCATTGGGGGATTATTACAGGTTTTTTGCATGTGTCAATCGCGGTATTCATCGGTGATGTAAACGGAGGTCTTAATCTTTATAATAACGGGTTCGCAGGAAGCTTTGTCGCTGTGATAATTCTTCCGGTAATAACGGCTTTTAAAGGCTTTTATTTTAAGATAAAAAAGAAATAAATTAGCTTTACAATTTAAATAGAGTGTATCACAATTAAATAATGAAAAATGAAACAGCCGGTGTGAATTTAAAAAAAACGCGAATGATACAAATCGCATCAATAACGGCTCTTTTGGGAAATGCCGCTCTCGCCTCTGTTAAAATAACCGCTGGAATTATGTCAGGAAGCCATGCGGTTATAGGCGACGGCATTGATTCTTCAGTTGATGTGATGATTGCGATCATGTCTTTGATAGTGGCAAAAATTATTTCGCAGCCTGCGGATGAAGATCATCCATGGGGACACGGCAGAGCGGAAACAATTGCGACTGCTATTCTTTCATTTTTGCTTTTCTTCGCAGGCGCGCAGCTGGTTCTTAATTCAGGAAAAAATATTATTTTCGGCGCACAACGCGAAGTGCCGTCGTTGCTTGCTGTTATAGGCACAGTCGTTTCGATAATCGGAAAATTAATATTAGCGTGGTCGCAGTACATGATGGGAAAGAAAGCAAACTCTCTGATGCTGAAAGCCAACGCTAAAAACATGACTGCCGATGTTTTATTGTCCGCCGGAGTATTAGCCGGTCTTGGTCTTTCAATGTTTTTTAATATCGGTCTTATAGATTCATGGGCGGCGGCTCTTGTCGGTTTATGGGTTATAAAGTCTGCCATAAGCATTTTCATTGAAGTTAACACCGAACTTATGGACGGCGGCTCGTATAAAAAATACTATAAAGAAGTTTTCGACGCCGTAAAGAGCGTGGAAGGGGCTGGAAATCCGCACAGAGTAAGAATGCGCCGTATCGCAGGGTATTGGGACATTGACATAGACATCGAAGTTCCTCCCAATAAAACGGTAATGGAAGCCCATTGGATCGCCTACAAGGTGGAAAACGCGATTAAAGAGCGCGTGGAAAATGTTTACGATATTATGGTGCATGTTGAACCTGAAGGAAACATGGAAAACGAAGGTTTCGGTCTTAGCGAAGAAACCTTTAATTAGATTGATCTAAAAAACAAATCGCGTAACAAATTGATCAATTAAAACAAGTATTCCTAACAAGCCTGTGTAAATAGCGAAGCCGAAAAGAGATTTCTCTTTAATAATCTTCAGCATAAACTTGACGGCGAAAAACCCCACAGCCGCGGCAAAAAGCGTCCCTGTTATAACAGCGCCCGCGTTTATGCTTATTTCACTCTGCGCCGCGCTCCCTTGTATTAAATCCTTTGTCTGCAGGACAACCGCGCCCAGTATAGCCGGAATCGACATTAAAAAGGAAAAACGCGCGGCAAAATCGCGATCCAGTTTGCAAAAAAGCGCGCCAGAAATTGTCGCTCCGGAACGGGAAATCCCCGGCGGAATCGCAAGCGCCTGCATAAAGCCGATAAACAGCGCGTGAAGCCATGTCATGCTTTGCGCTTTTTTTAAATTATTATCATTTTTAACGGCGCGCCTGGAAAGCAGTTCGGCTGCAACAAGCAATGCGCAGGTGATTAAAAAACACCAGCCTAAGAAATAACCCGAAAGAAAAATGCTTTCTATCGAATCGTCAAAAACAAGAGCCGCAATCACGGCTGGAATTGTCGCGATAATTAAAAACAACGTAAGTTTTTGAAAAGGTTTTTTTAATATTTCCCAAATATCTTTCCATAAAACGGCAAAGACGGCGGTTAAAGTTCCTAAATGCAGCATTGTATCAAAAAATAAAGAAGGCTCCTCTACCTTAAAAATCTTCTGCATTAAAACTAAATGCCCTGAGCTGCTGACAGGAAGGAATTCAGTCAAACCTTGCGCTATACCTAAAATAATTCCTTCTAATAAACTCATAATATTCTCCGTGCGTTTTTTATAAAATTCTTTACTTACCCGGCAGTATCATCGCGGAAACTTTTATATTTCTTTCTGCGACAGCGCGGTCTACCATTACTTTTGTTATTTTTCCCCTCGGTTTTGGGTGAGGAGGCGCGTCGCCGATTAATATCATTATACGCGCCTGCGCTTCCCATGTAAATCTGGTTGCGCCTTCGTGAAGCGCTTCGTAAACGGCTTCAGGGATATCGCCGCCGCCCTGTACGCGGATCGCGTTTAAATCACGCTGGAAACGGTTAAAATTATTTGTAAAAGGTATAATCCTTGTTACGTAAACATCATAATAATCCTTAAATTGAACCATACCAATCCTGAACGAAACAAAATCATTTAATATTTCTTCGAGCATGGGGATAAGTTTCGCTCTGGTAGCGTCGATATATTTTTTCATGCTGCTTGTAGTGTCAAAGCAAATGACAAGATCTAATGTTTTTCCTCTTTCTTTTTCCAGCACAGCTTTAATTAAATCTACTAAATCTTCGGGTTCTTTTGAATAAAGCAAATCGCCGCTTCCTGATTTCGCTATTTCTGTAAACGCGATTAAGGTTTCTTCAAGATACACGCCCTGCGCAGGACCGGGCGCTTCCTGCCTTGCTTCAAGCATAAAGGGGTTATCCATAAATGCGCCGCGGTAATCGGCGTAGGGGAGGGCGAAAGATCTTATATTTAAAAAAGTACCGTCTGTAAGATACACCGCTCCATGGCGCGTGTTCTCATAGCCGTAATAAAGAATGTAAGGAATATAAATATGAAAAGCGTCTCCAAGAACAGGGTGCTTTACAACAGTCGAAGAAATCAGCGAATAGATATTACTTTCTCTTGGAATGGGAGCGCCGTTTAAAATACGGGTCTCGTCTCCGTTGATCGGATTCCATTCTCCCGCGCGGTACGCGTAATTATCGGAGCGCATATCGGGATCCCTTGTTGTTTCTGTTAAAAGAACCGAGCCGATATCGGGCTTCTTTCTAATAAAAAGATGAAAACCGCCGTCCGCTTTTAGTTCCAACAGCAAATCGCCTGATGAAATGCTCAAATCCTGCGCGTTAAGGGATAAACTCAAAAATAACAGAAAAACTGTAAAAAAAGAGCGCTTTTTCACATTATATTATCGGCAATTTACCCTTGTTTTTTGGGGTTTAGCGTGTTATTGTATAAAAAATTGATTCTACAAGGAAGAAATATGGGATTTATACTGGAAAATCTTTCACAGATCGGGTGGAGAGAATGCGTGATGTACATTGTCGGCGTCGTTCTTATCTATTTGGCGATTAAAAAAGAATACGAGCCGGCGCTTCTTCTGCCCATGGGATTCGGCGCGATTTTAGTTAACCTGCCTTTAAGCGGCGCTATAGATCAGGTTCTGCCGGGAATAGGAGCTGTTCACGGTCCTATCGCGTGGCTTTATGAGACAGGCATCGAAGCTTCGGAAATACTGCCGCTGCTTTTATTTATCGGAATCGGTGCCATGATCGATTTCGGTCCGCTCCTTTCGCGGCCTTATTATTTCTTCTTCGGCGCCGCCGCGCATTTCGGCATTTTTGCCGCGATCACTGTTTCAATACTTTTAGGCTTCAGCATGAACGACGCGGCAGCAATCGGAATCATCGGCGCGGCAGACGGTCCTACAACCATTTTAGTAGCTAATATTTTAAAATCGAAGTACGTGGGACCAATATTGGTGACAGCTTTCTCATATATGGCTCTTGTGCCGATAATTCAGCCTTCTGTTATAAGGGCGCTTACAACAAAAAAAGAGCGCAAGATCAGAATGCCTCCTCTGGAAGATAAAGATATTCCAAGAGCGGTAAAAATTATTTTCCCGATTATGGTAACAGTCATTGTCGGCGTAATTTCTCCAGCGGCAGTTTCGCTTATCGGCTTTTTAATGTTCGGTAACCTTATAAGAGAATGTACCGTTCTTAATTCACTCTCGGAAACAGCGCAGAAAACTCTCGCGAATCTTATTACGCTTTTACTCGGCATTACAGTCGCATTTACCCTTCAGGCGGACAAATTTATTCAGTTTGAAACTCTGATGATTTTAGGATTGGGTCTTGTAGCGTTTACAATCAATACAGCCGGCGGAGTGTTATTCGCAAAGTTTTTAAACCTTTTCTTAAAAATAAAAATTAATCCGATGATAGGAGCTACGGGAATATCAGCGTTCCCGATGTCCGCGCGGGTAATTCAAAGAATGGCGCTTAAAGAAGATCCTGAAAATATTCTTTTAATGCACGCTGTAAGCGCCAATGTATCAGGACAGGTTGCGTCGGTAGCGGCAAGCGGCCTTGTATTAAGCTTAGTATTGAGTTATTTGGCAGGGTAAGGAGTAACAAATGGATATTAACACGACAGATTTAATCGCGTCATTGCATATAATGTGGAAAGGAATGTTGGGCTTGTTTGTCTGCTGCGGCGTTATCGCTCTTTTTACAATGGGTCTTATGAAAATATTTATGCCGAAGAAGAAGGAAGGGGCTTAAAAATATTATTTCCTTCGCAGTCTATGCTTACGATTAAAGGGCCGAAGAGATTTGTTCTCATTACCCACATGCACTCAGCCATACCCAGCTCGGGCCATATACAGTTTTCAATTTTTTCAATTTGGCTCGCGCCCAGAACCGCGCATCCTCCGGGGTATACGCAGTGAATGGCGCCTAATTCATTGCATGCGGCAGCGGTATTATCGCCCATGCCGCCCTTGCCAATCATAATTTTTACAGAGGTTTTTCTTAAGAAATCGCCTGCCCATTTTTCCAAACGTATTGAAGATGTGGGCCCGATGGATACCAGCTCTCTGTTTCCTTTAACAATGGGTCCCGCGTGATAAACCGCCATCTCTTTGAAATCAAATGGCGGCAATTTTCCTTCTTTTGCAATCCTATGATACACTTCATCTCTTCCCGTAAAAAGAATACCGCTGAGATAAATTATATTGCCGATCCTTAAATCTTTTATATCAGTTTCTGTGCCGCTTGTATTTATCTGCGCTCTTTGCGTAAAATTCGTTTCTAAAAATATTTTCATAACGACGCGCCTTTATAAGTCGGCAGATCGTATGATAAATCGCTTTTAAACCTGATAATTCCGCGTCTTAGCGCGTAACATGAGAGATTAACAGCGCAGGCTCTTGTAGCGGTGTGCCTCGCGGATGATTCAATATGCACTCCCATAGCGACGCGGTTTCCGCAAAGACCTTGCGCTCCGATGCCGAGACTGTTTAAATTATCTAAAATTGCCTTTTCAAGAGCGGCTCCTTTCGGATGCGGATGGCTTGTGCCTAAAGCGCGAAGGCATGCTTTTTTAGCAAGGGACGCGGCATTGTCAATATTATGCCCAAGACCGATGCCGACAAGAAGGGGAGGGCAGGAATTAATTCCCATGCCTGTGACAATGCCGCGTACAAACGGGATAACGGCTTCAATTCCGTCTGAAGGATTAAAAACTTTTGCTTGTCCCGGCAAACTGCAGCCCGCGCCGGAAAAATAAAGCGTTATTTCCATTTCATCCGAGCCTGAGACAATATCCCAATCGATCCACGGAACGCGCTCTCCTGTGTTATCGCCTGTATTTTGATCGTCAAAATAATTTACGGCATTTGGTCTTAAAGGAACGCTTTGCGTAGCGCGGCGTACGGCTTCCGCGATGACGCATGCTGTTATGTCCAAATGGGGAAACCGGCTGCCCGCTTTTATAAAAAACTGAAGAAGCCCCGTATCCTGACAGCAGGGTTTTTTCATATCTAAGGCCATTTTGAAATTGGTAAAATAACTGTCGTAAATCGCTTTTTGAAGATCGGAATCTTCACCCTTCCGCATTTCTTCAAGCTTCTTTATAACATCATCGCTTAAACGCACCGCAGAAAGGGCGATAAACTTTTCTATAGTTGATATAAATTTTTCTTTATCGCTCATATTTCCATCTTAATTTTTTTTCGGATAATCTTTATCTGACGTCTTACTTCTTTCGGCGCGGGGCCTCCGGGGATATCGCGCGCTCTTACGCAGGCCGCAGGCGTTAATGCTTTGTAAATATCATCAGCGAAAAGTTTTGAGTGTTTTTTAAGTTCAGAAAGATCCATATTTGATATTTGCTTGCGCCCTGTTTTGATGCAATCGCGGACAATCGCGGCTGCTGTCTCGTGGGCCTCGCGGAAGGGCATCCCCTTGCGGACTAAATATTCCGCCGTGTCTGTCGCTTCCAAAAAGCCGCCCAAACACGCTGCTTTCATGCGTTTTAAATTGAAAGACGCGGTTTTTATCATCCCGCAGAACATTTTCAGGCACGATGATAAAGTATCGATGCTGTCAAAGAGCGCTTCCTTGTCTTCCTGAAGGTCTTTGTTGTAGGCGTAAGGAAGGCCTTTAAGTAAAGTAAAAAGAGTTACAAGATTGCCCGTAGTTCTTCCTGTTTTTCCGCGGATGAGTTCCGCGAAATCCGGGTTTTTTTTCTGCGGCATGATCGAAGAGCCTGTGCTCCACGATTCCGCGAGTTCGATAAATTTAAATTCTTCGCTTGCCCATAAAAGTATATCTTCGCAGAAGCGCGAAAGATGAACCATTGTAATTCCAACGGCGCACGATAATTCTAAAACAAAATCGCGATCCGCCACAGCGTCCATCGAGTTTATACTGAGTCTGTTAAAACCAAGAGCGAGAGATACAGATTTACGATCCAGCGGCAGGGAAGATGCGGCTAACGCTCCGCTTCCTAACGGACATTCATCCAGTCTTTTAAGAGCGTCGGTAAACCGCGAGTAATCTCTTTCAAGCGAAGCGCACCACGCCGTTAGGTGATGCCCCAATGTAACGCATTGCGCTCTTTGAAGATGCGTATATCCCGGCATTAAACTGTTTACATGAGTTAATGCCGTGTCTAAAAGCGTATTTATTAAAACGGAAATCCCGCCCTGAATCTGCGGCACCGTACGCTTTAGGTACAAGCGGAAAGCGGCGGCAACCTGATCATTTCTGCTGCGTCCCGCGTGAACCATTTTGCCGATGTCACCAATCCGCTGCGTAAGAACAGTTTCTAAAAACGAATGAATATCTTCGCTGTTATCAGAAATCGCCAGTTTGCCCGCTTTAATTTCCGAATCAATGGCGTCAAGTTCTTTTACTATCTGACTCGCGGCGCTTTTAGGAATAATGCCCTGTCTGCCGAGCATGGCGGCGTGCGCCTTGCTGCCCTGAATGTCATCAAACACAAGCCGCTTGTCAGCATTTATGGATGCCTGAAAAGCAAACGCTTGTGCTTCGGGGGTTTTCGCGAGCCTTCCTGCCCACAATGGTTTATCCGCTTTTTTCGCCATTTAATTATTTCTTTTTCTTGCCGGCTGTTTTAGTTCTAGCGGAAGAAGCTTTATTCTTCGCCGCGCCGGAAGAAGCTGCGCCCGCTGATTTAACGGCTGATTTCTTTTCCTGCTCCATAAGGGATCTTACCAGCACCGGAAGACCGTAGAGCTTTATGAAACCTTTGGCGTCGGCATGATTGAAAAGTTCGCCTGTTGTAAAACTCGCAAGACTTGGGTTGTAAAGCGAGTTCGCAGATACCGCTCCCGCCGCGCTGATTGAACCCTTGTAGAGTTTAACTTTTACTTTGCCGCTAACGCTCTCCTGCGTGGAGTCGATAAAGGCGCTGATGGCTTTTCGCAAAGGCGTGAACCAAAGTCCGCCGTATATGAGTTCTCCCATTTTAAGGGATACCTGCTGTTTGAACGAATAAGTCTGTCTGTCAAGGCAAAGATGTTCAAGTTCCTGATGCGCATAATAAAGAATTGTGCCGCCGGGTGTTTCGTATACGCCGCGGCTCTTCATTCCTACAACCCTGTTTTCAACAATATCCGAAATGCCAATGCCGTTCGCGCCGCCTATTTTGTTAAGCGCGCTGATAAGAGCAATGCCTTCCATTCTTTTGCCGTTAAGAGCGACAGGAATTCCTTTTTCAAATTCAATTTCAACATATTCCGCTCTATTGGGCGCCTTTTCCGGGGTCACAGTCATGGAGAGCATTTTTTTAAATTGAGGCTCGGACGCCGGATCTTCAAGTTCAAGTCCTTCGTGGGAAATGTGCCAGAGGTTGTCGTCCATGCTGTAGGAATTTTTCTTTTTCATTGGAATCGCGATTTTTCTTCTTGCAAGATACCTCATCTCATCCTGTCTGCTTTTAAGTTTCCATGTCCGCCAGGGAGCGATGATTTCGAGATCCGGAGCTAATGCCATGATTCCAAGATCGAAGCGAACCTGATCGTTGCCCTTGCCTGTAGCGCCGTGGGCGATCGCCTGCGCTTTTTCTTTTCTTGCGTATTCAACTAACACTTTGGCGATAAGAGGCCTTGCCGTAGATGTTCCCAAAAGATATTTGTCTTCGTACACAGCTCCCGCTTTTAATGCCGGCCAGATATATTCTTCGACATATTCTTTTTTTACATCCGCCACATAACAAGCGCTGGCTCCGGTAGCTAATGCGCGTTTTGTAATAGCTTTCCAGTCCGCAATTTGCCCGACATCGACACATACGGCGATAATTTCACAATCTTGATTTTCCTTTAACCAGGGGATGATTACTGTGGTGTCCAGCCCTCCCGAATATGCGAGGATAACCTTCTTTTTCATTATAAAAACTCCTTAAATATGTAGATTATTTCTTTTATTATCTAAAATTAACGATTTTATTACAATACATTTTTAACAAGACTCTATGATTTTTGCCGATAAATTCAGTATATATATGAAAAAAACCGTAAAACGCAGGAAAATTGTTCGAAAACCGGCGAAAAGACGTAAAAAAACCAAGTTTTCTGACGCTCTGAAGGCGTTTATACTTGTTGGCGTTGTTGTCGCAGTTTCCGCGCTTTTATCCTGCGCCGCTATTATGATACATTCCGCGATTAATAAAGATAAAGACGCGTTAAGTGAAATTGTTTTAGAAACAAGAATAAATAGCGAAGAAGAAAAAAAAGAGAAAGTTACTGAGGTTGTGCAGCCTCCTGTAACTGTAAATATTGAGACGATTCCCGCCGCGGAAACAACAAAAGTAACCGCGGCGCCTTCACGCCGTCCGCCAAGGGAAGAACCTGTTAAACCAACATCAACTCTTTCGCCGGTTCCCGTTCAGCCTCAGGCTCCTGTTATCACGACTGTTTCCGCTGTGATAACGCCGAAAGAACCTGCAGAAAATATGGGAACGCTTGTTTTTGTGATAGATGATGCCGGAAACAATCTGCGCGAACTGGAACCTTTCCTTAACGTGTCAGGGCCTTTGACAATCGCCGTTTTACCGGGATTGCCTTATTCCGCACAAGCCGCAAAACGAATCAGGGAAGCGGGGAAGGAAGTGATCCTTCACCAGCCGATGGAGGCGATAGGGGGACAGAATCCGGGTCCTTGCGCGATTTATTCCGGGATGGGAGCGTCTGAAATAAGATCGATACTTGCGCGTAACATTGCCGAGGTTGGACCCGTAAAGGGGATCAACAATCATCAGGGGTCTAAGGTAACAATGGATTCAGAGGCGATGAAAACGATTCTTTCGTTTTGCAAAGAGAACAAGCTTTATTTTCTGGATTCAAGAACAACGGCAGAGACTGTTGTTCCTGCTGTCGCCGCGCAGATGGGAATAAAAATCGCGGAAAGAAATATTTTTATAGATAACGAGCAAAATAAAGACAGTATGCGCCGTTATATCTCAGGCGGATTGTTAAGAGCGCAGAGAAACGGTCTTGCGGTGATGATCGGCCACACCTGGTCGCCGGATTTAGCGCCGCTTTTAAACGAAGAATTTGTTCTTCTTGCGGAACAAGGTTATACCTTAAAGACAGTTTTTGATATAATCAATTAAATGAAAGTCCTTGGTATCGAGACATCCTGCGACGAATGTTCAGCTTCGGTTGTCGAAGACGGCGAAAAAATTCTCTCTAACATAATCGCTACGCAAATACCTTTCCACGCTAAATGGAACGGCGTAGTCCCTGAAATCGCGAGCCGCAAACACACTGAATGGATCTACGCAGTAACAAAAGAAGCTCTTGACGCGGCAGGCTTAAGCGTAAAAGAAATCGACGCGATAGCAGTTACAAGCCGTCCGGGACTTTTAGGCTCTTTAATAGTAGGTCTTTCTTTCGCCAAGGCATTCGCGTGGGCAAGAGGCATACCTTTTATCGCCGTAGATCACATGCTGGCTCATCTGTATGCCCCGCGGCTTTTACCCGAAACAAAATGCGAATACCCTTTTCTCGGACTGCTTGTTTCAGGCGGGCATACAATTATTTGCCGCGCCGATAACTTTGACAGCATCACGGTGCTTGGCACAACAATCGATGATGCCGCGGGCGAAGCGTTTGACAAAGTGGCGAAATTTTACAATTTCGGCTATCCGGGCGGAGCTGTAATCGAAAAAATGGCTGTCTTAGGCGACAGCGAAGCGTTTCGTTTTCCTATGCCTTCGCTGCATAAAGCGGATCACCGGTACGATGTTTCTTATTCAGGAATTAAAAACGCTGTAATAAATCAGCTTGATACATTCAAGGTAAAGCAAAATTACTCAAGAGAAGACATTGCCGCTTCTTTCCAAAAAACCGCCGTAAATATATTATTACGCGCTCTTTTAAACGCCGCGCAAGACACGGGAATAACAACAATAGTTGCAGGCGGCGGAGTGGCGGCTAACAGTTGCCTTCGTTCAGCGCTTGCGGAACAAACAAACTTAAATTGCATATTCCCGCCGCTTGAGCTGTGCGGCGACAATGCCGCTATGATTGCCGGCATTGGATACCAGTATTTAAAAAGGGGAGATTTCTCACCGCTGGACACAACAGCCAGCGCAAGAGTAACCGGTTTCAAGAAAAAATATCCTTAATTATTTCTTCATATATTTTTCTATAAACTTTTCATTTACGCGTAACAGTTCTTCTCTTGGCAGTTCGCCTAACACTTTCCAGCCTAAATCGAGGGTATAGGCGATGCTGCGGTTTTCGTATTCGCTCTGCATTAAAAATACCTGTTCGAACTTTTCGCCGAATTTTAAATATAGCTTGTCGCCTATGGATAATTCTTCTTCGCCGATTATCGACGCAAGGTTGCGGATTTGCTTTACTTTCGCGTATGCCGCGAAGAGCTGGCTGGATACGTCTTTATGATCTTCCCTTGTCATATCAGGGCCTATTCCGTCTTTCATAAGTCGCGAAAGACTTGGAAGACCGGCGACAGGAGGGTAGATGCCTCTCTGGAAAAGTTCGCGCTCCAAAACAATCTGACCTTCCGTAATGTAGCCTGACAAATCGGGAATCGGATGGCTTATATCATCGTTGGGCATCGAAAGAATCGGTATTTGCGTGATGGAGCCCGAAGAATCTTTTATTTTCCCGGCTCTTTCATAAAGCGCCGCAAGATCAGAATAAAGATAACCGGGGTATCCTTTTCTGCTTGGAACTTCGCCCCGGATAGAAGAAACTTCTCTCAGCGCTTCGCAGTAGTTAGTCATGTCAGTCATCACAACAAGAACGTGCATATCCTTTTCGTAAGCGAGGTATTCAGCTGCGGTTAGAGCCGCTCTAGGAGCGATTAATCTTTCCAGAGAAGGAGAATCCGCAAGAGAAAGAAACACAACAACTTTGGAAAGAACGCCTGAGTGCTCAAAGTCATCGAGGAAGAAACGGGCAACGTCGTTTTTAACGCCCATCGCGCAGAAAACAATTACAAATTGTTCGCCCGATTTTAAAAGTTTAGTCTGCCTTACAATCTGAGCCGCGAGGCGGTTGTGCGGAAGCCCGTTACCTGAAAAAATCGGAAGCTTCTGTCCGCGGATGAGCGTGTTCATGCCGTCGATGGAAGAAATGCCCGTTTGGATAAAATCGCGCGGGTATGAGCGCGCGTAGGGATTTATCGGAAGCCCGTTAATGTCGCGGTATTGGGAGGAAAAAATATTTCCGAAACCGTCTATAGGCTCTCCAAGTCCGTTAAAAACTCTTCCTAAAAGACCGGGACCAACCCGCAGTTCCATCGGTCTTTCCAGGAATTCAACCCTTGAATCGTTTGCGGAAAGCCCCGCGCTGCTTCCGAAAATCTGAATCGCCGCCCAGTCGTCGCTTAAATCCAGAACGCGCCCAAGCCTTTTTCTGCCTTCCCTGTCGTATACATTAACCATTTCGTTGTAACTTACATCGCGGCAGCGCGATGTAATTACCACAGGGCCTTCTATGCGGGAAAGTTTCTTGTATTCTACGCCTCTCATAGAACCTTCCTTGCGCGGTACGTTTTTTCCAGTTCTTCAAGTTTATGGCGCATTTTTAACTCAAACTCTTTTATTTCACCTAACGAATCGTTTTTAACAATGCTTTTTAGGCGCGACAAACTTTCTTTTAAACCTGTTTCTGTAATTTTTGTCATCGGAGCGCCGAGTTCGATGCAGGTATGCGCGCGATCATGAAATTCCATAATTAAAAGCAAAAGACTTACCTGTTTGTCCACAACGCAGTACATATCGATTTCGTCAAAAGAATTCTGCTGCAGAAAGCCGTCTTTAATAATCTGCGCGGTAAGAAGGATTAATTTCTGTTCGTCAGGAAGGGCGTCTGAACCGATAAGACGCGCGATTTCTGCCAATCTTTGCTCCTGTTTTAAAAGATCAAGACTTTTTCTGCGCACTTTAGACCACTCGGGATTTACCTGTTCCCACCAGCGCTGAACCTCATCGGCGTATTCTGAATAACTGTCTATCCATGAGATGGCGGGATAATGCCTTGCGTTCGCAAGATCTCTGTCGAGCGCCCAGAAACAGCGGATAAAACGCTTTGTGTGCTGTGTAACAGGTTCAGAAAAATCGCCGCCGGGAGGCGATACGGCTCCGATTATGGAAATAGAACCTTCTGCGCCGCTTAAAGTTTTTACTCTGCCTGAGCGTTCGTAAAATTCCGCGAGACGGGTGGGAAGGTACGCGGGAAACCCTTCTTCCGCCGGCATTTCTTCCATGCGTCCTGAAAGTTCACGTAACGCCTCCGCCCATCTGCTTGTTGAATCCGCCATAATTGCGACATGGTAGCCCATATCGCGGTAAAATTCGGCCAATGTTACGCCCGTATAAATTGACACCTCACGCGCGGCGACAGGCATGTTTGAAGTATTGGCGATTAAAAGCGTTCTTTCCATAAGGCTGCGGCCTGTGCGCGGATCCGTTAACTGGACAAATTCTGTAAGAACATCCGTCATTTCATTGCCGCGTTCCCCGCAGCCGATGTAGATGATAACGTCCGCGTCGCACCATTTCGCGATTGCGTGCTGAGTCATTGTCTTTCCGGTGCCGAAACCGCCAGGAATCGCCGCGGTTCCGCCTTTAGAAAGAGGAAAAAAAATGTCGATAACCCTTTCGCCTGTGATAAGCGGCTCTGTCGGCGGCAGCCGCGAAGAAACAGGACGGCTTTGCCTTACAGGCCACCGCTGCGCAAAAGCGATTTCTTCGCCGTAACTTGTTTTAGCGGCTGTCTCAAAAACGGTATAATCGCCCTCTGCGCAAAGATATATAATATCGCCGCCCTTTGTGTCAGGCGGAACCATAATCTTGCACGTAACACTTTCAGTTTCTTTAATTGAACCTAATACAAGCCCCGCGCGGGCGGTAATTTTTCCGCCGGACGCGATCTTTTCCGCTAACGCAGAATCCGGAATAAAGCGCCATTTTTTATTTGCATCTAACGCGCTGACGCTTCCGCCTGGTTTCATAAACGCGCCGTCCTGTTCATATAAAAGAGCGAGCGGTCTTTGAATACCGTCGTAGATCGTGCCTATCAGACCCGGCCCCAAAAGAGCAGATAACGGCCGTCCGGTGCTGACAGCTGGGCTTCCCGTTTTTAAACCGGTATTATCCTCGTAAACCTGAATTACCGCTTCATCGCCTGTCCCGGAACTTTGCCCGTGACCGCTTGTTGACTGTTCAAGCCTTACAATTTCGCCGATAATTTTTTTCTCGCCGACTTCGACAAGATCAAAAAGCCCGCTTGAGCCTAACCCCGACGCTCTTATAATCGGCCCTGATATCCTGCGGACTTTTCCTTCCATTATTTTTCATCCATTTCCATCGTAAGACAGCGGTTTTCCTGATATGAATAAGCGTCCAGTACAAAAAACAGATGGGATATTACAAACAGCAAGTTAGGCTGGAAATCACCGGATTCAATATTAAGATGTTCAATTTGAATGTCATCGATCATCATAATAAAATTAGTTACATAATTTTTTGATTCGCTATGCTTGCATTTTGGTAATTTAAAACTTCTGCTGAATATTTTTTTATCGGTTTCCGTATTGCTTGTTTCAGAAATATTAAATTTGTCTATAACGAATAATACGCTGAACAATAATGCTAGCTGTACATTTACCGTTCTTTCAAAGAATTTTTCAGGGGCGGTTTTACTTTCAATAGGTTTAACTTTTATTATGGAGCAAAAAAAAGCTGCTGCAATTTTATGTCTATCCATTCTGACATATTCTTTTCTTCCTTCGCTGCCTTGCTCTATACAGTCATGTATCACATCTCTATAACGCCTGTAAAAATCAAAAATGAGGTCAATCCTGTCTTTTTCAATGTATAAGTTACCGCTGACACTGCAATGTCTTTCAATGTCTTTTAATAACCTTTCCCGAAAACGCTCCTCAGTTTCTCTTTTCACAGATGTACTTCCTTTAGGTACGCATTTTTAAATTATTCAAAAACAATGTAATCCAAAACATCGTAGTCTTTTTCATCAAATTTTAAATTGTCAATAGCATCCTCATCGTTTTTATGAGACATTTTTTTCTTGTACTCTTCATCTGTCAAATTTGGCGAGGCTTCAAGTTTTTTTCTCGCTTCAAGTAACGCGGTATCTACAGCCATAAACCCTCCAATAAAATTTTAGAAAACCTACAGAGAAAAGAAAACCAGCACGAGCAAATTAGCTCGCAAAAGCCCGGGAAACCATTCACCTATAGAAAGCATTAATAACAATATACGCCTTTATTTTTATCAAGTCAAGTAATCATATTGCGGTCTTCAACCAGCCCTTCAATCAGCTCAGTGCGTTTAACGTGGAGGTGGCAGTCGATAATTTTTTGAATTGAGGCAGTTATGCGCACATCTTCGGTGTCTAGGATTAATGCCGGGTATCTGTTTGCGGGGGGGATTTCTTCGGCTTTACAGGTGATTTTTTTATTATTTAATAGAAACTGAGCTTCTTCATGGCTTAACCCGTAATAATAAGCGCATTTTTGAGCGGAATTTGCCATATCGCCGCAAAAAATCAATCTTTTTGACAATTCTAGGGCAAGAAGTTCTAAAATACGAGAGCGGCTTAACTCTTTATACCAATTATCTTCCGCGGATTGTAATAATTCCTCGATTTTTTCGTTTTTTGCCCTGAGTTTGTCGACAGGAAGACGAGCCATTACCTTATCTTCTTCATATTTTACAAGTTGGCTATACTTTTTTTCGATTTCATCTATGTGCGCGGCTGTTTTTTTATCCCATTCTGCATTTTGCGCCGCAATAGCGTTTTCGCAGTCTTTTCGGATACGCAGAGCTTTCTTCATAGCGTCTTCCAATATTTCGTGATCTAATTTTTCCGTAGATTGCAATTCTTCCATAAGCCTGCTCTGGAAATTTTGTTTTAATTAATTTTACTTATTCTGTATCAACCGTATTTTTATTTCTTCAGAGGAAAGCCCTTGCTCGATTAGATTCAAAATATAATTGTCTCTTTCCTCTTTTCCCTCTGCTTTGCCTACGGCAATACCTTCTTTTTTTCCTTCTGCTTTTCCTATTGCAATGCCATCCGCCTTGCCTGCAGCTAGACCTTCGGCTCTGCCGTCGAGCATCCATTGCAATTTTAACATTCGTTCGTCCGTTTTTGCGAGGTTTCTATGAAAATAATAGTCCCTGATTGATTCCAACAAGCCCATTCTTTTTGCGCAGTTTATCGGTTTCTTTAACTGAGGGTATTTTTTTGCCAGCATTTCATATTCCTCCTTCTTTTTACATTTTAAAAATCGAAGCCACGGCCAAACCGCTCTGTCATCATTCTCCGGAAGTTTAGGCAATTCAATGATAACCACTTTTAACAAATCTGTAAAGGATCGATTTTCCAATCATCACAAAATTCGCGAAATTTTGCCGTTTTTAATCAAAATTTTGCGGTTTTGAAGGGGGGGGTGTATGAAAAATCATACTGTTTAAAAGTCAAGAGAAAAATGTGTACAATAAGGAAAAAGTTTTAAAAATTAGGAGTTTAATCTTGTATATCATTTACGTATGCAGTATATTTAACGGTATATAGGTGTCTCTTAATTTATTTTGTTTTGTATTGAGGATAATAATATTTTGGAGGGTTTGTTATGAAAACAGGGAAAAATCTCTTTGTATTCGTATTAATGCTGCTGGCTTTAACAGTGGTATTAACCACCTGCGAACTGGGTCTTGGCGCTATGGTCAACACTGAAAAACCGAAGATCAGTATGCCCGAAAACTCGGATACTGCCCCCGGCGCGTTTTTACAGGGCGGCTATAACTGTATAGAGCTGCAGGTAGATCAGCCTTTCGGTATTGATTTTGTATATATGAATGTCTGGTACACAGACGACGCAACCGGCATTGAAACATCAGAGCCGATGTATCTTGAAGCTCATCAATATCCACCCGATCCTCCGTGGTGTAATTCGGAAGTGACCGGCCACAATCACGTTAATGGCATGTGGTATGTGAATCTTGACACCGCCGGCATGGCAGACGGAAAAATCCGCGCGCAGGTAACCGCGGTGGACGTTTCCGGAAATGAATCTACAACTACCGATATTATTTATCAGGTAAAAAACCTTCCTCCTCAAATTGAATTGACAATCCCGAATATTAAAGGCAATGATTTTGACAAACCTGATTTGCAGGAATGGCTCGTAGGAGACCCTGTAATCCTCGGCTTCAGCATTATGGGTCTTGCGACAGATAACCTCGGCGTAAAACTTGGTTATCCTAAAATTCAAATTTGGCCTGCAAACCTTGCCGACCAATACATAGACTATGAAACTAAATTGCCGAAAATAACCGGCGATCCGTTATACGACAGATACGCGCAGTATTATTCAATGGTGGTGCCGGAGAACACAAGAGACGGAATTACAACCACAAGATTCTCATGGCCGATGTGGCAGTTAGTTTTAAAAGATAAAAGTGATCCGAACAGCGGTTATGTGCTGCCCACAACGCCGGATGACACAAGGTCTCTTAATCCGGGACAGTACAGATTCAGAATTGAAACCAGAGATACAAACAACATACCGAACTATTATCCGAACCGTTACGATAACCCGAATTACAAACCCGAAGATAACCCGATAAAATTCATGGAGATAAGCTATATAGCGGCTGATATTCCGATAATTATGCTCCAGGAACCGAAACCGTATTATAACGGCGTTGGTGAATACGTAGTAAATTTAATTATTAACAGCCAGAATACCGTAACAGATGTTAACGCGTGGGTTACAGACCGCGATGAAAATCCTTCATACACCAGCAGCTTTTATCCGGTTCAATGGGTAAGCACAGACGGTAATAGATATATATATAAATTAACTCTAACCGCTGCTGACGCGCAAGATTGGCATAATAGACCAAACACGAATTTACCGCAGTTATATTTAAATTTTGAAGCGAAAGATGAAAGAGATAATAAGAGCCCTACGTTATACAGGAGCTTTTTATTTGACGTGACTTCTCCGTCTGTGCAGTTTGATCGTCCGTTTGCCAATTTACCGGAATTATCAGGCGGCCACGGAACTATGACAGGAGGAGAATTTAATATTTTATATCCGCATAATCCTCCGAGATGGATTAACGGAACTGCGACAGTCAGCGGAAGTTCTCTGGACGCTTCTTCCGGTATCACGAAATTGTATTATCACATTGGCAAACTTGGTGATGATCAAATGAATGAATCCCAGCGCAGAGCGGCTTATGAAAATGCTGACTGGATTGATACTAATCTTGACAGTTTTAATCCTGCGGATCACACGGAAAACTGGAGCGGGAATGTTTATACATGGCAATACACGGCGCCCTTCTCAGGAGCGGGAGGATATAACAAGATTACTCACTCTGCCTTAATACAGGAGATGGGTGAATTAAATACCTTAGGCACTCATGGCGGTGCTGCATCATTTCAAACATCAGGAGCGAGCAGATTTTATCTTCCTTTCTATGTGAAGGTAGTGGACGGAGCCGGAAATTTCCGCGTGGTTCATTATAAGATTTGTATAGACCCTGATCTTGACGTTCCATACGCTTCAATAAATACGCCTGCTCCAACCCTCGAAGTTCCCATTCCGATCATCGGAGGCGAGGTAAGGCTTTCCGGAACGGCGAATGACGATGACTGGGTACATTCTGTAATAGTAAGAATCAAAAGAGAAGGTTCTAGTACCTGGTATATACCTGCAACCAATCCGCCGACATTGGAAGTATACAGCGCAGGAACATTCCCGACATTCGCTGGGGATCCCGGACCTAGAATGACTTATAATTCTGTAACGGAAACATGGGTTGAGGGATCTAATGAAACTGTGAATGAATCAAAAGCCGGCTGGTTTAGAGCTAATAAACTCGGCGACGATATGGTAATAGGCTGGTTTGTGAATATAAACGGAGACGGCGGTCTTGATCCCGTACCATGTTCGCATACTCTTTCTGTTGGTGAAGAATGTACCATTTGTAAAGACTTTGTTAATGTTTTTATAGAAGTACGCGCTGTAGACACAAAGACTCATTCAACAAGCAATGAACCGGCTGTTGTCGGTCCTTCTACTCAGCTTCCTGTTATTTTCAGCGCGGGCGCTCCGCGTATTTCTAATCCAAAGATAACTGCCGCAGGAGTTCCTGACAGGGACTATTATGAAGGAATTAACGGCTCAGGCATATTTAAAATCCAGTCTGTGATAAGCGATGACAAAGGTATTACAAACACAAGAGTCAGACTTAATGGAATTGATTATCAGATTATACAAAATGGAATCGTTATTTCGAATAATGTTAATGCGCAGAATGCCGGTATTTCAATGACAGCTCCGACTTTAAACACGGTAACCGGAAGGGTTGAATCTACTTTAACTATCAACATAGACACAAAGGATAACGCTTTTTATACCGCCAATTTTGGCTTTGGAAGAACAGGTTACCTGGATTTGGATATAAATGTGCAGGATAACAACGCAAGCCCGATGTTCGCAAGAGGAATTTATAAAGTAGGGGTAGATAATTATTATCCTACAACATCAATAGAAACTCAATTTAACGCGTCCAGCGTGAAAAGAGATGAAACTGAAGGAATTGCCGGATATAAATTTGAATTATCAGGCATTGCGAAAGATTACGGAGGCACATCGGGTTCCATTCAGGAAATAGCAAGAGTATTAATTTTCTTCCAGGAAGCGGAAATTTCGTATTCTTCAGGCGAGGGCGCCATAGTCGCAAAAGCGGGCGGAGCTTATTTGAACCAGCGCGGAAAGAAAGCAGGGGAACAAGATACATTCTACAATAAAACGGATCATTTATCATGGCTTGCAATTCCGGCGATGACTAGTTACCCGAATGTAAGAACATCAACTCAAACTACAACAGGCAGCGGGGCATGGGGGACAAGTATAAGCTGGTTCCCGGTTCTGGAACAAAAATTAAGCAGCGATGCAAATATTGGTTATGTGTGGGAATCTCCTCATGCGCTGGTTATTGATAACGCGGAATCCGATATGTGGCTTGACACTGACAAAGACGGAACATTCGGTGAAGTATGGTCAGGACTTGTAGATAAAACATGGAGAGCTTTTATTGACACTGAAAATTTTGCTGATGGTCCTCTTATGGTTCATTATTTTGTTATGGATCAGGCAGGAAATGTTACGCGCTATCAGGAAGGAATCTATATCGAGAATAAAAAACCTCAGATTAAAACTATTAACTTCGGCACAAATTACAGAGGAACAACATCCATAGCGTCATGGACTTCCCAAGAATATCACGGCGACTTCATGAGAGATAATTACATAGTTGGGGCGACGGTCGCCGGAAACAGAATAATTAATTTTGATCCGCAGTTCAGAATCAGAGGCAATCAGCTGGCAATAAGGATTGAAACTGAAAAAGGCAACGGAACGATGAATTATGAAATTTCTCATGTTACCCCCCAGCCTAGAATACAAGCGAAAGATATGAAGCGAGGAAAGGTTTATACAGTTGAGACACCCGGTACTACTGACTGGCAAAAACTGGGCGCTCCGAATAATACGCGTCATACAACATTTGTCGCTTCAGGCCCCGGAGAAGGAACAGGTTATGCTGTTCCATACAATGTTGTTGGAACTCCGGCTAAAGGGACATTTGCGGCAGGTAATCCGAATATTAATAATGTAACGGTATTTAATACTACTGATTTTGGAGCCGGCACGAATCAAATTCAAGATTCTCCAAAGGTATCCGGCGCGATAACAAGGCGGGCTATAAACCTGAGGACAAACTGGCCGTCGGATTGGGAAGTGGCATGGCCGGAAAGACTGTTTATTGTAAAAGTTTACGACACAACTGTACCTGGCCCAGGTATTCAAGTTGAAGACCAGCTGGCTCACGCGGTAATTGTCGCGTTGGATGTTGATAATACCGATACTTTAGCGCCGGGAGTTAAAGTAGCTCCATTCGGAAAAAAATACCTCGACCTTGAAAACGAAGCTTTAAAAACAACTACGATTAATGTAAGCAATTATAATGAAAACATTGTAATGTCCGGAGACGGAACAGCCGCAAAGAAAGAAGGTTATGTACAATACGCGGAACACAGCTCTGACCTGGCAGCTCCTGATGTCAGCGGACAGGTTATATTCCTTGGAAAATCCTCGGATAACCAGCGTATCCAAAACATTAATGTTACCATTCCGGGATTCAACGGAGGCTCCGGAGCAGGAACAATGTTTACAGTGGCGAATTATAACACAACGACAGGGAAACTTGTCAGCGTAAGAGAAACAATGGGTACAGGAAATAACGCATGGTATTTTAAGATAACATCGGATCATCTTACATTGAATTACGGTCATGCTGTTAACTGGGAATTTGCCTGGGATACGTCCGAGGTTAGTTATTCAGCAGGTACCCCGGCAGTTGCGTACAGGCAAGTTGGTAACCAGGACGTTACGATTACCGTGAATGATTACCGTACTACCGCTACACCGGTTGCAAGTGATTTCCTGCGTGTCAGGATAGTGCCGTATATTTCTGAAATTGTAACAGGTTTAAGCGGAGCATATAAGTCGCAGCCTTCGGCATTTGCGCGCTCGTCAACGGGCTGGTATTCCGTACGTGAAAATGAAACTATCACGATAAGAGGTTTTAACCTTGGTACTAACGAAACAACACAGGCTAATTCGATAACAGGCGTAAGAATAAACGCAACGGATCTTACCTATAGTTATAACGCCGCTCCCGATACAGCGTTGGCAGCAGGTAATTTTAGGGTTATCAATAAAAACGAAGTCCGCGTAAATGTCGGCGCTACGGCTACATCAGGCGATATATCTGTATTGGTCGGCGCAAATTATGCTAATCGAACAGGGAGAACTTCTTCTATAAACAACTCAACAAGAAAGCTGCTTCCGGGGCAAACGGTGGACGCGCCGAACGAAGTTAACAGAGTTTCTTATAACTGGGAACCAAACAGAACCAACAACGATATCCTTACTAACGATCGCAAGCTTTATATTTGGAATGTTGCCAATATACTTAACGTTTCCACAGAAGTAAATGATCCTGTTATGGCTGTTAATCCTACAGGGCGGAGAGCAATTACAATGACTAATGGTACTAACGGCGCTGCTTTTAGGCTTTGGGATAATCATGCTGCAACAAATACTGCCGGCACAACAATGGGAAGCAGTGTTAACAGGCATATTAATTTTGGAATTACTGTTGATATAAACAACAACAATTGGTACCTTGTATCGTCAAATATGACAGGCAGCCAGACAAACAGCGCATTTTTACATGCCAGAGGCGCTCCAGGCTCATTAAACAGCAGCACCAATACAGGAACTAATAAAGCGCGTATATTAACATTAGGAGACACTAATGCCTCACCAAACAGAGTCTTGATACCTAAACTTCATTCCCGCAGTGATAATGTTACTTTAAGCTATGGTGACGGTGTAAACGGTAATGCCATCAGGCTGCATTATGGCGCTGTCGGAGCTACCGGAAATGCCAACAATAATGGCACAGATCAATTCTCAGGGCATTACCGGGGAGCCGCAAATGAAGCCTATTTCCAGACAGTAACTGACGGCAGTTCTACGTATAGGGGAAGTCAGTATACAGCTTCCGCTTCACTCTCAACAGGGCAGCCTGTAATAGCCTGGTTTGATGATAGAAATGGTCAGGAACGCTTACTTTTCTCTTATGGAAATCAAGGCACTTATATAAATCCCGGTACTAATGGTATGACTACTGCTATATGGAATGACAGAGCTGTTATAGTGCACGGTTTGGGTGCCGGAAATAATGGGTTAAACGGGGCAGGAGCTAGATATGCGACGACGGGAGCAGCAGGAGCGCATGTTGATATGGCTGTCGATGAAGGCAATAATATACATCTTGCGTATTACGATATGGCTAACGGCGGTCTGTATTATGCGCACATTGGCACTGTTCCGAATACAGCGGCAGGTATAACCACTGTTGTAAAAGCAAGCGATATTACAGTAGTAAAAGTTGATACCTTCCTTGCGGCGGGTACAAAAATTCAAATCAATGTAAGAAATGAAGGAATAGGTACAGGAAGTAACGCACCTACTCTCGCACAATCCAAATTTGTACCTTATATCACTTACTTCCATGCGTCATTCGCAGAAACAAGAAACTCAATTCGTGTCGCATGGCTTGCAACTTCTGATGCCGCTACAAATGGCAAGATGGTTATAAGAGCCGGAACAGACGATAATGATTTATTCCTTGGCAACTGGGAAGTAATGACAGTTCCTGTAGCTAATGTGCCTTTCTCTAACACTTTTGTTTGTAATGGTGTTCCCAGAACAGTTGCCAGTTGGGCGGCAATAACAAACGGACCGGCTTACAGTGATGGCAATAATGCAATTCATAAATCAATTTTCATTGGTTACATGACGCGCGAGATTTATGAGGGCGCGATTCTTAAACGCAACATCTGGACAGGACCCTAATTAGAGAGCTGACCATGTTCCAAAACTCAGGTTAGTTTTGGAACAAGCTCAAGTTAAACAGCAATTAATTTAAAAGCAGCCTTCCGTTCGGAGGCTGCTTTTTTTTATGGGTGATTAAACAGCGATTTCAAGTTTTGTTTTTAACAACAAGCGGATTTGGGGAGAGCCGTTATTAACCTGCTCTGCATTCCTGAAGAATTTCTACAATTTCTTGTGTTGTAACATTTAGTTTAATTCGGGGAATATCTTCAAGCGGAGATTTTCCTTTAGTATCATTATTAAGCGGGAGAATTTTGTATTGCATTCCTTCATTATTAATAATAACTTCATCATTCAACGCGGCATTTAATATTTGTGTTGTGTTTTGATTAAAATCTGAAATATTGAAAACTAACATAATTTTTATTCTAACAACAAGCGGATTTTTAGTCTATATACAGCGCCGGAGCGCTGACAGGTTACCTCGTAATAAAAAGATCCAGTAATTAGTTTACAAGCCAGCATTCCGTTCGGAGGCTGCTTTTATTTATGGGGATTAAACAGCGATTTTTTCTCTTATCAGTTCAGCTATTATTTCTGTGATTGATTTTTGTGTTTTTTCCGATTTAAGCCGCAGCCATGTAGCGGAGAAATTATCCAGAATTACTATTTCATTTTTATGTTTCATGAAAAAGCCATTCTGTCCGTCGCCTGTTAATTTTGGCGGGTTATTTGTCCATATTTCATCAAGAGCATTATATTCTTCTTCTGTTAAATCAGGCATTATTATCTCCTTAAAAGTTTATAATAAAACTTTTGACATTCCATTGCATGAAATACCTTAAACGTCTGCTCATCAATTGCATTATAAGCAATTTCAAGCAAATTCATGTTTTTGTCAAATCCTATTAATAAGTGTTTATCATCACCTGAGTCTTGAATCTCGTCATACACTGGATTAAGCAAAGCATGACGTATATCATCTTCAGTAATTTTATGCTTGAATGCTGATTTTGCAAATTCAATTATTATATGCATTATTCAAGCTCCATCGCTTATTATACTAATAACTCTAATCATTCGTCAATAAAAAAGCAGCCTCACAAAACCAGAGACTACCTCTAAAATTACTGGCGGCAATCATTCTTAGAAGCGTTGAAAAGCTTGACCGAAAATGAAAAAAAACGTGAAAATGTGCCGATAAATGATTATATTTGATATAGTACTATACATTATTTTTAGGCAGTGATATAATCGTATGAAACTGAGCGGATAACCGATAAACATGGTTATTTTTGGCTTTCTGGTGCCATGTATGGCAAGGAGTGGAAGATGTTTAATAATAATCCATATTTGCAATTACACTGCGTTGCCAAGATGGTTGTTTTCTGTTAAAATCGGAGCATAATATGAACAGTCTCAACAAATATTGTTATTTTAACATAGAAAAAATCGTTCAGGTTTTTTATTATATTCAAAAATACTCGGATACTAAATCTGTGTTGAATTTAATGAAGTATTTATTTTTTAGCGACAGAATACATCTGCGGGAGCATTATTCTCTGATATCACTTGATAAATATGTAGCGCTGGTAAACGGTCCGGCGGCTTCTAATTCTTTGGATGTACTAAATAAGAAAAATGAATATTTATCTAATTTTGAACATGACGATTTAAAATATTTGAATAATATTAAAAAATGCTACAAAGCAGAGAGAATAATTCTGGAAATTGGAACTGATTTACTGAGCAAAAATGAGATGAGTTCATTAGACAAAGCGATAGAAATATTTTCTGGGAAAGAACTTGTAGAAATATCACATGATTATCCTGAATGGAAACGATATAAAAATCAATTTGAAGAACAAGTTGCTTCATCAAAGACGAGCAAATCAATAAAAATTGAAATGGAAGATTTTTTTAAAAACCCTGATATGAAAGACTCACCGGCTATTAATAAATACTTTGAAGGAGTAGACCCGCTCTATAAAGATAATGAATATTTAGATGAAGCAAGACAATTTTATCTTGAGAGCTTGGGTCAACATGGCTCGTGAGATATCGAGCGGGTTTGCATTTTACGGTAATCTCCCTAAAGGTTGTAATGAACAACACTTGGGAATTGTTTTAGGCGTTAATGATGTGCTGTTAAAGTATTGCTATTGCACATCTAAAGATAAATTTAAGCATATTAAACTAGATGATAAAGAATGTGTAAAAATATCTGCAGAAACGATGGCTGAATATTTCTGTGAATCAAAAGAAACTTATATTTTTATTTCTCAGCAGTATTTAAAAGAATTATTATTAATAACATTTGAAAGTTACCTTACTGATTCTGTAATCGAAGACAGAGGACAGATTAAAAATGATATATTTACAGCCATATTAAGCAAAATAAGGAATTCCGACAATTTGTCAGATCGATTTAAAGAAGAGTTTTTCGATTTTATAGGATGATATTAAACCGCCAAATTCGCTTTTTTTCATAAACTCGCATGCTATGCTCCAAGAGGATAGCAGCCTCTCTCAGCTCTCGGTAACATCCGCGTTTTTTGGTGATTTTTCCTCGATGGTTTGAAGGACGATTTGCGACAGGCGTTTGAAATGCTGGGGCAGGAGTTCTTCGTCCGGGGTGTTATAGTAGGCAAGTACGCCGTTAAGGCCTGCGCGGGCCTGGTCGTACTTTCTCTGTTTATAGTATATAAACGCGATGTGGTATTCTGCGGTAATCATAAGGTCGATATTTGTGCTGTTTCGATCGTAAAGCGCCTGATAATATTGAATAGCGGCGTTAAAACGGTTTTTATCCATGGCTTCGTTGGCGCGCTGTATCAGTTCCGCGGGAGATAAATCATTACTGATGTTAATCGATGCGCAGGAGGATATTAAAATTACGGCTGCAAGCGCCGGGATAATTATTTTCATGTCCATAGTATAACTATAACAACTGTTTTAGTAAAGCGTAACATTGACCTTATGTCCCAAAAAAGGCATAATTATTTCATGGTTGCGGGTATTATCGGAGCGACAGGCTATGCCGGCGCCGAATTGGTTAGGCTCCTTTCGGGTCATCCAAAAATCGATAAATTAGTTCTTTCCTCGGTAAGTTTTGAAGGCGAGCGGATTCAGGATGTCTATCCGAATTTTCTTGGAAGAATTTCCCTTCCGCTTGGAAAAGCCGAAGATGTAATCGCGTTTTCGGATGTGGTTTTTGCCGCTCTTCCTCACGCGGTGGGAGAGCCTTATGCCGCAGCCTGTATGGATAAAAAAATCAATTTTATCGATCTTTCCGCGGATTTTCGTTTTGATGATGACGAGACTGTTTACAATGCCTGGTATGGTAAAAAATATCAATTTGCGGATTTGCATAAAAAATCAATTTACGGGCTTCCTGAACTTAACAGAAAAATAATAAAAGAAGAAGCCGCAAAAGGCTCTGTAATTATCGGGAATCCGGGATGCTATCCAACCGGCGCGACATTGGGTATTATGCCGGCTTTAAACAAAATCGCAAATGCCGCCGATATGCCGATTATTATTAACGCAGCATCCGGCACATCGGGCGGAGGCAGAGAGCCGTCGCGGTCTTTTCACTACAGCGAATGCGCCGATTCTATCTCTCCTTATAAAGTCGCCTCCCACAGACATTCTCCTGAGATTGCCCGCAATTTAGCGGTTATATCAAAACAAAACGGCAGAAATGCGCCGAAGGTTATTTTTACGCCTCATCTTGCGCCGATGAACAGGGGAATTTTAAGCACAATTTATATTCCGTTGTCAGATGAATGGCGGATAACGCCTGAGAACCCAAATCTTCCTCTCTGCGCGGAAATCGAAAAAAAGACGGATGAAATCCGCGCAATATATCAGGATTTTTACAAGGATGAATTTTTTGTGCGCGTTCTTCCGGCAGGGCTTACAGCCGCAGCCAACAGGGTGCGCAATTCAAATTTCTGCGATATTTCCGTTCATATTGATATTAACGGATCAACATTAATCGTTGTTACGGCAATCGACAACATGGTAAAAGGCGCGGCAGGGCAAGCCATTCAAAACATGAATATTTTATTTGGCTTTGAGGAAAAATCCGGTCTTGAAGCAATACCAATGCTTTTTTAACGGAGGGCTTTGTGACAATAATTACAGGCGGCGTTTGCGCTCCAAAGGGTTTTTCAGCCGGCGGTATCCGCTGCGGAATAAAACCATCATCCCAAAAAAAAGATTTGGCTCTTATTTACTCTAAAAGTCCATGTTCAGCCGCGGCGATGTTTACGGCGAATAAAGTGAAAGCGGCAAGCGTAATTATCAGCAAAGAAAATACCGCGGACGGTAAATTGCGCGCTATTATCGCAAACTCAGGTAACGCAAACGCCTGTACCGGAAATGAAGGAATGGAAAACGCTAAGCGCATGGCAAAACTCGCGGCTGAAGCGCTTTCGATCAATTTAAATGAAGTCGCTGTCGCTTCCACTGGTGTAATCGGCGTAAAGCTTCCCATTGACGCAATCGAAAACGGAATTGGTTCTCTTAAAGCCAGTCTGCGCGATGACGCTCAGGGAAACGCTGACGCGCTCGAAGCGATAATGACAACGGACACCCGTAAAAAAGAAATCGCGGTGGAAATTGAAATAGACGGAAAGCCTGTGCGAATCGGCGCAATTACCAAAGGTTCCGGGATGATACATCCTAACATGGCAACGATGCTTGCCTTTATTACCACAGACGCCGTGATTACTTCTTCCGCGCTGGATCTGTGCTTGCACCGGGCTGTAAGACATTCTTTTAACCGCCTTACAGTAGACGGCGATACGTCAACAAACGACATGGTTGTAGTTATGGCTAACGGCGAAGCGGGGAATACGCCGCTTACGGGCGAAAAAGACGATTGCAGGATTTTCTACGAAGCGCTTGAATACGCATGCGTCACTCTTTCCCGCATGATGGCGCGCGACGGAGAAGGCGCGACAAAACTTGTTACAGTTTCCGTAAACGGCGCGCAATGCAGGGCGACAGCGCAGGCGCTGGCAAAATCAATCGCATCTTCCAGTCTTGTAAAAGCCGCGTGTTTCGGCGCCGATGCCAACTGGGGGCGTGTGTTATGCGCCATGGGCTACGCTGGCGTTGATTTTGAACCCGAAAAAACAAATATTAGTTTTAAGAGCAGCGCGGGGGAAATTCAGGTTTGCAAAGACGGAATGAATTTTCCGTTCAGCGAAGATCAGGCTAAAAAAATACTTTCGCAGGAAGAAATCGAAATTGAGGTAACGCTTTTCGAAGGGGACGGGACAGCGGCGGTGTGGGGGTGCGACCTTACATACGATTATGTTAAAATAAACGGAGATTACAGGTCATGAGCGAAAACGAAATTTCCAACAAAGACAGGGCAGGGGTGCTTGTTAACGCGCTGCCGTATATTCAAAGTTTTCAGAATAAAACCATAGTTGTTAAATACGGCGGAAACGCCATGCTGAACGAAGAATTAAAAAAAGCGGTAATCGAAGATATTATTCTAATGGAATGTGTCGGGATCCGCACTGTGCTTGTTCACGGCGGCGGCCCTGAAATCGAAGCGATGCTTAAAAAAACAGGAAAGGAAAGCCGTTTTGTAAACGGGCTTAGATACACAGACGAAGAAACAATGGATATTGTTAAAATGGTTCTTTGCGGAAAGGTAAATAAAGAAATAACGGCTCTTATCCAAAAAAACGGCGGAAAAGCGGTGGGTCTGTGCGGAATAGACAGCGGAATGTTAAAGGCAAAGAGGCTTACTGGCTCTGAAGATTTAGGGCTTGTAGGGGAAATAGAAAATGTCGATGTAAAATTCTTAAACGCGGTTTTAGAAACGGGGACGATCCCTGTTATTTCATCCGTTGCCTATGGGATGGGTTCAGACGAAGGAAACGCCCTCAATATTAACGCAGATATTGCCGCCGCAAAAATAGCGGTTGCTCTGAAAGCGGAAAAACTGGTTCTTATGACCGATGTTAGAGGCATTTTAAGGGACGTAAAGGATGAAAATACCCTGATTAAGTCCCTGCAAAGGTCTCAGCTGGATAACCTTAAAAAAGACGGGATTATCAGCAAGGGTATGATCCCTAAAATTGACTGCTGCGCCGCGGCGTTGTACGGCGGTGTCAATAAAGCCCATATAATCGACGGCAGGCTGCCCCATGCCATTTTAATCGAACTTTTCACAAACGAAGGCGTCGGGACAGAGATTATTTAAGACCCTAGACAAAGAATCTCGAATTTTGCTAAAATACAAAAAGTAGTGATAAACACAAGGAGGCCAGTTGGCGGAGAAAGATTTGCGCGTAAATGAGCAGATTCGTGCCAGGGAGGTTCGTCTTATCCGGGACGACGGAGACCAGGGAATAATGTCTGTATCAGAAGCGCTGGAAATTGCCAGAGAAGCAGGTCTTGATTTGGTGGAAGTAGCGCCTCAGGCGGTACCGCCTGTCGTCAAGATTCTGGATTACGGCAAGTTCAGATTTGAAAATGAAAAACGGCTGAGGGATTCCAAGAAAAAACAGAAGCTCCTTAAGCTCAAAGAGATTCGTATGCAGCCTAAAATTGACGATCACGATCTCGATTTCAAATCTAAACATATAAAAGAATTCTTAAACGACGGCAACAAGGTAAAAGTAACGATTCGTTTCCGGGGACGTGAACTTGCCCACACAGAACTTGGTTTTGACGTAATGAAGGACGTTCTTTCCCGCATCGAGGGAGAGTATGTAATGGACAAACCGCCCGCTATGGAAGGCAGGTTTATGTCCATGGTTTTAAGTCCTAAAGGCAAAAAATAAAAAAACCGCTTTTGCGGTTTAAGAGGAGCGGCTATGCCCAAGATGAAGACAAAAAAAAGCGCGGCAAAGCGTTTTTCCTTTACCGGCACCGGTAAGGTGAAATATAAAAAACAGAATTTGCGCCATATTCTGACTAAAAAGTCAGCGAAACGCAAGCGTGGCTTGCGTCATGCGGGTATCTTATCAGACGATAATGTGCCTGTAATCCGTAAAAAACTTCTGCCTTACGGTTAAGGTATTGAGAGGTAATTATGTCAAGAGCAGTTGACGGTTCCAAAAGAAAGAACCATCGTAAGAAAATATTAAAACAGGCTAAAGGGTACTGGGGAAGGAGAAGCACTAACTATAAGACAGCTAAAGACGCGGTTGCCAAATCCTTAACTTACGCATACCGCGACAGGAAAGACAGAAAGGGAGAGTTCCGCAAGCTCTGGATCATCAGGATCAACGCGGCTTGCAGGGAAACAGGCATTTCCTATTCTCGTCTTATCGCGGGTCTTGATAAGGCGGGCATTATAATAAACCGCAAGTCTTTAGCGTGGCTCGCAACGGAAGACAACGCGGCGTTTAAAGCAATCGCGGAAAAAGCAAAACAGGCTTTAACTGCAAATTAACTTTAGCCGATTAAACCGAGGGGAGTAAGGTATGTTGAGTCTAGAGCAAGTCCAGCTTCTGGAAAACAAAGTCGCCAAGGCGATTGATTTTGTAAAGCGGGTATCTATTGAAAATGCCGCCCTCTCATCCGAGAAGGCGAGCCTTTTAACAAAGCTTGAAGCTAACCAAAAAAGACTCGATGAGCTTGAAGCGCTTGTTATGCGGTTTAAAGAAGATCAGGGCAGAATCGAAGACGGTATTATGGCTGCCCTGGACAGGCTTAGTCAATTTGAAGAAGCTTTTGAAAGCAGTTTGCAGGATAAAGACAGCGTAAAAAAATCAGTTTCTAAAAAAGAAGCAAAGCCGCAGCCTCCTGAATCAAAAAAACACTTTGAAATTTCTGAAGAAGACGCTGAAAAAAACGCCGATGACGGCCCTGCTGTGTCAGAAGCCGAACTTGACATTTTTTAGGGAAATTAATGGCAAATGATCTGCTTCTGGATATTCTTGGCGCTTCGTTTACAATAACCGCCGACGAAGACGAGGCATATTTAAAAAGAGTGCTTGCCCAGTACCGCGCCGCTATTAAAAACACGCAGAAAATTTCCGGAATTACAGATCCTCTAAATGTCGCAATCCTTACAGGTTTTCTTTTATGCGATGAGTTTAACAAAATTAAAGATCAGCTTAAGAATGAGATAGAAGCGCAGAGCGCGAACGCGGCTTTAGCCGCGCAGGAGAACGAAAATCAATGGGAAGAGCAGGAAGTTGAAGAGCGTACTGTCCGTCTGATTCAAAAGCTCGAACAGGCCCTGCATTTTTTCGGTGATGAAAAAGATATATAAACTTTCGAATCAGATTAAACATTATGAATGGGGTTCCCCCTCGTTTATTCCCCGGTTATTAAATATCGAAAATGACGGAAACGAGCCTTACGCCGAAATGTGGATGGGTACCCACAAGAGCGCTCCCTCAAAAGTTATAGACAACGGAAATGCTGTAAACCTTGAGGATATCGCAGGAGAGCTTCCCTTTTTATTTAAATTAATCGCCGTGGAAAAACCTCTTTCAATTCAAGTGCACCCAAACAAGCAGCAGGCAATGGAAGGTTATGAAAGGGAAAATAAAGCCGGGATTCCAATAGACGCTCCTTCAAGGAATTACAAAGACCCAAATAAAAAAAGTGAAATTATCTGCGCCGTCACGCCGTTTACCCTGATGGCGGGCTTCAAAGAGCCTGAAATGATCATCGCCTCCCTCGGCGATTTTTCTCCTGAACAGGAAAAACTGATAAAAAACCTTGAATCTCAATACCCAAATGACGGCGCGATTTATGCACCGCTTTATTTCAATATAGTCACGTTAGAACCATTTCAGGCGGTTTATATCCCATGCGGTGTTCCTCATTCATATATCAGCGGTTTCGGCATTGAACTTATGGACAGTTCAGACAATGTGCTTAGAGGCGGTCTTACCGGCAAGCATGTGGATATCGATGAACTTATGAAGATTTTAAAACCGGATCCTTTTTTGCCCGAGGTTATAACGCCGGATTCCAATTCGCGGTTTTACTATCCGTGCAGCGGAACAATCGGCGATGATTTTTCACTTTCCTTAATCCGCGGCCGAGCACAAACGCTTGAAATTAATCAGACGGAAAACGCGATTTGCGTTGTTACTGAAGGAGAATTAAATATTGATAATATGAGTTTTAAAAAGGGAGAATCGTTTTTCATTTCCGGCGGCGAAAGTCAATTAAAGCTGGAAGGCACTTTTTCGCTTTTTACAGCTTCGCAAACCTCTAAAAGTAAACCGGAATAATCCATGAAAATCTATGTAGACGCGGATTCGTGCCCAAGACCCGCAAGGGATCTTGTTCTTAGAAGAACTTCCAAACTGGCAATCCAGTTAATCTTTGCCGCGAATCATGTAATTCCCGGCTGCGAAGGCGCGCAAATGGAACTCTGTTCTGCGGAAGAAAACTCAGCGGACGACAGAATTGTGGAACTCTCTCAAAAAGGAGACATTGTTATAACGAGAGACGTTCCTTTGGCTAAAAGGCTTGTAGAAAAAGGCGTTATTGTATTAGATGATCGCGGCCGTGTTTTTACAATTAATAATATAAATGAAGCGCTTTCTCTCCGTAACTTTTCCGTAGGTCTTGCGAACGACGGTCTGGGTATCGAAAGAATCGCCAATTACGGAAAAAAAGAGCTTAAAAATTTCGCGGACGCGCTGGACAGGACTCTTACTGCTGCACTACGTCCTCAGGGTACTGGTTCTGCGTCTGTTTAATATTCGGAAGTATCTCAAAGAATATCTCGATAAGTTCGGGATCAAATTTTGAGCCTCCGAGTTTTCGCATTTCATCGAGAACTTCATTTTCGCTCCACGGGTCTTTGTAAACGCGCCTTGAGCAAAGAGCGTCGTATACATCGGCGATGGCGACAATCCTTCCGCCCAGAGGTATCTCTTCGCCTTTTTTTCCCAGAGGTTTCCCTTCAGAGTTGGCTTTTTCAATTTCTCCCGTATGCGGGTTTACCCATCCGGGGTAGCCTGTACCGTCCCAGTTTTCATGGTGGGTAAGAGCTATGTCTTTGGCAAGGACATCAACAGGAGAACTTAAATCGCTGAAAAGGCTTGCGCCGTAAATCGTATGGTTCTGCATTATCTGATACTCTTCGGGAGTAAAACGCGCGGGCTTTTTCAGGATAGTATCGGAAATGGCAACCTTGCCTACATCGTGAAGCATCGAGCTGATCTTTAACGAGTCGCGGTATTTTTCCCTGTCTTCGACAGAAATTTTCCGGTGATATGCCCATCGATCGTAAATGTCAACGGCGTATCCGGCGACGCGGTTAACATGGGTACCTGTTTCCTTGGGGTCGCGCAGCTCGGACATTTTTATCATGCGAAGAATCATTGCCCTTGTGATATACGCTCTCTGAAGAACCATTGTCGCGTTCGTAGCAAAATGGTTAAGGATAATTTCGTCGTCGGATGTGAAGGGTATAATATTTCCGCTATTGTCTTTGGCGTTAAGAACCTGTATTACGCCCATCATGCGTTTATCCGTTGATACAAGCGGAATTGTCAGACTGGAAACCGTTTTATAACCTGTGATCATGTCGTAAGACGAATAAAACTTGTACGGCGCTTCAGGCGGAATATTGTACATATCTGGAATATTAATTATTGTCTGTTTTAGCGCGCAGTAACCGGAAATTGATTTTTCGCTTATGGCGACGGAAAAAATCGAATAGATCATTTTCTGCCCCGGAGGAAGATTCTTTTGAATCGTCTCATTCTGGGAATACTTGATGGACAGTTTTTCTTTTCCTTCTTCGCCGGGTTCCGTCGGAACCGTTATATATATTGAGCCGGCGTCGGCATGAACAACTTTTCTCGCTTCATAAAGTATTCGTTCAAGCAGCAGGTCGTAATCCTGGATTTGGTTTAATTCAGAATCCAGGCGGATAATATTCTTGAAATCCGCTTCTCCCTTCATACTTCTTTTTGCACCTCTTGTTTAAATTGCTATACAGTAATATTTTATAGTATAGAAGGAAATAATTCAATGGGAGTAATAAAGACCGCTTTGGAAATCGCTTTGGAAAAGACCGAAAGCATTAAAAGCGATAAATCCGGTATTGCCCAATTTGAGGCAAAGCAGCAGGGTAAAAAACTGGCAAATGAGTACCTTGCGGGGGACATGGATCTTACAGGTGAGTTAAAAAAAGCCCCATCTTCGGACAGGGATCATCTAAAACAAGGGGTTTTTGACGTTCTTGTTACCCAAATAACCCTTCCGTCTTCGCAGGAAGATTCAAAAAAGGTTGAAAAGGCAGTTAAAGGGCTGGAATTAATAATAAAATCGAAAGAATTTTCAGCAATGGCGGCTCAGTTAACACAGATTTTAGCCCAGTATCTTCAGGAATCTTCTCAATACGATTTGGCGATCCGCCAGCAATATACGCCTAAATTAAAGCAAAAGGAAGAAGAATTATCGCGAAGATACGGCAGGGAAGTACGCATCGATCCTATGCAGGATCCGGAATTTATCGCTTTTTATAACCAGCATCTTAACGCCTTAAAGGGTAATTACGAACCTGTAATTGAACAGGCAAGGGAAGGAGCCAGAAAAATGTTTACAGAAGAATAATTTAATATTATAATATTTTAAAACAGGGAGGGTATTATGGCCGAACATATAATGCATAAAAAGGAAACAAAAAAAGCGCCCCAAAAGACGCTCAAAGAAAAACGTCAGGATAAAAAAGCCAAGAAAAAAGGTAAAGAGTAGTTCTCTATGCTGATTGCGGTCTACAGACAATGCGCCGTCAAACAGCCATTGTCCGTAAACCGCTGCGGAAGAAAAATAATTAGCCGTTGATGGTTTAAAACGGTTTTATTAAAAATAATGAATTTAAATAAATCAAAAATTGTACAACAACAACCACTCCTGCGAAGGATGGCTTTGTAGAGAGAAGATCATCCCACGGAGTACACGGAGGTTTTTGTACGAAAATCTTCATTCCTCCGTGAAACTCCGTGGTTTCTTATTCCTCTCGTTACTTAATCAGATAAAATTCAACACGTCTGTTTTTCCACCAGTTTTCGCGGTCTTCAAACGCGGCGATTGGCTTGGAACCTCCGGTTCCTGTCGCTGTAAGCCTTGAGCGCAGCACGCCGTAACGTACCAGTTGATCCACAATCGCTTTCGCCCTCGCTTCGCTGATGCTCTTGAGCTGAGGCTCTTCGCGGTCGCGCGCGGCTCCGACAGGCAGCGTCGGATTGGCATGGCCTTCAACCTGTACCTTGTAATCGCGGAAGCGGTTAAGGATTTCAGCGATACGCCTGATGATGCGCGTGTTATTGTCTACAACTTCTTTATCCAAGCCGACAAAGTCCGCAAAGTTGGGTCTGAATTGGATTGACGGAACCTGTATTTTAAGCCTGTCTCCCTCGCGGATAACAAGCACGTCGGTTATAAGCCTTCCTGTTACGGTGCTGGAGTTGCCAAGCGTATCTGCGGCCGTAAATGTATACTGATAGAACGAAGCGGATTGAACAAGTTCGCCTTTATCGCTTCTACCGTCCCATGTAATTCTGCTTGACGGGTTTGATTTACCTTCAATTTTTCTGAACAATGTAGCGAGTGATTCAACCGGCCGGATTTCGATAGACCAGTCCGCAATTGGGGACGCGTCTGTTGCGGTAAGATTAATGAAGAGTTCATCGCCGTCGCCGTCGTTGTCCGGGCTGAAATACTCAGGCGTGTATGTGAAGGTAAGCGCAGGGCCTGATACGTCAACCAAAACTGTTGTGGCGGTTACTTTGACTACGTCGCCTCTTGTGTAATTTACCGTAAGTTCCGGAGTAAATACATCTTCGTAAATAGTGTTTTCATTTGTCAGCCCGTTCCAGCCAATAACAGGCGGAACCTGAGAGCTGCCTGTAAATGTGCGCTTGGGTGCGCCTTTTTGATCCTTTAATTCAAGTTTCCAGTTATCAACGCCGTCGTTTATTAAAAGACGAATCGCGAAATTAACAAGATTGGATGTCTGGTTTTCCAGCGGAGCGATTGCGGTAACTGAACTTGTAACAAACGCGCCGGCTTCTCTTGAATCCAGAATGATGTTTGTTAATTCGGCGCTTGCAGACACTTGCGCTTTCGCGGTTGTTTCTATGCGGAAATAATAAACGCCGTCCGGAGCATTTTGCCCTGAGTCATTTTTTCCGTCCCATGTAATCTGCCTCGGTGAGCCGCTCTGGGTTTCGAATTTACGAACCCTTGTTCCAGCCGAATTGTAGATTCCGCTTTCCCACGCGTCTTCAGCAGAGCCGCGGGGCGTAAATGTAACAGAACTGTTTCCGCCCTGTCCCTTAGGATCAAAAATTCTCTGCGCTTCCGTTAACGGATTAACGGAGATTTCAGGCAGTCTGTTTCTTAACACGGCATGATAAGGAGCGGTTGTAATTTTGTTGCCTGAATCGTCTGCCGCCGTAATTGTAAATGTATAATTTCCGTCCGCCGACAGTTCGCCGGAAGCGGCGAGTCCGTCCCATGTGATAACGGATGGAATATCAATCTGCTTCTTAGGAGTAAAAAGTCTGCTGATAAATTCTTTGAATTTAAAACCTTCAAAACGCTGTTCTTTGTTTTCGATCACGCGGACAACTTCACCCGCTTCATTTTTTATCTCTACAGCGTATGAAACAACATAATTTTGATCTGTAATACTCAGCGGAATATTCAGCGTATCGGCTTTGCCGTCGTGATTCGGCGAAAAGTGAACAGGCTCAGGATATGTCGGCGCGATTACAGGCGGCTTTTTATCGGCAACGCCGGCATACCAGCTTACCCCTCCGCCGATCGCTGTAATACCTTCATATAACGGTTTAAACGCCGTGCTGATTAATAAGTCTCCGTCGGAAGGAAGGCGTCCGCCTGCGATTCGCTCCTCGCTTGATGGAAGCGGGATATTAACGCTAAGACCGATTGAAGGAAGATAGGGGAACGTGAGCTCGGAGGTTCTTTTCAATTCCTGAGCGTTTAAACCTGAGCCGCCGGGCCATGAAGCGGAGATTGTAATAAACTCGGCTATTGCTATTCTCAATCCGGCTTTCCAGATTACATTAAATTGCTCAAAAGAAAAGAGAGCGGGAAAACCTATATCCGTAGCTATGCCTATAACCAGAGGATCTTTCTTGCCGTTTTTTCCTTCGATATGAACAAGGTCAAATGAAATGCCGCCCATGGGAGTCAGCCACGACGGGAAATAACTCTTTCCAAGACTTCTGAGCACTACCGCTATTGTAAAATTATTCAATATGCCGAGGGTGCCGATATTGTACCTGAAGCCGAGATCCCCTGAAACTGTCCAGTCATACCCCATGCCGAAGTTAAAGCCAAGACCGAGAGACATGCCGGGATACACTTCTTTTGCCGCGAAAAGATTTCCGGAGAATGTAGGATCGAAGGGGAAATAATTATCGTTAAATTGATTGTTTGCGAAACCGCCGATATATCTGAGAGATCCGCCGAAAACGCCTGCTTTTGTCGGAAAAAGCGCTCCTACAGAAATTGACTGCATATATCCCGGCCCTTGTTTTCCCATTCCCGGGATAGACGGAATCGCAAGATAATGCGCGTCAAAAATCATTCTGTCGGCGCCGCCTGACTGCGCCGGATTAAACGGGCTGAACGGAGCGCCGCCTGAAGAAGTCGTAAAGCCGCCGGGACCCGCGACTGAAGCGCCGTATAGATCCGGAACCGCATCGGCGCCCTGAAGCGGCACTTCCGCGGATAGCCGGCCCGTAATCAGGAATAATCCCGCAATGATTAGCGCCTGCAAACCAATTTTATTTGTTCTTTTCTGGTTTTTCATATGTCCCCCACGAGTTAATCTACCATAAATATAACGCTTTTTCAATGGGCTTAACCTTTTTCATAATAAATTGTTTAATAACAAAGGGGTTGTAACTTAATAAAATAATGAAAAAGTTAATTATCTTATATTGTTTGTTTATTACGCTGCTATTCGGCTGTTCTGTTAAAAAAAACGGTCCTGCTTCTTACGAATTTACCTCCGTCCGCCGCGGAACAATCGAGAGGACGGTCTCATCCAGCGGAACAATTAACCCTGTTGCCGCTGTTAAAGTGCTGCCGCGCATGAGCGGAAAAGTAGAAACGGTGTTTGTCGATTACAATGACTCTGTAAAAAGAGGAGATGTTTTAGCGCAGCTTAATACCGATATGCTCAGACTGCAAAGAGATCAGCAGCAGGCGGCAGTTCAAAAAGCGCGCGCGAATTATGAACTTCAGCTTATCAATTACCGGAATCAGGAAGAACTTGCGCAAAGGGATTTAATCTCGGAATACGAACTTAGAACAAGCAGAAACTCGCTCGATAATCTAAGAGCGGATCTTGCTGTCGCGGAGTCGAATTTAAGAGTTAAAGAAACGGAAATAAATCAATACGCGTATATTACATCTCCCATAGACGGTATTGTTCTTGATCGCAATATTAATGTCGGCGATACTGTTGTTGATTCTTCAAACAGCAATTCTTCAAGTATTTTTACAATCGCGGAAAATTTACGTGAAATGCAGATACAGGCGATGATAGGAGAGCTTGACGTCGCTTCAATTTACAAAGGGCAGGAAGTGCGCTTTACGCTGGAAAGTCTTCCGGGACGCAGATTTTCAGGAGTTGTAGAAACATTAAGAATGATTCCGGTAGTTTCGAGTAATGTTGTTTCGTACACGGTAATTATCAATGTAGAAAATCTGGACGGCTCTTTGCTTCCCGGCATGACATGCGCTGTCGATTTTATCGTAGAGCGAAGCGAAAATATTTTACTTGTTTCAAATGCCGCGCTTCGATACCAGCCGACAAGCCTTAGCGCGGATCAAATTTCCGATATGGTTTTTAACGCCAGTCTTGAAAATATGACGCCTGAACAAAAGCAGGAAGCGATTGAAGCAAGAGCCGCGCAAAAAAGCCAGTCTTCAAATCAAAAGCAGAATACTCAGGGGCTTAACAGCCTTATGATGCCGCAGACTAACATAAGGCCTATTGGCGGCACAAGGCAGTCTTCCAGAGGAGGACAGAGCGGCGCAGCGGCGCAGCAGGTTGTGGTTTTCAGGAATCTTTGGTTTATGAACGCGGAGGGGAAAATAGATGTTATGCAGGTGCGCACAGGTATCAGCGACGGTTCCTCTACGGAGATAATCATTCCGCAGAGGATGGAAAATCCGCCTGCTCTTGAAGGTATGCAGGTGATACACAGGGAGCGGTTATAGTGCCTGTTATTGAAATGCGGGGAATCAAGCGTGAATACCGCATGGAAGGAAAAAAAGGCGAGGAAAGCGTTGTTGTGCGCGCCCTGAGAGGGGTGGATTTTTTCGCTGAAGAGGGGGAATTTGTTTCCGTTATGGGACCGTCGGGTTCCGGCAAATCAACAATGATGAATATACTGGGCTGCCTTGATAAACCGACAGGAGGCACCTATACTTTGGACGGCATAGAAACATCGTCTTCAAATCCGGATACATTCGCGTTTATAAGAAACAGAAAAATAGGCTTTGTATTTCAATCGTTTAATTTGCTTGCGCGCACTACCGCTTTGGAAAATGTGGAGCTTCCGCTTTTTTACCGCCAGAAAGAAAAAGGTGAAAAGCGCAGCTTTTTTAAAAACGAAACCGCTGTCCGCAGGGAAAAAGCAGTCGCCTCTTTAAAAGAGGTCGGTCTTGCGCAGAGAATAGATCACTTTCCGTCGCAGCTTTCAGGCGGTCAGCAGCAGCGTGTGGCAATCGCGCGCGCGATGGTTAACGATCCTGCTTTCATTTTAGCGGATGAACCGACAGGAAACCTCGATACCGGTATGACGCTGGAAATCATGGGTCTTTTTCAGCAATTAAACGATCGCGGGAAAACAATCATTATGGTTACGCATGAGCCGGAACTTGCCGCTTACACAAAAAGGATTATTACTTTGCGCGACGGAGAACTTGTTTCTGACATGGCTGTAGAAGAAAGACGCTGCGCCGCAGACGATTTATCTGCCTGGAAAAAAGAACATACATTGCTGGCGGAAAACCAATGAATATACTGCAGCTTTTACACACTTGTATCCGCTCCATACTTCGTAACAGAATGCGGAGTCTGCTTACTTCGCTCGGCGTTATTATCGGGGTCGGCTCTGTCATCATTATGGTAGCTCTGGGAGAAGGGTCGCAGAAGGTGATTGAAGGCCAGATAACCTCAATGGGAACGAATCTGCTGCAGATTTTACCGCGCAGAGCCGTCAGCCGTTCGGGACAGCAGACAATGATGCGCATGAACGCCTTTACAAAGAAAGATATTCAAAAGATAAGGGATGAATCAACTTTTATTTCCGCGGTTTCAGGCGTTGTGAATACAAGCATGAATGTTACAGGACCTGAAGGCAACTCGCAGGTTTCTATTCAGGGAGTGGAGCCGGATTTTATTATCAGCAGAAACTGGAAAGTAAACGACGGTTATTTCTTTGAGGAAGAAGATTTGCTTTACAGAAGCAAGGTTGCGGTATTGGGCAGAACCACCGCGAAAAATCTTTTCGGCGATGACACGTACGCGATCGGCGGCCAGATCAGGATTGGAACAAATTATTTTCTTGTAATCGGTCTTTTGGAGAGCAAGGGAGCGAACTTTGGAAGTGATCAGGACGATATTGTCATGATTCCGCTTGATACCGCAATGACGCGTCTTGGCAATTCGCGCAATATTAACATGATTGTTCTTAGCGTAATCAGCAAGGATTACATGGAGGCAGCTCAAAAGGAAACTGAGCTTATTCTGCGCGAATCGCGCATGCTTCCCGAAGGTTCAGCTTCCGATTTTGAGATTATTAATCAATCGGATTTGATTGATATGGCGTCCGCCGCTTCAAAAACTTTAACCACATTACTTGCGGCAATTGCCGGAGTATCGCTTCTTGTAGGCGGTATAGGTATTATGAATATTATGCTGGTTTCAGTTACAGAGCGCACGCGCGAAATAGGAATAAGAATGGCTGTCGGAGGGAGAAAGAGGGATATACTCCTTCAGTTTTTAACCGAATCCGTAATTTTAAGCATGATGGGCGGCGTTCTTGGAATCGCACTGGCCTTTCTTGTATGCAGAATTTTAACAATGACGGGCGTCTTTACCTTAATTAATCCGCTGATTATATTAATCGCCGCTCTTTTCGCGGCGCTTGTAGGGGTAATTTTCGGCTATTACCCCGCGCTAAAAGCCGCTAAACTATATCCCATAGACGCGTTGAGGTACGAATGAAAAAGATTCTGTGGTTCGCGATAAATTTATTTATTACATGTTATTGTTTATCCGCGCAAACAATTAATTTAGAACAGGCAAGAGAATTGGCGCTTGCGAACTCGCGTTCGCTAGCCAAATACGAACTTTCAATACGCGCCGCCATTCTGGATGAAAAGAACCAGTTTTATTCAATGCTGCCTCAGGTATCCGCGGGTTACAGCATGTCGGCTAATTATTTAAGGAATTGGAATTTTATAAACCCTGCCGAAACTTTTTCAACAAGCTTAACTTTTTCAATTTCACAAGTTATTTTCAGGGGCGGAAAAAGTTTAATAGAAAAGGCGATAGCGGCTATTTCAACGCAAAGCGTCAGATTGGACGCGCAGGCTGAATATTTCAATGTGCTCGATTCTGCCGATAACGCGTACTACGCTGTATTGGAATCCGCCGCCGCTCTTGAAGCCGAAGAATCTACGTTGAAAGCCGCAAGCCTCGGACTTGAAATCGCCGAAATACGCCAGATGAGCGGTATGATTAATCAGGGCGATTATCTTAAAGCGCTCGCCGACAAAGAATCGCGGGAAAATTCATTTAACCAGTCACGGCGCAGTCACGCGCTTAATATTATCAGGTTTAATAATCTTACGGGCATTACAGAAACGGTTGAGTTTGAAAAAATAGATTTTTCTTTTTACGATAATATTTTATTATTTCTCGCGGGTATTTCTGATACGGACGCGCATTCGCTCTATGAGAAACTGCGCGCCATTCTTGATGTTTCAAATATAACCCTTATAAAAGCCGGGTTAAATAATCAAAGAGCCGAAAAAAATTATGAAAGTTCAAAAAGAGATTACGCTCCCACAATAACCGCAGAAATTTTCTCAGGCGGCATAGGTTTTTCTTCGCCGGACAAGATGCTTACGCCCGGAGGTAACGGCGGAGTGTCATTGAAGGGAACTATTCCTGTTGATTTCTGGGTTTTAAAAAACAAAACGGAAAAAAACAAAATTGATTTAGATACCGCCAATATTAATTACATTAACGCGGTTGAGTCGGCAGAGCATGAACTTCAAAACGCTCTTTCAAATTTATACGCACAGGCAGGTTCCGTTTTATCTTCGCGCCGTTCGCTTGAGTACACCGGAAAACATTTTGAATTTGTAATGGAACGATACCGTTTATTACAGGCTTCAGTATCAGATTTAAACGATGCTGCAACGCTTTATATCAATGCCAGAAACAGCTTGAACAGGGCAAGTTACGGTTTTTTACAGAGTCTTTCAAAGATACGCTCTCTTTTAGCGATGGATAATGAAGAGGATTTAATTAAGTTATTAACCGCGGAGTAAAATCTATCCTTTTACTATTTCTTTTAGCCTGTTAATAATATCAATATGCTGCGTACAGGCGCGTTCGCATAAGCCGCATTCGGTGCATTTTGCGGCGTCTTCTCTTTTCAGGCTCCAGTGCCATTTAAGCCTTTCGCCGATTGGATCTTTTTCGTTAGGCCTTAAAAGTTTTTGATTGTAAGCGTCCATGTAGTAGGGGATCGGAATATCGCAAGGGCAGCCGTCGCAGTAAGCGCAGCCTGTGCAGATGCCTTCGAACGAAGCGGATGCGTTTGACTTTACCTCATCAAGTTCAGCCTGAGTACGGGGCTTGTAGCCTTCCATCGCAGCCAGCGCTTCATTTAAATGTTCGATTGTGTCAAAACCGACAAGGGTGTTTGTTATCTCCTGATGATCCCATAACACGCGCAAAGCGGCGGTTGTTACGCTTTCGCCTTCTCTTTGAATGAACTTAAAAAGCTGCGGGTTCTGGGGAATAACGCCGCCGCCAAGAGGGTTCATAACAACAGCGCCTAGATGTTTCTCCTTGATTGCGTCAAACGCCTGCTGCCTTGTTTTAAAATTGTAGGCGGAATAGCCGAATAATACGCCTTCTAAAATATCTTCCAGCAATAATTCTTTTATTTCGTTTTTAATGAGGTGGCTGGAAATGCAGATGTGGCGGATAAGACCTTCTTCTTTTAATTTTTTAAAGGTGTTAAGAATACCGTCTTTTTTTCTGTAAGACCAGTTATCCAAATTGGTAATGCACCAGATATGGTAAAAATCAATCGTCTGGATATCCATGCGTCTTAACTGCGCTTCAATTTCATTTCGAATGCCGCTTTCTGTGCTTTCAAATGTTTTTGTCGCGCAATAATACGGAAGCCCCTGTTTTCTCATTTGGGCGAAACCTTTTCCGAAAACTGTTTCGCTCCTTGTTTCAAAATAACCCGGAGCCGTGTCAAAATAATTAATGCCGCCTTCAGCCGCGGCGACCATCAGGCGCACACACTCATCGTGGTCGTCCACATTTTTAAACCTCATTCCGCCGAAACCTAGCAATGATACTTTTTTGCCTGTCTGACCGTATTCCCTGTAAATCATAATTACCTCTTTTTAATCTAAATCTTCCAAATTAAACGGAGTTTCCTGATACACAAAATTAAGCCAGTTGTCGAAGAATAAATTCGCGTGCGCTCTCCAGCGGACAACCGGCTTTTTTGAAGGATCGTTATCGGGATAATAGTTTATCGGTATTTCAATCGGAAGGCCTTTTGCGACGTCGCGTTTATACTCCTTGTCAAGCGTCAGCGGATCGTATTCCAAGTGGCCGCTTAAAAAGATTTCCCTTCCTTCGCGTGCAGTGGTGATAAAAACGCCAGCCTCCGTTGTTTCCGATTGAATCGTCAGGCGCTTTTCGGCGGCAATCGCGTTTCTGTCGCTTGCCGTATGCCTTGACTGGGGAGCGAGGAACTCGTCGTCAAAACCGCGGAATAGTATATTATGCTCGTTTACCGTATGAGGAAAAACGCCGAACAGTTTTTTTTCAAGCGGATGCTTCGGAATGTTGTATTTGCGGTAAAGACCGGCTTGCGCGCCCCAGCAAATGTGCAGGCAGGAAAAGACATTTCTTTCAGAGTAATCAATTATCCGCGCAAGCTCATCCCAGTAATCCACATCTTCAAAATCAAGGGTTTCTACAGGAGCGCCTGTGATAATAAGGCCGTCGAAGCGCACCTTCATAGCGACAATTTCTTCGGAACTTATATAGAATTTTTCCAGATGGCCGGGAGGAGCGTTTTTAGACAAGTGGCTGCCCATGTTTAAAAAGGTAATATCAACCTGAAGCGGGCTGTTCCCTAAAAGACGCAAAAGCTGGATTTCAGTGTCTATTGTGGTGGGCATAAGGTTAATAATTCCCACTCTTAGCGGTCTGATGTCCTGGGATTCGGCGCGATCGTCTGTTATTACAAAGACACGTTCATTCGATAGAGTGTTATATGCCGGTAATTCTTTTGGTATTTTTATGGGCATGCTTCATTTTTAGCATACTTTTCATAAAAATGCTATAAAAAGTAAGGTTTTCTTTCCGCGGTAGGGGCATTTAAGAGGCAGGTATTCGTATTTTCTGTTAAAATCTTATAAAAACAACGATTCTCCTTGAAGTTTTTCCGCGATTACGTTAAATTTATACTTAAGTGTTATTTTCACTGCATTGTAAAAAATACCGTGTAAAAATATAGAATCTAAGGAGCGGCAGCGGCTTGAAAACTATATTTGTTGTTGACGATAGCGATACCAATTTATCTATGGCCGAAGCGGTGCTTGAAGACCAATACCGCGTTATGACCATGCCTTCAGCGTCGAAAATGTTCGATCTTCTCGAAAAAGTCATTCCCGACCTTATCCTTTTGGATATCGAAATGCCCGTTATGGACGGATTTCAAACACTAAAACAGCTCAAAAGCGAAAGTAAGTGGATTGAAATCCCCACAATTTTCCTTACGGGCAGAAATGATTCTGAAGTGGAAGCCAGAGGTTTTGAAATGGGAGCTGTTGACTTCATTACGAAGCCGTTTTCAGCGCCCGTGCTCCTTAACCGTATTAAAACCCATCTTAATATTGATGATATCATCCGCGAGAGAACAGCACAGCTTCACAGGCTGCAGAACAGCATTGTGTCGGTTCTTGCCGACATGGTTGAAAACCGCGACAAGGGGACAGGCGGTCATATTGAGCGCACATCGGTTTATATAAGGATTTTAATCGAGCAAATGAAAGAGCGCGGAGTGTATGCCGATGAAATAAGCGCATGGGATGTTGATAAAATGATATCATCCGCCAGAATGCACGACCTTGGAAAGATATCCATAACAGATGTAATTGTAAATAAGCCGGGAAAATTAACGGATACCGAATATGAAATAATGAAGAGCCATGCCGAAGAAGGAGAACGGATAATTGACGAGATTATTTCGCGCACCGGAGAAGGCGACTTCCTGCGCAACGCCAAGTTATTCGCAGGCACTCACCATGAGAGGTGGGACGGCAAGGGATATCCGCGCGGCCTCAAAGGAGAAGAAATTCCCCTGCAAGGGCGCATCATGGCGATTGTCGATGTTTATGACGCGCTTGTTTCAGAGCGTCCTTATAAAAAAGCGTTCACAGAAGATGAAGCTTTGAATATTATAGTTCAGAACTCCGGCACTCATTTCGACCCCGCAATTGTCAATCTTTTCTGCGATGTAAAAGAAATAATACGGACTGTGAGGGAAGGTTTATAAGTGCGTTCGTTTGTTAAGAAAATGCTGGCTTTTATTTCACACGCGCAAGTGCTTGTTGTTTTTCTTGCGTTTGCGCTGATGGTGTTTTTTAGCTACAGGTTTATGAGCGAAATTGAACGAAAGCATTTAATTAAAAATGTAAACAACGCGATATCGAATGTTCAGACATATATCGAATCCGACCTTCAGGAACCGGAAACTACGCTGAGCGTTATCTCGGAAAATATCCGAATTAATATTTTAAAAGGCGCTTCGTTTTCTGATGTGTCAAATTATATAAATTACACTTCTCAGTTTATAATTTCAGACGACAGGCTTAGATCGTATATACGCGGTATTTTCGGATACTTTCCCGTATTCAACGATGCGATGATAAGCGGCATGGAATGGACGCCGCCTAATAATTATTCGCCCGCGGCAAGGCCGTGGTACAAGGCGGCGATCGACGCTGCGGGAAAAGTAGGGCAAACGTCTCCGTATTACAGCATTCCTCACGGAGCGTCTACAATGACATTCGCGCGCGCGATATACGGTGATACAGGACAGCTGTTGGGCATTATGTGTATGGATATTATGTTAAACAGAATTTGGGATTACGCAATGCATACATATGTTACATTCGATTCCGAAGACAGTTACGGAATACTTTTAGATAAAGATTTTAATTCGCTTACGCATCCTCACCCGATGTATTCAGGCAGGCATATAAACAGAATATTCAACCGCGATAATTTTATACAAAGAGAATATTCGCAGGGAAAAGAAATTTCCGAGTATGAAGTAATTGATTATAACGGAAAACCTTCTGTAGTTTTTTTAAGGCCGCTTAAAAACGGCTGGATGATGATGATAATCGCCGATTCAGAAAGTTATTATGAAAGCGTTAATAAAATCGCGGTTATGCTGATTGTTTTAGGATCGATTTTTGCCGTCGCGTTAAGCCTTATTTTATTAAGAATGGTCTTCGCCAAAAATAAAGCGGAAGAGCGAACGCAGATTATGCTTGACGCAACTCCGCTTTGCGCGAATTTCTGGGATAAAAATTTACAGATAATCGACTGCAACAAGGAAACATTGAAACTGTTCGGTTTAACAAACAAGAAAGAATATCTTGAAAAATATTCTGAGCTATCGCCTGAATACCAGCCCGACGGAAGATTGTCAAATGAGAAAGCTCAGGAAGTGATGAATAAAGCGTGCAAAGAAGGTTTTTCCCGGGTTGAGTGGATGCACAGAAAGCCGAACGGAGAACTTATTCCCTGCGAAGTTACATTTGTAAGGGTAATATACAGGAAAGAAACTATTATTTGCGGATATACGCGCGATTTACGCGAAATTAAAACAATGATGGCTAAAATGCGCGAAGCTGATGAATGTACCCAGGTTCTGTTTGACGCTACGCCCCTCAGCAGTTTTATGATCGACAAACATTCAAAAATAATCGAATGTAATCAGGAAATTGTAAGGCTCTTCGGGTTAAAAGGCAAACATGAGTTTATAAATGAGGTTTTTGATTATTTCCCCGAGTATCAGCCGTCTGGAGATATTTCTAAGGAGAGGGTGAACAAATATATTGATGAAGCTTACGAAGAGGGCTATTGCCGTTTTGAATGGGTGCACCAGAAACGGGACGGCGAAATGATTCCCACGGAAGTTACCTTTGTGCGCGTCAAATTCAGGGGTGAATACGCTGTCGCGGGCTTTATCAGGGATTTAAGAGAATTAAAAACAATGATTGCGGAAATGCGCAGAGCGGAAATCGCGGAGGAGAGCAGCAAGGCAAAGAGCGACTTCCTCGCGAAGATGAGCCATGAGATCCGCACTCCGATGAACGCGATACTCGGCATTACGGAAATTCAGCTTCAGGATAATACCTTACCGCTTGTTACAAGAGAAGCGCTTGAAAGAATTTACAATTCAGGAGATCTTCTGCTTGGCATCATAAATGACATTTTAGATCTTTCAAAAATTGAAGCCGGAAAACTTGAGCTGTCGGTGTCATCGTATGACATCGCGAGCCTTATTCACGATACCGTAAAACTTAACATTATGCGCTACGACAGCAAACCGATTGAATTTAAATTGATAGTGGATGATAACGTCCCTTCAAATTTGATTGGAGATGAACTCAGAATAAAACAGATTCTTAATAACCTGCTTTCCAACGCGTTCAAATATACGCAGGAAGGGCAGATTGAATTAATAATGTCCTGTGAACAGTTAAGCGAAGGAGAAGGCATTTCCCTGATCTTCAGAGTAAGCGATACAGGTCAGGGAATGACGGCTGAACAGGTGAGAAAACTAGGCGATAAGTTCAGCCGCTTCAACATGGAAGCGAACCGCAAAACCGAAGGCACAGGCCTTGGCATGAACATTACGCGCAATTTAATTCAATTAATGAAAGGCGATATTTTTGTGGAAAGCACTCCGGGAATGGGGTCGACATTTACAGTTCGTCTGCCGCAGGGAGTTATCAATCAGGATATAATCGGAAAAGAACTTGCCGGCAATCTGATGAAACTCAATTTAAAAAACACAACCAAAATGAGAAACGCGCAGATTTCGCAGGAATTTATGCCGTACGGCAGAGTTCTTGTAATTGATGATGTCGAGACCAATCTGTATGTCGCGCGCGGACTTATGGCTCCGTACGGCATTTCGATAGATACCGCGTTAAGCGGATTTGAAGCCGTGGATAAAATAAGAGAAGGAGGGTCGTACGACATTATTTTCATGGATCATATGATGCCCAGAATGGACGGTATTGAAGCGACTAAGTTAATTCGTTCTCTTGGATATGTTAAACCAATTGTCGCGTTAACCGCAAACGCGCTCGCTGGGCAGGCGGAAATGTTTATCACTAACGGTTTTGACGATTTTATTTCAAAGCCGATTGATATCCGCCAGCTGAATAATGTTCTTAATAAAATGATACGCGACAAGCAGACCCCGGATGTGCTTGAAGAAGCGCGCAGGCAGAAAAACAGCATATACGCGGCAGGAGGCCATAATATAGCAATCGATTCTCAGCTTGCCGAGTTCTTTGTCCGCGACGCAAAAAAAGCCGTTTCTACCCTGGACGCAATCTGCCAGAACAATTGCAGAAGAGGCGACGATATACCGGCCTTTATAATAAATGTTCACGCGATGAAAAGCGCTCTTGCGAATGTGGGAGAGAGCGATCTTTCAAACAAGGCATCGGAGCTTGAGCAGGCAGGCCGCGAGCAGAATATCAATTTGATTTTATCATCGCTTCCCGCCTTCCTTGAAAGTTTGAATAAAGTAATCGAAAATCTGAAACCTGCTGATGAAGAAACTACAGAAGACACGCCGCCTGCCATGGACAGCGCCGACAACGCTTTCCTGCAGGAAAAATTAATGGAAATTCAAATGGCATGCGCCTCATATGATAAAAAATCCGCAAAATCCGCCCTTTCGGCGTTAAAACAAAGAACATGGCCCAGAACCATAAGAGATCAATTAAGCGCCATCGCCGAACACCTCCTGCACAGTGAATTTGACGAAGCCTCAGCAATAGCCCGGGGAGTCTACTTTTCCTGAAAAATATTACAATTCTATTGACATTATTTGCTAAAAACTGTATGTTAAATATAGTATAGTTTTTCATTAAAAAAGGGCTCGAAGGAGACCCTTTTTTTTGTAGTTCAGGGGGAGGGGTGTGCAGAAGGCCTTTAATGACGCGCAAAAGGATGATTTATCATTAAAAGAGCCGGTTGAAGCTGTTCTAAAAGGGCTTGGTTATAACCTGATTGAGTTTTCCGTTTCAAGGCACAGGGGTTCAGTGCAGATTAAAACTGTTATTTACAGCGGCAAGCCCATTGGAACCGATGACTGTTCAAAAGCCCACCGCGCACTAATGCCGCGGATAGAACTTGCCTTCCCGCAGCAGGATATTTATCTGGAAGTGTCATCTCCGGGAATAGATCGCCTGATTAAAGAAAAAAGCGAATTTGTCCATTATTTGGGCAGGGGAGTGCGGTGTTACCGCACCGATATAACCGAATGGACGGCCGGGATTTTAGATTCCGCCTGCAAAGAGGGAATTACGATTAAGAAAAATGGAGAGGTTTTCAAGCTTTCGTTTGACATTATAGCAAAAGCGAAGCTTGATCCTTCACAGGAGGTATAAGTTGGCAACAGATATGTCGCAGGCAATTCGTCAGTTAAATCAAGATCGCGGTATACCTGAAGAGTTAATACTGCGTACGATTGAGGATACATTAATAGCCGCATATAAACACCGTTACGGCAATGCTGACAACGCTGTAGTGCAGTTTGATGAAGAAAATCTTGAAGTATCGATATTCGCGAAGAAGAAAGTTGTTGAACAGGATGGAGTATACGATCCAGTAACCGAAATAGATCTTGATGAAGCCAGAGAATTAAATACAGACGCCGATGTAGGAGACGAAATACTGGTAGAAATCGATCCAAAGCAATTTGATCGCATTGCAGTGCAGAGCGCGAAGCAAAAGGCGCACCAGACAATCAGGGATATTCAAAAGGATTCGCTTTATTCCGAGTACAAGGATAAAGAAGGCGAGATATTGATAGGTTATTATCAAAGAGAGAGAAACGGCACAATTTATCTTGACCTCGGCAAGATAGAAGGAATACTTCCTAAAAAATATCAGTCTCCGCGCGAGATATACCATGTGAATGACAGAATCAAAGTGCTTGTAGCGGAAGTGAAAAAAGATTCATCCGGGCTTCAAATTGTTCTTTCAAGAACCCACACCGATTTTGTTCGGGGAATATTTGAGAATGAGGTTCCCGAGATTTACGACAAGACTGTGGAAATACACAAGATTGTGCGCGAGCCGGGATTCCGCACGAAACTCGCGGTTTATTCAAACCGTGAAGATGTTGATCCTGTAGGCGCGTGCGTCGGACTTAAAGGTATTCGCATTCAGGCGGTAATCAAAGAGCTTGAAGGCGAAAAAATTGATATACTTAAATTCGATCCTGATCCGAGGCGTTTTATTAAAAACGCTCTGTCTCCCGCCGAAGTGCGCGATGTAATAATTCTTGATGAAGGCAAGCATCAGGCGCTCGCTGTCGTAAGCGATACAATGCTGTCGCTTGCAATCGGGAAACAGGGTCTTAATGTGCGTCTTGCGAACAGGCTTGTAGATTGGAATATCGATGTTAAAACAGAATCGCAGTTTGCCGAAATGGATATCGCGGCAGAATCGCGCAGGGCGGTTTCCGAACTGTTCGGCGAAACGGAATCTTACGATAATGAGATTTCACGCATCAGCGAACTTCCGAACGTGGACTCAAGGGTTGCGCAAATCCTGCTTGATAACGGAGTTGACTTAATCGAAGACTTTATCGCGTTAAGTCAGGAAGAACTTGAAGCAAAGGGGCTTACCGCTTCTGAACTCGGAGGGCTCCGCAAAGTTATCGAAGACAATATTGAGATTGTTGAAGAAGAAGAAGAATACGAAGATGAACAGGAAGAGAAAGCCGAAGAAAGCGGCGAAGAGAGCAGCGAAGCTGAAGAATATGAATGTCCTGAATGCGGCGCGAAAATTACCGTGGATATGACAACATGCCCAAGCTGCGGAATAGGTCTAAGTTTCGAATATGAAGAAGAGGAGTAAGATACGGATTTATGGCGGAACACTCAACGCAGTTTCCTGATGGAGAAACTGACAAAACAAAAAAACCAAAAGCTCAGCTGATTAAGCATTCTCCAAGCGATCAGGAAGCTGCCGGGAAGAATAACGCGGAGCAGAGCGAGCACCGGAAAGTTAAAATCGTAATGAAGAAACCGGCGGCTCAGGCTCCCAAAAAAGCATCTCCGAAAGTAAAAGTCAGCGCTCCGTCAGGAAAATCTCCTGAAAAAAATAAAGGCGATAATGATAAAGAAAAACCGTCAGAAAAAGAGACACAGGATTCTACAAGGGTTAGCTCTTTCCAGATAGCTCAGCGTCCCGCCGCCGCCGCGGGAAGGGTCGGCGGAAAACTAGTCGGCGCGGGTCATGAGCAAAGGCAGCGGCAGGGCGGACGCCCGCAGCCGCCGCGCGGTAACAGGCAAAACAATGAAAGCGGCGCTCCTTCAGGTAAGAGAGATTTTGGTCCGCGCACATCAGGCGCGCCTTCACGCGGCGCATCCGGAGCTGCTGCCCGCGGCACATCGAATACGGTTTCACGCGGCCCGGGCGGACAGGGGCAAAGATCGCCGTTCCCGCCCAAACAGCAGGGACAGGGCGGCAGACCGGGATTCGGCGGCGGGTTTAACCGTCAGGGAGCGGGAGGCGGACGCGGCGGTCCAATGAACACAACTACGGCAGGACCGATTCCAGAAGGAAAGGGACCTGCAAAACGCAAATTTATCGCCAAGAAACCTGTTTACAACCGCAAAGAAAAAGAACTTGAGATGGAGGAAAAACTCCTTCAGACAAAGAAAAAAATAACGCATATCGCGAACCCGGTGCCAAAATCCATCGACATAATGGAAGTTATTTCGGTGTCGGAACTTGCGCGTAAAATGAATTTAAAAGCCTCAGATCTTATTCAAAAACTTATGAGTATGGGTCAGATGGTAACTATAAACCAGCAGATCGACGCCGACACGGCTACGCTTTTGGCGGCGGAATTCGGCGCGGATGTAAAAATTGTAAGTCTCTACGACGAGACAGTAATTGAAACAGCTTCCGACGATAACGCCATTATGCTTCCGCGTCCGCCTGTCGTAACCGTTATGGGACATGTCGATCACGGAAAAACAAAATTGCTTGATGCTATCCGAAAAGCGGATGTTGTTTCCGGCGAGTTCGGCGGCATCACTCAGCATATCGGCGCGTACATGGTGGAGACTCCTCACGGCGCTTTAACATTCCTTGACACTCCAGGTCATGAGGCGTTTACGCGAATGAGGGCTAGAGGCGCGCAGATAACAGACATAGTAATTCTTGTCGTAGCCGCCGATGACGGCGTTATGCCGCAAACCATTGAAGCTATAAATCACGCTAAAGACGCGAATGTTCCTATTATTGTAGCCGTAAATAAAGTTGATAAACCTGAAGCGAATCCCGATAGGGTAAAAAGCCAGCTCTCTGAACTTGGGCTTATGCCTGAAGACTGGGGCGGAACTACAATGTTTATAGAGCTTTCCGCATTGCAAAAAACAGGTATAGATAAATTAATAGAATCCATTTTACTGGAAGCCGAACTTTTGGATTTAAAAGCCAATTTCAAGCGCAGCGCGGAAGGCAAAATACTTGAATCGAAAGTTGATCACGGAAGAGGTATTGTCGCGACAGTCATGGTAGAAAGGGGCACCCTCGCAATCGGAGACGCGTTTGTAGCAGGCGTGTGGCCCGGCAAAGTGCGCGCCATCTTCAACGACAAGGGAGAGAAGATAAACAAAGCGACGCCATCTATGCCCGTGGAAGTTTTAGGATTTGAAGGCATACCTAACGCCGGAGACCCATTACAGGTAGTACAGGATGAAAAAGTCGCGCGCGAATACTCTTCCAAGCGGCAGGAGCTTAAACGATTCGAAGACGCGAAGATACTCAAGAAAGTTACAATGGACAACCTGCACGACATGATTACTGACGGCGCGATTCAGGAACTTAAAGTTATTATAAAAGCGGACGTTCAGGGTTCAGCCGAAGCTCTTAAATCGAGCCTTGAAAAGTTGACCACAAAGGAAATAAGGCTCCATGTTATTCAGGCGCTTCCCGGTCCTGTAAACGAAGGCGACGTAGACCTTGCGATTGCGTCAAACGCGATAATAATCAGCTTTAACGTGCGCCCTCTTCCAAAGGCAAAAATACTGGCGGATCAGGAAAAAGTCGATATCCGCAAATACAACATTATTTACAAAGCGGTGGAAGAGATCAGGCAGGCGATGGAAGGAATGTTAAAACCCGATACAAAAGAAGAAGTAATCGCCAGCGTAGAAGTGCGCGACACGTTCAAGGTGCCGAAAATCGGAACTATCGCGGGTTGTTATGTGCTATCAGGAACCGTAAAGCGCAGCTGTACGGTTAACCTTATCCGCGATCAGATTGTCATTCATTCGGGTAAAATAGCTTCTCTCAGACGCTTTAAAGACGACGCGCGTGAAGTTGCCGCGGGTTACGAATGCGGTATCGGTCTTGAAGGTTACGACGATATTCAGGTCGGCGATGTATTTGAAGTCATCGAAATTGTGGAAATCGCCAGAAAACTGAGTTCTTAAAGGAACTCTACGGTTATGCCGCAATTCAGAACCGAGCGTTTAGGTCAGACGATTCAGGAAAAGATAGGCTCTCTCATTCTGGAAGGAAAAGTAAAGGACGCCAGAGTTAACGCTTTTTTATCAATCACCAAGGTGAATGTTTCCAAAGATCTCTCTTTTGCGGACGTGTATGTCTCTGATATTCGCGGAAAAATAAACGAGAAGGAAGTAGAAGGCCTTCAAAGCGCGGCAGGTTTTATCCAGTCGCAATTGGGAGCTGTGATGCACATACGAAAAATCCCAAAACTCCGTTTTCATATGGATAAAAGCATTACAGACAGTTTTGATCTTATCAAGAAGATAGAAAAACTTACAGAGACAAATAATTAGCTTTATTTTAAATATGCGCGGAGTTTTTCAATGACTTCGTTATAATCAAGCGGTTTGCCGATGTGGCTGTTCATGCCGCATTCTATGCATTTTTCAATGTCTTCGCGGAATACATTTGCCGTCATGGCTACTATCGGGATTGTTTTCGCTTTCGGTATATCAAGAGATCGAATTACGCTTGTTGTCTTATAACCGTCCATTATAGGCATCTGTACATCCATGAATATCATCTCGTATTTGCCGGGCGCATTCATAAACATTTTTACCGCTTCTTCGCCGTTTTCCGCGGTATCAATTGTAATCTGCGTAGGTTCAAGCAGCGCCTGCACAATCTCGCGGTTTATTTCCAAATCTTCCGCAAGCAATATGGTATGCCCTTTAAATTGCGCCGCCGCGTTATCTTTTGTCTTTGCGGATTCTTCCAGTTGCGCTTGTTCGCTGCGTTTAACCTTTACTGTAAAAACGAACGCGGCGCCTTTGCCCAGCTCTGATTCGACCCATATCCTGCCGCCCATCATTTCGATAATGTTTTTTGATATTGATAAACCCAAACCTGTGCCGCCGAATTCCCTGGACGTGCTGTTCTCCGCCTGATGAAAAGGCTGAAATAGATGCATCTGCTGTTCATGGCTGATACCAATGCCCGTATCAGTTATTGAAAATATTATCGTGATTATCCCGTTTTCTATGTCATATTCGGATAATTCGCCTGAAACGCATTCCGCGCGGATTGCGATAGAGCCTTTCTCGGGCGTGAACTTAACGGCATTTCCTATTAAATTGGTAATAACCTGAGACAACCTCTGCTCGTCGCCTGTTATAAATTGAGGAATTGCAGGATCGATATGCAATGTTAAAACCTGATTTTTTTCATCTAAGCGAACATTTATAACATTTATTATCTGCTGCATCATATCTTTGAAATTAAAATCAGAGTATGTCAATTCCAGTTTATTCGCTTCTATTTTAGACATGTCTAAAATGTCATTTATAACGCCAAGCAGGTGCTTAGACGCTTCGTTTATCCGATTAAAACAATAATCTTTTCGTTCGATATTGTCGGCAGCTATACCAACAGAAGCCATGCCCACGATTGCGTTCATCGGCGTCCTTATCTCATGGCTCATATTCGCCAAAAACGCGGACTTTGCGATTGTCGCGCTTTGCGCCTCCGCTTGTTTCTTTGCAAGTATTTTAAGAAATACAATCAGCGCAATGATAATCAAAAGCATTAAAGTTCCCGCAATTAAGGTTAAATTGAACTCACGCGGATTCGATTCCCACACAGGAAGCGTACGGTTAATAACGATATGACCTGCCGGAAGATGACTTGTATTTATTTTAAATCTTTCGGCTGTCCTGTAATCAAACTGCCACCTGTTAAATGAAGATGAATCTATAATAACCGGAGTTTCAGAAACTTTTTTTCCGTTTAATATATCTATAGCCATGGAAACGGCGACGCGGCTTTTTACTTCGGGAGCTGATACAAGACCTCCAAGCGTTCCATGCCCCATATAAGTCGCGGTAAGGCAGAATACAGGGTTTTTAGACGCTGCTGAAACAGACTTTTGGACGTCAATTTCAGAATAAAGTTTATTATTACCGTCAACAAGATAATTGCCTATTAAAACAAGAGTATCGTTTCCAAAACCGCGGATCTCTTCCAAAAGTTCATCAAATGGTTTATCTTCGCTGAATAAAAACTCTACAGGCAATCCTACCGATTGTATTCTTCTTTCGATATTCCTGCGCATATTAACGCTTCTGGAGAGCGTGTAATCATTTATAATAAAAATCCGTTTTGTTGCCGGGTATAAACGCAGCATTTCTTTTGCGGTTTCCTCAAAGGAGATTGAACTTGAAATTCCTGTAACATAATTTTCCAGGCTGTTAAGCGTGGATGAATCAAGATTGTTGACTCCGCAAAAAACTACAGGTTTGCGGGAAAAGAGAATATAATAGTTGTCCAGCACAAATTTTAGCGCTTCGTTATCTGACGTTAAAATTACATCAATATTGTGCGCGATATAATTGGCGCGGATCATATCGGAATAAATATTATCAAAACTTGCGTTGTCGCGGTTCTCGTAAGAGTTTAAATATAGATTTCTGTATTCTACCGTTTCAAAGGAATCAACCGTTTGCTGTATAACCTCAACCTGACTGCGTTCCCTTTCAACCTGAGCGCTGTAAGAGCTTATGTGCAGCAGAACCTGTTTTCCGCCGCTGGTTCTGTTTGTCGTATGGAATTTTCTAATGGCGTTAAGATTACCGCCGTCAAGCAATTCTTTATACGCTTTTTCAAGAAGCGGGACTAAATAGTCGTAATCTTTGTTTACGTATGAATAACACGGTATAATATCAATTACATCCGACTTTTTAATACCGGGCGGAATTCTATAATCAAAATTGATAACGCGCGGAAGAACAGCTACATCGGCTTCGTTATTTAAAAGAGCTTTCCAAACATCTTCGAGATCGTATACAGCTGTATATTTTGACGCTCTTGTTTCCTGCGCTTTGTTTGCCACGTAAATATTCTGCCAGCGGTAACAGAATTTTAATCCTTCAATATCTCTCCATGTTGATAAACCGTAATTATCACCAGACCTTGTATAGGCGGTAAATTCTACATAATCAATAGGTACTGGAACTTTTAACAGGTTTGGATACTGTATTTGTAAACCGTCAGTCTGGCTCGGAAGGATCGCCGCGTCGCCGAAGTTAACATTGGCTATCGACGTGCGCATACCTGTAACATTTATATACATCTGGTAGCCTGTATTCTGCAACGCGGCATGAAGCAGATGCCCTACGCTTATCGGGGAATCATCGCTCATAGCGATTCTTAGAACAGGTTCCTGCTGCGCCCAAACAGGCGTTTGAATTAACAATATGCCCAGTATTATAAAAACCACGCTAAAAAACAGGTTTGAGAGGTTTCTCAATATTGCTTTCCTCCTTAAATAAGCATGGTAATATCTTAAAAACTACTGGTTTTTTAATTGCTTACTATATTAATATACAACAAACTGGTCAAACCGACAATAGAAGAAGCTAGCTCCCGGATAATACACAGCCGTATTTCCATCTGCCGTCTTCCTTTTCGATAACAGCAATAAGGTCTTCTCCTTCAAAAACCGCCGCGGATTTTACAGCGAAAGAATTCAAATCCGGAGACTGAGGCACAAAAGATAAAGGTTTACCATGCAGGATTTTTTCTTTTTCATTTTTATTAACATCAAAATAGGGAAGTCCAAGATTGGAAATAACGTCTTTACTTATCGGTTTAACATCGCAAGCGTTAACATCTTCCAAAGTGAATCCCGCAACCTGCGTACGCGTTAGTTCTTTTAGATGCGCTCTGCTTCCCGCTCCAAGAGCTATATCCCGCGCAAGGGAGCGGATATAAGTTCCGCTTGAGCAATGGACAAAAATGTCCGCGTAAGGCGGCTGCCATGAGAGTAATTCCAGTTCATAAACAGTTACAGGACGCTTTTTCATTTCAGGCATGGCGCCGTTTCGCGCAAGGCTTGAAGCGCGCTGTCCGTTTACATGGATGGCAGAATACGCGGGAGGTTCCTGTAAAATCTCCCCTGTAAATCGGCTTAAAACATTTTTTACATCTTCGCAGGAAGGAAGAGCGGCTTCTGCGATAACTTCCCCTTCTGGATCCAGGGTATCAGTTTCAGAACCAAAACATATCTTTCCCCTGTACTTTTTATCGCAATTTAAAAACCACTTGCTTAACCTTAACGCCCTGCCTACAAGAACTATTAAAAGCCCGGACGCAAATTTATCCAAAGTGCCCGTATGCCCGACCTTTCCTGTTCCAAGAGCGCGTTTAATATCCTTTAGCGCGTCAAATGAGGTAATACCAGTTTTTTTATTATATAGAATCATTCCGGATTTCATACACGGTATATTATACATAATGTCCGAAATTATACTCTTTAAAATTACTTTTTCTTTACCGTGTCTTTTTCTTTTGATTTAGCCTCATAACATTCTAATAAATCGCCGCCATCATGCGACTTAATTTCAATGCCTAAATCTGAAACTCCAACTTTTTTGGCGCCGTCTTTTACCTTTTTAAATTTCAACTTTTTATCGTCCATTTGTTTTTCTCCAGATTAAGACTCAATTATCGGCAATTATTTATTAATATTATATAATACATTATCATATTATTCATAGTGGCTAAAGCATCTTTTTTACCGAATTTGGCGAAATTTTAGGTTTATATGTATACCTTTCCCCCATATCTTGACACTTTTCTCAATTTATGCCACTATTTAGGCAGAATATTGGGTTTAAACAGGAGAGAATTCATGGCTTTAAACAAAGATAGCGCGGCAAAAATCGTAGCCAAATTTGGTAAAAACGACAAAGACACAGGCGCAACGGAAGTTCAGATAGCGCTGTTAACTGAACGTATTAATCAGCTTACAGAACACTGCAAGCAGTTCAAGAAAGACAAGTCAGGACAAAGAGGTCTTTTAATTTTAGTCGGGAAAAGACGGAGGATGCTCAAGTACATTCAAAGAACAAATCTTGAAGGTTACAGAAAGCTCATAAAAGAACTGGGATTGCGTAAATAATTATGATGCAAAAAGTAACACTCTCAATAGCCGGAAAGGAACTTATCCTTGAAACCGGCAGGATCGCGAAACAGGCCAATGGCTCGGTTTTTGCGCAGTACGCAGGCTCGGCGGTTATTGCCACCGTTTGTTCATCGTCGGAATCGGTAGAAGGTTTGGATTATGTTCCTCTTACCGTTGATTATAACGAAAAATATTATGCCGCAGGGAAAATCCCCGGCGGTTTTATAAAAAGGGAAAGCCGTCCCAAAGACAAGGAAATTCTTGTTTCCCGTCTTATCGACCGCCCCATGCGTCCGTTATTCGACAAAAGTTTCGGGCGAGAGATTCAGCTCATCCCCACAACTTTATCTACGGATCAGGTGAATCCGCCTGACATTCTTGCGATTATAGCTTCTTCCGCGGCAGTCGTAATTTCAGACATTCCTTTTAACGGACCTGTTGCGGGTGTTCGCGTATGTCAGGTTGAAGGGCAGCTTATCGTTAATCCTACGTATGAGCAGATTGAAAAATCAACAATGGAAATTGTGGTTGCAGGCACAAAAGACGGCATCACGATGGTAGAAGGCGGCGCGAAGGAAGTAAGCGAAGAGCTGATGATCGAAGCTCTTGATAAAGCGCACGCGATGATAAAAGAATTTTGCGCGTTACAGGAAAAACTGCGCGAGCTTGCGGGAAAACCAAAACTTCCCCTTACAAAACTTTCATACTCGCTTGAAAACGCGCAGGCTATCCGCTCTGCGGCATATCCGAAACTTCAAACTGCGTGTTTCCTTCCTACCAAGCATGAAAGACACGACGGTATCAAAGCTGTTAAAACAGAATTTGAAACCCAATACGCCTCTCAGCTTGAAGACGAAAAACAAAAAAAACTTTTCGACGCCTTATTCGAAGATATGCAGTACGAGATCCTTCGCACTTCGATTCTGAACAACGGAAAGCGCGTGGACGGCAGAGGTCTTGAAGATATCCGCAGTATCACCTGCGAGGTTGGTATTTTACAGCGCACTCACGGCAGTGCCTTGTTTACAAGAGGCGAAACACAGTCACTTTGCGTTACGACACTTGGAACCGTTTTTGACGAACAGATTTTTGACGACATCGAAGGCGACAAGCGCGAAAACTTTATGCTTCACTATAACTTCCCGCCGTATTCAGTAGGAGAGGTCGGAAGGACTGGTACAGGAAGAAGAGAGATCGGACACGGACACCTTGCGCTTCGCTCGTTAAAAGCAATGATTCCCTCAAAAGATGAGTTCCCCTACACAGTGCGCGTGGTTTCAGAAATTATGGAATCCAACGGATCTTCTTCGATGGCGTCTGTCTGCGGCGGCACATTATCAATGCTTCATGCCGGCGTTCCTATGAAAAAACCTGTCGCGGGTATCGCGATGGGATTAATAACCGAAGGAAACGCAGGACCAAACGACAGATTCGCTGTGTTATCTGACATCTTAGGCGAAGAAGATCACCTTGGAGACATGGACTTTAAAGTTGCCGGCACTAAAGACGGGATAACCGGTTTCCAGATGGATATAAAGATCGCAGGCGTAAGCCCGCAGATCATGCGAAAAGCGCTGGATCAGGCAAAACGCGGAAGATTGCACATATTGGGCATCATGAACCAGTGCATCGACAAGCCTGTTTCGGAAATAAGCGAGTACGCGCCAAAGATTCTGACTCTTCGAATCGATATTGATAAAATCGGCGCTCTTATCGGCCCCGGCGGAAAGAATATCAAGGCGTTATGCGAACAGTATTCGGTTAAAATCAATACGGAAGATGACGGCACAGTCACAATTTTCGGCAAGAACGCAAAGGACACACAGGACGCGAAAGCCGCCGTTATGGGTATTGCCTCCGATCCTGAAATTAACAGGATATATGAAGGCACCGTAAAGCGCATAATGGATTTCGGCGCCTTTGTCGAAATACTTCCAGGAAAAGAAGGGCTTGTACACATCAGTAAGCTGTCGAGACAAAGGATAGAAAAAGTTACCGATGTGCTGAAAGAGGGTCAGCAAATTCCTGTAAAATTACTTGAAATTGACAAACAGGGAAGGCTCAATCTTTCATATATAGATGCCATTGACGCCCGATAGTGAATGCATGAGGGAACCGCTTTTAAAAATTCTTAAAGCCGATTCCCGTGTTATGCTTCCAAAATACGAAAGTGAGAGCGCAGCCGGTATGGATCTGCGCTCTTTTCTTGACGCTGATATATGTATACCGCCTTTAGGCAGGGTAAAAATCCCGACAGGTTTAAAATTGGAAATCCCAGAAGGTTACGAGGGGCAGGTGCGTCCGCGTTCCGGTTTGGCGGTTAAAACAGGACTTACAGTTTTGAACTCACCTGGAACCATAGACAGCGATTACCGCGGAGATTTAGAGATAATTTTAATAAATTTAGGCGCGGAAAACGTTATAATTAGAGATGGGGAAAGAATCGCCCAGCTTGTTATAGCGCCTGTAAGCAAAGTTCATGTTGAAGAAGCGGCAGAACTTTCCTATACAAAAAGAGGAATCGCGGGTTTTGGATCCTCAGGGGTTAATTGATGTATAAAAACAATGCGCTGGAAAGCAAACGCAGCATTTCTCCTACGATTTTTAAATATGTCATATCCGAAATGCTTTTTTCATTTATGATATGCTTCTTTTTCTTTTTCGTTGTCTTTTTTGTAAACCAGATACTTCTTATGGCAAAGGAAGTTCTTACAAAACATGTTCCCTTTAATCAGGTTGCCCTTTTAATACTTTTTTCCCTGCCTACAATAATCGCAATGTCGGCTCCATTCGCCTGTCTTGTCGGAACTCTTATGACGGTTGGGAGGCTGACGTCGGATAATGAAATTCTTGTTATGCTGTCATCCGGGCTTTCGTATAAAAATATATTTTATCCCGCGGTTACTGTCGGAATACTGATTTCTTTATTGTCATTTTTTACAAACGATGTTTTGCTGCCGGCAGGCACAGTTCAATTTAACAAGTTATGGAAAAAAATACTTGTGTCAAGTCCGGCTCTGGAAATGGAAGGAAATTCTGTTAAACGGTTTCAGGATACTGTTATAGTTACAGGCGGCGTTACGGACAATGTAATAGAAAACCTTTTAATTCTTGATAAAACGGACGACGGGGAGCGCCGTATTATAATGTCCAGTACCGCCGAATTAAAAGACGGCGGCAGGGAAGGGCTCAGCCTCAATCTTGAAGACGCGTTTGTTCATTCGTCCAAAGAAATCGCGAGGGAAGACTATGATTATGCGCTTACAGATCTTTTGCAGTACTGGGTTTCCAATGAGGAAATTATACAAGCTGCGGTAAGCATAAGTCCGAGAGAAATGAGTTCAAGAGATGTAAGCACCGCGATTAAAAATAAAAGAATTGATATCACTCAAAGGGCAAATGAAAGAAAAATACGCGCTTTTAACAATGCGTATACTCTGGAGAACGCTCTAAGAGCGGGTCCGCAGGGAGACAGCTGGAACCGGAGAAATTCGAATTATACCGGTTTTCAGCGCGATGTTACGTCGATAGAATCAATATTAAAAGATCGCTCTCTTCTTATTCATGTAATTGAAATTCATAGAAAATTTTCAGTTCCCATAGGGGCGTTTTGCTTTGTATTTATCGCGGTTTCTCTCGGTTTATTAGCAAAAAAATCAGGACAGACCGTGGGATTTATTTTTGGCGTAATCATCGCGGTACTTTACTGGTCCATGCTTTTCATCGGCCAGACAATGGGTTTAAGGATAGGAACTCCTCCGTTCTGGTCAATGTGGTATCCTAATATTTTCTTTTTGATTGCCGGAGTTATTCTGGCAATAATTAAGGCGCGAAGATGAACAGGATAATGGTGCTGGACAAGTATCTATTACGCCAGTTTTTTCCGATATTTTTTGTCGCGATTACCATGTTTGTTTTTTTACTTTTGCTTATCGATTTATTTTCCAATTTAGTGCGTTATCTGAATAATGAAGTGCCGATAGCGACTATAGTAAAAATCAGCCTTTATTTTATTCCCAAAAGCGTATCGTACGCCATGCCGATTTCCCTGCTTTTCGCGTCGGCCTATACATTGGGCGATCTATATGCGAAAAACGAGCTTACAAGCATATTTTCATCAGGAATTCCCTTTTCGCGTTTTTGCGTTTCTCTTGTAGCTGTAGGTCTTGCAGCTTCTATTTTTTCATTTTACCTTGATGATAAAATAGTTATACCAACATTAAAAATTAAAAACGATCTTTCTAACAGGGCATTGAAAAAATATGTGACAGAAAGCAATTCTGATATTGTAATAAAAGCGAAAAACGGGCTTGTAATATATTCTGTGGATTATTTTGACAGTGAAAATGACGTGCTTAACGGAGTAAGTGTTGTAGAAATGAGCGAAAAGGGCATTTTTATCTCACAGATTCGCTCTCCTTCAGCGAAATGGAATGAAACTTATTGGGAGTTCAGAAATGCGGTAATTTACAAATACGACAATGAAGGAATTCTCCGCGTCAGTCCGTTTTTATTCAGCACGTCATATAATGAGCATCCCGACATATTCAGAAGAAAAGCAGTTAATGTGGAAGAGCTGTCCGCAAAAGAAGCGGGGCTTTTAGTTGAAGATTTGAGAGCTGCAGGTCTTCCGTATTATTCAGCGCAGGCAAATTATTTTCACAGATATTCATTCGCGGCGGCTTCTTTTATTGTGATGATTCTTTCAGTATCAATGGGCGGAAGATTCAGAAAAAACATTTTGTTAATGAGTCTTTTTACAAGTCTTATAACGGCTGTAGTTTATTATATTGCCGAAATGCTGAGCATGATGCTCGCCGGTCTTAATTACATTCATCCGTTTATAGGGGCATGGTTTCCTGTTTTAATATTTGTATTCATCGGGGTAATTCTTCTGCGGGGCGCAAAAACATAATGCGTTTTAGTGTTATTAATCGCGACAGCAATTGCGCGGCAAGGAACTGTATTTTACATCTGGAACACGGAGATGTTGAAACTCCTGTTTTTATGCCTGTCGGCACAAACGGCACGGTAAAAGCTCTGACTGTAAATGATTTAAAAGAGATCGGCTACAGCCTGATTCTTTCCAATACATATCATCTTTATTTAAGACCCGGTGAGGAAGTAATTGAAAAAGCTGGAGGTCTTCATAAATTTATTAACTGGGACAGAAACATACTTACAGATTCAGGCGGTTTTCAAATATTTTCTCTTTCCGCGCTAAGAAAAATAAAAAGCGAAGGAGCGTGGTTTCAATCGCATATCGACGGCTCCAAACATTTTATTAGCCCCGAAAAAGCGGTAACAATTCAGGTAATTCTGGGAAGCGACATTCAAATGCAGCTCGATTATTGCTCTCATTACGGAGCAAGCCGCAAGGAGGCGGAAAAAGCCCTGGCAATCACAAATGAATGGCTTAACAGGGCAAAAACTAAATGGGGAGAAGCCTGTAATGAAGGCTATAAAGGAAGCCTTTTTAGCATAGTCCAGGGGAACTTTTTCCAGGATCTCCGAAAACAAAGCGCAGAAATCTGCTCGGCTTCCGGCACTCCCGGAATAGCAATTGGCGGCTTATCGGTAGGGGAGCCATCCGAACTCTTCTATGAAACGCTTGCATACACAGCCGCTCTTTTACCTGAGGAAAAACCCCGATATGTAATGGGAATCGGCACTCCCCAGTACATTTTAAACGCAATAGAACACGGAATCGACATGTTCGACTGCGTAAATCTGACCCGCGAAGCGAGAAACGGCCGTGTTTACACCCATAGAGGTCCAATCGCCTTAAAAAAGACCGAAAACACACATGATTTTACGCCGATAGATAAAGAGTGTGCCTGTAAAGTATGCAAAGAGTATTCAAGAGCATACCTGCGCCACCTTTTTAAAACAAAGGAGATACTGTATTCAATGTTAGCCAGCTACCATAACCTGTACTTTATTAATAATTTAATACAAAACTGCCGTAACGCCATAGCGGCTAATAGGTTTCTAGAGTATAAGAAAGAATTCCTTTCCATGTACAATGACGGAGCTATTGATGAGTAATTATTTATTTAGGCATTTGTTTCTAATAATGTTTATAATTCTGACATTACCAATATACGCGCAGCAGAACAGTGAAGCGTCCCGCAGAGATATTATCCAATACGGCACAGAGACTGAAATTGCCAATTTAATACAGGCTCTTAGAACAGAAAACGCGGATTACTTTGATGATGAGTTGATTAATCTTACTAAGACATCAAAGAATATGAGGATTTTAACCGGTGTCTTTGGATTTTTTGGAGAGAGGGAAAAGAGCGGTTTAGAAGAAAGAGCGATTAAGGCAATTGAAGAAAGAGATGAAGAAGCCAATGAAACTGTTCTTGGCGCGTTAGATTATCTTGGTAAGGTGAAATCATCCGCTTCTGTCCCCATTATAATGGATGTTTTAGAAACGGAAGAAAGACGTTATTTAAATACCGCTTTCCGCTCAATTGGAAAGGCCGCTTCCGCTGATAAAAAAACCGCGGATGAAACGGCTGAGTTTCTTGTCGATTTTTATAATTTCCGCGAGCCGGGTAATGACAACCGGAGTACGATAATCGGCGCGATTGGGGATACAGGTTCTTCCGCCGGCGTTGAACTTCTTACAGAAATTGCGTCAAATACTGATGAGCGCATACCTCTTCGTATTGCCGCTATCGGCGCTATTTCAAGAATTGCTGACCCTGAAGGACTTAATGCGATACTTACATGCGTTACTACAAATGATCCCAATGTGCGATCGGCAGCGATTGCGGCTCTTGGTCCGTTTTCAGGCGAAGCTGTTGACAACGCGATTCTTGACGGTTTCAGAGATTCTTATTACCGCACAAGGATTGCCTCCGCACAGGCAAGCCGCGACAGAAAACTTGCCGCAGCTATTCCTTATTTAAAATTCCGCGCAGAGCGCGATGATATTCCCAATGTAAGAGATGAAGCAATCCGCTCGCTTGGCGCGATTGCCAACGATGAAGCTATCGCGGTGCTTGACGCGTTATTTTCTGAACGCAAAAACTCAGACCGCGTCCGCGTTCTTGCCGCCGATATGTTATCCAGAAATACCGACGGAAAAAACTTTACCCAATTTATTGTTGAGCTTAATGAAGCGAAATCAAAAAATCAGACAAACCTTTACAACGGGTTATTAAAAGTTGTGGGTGAAAGCGTTGCGCAGAACAATAAAGCCGACGTGGAAGATGTCGCGCGCAGATTTATGAAGAGCGGGACATTAATGGAAAAATTATACGCGCTGGATATGGCGCTTAATAATAAATTAAACGGTTTAAGCGAAGATATAATAACTCTGTCTAAAGAAAAAAACGAAAGCCTTTCCAGAAAGGCAAAACGAACAGCGGAATCGCTTGGAATAACGATACCGGAATGAATAAGAAACAAATAAAAGATTTAATTAAAAAATGCTTCTGTGAAGCTCAATGTGAAGCGGATATCCGCTGCAAAGAGCCTATGAAAGATCATACTACTTTTAAAACCGGCGGGCCGGCCGATTGCTGGATAAAACCTTATGGAGAAGAGTTTTCCGCTTTTTGTATATCATTATTGAACAACGCAAAAGCCATGAAAATCCCCGTTTTTATTTTAGGCGGCGGCGCGAATATTGCGGTAAGCGATAAAGGAATCCGCGGAATTGTCCTTGATATGACTTCATGGAACGGACAAGAAAACCGGACATTATTTTCAAAAGATGAAGAAATAATTTTTAAAAGCGGAACCGGCATAGACGAAGCTGCCCGCGGCGCCGCTTCTTTAAATCTTTCAGGGATTGAGTTTCTCGCTGGAATGCCCGGTTCAATCGGAGGAGCTGTCTGGATGAACGCGCGCTGTTACGGCAGCGAAATTGCGGACGTATTGAGCTGGACGGAAATTATCACATTTGAAAAAAATGAATATAAAATCAAGAGAATCGAAATAGAGCGAGGACAAGGCTCGGGGTTTGGATACAAACAGAGTCCTTTTCAAAAAATGGACTGCGTAATTTTGAACGCAGCGTTCAGTTTGAAAAAAAGCGAAAATGAAAAAATATTAAACGACATGGATAAAAACAGAAAAGATCGTTTGGAAAAAGGCCACTATAAGTTCCCATGCGCAGGTTCCGCCTTTAAAAACAACCATGACTTTGGAAAACCTACAGGCCAAATCATCGATGAACTTGGCTTAAAAGGCTTACAAATCGGCGGCGCTCAAATTGCTCCGTTTCACGGAAACATCATCATAAATACGGGAAACGCAAAGACAAGGGACATCCGCGCCCTTGTAAATAAAGTCTCTGCAAAAGTTAAAAAAGCGACAGGTTTCAATCTGGAACCTGAAATCCTCTTTGTGGGAGATTGGTGATTTATTATTCTCCGGTACTAGTCATTATTCCGCGTTTTTGATACAATCATTATGACGCTTAATTCTCGATATTAAGCGAACCTCTTTGCCGGTTGTGAAAACCGGACATTTGGCCATAAGGAGGAACTATGCGCCGATATGAATTAACGGTTATCTTCCCTCTGGAAGAAGACCAGCACAAAGCAGGGCGGGAGCAGCTGCTCTCCGACCTTCAAGCTAACGGAGCCGAAGTCGAAAAAACCGATGAACTCGGGGATCGCGACCTCGCCTATGAAGTTAAAAAAAGAAAACGCGGAAAATACGCCCTTTTAACCATCAAATCGGATCCCGCGAAAATCACCGTTTTAGACCGTATTTTCAAATTAAACGCGGGTCTCCTTAAATACCTCTTTGTAAGGATAGAGGAATAGGAGCGAAAATGGCTGACATTAATCATGTTGTTTTAATTGGACGCCTGACAAGAGACGCGGAGCTGAAATACACCGCCGGCGGTCAGGCAGTTTGCAAGTTTTCCATTGCCGTCAACAGACGTAAAAAAAACGGCGACCAATGGGAAGACGAGGCCAATTTCTTTGATATTGTCTTATGGGGAAAGCAGGGTGAATCGCTTCAATCTTACCTTTTAAAAGGCAAGATGGTCGGTGTAGACGGCGAACTGCGCCAGGATCGCTGGCAGCAGGACGGGCAAAACAGATCCAAAGTTGAAATAATCGCGAGTTATATTCAACTTCTTGGAGGCGGGCAGTCCGGGGATCGTCAGAATCACCAGAACAATTCACAAAACCAGAACCAGCAGGATACTCAGTCTTATCAGTCAAAAGATGACGGTTTTACAGATGATATTCCGTTTTAATTAATTAAGAGCTTAAGGAGTTTTTTATGTCAGATGATAAATATTTTGAAAACGAAGGCCATTCCCGCCATGACAGGGACAGAGGGATGGATATGCAGATGGACGATCGCGACGGTGATGATCGCGGACGCGGCGGTAAGGGCGGAAAGGTTTTTTTCAAGAAAAAAGTTTGTAAATTCTGCGCTCAAAAAATGAAAATCGATTACAAGGAATCGGACACGCTTCGCCGCTTTATTACCGAAAGAGGAAAGATTCTTCCGCGAAGAATCACGGGAACCTGCGCTAAACACCAAAGAGCGCTTGCCCTGGCAATCAAACAAGCAAGAAGCATTGCGCTTCTTCCGTATGTAGCCGAATAGAAATTATGCCGCAAGAAGAAGAGGCTGTAACAGCTCCCGCGCAAACCGCAGGCGGGCGCAGTATTCAAAAACCGTATATTCCCCTTGTAATGATATTTATATGCGCTGGTTTGAGTATACTGTTCATGAATACCGGTCTTCTTTCATTCTTTTATCTGGCGCCTCTCGGATACGCGATTATATTATCGGGCTCTTTTATTCATACGTTCGCAATTGCCGTGTCGGCGGGAATCGTTTTTAATATAATCAAATTTATCGCAGGCTCAAACGCGGGCGCCGGTTTAATGTTGAATATTATCTATTTTTCTGTCATCATTTTGTGCTTTACATGGATTATGGGCGGGAAGAGATTCAGAACGGCTTATCGTTTTGTGCTCGCGTCAATCGCGGGCGCTGTAATTTCTATTATTTTTATTAACAGTCCTCAGGTGAAATTTTATGAATATTTTCATGAAATCGCGGAAACAATTTTTAGTAATTCAAACGAATCAGGTTTACAGGATGAAAGGATAATTGGTATTTTAAGTATGCGGAATTTTTCGCCTGAACAAATGGTAGAAATGGCAAAAAGTTTTGTTCTGCGGGGCGGCGCGTTAATAAGCATGTTTTTTCTTTTCTTTATTAACAGGCAAATCGCGGGCGTTGTTGTTTCAATTGTAAAAAGGCAAAAAAGAGATTTCAGTTTAATCCCGTTCAGCGCTCCCGCAAACACTATTTGGGTTTTATCAGGCGCAATAGCGACAATTCTTCTTACAAGCATGTTTAAAATCGAAATTTTTAACATTTTTGCCTGGAATGTGTTTACGGTTTGCGCAGTTGTTTTTCTGGCGCAGGGCGCAGGTGTATTAATGTATTGGCTTTCGATGCGTTCAAATGTTTTACGTCTTGTAATTAATGTGCTGCTCGTTGTAATATTATTCAGCCCCTTTAATATATTCGCCGTCGCGGCGCTTGTTATAATCGGGGTTGCTGATATTTGGGTATCCTTTAGGGTGCCTAAAAGCGCTTAGGCGCTGGCCTCTACTCCGAGGCCGAACAGCCGCTTTTTTGCGGCTGTAATTTTAATTCAAGAGTATCCCGTATAACTTTTCGGGATATTGCATGGTACTTTAGGTATCATAAGGAGCTTGGTATGAAAGTTATTTTAAACAAGGATCTTGCGACCCTCGGCGAAGAGGGTGATGTAAAAGAAGTAGCGAAAGGTTATGCCCGCAATTACCTTTTTCCGAGAGGAATCGCGCTGCCTTATACTCCCAGAATGATAAAGATCATAGAAGGAAGAAGAGCTGAAATTGAAGCGCGTAAAGAGCAAAAACGTCTTGACGCGAGAGGCATTAAAGAAAAACTTGACGCCATGGAAATTTCAATTACGATGCCTGCGGGAGCGAACGGAAAACTTTACGGCGCTGTTACAAATCAAACAATTGCCGAAGAACTTGCCAAAAACGGCTATCAGATTGAAAGGAAGCGAATTGAACTTGCCGGAAATGGTTATAAAAATGTCGGCAAATACAAAGCTGTTATTAAATTGTATGAGAATCAGTCCGCTGAAATAACCATTATAATTATCGCGCAGGAAATAAAAACTGAAACTGCCGCGTCAAAACCTGCGCCCAGACGAAACAGAAGGGAAGAAAACGCAGGCGAGAGCAAGGATGCTGAAAAGAACGGGCAGGAAACCGCAGGCGAAACTCCTTCTTCGGAAGAAACCGCTTCTGAATAATGGCTCAAACGATTAAAGATAAAACACCGCCTCACGATGATGAAATGGAACAGGCTGTCCTCGGCAGTCTGCTGGCGGATCATGAAGCTGTTACCACAGCGATAGAAATGCACCTGCGCTCTGCGGATTTTTATTCACGGGCAAATACCCGCGTTTATGAAGCTATTATGAGCCTTGACGATAAAAGGGTAAGAGCGGATATACAATCTGTTGTTCAGGAATTAAAACAGATGGGTAAGCTTGACGAAGCGGGCGGAGCGTCCTATGTATCCAGCCTTACGTCAATTATTCCATCCAGCGCGAATGTAGAGTATTACGCGCAAATGGTAAAAAATTATTCGTTAAAAAGGTCGCTTTTAAAACTTGCTTCCAATATTGGAATTAACGCCTATGATGAATCTAAAGAAGCGAATGAAGTTTTGGAAGAGATGCAAAAAGATATTAACAGGCTTATGGATGAGAGACAGATTGCGTTAGCCCGTTTAATAGGAGATGTTTTAAAAGAAACAATAGATATTATTTCTCAGGTGATGAAATCAAAGAGTCCTACAACGGGGATTCCTTCCGGTTTTAAGGATTTGGATCAGCTTACAGCCGGTTTTCAAAGCGATGAATTTATCATTATAGGCGCCAGACCTTCTGTCGGGAAAACGGCGCTCGCGCTGAATATTGCGTCAAATATCGCGATTCATAATAAAATACCGACAGCTTTCTTTTCATTGGAAATGTCTCAGCACGCTCTTGTTCAGCGTATTATAAGCAGCGAGGCGAATGTAAAGGCGCACAATCTTCGCACAGGTTTTTTAAGCACAAGCGATTTTACCGGCATTCTGGACGCTTCCGCTGTAATTTATGAATCGCCGCTTTATATCATTGATATGCCGAACGGAAGAATTTCTGATATCCGCACGCAGGCAAGAAGGATGAAATCGCAGCAGGATGTAAAAATAATTTTTATAGATTATCTGGGACTTATTGAGTACGACAATAAGAGAATGCCGATGCAGCGTTTTGAACAGATTTCCGATATATCAAGATCCCTTAAAAGCCTTGCGCGTGAATTAAAGATACCAATTGTTGTTCTCTGTCAGCTCAACCGCGACGCGCAGTTTGAGACGCCTACGCTGGCAAATTTAAGGGACTCAGGCTCAATTGAGCAGGATGCGGATCTTGTGTTGTTTTTGCATCGTCCTCAGCCAAAAAGTAAAAAAAGCAAGGATGAGGATGCGCCGGTGCAGCCTGTTGATTATATCCCGACAGACCTGATTATCGCCAAACAGAGAAACGGTCCTACAGGGGTTATTAATCTGGAACTGGTTACAAAATACGCAAAATTTGCGCCGCTTGCAAAAGGAAGAACTTCAGAAAATTCAGCTTGAAAATAATAATAATTTTGATATAATTATTATATGGGTATTATATGGGGGAGTTATGGCTTTTATAGAGGAATATGATTTTGACCTTCTCAAAAACGAAGCCGAAGTCATGGTAATCCGTGAATTGGAACAACAGCTTAAAAATGAATCGAGTGAGATGTGCCGGTGTAATGAATGTATTGTTGACATTGCCGCAATCTCGCTGAACGCGATAAAGCCGTTATATCGTTTTTCACTGCTTGGCACTCTTTACGCTTCGCAGGCAATGACTGAGCAGGCTTACGCGGACAGCGTTAAACAGGCTGTGGCGCAGGCAATAAAGAAAGTTAGAAAAAACCCGGCGCATGAATAATGTAAAAACATTATTTATTTTAACGCGTCGTTCCTAAGCGTATTTTGAACCGACAGATATGAACGCACACGAAGAGACGGAAATATTCCGTTTTTGGGGTGTTTTTTATAATCATCAAGAATTTTCTCGTATAGCTGCGATGGAATTTTCATGACGGCTACCTCGCCGTATTTGATTCCTGAAAGATGGAATTCAATGCCGCAAGCGTCTTTGCCGTGGTACCACGCATAGACATCCTTTTCGGGGTAGCTGTCCGCGGCTTTATCAAGAAGATACGATTTTAATGTTTCTATAACAACAGGGTCAAGATCGTCATTAATAACGGCAAGGCGATCTGCCATTTCCGGAAAACTGATAATTGTTTCTAAAGACGCGTTTTCTTTTTTATTTCTGTAGAATTCGCCGCGGTCAAGTTCAGGAAACACTTCCATTTTTAAATCTTTGGATTTCCAGATAATTAATATTTTAAACTCGGGTTTATGAACCTTTCCGCAAAAACCGCATTTATAACTCATGAATGTGCCGTTAAATATTTCTTTTAAAATTTTTGGATTGCTGTCTAAATCAATTTCTTCTTCGTAATCTATTGCGATATTTGTGCCGCAGAAACAAGATATATTTTTTTTCATGAATATGCCTCCCCGTTACCGGCGGATAAAATACATTATATCTCCAAAAAGCGCAAATGCCATAAGCGAGAAAATAATCGCCATGCCGCACGCGTTAAAAACCGATATGACTTTTGGATGCGCCGGTTTTCTTCGGATCATTTCCACAAGGAAAAGAATTATCATTCCGCCGTCAAGAATGGGAAGGGGCAGGAGATTCATAACGCACAGCGCAACGGAAATAAGCGCGATAAAATCCACCAGAAAACGAAGTCCCGTGCCAACGCCCTGTCCAAACCCTTGAGCCGCCATATCTCCCATCATGTATGTTATGCGAACAGGTCCCGATACTGCCTGCGTAAGATCTATTCCTTTAAAAAGAAGCCTTAGGCTTGTAATTGATACAACAAGAGTTTTATAACCTTCTTTTACGCCTTTTACAAGAGCCGCGGGAATGGAAAGATTCGGAGTGCGGTACGTTATTATCTTCCATGAAATGCCGAGTTCAGTTTCAAGGTCTTGTCCCTGAAACACAGCCTGCATAGGCATGCCGCTTCGTTTAAAATCTAAAATAAGCTGTTCAGGTTTTTCCTCTATTATTTTTATAATATCTACCGTGTTAAAAACAGGCTGATTATTAGCGGCTGTAATTATATCTCCGGGCAAAAGACCCGCTCTCTGCGCGGCGCTGTTTCCGACAACAGAATCAATAATAGGATCTGTCCAGAAATAAACGCCTATTTTCCCAGCGCCGCTTGATTTATCCAGAGCAGGCGTTATCTGAAAGTTGTATAAATATCCGTCTCTTTCCACTTTAATTGGAAGCGCTTTTTCGGCGTTTAAGGCGATATTTTCCTGTACTTCGTGATAATATGAAACTTCTTTTCCGTTTATTTCCACAATACGATCGCCTGTTTTTAAACCAGCGTTATCCGCAGGATACACTTCGTTTGTAACTTCGGATGCAAGCACAATGCGGTTATCAAGCGTTTTTATTTCAAAACCAAATCCCCAGATAAAACATAAAAGGATAATAGCGAAGATCAAATTAAAGAAAGGACCTGAGAATGAGACAAGGATTCTTGCCGCGGGGCTAGCCGCAAGGTAAGAGCCTTCTTCGGGTTTGATGCCGTTTTTCATATTATTCCAGGCTTCGTTATAATCGGTTTCTCCGCTCATTTTACAGTAGCCGCCGACAGGGAACATGCCAAGCCTGTATTCAATATCGCCTATTTTCTTTTTTAAAATGGGATTCCCCCATCCTATGGAAAACGCCTCAACTCTTATTTTCATAAGGCGGGCGGCGAGAAAGTGCCCAAGTTCGTGAACAAACACTACGACGCCAAGCCCTAAAAGACCTAATAATATTTTTAAAATCAGCATAATTAATCCTTACGACATATTAACATATTTTAATATTTTATAATAGAGAATTTGCTTTTAATCGTGATAAGAAATCCGCTTCTAGTATAGTGTCTAAATTCATGCAATCGCCCGACCAGTCATCTTGTAAGACATTTTCCGCTATTTTAGGAATGTCTGTAAATTTTATTTTTTTATTCAAAAAGGCAGATACAGCTATTTCATTAGCGGCATTGTAAGCGCACGGGTAGAGAGCGCCTTGCAGAGCGGCGTTTTGCGCGAGAGTCAGCATTGGAAATTTGATCCTGTCTGGTTTTGAAAATTCCAAAGTGAGGCAGTCGAAATTAACCGGCTCCAGAGAAGAAGATGCGGTAAGCGGCCAGTAAATCGCGTCGTGAATGGGGTGGCGCATATCGGGTTTTGACAGTTGCGCATAAAAAACTCCGTTACACAAACTAATCATTGAGTGGACAACGCTTTGAGGGTGAATAACAACTTTTATTTTATCTGGGGGCATGTTAAATAAAACACACGCTTCTATTATTTCCAGCCCTTTGTTTGCCATTGAAGCTGAATCTATTGTAATCTTGCGACCCATGTTCCATGTAGGGTGAGCCAAAGCGTCTTCTACAGTTACATTTTCCATTTCATTAACATGCAAATCCTTGAAAGGCCCGCCCGATGCCGTTAAAACAATTTCGTTTATTTTCTCTTTCGAAAAACCTCTAATTAAATGAAAAATAGCCGAATGTTCTGAATCGACGGGGATGATATTTACATTTTTTTCTTTTGCAAGGCTCATGGCAAGCTGTCCTGCCATGACGATTGTTTCCTTATTCGCAAGAGCCAGATCCGAACCTGAATTGATTGCCGCAAGAGAAGGCTTTAAACCAGCGGCTCCGGATATTCCGTTTATTATTATGTCAGGTTTTAATTCGTAAATTGAATCAGGAATTTTTTTATCTGATTCACAGGCAAGAACGCAGGCTGCGTCAGGGAACTGCCTTGAAAGATCTTCTAGCTTTTGATTATTGGAGAAGGCGGTAAGAAGAACCACTTCAAAGTTTTCTCTGTCGCGTGAAATAACATCAAGAGAACTTTTTCCGATTGAACCTGTCGCTCCAAGGATAGCAATGCGTTTTTTCTTCATGCGGCAAAGAGAAGGTAATACATCAGGTAAAATACCGGAGCCGCGACAACAATAGAATCGATTGAATCAAGAACTCCGCCTCTTCCAAGCATTAAATTTCCCGAATCTTTAATATCGCAGCTTCTTTTAATTGCGGATTCCGCCAAATCTCCGAGCATTGCCGCGATTCCTGTGCAGAAACCTATAATCATGGCAATAAAGATTTTATAAGTCTCTGTGTATGCTTCGTTTAACGGGAAGATTGAGGGAAATATATAAAATGCGCATGCCGCTACAATTACAGAGCCGATAAGACCGCCTGCGAAACCCGCTATGCTTTTGTTCGGGCTTACCGCAATTATTCCGCGGTTGTTTGCGCCTAATAGAGTTCCAAAAAGCCAGGCGAATGAATCGCTTGCGAAGCAAATTGAAAGGAATAGAAGTATCGCAGCCGGGTTTTCCCACATTGTCATTTTTATAAGCCAATACATGAAAAATCCCGGGTAAACAAGGAGCGAGAAACTTCCTATTGTTTTATTCAGCACATTTTCAATTTCTGAGGAACGCGAAAAAACGCCTGAAAGCAAAGCCAGTCCGGCGCCTGACATTATTATTGCATTAACTGTCCAATCGGGAAAACCGGCGCTTATATTCAATGTCATCGCAAAAGGAGCCAAAGCTCCGAGAATGAAACTCACCGTTTTTGAAACACGGATTTGCTTTTTTTCCAGCATGGAAGATAATTCAATTGCGCCGATACCGGACATTATTATAGCCGCGATATTTAAGGCAAGGTTTTTATAATAGGGAAGAAGGAGCACAAGGCAGACTATCACGGGAATGCCTATGAAAAATATTAATAAACGCTCTATTATTTTTTTCATGCTTTTACTCCGCCGAAACGCCTGTCTCTGAGATTGTAATCAGAAATGGCGGCTGTTAGATCATCTTTATCCCAATCCGGCCACAGTTTCTGTGAAATATATATTTCCGAATAAGCTCCTTCCCAAAGCAGGAAATTGCTTGTTCTGTATTCACCCGCGCTTCGGATTATTAAATCAGGATCCGGCACATCGGGATTATCAAGATAAGAAATAAAATCTTGTTCGTTTATTTTATCTATTTTTTCATTCGCGCTTATACATTTATTAAAAGCGCGCATAATCTCGTCTCTTCCTCCGTAATTGATCGCGAGTATTACCTGCATTCCGCTGAAATTTTTAGTGCTTTCAAGAGAATCGGAAATTTCTTTTTGAATATCGGCAGGAAGACCAGCGAAATCTCCGGCATGGCGCACACGGATCTTGTTCTGCTTGCTGAAATCAAATTCTGAGCGAAGGTATTGTTTTACAAGACCCATAATAAAACCAACCTCTTCTTCCGCGCGTTTCCAGTTTTCGGTTGAAAACGCGTATAGTGTTAAATATTTTATGCCGCAATCGCTTGCAGCCTTTACTATTCTTTTAGCAGCCTTTAATCCTTCAAGGTGTCCCTGCGTGCGCATAAGCCCGCGTTGTTTTGCCCAGCGTCCGTTTCCGTCCATAATAATACCTATGTGCGCAGGGATCGCTTTTTCCATTACACTTCCATTATTTCTTTTTCTTTTTCTTCAAGAATTTTGTTAATCTGGCTGATGTAGCTGTCTGTTAATTTTTGAAGTTCTTCAATGCCCTTTTTCTCGCTGTCTTCCGTTAATTTTGATTCTTTTAACAGTTTCTTTAATTCCTCATTGCCGTCTCTGCGGATATTTCGGATAGAAACCCTTGACTGCTCGGCATTGTTCTTCGCGAGCTTAACAAGCTCCTTACGTCTTTCTTCCGTTAGAGGCGGAATGGAAATGCGTATAACCTTGCCGTCACTGGAAGGGTTCAGCGACAATTCGGAAGTGCGGATTGCCTTTTCAATTTCCGATATCAGATTTTTATCATAAGGCTGAATAACGATAAGACGCGCTTCCGGAACCGATATATTCGCATTTTGATTTATAGGAGATTTTTCGCCGTAAGCGTCAACGCGAATTCTGTCGAACAGGGAGGCGGAGGCCCGTCCTGTTCTCAGAGCCGCAAAACCTTCTTTAAGGCTTGTGATAGTTTTTAACATTCTGTCTTCGCAGGATAATAAAACTTCATCCATAATTACCTCATTCAGCGCCCACTCTGTAGTAGACATAATCGTTCACTGTAAGTTTTGCGCCGGCCTTTTTGCCGCATTCCTCGATTGCTTTGGCGACAGTCTGTTTTTCGTCTTTTACATAACCTTGTTCCATAAGGCAAATTTCGCTCAAATACTTGGTTACCTTACCCTGCAAAATGCCAGCAAGAACTTTTTCAGGCTTTCCTTTAAGTTTTTCGTCCTGATCCATCTGAACCTTGAAAATACCTTCCTGTTCTTTTAACCATGCCTGATCGATTTTTGCGCGGTCAATCGCGGCAGGATTAAAGGCTGCAATATGAAGCGCGAGAGAGAAGATAAAAGCTTTTACTTCTTCATCTTTAAAAATTTCAGGTTTGTCGGATTCGCATTTTACTACAACGCCGATATTTCCGTCTCCGTGAATATATTGCGTGAGATATTCATTCGATGAAGCTTTTACCTGTTTAAGTCTTTTAAGACCCATGTTCTCGCGGATCTTTGTGGCAAGTTCCTGCACCATGCCGCTGAGTTCGTCGTTAGGTTCGCTGACATTTTTTTCCAAAGCTTTATCCGCGATTACGCCGCCGAGAGCGACAAAATCCGGGTTTCTCGCGACAAAGTCTGTTTCGGCGTTAAGCTCGACAAGAACAGCGGCAGAGCCGTCACTTTTTGTTTTAACAAATATTTTGCCTTCGTTTGTAGCTCTTCCCACTCGTTTTTCAAGAGCGGCAAGCCCTTTTTCTTTTAGTATTTTTTCCGCGGCCGCAAAATCGCCGTTTGTTGAAACAAGGGCGTTTTTACATTCCATAGGGCCTGCGCCCGTTTTATCGCGGAGTTTTTTTACATCCGCAGCGCTGATTTCCGCCATATTTATATCTCCTTACTATATGGTTGTTAACAACGATTGTTAACAATTCACGCACTTTCGAATTTATTCGAAAGTGCTGAAGATAATAAAAAAATCGAAGATTTTTTTATTATCTTATTCGTCCTGATAAACCTTATCAACATCAACCTGAATCTGAGACGATGTGTCTTCCTCTTCTTCGATCACTTCTTCATCCGCTTTTGCGGCTCTGTAAGCTTCTTCGGTTGTGTATTTTTCGATATCAATTTCCCTGTCTTCTTCCTTCATGGAAGCGTCGTTCATAAGACCTTCCATGTCCTCATCTTCATCGCCGAGAGTTTCAATGATCTTGAGACCCACTTCGTTATCCGCTTCAACAACGGCGTTCGCGATAATCTGAGTAAAGAGGGTAATCGCCCTGATTGCGTCGTCATTGCCGGGAATGGGGTAGTCGATGCCGTCGGGATTGCAATTTGTATCTACAACGGCAACTATCGGGATGCCCTGTCGTTTTGCTTCGGCAACGGCGATAGCTTCTTTTCTTGTATCAATAATAAAAAGAATGCCGGGAAGATCTTTCATTTCCTTAATGCCGCCGAGGTTTTTCTGGAGTTTAATCCGTTCTTTTCCAAGGCCTGAAATTTCTTTTTTTGTAAGGTTTTCGAAAGTTCCGTCTACTTCCATTTTTTCCAGTTTTTTAAGACGAAGAAGGGATTTCTTAATTGTTACGAAATTGGTAAGCATGCCACCGAGCCAGCGGTTGTTAATGTAAAACATGCCGCAGCGTTCCGCTTCTTTCTGGACAGCCTGTTGAGCTTGTTTTTTGGTTCCTACAAAAAGGACGGTTTTGCCTGCCGCTACGGTTTTGCGAACCGCGTCGTAGGCGTCTTTAATTGATTGGATCGTTTTTTGCAGATCGATGATGTGAATGCCGTTCCTTTCCGCGAAGATATATTTCTTCATCCTTGGATCCCAGCGTTTCACCTGGTGGCCGAAATGCACTCCCGATTCCAGGAGATTCTTCATAGTTACTACAGCCAAAGCTTCCTCCTAACATTGAGTTTCCCGAGTTTGAGAAACCCATCCATCACTATATCTCGTTAGAGTAATAAATACTCTACGGAAATTCGTCTACCCGGCTGCTTTACAAGCGCCGAATGGGTAGCCGTTGTCTCTTAACATATCATAAAATTCACGCAATGGCAAGCCCGCGACCGTGCTTGGAGAACCTTCTATACGGTCTATAAAACAAGCGGCAAGCCCCTGAATGCGGTAAGCGCCGGCAACTCCCTGCCATTCATTTGTATCAATATACCAGTTTATTTCGTCTTCGGACATAGGAGCGAAAACAACAGAACAATGAGCGCTGCGGCAGTCGATTTTCATTTCTTTGCTGTTAAAAAGAGCCATTGACGTAATTACCTTATGTTTTTTGCCGGAGAGTTCTTTCAGCATTTGACAGGCGTTTTCCCTGCTGTCAGGTTTTCCGAAAATTTGATCGCCTGAGGCGATTACCGTGTCGGCGCCGAATATCCAGCGGGGCAGATTTTTTACAAGCTCCTTTTCAACCCATTCAACTTTCTGTCTCGCGAGTTCAAGAGTAAGTTTTTCCGGTTCTTTCTGCGCGCAAAGGCTTTCGTCAATCAGAGCGGGCATTATACTGAAAGGAATACTAAGCAATCTAAAAAAATCCTGCCTCCGGTGTGAGCCGGAGGCAAGAATAATGGGCTCCAAAGTTATTGTCTTCTCCAGATACCTTGTCCTGACATCGTGTAAACTGAAGCAGCTTTGTTCTGGCTTGTGTAGTAGCTTCTAAGGTTTGCCGGGAAATTTAACATATTGCTGTCATGCATAGAGGCGGGTAATGTAACCCTTGTTATTGATTCAGGGAACGCGGAAACAAAGTTTCCGAACTGGGCATGATCCGCGCCGATGCGGGGACAGTCCAGCTCGTTCATTTTTACAGTTGTTGAAAGAGAAGCGGGAATTATCAATGTTGTTAAGGGGTTATCGGTGAATGTACCCTGATAGAGAAGTTCAACCTTAGCGGGGATCTGCAATGTCTGAATCTGGTTATTATTGAACGCAAAACGGTGAATCGTTTTAAGTTCAGGAGGCAATGTGAGTTCTGTTAACTTGTTGTTTCTGAACGCGCTTTCATAGATTGTTACAACCCTTGACGCTGCCAATGTAGCGCCGAACTTTACGTTAATTAAACCGCAGTCTTTAAAAGCTCTAGCTCCGATTTCTGTTACTGTGTTCGGGAAAATTATTTCTGTAAGAGCATGGTTTCCTTCGAACGCTCCTTCCTCAACAACTTCCTTCTGACCTTCAGGCGTTCCGCCGAGTATTCTTACAAGTTTGCTTCCGAAAGTAACTTTTTCAAGTCTGTTTCCGCTGAAAGCTCCGGCTCCGATTTCTACAACTTCCTCAGGGACAACTACGCTTGTTATTCCTGTGCTTTTGAACGCGTTAGGACCGATGATTGTGATTTCTGTATCATGAAGCCTTGCGGGGATTACTACATCAAGAATGCCGAGGATAAAAACATGATTTTTTCCGGCGATGGAAACTGTTTTGCTTTCCGCCGCATTGTACTTTGTAATTGTCAATTTACCGTCGCTTGCGTTCTGCGAAATATTAAAATCTTCGTCGCGGAGGTTGCGGTTATAGCCTTCTGTTTTCGCGATTATATCTTTCACTTCGGCTAAAAGCCTGTTTGCTTCTGTTGTTTCACTTGGATTTAAACCGCCGATTTTAACAGCGTTTTCATATTCGGAAACAGCGAATGCGAATTGACCGTTTGTAAAATAATCATTCGCTTTTAAAACAGTCGCCCGTGATGTTGCCGAGCGTTCCTGCGCTGACTTGGCTTGTGCGTCCGCTATCTGTTTGTCTACGGCAGCCTGGGATTCAACTATGCGGGCCTGTACGGCGTGCACGTTTTTGGTATTCCCCGGCGTTGAATATTTCATCGCTGATGTATATGTCTCGATTGCTTCGTTATATTTGCCTGCCTGAAAAAGCCCGTCGGCCTGATTCCGCAGTTGATCCATCCTTCTGTCTTTAGCCGCGTTTAAATCGGCTTCATTCCTGTTAGTCCATGAGCGTCCGCCGACTCTCTTAGCCGCCTCGAAGGAAGCTACCGCTGCTTCATAATTAAGTTCTTTATTAAATTCATTTGCGCGGGCTATATGCTCCCTGTAAGTTTCTTGCGCAAAAGCCGTGCCGAAAACGAGGCAGACCACCAAAGTAACCGTAATAATTCGTTTAATCATGGTAAAACTCCTTCCATAATCTTGCTACAAAAGCCGTTTTTTGGCTTGCTACTATAATTTTCCTAATTTTAGCCAAATTTGTCAAGTAGCGCGCTTTGATTTATAAACGATTATACTTTGCTGAGGTTACAATTCGGCTTAAAACTTGGTATTAATGACAGTTTATGCAGGTTTGTTTGATGGAGTTTGTCGATTTTTGCCATTATATCAATGTCTTCGCATATACTTTCACGGATATATTTATCTAAAACAGCATAAGTAAACCCTAAATTATCCTCATCGCTGAGCCCGGAAAGCCCGTCTTCAGGTGTTTTTTCGATGAATTTGACGGGAAGAGCCAATTCCTTGCCTAATAATCTCACTTCTGTGACCGTTAAATTGGCCAAAGGGCTGAAATCACCGGCAGAATCGCCGTATTTTGTTGAATAGCCGACCCAGTCTTCGCTTAGATTGCAGGTATTGGCGACTCTTCCGTTTAATATTGCCGAAACGGCGTAGAGAGTAGTCATTCTGATCCTCGCGGGGGTGTTAACCTGCGCCTGCCTGTTCACCGAAAGACCGCTTTGGGTGATTTTTGAAAGCAGCGAATCGACGCTGTCTTTTATGTTAATTTCAAGATGTTTAATTCCAAGATGATCAACCAAATCTTTGGAAAAATTGATATCATGCTGCTCGCCCTGAGGCATTAAAACGCCGAAAACCCTGTCTTTTCCAAGCGCCTTTTCGCATAACGCGGCTACGATAGAGCTGTCCTTTCCGCCTGAGATGCCGATAACGGCGTTACAGTCAGGGCCGTTGTTTTTAAAATAATCGCATATCCATTGGATAACATCTTCCTTAGTTTTTGCCGCGTCAAACATAAGCTTCTCCTTAATTGATTGTAATTTTAAACGGGATTACGGGAAGCCCTTCGCTATTAAATAAATTCCTGCCGCGCGGGTTATCCGCCCACGCGTAAAGAATTTTCTGCGGATTTTTTACGGATGATACATCGATAGTGACGCAGTCATTTCCTTCGATTTTTACAGGAAGATTTACAGCGCCGTCGTTTGAAATTACAGTTACAAATGTTTGCGCGTCTGTTTTTAAATTCTTCGCGCAATTATCAAAATAAATATAAATTCTCTGTTCGCCGTCATTAATTATATATTTTTTAACCATCGGACCCGGAGATGTATTGTTTACGCCGAAGACTGTTTTTTCAGCGGCGAGGAATAACCGGTAGGCGACGTCTTTTTTGTTGATCGGGTGTATGTCGTTCCATTCGCCGAATTCTAACGCCGCTGCCATGCCGGTGTTTGGAAGGGACAGGGCAGAGGTTTGGGCTTCACGTAACAGCGCCCATCGGGATTGTTCATTGTTATCCGATTCAGGATTGAAAATAGGCAGCTGGACAAAGAGGAATGGTAAGTCATCGCGGTTGTTTTTTCTCCAGTCGCGGATCATTGATTTAAAAAGTTTTTCGTATTCATGAGGATTTGATTCGTTTGATTCACCCTGATACCAGATAACGCCTTTTAAGGGATATTTTAAAACAGGAGCGATGATGGCGTTGTAATTGCCCATTGGATAACGCTGAAAGAAATATTCTTCCGGGCGGGCTTGCGTTTTGGCTCCGATTTTGTATTTCCAAGCTCCTGTCAGTTCGGCAGATTCGTTATCTGTAAAGACGCGGAAAGGTTTATCGGCTGTTATTCCGCCGTCGCCGCAGTTGCATACGACCCTTATTACGATTCTGTTCTTTCCCTGTTTTATTAAACCTTTAGGAACATATTTACGCGGCGGATAACGGTAACCCGTGTTTCCGATTTCTGTGCCGTTAACATAAACTTTATCAGAGTCGATAATTGTTCCAAGCCATACTTTTGCGTTTTGCGATGCGAAATCCGCAGACACTTCAAAATCTTTCGCAAGCCATATAACGCCGCAAAATTTATCTAATTCTTCTTTTTTGCCTGACGCGGAGTAAAAACTGCCAGGAAGGTTCATTTCGCTCCACGAGGATATGTCCGTTTCGGGTTTTTCCCATTGTTTGGCAATGCCTGAATCATCATGCGATAGATTTGTTTCCCATTCGCCGATTGCTTCGCCTGATTTATTTATCATTTCACCGCGTTTTAATGAATCGGCATACTGTTTCCCCTGCGCGATTTTTTCAGGCCAGCCGCCAAGAGCGTCTTCGCTCATCCATGATTCAACAGGAGTCCCGCCCCACGGCGTAATCACAAGCCCTATGGGAATTTTATACTTTTCATATAAGAAACGGGCGAAAAACCAGGGTGCAGCCGCGAATTCATGAAGCGTCCCGATTGAAGGTTTTAACCAGCTTCCGCTTGAAATTTCATCCCGCGGACCTGAAAAATCCCATTCCTGCGGCGGTTTAAACTGTCTGATTAAAATCTCCTCATTTGCCACAGGCTCTTTGTTAAAAATTTCCCATTCTTCGGCGAAATCATCGCGCAGCCTTGACATCTGCATTTCCATATTGCTCTGTCCCGCGCACAGCCACACATCACCTGAGTAAATATCGGTTATTTTAACGGAGCTTCCCCCGGATGAAATTTCCATTTCAAACGGACCGCCGGCTTCGCAAGGATCAAGCATTACAAAAAATTTTCCGTCTTTGGGAAATGATTCATATTTTTTTCCTAAAAAAGAAACGGAAATTTTTTCTTTTGTAATTATGGGAAAGGAAAAATTTCTTTGAATAATCATGCCGTTAGTGATACAGGGAGACAGATAAAAATTACTCATTATATACCTCTGTAATCCGCCCATAAAATGTCGGCATAATTGTCCGTATCATTGCCGTTTCCGCTTGCGTAAACTCCCGCAAGCGAGCCGACAAAACCGCCCGCATATTCAGTGCTGAGAATTTTCGCGTCTTGTTTATCAACGATTTTTTCCATTGTGCCGTCAGGTTTTATCAGAAAGAAAGACAGTTCCATATCTTCGCATATAACAGTTAATGAGACATGCGCGTCTGTCTCTTTAATTTCCTGTATGGCGATAATTTCGTCTATGTCACCTGCCGCTTTTATAACTCGAAGCAAACCCCGATTCCTTGGTGAAACGCATCTTTCAAAACGGTAATGGAATTTTTCGTTTTGCAGAATAAGAATGCCTGCGGTTTCATTTTCAGTTTTCGGCGTAAATTCCATGCTGACTGTAAACCCCCAGTCTTTATGCCTGATCCTTCTTCCTGTGAAAGAGGGATGACCGTTTTCACGGATTGTGTCTTTTCTTGTGAAAAGGCGCAGAGCGTCGGTTCTCGCGGTAAGGCTGAACGCGGCGTCTTTTTCGGCGGCCGGCATTCTAAGAACCATCCAGTGAAAAGGAAGTTTACCGTTATATTTGTTTCTTAAATCTTCGTTAAAATATTCGCAGGAATTTAAAGAATCGTATTGCTTGTCTTCATCTTCAGAAGCGGGATCGATCTGCGAAAGTCCGTCTTCGATAAGACCTGAATCAGTCGCGATAAAGGGCCATTCATTTTCCCAGATTACAGGGATTATAAAAGTCTCTCTTCCAAGAGGGCAGACGCCGTCAAACTGGCGCGAGGCAAGAAGAACCATCCACCAGCCGCCTTCTGTGTCGTCAACCAAATCGCCGTGACCGACATTGATAATCTTTGATCTTCTTCCCATGTGCCTGTGCGTAACAACAGGGTTGCTTCTTTTTCCCTCCCACGGACCGTGAATATCTTTCGCTCTTGCTATGCAGACCGCGTGATCAAGTCCTGTGCCTCCTTCGGCGTGAAGCAGGTAATACCAGCCGCCGATTTTATAAATGTGCGGCCCTTCCGGCCAGATAACGTCGTTCATCGCTCCGCGCCAAATTCCTGTCTGCGCGCCTGTCAGCGGGTTTTCGCCTTTGGAAAGTTTTTCAGCATCCATTTCCTGAATAAAGATTTCATAGTTGCCGTTGTATTTTTCGCCTTCAGGAGCAGGATGAGTTCCGCAGTACCATATTTTTCCGTCATCGTCAAAGAAAACAGAAGGATCTATGCCGTCTGCGCCTTTCAGCCAGATCGGATCCGACCAGGGACCCGCGGGATTTTTCGCCGTAATTATAAAGTTGCCGCCGTTTTTAATTAAAGTGCAGACAATGTAAAATATTCCGTTATTGAAACGGATTGAAGGAGCGAATAAACCCTGTGATATATTATGATCGTCATAGCATAATTGTCCGGGACGATCGATGGCATTACCGATTTGTTTCCAGTTGAGGAGGTCTTTGCTTTGAAAAACAGGGATTCCCGGAAAATAGGCAAATGTCGAGTTAACAAGGTAGAATGAATCATCCGCTCTGCAAACGGACGGATCAGGATAAAATCCGCTTAAAACGGGGTTTTGGTATTTATATGTCATATTTCAAATATATCATTTTTTTAGGAATCATAGTATAGTTAACTAGCGGAAATAAGGAGTTTTTATGTCTGTTGTGCCGAAGGAAACCGCATTTGGAGTGCCTTTTTCCAAAGGGGTGAATTTAACAAAATGGTTTGAGTCGCGCTCATTTAAGGATATCGATTTTTTTAAATATTCGGAAAAGGATTTTATTGACGTTAAGGATCTTGGCGCAGACGTTATCCGGCTGCCTGTCGCGTTTCATAATTTCCTTACGGCAGAGAAGTCTCTTGAACCAAAGCTGATCGAATATCTTGATACGGTTGTAGATTGGGCGCATAAACATCAAATCTATCTTATTCTTGATAACCATTCATTTCATCCTGTTAACGCCACAGACAGCAATATCGATAAAATTTTAATTCCTGTCTGGGAGCAGCTTGCAGATCATTTTAAAGACAGCGGTAATTATCTTCTTTATGAGGTTTTAAATGAGCCGCATCTTATTCCCGATGAAAGGTGGAACGAGATTCAAGAAGCGGTTGTAAAGGCAATCAGAAAAATTGATAAAGACAGATTAATTATTATCGGAGGCACAAATTACAATTCCATCGAAAAACTTTTAAAGGTGCCTGTTTATCAAGATAAAAATCTGATTTATACATTTCATTTTTACGATCCGCATATTTTTACGCATCAGGGAGCGACATGGAATAAACCGTCTCTTGCGCCGTTATCGAATCTTCCGTTTCCGTTAAAAGAGGATTATAGTTATTCTGTTCATGAAACTTTTAAAGGAACATGGGTTGAAGATGCGCTGGAGCATTACCATGCAGATTCAAAACTTGAAAAATTACGCGCCACTCTGGATAAAGCGTCTGAGTTTGCGAAAGAAAATAATGTTCCCGTATTCTGCGGCGAGTTCGGCGTGTTCATGATTCAAAGTCCGCCTGAGGATCGCGTGTACTGGTACAAGTTTTTCTGCGAAGAACTTGCGAAAAGAAACATTCCATGGACATGCTGGGATTATTTCGGCGGATTCGGAATTTTTAAAACAATTAACAGGGGAGAGTATCCTTCCGATTTAAACGCGGATGTCGTAAAGGCGATGGGTTTTAAAATATGAAAAATTTATTATTAATTATTTCCGTTATTCTGCTTGCGTCATGTTACAGCGTAAAAAAAACCGAAGAGTATCCTCCGGCAAACCCGGCTCTTAAAACAACGCCGTTTTCAAGGGGCGTTAATTTTTCCGGCTGGTTTGAATCATTTTCCGCAAACTCAATTCCGTTTACAAGATACACGGAACAGGACTTTATAGACGTTAAATACCTTGGAGTCGATGTAATTCGCCTGCCTATAAGAATGCATAGCATGACAGGCGGCGCTCCGGATTATAAACTGGATCCGCTTCTTTTGGAATTTTTAGACATAGCGGTTAACTGGGCTGAAAAGTATGAAATTTATTTAATCATAGACAATCATTCGTTTGATCCTGTCCAGCCGACAAGCAGCGACATTCATAGAATTCTTCTGCCTGTCTGGAAGCAGATAGCGCAGCGTTACAAAAATAGAAGCGATTATATAGTTTATGAAATATTAAATGAACCTCATGGAATATCAGACGCAATATGGGGAGAAATACAGGAAAGGGCAATCGCTGAAATTCGTTCGGTAGATCAAAAGCACGCGATAATCGCAGGCGGTACTGAATACAATTCCATTAATAAACTCTCCGGAATTCCAAAATACAAATACGATAATATAATTTATACTTTTCATTTTTATGATCCGTATCTTTTTACCCATCAGGGAGCGACATGGGGAGGAGCGCCGCTTTTAACAAACCTTGCGAATGTTCCTTTTCCCGGAGAGTATAAAAGATTACCGAAGATACCAGTCGATTTAAAAGGCACATGGGTAGACAACTCTATTCAAAATACTTATTTATACGACGCCTCTTACGCCGCGCTGAGTAAAACGCTGGACAAAGCTGTAGCATTTTCTCTTGAACGCGATGCACCTGTTTTCTGCGGCGAGTACGGAGTGTTCATGAGAAACAGCCAGAATGAAGACAGAGTGCGCTGGTATGAATTTGTAACTTACGCGCTTGACGCAAGAAAAATATCTAGAACCAGCTGGGATTATTACGGCGGTTTCGGAATTTTTAAAACAGAAATAGGCAGCTTTAAACATGATTTAAATGTTGATGTTGTAAAAGCTATGGGATTCAAAGCGCCCGAACAGATTAAACGCGCATTGCATCCTTTGGAAGAAGGTTTTGTTATCTTCGATGATTATCCCGGTAAATTTGTGAGATACACAGGTTACTGGGGAGACAGCACGGATTTCAGTTTATATGATACAAACGCCGCTCAGGGTAAATATTCGATGCGCTGGGGAAACGTATTACAGTATAACACTTGTCATTTTGATTTAGACAGCAGCGTTTGGGATTTTACTGCGCTTGTAAAAAACGGTTTCCACCTGGAGTTTAAGGCAAGAGCGGATAAGTATGTAAAATTTGATATACGTTTTTTAAATGAAGAAAGTTCAAAATCGCTTCCGTGGCGTATGAGATTTACAGTTGACGATACCGTTCTTCCGCCTGACGGCAAATGGCATACAATCCGCATACCTCTTGCAAATATGAAAGTGCACGGAGCCTGGGTAAACGCTGAGCAAAAATGGTACGCTCCTGAAGCCGACAGTTTTTCCTGGAAGAATGTCGCGAGACTGGAAATAACAAGCGAATATCAGGATTTAAAAGACGTGCTTATAAGGTTTGACGATATAAAGATAACCAGATAACAGCTTTAGTTTTATTGACAATTTCGTAATTTTGGATTAGTATTCATAAAATTATGAGTTACGGCATTAAAGACGCATGGTGTAAGCATTTCGAAGTTGGAGCGGCGGTAAGCCGCGCGGTTCTTGAGCGTAAAGAAAATACTGAAATAATCCAAAAACATTTTTCTTCGTTAACCTGTGAAAATTCCATGAAATTTTCCGTGATTCATCCTGAGGAAAACCGATTTTGCTGGGATGAAACAGATTATACAGCCGATTTTGCCGGAAAAAACAATCTTTCAATGCGCGGACATACGTTTGTCTGGCATAATCAGACTCCGTCATGGCTGTTTCTTGACGGAAATGAAGACGTCAGCAAAAACAAATTATTTAAAAGGCTTGAAGAACATATTTACGCTGTCGCGGGGCGTTATAAAGACGCGATATATGCGTGGGATGTTGTTAATGAATCGATCGATCCTGACAGCGGCGATGAAAAAGGTTTTCGCCTGAGCAAATGGTATAAAATCGGCGGCAGTGAAATATTTGAGTTTGCGTTTAAAACAATGAGGCAAGCCGCACCGAAGGCGAAACTTTTTTACAATGACTACAACAATGAATGCGGTTCAAAACTGGATAAAAACATTGAATATTTATCGTCATTTCTTGACAGAGGCATTCCTGTTGACGGAGTGGGTATTCAAGGGCATTGGTATTACAATCATCCGCAAGAAGAAATACTGCGAAATGCTCTTGAACGCTACAGCGCTCTTGGAATTGATATTGAATTAACAGAAGTTGATATTTCCGCGTATCAATGGCCTGAGGGAAGGGAAAAATCTGATTTCTTTGACAGTATGCCGCAAGACAGAATATTACAGCAGGCGCAGCGATATAAAATGATTTTCAGCGCCGCGGGTGATTATCCTGCCGTAAAAAATATCACAACATGGGGAATCGCGGATAATCACACGTGGCTTGACAACTTTCCCGTAAAAGAAAGAAAAAACTGGCCGCTTCTTTTTGATACTGAATACAATGAAAAGCCTGTTGTAGCCGAATTAATTAAATCCGCGGCAAAATAATGAATAAAATACTGGAAACGGAATAAATTTGTAGCTATCTTTGATAGTATAATTATTTTTTGGAGGAACCATGAATAAGAATTTGTTAAGAGTTATGATTTTAACGCTTGTGCTGCCTGTATTTGTTTTTGTTGCCTGTGAAAGTGACGAGGATCATCCAGATTACATATTGAATGTAGACTCGCTTAAAGATAAATTCGCCGATTATTTTATGATCGGAAATGTTATGAATCCTGACGCCGTATCAAGCGCGAAGCTTAAGCGTCATTTTAATGTGTTAACCGCGGAAAATAATATGAAGCCTAGTTATATTGCTCCCACCAGTATCGGTACCTACAGTTATGGCACGGCGGATAGTATGGTAAACTCGGCAAGGTCTGCGGGTTTTAAAGTTGTAGGGCATACTTTACTTTGGCACAGCCAGATTCCGGCATGGCAGCAGAATGTAACCGCTGATAACGCGAAGAATTACATGGAGAGATATATAAGCGATGTTGTCGGTCATTTCAAGGGAAGAATTTATTCGTGGGATGTTTTGAACGAAGCATTTCCTGACGGCGGTTTTACAGGAGACTGGAAAACTTCGATGCGCTCAAATAATCCCTGGTACAGAACATTGGGATCTGACTTTGTGTATTACGGATTCGTGGCCGCGCGCAGAGCTGATTCAGGCGCATTGCTGTATTACAACGATTATAACATGAATGATTCAAATAAAGCGGCAATGGTTCGTGATATGGTTCGCGATGTCAACGCAAGGTATAAAAATGAAACAGGTTCAACACGTCTGCTAATCGAAGGTATCGGTATGCAGGGACATCACAATACAGGAGTAACCGCGCAAAGCATCCGAAACAGCATTAATTTATTCAGACCGTTAGGCGTAAAAATTTCTATAAGCGAGCTTGATGTGCTCTCTCAGACGTGGAACCAGTATAGCTCAAATGCCGCGCTTACGAGCGAAGGCAAAAACAGGGCGGCTGAACTGTATAAAGAATATTTTACTGTTTTTATAGAAAACAAGGATATAATTGAGCGCGTAACTTTTTGGGGCGTAAACGACGAGCAGAGCTGGCGCGCAAGAGCGCAGCCCTTGATATTCGCGAATGACAGAGCAAAATCATCTTTTAAAAAGATAATGGAGCTGGTTGATTAGCTATTTAACCTTTCCGTAGTACGTTGTTATCGACATCGGCGCAAGAGATACAGATGCCGAACCGCGATCTGTTCTTTGCCTGCCTATGGATTTTAGCTTTTCTTTATCCGAAGTGCGCCATATATCCAGTCTGTCAAACTCCGCTTCCTGCAAATCCAGTCTGATGGATGCGGCTGAAATTGTTTCGTTTATGGCAACAACCGCTATTTCATTTGAATCTGCGCTTTTATACGCGCTTACGTATACGCCCGCGAGGGGAGTGAACTCGCAGTTAATCCGTATCCATGACGGGCGTATAAAACGGGAATATTGACCCATCGCGTAAAGACGCATGGCGGGTTTTATTTCATCGTCTTCTATTTGGATTAAGGCGCCGGGAAAATCAACGGTTCTTGAGCTTGTCCATAACCACCAGTAGAGAAACGCGTTTGTCTGCGTGAGCGTTAGATCCCAGTGGATCATTCTCGCGTAAAAAAGAGCGTTTGAAATGCCTGTCCCCTTGGGCAGATAAGTGCCGGAACCTGAAACCTCTGTCTGCCAAAAACGCTTTCCTGCCGCGAGAATTTCAGGGAACTCTCTTGCGCCGGCTCTTGATGATGCGTCGCTTGGAGCATTGTACTGATGAAGAGCGATATGGGTTATTATTTTTTCCGATTCAAGATCGTCGATTGAAGGTTTTATCATGTCGTTATAACTGATATTAAAATTTTCGTACTCGGGCATCATTATATTAATTCCGCTGCCGCCGCCGAAAGATATGCCTTTCATCGGGAATCTCTGCCCGAGCAGTTTTATAAAATCGCGCAAATCCGTTCCGCTCCAGTAACAGCATTCCCAATCTGCCTTCCAGTTAGGCTCATTCTGAACGGAAAGAATATTTAAAGGAACGCCCATGTTTTTTTCAAAATTGGAGACATAATCCGCGAGGAGATCCGCGTAGTCATTGTAATGCGCTCTTTTTAATCTTCCCCACAATTCAGGGCGGCCCCAGTTCATTGTATAGTTTATACGGCTGCTGACGCCTGTTATATCTTCTTTCCACCTTGTTATACGGTTATTCGGAGGAGACCACGGCGCGCTCATAATAACCAGTTGTTCAGGGCCGGAACTGCCGAGAGCTTTAATCTGACTAATAAGTTTTCTTGTGCTGTCTATATCCCACGAGTTCCAGTCCAGATTGAATGTTTTAGTGCCGTTCGCGTTAACGGTATAAGAATACGTATAGTCGCTGTTCCTTGTTAAAAAACCGTCGTAATGGTTATGATCGTCTCCGGGGATGTATTCGCGGAACGGTATGCGGTTCCGTAAAATGGAAAATCCCATTCCTTCAGTTCTGGAATAAAGAAGTTTAACAAGTTCCGCGGCGACATCAGGATAGGCGGGAAGCCTTGTCCATGCGTTTGAGCCGCCGAAACCGTCTATCACCTGGCAATGCTCGTTAAAATTAATTTTAATATTTCTGTCCACGGAACCGCCCGGGCCTGAGCCGCATGAAAGCAAAGCTGTTAAAAAAAACGCGCAAAGAATTAAGCGTTTAATTTTCATTTTTTACCCAGAGCTTTATCTGGATCCGCAACTGCCCAGAATGCCTGTTTGGGATTTAAATCGCCGTCCCAAAGACAGGGATTACCGGCTGATTTCCACGAACGCTGGTCATCCATGCCCCACATGGATACTCGCGTTATGTGATCTTTATATTCCTTAAAAACATTGAAAAGTTCGGCGTATTTAATCGCCTGTGTTCTTTGATCTACATCCAATACGACAGAATCTTTTCCGGGACCTGAGTTGCCGCCCCCTCTGATTGTAACATCCAGTTCGCTTATATCAACTCGTAAGCCGATTTCTATGAATTTTTCTATGGAAGCGCGGACATTAGGCGCGCTTGTATTGGAGCCGTAGTGCGCCTGCATTCCGATTCCGTCAATCAGGTTGCGCGTGTTTCCTTCGGCTTTATATCTGTCGTTAATATCTTTTATCATTTTTGCCGTAACGGTTGCTCTTCTTGAATTGTCCAGATTGTAATCGTTGTAGTAGAGAAAAATGTCAGGATCCGCCGCGCGCGCTGTTCTGAAAGCTAGTTCAATATAATTCATGCTGTCTGTGCTTGCCTTGTTCCATCCGCTTTCCTCGCGGAGCAATGTTCTCCAGTCTTGATCCTGTTCGCCGGGATTAACGCGCTCTCTGACAGCTTCATTTACAACATCCCACGCGTAAACTCTTCCCTTAAAATGTGCGAGAACAATATTAATGTGGTTTACCATATTGTTTCTGACTTCCTGGGGAGTTCCTTCCGTCATCCATTTGGGCGTCTGGGAATGCCAGACAAGCGTATGTCCGAAAACCTTTATGCCCTGATCTAGCACCTCATCAACAAGCTCGTCAGCCAGTCCGAAATTGTAGCTGCCGCCCTTTTCCTTTGGAGCAAGGTGATCGGGTTTCATCTGGTTTTCGGCTGTTACGACATTAAAGTGTTCTTTAAGGAGATCATAATATTCATCTGTAATATATCTTCGGGTCAGAATGTTTCCGATAAGGAAATAATCCTTGTATACTGTTTTAAGCGCCGGCGTTTTTGAAGACATCTTCCCGCTGCCCGATGAGCCGCAGCCTGCGAAACTTAAAACAAATAACGCGATTAATAAAACTGATAAAGATTTTAACCTCATTGATATACCTCTTAAAAAATGATAATTAATAATACTATAAAACCGCTCTTTTATCAATAATAGCAGCATTCGGATTTTTAAATGAACATTTTTAATCATCTGTAGAATAATTTTAAAATTATGATATAATAATAAAATGATGCTTATAAACAACGACTGGAAATTTTTTTTAGGTAAAGTAAAAAACGCTCAAAACGCTGACTTTGATGACAGCGCGTGGAAAAACGTCGATCTTCCGCATGACTGGGTTATATCAGAGCCTTTCATCAGGGGAAAACTTGAAGGCTGGACACCCCAGAATATGCAGGGTTTCTTTTCATGGGAAGGAGTTTGCTGGTACCGCAAGGAAATTACACTCTCCAAAATTGAAGGGAAATTGGTTTATATTTACTTCGGCGGCGCGTACCGTAACAGCGCTGTTTTTATAAACGGAAAAGAAGCTGGGGGACGCGCCTACGGCTATTCCAGTTTTGAAATTGATATAACAGAATATGTAAACGAAGGCAGAAATATTATCGCGGTGCGTCTTGATAACGGCTGCGAAAAACCGGATCGCTGGTATTCGGGAAGCGGCATTTACCGCGATGTGCAGCTTAAGATTCTTCCCTCTGCTCATATTAAAACATGGGGAGTGCAGGTAAAAACAGAATTGTCAAAAAATAACAAACAGGCGGATATCAGCGTATTAACCACAATTGTTAATAAAAAACAAAAAACTGAAAAAAATGATCATAAAGTAAAAGGTATTGTGTGGGTTAAACTGATTGGACCGAACGGAAAATATGTCGCGGAACTTACATCTCCGTTTGAGTGTTCGGGCGAAGAAGAAATGGTTGTGCCTGTAAAGACGAAGATATTGAATCCTATTTTATGGTCGGCGCAAAATCCGTCGCTTTACCGCGCCTCTGTAAATATTGAAGTAAACGGAAAAAAAGACGAGCCTGTAGAGATAAATATAGGCATACGATCAATAGAGATTGAATATAAAAAGGGAATGACAGTTAACGGAGAAAAGGTAAAATTAAAAGGCGTCTGCCTTCATCATGACGCCGGAATTACAGGCAGCGCACATTACAATTCTGTCTGGCGGCGAAGGCTGAATATTCTTAAATCACTTGGATGCAACGCGGTGCGCACAAGCCACAATCCGCCCGCGGAGGACTTTTTAGATCTTTGCGATGAAATGGGGTTTTATGTAATTGACGAGTGCTTTGATAAATGGGTAAGCGGTTATTACGCTTCCCATTTTGAAGCAGACTCAAAACGCGACCTTACGGATTTTATTCTAAGGGACAGAAATCACCCGTCGATTTTTATGTGGAGTATCGGAAACGAAGTTGAGGATCAAGGGACTGATGAAATGATCGCCATTCAGAAAAAACTGGCGGAAATTGTCAGGAGCATGGATTCGCGCCCTGTAACCTGCGCTCTTGCGCCTCACGCAAATCCCAGAACTCTTGTAGGTTTGCCGCCTGAGGAACTTGTAAAACTTACAAAAAAACTTGCAAAAGATGTAGATGTACTGGGTTTTAATTACCACGAGCCTCTTTATCAGCACTATACAAAGGGTATTGATAAGCCGATTGTCGGCACTGAATGTTATGAGTATTATTCAAGCGTTGGAACTAACTTTGAAGATGTCTGCGATAAAAACCCGTGGCAGTTTGTGCTTGAAAATGACAATGTGATAGGTCAATTCATCTGGGCGGGAATAGATTACCTTGGAGAAGCCAGCTGGCCTTCGAAGGGCTGGTCCGGCTCAATTCTTGATATTTGCGGTTTTATGAAACCAAACGCATATTTTAGAAAAAGCATATGGTCGGATGAACCTTTTATTTACATGGCTTTTTACGATCAGTATTTAAAAAGGGATTACACGCGCGGGCGGTGGTCTTTTCCGCAGATGACATCACATCTTAACCATGAATATTTTGAGCGCAGAACTGTTACTGCCGCCGTTTTCACAAATTGCGAAGAAGCCGAATTGTGGATAAACGGAAAAAAGAGGGGAACTCGCCGCAGGGAAGATTTTAAAAACGGCATAATCGAATGGACAATTGAATATACAACAGATGATATTGAGGTAAAGGGAATTAAAGACGGCAGCGTTATCTGCTCATATCTGCTGCAGAAAGCGGATAAACCGAAAAAAATAAAACTAATTCCCGATAATACTGTATTTAAGACGGGAGATATCGCCCATATTGAAGTCAACATAGTAGATGAAAACGGCGTTTTGTGCCCAAATGACGATTTGCTTGTAGAGTTTTCATTATCAAGTAACGCGCGTTTTCTGGGCGCCTGTTCAGGAGATTTAACTCAAAATATGGGGTATACGCAGCCTAAGACCGTAACATCGGGCGGAAAAGCTCTTGCGATGGTAATGATGGGAAATTCTCAGGAAGATGCAGAGTTATGCGCAACATCGCAGGGTCTTGAAAAAGCTCTGCTGAAATTTAAGGTAAAATAGAAATATGAAAATGACAATGCGGTGGTTTGGTCCTGGTTTTGATCCTGTAACGCTGGATAAGATCAGGCAGGTTCCCGGTATCAGCGGAATAATCACAACGCTTTACGGCAAATTACCCGGCGAAGAATGGGAAGCGGACGAACTTCGCGCGCTTGTAAAAACGGCGCAGGATGCGGAGCTTCCTGTAGAGGGAATAGAAAGCGTTAATGTTCATGACGAAATTAAAACAGGCGGAAAAGAAAGAGACAAATATATCGAAAAATACATCAACACGTTAAAAGTAATAGGCGAACAGGGCATTCATCTTGTCTGCTACAACTTTATGGCGGTTTTTGACTGGACAAGAACCGACTTGGCGAAAGTGCGGCCGGACGGAGCTACTGTAATGTCATATGAGCAAAGCATCATAGACAATGTAAATCCCGCCAATATGTTTGAAATAATGAATTCAAAAGCGCAAGGTCATCAGCTGCCGGGATGGGAACCGCATAGAATGGCGAAAATAAAAGAACTCTTTGAAATTTATAAAGACATTGATGAAAACGCTCTTTTTGCGAACCTTGTATATTTTTTAAAAGCGATTATGCCTGTTTGCGGGCGTTACGGAATTAAAATGGCGATTCATCCTGATGATCCGGCATGGCCTGTTTTCGGGCTTGCGCGTATTATGAAAAACAAAGAAGATATTTTAAAAATAATAAACGCGGTTGATGATCCTCATAACGGCATAACTCTATGTTCAGGGAGTCTTGGAACAAGTCAAAAAAATGATATTCCCGGCATTATCCGTTCTTTAAAAGGACGGCTTCATTTTGCGCATATACGCAATGTTAAGCATAATTGTCCCGGCAGTTTTGAGGAATCCGCTCATCTTTCAAGCGACGGCTCTCTTGATATGTACGAGATAATGAAGTCATTGCACGATATCGGCTTTGACGGCCCGATACGTCCGGATCACGGCCGCAATATCTGGGACGAAGAATCAATGCCGGGTTACGGGTTATACGACAGAGCGATAGGGCTAAGTTACCTCAGCGGCCTTTGGGAAGCGATTAATCGCGGAAAACATTAATAAAACCATCAAAATATTAGATTTTTATATACTTTTTTTTTATTATTTGGTATAATTTGTTAATGTCGCAAATTGGAAAGTTTTGGATTATCTTGAACCCCGCAGCGGGTAAGGGAAAAGCGGCAAAGCAGTTCCCTAAAATCGATCATTTTTTCCGCACTAACTGGAAAAACTATGTGATCATGATGACTAATGGGCCGGGTGACGCGCTCAACATGGCCCGTGATTTACCGATCGGCGAAAACGATGTAATTGTTGCGGCCGGCGGAGACGGAACATGCAATGAGATTATTAACGGTCTGTTAATGCGAAAGCTGGAGAACCCTCCCATCTTCGGAGTGCTTCCCATAGGCAGGGGAAACGATTTTTCAGACACGCCTGGAATTCCGCGGGATATTGATAAAGCTCTTCAAATGCTGGTAAACGCAAAGACAAGAAGACTTGACGCGGGATTTGTAAAGGGAGGTTTTTTTCCCGACGGCAGATATTTTATAAACGGAATAGGCATTGGTTTTGACACAAAGGTTGGCTTTGAAGCCGCCAAAATGAAAATAAAAAGCGGAATCACTTATGTAATCGGCGCTTTAAAAACTGTTATCCGCTATGAGCCGTCGCCAGTGCTTCATATTAAATTCGATGATAAAGAAGTAACGCTTCCCGCTGTGCTTGTGTCGGTTGTAAACGGAAAGCGCATGGGCGGAAGTTTTTACATGGGGCCCGAAGCGGAACTGGACGACGGACTTTTGGACATCTGCTATGTTGAGCATCAAAAATCGAGAATAGATCTTTTAAAAATAATTTCACATTACACAAAGGGAACCCAGAAACAGTGCAAGGGAGTGTTTTTTAACAAAGGCGTAAAATTTCATCTTACAGCGCTTGAAGGCGGGATGGCGGCTCATTGCGACGGAGAGACAATCTGCTATGAAGGCAAGGAACTTGAAATTACCTGCATTCCCGGCGCGCTGAGGCTCATCGGAGCATAATATGGGATTCAGAAGGTTTGTTGTAAGTCACATAATGAAAGGGGTTTTAAACATTATCTGCAAGATTGACTGCGTTGAATTTGTTCAAGCACTTAAAAACAACAAACCTTTGCTTGTAATTTTTAACCATATAAATTTTCTTGAAGTGCCCATTCTTGTGACTCACAGTTATCCTTTGAATGTTTCAGGGCTTGTTAAATCTGAAACATGGGATAATCCCGTTTTTTCTTTTATTTTTAATACGTTTAAAGCGGTTCCAATCGACAGGAGAGGCGCTTTTTCAGAAAGTTTTAAAAAAGTGTGTGAAAAAATCGAAAACGGTTTTTATATGTGTATTGCGCCTGAAGGAACACGGAGCAAGGACGGCGTTCTAGGAAAAGGCAAACCCGGCATAATTCAATTGGCGCTTGAAGCGAATGTGCCGATTCTGCCGGTTGCGCATCACGGAGGAGAGAATGTATGGCAAAATATGAAAAAACTCAAACGAACTCCTTTTTTCTTTAAAGCGGGGAAGCCGTTTCGCATAAAATGTGATACAATGCCGGGTAAGGAAGAACGCGAGGCGATTATGACGGAAGTAATGACGCAGATAGCGAAACTGTTACCGGAAGATATGCGCGGCATTTACGGCGAATTTGCGCTGAATGAAACTAAATATCTGGAATTTATATGATACACATATTTGATGTTGACCATACGGTTGTAAGAAAAACAAGCACGGAATATTTTCTGCAAATGGCGATGAAAGAAAAATTGATCCGCTTTTCGCAGGTAAAACGCCTTCCTCTTGACTGGATAAAATATAAACTCGCATTCCCTGATGTGGATTTTATAGAAAACACTGTAAAAAGCCTTTCAGGAATTAATAAATATGATTTAGACAGAATTTCCGAAGCCTGTTTTAAAGAGAGAATAAAACCGAATATCTACACAGGAGCTGAAGCTCTTATAAAAGAAGCTCTGGAAAGGGGAGAAAAGGTAATTTTCGCGACATCTTCATTTGATTTTATCATCAGCCCGCTTGAACGCTACTTCGGAATAGATGAGTCTCTAGCCTGCAGGATGGAGTACGAGGACGGCATGACAACGGGAAATCTTGTCGGTTACAGTTTTTTCGGCCCGAAGAAAAAAACTGCAGCCTGCGGCTGGATGGAACGGAACAATATCAAAAAAGAAGACACGTGTTTTTATTCGGATTCATACACAGACCTGCCGCTTCTGGAATACTGCGGAAGGCCTGTGGCAGTTAATCCTGACAGAATTCTCGCAAAGCACGCCAGAAAGAACGATTGGAGAATAATTCGTTTTAAAGAAGTTCTGGGAAAAACTACCAGTTAAAAATTATTTTCATTCCGTTTTTCAATTCTAAAATATCCATTATGCCGGCGGAAAATGAAACTTTTTTGCCGGAGGAAACGATCTTCGCGTTTTGCAAAGAAGTCAGCGGATTTCCATTTACGTCATTCAGCATTAATGAAGAATTTGAAGGCGCGCTGAAACTGACTGAGAAATTGTAATTCCCGGAAAGAACGGCTATTAAATCCATCATGTCATCGTCATAAGACGGAAGTTCATCAAGAAGAAGGATATCAAGGCTCGCGGATTGTCCCTGCTTTTTAATTGCCGCTCTTTTTAACGACGGATCCAAAAACTGAACAAGAGCTTTTTCTTCTTTAAAATCTATTACAACTTTATAAACCGTATCCTTAGTTTCATCTTTTGAAGAGAAAGAAACAAGCTTAAGGCCGGGATTTCTGTCTATAGTTCTTTCCCAATCAGTTCTGCCGACAGGCAGCGAAGGCTTCGATTCATTGCCGTCGAGCTTTCCCAGATTTTCTATCATGCGGGAAAGACGGTATTCCGCAGTCACTCTGCCGGAACCGTCTTTATTCATTTGAATATCCAGCGAAAGGCCTATGCATGAGCTTAAGGTTAACAAAACGGCAGTTAAAATCAGCGGAAAAGACGCTCTCAATTTATATTTCATTAAAATTCCTCCGAATGGATTTTTATATCCTGAATGCGTATCGGATTTTCTTTTTCGATCATGTCAAATGCTTTTTGAAGCACGGTCTCTCCGAATGCGCGTGAATTGGAAACAATCGCTCCTGCGATTTGACAGAAAGAAAGAGAATCCTGAAGGTCTACTTCCGCGGCGCTGAGGTGATAACGCTTTCGCATTTTATCCAGGATGGACTTGACAACGCGCCGCTTTTCCTTGATGTTGCCTGTATCAGGAATCTCAAAAATTATCTGTATCATTGAAACAATCATTTTTCATGATATTATATCTTAAAATGACTTTTTTGCGAAGAGCTATATTATTATTTCTCTTTTTAACGCCAATACTGAGTTATGCTCAGGAAAATCAATCCTCAGGCGAAATAGTTCAGGAAGAAGAAAATTACGCGCTTGAGTTAAATTTACAGGAGTTAAGGCAGCGTATTCTGGGTGAAGCGCCCAATGAGCTTATGCGCTATTCCCTGGGAGATTCATCAGTTTCGCTTTTTATGACCGGTTTCTGGAAGGGAGAATTGCAGGGAAACGCCGGTTTTTCGGTTTCGCCCATTGGAACAGAGTTCGCGTCTCCTGAATCACCGTTATTATTTAAACAGGAAGTTGATTTAACAATGTCGCTCTGGATAAACAACAGATGGTTTGTAGAAGCAAACTTTCTGGACGATTCCGCGCTGAATACTTACAGAGCCGGTTACAGGGGGCAAAGGGGTGAGTTTTTAAAATACGCGGGAATTGGAAACGCGGGGCTTGAATTCCCCGTTTTTCCGTATCTCGATCTCGGAGGCGATTCTCCTTCTTCATTCGGTTTTTACAGCCGTTTCGGAAGCGAGGATTTAAATATTCACGCGCTAATAAGGTATGACGTGGCTTCGCGCGAAGAGCGGATATTTTCAGGAGCCAGAGAAAGAACATACAGCGATTTAAATCCGCATAATTCCGTGCGGGGAGTTTCATTCGCGCTTCCTGATACGGATATAGATCCTGATGTGACAGTTTACATTGAGGATGAGCGAGGAACAATTTACGATAAAAACGGACGAAGATGGAGATTGGCTCTTCAAAGTGAATTCGCGTTTTCAAGAACGCAGGGGCTTTTAGAACTGAGTATAAGACCGTCCGGAATGGTATCTGTTGTTTATTCAAAGAACGGGGATCGTCCCTGGAATAATTCTCTGGGAAATTATGATACATCATTACCAGGATCGTCCGCAGGTTATTTAACCGCTGTTCAAAATTGGTTTGATTCAACGCGAAGTAAAATAAAACTTGAGGAATACACGCAATGCGGAAGCGATCCGGCGCTGCCCGGAAGACCCGGTGAAGCTGTTTTCGGCGCAGTCAGCGCTCTTGTAATTTACCAGAACGGCGCCTTCTCTCCGTTTGAAAGGCGAAACCGCTACGACGCGCCGTCAAACTCAACGGAAAGAGCGGCTCTTGTTGATATTTCCACCGGAAAAGAAATTAAAGGAATTGATTTTATTCTGCTTGACAGCGAAACAATAACGGATGCTTTTACATTTTCGGCGATTATCACTTACAGGGGCGTTTATGAACTTATCCGTTCAGGCAGTCAGGACAAGCGAAGTCCGCAATCGCTTTGGCCATTGGCTCAAGCTTTTGATAATTATCAGGGAGAGCCTGAAGTATATCTTCCGGGAAAAAATGTTTTTCAAGGAAATGTAATTCTTCGATTTACCAACTTCAGCAGCGTAACCGGTTTTTTTATCGGGACGGACGCCATACCCGGTTCCATACAGGTTTTCAGAAGCGGTATACAAGACGCCGATTTTAATTACAATTCATCCTCAGGCGAAGTGACGATTAAAGGATCAGTAGGGCAGAATGAAATAATTCGCATAACGTATTTAAAAAAAGACGAAGGTTTGCGCCTTGGAAGCGTCGCGGCGGGATTAGGCGCGGTTTACCGCGGAAAAGGCGGATTAAGCCCCTTCTCGGCGCAAGCCGCTCTCGGGATACGCTGGAACCTGACCGAAGACTCGTTTACAGAATACGATCTTTCAAACACAGGAACTGTGGGAATAAGCGCGAAAGCCGCATGGGATTATAACAAGTTTAAAGCGCGGGTAACAAGCGGTTTTTCATTTGTTCAAACTGATACAACAGGTCTTTACAGAGCCGCCGGAATGGAAGGAAATGAAATAATTTTTTCAATGCCCAGTGAGCTGTCATTTATTTCAAATCCTCCTTCTTCGCTTATTATAACAGGATTGTCTGCTTCAAACCGCTCGGATTTAATTTTCAGGAACTACAGCAATTCAAATATACTTGGCAGTAATCTAATGAATATCGACTGGTCGGCTCCGGTAGTTTCAGGCGTTAACAGACCGTACCCCGCAAGAGATTCAAATTTGGGTAATAGCCAGACGCTTGTAATGGAGTTCAATCTTTCGCGCGGCGAATGGACAGGTTTTCAATCGCCTATTGATCGGAGCAATGATATTTTATCTCAGGCGCAGGAGATTGAAATACCTTTCAGGTTCTATGGTTTTAATAAAATGCCTCCTTCAAAATTTAAGCTGATAATTCAAATTGGTTCATTGTCGGGCAGAGACTTTGTTTATACCGAAAATACAGATTTAATTTGGGAACAGATTCTTTTTTCTGATGAATGGGAATTAAACCCTCCCGCCGATAACAGCGCTTTTTACACAAGCGAGGTTTTTGATTATAATTCACGGATTGCGCGTTTTATTTTAAACGATAAAGACAGACTTAAGCTTTCTGGCGCAGGATCGATTCGCGTGATCGCCGTTTATGAAGATGACGATCCAGTATCAGGGAGGATTTTATTCGCTTCTCCGATTATCCGCGGCGCATCATTCAGACCTGTAACGTATAACGGAGAAATAAACGCTGTAAATGATTTTTCTGTAAGTTCAAACAGGGTAACCGCCGTTGAAACAAGAGAAATTGATAACGCGCTTTTATCCGCGTACGGTGAGATTATCAGAAAACTTCATCCTGAAACAAGCGCTCAGAGAGTTTTAAAAATTGAATGGGAAAATATGGAAAATGGAGTTTCAGCCGGCATTGACGGCAGGATAGGGGAGCTGCCGCTTTCCGATTACAGAGAGTTGTCGTTTTTTGTTAAAGGACCTGCGCTTAAAGATACAAGCCGCGTGAATGACATTTTTTTAAATTTTATTATAGCAAAAGGACCGCAGAATTTATCCAGCCGTCAGCTTGAAGCGAAAATTCCTTTAACCGCGTTTACGGAAGGTCAGTGGTCTAAAGTTAATATTCGCTATCAGGGCGGAAATAAAACAGTTTTAGTTGACGGTAATGAAAAGGACGGATCTTATGTAAGTTATAATCCGTTGCTCTCGGTACATGATAATACGGCTAACAGATTAAGTTATATCGCGCTGCTTATAACAGGCGATCCTGCATCGGCGCTTTGCGGCGGTACAATGTATATAGACGAAATAATTCTTGAAGATCCTGTTTTATTTTACAGATTGAACGCGGGAGCGGGACTTGAATACAAAAGGGAGGGAACAATTTTAGCGGCAGGTAATACCGCGATCCTTTCAGATTTTTCCGTTAATACCGCTCTTGAATCCGAAGCCAGATTTGAAGATGAAACGGAAAATCCTGATTTTTCAGGAAGTCTTGTAAGCCGTACAGGAGCTGAAATTTCCGTATTAGGAGCAAAAGTAAAGGGAAACCTGGCCTTTACGGCGGCGGAAAACACGTTTTTGTGGAACGCGGATCACAGTATTTCAAAATCAATCGGCCCGTTTTCGGTAAAAGAGGAATTTTTCGCCTCTCCCGCGGATAATTTTGCGCGGCATAATTTTAATATAGCTTTTATGTCTGATTTCCATCTAAAATTCGACGCGGACGCTCTTTATGATTATTCTAAATTAAGGCAAAAATGGAACCTTGGGATGGGATATAAATCAAAAAATGAGTTAATTCCTATGGCTGTGATTAACAGCGAGGCGATATGGACAAACGAAAGTAATTTTAAAGATGACGCTAATTACGGACAGTTATGGATCAATTCATGGGAGCCTTTAATTCCCGATTCAGGAAACGGCGCTGAATCCAGAAAAACAAAAACCCAATTTGTGTTAACGCAGAGAACAAGACCTCTAGGAGCTTCTGTTACGCTTGAAGGCAGCACAAATTTTACCGAGGCAAACAATGTTACGCGATCTGAGAATAACGCATTTCTTGATATTCCTGTAATGCTTGAAAAAACAAACCTCAGTTTCCGCGCCGGCCGGAGTTTTAAAAGACACCTCAATTATGCCTCGGTTGACGCTTTTGATGACGGAAAGATTTTTTTTGAAAGCATAGAAGATTCATTTGCGCTCTGGAAAATATTTCCCGGTTATTCGCTCTTTGCTCCTGAGTTGAGCGCCGCAATGGATGAAAGCATATTAAATTCGCCCAGGCGGCAAAACGCGTTTTATACATTCTTCAGCGATTATTTTAACGCAAGAATAACATTACCCAGTCTTTATAATATTTCTTCCTTATTTGTCCCTTCAAAAATTACATTTATTATAGAAAGAGCTCTTGAGCAGAAAATGGATACAAAAACGGATAAATTGAACATAGGAACGGCTTTGCAGTTTTCCGCGATTAATATTTTCGGCGCTTTAGGATCAAATCCTGTTTTTAAATTTTATCAAACCGATGAATTTTCTCATGCGTTCGAGGCGGCTTTCGCGATTCCAAAGGGAGAAGATGTAATATGGAGATTAAGTTCGTCTTTAAACGCCGGTTTCAGGGGATTTTCGGGAGGTACGCTTAATTTCACTAATATTTTTTATTTGCAAAGCAACGAATACTGGACAGAAAGTTTAAAAATCGGATGGGAGGTTCCCGTTAAAAAAAGTTATTTAAGCGTTTTTTATGAATGGGTTTCAGCTTCAATCGCGCGGCAAAATACATGGGCGGGACTTTCAAATATATTAAACGAGAATTATGAGAAATTAAGAAAAGAAAGTCTTGAAATTATCTTTGACAAAACGCAGGATGATCTTAGGTGGAGCATTATTGCGGGGCATGAGGATATTATAAGAGTTTCAGGAAGACTTAATTTTACAACATTTTTAAAGCTAAGATGCAGCGAAGATAAAAAATCAGAAACCTTTATATTTGATGTAATGCTTGGAACCGCATTGAGATTTAGTTTCTAAGTATCCGCGTTTGCGCCTGAAGCGGCTTCTTCCTGTTGTTCTTTTTCAGCTGCCTTTGTATACATGGAATTTATAACATTTTGAATGCTGTTTTTGTTAGCCGCGTTTATTCCCTTTATGTTTAATAAACCTTCAACGGCGGAAATATCATCAAATCCGTCTGTTACAGCTCCTTGAAGTTCTGTTACCCCGTCAATATTTTCTCCGTCCGCGGTAATCAGCACTCTTGCAATGGCGAAGCGGACATCGCATTTCCTTGGATCTTTTGAAGAGCCGGCTATGTTTGTGTGCGAAAGACGGTATTCTTCAAGAGCTTTAGCGTAAAGTTCATGATACTCAAGCGCCTGCGCGTATTCATAGCGGACTTTGGCGTCTGTGTTAACGCTCAGCCATTCCGCGAATCTGTCAATAGCTTCCACTTTTTTAAGAGCCGCCTGACAGCGCGCGAAAAGAAGCATTGTATCCTTGTTTTCCTGAAGAGCTACCGGGTATTTTTGAAGAACATCTTCCGCCGCGCTGTATCGTTCAAGAGTGTATAAAACAAGAGCGTGATTGTATCCGTCATCGGCGCTATCCGGAATAAGAGAGAGAAGTTTACTATAATGTTTTTCCGCGGTTTCAATATCGCCGGTTTTTATTCTTGAATAAGCCGCCGCCTTAAGCGCCAGAACATTATCAGGATCTTTTTTTAATATTGACTCGAAATGTTTTACAGCTTCATCGTATCTTTGCCTTTCAAAAGCAAGCCTGCCCAAATTGTACGTTGAAGCTACCATTGTTCTGTCGGAAAACCTTGCGCGGTTCAGCCATTTTTCGGCTTCATCATATTTGCCGAGATCGAAGTATGCCATGCCGATTGAATAATACTCCTGCGCGGAAACAGGCCCTCCCGCGCAGGCGCAGATTAAAAAGGTACTAAGGAGAACAAGAATTGTAAAAATCAGATAAAAACTTTTTTTTATCATTTTCCCTTTCATTTAACCTTGCTGAGAACGGTTTTTTCTATCTCCCTGAACTGGGAGCGGTAAAGGTTTGACATTCCCGCGCCGTAATCGGCGAGCAGCTGAATAATGTTCCTTGGATTTTGATGACCGTCGTTTCCGTTTATTCGATCGCCGGCGTCTCCGAGACCCGGCATTATATACGCGTCTTCATTTAAAACGCCGTCCATCCACAGAGTGTATACTTCGCAGTTATCAAGCGCTCTAATAACGCGGAGCGCGCCTTTTAAAGCGGCGATAACATTGAAGAATGTAATCGATCGCGGTTTAATTCCGATGCTGTTTAAATATTTTACTACGGTAACAAGGCTTCCGCCCGTTGCGTTCATCGGATCTGCGAAAATCAGATTCTTGCCGTGCAAATCGGCTGGATTTAAAAATGATTTATCAAGATCGAGAATGTATTCCATGTCGTTTTCCTGTTTAGCGTCATTCCGGTAAATTCTAAAAAGGGCAAACGGCGTTACATAGCCTGATGATGAATACTCTTCGATTTCCTTGCTCATGATCATCGAAGGAAGAAGCGCGCCGCGGAGCATAACGCACATAACGGTATCGGAAATTTTTTCATCTACATTATTAATTTTATGAACCGCGTAATTCTGCGCTGGGCTTGTAACGGGAGTTTTAATAATTAAATAATTTTTTTGATTGCCAGAACTTGCCCACGCGAGTTTAAAAAGCATTTCATAAGCGCGCTGGATATAATAAATAAACTCGTTATTGTCTGTGTTCACATCTCTTAATTTCGCGATTAAACGTGATGCTTCAGAATGATTCTCCTGCGGAGAAATAAATGAATAAACATGAATCCTTGAATTCTTCTGGCAAATATCCTGCATTAAATCGCCCATTTCATTGTAAAGAGCGATAAGGTTGTTTTGAGCTTCTTTGCTTCCGGTCTCGACATCCGGAAACAGGGAGATGGCATTTTCAAAGAGATTGTCCATAATTTTGAGGTTTTCTTTATCTTGCGCGGTTAAATAGCCGTCCAATTCGCCCGCGTTTAATATCAGTTTGTCCATGTTCACAGTATATTGATAATCTTTTAAAGTGGCAACCTGATTGACAAACAATGAAAAAAAGGGGATTTTGAGAGAGTATGAAATATCTATGCGCATGTATAAAAATTGCTTTTATTGCCGCTATTTTGGTTTTTCAGGCTGCCTGTCATAACAATGAAATCGGCTCTGTAGGAAGGGAAGACCTTTTTTCTCTAGAAATCGGTCCGATGGAGGATCAAATTGCGCTTTACAAACTGGACGGCAACAGAGGAATCAGGAGAACAGGCTTTACAATGCGCGACGGCCTTTTTTACATTGCGGACGGCAACTCCGGTAAAATTGTCCGTTATAACTCGTACGGCGACCTTTTATTCATGATTTATAACGAGGAGACAAATCCTTCTCCCATCACATTAAAAACAAATATTTCCGAAGATGAGCAGGCGACCCGCTGGGCATATTCGTATCCTCTTGAAGAACCCGGATGGATAGCTGTTGATTCAAGAAAACACATTTTTGTGGAAGACAGGCTTCCAAGACAGGAACACAGATCCGATCCTGAAACAAGAGCGCTCCTTGACGGCATCATTCTTCATTTTGATCAGGACGGGCGTTTTATTAACTATCTCGGCAGCGACGGCGTGGGCGGAAAGCCGTTTCCGCGTATTATCGGGATGACAACGACTGTAAGAGATGAACTTGCAATTGTCTGCCGGCTTCCCGACGGATGGGATATTTACTGGTTTAATTCTACCGGAATGCTTTTATTTCTTGTAAAAATTTCAGCGAACGAAATTCCGTCTCTTGCCGACTGGCCGCAGGCTCATTCGCACATCGACAGCATTACGCCTCTGCCTGATTCAAGAAGGCTCTTAATTAAAGTAGATTACTCAAGCGATACCTTTGATCAGTCTACAAATACAAGGACGGGTAGTGTGCCTGTAAGTTCCTGTATATGGACATTAAATGTTGAAGACGGCTCATATACCGGTTTTACAGTGCTTCCTCTCTATGAAATTATCGAAGGCGGTCAGCCTACGAATATTGAAGTTTCCTATTCAATGCTCGGCGCCGCCCGCGACGGCAAGGTGCTTCTTTACTTCCCTGTAGAAACCGGCTATTCGCTGCTTTTTGTAAACATCGGCACGCGCGAGCAGCGCCGCGGATATATACAATTCTCGATAGACGAGCTTCAGTACAATGATTTCTTTTTATCAAACGAAGGAATACTTTCCGCAATGCTTGCCGACAACTACAATGTTAAATTTGTCTGGTGGCGGACCGACAGATTCATGGGTGAATCGTTATAGGGAGCGGTTTCATGAGTGATGATGAAAAAGATGACAAAACCGGAAGCGAAAGACCGAATCAAAAATATAATCTGAGCAGGGACGATTCCAGTGTGCCCGAGGGAGGGCTTACATTTTATTACAGCCGCGAACGAAGGCTTGCGAACGCTCCTGAATCTGTCCGAAATCTTTACAAGGAGGAAAAGCGCAGCCGCTTCGCGCTCTTCGGCGCGCTTGTCGCCGACAGACCAAGAAGATTTTTGTTTCTCATGATCGTTTTACTCTGCGCCGTGATACTTGTGCTTTCCATATCAGGATTTCTGGATACGGCGTATACGCTTTCCGAAAACAAGCTTGAAATAAACGGCGCTCGTTTTGAAGGAACAACAATCATTGTACTGAAGAAAAACGCGAAAAATTCAAGCGCTTATAACGGCGCTGTTGATATAGCGGTTTCAGTTCCAATGCCTCTGCAGGAAGACGGCTCTCTCCCTTCGGAGGGCGACTATCCCGTTTTTTATCATCGCGTCTTTTTCAGCGCGGAAAAGGAAGAAGTGTACCGTTTTGCGGTTCCTTTCGATCACCCTGAACTTCTGATGGTTTTGCAATCTGAAAAAAACACGCTTCAATTAAAATTAATACCCAAATAAAAAATATTTTTCCGGCGCATTGACTAAATAACTTTTTTATGTTATTTATTATATATGATACAGTTGTATTTCTTATCTATACTTTGCAGCGGCATCGCCGGGTATATTCTTTTCGCCGGAAAAGACGACGGCACAGAAATGCTGATACCTGTTAATAACCCTACTTTTCACCTTGTTCTTGGCATCATTAGCGCCGTTACCGGAGTTTTAAAACTTCTCTCTCCGCTGCCTTCCAGCATGGACGCCGCGCGCGGAGTAATAATACTGGGAGATCTTATACCAAGCGCCGCGGGAATAATCGCCGGCCTTATCCTTATTTTCGGGCTTTACCGCAGAGATATATCAGCGAAAGACGGCGAACTCGATCGCATCGGAACAAATCTTTTGGTATTCAGAAAGCCGATAGGAATCGCGTTATTGTGCGCGGCTGTTGTGCATTTTATATTCGGCGAATTGATTTTCCTTTAGACAATGATCTAAATAATTATTTTAAATATTATCCGCGTATCAATTACAGATAGCGCCGCTCCTGATTCATTCGGGCTTAAGTAGTAATTATTGTTATTGCCGGTGTAGTAAGAAACTCCTTTTGTTCTTCCTATGCTGCGGTACGAGAATTCCAATGATAAATCCGCCTTTTTAAATTTAAAAGAAAGACGGCCCGAAGGTTCTATAAAATGCCCCCAGCCCGTGAAATCAAGATAGGTTACTATTTTTGTTTCATCCTTATGATTGTCTTCTGCGGCGCAATAAGTAAAAGGAGAGTATTTAAAAGAAATTTCTAGATGCAATAGAGAGCCTATATAAATGCCTGCAGAAATACCAGGACTTAAAAGAAGCCAGTCTTGTCTGTATGTAATAACTTCCCCGTAAAATCTTATAACTTCCCAATCTTCAGAAGCGTATGTTCTGTAGCCGTCTCTTGCCGAGAATGAAAAATGCATCCATGAGAAAGTCAGCAATGGTTTGATATAAAAAATGTCCGCGATTGGTATAGAAACGCCGGCGGAGAAATCCAGCCATAAAAATTGCGTTATTTTATTTGTATGTTCTGAATAGTTTGTAAGATTTGTATTATGCATCGATAACCAGTCCCGGTCTTCCATTTTTCCGCTGTCCGTGGGAAAACCGGCTTTAAAAACAAGCGAAGCAAAAAATCCGGCGCCGCTCATAAAGCCGGATCTTCCGTAATCCATCTGAATGCCGAGGTAAAAAACAGGTTTCATGTCCCAGGTAAGTTCGCTTAATATTTCCGCCGGCGTGTACAAGGGATAAACATATTCAAAGGATTGACCGTAAACAAAACCGGCTAAAGGACCGAAAGAAAACGAGTATTTTTTTTCTTTTTGATCTTCATTTAAAATAAGTTCCTGACCATAAACATTGTTTATTGCCGAGAATAAAGACATGATGACTAAAACCGCCAAAACGGTTATATTTTTCATTAATATGAGGATACTCAGGAAACGGCGCATTGGTCAATTGTCAATATGTCTTACACTTTTTCTTACAGCGTTTTGTATGATCTCCTGCGGCGGCAAAAAGGAAGAAATCCCTGTGGTTCCGCCTGTTACAAGTCCCTTAACCAAAGATTATATAGGTTTTGGAGTTATAAAGGATTCATTTACCCATATAACGGCGGATCCGATAGACGACAGCCCTTCTCTCGGGTATTTAAGGCGAGGTTCGCTTGTTAAGGTTGTAAGGCGTCAGATAATAAAAACACAAACAGGCTTTGTTTCGTGGGTTCTGACAGACAGCGCCTCGGGCGAATCCGCGGGCGCTCAGCACGGCTGGCTGAAAGAAGAAGTGATGGATATCTACGACAATGAAAGTCAGGCAAGAACCGCCTCGGAGTCATTGCCGAAATGAGCACGACAGTAATTCTCTTTGCAGTGCCTCCTTTAGCGGGCGCGATTATCGCTTATGTAACAAATGTAATCGCCATTAGAATGCTTTTCAGGCCGCTGAAAGAAATACGCGTTTTAGGAATAAGAGTTCCCTTTACGCCCGGGATTCTCCCGCGTCAAAGAGAAAAACTCGCATTAAGTATCGGCGCCATGGTAGAAAGAGAGCTGATAACGGCGGAGGTATTAAGAAACCGTCTTGAAAATATTGATATAAGCGGTTTCTCAGGCATTGTAATGGAATTCCTGCGCCGTGAAGATATTAAAAAAGAACTGGAATCAAAAGGGCGAATACTTCTTCGCGATGTTTTTTATAAATTAAATTCCTTGCAGCGGATTTTTTTATCGGCAGGGCAGTACGATCAAACGCTGGAAGAAAAAATGCCAGAAATTATTAATGAGTTAATCGCGTCTGTAGAGAATCTTTTAAAAGAAGAAAGGGTGCAAAAGAAACTGTTAGGCGCCGTAGACGGACATATAGAAAATATTTTAGCTTCGATAAACATTAAAAAACTTGTTTCAGACAGAATAAATTCCCTGGATATGCTGCGCGTAGAAAGGATAATTCTTGATGTAATGTCAGATCAATTCAAGTGGATTTACTTTTTCGGCGGAGTGCTTGGCTTTTTAATAGGTTTATTTCAGGCAACATTCACCTTTCTGCTTCGCTGACGGCGCCGAGCTGCCCGCAGGCTCCGGAGATTTTTTTCCCTTTATGAAGACGCGCGGTAACTTTTAAATTCAGGCTTTCAAGCAGCTTTATAAAATCTTCCGTTTCTTTTTTAGAAGGTTCGCGTAAATCCTTATTCTCAAACTTTAAACCCTCTGCGGGATTCCATGGGATAATATTTATAACACTGTCCAAATCTTTCGCAAAATCCGAAATACAGGAAGCGTCTTTTGCGCTTATGTTAATGCCGCCTGCTTCTTTCAAAGCCAGCAGAGGTATTTCAAGCGTGATTCTTCCTCCGCCGTTTTTCTGATAAAGCAAAAGAGCGTCTTTTAAATCCTTTAAGGGGTTGTTTTTGGCAAGCGGCATGAGCTTTCGGCGCAGAGTTTCATCCGCGGTAACAAGAGAAAGAGCAATCCTAGCGTACGGACCATTTTTCGCAATATCAAAAAGTCCTTCGCAAATTCCGCAGGTGGACACTGTAATCCTTCTAAGCGACAAATTAAGCCCTTTTTTATCACATAACACGTTAATTGCTTTTTTAAGATTTTCAAGATTTAAAAGAGGCTCACCCATTCCCATGATTACAACATTGTCAATAATATGCCCGTTTTTTTTACCTGAGCTTACTGAATTTTTTAAAAACAAAAACTGTTCGATTATTTCATTGCTCTGAAGGTTTCGCTTAAACCCCAGTGAGCCTGTTTTGCAGAAAATGCATCCTGCAGGGCAGCCTGCCTGAGTTGAAAGACAGGCTGTCAGGCGGTTTTTATTATCGCTTAATAAAACAGCCTCTATTATATTTTCATCCTGAAGTTTAATTGCGATTTTACTTGTATTTGTATCTTCAAGGCGGTTAATTACCCTTCCGGAAAAGATGTTGTAGTTTTCACACAGTTCATTTTGAAGGGCTAAGGGGATGTTTGACATCTGTTCAAAGCTGGTTTTGCCGTTTAAAATCCACCCGTAAATCTGGCTTGAACGGTATTTTGGAAGATGCGTTAATAATTCCTGCAATTGTAAAAGATCAATTCCGGCGAGAGTTTTCATTATCTGATACTGTCAAGCATTTCCGTGATTTTTACGCATTTTATCCCGAGGCGCTGAAAATCTTCGAGCGCGTCAACAGCGCTTCGTTTGTTATTCATTTTTAAATAGCAGTCCGCAAGTTCAATATAAAGCCTGTAATTTTTATTATCCTGCTGAATAAGACGCTTAAAGGATGTTACAGCGTCCTCGTATTTACCCTGTTCTTTGGCGATTAGAGCAAGCCCCATAACCGCGTAAGTGTCAAACTCCACGTTTAAAGCTTTCTCGTAATAATTTTTAGCGCTTTCAAAATCTTTTAAGCTGCGGTACGCGTCTCCCGCGCGCGTAAGAATCATTTTATTGCGCGGATCATGTTCCAGTATGCGGATCCAGTATTCAAGCGATTTACTTATTTGATTCATGCCGCGGTAACAGTCCGCAAGTCCGAAAAGAGCGTAAAAATTATAACTTTCCCTTTTAAGAGCCGTTTCAAAATACGGAATGCCTTCGTTGAATGTTTTTAACTTTCTGTGGCAGTTTCCAATCGAGGTTAGCACGCGGATATCAACATCGCCGCCTGACTTCATCATTTTTTCCCAGTAGAAAAGAGCTTCTGAATATTCTTTAAAATCGTAGTGTAAATGTCCAAGACCGATGATGGCGTATGGGTTGGAGGATTCCATTTCCATTACTTTCATGTAGGTGTTTTTTGAATTTGTAAAATCGCGCACTTTTCTGTAAGCGTCCGCGATTCTTGTAAGAACAGTAATATTTTTATCGTCATGTATTAAATACTGTTCCCATATTTCAATGGCTTTCTGGTACTGGTTCATCGCCTTGTAGCAGTCGGCAAGACCGAATAGCGCATAATTGTTTCCAGGATGATGGACAAGGCATCTTTGGTAATATTTTACAGCTTCACGGATGGAACCCTGTTTGCGCGTAGCGTCTCCCATTCCTACAAGAGCGTAGTTGTTATTTTCGTCCAGCATCAGGATTTTTGTGAAACAATCGATAGCGTCGCTTACTCTGTTTTCTTTTAAAAGATGGTAACCTGTTTTTGAAATATCAGATATTTTCTGCGATTCAGGAATAGGCTGGATATCGTCTCTAATATCACTCATTATTCATATCCTGTATCTGTTCCTGCCCGTTTCCGTCATCTTCATGGAGCATATCCTGTAAAGCAAAGGCAAGGTTTTCAAGCAATGGCCCCGATTTATTTTTATCATGAGCCATCCAAAACATCCGCAAAGCTTCAAGCGGCCTGTCTTTCGACTTATAAAAATCTCCTACTCTGGAAAGTCCGTCGGAATATCCTGTTGTCATAAATATTCTTCTTGCGCCTTCAATGTCGCCTTCGTTAAATATTTGATTTCCCCTGCGGTTCAGCGCCGCTTTATCGGAACCTTCGACAGGCGAAGGCGAAGACACTCTTATGAATGCGTTTTTGTCATCGAATTTTTCTAATATTTTTTTATCCATGCTCTTTAAAGGATTATACCTTAATTATATTATCAGCCTTTTTTATGAAAAAAACAAGAGAAATTATTACGCGATTAACTATATGCAAAGAAATCGACAACAGATCTGCCGTAATCTCTTGAGTCTGTTTTACGCAGATTTGGTATTTCAATCTTTAAATAATCGGGGCGCGGGCGGTGAATCAAAATACGGGTCTGAGGCATTACAAGATTTGAAGAAGCGATTTTAGAGACAAGTTCCCATTTAAATTGATACGGGAAAGGAGGGTCTAAAAAGATGATGTTAAACGCCGTTTTAGCCCTTTTTATATACAGTTCTGCCGGCATAAAACGGCAGTTGATCCGGCACGGAGAAATCGATACATTTTCAAGTAGTGTTTTTCGTTTTAATTTATCCTGTTCAACCGCTTCAATGACTGACGCGCCGCGCGAAGCGGCTTCAAGAGCAATGATTCCGGAGCCTGTGAATATATCTAAAAATGAAAGATTTGCTATGTCTCCAAGACAGGCAAAAACAGATTCGCGCATTTTATCCATGCTCGGTCTTATATCCTGCCCTCCATGCGGAACAGAAACTTGTCTGCCCTTCAGAGCGCCGCCTGTGATTCTCATGTGTACGCTGTTTTACCGCGCTACGCGCTGCTGCCAAGAAGTCCGTTTAATTCAGCGTCGGTCACAACAGATTCTGTGACTGCGCTTTCTGCGGGAACGTATGAATCGTCGACAAGCTTTTTACGTTTTATGCTGTCTGTTCTTAATTTGGCTATTGTAATCTGGGTTTCGGGGAATATTGAAGATGCAAACGGGCTTGAATTCCCCATTATTTCATTTAAAAGCTGGCTGAACTGCCATTCCGCGTCGAGAATATTATCCGCTTCAACTTCACGATCCAGAATCTTCAGATTCTCAAGGAACCTACCTGTTAACATGTCAAGAATCGCGCTAATAAACTCAAGATCGCTCATTGTTTGGTTATAAAAAAGACCGGAGTCCGTGTCCAAATGCATAAGATCGCGGATCATTCTGATTCGGACATTCAGGATAAAAATAGTATCTTCAAAATTTATTCGCTTGTTCATAGTATTGCTTTAATTATCGGTTAATATTTACGGAAAACACAAGTATTTTAACAGCACTTTCTGAGTCTATAGGTTGGTTGACAATATGTCGATATAATTTCTATAATATTACCCATATAGAAAGAGGGGGGAAATGGCCGAGCCGCTCCAGCTAACATTCGTAAATTTCGCAGCAAAATCATATATAATTGTCGAAGGCAAAAAGAATGCAGACAGATTTTTTATAGTCCGCTCCGGAAAGGTACGGCTTTCCAAGGAAGTGCAGGTTGTCGCCGAGGAATCAGGCGATACGCTTGGTCCCGGAGATTTTTTCGGCGTAGTTTCCACAATGTCCGGTCACAGTCATATTGAAACCGCGCAGGCGCTTACAGATGTTACCCTTATTTCAGTCCAAAAAGAACAGTTCAGCCAGCTCATTCAGAACAACGCTCCTGTAGCGATGAAAATTATCATGCAGTTTTCAAAGAGGATGCGTTATCTGGACGAAGCTCTTACCCGCCTTACTCTAAAGGACAACGCCACAGACGATTTGAGTCATTTATTTAACATTGGTGAATATTACGCAAAGCACAATCAGATTAATCAGGCTTTTTACGCATATCAAAAATATATTAAATGCTGCCCCGGCGGCAGCAATGTAAAAGACGCGGCAGAGAGGCTTAAAAAAATCGCCCCCTATATAAAAGATCCGCAGCAGCCGCCGAAACCCGGTGAAATGGTGCGCTCTTATAAAAAAGATTCAATCGTTTTCTGCGAAGGCGAACCCGGCGATGAGCTTTTTATCATCCAGAAAGGCTCTGTCAAAATTATTAAAATAACTGAAAGCGGCGAAATCCTTTTAGCGGTTTTAAAATCCGGTGATATTTTCGGAGAAATGGCGCTTTTGGAATCGAAACCGCGCGCGGCGGGAGCTGTCGCCTACGAAGACTGCCAGCTCATGGCGGTAAACAGAGAAAATTTCAGGCAGATGATAAAAGCACAGCCGCAGCTCATTGCCCGCCTTACAACGCTCCTTTCGGAGAGGATATGGATTCTTTACAGACAACTGGCCAATACCTTATTATCTGACGAACTTGCCAAATTGTACGATATGCTTCAGATTCAGCTCGACAAGAAAAGGGTTGATGTTGACGCTTTTACAAATTATTCGTTCGACTTCGGCCTTAAAGAACTTATCAACATGGTAGGTTTAAGTCAGGGAGACGGAGCGATATTCGGCAAAAAACTAATGGAAAACAAGACATTCCAAATATTAAACGAAAAACTTTTTGTAAAAGACATAAAAGAAATTGCCAAGCAAAACGCGTATTACAAAAAAATGCAGCAGCTGGCAAAAACCCGTCTTGGAAATAAACCTGTCTGATTGAACTGTACCATAAGCCAAAAATAACCGATAATTAAAGCAATGAACCATAAATTGACAGTTTTCGCGGTAATTCTCGTTTTTTCGGCTCTGCCGGTTTTTTCTCAGGAAGCCGGTGAAGGTGAAGATTCAGGCCTTCCCAGGCAGTTCAGAGAATTGACGCTTGGCATGAGCCTAGATGATCTTAAAGCCGCTCTTTTAAAAGACGACTATTTTATTTTCAGGGGCGACAGAGATGTTTCATTTCTCCCCGCGAGAGAACAGAGTCTTGTAGAAACAACAGGTTCCATGTTTATCAAACGCGCTTTTTTCCAGCTGCGGGACGCGCAGGTTTTTATAATGTCTTTTACCCTTAACACGGACATAATCGATCATTACTCTGTCTTTACCCAATTAACGGAAAAATACGGAAAACCGGCTTACCTTGATCCTGCGATGGCAGTATGGGAAACCGAAGAAACCAGAATAGCGATCGAACGCCCTCTAACTGTAAAATATATAGACAGAGTAGTCTTTAACGATATTATTAACGAATCAGGTTTGGTAGAATCGGGACAAGTGAGACTGCGCCAGGATTTCTTGAATGAATTCTAGAATTTTAATCGTTATTTTAATATTAAGTTTTACATCATGTAATCCGCAGAAGCTGCCTGTGCAGGAATTTGCAATAGAGAGCGGCGGCGTAACAATCGCCGTTATTAACGCGGAAGTTGCAAGGACGCAGGCAGAGAGAAACAGAGGTCTTATGTTCAGAAAGGATCTTGCGGATGGAGAAGGAATGCTTTTCATTTTTGAAACGGATCATGTGCTTTCTTTCTGGATGAAGAATACTATTATCCCGCTGTCTATCGCGTTTATAACTCATGACGGCAGGATTGTTGATATAAAAAATATGTATCCCAAAGATATTAATACTGTTAGTTCAAGCCGTTCTGCCCGTTACGCGCTGGAAGTGCCTCAAGGGTGGTTTTCAAGGGTTGGGGTAAAAGAAGGCGACATTGTTAATGTCAAAAACCTGCGTTGAAAAAAACTCGTTTTTCGGCTATAATTGAAAATAGGATTTAAGAGGTGGTTTCGTGTTTAAAGGGCTAACAAATCGTGTGCAGCGGCTTCTTTCCGCGAACGCGCAGGAAGAGGCGAAAAGATTCAACTCGGATCAGCTTTTGCCGGAGCATATCATTATTGCCATGCTTAAAGAAGGCGGCGGAACCGCCTGCAAGGCTTTAATGTTTCTAAGGATAGACATTCCTGAGTTCAGACATGTGCTTGAGAGTTCCATTCCGCGCATACCCGGTCTTATAATACGCGGAGAAGTGCCGCCTTCACGGCGCACGAAAAATATGCTTGATACAGCTACAGAAGAAGCCAGGGGAATGGGAAGCGATTTTCTGGGAACTGAGCATCTTCTTTTTGCCGCGATGAGGGAACAGGATTCGAGCGTACAGGTTTACCTTAATCAGAGAGCCGTAGATACGGATATGATGAGGGTGATAATTCAAACCACTTTTAATCAGCCTACCGTAAGAAACGAAGATTTTGTTCCGGGAAATTTTGCTCATTCAGGATCGCCTGAAGTACCTGTAGACAGGTATCAGCCGTATTATATGCACAGGGAAAGAGCAGGCGTTCACAGTAAATCGGCGGTTGAAGCGGAAAGACACTCAAAGATAAAACCCGCTTCTTACCCTGTGCTTACCCCGACACTGGATAATTTTTCGCGCGATTTAACGGCGATTGCCAAAAACGGCAAAATGGATCCTGTAGTAGGCAGGAAGAACGAGATAAACCGCGCTGTCCGCATTTTAGCGCGCCGTACAAAAAATAACCCAATCCTTGTCGGAGAGCCGGGTGTGGGAAAGACCGCGATTGTAGAGGGACTTGCTCAGCTTCTTACGAGCGAGTCTGTTCCGGACGCTCTGTGCGGCAAACGTATCCTCAGCCTTGATATGGGTCTTGTAGTAGCCGGAACCAAATACCGCGGCGAATTTGAAGATCGTATAAAAAAAATCCTGCGCGAAGTCGGCCAGGCAGGAAATATAATTCTTTTTATAGACGAGATACATTCGATAATCGGAGCCGGCGGCGCTGAAGGCACTCTGGACGCAAGCAATATGTTAAAACCGGGATTGTCGCGCGGAGAGATTCGCTGCATCGGAGCTACTACGCTTACGGAATACAGAAAGCATTTTGAAAAGGACGCCGCACTTGAAAGGCGTTTTCAGGCTGTAGTTGTAAACGAGCCGTCATTTGATGAAACAATTGAGATACTTAGCGGCATTCAGAAAAAGTATGAGGAACACCATCAGGTAAGATATTCAGAAACCAGCGTTAAACTCGCCGCAAAACTGGCTCAGCGCTACATTTCAGGCAGATTTATGCCGGATAAAGCAATCGACATAATGGATGAAGCCGCAGCAATGCGTAAACTGGAAAACCGCGAACAACCCCCTGAAATTACAGGGCTTGAGGAAGAAATCTCCAAGCTGAGCGAAGAGAAAAACAATTATGTAAGCATGCAGGATTATGAACGCGCCGCAGAAGTCCGCGACAGAGTGCGCGCCCTAAAATCGCGTCTTGAAGATATTCACATTGCGTGGGAACGCGCTTCAAGAAATGAATGGCCTATAGTAACAGATGATGATGTGCGCTGTGTTGTAACGGAAGCGACCGGAATCCCTGTTATGCACTTGGAAGAACATGAATCAAAGCGCTTATTGCAGATAGAAGATGAACTTCATAAAAGCGTTATAGGGCAGGATGACGCGATAAAACGCATCGCCGCCGCCGTAAGGCGTTCGAGAGCCGGAGTTTCCTCCCCGCGCCGCCCGATGGGCTCTTTTATTTTCCTTGGGCCTACAGGGGTTGGAAAAACTCTTCTTGCAAGAAAGCTGGCGCAGTATCTATTCGCTGACGAAGAAGCTCTTGTCCGCATCGATATGTCGGATTTTATGGAAAAGCACAACGCGTCCCGCCTTGTGGGAGCGCCGCCGGGATATGTCGGCTATGAAGAAGGCGGAATGTTAACAGAAAAGATAAGGCGCAATCCCTACAGGGTGATTTTATTCGATGAAATTGAAAAAGCGCATCATGACATTTTCAACATTTTGCTGCAGATATTGGAAGAAGGAGAGCTTCGCGATTCACTCGGACACACGGTAAATTTCCGCAACACGGTTATTATCATGACGAGTAACGCAGGCGTAAGAGAAATTACCAAAGATTCACGTCTTGGTTTTACTTCAGGCACGGGATTAATGAGCGCAAATGAAATAGAATCTGCCGCAATGTCGGAAATGCGCCGCATTTTTAACCCTGAGTTTATTAACAGGGTAGACGAAATTGTCGTGTTTAACCCGTTAAACCGCAGGCAGATAGACGCCATTTTCAACATTGAGTTTAATGAACTTTCAAACCGACTTGCCGAACAGGATTATAAACTTAAAATAACGCCTTCCGCGAAAAACATTCTTGTAGAAAAAGGATGGGATCCCAAATTCGGCGGAAGACCTCTTAGACGCACCATTCAAAAAGAATTGGAATCTCCGATTTCTGAATTGATTCTCGAATGCAGCAGAGAGCCGGGAACAGTCTTTACGGCTGACGGAAGAGGCGGAAAAATAAGAATCAAGGCGAAGAGGGGAGAAGAAGTCCTCTGTGAGAACCAACAGGAATTAGTTTTAAGTTAGATCACAGTACCCGGATATAAAATCGTATTTTTAGGTATAACGATGATTCCGTCTACGATGTAATAATGCCCGTAATTGCCGTCTATGCGTTTTATGTCATCCACGCCTATGCGGCAGCCTTCGCCGACGCACACGTTTTTATCGATAATCGCGCCTTTAATAATCGCTCCGCGGCCTATACCGACATTAGGAATTCTCGCCTCGGCGTTTTGGTTTTTTTGCAGTTCTGTCTCATAGTAGTCGGCGCCCATGCAAACAACCCCGTTAAGACTTGAACCCGTCTCGATAAGCGTGCGGATACCAACAATTGAGTTTGTTATATTCGCGTTTGTGATAATACAACCTTCGGCCGCGATTGACTGATTCATGTTGGAAAAGTTCATCTTTGACGGCGGCAGATTGCGCATATGGGTATATATCGGTCTGTGTTCATCGTAAAAGTCGAAAGTCGGCTTCAACGCTGTCAGCTGAAGATTTGTGTCATAGAAATTTTTAATGGTACCTATGTCTTCCCAATAACCGTTGAATAAATAGGCGTTTACCTTGAGCTTGCTGATAGCGGCGGGAATTACCTCTTTTCCAAAATCGGTAAGTTCATTTGCAAGGCAGTCTTCCATTGCCTTTGCGTTAAAGACATATATGCCCATCGAGGCAAGGAAACAGTCGTCTTTGTTTCTTTCTTTGACAAGTTCCTGCGGAGCTCGGAAATCTGATATATCTTTGCTGGGACCGGGTTTTTCAAGAAACTCGGTAATCTGGTTGGTTTTATCAACTTTTAGAATACCCAGGTCGCTGGCATTTTCTCTTGATACGCCGGTACAGGCGATGGTAATTGCGGCTTTTGAGTCGATATGGGACTTTAATAGGTCCTGTAAGTCCATTCTGTAGAGCTGATCGCCTGAAAGTATGATGTAATATGATGGATTTTGCGTTCTTAGATGCGGAAAGTTCTTTCTGACAGCGTCTGCGGTGCCTTCATACCATCCAGAGTGCTCTAAAGTCTGCTCCGCAGCCAAAAGTTCGACAAATCCTTTAGAAAATGAGTCAAAAATATAGGTTTGACCGATATGAAGGTGCAAAGATGCCGAATTAAATTGGGTAACAAGGTAAATTTGCCGTAAATTCGCGTTTATGCAGTTGGAAATCGGGATATCGACAAGGCGATACTTACCGCCAAACGGAACTGCAGGTTTTGAACGGAACTGAGTGAGAGGAAAAAGGCGAGTACCCTTACCGCCGCCTAAAATTACGGACAAAACCTCTGACATATATTTACCTCCTTCGGTTCTTTTTTTATTGTAAGCATTTTTATTAACTTTGTCAAATACTCGTTGTAAAATAATGAAAATTTGTATTTATTGTTTTTCAAAAACATAGTAAAATATGTTAATATGAACGCTAAAGAAAAGCTAAATGAGCTACTTTCGAGCTCTGATTTCGCTCCAAATATTGTAATAAACCGTTTAATACCGGCACAAGAGGGAATTTATGTTGATTTTCCTGAAGACTTGGACAGTAGAATTGTTAATATTTTTAAGAAAAAAGGCATAAACCGTCTTTACAGCCATCAAGCTGAGGTTTGGAAGGCTGTAAATGAAGGTAAAAATGTAACAGTTGTTACTCCAACAGCTTCCGGAAAGACTCTTTGTTACAATTTACCCTGTTTACATGCGCTTTTAAACGATGAGAATGCAAGATGTCTCTACCTTTTTCCGACAAAAGCGCTTTCACAGGACCAACAAGCGGAATTAAATGAGATTTCGAGCAGTGAAAATGAGCTAAATTTAAAAATTGCCACTTATGACGGCGATACGCCGGAAAGTTTGAGAATTTCCGCGCGGGACTCGGGAAGAATCATCATTTCCAACCCGGATATGCTTCATGCCGGTGTTTTACCCAATCATCCCAAGTGGATCAAGTTCTTTTCAAACTTAAAATACGTTGTTATAGACGAAGCTCATGCTTACAGAGGCGTAATGGGCAGCCATGTGGCAAATGTCATCCGCCGTTTGAAGAGAGTCGCCGCTTTTTACGGAGCAAAACCGCAGTTTATCCTATGTTCGGCGACAATTGCCAACCCAGGAGAGCTTGCAAGCGCTTTAATCGGCCAGGATGTAGAACTTGTCGATAAAAACGGCGCTCCCCGCGGTGAGAAACATATAGTTCTGTATAATCCGCCAATGGATGTAAAATATAAGAGTTCAAGCGGCGGCGATATTGAAAAACGTCTTTCCGTTGAGTCTGAAAGCCGCCGCTGGATGCTGGCGCTGCTTAAAATCGGAATAAAAACTATACTGTTTGCCCATTCACGCATCAGAACAGAAGTGGTCGCATCTTATGTGAATGAAGATATTAAAAACATTTTCACTGATAATTCAAGGATAAGGGTCGAAGCTTACCGCGGAGGTTTTTTGCCGAATGAGCGGAGAGAGATAGAAAAAGGGCTGCGCGAGGGCGTCATTCACGGCGTTGTTTCAACTAACGCTCTTGAATTGGGAATAGACATAGGAGGGTTGGACGCCTCTGTTGTAGCCGGTTTTCCCGGCTCTTTTAACAGTTTCTGGCAGCAGTCAGGAAGGGCAGGAAGGAGGGGAGGGACATCGGTTTCCGTTTTTATCGCGAATATGTCGCCTGTGGATCAATACATTGTAAATTATCCTGACTGGTTTTTCCGAAAAACTTCCGAAGAAGCTCATATTGATCCTGACAACGCGTATATACTGACAGATCACGTTAAATGCGCTTGTTTTGAACTGCCGTTTACGGATGAAGAATTGCTGGCTGGGATTTACGGGGAGAACGCAAAAGATGCGCTTGAATATCTGGAAGAGGCCGGGATTGTGCGCCATACATCAGAAAAATGGCATTGGGCTGACAGATCGTACCCAGCGGAAGGAGTTAGCCTAAGGAGCGCCGGCGCTGACAATATTGTGATTATAGACGTTACAAACGGCAGAAATACCGTAATCGGCGAAATGGACAGACCCAGCGCCAAGGAAATGATATTTTTAAACGCCGTTTACATCCACCGCGGAAAACAGTACATGGTTGAACTTTTAGACATTGAAAATAAAAAGTGCCATGTACGCGAAGCAGAATTAAATTTCTATACGGACGGGGTTACAAAAACTGATATACAGGTTTTAACCGAAGATGAAAAAATTGTTTATGCGGGAGGAGAGGGTGAACTCTGCGACGTGCTTGTCCGCACCCAGGTTACCAAATTTAAAAAGATTAAATTCGGCGACGAGCAGAATATTGGTTACGGCGATATAAATCTTCCCGAAGAAGAAATCCAAACACGCAGTTTTACATTGCTCTTTCCGCAGGGAACAGGAGGCGGCAGGGTTTTTTCACAAATGGACGAATACGGCATTGGAGCCGCTCTTTTCGGAGCAGGCACATTAATTCGCAATATAGCGCCGTTATTCCTTTTGTGCGATCCAAGAGATTTGGGGATAGCCGAGCGTGTGCGGGATCCTCACTTCGGCGTTCCGGCGCTTTATGTTTATGATAAATACCCAGGCGGTACGGGATTAACAGAGAATCTTTCACAAAGGATTGAACCGCTTTTAGGCGCGATTCTTGAAGCGCTTGAAAGCTGCCCGTGCAAAAGCGGCTGCCCTTCCTGCGTTGGAATTCACGGCAGCAAAGCTCCGGCGCTGGAATTTTTAAGAGCTTTAAAACATTGACATTATATGGTTATTCGATTAAAATTTAATGTAATATTGCCTTTTTATGGGAGATATTTATGATGCGGACAGCGTTTTTCCTCATTTTCTTTATTTTTGCCGCTGTGTTCGGCGTTTTTGGCCAGGGTGCAGATTTTTCTTTTGAAAGATTTGGTGAACCAGCCGGACAGGAACAGGATAAAACGGATTTTGAAAGCGCATATAACGATTCTGAACACGATGTTGTATATAACGACCCGCTGATAAATCAACTAACCGAAGCTGATGAAGGTCAGGCAGTAAAAAACGAGCCGGAACAAACAGCCGCAATTTATGAAGAAGCAACCACCGGCGTATACGAACAGATTACATACCCTGAACTGCCTGAGCAAACTGCGCAAGCAACTCTGCCTGCGCCTGTATTGCAGCCTGCTAAGCCGATGCCGCCTCCTCCTATGGAACAACCAGTACAATCAGCTTATACGGAGCAGAGCGTTCAAGGTACGGCAGGTATAGCTGTAAGAATCGCGCAAACACAGCAGACGGCCGGAGTTCAGGGTATCGTTCCTTTAACATGGGAACTTGTCAGTTTAATGCAAAATACGAATATCAGTTTAAACGATTTAAATTACTTTCTTTCCAGATCGTTTACAATGATTATTAGCGAACAGTATGACAATCCGAAAATAGAGATAAAAAACGGAGCGCTTGTTGTAAACGAGCAGCAGAGAGCGTCTTCGCTGTTGTTTACAAATAATCAAATCGGCAAACTGCATGGTTTTCCTGTTTCCGGAAGCATAGATGTTTTTGAGGTTATTTTTAAATCAGGAAACAAAGATATTGCGATGAGGTTCAGAAAAACCAATCAGAATATATTCGAACTTTATTCCGCCGTTATCGATACAAGGCCGTATACTCTTCATTCAGATGAAGGTCTTCCGCAGCTTTCGATTAGCTCAAATATGGGCAGAGGCGGAGATTCCGAAGTGCAGGCGTATCCAAGCGCAAATACGGCAGGAAGAACCAGAAATGTAGAAGGCGCTGGTTCGCTTAATAAAAGCGGAGTTGTTGAGTATATAAAAACGCAAAGGCCGCCTTTAAACGACAGCGAAATTGAAAGAATTGTTCAAACTTATTTTGACGAAGCTGCTTTTGAAAATATTAACCACGATATCGCAATCGCCCAGATGCTTCATGCGAGCAATTTTCTTAAAAACAACCAGCGCGTATCTGGTTTTAACTATTCGGGATTAATTGAACTTCCGAATTGGGAAGGCAAGTTTTCCAACATGACAGAAGGGGTAAGAGCCCATATCCAGCACATTAAAGGTTACGCAAGCAAAACCCTTAACAGGCAGCAGATAGTTGATCCCAGATATTACCTTCTTGTCAATTTAAAATACCTCGGCACCGTAAAAACTTTCGACCAGTTATACGGGAAATGGACAGCAAGCCCTGAGAACTACAAGCAAAACATTGAGCGGATATTAAACGGATTGTATCAATACAGTTCTAAATAGCTGTTTAATAAATGGGAAATCTTCGCGGCAGATTAAAAAGAATTCACGAAGTTAAAAAAATTGATCCGGTTCGCGAAAACCATGAACAGGAAACAAACACTGATTTTATAAATCTTGGCTGGAAACCCTGCGGTTATAAAGTTATGGAAAGGGAAATAAGCCTTTCGTCTCCTTTTAAAAATATAAAAAACCTGCCCCAGACGCTTCCCATTTTAATCCCCGATTTAAACTTCTGCGGGCTTCCCGAAATTGAAGATTTTCTTTTTTTTGATTTGGAAACAACAGGGCTGTCGGGCGGAGCCGGAACAGTCGCATTCCTTGCAGCGTTTGGAAAAATCCAAAACGATAAACTTGTAATAACCCAGTATCTGCTTCAGGATTATCCCGGTGAAAATGATTTTTTGGAAAAAGTTTTAGAAAGATTAAACTCACAAAAATCGGTAATTGTAAGTTACAACGGCAAATGCTTTGATTCACAGATAATTAAAACAAGGTGCATAATGTACAGGATTAGACCGCCCCTTTTTCATCATGTTGATTTGCTTCATCCTGCGCGAAGATTATGGAAATCTATAATTAAGGATTGCTCTCAAGCGTCTGTTGAAACAAAGATACTCGGCCTTTCACGCGAGGGAGATATCCCGGGAAGCCTTGCGCCCGAAATCTGGTTTGAATTTTTAAAAACCGGAAACACAGACAGGTTAATAGGAATTTGCGATCATAATTTATCTGATATTTCAGGGCTTTCAACCATGCTTTGCGCCGTTATCCTGATCGCCTCGGATCCGTTTGTTATTAATAAATACAATTATGATACCGAACGCCTTGCGCGTTCTGTTTACGCTTACGCATACAGGCAGATGGTAAACGGTAATTACGAAAAACCTCTTGAACTTATTAATAAAGCAGTCAAGGCGCTGGAAGCTGATACGCTTTGGCATAAAAAAATAATGCGCAGAAAAATTCATCTTGAAAAGAAAATTAATAAATTGTAATGTGATGTATGTACGATTACAGGGAAACATGGAAAAAAATAATTGCGCTCGAATTAAATAAACTATTAAGCGATGCCGGAATCAGCGAACAAATAGACGCGGATAAAGTAATTGCCGAAAATCCGCCGAATCCGGAAATGGGCGATATCGGGTTTCCAATGTTCAGTTATTCAAAAATCCTTCGCAAAGGGCCGCCCCAGATAGCGGTTTTAATCGCAGGGTTGATAAAAGACGCGCCGGGAAAAGCGGAAGCGCAAGGCCCCTATATCAATGTAAAACTAGATCGCTCTATTGCTTCTAAAGCAATTTTAGAAGAATTATTAAAAAATAAAACAGAAGATAATTTCGCCTTTGCCCGTCCCGGAACAAAGAAGGGACAGAAGGTAATGGTAGAGTTTTCAAGCCCGAATACAAATAAACCGCTTCATCTTGGTCATTTAAGAAACGACGTGCTTGGAGAAAGCGTATCGAGGATATTAAAAGCAAGCGGAGCTGATGTTCGGAAAGTCTGCATTATAAACGACCGCGGCATTCATATTTGCAAATCAATGCTTGCGTATAAAGAGCAGGGGAACGGGAAAACCCCTGCCTCTGAAGGCCTTAAAAGCGACCGTTTTGTAGGCGATTATTATGTACTTTTCAGTAAAGACGTAAAAAAAGAAGCTGAACAGCTGATCGTAAACGGAATGGAAAAGGAAGCCGCGGAGGCGAAAACACAGTCGATGCAAAGAGCGCAGGATCTTTTGCGCAGCTGGGAAGCCGGCGACAGCGGTACTGTTGAGCTTTGGAAAAAAATGAACAGTTGGTCGATCGACGGCATGAAAAAAACCTACGAACGCACAGGCGTTTCCTTTGATAAATACTACTACGAAAGCGAAACATACATGCTTGGAAAAGACGAAGTTATAAAAGGTTTGGAAAAAGGTATTTTTTACAAGCAGGAAGACGGCGCTGTGGCAGTCGATTTAAGCGCGGAAAAACTGGACAAGAAAATATTACTTAGAAGCGACAGTACTTCAATATACATTACTCAGGATTTCGGTACTGCGATTAACCGTCACGAAGACTGGCCTTTTGATCAAATGATATATGTTGTCGGCTCCGAGCAGCAGTATCACTTTAAAGTGCTGTTTATACTGCTGGAAAAATTGGGCTATTCATGGGCAAAGAACCTTCATCATCTCTCCTACGGAATGGTTAATCTTCCCGAAGGAAAAATGAAAAGCAGGGAAGGCACTGTAGTGGATGCCGACGATTTAATAGATTCGTTACGCGATCTGGCGTTGGCTGAAATTAAAGAGAAGGGCAGGGAAGAAGATGTGGGAGATCCTGAAGAAGTAGCGGAGAAAATCGCCCTCGGCGCGCTCCATTATTTCCTTTTGCAAACAAGCCCTGTCAAAGATATGTTGTTTGATCCAAAGGAATCGCTTTCTTTCACCGGAAACACAGGCCCGTATCTTCAATACATGGGCGCGCGAATTTCCTCGATGATTAGAAAAAGCAAGGAAAAGGATACTAAAGACGCGGATTTTAAATTGCTTGTAACAGACCCGGAATGGGAACTTGTTAAAATATTAGCTGAGTATCCCGCTGTGATAAGCGATGCCGCTCAATTTCTTGACCCCTCGCGAATTGCAGGTTACCTTTACGAGTTATCAAAGGCGTTCAGCCGTTTTTATCACGAGTGTCCGATCATAACATGTGAAGACGCCTCTCTTTCAAAAGCAAGGCTTGAACTTTCCCGCGCCGTAATGTATGTGCTAAAAGACGCGTTTCATCTGGCGTGTATACCGTTCTTAGAAGTGATGTAATTAAGGATTTAAAAACGCAAGCGACACAGAACCCTGATTAAAATACAAAGTGCTGTCGCTTGTTTTTAATATGCACCTTCCAACAGGATCAATCCCCTGAAATATTCCCCTTGCGAGGATTTTACCGGGTTTATCGGTTACATTTCCGCTTTCAACTAACGGTTCAAAAACCACCGCCTTGGCGCCGATACAATCCGCAAGCGAGTTCCACTCAGATGCAAGAGCGCGGTTTCCCTGTGAATACGCCGCGTTTGATTCAAATGTCTTTTTTACAATCTCAATTTCATTCAGTACAGCGTTAAGTACATTCAATCGGGAAATATGCCTGCCTAAAATCTCTGCGCAGCTTGCCGCTTTGCCGGACGGGGTTGGGTTATTTACATTCACGCCGATTCCGCAGGTAAGCCATGTGATTATATCTCCTTCTCCGGCGATTTCTGTTGTAATGCCTGATATTTTCCGTTTGTCTATGTAAATATCATTCGGCCAGCGAAGATAGGCCTTTTTGCCGCAAATTGAAGAAATACTGCGGACTAAAGCTATCTGCATGATTAGCGAAAGCAAAGAATAATCCGCTATTGATAAACGCGGTTTTTCAAGAATAGTAAAGAAAAGACCGCCCTGGCGCGACACCCATGTCCTGCCGTTCCTGCCCCTTCCCGCGCTTTGTTTTTCCGCTGTAAAAACACTTCCGCTCTGCGCTCCGCAAAGCGCCTTTTCCCTTGCCCTGTCCATTGTGCTTCCCGTGTTCTTGTAATGAAAAAATATTTTTTCTTTTTCGCCGAATTCCCACGGATAAAGGAAATCCTTTTCCTTTTTCGGATCAAGAAGGTAGCCTGAATCGCTTGCCTCGATAGAATAACCGGCTTCTAAAAGAGATTGAACGGATTTCCACACAGCTACCCGTGAGATACCCATTTCCCTGGCAAGAACCTGTCCGCTGACAGGAGCGCCCTGCTTTTCTCTTAAAGAGTGTAATACCTTAGCTTTACTTGTTAACATAAATATTCCTATTCCTCCTTGCCTCTAAAGCTTTTGCCTTTACGGCTGCTTTTTCAAAACTTAAAGAGATTAATACAAAAACAAGCGTTTTAATTTTATAAATACCCTGTTTTCCCTTTCTTGATTTCCATGCAAGGCTGACGCTTGTCCATGTTTTAAAAATCTCCGGGATGAAACAGATAAAAAGCGATAATACATCAAGGCGGATAACTTCCCGTATCTCAAGGGCGCTTGTTGTGCGGAATAATAAAGCGGATAATTGCACGATTAATGTAAGACGCAGAATAGTTTGCAGAAAATCAAATCTCGGTATCAGCGATGATATAACAAGAGAGGATAATGACATACTGTTTATATTATCATATATATTTGAAAACATAGAAAGGAAAAACATTAAAAAGGCGTACAGCAGAGCAGGTTTAAAATCAATTAACTGCTCGCCGGCTGTTATTCCGCATATAAACGCAAAAATAACAATAGATGCGATTCCAACGGCAAGCCAAAGAGGAGGCAAATAAAAACAAAGAATCGAAAAGGGAAGGAAACAGACAAGTTTAATTAAAGCCGGAATTTTATGCATAAGCCCTTTAATAGTTTTGTATTTAAAAATTGATCTTCCCTCTACCATATAAGATCCTCGCATTTTTCGGATTTATTTTTTAAAGGGTGATGAATGCCCCAGTTTTCAAGATCGCAATTAAGCGCGCAATCCGCTGTGCCGTCAAAAACTTTTTTGCCTTTATAAAGAGCTATAAATCTTTTACACAGGGAAAGACATTTTTCAAGTTCATGCGTAAGGATAATTAGAGTTTTTCCGTCCCCGGTTAATTTTTGGAAAAGTCTGTTTACCTGTACAACGCCGGGATAATCTAAATTTGCATAAGGTTCATCAAATATAATAACCTGCGCTTCCATTGTTAAAACGCCTGCCGCCGCAAGCCGTCTTTTTTCACCGCCTGAAAGCGAGCGGGCAGGGAAGTCCGCCCTCTGCTCAAGTCCGGTTTGTAAAAGAGCGTTATTTACACGAACGGCAATTTCGCTCTTTTTTAACTTCATATTCCGCGGCCCGAACGCGATATCCTCTCTGGGAGTTTCTCCCAGTATCTGCGCATCCGGCTCCTGGAAAACAAGTCCGACATCGGCATCGACCCGCACCTTTCCGGTTGTCGGCTCTTCAAGTCCTGAAATAACCGACATTAAAAGACTTTTTCCGGAACCGTTCGCGCCTGCGATAATCGTAAATTCGCCTTTTTCAATAGAGAGAGAAATATCATCAAGCGCGTAAAAATATTTGCCGCGGACTTGTTCATTGTCTTTCAGGTTTTCATCATAGACAGGAAAACGCTTTGTTACGTTTATTATTTCAATCATTATTTAAATAACGCGCCGCTATAGGCCGCAATTTAAGCGAAAGAGGAATGCAAATTGCCGCCTTGATTAAATCGCCCAAAATGTACGGCGTTACCCCCGCGATTAAAGCCGCGCCGAAAGACATCGAATTTAAAAGCATTAAATAAAGAGAGCCGCAAAGTAAAATAATTGCAAATCCTGATAGCGATGAAAGACTTAGGCGTATTACAAAAATTAACCGTATTTTTTTTTCCTCAATTTTAGGCAGACCGCAAATTAAACCGGATATTAATGCCGCTAAAAAGTATCCGATTATATATCCGCCTAATGGAGTATTGAACGCCCCCAAACCCGGAATAACAAATACTGGCGCTCCGAGCAATCCTGCTCCGATAAAAATTAAAAGAGCGATACCGCCGTAGAAACTCCCAAGAACTGTTCCTGCCAGTACTACAAACAGATTTTTAAGAACTAACGGCACCCCACCGGGTAATGGTATAATAATAAACCCGGAGACAGCGATTAGCGCCGCGAAAACAGCGGTAAACACAAAGCGATTTCGAATGGTTCTGTTTGATAAATTCATTGTTAACCAATATAATAACATGGTTAACAATGAATGTCAATAAATTAATACAAGGGATACGATTTCTCCCCCCTTCACATAAATCACTGTTTTTGATACAATGAAATATATATAACAAACAAGAGGAATAAAATGATTCGATGCGGAGATATATCAAAAGGAACCTGTTTATTGCAGAAGGGGCAGCCATATCTTGTAGTTGAAAGAGAATTTCACACACCCGGTAAAGGAACGGCGATTGCCCGTATTAAAATGAAAAGTATAAAGGACGGTTCCGTTTTAAGCATTACGGTTCCCACGCAGCAGGAAGTTGAAGATGCAGAGGTCAATATTCACACCTGCCAGTATCAATACAGCGATCAGGATAATTATCATTTCATGGACAGTGAAACCTTCGATCAATACGAAGTATCCATAAGCGAAAACCCCGACAAAAAGCTGTACCTTCAGGAAGGTAATTCATATCAGATTACAATCTGGGAAGGAAAGGTAATAGACATTCAAATTCCTTACAAGGTTGTTTTTACCGTGGCTGAAAGCGAAAACTACATAAAAGGCGATACCGCTACCGGAGCTACAAAACCGATAAAAACCGAAACCGGGTTAACCGTCCGCGTTCCGCTTTTTATTAAACAGGATGAAAAAATCCTTGTTAACACAGAAACAAATGAATACTTGGAACGGGTTAATCAATGAGTGAAAAATTTGCATTGCTAGGCGATGAAGCGGTAGCTCTTGGAGCAATCCATTCAGGCATCAGCGCCGCTTACGGATATCCGGGAACCCCGTCTACAGAAATTTTACAGTATTTAATTAACAATTATAAAAAAGAAGGTTCTCCTGCGGCGCGCTGGTGTTCCAATGAAAAGACTGCGTATGAAGCTGCGCTTGGAGTTTCATTTGCAGGAAGGCGTTCATTGGTAACAATGAAGCATGTAGGCTTAAATGTCGCCGCGGATCCTTTCATAAATTCGGCGTTACTAAAAATTAAAGGCGGTCTTGTTATCGCGGTCGCCGATGATCCTGGGATGCACAGTTCCCAAAACGAGCAGGATTCGCGTTTTTACGCGGATTTTGCAATGGTGCCCTGCCTTGAACCGCGTAACCAGCAGGAAGCTTACGATATGGCGCGCGAGGCGTTTGATGTTTCCGAGCGTTTTAATATTCCGGTTATACTGCGTCTTGTTACGCGCCTTGCCCACGCAAGAGCTGCTGTCGAGCCGAGACCCGGCAAAAGTCAGAATAAATTTTCCAAGACACAGGAAAAAAGCTCATGGATGCTTCTTCCAGCTTTTGCACGGAAAAATTATGAGACGCTTTTGGATAAGCAAAAATTACTTGAAGAGTGGTCGTATAAACACCCTGCTAATAAATTGAGCGGCGCAAAAAGCGATATTGCGGTTATTACATCCGGACTTGGCGGCAACTATTACGAAGAAAACCTTGATGATTTTATCGCGCTGCGCAAAAAGAATGGCAAGGGAGAACCTTCCCGCCTTCACATCGGCGCGTATCCGCTTCCCGAAAAAAAGATACGTAAACTATGCGATGAATCCGAAGAAGTTATTATTATCGAAGAGGGCCAGCCCTTTATAGCAAAAAGAATTTTCGGCCTTGTCGGAGCCGATATTAAACCTGTTATTCAAACAGGAGAACTTGATCCCGACAATGTAAGAAAAATCCTCGGTCTTCCGCCAAGACAAAGCATTAACGCAAAAATTAATATCAGCAGTCTGCCTCCAAGGCCGCCTGTACTTTGCCAGGGATGTCCTCATACAGACAGTTACAATGCAATTAATAAAGCTGTTAATTCGCTCGATCCGCGGCCGGGACACCCTGATGTCGGAATCAACTCAGACATCGGCTGCTATTCTCTTGGAGCAACGCCTCCTCTTTCAGCAATCGAAAGTATTATATGCATGGGAGCTTGCGTAGGCATGGCTAAGGGCGCTTCTGATGCCGGATTAAAATACTCGTTGGCAGTTATCGGCGATTCAACTTTTATTCACTCAGGAATTACTCCGCTTATTGACGCCGCGGAAGCAGATATTCCAATGACGCTTATAATATTGGATAACTCGGTAGTGGCGATGACAGGATGCCAGCCTACAATTGTGCCTTCAGGCAAGCTCAAAAACCTTATTCTGGGCTGCGGAGTTAAACCTGAGCATATGCTTGAACTTGATACCAGACCTAATCTAGTTGAAGAAAACGCTGTAAAACTTAAAGCCGAGATAGAGCACAGAGGGTTATCTGTTGTTATTTTTAAACGCGAATGTCTGGAAGCTTTAAGGAAGAATAAAAAGTAAATTATATATGAGAGGCTATTATGGCGTATTTATGGAATAAATCTCTTGAAACAGGCTACGATGAAATAGATGAACAGCATAAACAGTTATTTAATACTTTAAATGATTTTGTGGTTGCATGCAAAGAAGGCAAAGGCGCGGATAGTATATTAAAAATTATCGATTTTCTGACTAAATATACCATCATGCATTTTACAACGGAAGAAGTGCTTATGAAAAAATCGAATTATTCTGAATTTGTATATCATAAACAATGCCACGATACTTTTAAAGAAACAGTCGGTGATTTAACAAAGCGGCTAGATGAAGAAGGAGCAAGCGAAGATCTTCTTGCGGCGGTTACTACAACAATCGGCGAATGGCTGATTACCCATATAAGAGTTGACGATATCAAGATGGCGAAATTTGTTAAAAACAGCGAAGCGCATTAGAATATTATTAGGAGGAAATCAAATTGAAAATGAGGAAAATGTCTGTAACAAGAATAGCTGGAATTGCGCTCATCATGCTTTTTACCTGTCTTATCGTGTTTTCCTGCGCCAGAGACGCTGTGACATATTGTCCGTTCTGCGGGCAAGCCGGAATTGAAGAAGTTTCCAACTACGATATTAGCACCGGTGAAACAACAATTACTTACAAATGCACTTATCAGGAATGCGGCGTATCGTTCGGCGCAGGTTTGGTGCAATAAGGGGAAGGTATGAAGAAAGTATTAATCATTTTAATAATTGCCTTTATCAGTATTTTTACCGCAAGCTGCGTATGGGATTCTGTTAAATATTGTCCCTATTGTTCAAGCACTGATATTACAGATAATCAGGACGGCACTTTTAAATGCAATGATTCATCATGCGGCAAGAAATTCGGCGCAAAAAGAATAGACACTGAATGAAAAGATGAAGTACCCGGATAATAAAATGCTGTATTAATGTTTGCAATATTTTAATATCCGTGGTACAATCTACTTATGAGTAATGAAATAATCCTGTGGGACAAGAAATATTCGACAGGTATAGATCTTATAGACGAACAACACAAGGAACTTATCGTCCTTACAAACAAACTTTACGCCGCCTGTTTTGCCGCTGACAGCGAGCTGGAAGGCAAATTTAAAGACGCTATGAGTAAAATGGTCAAATATGTCCAATACCACTTTGACGCTGAATTAAAACTCCTTGCCGCTATTGAATATCCCAAATACGAAGAACATAAAAGAATGCATGTCACGCTTATAAAAAAGATTCTGGATTCCGCGAAGAGCCACGACGAAGGAAAAAAGTTTGTTCCGAACAATTTTGTCCGCACTCTTGTAGACTGGGTTTTCGGGCATATCGCCGTTTACGATAAACAATACAGCGCATTCGCTGAAGGGCAGCTAAAAAACGGTAAATTGTCTTTGCAAAAGCTAAAAGAAATTGAAAAAGCTTCCGCTTAACGTGACAAAAAAAATAAATTTTGATAGATTAATATATGCATAAAAAAGACAGCGTTTACAGTCAAAACTGGCTTTATGCCCTATTTAATTCGATTCTTTTTCCTGCTCTGCGTCCCGCGTTTTGTAAAAGCGTCCCCAAAATACTGTTTAATTTTTTCCTGAGGCAGTACCATGCGGCTTTTTTACCGGGCAGGATTCCGGTTACAGGCGTGGATCATAAACTCGATGAAAAGGTGCCGTTTGTTCCTTCATGGGTTACGATCTATCTTGATTTTGTTCATTTCTGGATACGGTTAATCACGTTCTTTCTTAAAAGATACAAAAGAAAAGCATACATCCCAATGAGTGAATTCATTTATTCAATGGGTGATTTATACGCATATGCCGCCCAAGTGTACAAAAGAAATATGTCCACAACAAAAAGACCGTTTTATATCGCGCGTCCGAGATTTTTTGTCATTCATATGCTTGATCCTCATCTTATGTGCATTCCAAGCCTTCATGTAATGGTCGTTATTCATACCTATCTTCAATTCGCAAAAATCGCTGAAAATTTAGGAAGTGAAGATGAACTTAAAGAGCAGGCGCTTGAAGTAAAACAGGGCGCTCTTGCTATAAGTCAGGCAATTCTTTTTGTAAAGCAGCACAGCGTAAACTGTATTCCTGCGGCATTATACGGAATGACCTGTTTCAGCCCTGATCTTTTTCCAAGAGAAGAAGCTATTAAATTTACAAACCTTCTTTTTTCTCCCGCTCCCGCCGCGGACGAAGAAGTTAAAAAAAATAAAGTTCATCCCGCCGCCGCGCCGAAAACAAATATTTGCGCGGAAGATCAGGCGCAGATAAAGAATCACATACTTACGCTGTATAACCGTTTTCTTGAAGAGAAAAAAACATCTGAAAACTGGTATGATCCGCTGCTTAATTTTCTTAAGACATATTCATGATAATAATTTTCCAAAACGGCGACTGTGCGGTTGTAAACAAAAATAAAGGAGAAGCGGCACAGGGCGCCAAAGGAAATATTATAGATTTACAGAAAGAACTTAAGAGTGTTTTAAAAACCGATTTTGCTGAAGCGGTAAACCGAATTGATGTTCCTGTAACCGGATGCGCTCTTTTTGCGTTGAATGAGCTTTCGCTTAAATTCCTGAACTCTGTTTTTGCAGGCAAGAATGATCTGAAAACAGAAAAGCGTTATTGGGCGATAATAGAAAAACCATCCTGTAAATTACCTGAAACGGGCGAATTAACACACTGGATAGAAACAAACGCGCGTACTAATAAATCTTTCGCGTATGATAAGGAAAGGCCGAATTGTAAAAAATCATCTCTTCGTTACGCTATTACAGGACAGGGAGATAATTATCTGTTTCTTGAGATTGAGCTGCTTTCAGGAAGGCATCATCAAATTAGAGCGCAATTAGCGGCTATTGGTTTACACATTAAAGGAGACCTGAAGTACGGAGCCAGACGCAGCGAAAAGGAAGGCGGAATACGCCTTCATTCAAGATCATTATCATTTCCAAATCCTGCAAAAATCGATGAATTAATTCACGTAACGGCAGATCCGCCGCAGATAGATAATCTCTGGCGGGATTTTATTCAAGCAAACCCATCTTTAACTTCTCATAAATGATCCTCTGCGCAGCGTCAACCAGTCTTTCGCGCGAAAGAGTGCCGTCTTCAAGAGCTGAAATAAAGGCTGTATGCGTAATTTTTAAATGAGAAGGCCAAACCAGTATCATGTCAGACCCTGCGGCGACAGAGCGGACTGCCGCGTTTTCAGGAGTGATGTCTCCGGCGGCTGCCATGGTAAAGTCGTCGCTTACAATGATCCCGTTAAAACCTAATTCTTCCCTCAGCCACAAACTCATTGCGGCATGCGACAAGCTGGCGACTTCATCATCAATTACCGGCACTTTGGTATGAGCCGCCATTATTGCTCTTGCGCCGTTTTTAATGAGCGAAGAAAACGGCATTACAACTTTATCAATATCTTCTTTTGTCATATTTAAAATAGAAGCCGAAAAGTGAGGATCTTTTCCGGCGCTGCCGGGAAAATGTTTTACAACACACAAGATGCCGGCGTTCTCCATGCCTTTTATAAATGCAGAAGCGCATAGCGTTACGAAATAAGGATCATGTCCGTAAGAGCGTTTTTCAAGGAAAAGTAAGTTTTCATTGATTAAAGGTTCTGCGACAGGCGCAAAGTTCAAATTTATACCAAATCCGGCAAGCTCGGTTCCTGCATTAAAGCTGTCGGTTTCAATCTGTGAAAGCGTATTAATAATTCCCTTTTCGGATGATAGTTCCCGGTATGAAGACGCGGAGGGCAGAGACGCAATGCCTCTTCTGAAACGGTTAACAACTCCCCCTTCATGATCCACAGAGACGAACGGCGGGATGCCATTTACATCTGTTATTAACGTAACCGCCTCGGCTAATTGAGCGCGTATTGAGCCGCTGTCTGTATTTAAATTATACCTGAACAGGATAATACCGCCTGTCGGGATTTGTTCAAGCATTTCCCTGTTACCGGGATTTAATGAGCCGCTTCCGTCAATTCCGCTAATTAACAGCTGCGCGGCAAGGATATTATCATCCAGGGATGAGGTAATTTCTGCGGCGCGAAGGCGCAAAATATCAATTGCAGGTGAAGAATCATCAATTTCTGTCTTAATATTGCTTTTTTCCCTGTCACAAGCCATTAAAAAAGGGGTTAATAATAATAAATTTAAGAAAATCAGCCTTTTTATTACCGCAAATAAGAATGAATCGACCATATATTGACTATTCTACACTATTAGTGATAAATTTATAATATACTCAGGAGGGTAAATGGAAGATAAGACATATAGTATATCATTGGCGAAAAATCCTTTAATAGCCGTGAATATCACCCCAGGCCATTTTACAACGAATAATGTCCATACAAATAACTACCTCGATGTAAGCGAATTAAAAAGCAATACTCAGATTGCCAGAGATGTCGCGAGGGAAATGGCAATCCCTTATTTATCCAGCACTCTTGTAGACACAATTGTGTGCATGGAAAGAATGGAAGTTGTAGGCGCGTACCTTGCGCAGGAACTCAATCAGGACGGAACATCTGTAATGAATACCGGGCGCAGCATTCATGTTGTGTCTCCCATGACTAACGCGTACGGAAAATTGATTTTTGCCGACAGCGCGGTAAAGTGGATAAACGGAAAAAATGTTCTGCTTTTAATTTCTACTGTTTCGTCAGGGCGCGTATTGAATATCACCATCGAATGTATTAATTACTACGGCGGAATACTTGCAGGCGTGTCGGCTTTATACCGCGCGTCGGAAATAAAAATACCGCAGATGGTTAATTGTTTGTTTACAGCGGATGATATTCCCGGATACAAACTTTACGATACAAATACTTGCGAACTTTGCAAGGGAGGCCAGAAACTTGACGCGATAATTTCAAGCGAAGGCTACACAAAACTGGAATAGAAAATTTATTTAACATAAAAAGGAGAAGTTTATGTCGTTGTTGGATAGCATCATTCAGAGTTTAGGTTTTTTAAAATTAACGCTAGGGCAGGGGATAATGATTCTGCTTGCGTTATTTTTTATGTATCTGTCGATAGTAAAAAAGTTCGAACCCCTTTTGCTTTTACCGCTTGCGTTCGGAATAATGCTTGCGAACCTTCCGATTGTAGGTCTTGGCGCTTATGATTATAATCCAAACGGCTTTAATGAGCTTGTAGGACAGCCTCTGCCCGAAGGCGCGGTTTGTAACGCGCATAAGCCTGGGGAGCCCTGTAATCATACATCATTCCTTCAAAACCTTATGAACTTCCTTTATACCGGTATTCGTATGGTTATATATCCGCCTCTGATATTCCTTTGCATTGGAACTATGACGGACTTCGGCCCGCTTATCGCGTCACCAAGAAGCGCTCTTATCGGTCTTGGCGGACAGTTAGGTATTTTTATAGCAATGGCGGTTTCATACTTTGTAGGCAACGCCCTTGCCCCGTTATTCCCGTTATTCGACGGATTTACGTTAAGGGAGGCTGCGGCTATCGGAATAATAGGAAGTTCCGACGGGCCGACGTCGATATTCACGGCAACACGCCTTGCGCCTGACTTACTGCCTGCGATTGCGATTGCCGCTTTCTCCTACATGGCGCTGGTTCCTTTTATCCAGCCGCCTATTATGAGGCTTTTAACAACGGATAAAGAACGCGTAATTGTAATGCCGGAACCCAAAAGAGTAACCCAGAAACAGAAAGTTCTTTTCCCGATTATTCTGGCTCTCGTTGTTCTTCTTCTCGTCCCCGCGGCAGGCGCTCTTGTCGCCATGTTGTGTCTTGGCAACTTAATAAGAGAATCTGGCGTTGCGGATCGTTATGTAAGAGCGTTCCAGAATGACTTTTTAAGTATATTGACATTCCTTGTCGCGTTAAGTATCGGGTCTTCCGCAACGGCGGCAAGGTTCCTTACGCCTCAGACTTTGATAATCCTCGCGAGCGGTTTATTAGCGTTTGCCTTCGGTACAGTCGGCGGCGTTCTTGTTGCAAAGCTTCTTTGCGTTGTAACCGGAGGAAAAGTAAATCCATTAATTGGTAACTCAGGCGTTTCGGCGATGCCGATGGCAGCGCGCATTTCGCAGAAGCTCGGACAAAAGTACAATTCGGACAACCACCTGTTAATGCACGCCATGGGCCCGATTGTTTCAAGTACGATTGGCTCCGCGATCATAGCGGGTATATTTATCTCCTACTTCGCAAAATAATATTAAGAAGTTCTCGCAGAGGCGCGAAGACCGCAAAGCTCGCAGAGAACTCTGCGTCCTTTGCGGTCTCTGCATCTTTGCGAGATGATATTTTTATATTTTTTTTTATCTGTCAGATTTCTTTTCGAAGTGGGAAAATTCTAAACTGAAGCTAGCCCTTCCCTGAGAGACGCTTCTTAGACTAGTCATGAAACCAAACATTTTTTCCATCGGTGCTTGAGCTTTTATTTCGTCTATGTCTGTTTTCGCGTTCATGCTTAGAATCTGCCCGCCTCTTTGAGTAACAAGACTCATAACCTCGCCTACAAAGTCGTGCGGGCTTGTTAAATCTACAGCCATGATAGGCTCAAGAAGGATAGGGCTTCCGCCTCTTGCAGCCTCGTCAAACGCCATGCTTGCGCAGGCTTCAAAGGCGAACTCGGTGCCTGTTTGCTCTGAATATTGAATACTTGTTACAGCCGCTGTTATGTCAATACAAGGGTACCCCATCACAATGCCGGATGAAAAAGCGCCATTTATGCCGCGCTCAACCGCTTCCAGGATTTCGCTTGGAATCTCGCTTCTTCCGCCGGGTTTGGCGGCATAAATATACTTGTTTCCGCTTCCTCTTTTTGCAGGCTCAACACGAAGAGTGATACCTGCGGCGTTTTCCTTACCGGCGATAATCCTTGAAAAGTTTTCAATATGTTCATTCGGCTTACTAATCGATTCGCGGTATGTTACCTGCGGGTTTCCGGCTTTCGCGCCTAGTTTAAATTCTTTTAAAATGCGCGTAACAAGAACGTCAAGATGAAGCTCTCCCATGCCGGAAATTATAAGCTGACCTGTCTCCTCGTTTTCTCTGATTGTAAAGGTTGGGTCTTCTTTGGAAAGAATCGCCAAAATGTCTTTTAATTTATCCTGATCTGATATTGTTTTTGGCTCTATAGAAACAGAAATTACAGGCTCGGGGAACTGCATCTTTTCAAGCACTACAGGCCAGCCTTCGCTTCCAATTGTGTCTCCGGTTTGAGCGAGCTTCATCCCGATTATAACTCCGATGTCTCCTGCGTTAAGGCTGTCCAACGGATCAGATTTATTCGAGTGCATTCGCAAAATTCTGTTTGCCCTCTCGCGTTTTTTCTTTCCTATGTTATAAACCGATGTGCCCGATTTAAAAGAGCCTGAATACATTCTTACATAACAAAGAGAGCCTGCCTCCCTGTCATTTTGAATCTTGAACACAAGGCCAAGAGGCTGGCCTGAAACATCGCAGGGTATATTTATATCTTCCTCTTTTTTTAAATTGTGCCCTACAGCCTGTTTTGTTTCGTTAGGTGCAGGAAGGAAATCTACAACTGCGTCGATAACAGGCTGAACACCGATATTGCGCCTTGACGCGCCGCAGAACATTGGAAGTATTTCTCTTTTAATAACCGCTTTTCTAAGCTCAGCTTTTATTAAAGAAGGAGGTATCTCTTCGCCTGCAAGATATTTTTCTGTAATTGAATCTGAAACGCCTGAAAGAGCGTCTATAAGTTTTTCGCGCCATTCCTTTGCGGCCTTTTCGTTATCTGATGAAATATCAGTTATTATTAAATCGTCGCTGTCATGAGGGTAGCGGACTTCCTTCATTTCGATTAAATCAATAGCGCCTTCGAAAGAACCTTCTTTTCCAAGCGGTATTTGAAGAGCCGCCGTGTTAATTTTTAATTTATTTTTTACATCTTCAAGTACAAAATAAAAATCCGCCCCGGCTCTGTCCATTTTATTAACATAACCTACGCAGGGTACATTGTATCTCCGCGCTTGCCGCCAGACAGTTTCTGTTTGAGGCTCAACTCCGTGAACCGCGTCAAAAATCGCGATAGCGCCGTCTAAAACGCGAAGAGACCTTTCAACCTCGGCTGTAAAATCCACATGCCCGGGAGTGTCGATTATATTTATCTGATATCCTTTCCAGTAAGTAGTAGTAGCCGCGCTCTGGATAGTGATGCCTCTTTCCTGTTCCTGTTCCATCCAGTCCATAATTGCTTCGCCGTCATCAACCTCGCCGATACGGTGGCTTTTACCGGTATAAAAGAGAATTCTTTCTGTTGTTGTCGTTTTACCGGCATCGATATGCGCCATGATGCCGATATTACGCATTTTTTCAAGCATGGGTTATTTTAGATAAGATAATGAAAATGATCAATGTATTGACAATTCATAACACATGTATGGTATAATTTCTCCGTAATGAGTAAATATATAGTTAATCTATCAGCTATAAATCCCAAAGAAGAACACCGTAATACACCGGCAGTTGAAGTAATGGTCGATACCGGATCAGAATTGTCATGGCTTCCTAAAAAGCTGTTGCTGGAGGCCGGAATAGCACCGCGAGGAACAAAGCGTTTCTTAACAGTCACTAATGAAACAATAGAGCGAGAGTACGGCTATGCAATTCTTAAATCTGAAGGTTATTCAACTAATGACGAAATTGTTTTCGCTGAAGATGGCGATATGTCAATTTTAGGAGTACGAACGATTGAAGGCTTTGGCGTAATGGCAGACAATATTGGTCATCGTTTTGTCGCGACAACAACTCTTGCTGTGTGATTATCTTGATATATAGCCACCGCTGTCAAAATATTTATTAAAAATCAATAAAAAGAACGGTGAAAACTTTAATAAAAACTCTGAAATCCCTTGTAATATATTTTCAAAATGGGTATTATTTTAGTAATGACAGAAATAAGCGACATAATTGGCATAAAAAACACCATGTTAAAACCTCAATATACTTTTTTCGCTATGTCCATCTGCTCACAAGGAGAGGCTATATTCTCACAAAAAGCGGTAATAAGCCCAAAAGAGGCTTTAGAATATGTTAAAAGGAAGGATTAAAATGAAAAATTCAATCAAAACTTTAGCAATTATCGCCATTACCGCGATAATCACATTGGGAATGGCGGCTTGCGCGTCACTTACGATTGTAAGCGTTGATTGGGACTCTCTGAAAGGACCGAGCAAGGTCAGGCAGTACTACAATGTTAGTACAACCGAAGTTTCAGTCTATGCCAACTACAAAGACGAAAGCCGCAAGGAAGTAATATTTTTTTCAACCGCTCATGACAGAGACAAGACAGGCATTCAAACCGTAACTGTAACTATATCCGGTCAGGGAACAGGCACTTTTCAGACCGAAGTAATGGAATTGACCGGTATTCGCGTTGATAGATCGCCGACAAAAACAACTTACACTGAAGGTGAAGGAGCCGATTTGGCGGGGATTAGGGTGATGGGATCGTGGAGAGATTTTCCTGATGCGGAAATTTCAGCTTCTCAAGTAACTGTAACCAGTTTTAATTCGGGATCGGCAGGAAGTAACAGGCTTGTTACTATTGACTACAAAGGGAAAACAGCAACATTCCCTGTTACTGTAATAGCCGCGGCGCCTGCACCGACAACAACAACAACGCCAGGTACACAACAGCCTACACAACCCGTGCAGACTGGATATAACCCCTCGCCTAATCAACCATCGCCTTTAGGTTCGTGGGAAAGATCTTATCGTTTTAGTAGTAGTTATCTAACTACTACAGTTACATTTAATTCTAATGGAACAGGTATACAAGCAACCAGAAATAGGGAAACAGGCGGCGGATTTGATCTCGACTTTACATGGACTGCAAGCGGTAATAAGATTACTTTTAATTTCAGTAATGGAAATGTCTCGGTTTGTGTTTATAGCATAAGCGGCCCTACATTTACAATGGCACCTGAAGGAACGAATAACATAGAAACATTTACCCGCAAGTAGTCAGAAATAGCTTTAACACCGCGTTGCGGTGTTTACGATTAAATTTGCCGCTTTGAACCGATGGTTCACCGCGGCTAATTTAGAAAAACAGGCTCGTCTGTTTCATGTTCAGTTAATATGCTCGCGGATAATCGTTGATAATGAATTATGATCAATTCTTACAATCTTTGACTCACGTTCATAACTTTCCGTAGAATCGGAAGCATGAGCGGTGTTAACCATTACATTGCTGCCGAACTCTTTGCGAACTGTTCCTTCCGCTGCTTTCATTGGGTCTGTGGAGCCGAGAACATCGCGGATTTTGTTTACAGCGTTCTCGCCTTCGTAAACAATGATCATGCATTTAATATTACCTTTGTAGTCTAAATCTTCTGGGGAACTGTCGCCGGGACGTTTGCCGGACATAAATTCTACAATCTGATGGAATTGGTCTTTGGCGCATTCTGTTCCAAAGCATGTGCCCAAAACTTCAGCAGACTCTTTGCTGATTTTAAATTTAAATTCTTTTTCGAGAAGTTCAAGCGCTCTTTCTCCGAAACTGGCGGAAAGTTTGTCTTTAAGAATCGGCTCTACAGGGCCGTAGAAATCTAAAGCTTGTCTTAGCGTGAAACGGTGAACCTTTATTCCGATTATTCTTAAACCGGTACGCGAGAACATATCGATAATTGCGCCGGGACGCGATGAATTGTGTTTCCAGTTATCGGGTTTAATTATTACAAGGGTTTTCTCTATTTTTGACGGGTCGGGATGAACAACATTGCGTACAAGGTTTTCTATTCCTTCAAGAAATTCCGCGAACATTAATAAATCTTTGTTTGCTTCTTCCTGACTCCTAGGAGTGAGAACCGCAGGTTCAAAATAACGCACATCGTTTGGATTGTCGGCGGAAAAAATAAGGTCCGAATATGTGTCGCGGATTGTTTCTCCCGCAAGAGCGTCAACTTCCACATGCTGAGTATATAAATGACCGCAGGCTGTAAGAAGTTTTTCGCAGGGGTTTTCTCCTCTGAATAAAAGTAAAAGCGTTCTATGAGGCCTTCCGCCCGACGGGCCCAGATAGTTTTGAATATAATCAGCTAATAGAACCAATTGATTCTGCGGAGCGCGCGCTCTAAGCGAGTCCGCGTACTTTGTAGCGAATTCCTGATCCGGCGCAAAAATCTGAGCGCCCACCAATTCTAGATCCGTTCTCATCAAAAGCCGGGAAAGAACACCCCCAGTCCTGCTTTTTGCAACTGTATAAGGAGTCACAAGCACATAAGATAAACCAATACTCATATTGCTTTTATATTAACCTATAGGAAAAAATATATCAATCAGTAATAAGTAGAAACATTTAGCCCCTAGGGGAATCGAACCCCTCTTTTAAGATTGAGAATCTCATGTCCTAACCGATAGACGAAGGGGCCTATCTTGAGATGAATATATCAATTATTATGCCGATGGTCAATTACTCGCCGTGGTAGTCAATTAGCGTTACTACAGGCGTCGGGTCAAGTATTTTTTTATAATTAAGAAAAGGCAAGCCTACGACTCCAAAGATGCTTGGCACTTCAGCGCCGCCTTCGATTATAAGAGAGCGAGCCGCGTTTAAAGTGCCGCCTGTCGCGATTAAATCGTCTGTTAAAAGAACGCGTTTGCCTTTTGGGACATCCGCGCAGTGGACTTCGATTTCTGCCTGCGCGTATTCAAGATCGTATTTTTTGGAAAGTGTAACGCCGGGGAGTTTTCCCTTTTTACGGATTGGAATTACCGGGATGTTCATTTCGTAAGCGTAAGCGGCAGCGAATAAAAAGCCGCGCGCTTCGATTGCGGCGACCGCTTCAATGTTCTGGTCTTTGTAGATCTCCGCCATTTTTTTAATGCAGTATCTGAACGCGTCAGGCGCGCAGAGGATGCTTGTTATATCGTAAAATAAAATGCCTTTTTTTGGGAAATCGGGAACCTTTCTTATGTAGTCGTCCAGATTTATAGCCGTCAATTTATTTTAACAACCCTTTTACCCATTTATTTATGTCAGATTCCTGATAATCGCCGTCCAGGGAAAGCAGAGTTTCTCCCTGAGCCGCTTCGCTGTCTTTTAAAATATCGCCAAGATATTTAAGCGCTTTTTGACTGGTGGAAAAAACCGCGCATTTTCTGGATGCGAGATTTATATGAGCCAGCATTTCTTCAAGATAGGAAAATGAAGGAGGATTAGGATTTTCCGCGCCAAGAAAGAAAATGTCGGCAGGGAAAAGATCATTTCCAGCAAATTTATCCGCTTGATAAATGTTAACAGAAAAACCGGCAAGAGCTTGTTTAATCGGCTTTGCAAGCGACTCGATTGATTTAGTACCGTCTGTAATAATTATTGCTTTCTTGCTCACTAGAATATCCTATATTAAAATATTTCAAATGTCAATCATTGCCCTCGGTTCCCATACCCTGAACCGAGTAATTTACAATTGCCCAGAAATTGTCCTGTTTTTCCAGGAAATATCTGTAAAGTCTTAATTCTGTAAAGTTGATCATCCTGTACTTCTGCATTACAGTGACTGTGCCTTCGTTATTATTATATTCTGTTCTTAAAATTTCAAAAGTAGTGGGAGTCATAACGATATCGCCGTCAATAACAGAGTTCTGAAGGTTCTTTCTGTAATCGGCAATCATCCGTCTGCGGCCTTCTTCGTTCTCAAGATTGTATCTTCGGCTTTGAAGAGCGTCCCTTCTCAGCATGGATTCAACATCAAGGTACAGGAAAAATCTTTCCCATTGGGATTGCTGGCGGCTTATAAGCATATATGAAACGACTTCGTCGGGGGGAAGATTCTGGCGCACCAGAACAGCGCCTGTAGCGATGTCCATCTCAACTGGCAGTCCGTCCTGACCCTGAATAACGGCAGGACGAAGATTGAGGCTTAAATAGTTGGATTCTAGAGAGAAGGATTGAATCCCTGAAATGCTCGATTTAAACAGCTCAGGGTAAACTCTGGCGCGTATTCTGAAAGAGCCGCTCTGGCTGAAACTCACGTAGTTTCTGATATCTTCGACAAACGAAAATGACTCGCCGCTTTCAATGGCGATTTCACGGAAAAAAACCTGGCTGTTTTGCGTTCTCTTGCGAAGCAGGGAATCCGCCATTGGAAGAGATCTGTTTGCCATAGACCTTATATCAAAATCGACCGAAAAAGCCCGATCGTCCGCGAGTTTAAAACGGTAGGGGGAAGGACTGTTATTGGTGATGGTGATTTGTATAAAAATGGGATCGGATTCAACATAATAAATCCGCCTGTCAAAAAAACGAATGTTAAATTCTACTCTCCCGTCCGCCGCTTCCGCAGAGTACAAATAAGGCAGGCACGCAAAAACAAGAAGAATACACGCTAAAAACCTTGCTAAATTTTTCATTTTCACTCCCTCTATGGGTGTTCACAATGAACACACTTCTATACTATAGTAATCGGTAGAAACACATGAATACCTTATCATTTCCTGATATTTTGCGGAAAATCAACGATTCTCCTTCCGTTTCTGACATGTTTTTGGCTGTAAAAAACGCCGAATTTCCCGTAGAAATCGAAGGAAGCGAAGGCTCCCTCAATTCTCTTATTATAGCGCAAATTTTTAAATTATCAGGAGGTCAAATCTTTGTAATTGTTCCGCATGAGGATACGGCGGACAGTTTAATGCTGGATTTGGCTCACTCAGGCATATCATGTATAAAATTCCCGTGGTGGGGAAGTACGCTCTACAGGGAACTTACGCCGCAGGCGGCTGTTTTCGGCGAAAGGGTAAAAGCGTTAAGCGATTTGGAAGATCATATCGGTATTGTGATAATCCCGCAAAGAGCGCTTCTGTCTCCGATGCCGCCTGCAGAATATTTAAAATCGCTTTTTATTACATTAAGGCCAAAAGGAAAAATAGATACGGTATCGCTTGCGAAAACGCTTGTTTCATACGGTTATACAAGGGTGCCGCGCGTTACGGTTCACGGCGAGTTTGCTCTTCGCGGAGAGGTACTGGATATTTTTATGGGCGGCGATGAGCAGGCGCAAAGAGTGCTTTTCGATTTTGACACGGTAGAGAGCATAAAATATTTTGATCCTGTTATGCAAAATACAGGAAGCGAAAAATTAAAAGAACTTGTTATCCGTCCGATGAAAGAAGTTGTCTGGACAGACGAGCGGATTAAAACGCTTGAAAAAAAACTTTCATCGTGCAGGGAATTCTCGGACGGCGGCAAAGCGGTTATCGAAGAGCTTTATTTGCGCCGCTATGTAAAGGGCGAAGAGATGTTTTTTCCCCTTGCTTTTGAGAAACAGGGAAGCCTGATAGAATACGCTCTTACTTCTTCAAATAAAACATTGGTATTGCTCGACAGGGAAAGACTTGAAAACACTCATGAAAGTTTAATCCGCGAATATCAAGGATTATATTCCCGTTCAATAAGAGATAAATGCGAATATCCGCTGCCTGAGCGCCTTCTTTTAAATTTTAATGATTTATTAAACGCTTATTTAAAAAAATCCGCAAGGATTGTTTCGTTAAGATCGATTAAAACAGCCGCTAAAGAGGGAGTTTCTTTTTTTGAACTTCCCTGCGAACCTGCTCGCAGTTTTTTCGGCAACATTAATTATTTAAAAGAAGAGTTTGCGTCTTTGCTTTGCGGAGGCTGGAATATTACAGTCGCGGCGGAGTCGGAAGTACAGGCAGACAGAATTAAAATGATCCTGGAACCGGACAAGCAGTCAGCCGCAAAAGACGGTTCACGCAAGGCGTCAGATAACAGGCTTTCAATTACGGCAAATCCTCTAACAGCAGGTTTTTCGCTTCCTGATATCAAGTTTATGCTTGTGCAGGAAAATGAAATTTTCGGCAGAAGGAAAAGAGCGCCGCATTCGCTTAAAACTGCAAGATCAAGGCCGATTGATACATTTGTTGAAATAACCCCCGGCGATTATATTGTTCATGTAAATCACGGTATCGGTCTTTTTAAGGGGATTGAGCGCCTTAACGCTCTTGATAACGAGAGAGACTACATTAAAATTGAATACGCCGGCGAAGAAACTGTATTTGTGCCTGTTGAACAGTTAAATCTTGTACAGCGTTACATTGGAAATGAAGGGCAGCCGCCGCGGCTTGATACCCTGGGATCCAAGAGCTGGGAAAACAGGAAAGGAAAGGTAAAAAAATCTGTAGAAGATATCGCGGAAAAATTAATAGAGTTGTATTCAAAACGAAAACAGGCTCAAGGGTTCGCGTTTCCAATTGACACAGAATGGCAGACAATGTTCGAAGCCGCCTTCCCGTTTGAGGAAACGGAAGATCAATTAAACTGCATTCAGGAAATAAAAAACGATATGGAAAGTTCCTCTCCAATGGACAGGCTTGTCTGCGGAGACGTCGGTTACGGGAAAACGGAAGTCGCTCTCAGAGCGTGTTTTAAAGCTGTTATGGGAGGCAGACAAGTCGCGTTTTTGGCGCCTACAACGATTCTGGCGGAACAGCACTATGAAAATTTTATGGAAAGATTTTCGCGTTTTCCTGTGAATGTCGCCATGCTCTCGCGTTTTGTGGACAGAAAAAAAACGCGTATAATTCTTGAACAGTTAAAAAAAGGCGAAATTGATTTATTAATCGGCACGCACCGCATTATTCAAAAAGATGTAATATTTAAAAACCTAGGGCTTATTGTAATAGACGAAGAGCAGCGTTTCGGCGTGAAGGATAAGGAACGTCTTAAAGAATTAAAAACAAACGTAGACTGTCTTACGCTTTCCGCGACGCCGATTCCGCGCACGCTTCATATGAGCCTTGTAAAAATACGCGATATGAGCCTTTTGGCAACAGCTCCTCCGGGAAGGCACCCAATCGAAACATTTGTGGACGAATATGATGATTTTTTAATCGCGCAGGCGATAAGGCGCGAAGCGGAAAGAGGAGGACAGGTTTTTTTTCTTCACAATAGAATTGACACATTACGCGATACAAGGCTTAAGCTTGAGCGCCTTGTCCCGGAAATGCTGATAGAAACAGCGCACGGCCAGATGGACGCGCAGGATCTTGAAGATGTTATGCGCCGTTTTATCCACGGCGGTTTTCATGTTTTAGTATCCACTACAATTATAGAAAACGGAATAGATATTCCAAATGTTAATACGATAATAATCGATCGCGCGGATATGTACGGCGTTTCGCAGTTATACCAGTTAAGAGGAAGGGTAGGAAGATCGGATCGCGTAGCTTACGCGTATCTTTTTTACCCGGAACAAAAATCGCTTACTGAAATCGCGATGAAAAGACTTCAGACAATTTCAGATTTTACGGAACTTGGTTCAGGTTTTAAGATTGCCATGAAGGATATGGAAATACGCGGAGCCGGGAACCTGCTTGGAAGAGAGCAGTCCGGGGATATTTATTCTGTTGGTTTTGATCTTTACATTAAATTGCTGGATGAAGCCGTAAGACGCCTTGAAGATTCCAATTATGAGGCAGAAACAGAACCGCTCTTAGAGCTCGAATATTCGGGTTTTATTCCAGATACTTACATTGACTCCGCACAGGAAAAAATGGAAGTTTATAAAATGATTGCCGCTATAAGAGAAAAAGATGACTTGGAGAAAGTTTACTCTGAATTAATTGACAGATTCGGCCCTCTTCCGGATGAAGCCGCTTCTTTGCTTTCCCTCGCGGAGATTAGAATAATATGCCGCCTGCTTGCGGTATCTTCGCTTAAGGAAAGATCCGGCATTGTAAGAATTGAATTCGCAAAAGTTGCGCGCGTAAAAGTTGAAAGACTTGTAAGGCTAATGCAGGAATCTAACGGCAAGGTGAAACTTGATCCTAAAAAGCCGAATGTGCTTCTTCTTGCGGCAGGAAGTATCGGCTTGAAAGAAAAGAGCGAGTTTTTACGGGAAAAATTGTCGTCTTTAGCCTAAAAAAAAGACCGGCAGCAGCCGGTCTTTTTGAAATAATAAATTCTAATATGAGTAGCCTACGGAAAACATTACCGCGGTGTTAAAAAGATTTGTTTTATTAGAAACTCCGATTAAATCGCTGAGGATCGCGTTATAATGAAAGGCGACTCCCGCAAAAAGACCCGGAACATAAGATGTTGTAAACTTAAGTCCTGCTTGGACAAAAACGCCTAAACCATTAAATATGTCTCCAAAGGTGTCGGTATCATCATAATAATTATAACTGGGGTAATTTGAAGGATCATCTTTGTTTATGCCGTAGTACTCATGTACTGTATAACTGAGGCCAAGTTTGAAACTGGGAATTAACCCAAATTCTCCGATAGGAACAGGAATATTTAAACTGTAGCCAAACCCTACGTTAAAGAAATTTTCAGGCGCCCAGAATATATTAACAGCGACATACGATATAAAAATAGAAGCGTATAAGGCCGCAGGAGCTCTGTCAAAGCATAACGCGACTCCGGCTTCAATTGAAAAACCGGGATCAACTATAAGACCTGCCGCGGTTATTCTTTCTTTCTCTCTTTTTTGAATAAGAGTTTGATCTCCTGAGGCTATTGTTCCGAAACTTTTAATGCGCCAGTTTCCGTATTCGCGGATCCAGACAGAGGATACGTCTTTGCCGCTTATTGAAAATATAACTGTATATTCCTCTCCCTCTCCTATTACATCTTTTACTTCGGCTCTAATTACGCCGGAACCTCTAAGGCTGCTTTCAATTGTCCACGCGACGGCAAGTCCCATAGCGCCGATTATACTTTCGCGGCTGCGCTCTATAAATGTGCGAATAACAGATCTGGACGCTTTAGTGCGCATTTCCTCAAACGCGTATTCGATATTTTCACCTACGCATACTGTCGAAAGAAAGTCGTTTATATGAGTAAAAACAGCCTGATTGGCGCCTAAACCCTGTATGAATTTATTAACGCGTTCGTCAAGGGCCGCTCTGTATGTTGCAGGTCTTGGATTAAGAGCGTTATTTATAAAAGTCTGAAGAGTAGCTACAGGAACCGAATAGTTTGCGGCTTGTCTTCCTGTTCCGCTTAGGGTGTTAACGCCGGCTACAGCGTAACCCGAAGGAGCGTTTCTAAGAGGCACCAAAAGAGGACCTCCTGAGTTTCCGCTGTCTACCTGCGCCGTATGCTGGATATAAGGTCCTAACATGGTATTATCATCGAAACTTTTCGGAAACCTTACGGAAGCGTTGGATATCATACCGCGTCCGAACTGCCAGATGGGAGTCATTCCCAATCCGGGAAATCCGGCGGAAAAAGCGTCTTCGCCTTCTTCTACGGTTCTTGTAAGAAGGGTAAGCCCCTGTGTAACAGGAGGTCTTTGTCCGGCAGGAAACGCGAGAAGGGCAAGATCCGCGGCTTCATCAGTTGCGATAATTTTAAGATTATCAATTCTTATTTTTGTTTCATCCGCACGTTCAAATGTAATTGAAACAGTATGCGCCTGTGCGACAACATGGTTATTTGTAATAATATAATAATTGCCGCGATCCGCGTAAAGGAAACCGGATCCAAACGCGCCTCTTAGAATGAGGTCTATGATTTTAACGCTTTCAGATTCTCCCTGTTTTTCGTATTCATTTTTCGCGTTTTCAAAATACGCTACCATGCCGGGATGATAGGTTTGATTGATTAAGCCTACATAGTCACGTAATGCAGCCGCTCCTTGCTGAGCGAAAATACCGAAAGGAAGAGCGGTAAATAATGCGATAAATAAAATATAAAAGCGTTTCATCCAATACTCCTAGGCTTATAGAATACAATAATTTTCAAGTTAATGTCAATTATTTACCTAACGCCTGGGAATTCCAGGTATACTCGGCAAAGCGCCGCGTATTGTCTGCTCGGCCTGCTGTGTTGCCTGATTGGCCGCTTCCGATGCCATATTATTTAATCTTTGTTCAAATTCGTTCTTTTTGGCGTCTAAGGCGCTCTTCATCTGATCCATTGCGGAGCTGTCTCCCTTTACAGTCTTTAACAGCAAATCAACCGACTCTTTGGAATCAAACCTATCGCCGATATATTCATCAATCTTTTGACGCATCATATTTTCAATGTCATCCATTGCCTTTTTTGCGTACGAGTCAACAAAGCTGCGAAGCGCGCGGCCGAAAAGATCGGCGATATTTGTAGTTAAGTTAAAATCATCATTCCTGCCGGTATTATGAGCGTATTGAATTCCTAAATTGACAGTTCCGGCTTCCCTTACCGCGGTGTCAATAGCCTGGGCGATTGTTCCCTGCGGATCTACAACCCTTGGCTGCATAATCTTCACATCGCCTCCCGCGCTGAAACTGCCGTCGGGTCTGCCTTTTAAATTAATAGCCATATCAGCGTTGCCGTTAAATCCGTTTACGCCGATGCTTTTAAGATCATCGGCGAGGCTTACGGGAAAACCGTTTCCAGTCATGTTAGCGGAAAATCGTTCCTGAGGATCCGTTCTGAAATCGGCGGTGCCTTTAAAAGCGACGTTCCTGTTTAAAACGCCGCCGTCTTCTGAAAGACCTAAATTCAAATAAACGGAAGAGTTATTTGTCTGTCTGTAAGTAAGATCCGGATCCGAACTAATGTTTCCAAGATCAAACATCCAGTTCCATGAATCAAGCGTAAAATCCGATGCGATTTTTCCTAGGTAAAAAGACGGGTATGCGGCAGTGGGGTAGTGTACTGTTCTGCCCTTGAAGGTAATCTTTTTTTCTTTTTTTGGTTTGCTTTCTTTTGGCTTTGACGCGGACTGCGCTTTTAATTTTTCAAGAGCATCAAGAGCCATCAATCCGTAATCAAGATACTGTTCTGCTGTATTCGAAAGCATGTCGCGTATAAAAGGTTCTACCGCGCTGAATGCCGCTCCGCTTCCAAGATCGATATAGGATTTTAAATGATTAATATCGTTTTCAAGAGAACTGCGCGCATTCTGTTCAAGGCTTATCGCCGTGTTTACGTCAGTTTCAAGTCCGTTCACAATCGTTTTTACATCGTTTGTAGCGGCCTGAACCGCGTTAGTAGCCGCGGTTACATCCTGAATTGTTTTTCTTATTGTTTCAACGTCGCGAAGAGTGCTTACATTAATATTTAAAAGAGGCTGAGATACAGACTGAAGTTCGCTAACTCTTGCGGTGGCATTCTCGACATTGCCCTTCCATTTCTCGGATGTTTCGTTATACGCGTTGATAGCCTCATCATATAATTTTGGAGTGTTTAATTTATCAAACTCCTGGGCAAGAAGATCGTTTGCGTTGAAATTTTTAAGATCGATAAGAGGCGGCGCGTCTGATTTTTCCTTAGCCTTTTTTTCTTTCTTAGGCTTTCCTTCAATCGCGCCTGATGTTTTTCTCTCTGTGCCGAAGCGTATTGTATCAGCTTTAACCCATTCAATGAAAATTTTTCCGCGGAGAACCGCCTGCGGTTTTAATTTAATTCCTGTTTTGCTCATTTGAATCAGGTTTGTCATCGGGCTGTCGCGGTTTGCGATCGTAAGACCGGATATTGATATTTCAAATTTGGAAAGCGAAAGTCGAAAGTTATCTACTTCGGATTTAGCTTCGAATATTGACTCAAGCGCAATTTCTACCGCTTTTTCAAGAAGAGGGTTTGCAAAGATTACAAAGAAGACTGCAATTGCGCCTACAATTGCGGCAGCGAAAATCATAGGGATTATCTTAACCGCGCCCTTTCGGTTCATCCTTATTATTTTTAATAAGTTCTTTATTTTTTTAACATCCGCTTTTGATAAGTCGCCGCGGATAAAATAAAAATCATCCTTTTTTTCAAAACAGTTTTTAAGGAAACTGTTATCCTGCGGATGCTCAATATATTTTAAAAATCTTTTTTCGAAGGTTGTTTTTTTAAGAGGTTTTCTGAAAACCATAGGCGGCTTTCCGGGTTTTTGCGGCTTTTTATTATTAGACGGATCTTTTTTCATGTGCCGCTCCTTAACGCTTCATCGCTTTATCAATCATCGAAAGAAGCGGAAACTTCCCAATTGCTTTAACAATTTTGGACTGCCTTATTTTTGGAGCAATGCGGTTACGGTAAAGCGGAATAAATGCCATAAGGAGAACATATACGGGAATCCACAGGATTATGCCTGCAGCAATCCCGCCCATTACAAGAGTGTTGTTGAAACCGGTAAAGGGCACAAAAGGCATATTGTACATTGTTGTGAATAAAGGCTGAAGCGGTTCTATTCCTGTAAGCACAAACCAGCCTAAAGCGTCAATTTGAAAAGCGAAAAGCGGAGAGAGTATTTTAAGAAACGCAAGCGCGGATATTTTTGACGCGTGGTTATGCGTGAAAAAGAATGAAATGAAGAAAATAACAATCCAGAAAATATTACCGGCGGGGATAAGACCTAACAGCGTTCCCCAGGCAAACCCAGCGGCAATTTGGCTTTTTTTAACATTGCCGTTTAAAGCTAATAGTAATTTTGCAATTCCTTTTATCAAAATTATCACCTCTTTGTATTGCTCTAAAAGTTGATTTTATGCTAGAATGGCTCAAATGTCAAATATTCCAGAACGAGCGGGCTTTTTTGACCGAATTCAATCTATAACAGAGAGATTTTTAACTTACAGGGCGGAAATTCGCCACGTAAAGAAAGAAAAACGCAAAGCAAAGAACCCTATTTTAGACTGGCTTGACGCTTTTTTATGGGCTGCTTGTATGGTTCTGCTTGCGAATCAATATTTAGTGCAAGCGTACAGAATCCCGTCGGGCTCGATGATAGACTCGCTTAATATCGGCGATCATGTTTTTGTTAATAAAATAGTTTACGGACCTGAGCTGCTGCCCGGTTTTATGAAAATACCAAGCCCTGTAAAACCCAAACAAAACGATATTATTATATTTGAAAATCCGTCTTATATTTCGAAGGGAACTGTTTTTGATGTCGCTCAAAGAATAATATACATGCTCACTTTAACTCTAGTGGATATTGATAAGGATGAATCAGGGGATCCGAGAGTTCATTTTTTAATTAAAAGAGCGGCGGGGAAAAGCGGAGATCATTTCATAATGGAAAACGGCGATATGAAAGTTCGTTTTGCGGGTGAGAGTGATTGGATTGATGAAACAGATTACATTGCGGCAAGAGGATGGAATCACAACATAAACAGATTAATGAAGAAAGAGCAGTATACAAACCTTAAAGCTTCGGCGCAGGCGGCGGCATGGATGGATTTGGGGTTTACTCCTTCAGATAAATTGATGGAGAGCGCATCCAGTACAAAAGATGTCCGTTTCCCCGATTATCTTGCGCATGAAAAAACAAGACTTGAAACCCTGCGAAGAATGTCAGTTCATGACAGCCGTTACGCGTCTCTTTACGCCAAACACCGCCTTGGCTGGTATGTGCCGGAAGGAAGAATTTTTCCGATGGGAGATAACCGGGACAATTCAAGAGACGGCCGCTATTTCGGTCCTGTAAAAGTATCAAAAGTTCTCGGCAGGGGAATGATAATTTATTGGCCGCTTTCAAGAATTGGAAAAATTAAGTAGGAAAGCATGTTTGATAAATGGACGCAGTATTCATACGCGGAACAAAAAAAACAGCGTTACAAGCTGTTAAGATTTATTTTTATATTTTTGGTTTTTTACATAGCGTTTAACTGTTTCATAGCCTTTTTCTTTTCTTCGTGGGCTGTGAATAACAATACAATGCAGCCTGGTTTAAACTCCGGAGACAGGCTGATTTTTACATCTTTTTCGCCGCCGTGGATTCGCGATAACAGCGAAAAAAGCCAGTTTTTTAAACGAGGCAGCATTGTGTTAGTTGATATGGGCCGTCAGAAAGAAAAAAAAATGCCTCTAAAAATACTTGACGGCGTTGTAAGATTTTTTACAGCCCAAACTGTAAGCATTTTTTCTTCGGAAGGGCAGCATTATATTAAAAGGGTGATTGGCCTTCCCGGCGATGAGATTTCAATGAGTAATTACGTGTTTAAGGTTAGAACCGCGGGGAGTTCATACAGCCTTACCGAATATGAACTTTCCGAAAAACCATATCTTCCTTACATTCCGCAGACGTCAGATTTATGGAACGATCAGCTTCCTTTCTCGGGAAGCATGGATACAATACTGCTTGGACCAGGCGAATGTTTTGTTGTTTCAGACGATCGCAGCAATACAAATGATTCGCGCACATGGGGAAGCGTGCAGACATCTTCTATAACGGCAAGAGCTGTTTTAAGATTCTGGCCGATTTTAAAAATGGAACTTTTTTAAAAATTGAATTCCGGTTATTCGCTTTACATTCATATTCCTTTCTGCAATTCCTTCTGCGATTACTGTGATTTTTATTCAATTACAACTGAAAATAAAAACGATGATTATATAAACGCGTATTTATCGGCTCTTGTAAAAGATATTAAAAATCAAATAACGCGTTTTTCCGTTAAAAATATTGTAACAGCATACATCGGAGGCGGTACTCCTTCTGTGCTGGGGAAAAAGATTTGCTTTTTACTTGATGAACTTAACAAAATGGCGTGTTTCAAACCGGCAGAGTTTACAATTGAGGCGAACCCTGAATCGATAACCGGGGATTTTTTACATCTGTGCCAGGACAGCGGAATAAACAGGTTAAGTCTTGGCGTTCAAACGCTGCATGAGCCTTCCAGAAAGGCGGTAAACAGAAAAGGAGAACTGAAAATAATCGAGGAGAATATCGCGCTTGCGGCAAAATATTTTAAAGATTTAATATCATTCGATCTTATCGCGGGTTTGCCTTATCAAAACGATGAAATACTTATCAGCGATATTAACCGCCTTGTTTCCTATGAACCTTCTCATTTTTCGCTTTACAGCATGACTATAGAAGACGGAACCGCGTTAAATGAAAAAATTAAAGACGGAATAATTACGATTGAGGACAGAGATAAAACTGATTCAATTTGGCTTTGCGGAAGGCAGGCGATAAAAGAGTATGGTTATAAACAGTATGAAGTTTCCAATTTTGCGAAAGAAGGCAGGGAATGTGTTCACAATATGCGCTATTGGCAGATGAACAGCTGGATGGGAGCCGGCGCCGCTGCCTGCGGAACAATAATTAATAATAACGGAACGGCAAGGCGTTTTAGTTACGCAAGTGATGTTGACGCATATATTAAAAATCCGTCTATAGACGCCGCTTTTACTGAAGAAATTAATAAAGATACATTTATGAAGGAGTCTTTGATGATGGGATTTCGCTGTTTGGAAGGCCCGAATCCGAATGTTTTTTTTAATCGCTTTGGAATTTCAATAGAAGATTGTATTTCAAATACGCTTTTAAAATATAAAGAAAGAGATAAAATGATGTTTTTAAACAGTTTTTTAACGGAAGCTTTCAGCGAAATAGACAATCTGAAATTATGAGTTTAATTCGGCGTCGCTTTTCCTTAAATACCGGGGGCCTGAAAAAAGGAATTCACTGTTATCGTTTCTAAAAATATTTCTTTCCCGCGCGATTAATACTAACTCTCCGGCATAACCGTCTTTTTCATTTTTTATAATAAAGTCATTTTTACGCTCATCTGAAACTGCGGCAAAAAAAGAAGATGAGCCTGGGCCTGTCAATATTATTTTTTTATTTTCCTTTTCTTTTAAACCGCTGAGAAAATTTATAATCTGCGAATAATCTCCGTCGCCGTCATGGCAAAGACGTTTTTCTTCGCGGAAGAACGCGTAAAACCACGCGTTTTTTCTTGCGTCAGTCAGAGTTAGAATAATATCACTGTCTTTAAATCCGTACGCAACGCAGTCAAATGTTGGTATCGCGGCGAAAGGAATGGAAAGCGAAAGAGCGAGCCCCTTAGCGATTGAATAGCCTATTCTAAGTCCTGTAAAAGAGCCGGGGCCTTCCATGCAAAGAACGCCTTCAAGATCCGAAGGTTTTAATTTCGCTTCTTTAAAAAGACTGTCTGTTAATTCCATAACAAGTTCTGAATGTTTCATTGCGGTGTTTATTTGCGCATAATGAATTGTTTCATCGTTTAAAAGAGCGGCTGAAAGAACAGGACTGAATGTGTCGAGTGCAAGCAGTTTCATAAGCTGTCCAATCCTTTAACCGTTATCTCTCTTGATTCGCTTTCCGTAATATTCAGCGTAACTGTTATTGCGTTTTGCGGTATGGATTTAATAATATTGCAGCTCCATTCAATAACGCAAATTCCGCCTGAGTTGATTATTTCATCGCCGCCTATATCTTCAAATTCTTTTTCATCTTTTAATCTGTAAGCGTCTATATGATAAAAAGAGAGAGAGTTTTTTAATTCATATTCATTAATAATTGTGTATGTCGGGCTTGTAAGGTTATCTGTAACCCCCAACGCGCAGGCGATTCCTTTTGCAAGGCAGGTTTTTCCGCTTCCAAGCGTCCCAACCAGAGCTACAACAGAGCCGGTGCAAAGAGACGAGGCAATCCGTTTTCCTAAATTAAAAGTTTCCTCAGGCGAATTGGAGAGGAAATTAAGAGGGCATTCCGCCGGCTGAATCAAGATCATTAATATACTGCTTTAATTCCTTTAAAACAGGAACCAAAGGATAATCAATCGCGTCGATAAAGGTTACGTTGACATCTCTCTGCCCGGTCGGTTTTACTTCGATTGAGATATCGATGCGGTAATTGGTCGCGCCTTTTCCGAAATCAATAACAGCGACGCCTGTATAAAGCAATCTGTAGTAGATGGGGACATCTTTTCTTATCATGTCTTTGATCGTAATAATTTTCATCTTTCGGTCCTTTTACCTTTATTCCCGGGCATATTCATAAACAAACGAATTAATCGCATTCATGGACTTCTGCGACAGCTTTAAAAACTTGATATGAATTATCGTGTTCATACCTGTCCGGTTTGTTCTTAAAACCTGTCCTAAAGCCGCTACATCCGAATCTCCTACAATACACTCAATTTTAAACCTTGCGCCGACCTGTACAGGCGACATCATTTTGACAGAGCAGCCGCCGATTGAAATATCGGCGATGTTTCCCTTAAGCTGTCTTTTATCGACAATTAAACGCTGCTTTTTGCCGCTGCCTTCGACAAGCACCAGATACAAAGAACCCGGTATTACAGCCTGCCTTCTTCTGAAACGTCTCTGCGATAAAAAACGAAGGCGGTTTGAATGGGAGAGCTGCATTGTAGATCTCCCGTCCTTGGTTGAATAACCGATTACTTTGGTTTCAAACGAAAACCCTTTATTACTCTTATTAAAAAATAATACGTTAAGTTTTGTACCCCTTTGCATTTTAACTTGGCTTCCAAGAACGGTTTTGGGAGCTTCCACCAAAAGATACTCGCCTTTGGCGGATAATACGTTTATATTCATTTTATCCTTACCTGAGACAATTGTAAAGACTGTATCTTCCCTAATTTGGGCAGTGCTGGTTATAGCTCCGTATGCGCTGTTTTCAAGGATATTTCTTACGGAAAAAAGAACCGCGATTTTCCGCTGGTTTTCACTGCCGGATCCCGATTGCTCTAAATATCTGAATGCTTTGCGGAAATGCCTGTCTAAAAGAGCAGGGGTGGTTATGGATTTTTCCGGATCCTGAACCGCGTCAATCCTGAACGCAAAATCGAGCATTTTAGCTTGTTCATTGTTAAGACCAATATTATTGGCTATACCCCGCAATTTTATCATTGCAAAAATACTGGAACCGCCGATGCTGGCGCTTTTTGATGAACCTTTTCCAGATTTTTTACCGCTGGGAATGCCGCCTTTTCTTGAATTAAGAAGGACAAGAAGAACAACAATTGCCGCTAAAACGCTGAAACCTATAATGATGTCGCGGGGGGTGGCTGTCGAATCCATATTAAAGTCTGTAGCGGATATCTGCAATGGATACAGGAATGCAAGGTTCATAGATTATCGCCTTGTCCGCTTTGGGCGGAATCTTTACAATTTTTTAAAATGCCGGCGTACAGATCTTTTAAACGCGGAGCCGCTTCATATTCGGATAAATCTCCCACAATGACCGTGTCGTGCTTTTCGTATGCTTCAAGAAGTTCTTTTATAACATTTTTAAAATCGCCGAAGTCCTGCGCGATTTTTTTAATATCCTGTTCCCCGGAAAGACAGCCTTGAGAGTTGAGCTGGTAAAAAATACGGATTATCTTTTCCGTTACAGCGGAAAAGAGCTGCAGTGTTTGAGACGCTCTCAGATCCTTGCCGGTTTGAATATCAAGGGGAAGATCCGTAAGGCGCGCGCATATTTCATTTAAAACAGGTTCAACTTTAATAAATTCTTCTATAGGGTCATTTACCTCGCGCTGGATTTCTTCCGTAATGGAGCGGAGGGTATGAGCTGAAATATCGTCCGATGAAAAAGTATTAAAAAAGTACGAATAAAGATCCGGCATTTGTTCGTATATAAACAATGCCTGCGCGCTTTCTTTCCATTTTTCAAAAAACTTTGTTTTATTTTCGAAAGGCGTTATTTCGTATTCGTTAATATCTTCCAAAAGGCTTAGTATGCAGGAAGCCGTGAGTTCCGCGATAACATTGGTATAAATATCAAGGGTTTTTACGCTTGTTATTTCCTTTTTAAAAATATCTTCAAGCATAGAGCTTGAGATATTCTGTCCGTCAAGGAGAACCCGGGAAATACGGTGATCTGATTGTAAAAGCCATTGCTCAATGCCGGCGAATACTTCTCCGAGAGTTTTTTCGTTATCAAGGGCAAATTCAAGTTCCCTGTCGTTAATTTTGATTATCATTATCTTCCGCCGCGGTTTTGCTGACTGAAATTATCCAGAGAGTTGGATAACTGTTCCATTCTGGAATAAGCGGATTCCATTCTTGCGTATTGTATGCGCAGATCCTGTTCTTTTGAAGCGAGCTGGCGATCAAGGGACGCGATCCGCCTTTCATCCTGATTGATGCGCGAATCAATTGTGCCCGTTTTTAGGGAAATAATTCCGCCCAGTTCCACAAACGGTTTTACAAGAGCTTCTACGTTAAACGCGACGCCTGTATCGGCGATCATGTCGCCTGATGTATCGTTTCCGAAAAGCTCTTTAATCGCGGGAATCTTTGTTTCAAGCGCGGCATCAAGGGCTTTTTCGTCTATTTCAAGATATCCGCGCAGTCTGGACGGATCGTAACCTGTATTTCTCGCGGCGTTGGAACTGACTCCGATCTGCGCGAGAAGAGTTAAATCTCTTTCAAGGCTGGTGGGGTAGGGCGCTGTGATTGTTCTTTGAAGATTATTTTTTAAAGTGTTCAAGGTTGAGTCTCCCGCGAACGCGCCGAGGCGGGTTTTCATTTCTTCGGCTTCCTCTCTGGAAAGGTATGTTAGTTCATCTACAAGGCGCTCATCCCCGCGGATATTCGGCGCTTTTAAATCAGGAGTAGCATTGCCTCTTGAACTTATTAAAATATTTATTTCAGCCATCAATCTGTTGTAGTTTCCAACAAATGAAATGATCGATTCCTTAACAGCTTCCTTGTTGCCGGTTATTTTTAATTCAACAGGTTTATCTGAAACGCCCCGGACATTCAGCGTGACGTCGGGAACGAGATCATCTATGTTGTTTGAAGGGCGCGTAATTTCAATGCCTTCCATCGCGATAATGGCGTCACGCGAAGCAGAAACGGCGTTCATAGGTTTTAATCCGCCTGAAGAGGAAGGATCCAAAATTTCAATTTTGCCGACAGAAACCTCTCTGTGCGTGTTTGTGTTCTCGATATTCAGCGAGGCAATAGTTCTTCCGCGCGCGATTTCCGCCAGATCGTACTGCCTTGCGACAGGAGAGCTTGAATCGCTTATCGCGGGAAGTTTCTGGCTTGTGCCGTCGGAAAATACAAGGTTTAAAACAGCCATATCGTCATGGCGCACAGGAACAACGGGAGGAGTGTATTCAGGCATCGGCGATGAAGAAGGCGCGTTTTCAATTGTTATCCCGCCGTAAGTTACAGAACTTGTCGGAACTGCGGGACCTGGCGGCGGAGGAGGAGAGCTAAAGACTTCTTCGGTTCCAACCTTTGTTTGTGTCTGAAGGCGAAGAACAAGAGGAGAATCCGAATCAATTTGCATATTAATCGGAATAGATACCGTAGAAAGAGCTGCGGCCTTTAATACCCCGTTATCTACCGATACATTGGCGGCATTCTGCCCGCTTTTATTTATAGCAGTGTCGCTTACATTGACGGCTTTTAAAGTGTCATTGCTTCTTTCCATCATGCCTAAATTAACCGCAAGAGACGAAGCGTCATTGGAAAAGCCGAGCCTGTTCGCTGAACCTGTCAATTTTGATTCGAGCATAAGAGAAAGGGTTCCCGGCTGCACCGCAATAAGGGAAGCCGCTATTTTATCCCGGCCGCGGTTGTTGACAGTTTCAACAAAATTTCTAAGAGTGCCGCCGCGGTAATTGATTGATACTTCATCATTGCCGACAGAAAAAGTGTAAGTGCCGGCTTCTATTCTGGTTTTTTCTTCAAGAGGGCGCGAAAGAAAACGATCAGCCTGCGCTGTCTGTTTTACTGTGAATTTAAACATCTGTTCGCTGGCTTCTCTGGTGGCGATTGCCGTAATTACGGATTCGTCGGAACTCTGCCCAAGTCTTTCGTTAAACGGGTTTTGAAAAGAGTAGAGCATACGGGCGCTGTCGCGTAAAGTTGTGATCCGCTTGCCTATTTCCTGCCAATAGCTTTTCTGTATAGAAAGAGTATCGATATTATTTTGAGCTCTGTCTCTGGGAATCCGTTCAAGTTTCATCAGGTCATCGATCATTTTATCGGTACTGAACCTGCTTTTTACTCCCGGTACGTAAATATCGGACATAAACCTGAATTCTCCCCCTCTAACTTTTGACAGGCTTTAACCGCAGAAACGGTTATTTGTAAACTAGACCATTTGGTCAAACAAAAGGCCGATAGCTTCTCTAAGGTTGCTGTGCAGCCTCTGCAATTCCTCCGGCGGCAGTTCCTTTATGACTCTATCGGTTTCTCTGTCGATTACCTTGACGATAACCTGATTTGAGTCATGTTTCACCTCGAACTGCAGTTTCCTGTTAAAAGCAAGACCAATCTTTTCCAAATCTGCTGCTGTAGATTGAATCATCTGAGGTTTTACTTTTGTTTCCGGTTGAGTAAGCTGCTGCCTAGCTGCCTGCGCCATTTCGGCAACGGGCATCGGCGAGACGTGAAATCCCACACTTGCTACAGACATGATATACCTCCATGTAAAAATCTGAACAATCGTTCCGATAAGACCCGAACAAAAGTCCAAATCATTTTCCGCCAATCCCTGGCAGAAAAAATAAAGAGAGTGGAGGCGCGAACTCCACTTTCTTGTTACGAAAAAAAGACGACGTCCAGAAGTCTCTTAATTCGTTGTTTTTAAATAATGAAAACTATGAGAGCAGCTGCAAGACCGACTGAGTGCGAAGGTTGGCCTGTGCCAACATTGCGGTTCCGGTCTGGCCCAGGATGGAATCCCTTGTGTAGTCAACCATCTTTGACGCCATGTTTGTATCCCTGATGCGGGATTCTGCTGCTTGCAGGTTTTCCGCTGCAATGGCTACGCCATGAGCAGCAATTTCGAAACGGTTCTGATAAGCGCCCAGGTCTGCACGCTGTTTTGAGACAACTTTTAAAGCCGAATCAATAGTGCCGATAGCAAGGTTTGCTTCCGCAGGGTCTGAAATCGAAAGTTTGCCGTCATTTCCCTGTGAATCTGTCAAACCAAGAGCAGTAGCGGTCATGCTGTTTACATAGACTCTTGAATTCTGGTCCATGTTTGCTCCAATCTGCAACTGCATAATTCTGCCCGAAGGTGAGTCAAATGCAAACGCACCTGTAAGCATGTTCATGCCGTTAAATTGGGCATGACTTGCAATCCGGTTTACTTCGTCTACCAGCTGGGAAACTTCGACCTGGATCTGCATACGATCTTCGTCCGAATAAATTCCGTTGGCTGACTGTACCGATAATTCCCTAAGACGGTGCAGGATATCCTGTGTTTCCTGAAGGTAACCTTCAGTAGCCTGGATAAAAGACACGCCGTTCTGGATGTTGCGTTCGGCCTGATGCAATCCGCGAATCTGGCTTCTCATTTTTTCAGAAACCGCAAGTCCGGAAGCATCATCACCAGCTCTGTTAATCCTCATACCGGAGCTTAATTTCTCCATGTTCTTGGTTAACGTCTCCTGGGTTACGCCGAGCTGACGATCGGCGTACATGGCGCTTAAGTTGTGATTAATAATCATTTTATACCCTCCATGTTTTTGCTTAACCCCGGCAATCCTTGCCAAGGTCGTTCCGCGGGAGCGGTAAAAGGTGACAGTTTCGCGCCGCCGCCCCTGTTATCCGCAACAGAACGAAACGGTTATTGACACGCAATTATGAAAATCACATAAGACGCCAAACCCCGCTTTGAAAAAGCGGGTTATGAAAATAATCGTTTCGAAACGTCCCGCGCAATTAACCGATCTTTCGACTGGTTAAATGGCTGGAGAGATTCTGTCAAATATCGCTGCCTTAAAAAAGGCTAAAAGTCCGAAGGACTTTCAAAAAACTTCACTTTGGTCAGAGGAGGGGAGCCTGAAGGTCTTTTCCACGGTAAGGCTTTCGCCTTAAGACGTATCAGGATCCCCTATCTACTGTAAGTTTAACACATTATTGCAATAAAGACAATACCGAAGTTGACCTCTGGTTAGCCTGCGCCAGCATGGCTGTGCCTGACTGGTTCAGAATCTGGTCCCTGACATAGTGAACCATCTGGTTAGCCATGTTGGTGTCCCTTATTCTTGATTCTGAGGCTTGCATGTTCTCTGCGCCGATATCGAGGCCGCGGACAGCGTGTTCCAAGCGGTTCTGATAAGCGCCGAGGTCTGCTCTTTGCTTGTTGATGATTTTAAGCGCGGCATCGCAAATGCCGATTGTCCTGTTTGCATCATCCGGGGTTTCCAGCGTAACAAAGGATTCGTCCATCATACGGATTCCAAGGCCTTTGCTTGTCATGGTGCCGATAAAAACCTGTTCTCTTTGGTCCATGTTCGCGCCAATATGAAGCCACATTGAAGCTGTAACAACATTTTCGCCTGAAAGACGGGCAAAACGGCCTGTCAGCATATTCATGCCGTTGAACTGGGCATGGCTGGCAATGCGATCTACTTCGTCTACGAGCTGAGAAACTTCAACCTGAATGTACATTCTGTCTTCTTCACTGTAGATGCCGTTGGCTGCCTGTACTGCCAGTTCACGCAGACGCTGCATAATGTCCTGTGATTCCTGGAGATAGCCTTCCGCTACCTGAATGAAAGAAATGCCGTTCAGTGCGTTGGTTGACGCCTGGTTTAAGCCGCGAATCTGGCTTCTTAATTTCTCTGAAACAGCAAGGCCTGACGCATCGTCGCCGGCTCTGTTGATTCTGAGACCCGAGGAGAGTTTCTCCATGTTTTTGTTAAGATAATCTTGAGTTACCTTGAGGGACCTGTCCGCAAACATTGCGCTTAGGTTGTGATTGATGATCATAAGATCCTCCTTGAAAATTGACAGAAGCATCCATGCTTCTGATTTGAAATAATCCCGGTCAAATCCGCGGAAACTTAACCTAGATTTATTCAATTTAGATTTTCGGCACCAGAGGTTAAAAACTTTAATTAAATTTTTAAAAATTCTTTAAATTATTTCGGGAAAACAATCAGCGGACGGCGGTGCCCTGTTTGCTGTAAGGCGGAGCCTTCAGGGAGGCTCATATCATGCTGCTGGACAGAGGTGAGTTTTTCATCAGTATCAGTTTCAACTTCAATATGTCTTACGGATTTAGGAGTTATCGGTTTGGACGTTTTTTTATCGGCATGATTATCAGCAGGTAAGGAAATATGCTTAGATACAGGTTTTTTAGCCGTTTTTGGAGCAGGTTTTTTAACTGCGGATTTGGAAGGAGCTTTTTTTACCGTTGTTTTGGAGGCTGCTGGCTTGGTAGTTTTCTTTGCCGCCGGCTTCGCTTTTGCGGCAGTTTTTTTCGCGGCCGGCTTTTTGACTGCCTTTGGAGCTGATTTTACGGTTTTTTTACCCGTTTTTGTACTTTTCATTACCCACACCTTTCTTTTTGATTCAATTAATACATTATATCAGTATTATAACATAAATTTCATACATTGTGAATATTTTTTTATACTTTTTTTTGATTATTTAAGCCGGTTTTCAGACAAATTGACTTCCAGCGCCATAAAACAGGGCCTTTTGAAATTCTCATTCGAATTGTTTCCTCAATCGCGCGAAAATTATCTGCGCTAAGAAAAGAAGACATGAAAGAGCCCCAACGGGACTCGGCGTTAAACCATGCGCTAAGGTCTTTTTCCGTGATTAAGCGTTCTTCCTGCTGCCCGATAATCTCGCTTGTTACAGAATAGCCGTTTTCTTCAAAAGCGGAAATTAAAACATTTTCATCCCATATTTCAGAAACGGATGTTTGACTTTTGTTAAAATCTTTAAAAAATGAAATCTCGGCTTTTTCAAGCTTTGAGGAAAGATCGCTTCTTGCGCACTCTGATTCAAGAATGCGCGAAAGCCGCTCTCCCAGACTGACAGGAGAGCAAAAAAGAACAAGGCTGCCGTTTTTCGCAAGAAGCGTTTTCGCGTCACGCGCTAGAGAATTAACATCTTTGTTAAGTTTTTGAGCGCGGATAAGAATGTGATCGAACTGCCGGCAGGAAAACCAATTCTCGCATTGATTTGGTTGCGGCAGAATTTCATCAGAGACTTCGATTAGAGGTTTTTCAGTTCCATCCAAAACGGCAAGAGCATATTGTAGGAGAGCGTCTTTTGCCGCGGGGCTGTTTACAAGCGCGGAGGTTAGTCCTTCGGGACAGCGGCGAATACTTTCCCATAGCAGTAATCCGTCATTCGCAAAGGGAATTAAAACCCGCGATTGACGCGAAGGGGAGGCCGTATTAAAAATTGTATTTCTGATATTTAAGAGAATTTTACTTCGTCCCGATTCAAGACGTTTGAACCAGCCCTCACGCCCTTTGGAAGACGGCGACCAGGATAAGAGTTCCGTATCGTTTTGTCCTTCTCCCAGAACAATTGCCGCCTGAAGTTCGCGTTTTCGCAAAACATCTTCGCGTATTTTTCCCTCGTATCCAATTTCAGACGGAATGTAAAAAGTTCTTCCGCGCAGAGTATTCGGAAGGTACTGCTGAGCCGCCCAATGATCCCTATAGGCATGCGGATAAACATAACCTTCGCCGTGTCCGAAACTTTCAGCGTCCCTGCTTGCGTCGCGCAAATGATTTGGAACTTCCGCGTCTTCGCGCTCAACTTCTTTAAGCGCGTCAAAATATGACATTGTTGTATTTGATTTCGGCGCTGTCGCAAGGTACAGGCAGGCGTGAGAAAGAGGGAAGTTCCCCTCGGGAAAACCAATTCGCTCGAATGCCTGAGCGCAGGAAATAACAACGGAAAGAGCCATAGGATCCGCTAGTCCGACATCTTCACTCGCGAGGATTATCATTCTGCGGAAGATAAATTTAGGATCTTCTCCGGCGCGGACCATTTTAGCGAGCCAGTAGAGAGCGGCATCAGGATCGCTTCCGCGTACGCTTTTTATAAACGCGCTTATGGTGTCAAAATGATAATCGCCGTCCCGATCATACAGCAAAGCGCGGCGCTGAATGCTTTCTTCCGCAGCTTCCATTGAGATACGAATTTTTTCACCCTGCGCAGGCGGCCATGGAGTTACGCTGGTTTCTACCGCAAGTTCAATCGCGTTTAAAAGACTTCTGGCGTCTCCTCCCGACACTTCTACAAGGTGTTCAAGAGCACCTTCTTCAAAAACCACATCCCATTTTCCATAACCGCGCTCCTTGTCCGCGATTGTGCGGTGCGCTGTTTCCAAAAGGCCTTCGCTGTCAAGAGGTTTTAACTGGAAGATACGGCTTCGGCTTACAAGCGCCCGGTTAACCTCAAAAAAAGGGTTTTCCGTTGTCGCGCCGACAAGAATAACAGTGCCGTTTTCCACCCAGGGGAGCAGGGCATCCTGCTGTGCTTTATTCCAGCGATGAACTTCGTCCACAAAGAGAATTGTTCTTTTACTGTAAAGACGGAAACGATCGTCCGAGCGGTCGATTACTTCGCGGATATCCTTAACCCCGGATAAAACAGCGTTTAACTTTTCAAAAGCGGCGCGCGTTGTGTTTGCGATTACAGCCGCGAGAGATGTTTTACCGGTTCCCGGCGGACCGTAGAGAATTATTGACGAAAGACGGTCTGCCTGTATCGCTCTGCGAAGGAGCCTTCCTTGCCCTACAATGTGATCCTGTCCTATTATGTCTTCCAGAGTGCGGGGGCGCATTCTGTCCGCGAGGGGGCTTAACCCCAGAGATTTTTCATTTTTCGAATTGAAAAGATCGGACATCAAATTATGAATGGCGGATTAATCTTCCGCGTTCCATGTATATTTATTATCGCGGAACCTGTACGACCAGACGCCTTTTTGATGGGTAGAGGCGAAAATTATCATTCTATCGTCTATCTCATAAGGCGTCTGAATTATATGGTTGACAGGGTTCGGACCCAGTGAAGATACAAAACGCTCATAACTGTCCACAGTTGAAGGCGATTGCTTGCCGGGTTCACTGAATTTTGTGCCGGAAGGATCTCCGTTTATATCAAGAAGCAATTCAACATATCCATGCGTATATTCCGTAGCGCTTGAACTGTAAAGCTTACCCTGTCTGCCTGCTAAAAGTATAGTTTGAGCAAATTCATCATTACCCGACTTCCAAAGGGTAAGCGCTCCGCTTGAAACATGATCGCTGCTGGAGAAACCGGCGATTGAACTGCCTAATGCATCTTCGCCGCTTGTGGGACTTGGAATTAAATAAAGACTTCCGCTTCGCGTTATCGCGGCGATTTTATCCGGTTTAAGATTTATAATGCCGGCAAAAGAAGATCCGAAAAACTTCTCATACTCTGTCTGTTCATTCTGTAACTGCAATGCCGCGCCGTTATAAATAAAAACGCCGATATCCGTGCAAATGTAATAATCATTATCCGTTTCGTTATACGCAACGCCGCACAACCGGGTGGGGGCGTTGTCGCCTGTATCCAGATGCAGCGGAATGTCATCGTTATCGTTGGCGTCATAGAGATAATACAGCGTGTAAATATTATTGTTCCTTGCGATTATAAATAAAACTCCATTCGCCGAATAAATCGTCTGGACGTTATCTGACGATAATTCAATTTCTTTGTTTTTGCTGTGATTAATAATAATTCCTCTGCCGCTTCTTTCGATATATAAATAAATATCAGCGGAAGAATTACCAGATGAAGCAACCGCGGCAATATCTCCGATTAAAGACGTCTGATAATCTTTTACCCATCCGTCATTGCTGTTGTATTTCCATAATGCCTTTTTGGAAGCTACCCAAAGATATCCGTTCGCTTCCAGGAATTTTGAGGGAGAGCCGTTAATTTTAGGATCGTTTTGTTTAATTTCCTGGCTGACAGTGTAGAAGATTGGATCATTGCAGGAACCGAAACTAAAAATAAGAGAGGCAAAAATAATTAAAATAATCAATGTTTTTTTCATTCGTTCCACCATACTTTAAAAATGATAACGCGCTGTCAGCATTATATCTATGAAATGCCCGTCCATATTTTTGGCTTTATTATCCGTCCATTGAGGAAACCAGCTCCATGTTGACGTAAGCCCGAAAGACCATTCATGAGTCGCTCTGAAAAAAGCCGAAGCGCCGGCTCTTAAATACATTCCAAAATATCCAAAATCAAGATATTGCTGAATTGTCATGCCGATTGTCGCAAACACCGGGAATTCAAAGCGCCCGAAAACCAGCTGGGTGCCTGCTTTAAATCCGAAGGACGTCAGGTAAATTACATTTCCGGCTACTGTGGGAAGGAACAATAAACCAATATCGCCGCCTACGAAAAGCAGTGAATTGAAATAATAGTGGTAGGAAAGCATTCCCGTTCCGCCTACGGCCGGATCAATGTTGTTGTCGGCTTTTTGGCCGTTGTTCCAGAAACCAAGCGGAAAACCAACTCCAAGGGAGATGCAAAATACCTGATCTCCCATTGTGTATAATTCCGCTGTATAATTATCCCATTCGTCGATTGAAGGATCGTTGTCTTCCTGCGCAAAAAGCATGAACGGCAAACCAAGAAAAAGTATTAATAATAAGGCCCCTGCCTTTTGCATAGTTTCTCCTAAATTTAAGTATTGCAAGTATAGAGTACTTTATTTCCCTGCTTTATTCAACAACATAAATGGTATGGTGGTTACGGCTTATTGGGCGCCGTTTTCATTTTCCATTCGTATATAATCAAGCAAAATGGGGTATCTTGTAAGCATATCTCCGTATCTTTCCAGTTCTTCAAAGCGAAGCTGGGTTTCGATATGGGTTTGCGCTCTTTTTCCGAAGGAAGATGTAATATATTCGCGTTGACTTTTAAGAAAATCTTCGTAAATTTGGCGAATTTGCCTGTAAAGAACGAAATCTGGGTATTTTGCGTTGTAAATTATAAGAGAAAAATCTGTAATTTCGGGAAAATTCACGTTGATTTCCTTCTCAAGCTGGGGATCCGGACTTCCCGACATTACAAGCTCAAGACGCGAACTGTCGCTTCCTGAAGATGAAAGCAGACGAAGAAGCAGGATTTCGATATTCTGCGCCGTATTTTCGAGGTAAATATCCAGTTCTTCCTGGCTCGCAACATTATTCTGATCGGCAATCGGGACGAGCATATGAGGATCAAGGGTAAAACTCATTTCTCCTTGTAAATTCCAGGAAAAATCAGCATTTACAAGACCAACGAATGAAGCATAGGTATCTCCTGAAGGGAGCGAACTGCTGAAATTAATGGGATATTTTTTTTGATCGATGCTGAAAACTGATATTTTTACATTTGTGGGTATCAATTTATACCAAATCCAGCGGAATTCGCCTGAACGCACAGGCTTAAGATCTAAACCATGGGTTTTTGAACTTATAATGCCGTACTTTCCCGGAGGGACGGAAAATTGCACCCAGCCGAACATAAAAGCGGCGCCCGCGGCGATTATCAAAATTAACAGGGTTAATAAAAACTTTCTCATAAGATATTATATTATGTATATTGATATTTTATCAACATGATTACAAGGAACGGGAATGAGGAATGACAGAAGATCCAGAAAGCCTGTGCTGTGGCTTCTTGGAGTCAGTTTAACGATATCACTAATGTCATTGCTTTTGTATGTAATGGATCCGGAATTTTCCGATAAAACCCTTTTTTCCCTGTTAAATATAATCAGGTATTCGTCGTTTATGGTGTGCGTATGCTCCTTTTATAAATTACTGGAAAACAGTTATTATAAATTTACAAGACATAACAGAGCGCGGCATATAAGAATAGCACCCTATATTGTTTTTATTATATACGGTTTATGCACCATTTTATTAGAAGCGTTTATTGTCGCTATTTCCGGAGGAAATGCATGAAAAAACTTTACGCCCTGAGAGGCGCGGTTCAATGTGAAAATAAAGAGGACGACATTATTGCTCAAGTCGCCTTAATGTACGATGAACTTTTAAAATTAAACAGTTTAGCGGAAGCTGAAATTGTTTCGATTATGTTTTCTGTGACAAACGATATAAACGTCTTAAGCCCATGCACCGCGCTTAGAAAGGAAGGCCGCGCAGCAGGCGGTATGGCGCTGTTTGCTTCGCAGGAGCCCGAAGTTAAAAATTCCCTTGAAAGAACAATCAGGGTCATCATTCACTGTTATCTCGAAGAAGAATCAAAACCATGCCACGTATATCTTAACGGAGCGGAAGTTTTAAGACCGGATCGGGTTAAAAAATAAATCCTTCTTATTCAACCTTCAGTATTTCCCATACCTTTGAAGTTTCCTGGCCAATGCGCCAGAAACCCACCGCTTTTACATTCATTGATTTATAAAGTTCCATGCGGGCAGAGATTGAATATTCATCTTCATAATAAACTTTTACGGAAACATTCGGAGAATAGTCAAAAGTGGGGATGCCGTTATCGTATTTTATATCTTTTACATGATATGTCTGTATTAATTTTTGCGTCGTAGAAAAAACAAGAGCGCGGGAATGGTTTTGCTCTTCCCACGCGCGGCCGTAAAATGGAATGCCCATTACAAGTTTATCCGCTCCTATAACGCGCATTGAATAATCAGCTACGCTTCTGCACCAGCGAAGAGATGAAACAGGACCTGGTTTGCTGCCGCTCCAGTGTTCGTCGTAAGCCATTATAAAAATCTTGTCCGCAAGAGGTTTTATTTTTTCGTAATCGTAAACATCATTCGCTAACTGCCTTGTTCTGCCGTAAAGGGCAACCGAAAAAATCTTTTCTTTTGGAAGCCCCGCTTTTAATTCTCTTAATAATGAAAGAAACGCGTCGCCGGATCTCGGCGGGATATTTTCAAAATCAATATTAAGCCCGTCGTAATTTGCCGCTGCGGCGATTAAATCAGCAAGCAGCGCGGTTCTTTGAGGACTGCCGGGAAGCAGAGTAAAGTAGGTAAGGGATTGACTTCCGCAGGTAACGGCTAAATGAACCTTTCCCGGGAAAGATGAAATGTTTTGCCTTTTTGGAACGCCGGTAAGTTTTCCGTATACATCAACTTCCGCGCCGAAATAACATACATCTGTGAGCGGAAGGCCGGGCGTTAACGCGGCTTCCTGCCCTGTGATTACATAACCCCAAACTTCGCTGAATACTGACACGGGCAGCTTTTCACCGGGTTCATGAACAAATACTTCAATGGCGGCCTCAAGCTTTTGGTCATCGTCTTCGCCGCTGCTTTTGGGTGAGCCGGAACAATTAGTCAGCATGAGTAATATTAACACGAAAGGGAATATGAATTGTCTCATTTTTAAATTATCGGAAGAATTTACTCGCCAAACTTCTTTTTTTCAGCCCAAAGGCCAAGAGCGGGGTTTGGAACAAAGAAAATCTTTTCGCCGTCAGAGAGGGTATTCCATCCTGAAGAAAGCTTAGAAATATCGTAGCGCGCCTGATTTTCCTTTAAATCGCCCCATTTAAAACCTACGGATTCAATTTCCTGTTTAGATACTTTTTCTCCGGGACAGTACCGGATAGTGAAGCGGTTTTCACTTGAGCCGTGAATAAGGTGGGCTGCCGCGCTGAGATTACCGCCGAGTTCTTCATCCGCCTTTGCCTTGGCGAGAATATCTTTGCCGGGTCTGTAACCATGCTTTCGGATTAATGCGTCTATTCCGGGATCTTCACCGAATCGTTCAAGAGCAGGAGCAAGTATAATAAGTTCGCCGCCGTCTGCGATTACCATGCGGGTGCGGTATATTGCCTTATTACCAAGCCATGTTGTGCGGTACTCCTCTGGTTCAAGATACACAACTGCTTTGTTAACCGGTTCGTTCATCAGGTTAACATTAACGCTTCTAGATAGAGCCGACGCTTTTTCAAAACATTCTCTGCCAAAGCCAATGTAAAGCCCTCTAACAGCAAGAGAACCCTTCTCCTTTCCTGAAGATGCCGCTTCAGCGTCTGAACGGGCTGAAATAACGGTTAACACCCATAAAATCGGGGGTAACTCATTGCTGAAACGTCTAAGACCTTCGTCAAAAAGAGCGCGGACAGGAGTATTTGCTCTGCCCATTATTTTTTCCATGCCGTACGCTGCGCCGGCAAAATGACTTTTATCAATAGCTTCTTTGCCGCCGGTGCCTACGAAAATATTTTTTCCATGATTTGCCATTCCCGCGACTTCATGCGGAACAACCTGCCCGATGCTTACCGCGAGAGAATAATCACCAACACCGGCGTTATCTTTGCGGAGCACCTTATTAACTTGAACAGGCCAGTCGTACCGAACGGCGCCCTCAGACGCTTTTTCAACCCAATTTGATTCAATGCGTCCGAGTTCGCAAACGTCATTTCGCCAGTCGTGAACAAGGAACTTATGAAGAGGCGTGGTGCCGAACATTCGCATTAATTCATTGTCATTCATCGCCATGTGCGTGCCTAAAGCGGGGAGAACAGCTCCCAGCCTTCCCGCAAGCATATGAGAAGCGCTCTCTGTAAAAAATCCGGCTCTCGAATGAAACCTTGTTATATCCGGCGGAAGAATTATAACTTTTCCCGCGTCATTTACATCCACAAGCGCCTGCGAAAGCGCGGTTAAAAACAGCTCTTCAAGTTCCTGATCACCCAAATCTTTGTTTTCGCCGCCTGCAGATACATATGTTTTTTCTAACATGGACAAACCCCTTCTTTTTATGATAGCATACACTTTAATAAACTGGATAGGAGATAAAAATGGGAAAAGCTGATATCGGATTAATTGGTCTTGCGGTAATGGGAGAAAACCTTGTGCTTAATCTTGAAAGTAAGGGGTTTACAGCGGCGGTTTATAACCGGACAACTTCAAAAGTTGACGAGTTTGTAAACGGGCGCGGATCAGGTAAAAAAATTATCGGCTGCCATGATTTAAAAGAATTCGCGTCTTCGCTGGCTACACCGCGTAAAGCAATGATAATGGTAAAGGCGGGACAAGCGGTAGATGACACAATCGAACAGCTTTTGGGTGTTTTTGAAAAAGGTGATATTATTATAGACGGCGGGAATTCCAATTATCAGGATACAATCAGGCGGACATCATATGTTGAATCTAAAGGGCTTTTATACATTGGCACCGGCGTTTCAGGCGGAGAGGAAGGAGCGCTGAAAGGTCCTTCGATTATGCCGGGAGGCTCCGCGGCGGCGTGGCCTTCTGTTAAGCCGATGCTTCAGGCGATTTGCGCGAAAGTAGAAAACGGAGAAGTTCCCTGCTGCGACTGGGTAGGAGAAAACGGCGCGGGGCACTTTGTAAAAATGGTGCACAATGGGATTGAATACGGCGATATGCAGCTTATCTGCGAAACATACGACTTAATGAAAAACGTGATAGGTTTAAGTTATGATGAAATGGGAAATGTTTTTGAAGAATGGAATAACAGCTCCCTTGGAAGTTATTTAATCGAAATTACCAGAGATATTCTTAGGTTCAAAGATGATGACGGAAAACCTCTTGCCGAAAAAATTCTTGATACAGCGGGGCAGAAGGGAACAGGAAAGTGGACAGGAATCGCCGCTCTTGAGTTCGGGGTGCCGCTTACATTGATTGGAGAAGCCGTATTCGGAAGGTGTCTTTCGGCGGTGAAAGATGAAAGAGTAAGAGCCGCCAAAGTTTTTTCTTCGCCCAAGATCACCACTGTTACGGACAAAACGGCATTTATTAAGGATCTAGAAAAAGCGCTTTACGCATCCAAGGTTGTTTCTTACGCGCAAGGTTATCTTTTAATGAGGGAAGCCGCGAAAGAATACAAATGGAATCTTAATTACGGCGGTATTGCGCTCATGTGGAGAGGCGGATGCATCATCCGCTCGGTCTTTCTTGGAAAAATTAAAGAGGCGTTTGATAAAAAACCGAATTTAGAAAACCTTTTACTCGATCCGTTCTTTTCAAAAGTTATTGAAGACGCTCAAGGGTCATGGAGAAGGGTAGTGTCTTCGGCTGTACAGAACGGAATTCCGACTCCAGCGTTCGCAAGCGCTCTCTCGTACTTTGACGGTTACAGAAGCGAACGTCTTCCCGCGAATCTTTTGCAGGCGCAAAGAGATTATTTCGGCGCGCACACTTACGAACGCTTAGACAAAAAACGCGGCGAATTCTTTCACACCAATTGGACCGGACATGGAGGAACTACTAGCGCTTCTACCTATGTTGTCTAAATTCTCCGTGTCCGAGGACACCGGAGGGACCACTAGCGCTTCTACCTATGTTGTCTAAATTCTCCGTGTCCGAGGACACCGGAGAAACCACAAGCGCTTCTACCTATGTTGTTTAATTTAAAAATGAGATTGTTTATACATTTTTTTGGGAAGCGTATGCCAAGATATATTATCGGGGGTCCTGCCCGAGCCCAAACGCGCCGTCTGTGCATAGCACGAACGACACATTTGGCACGGGCACCCCGCCGCTGATTTTCGTGCATACGCTTTAATAACACTTTTTGACGTTTTATATTCACTAATCTGATATTAAACGAATATGCTTTATAATTGAATTTTTTGGGTTAAATGAAATTTGTATATATATGGAGTTATGTGCAAGTTTTCTGAAAGTGTATAAAATATTATACAATAAAAATTTATAAAAATGTTCAAAAAAGATCATTTTTGAATCTTATAATATTGTATTTTGTAATAAATACTTGACAATTATTGTAAAAAATACTAAAGTTTGGTATAAATTTTAAACAATGGAGATGAAAAATGGAAAAAAATGAATTTTGGGTTAATGGTTTCAAAATAACAATTTTAAATAAACCTGCGTTTAAGGCAATTGGTTTATCAAAATTTGTGTATTGCTCGGATGGACATTCAATTGGTGATTTTTTGAATGAAATTAAAAATAACGGACAATTAAATAAACTTGAAAAAACAATAAATTATCCGCAGCAAGTATGGGTAAGCTTATCTGATAATGAAGGTACTCCTAATTCTGATTGTCGTTGTACAGTGTGTATTTTTGAAACAGAAAAACATGATTTTTCTCAATTTGAAAAAAATGAACTTTTTTCATTTGATATTCCTGCATCTGAATGGGCTGATTATGAGGTTAATGAAAAACAGTCTCCTACAGAATTACATCAAGGCGATGTATACAAAATGATTGGTGAAACTGGTTATAAATTTAACCAAAAGGTTGGATTACATTTTGATACTGAACATGAATGGGAACCTGGAAAAAAGATGCATTTCCTTCTTCCAGTAACTAAATAAATTATAAATTAGATTAAAAACAAAAAACCAGCGCATAACAAATGGTAACTGCTTCGCCGCCTATTCGGGATTGCAAAACGTCAGTTATCTAGAACGTTATGCGCTATATATTTACATATTAAACATTTAATTAAGAGTACTTGCTCAAATAATTATAATGTGTTATATAATTCTAAGGAGAAACAGAATAATATGAGTCAATGGAAATGGATAGAAAAAACACCGGAAGAAATAATTGCTGTAAATAATAATATTTTTGAAAAAATGTTTATTACTTCGGTTTTAGATATTTTTATTAATAATAAGTTAAGATTTAAAGTAAGACTGCAAACACAGTTGAAGAATTCCAATGAGATTGGTTATACTATACATTTTTTTATTAAATGCAGTAAAGAATCAATCATAATTAATATAAATAAAAACAATTTAAAAGCGCAAATACGTATAAAAAACTGGAGTACATTTGAAAAATTAGATGATTATAGTGAAAATATACGTAAAGCCATATTAATTGATAGTACTCCATGTAAATCATGTCCAAACAAAGAAGGTGTTTTCAATGGTCATGGCGAATATATATTCATATACCATGATAAGGAATATCGTTTATGTCAAGGAATGTGTTCAAATTTCTTTTTTTATATTTATTCAAAAGAGGATGTTGAATCATTATTTGATATTATAAAACGGGAAATATTATATGTCAGTAAAAAATGAATAAATATTTAGAGGTAAAAAATGAAAATATTTGATAGTCTTGAGCAGAGAGTTGACAATATGTATATTGATTTATTTCCGTCTTTTAAGCCACTTAAAACTGATGAAATTTCAGAATTATCACAAAAACAGTTTTATGATTTTATGAAAATGTGCATTACATCAATATATGAAAATCCACTGCTTTTACTAACAAAAACAAACAAAGACGATTATTTTACATGGCGGCATAATAAAAGCATGGATAATAAAAAGACTGTTAATACTGAAATGCGAAAAATTGGAAAAACATTACGGGATTTTTTTCAATGTTTATTTGATATAGGTATAAACGGCTTTATAGAAAATGATTCACTTTTAATAGAAAAATCATTTAAAATACCTAAAAAGTATATCGGTATTTTAGAATATTCAGGATTCATTTATACTAAAAATGAAAATAATCATGTTTTAAAATATAAAAATAACGAGCAGATAATTTTATGCTGGAAATGGTTTTCTTCAAAACCAAATATAACATTACCGTATTTTTACGCCTGTATGTTTGATTTTGAATTTCCGTACACAAGCGAACTATTCAAAAAATTATCAGGAGATGAAAATGCATTTTTGGTTTTGGAAAAATATTTTATAAATAATAATTTTTCAAGAATTGACAATCGTGATAAAAAAGTGGCTCTTGATTATGTCAAAAATTATGATAAAAAAGAAAATGATTTAAAAGCGGCATGGGCGGAAAAAACTCATGGTGGAATTTCGGCAGAATATGATTATATGATGAAAAATCCTCAAGTATTTTCATTGCGTATTCCTTTTTATAGAATATTGCTGCAGAAATTTGATAAAGCAGAAATTTCAGTTAAAGATTTTATTATCAATACAGGAAAAAAATGCGATGAATGTAAATATTGTGTTCAAATGGATAAAACAGGAGAAAAAGATTTAGCATTTATTACGGTTTTAAATAAAAATAAATATAAAATGTGTCCATATTTTCCAGCATTTCAATATTGTTGGGAAAATTTGAATGAGGAACTTGTAAATAATATTATAAATTTCTTTATATTTACAGATAAAATATTAATAAATAAATAATATAGTCGGTAGAGTAACGAAATCTAAAAAAAGGTTAATTTTAATGAATACCATCAATTTGGCTGAAGGACATTATAGCTTGATCGGTAGTTTCCAAACTGATATAATGAACTTATATGAAAGTCATAGGATTTAACGCAAGCCCAAGAAAAATTGGTAACACATCATGGGTAATAAATAAAATACTCAATAAAGCAAATACTGAAACGCAGTTATATAATTTCGCTGACTTGAATATTAAACCCTGTCAAGGCTGCTTAGGTTGTCATATAGACGGTAATAATGGCTGTGTAATAAATGACGATATGCAGAAACTTTATAAGGAATTAGAAACCACTGATACTCTTATATTAGGGACACCAATATACATGGGGCAAATGACAGCACAGGCAAAAACTTTTATTGACAGATTGTTTGCTCATATTTCTCCTCGCTTTTCACCGCACTATAAAGAGAAAGAAAAGAAAATAAAATTAATACTTGTATTTACACAAGGCAATCCTGATAAAAGCAAATTTCAAGTTTACATTGAATATACAAAGCAAATGTTTCAATTATTGGAGTTTGATGTTATAGAAACAATAATAGTAAGCAATACTAGGACAGAAACGGCAAGCAAACAAGAAGAATTACAAAAATGTTTAGATAAAATGGATTTATCGTTTTAATATTTTGGTATACTGTTGGACTTATTACGAACTGCGGTCAATAATAGGTACATAAATAAAAAATAACCCGACCTTGCATAAACAAAATCGGGTTTGGCAGATGAGGCTACAATGCCGCCTCATTCAGTGGCAATCTGTCATAACAGATAATAATATACCTTTTTCATACTTTCTTGTCAAGAAAAGTATTGATAATTAAACAAAGTATTAAATTTACAATTTTTCAATCTGGTTTTTGTTTAAATTTTATGATAATCTTAAATTCATGACAAAAGCGAAGGAAACCATAAAAAAGGCAGTAAAACCTTCTGAAATATTTTGTTCTTTCTGCGGCAACACTCCAAAAGATACAAGAAGTCTGCTCGGAACGCAAAAAAACATTTAATTGTGATGAATGTTTAGAAGAATTCAATAATGTAATGTTTGAACAAGACAAAGAATATTGGGGTATTAAATTATTTAAGTTATTAAAAGAAGAATTAGATAATGAAACACCAAAAAAAAAGGGGAATATGAAATTTAAATATTATTGCCAGTATCAGGCTGAGGACTATGCCAATAGCATATTGCCAGTTCCAAAGAATTACCCGTTAAAAAAAGGGTTAACAAAAGATTTTTGTCAAAGATTCACAAAATTTTGTGATTTAGCAAAGAATATATATATGGATATGGCAAAAAGACCGGAGAGTTATGGTCTATTGTTGGTAGAACTTA